>Ga0213920_1000005_pt1 | contig 629528 bp, 569 predicted proteins | sample McNCre1117MG_FD_161054 | JGI IMG/M metagenome (GOLD analysis project Ga0213920, IMG submission 161054) | Freshwater microbial communities from McNutts Creek, Athens, Georgia, United States - 11-17 MG | ecosystem: Environmental > Aquatic > Freshwater > Creek | place: USA: Georgia | collected...
GGGTGCAGGCCGTCGTAGCCTAAAAGTTTGTGTCTTCGGAGTAGTTCATAAACCCATGCACGGCTGACTTGGTATTGTTTCGCGGTCTGAGCGACGGTTTGTTTTTTCTCGAGCACGGTGAGTACGACGAGCGCATTTTTTGCCATGTTTGTTAGTGTCAACGATGTCTCGAGACATGCAAAGGGTAGTTTTTAACGAACCCTCAGTTTGAAGCTATTTTTGGTCAAGATTTGTGTGGTTGTTGAGAACTATGTCTCGAGACATATGTCAACTATGTTGTGAAACAGAACACCACCTCGCGCACCAAGCAAAAAAGACCCGATTAGTCGGGTCTTTTTCTTTTAACGGTTTCGCACTTGAGATAAAGCTAACAAAATGGGCCACAATAGAAATGTGAGCACGCAAACCGAAACTGATATCTTGTCGGGTTTCAACATTGACCTGAATTTGATTTGCGACTACCCGCAGTGCGACACCAAAGCCACCCACTTTTTGGTTTGCCCGATCTGCCGCATGAGCGAGAACATGTGCGACCCTCACACGGTTTTGGCCCACATGGCGCCTAAAGATGAGTTTGTGGTTTTCGACAAATCTTGCAATCACCGCGTGCTGATGTGCGAGTGCGGCAAGGTTCCGATTCACTGATTTTTTTGCGCGGATGCCTTCGGCACCATCGCTTCTCAACCGAGCTGCGGTTTGACTTTGCTGCCGAGAAGTTCGATCGATTTCATTACGGTTAGGTGGTCGATGAAGCCGCCATCCATTTGCAGAATGTGGCGGTCGTGCCCAAGTTTTTCGCGCAGCTTAAGAATGCGGTCGGCCACTTCGTTGGCGTCGCCCACCAAGATTGCGCCATCGCCGTTTGCTTGGGCATCCCAGGCATGGCGGTTAGGAACCGCAAAGCCACGCTCTGCGGCAATCTGCTGCATGGTGTGCATCCACGCCGGAAACATGGTTTCTTTGGCTTCGCGAGCGTTATCGCCCACTAAACCAAACCCGGCTACGCCAACGCGCATTTTGGTCGGGTTGTGCCCTGCAACGCGCGCGTTTTCGCGATAATAGTCGACCAGCGAGGCGAACCTGCCGGGGTATCCCCCGATGATTGCATACATCAGGTCAAGACCGAGGCGCCCGGCACGGGCTGATGATTCAGCGGTGCCGCCGGTGCCAACCCAAACTGGCAACTCACCGTGTAGCGGGCGAGGCCAAACATGAGCATCTTTTAGCGGCGCCCTAAACCGACCGCGCCAGTTGATTGGGTTCTCTTGGTTTAGCTTTATGAGCAGCTCAAGTTTTTCTTCGAAAAGCTCGTTGTAGTCGGCAAGGTTTTCACCAAAAAGGCCGAAGCTTTCAATGAAAGAGCCGCGACCAACAGTGATTTCTGCACGACCGCCCGATATCAAATCGATTTCTGCATATTGTTGAAAAACTCGAACCGGGTCTTCGGTGCTGAGCACCGTAACTGCGCTGCCGAGGCGAATTTGCGAAGTGATAGCTGCCGCTGCCCCTAAAACAATTGCTGGTGCCGAGACCGGAAAATCGGGTCGGTGGTGCTCACCCACACCAAAGTAGTCAAGACCAACCTCGTCGGCCAGTTTGATGCGTTCGAGCAAAAGTTTGATTGAGCGATCTGGCGAAAAATGTTTGCCTGAGGCAGGGTCGATCGATGTGTCACCGAAGCTATAAACACCCAGTTGCATAACCACTCCCCACGATGATTTTGACTCTAAAAGAGCCTATGGCAGTGCCGCGGCCGCGGCTACGGCTGCTGCCGCATTGACAATGCCCGAACCGCACCAGCCGTCAGGCCTGATTTTATCGGCGCCTACAACTTGGGTTGAACAGTGGCCCAAAGCGTTGAGAATTTGGTTTTTAGTGGCACCGGCGTTGTAGGTGAGGTTTGGATCGTTGTTGAATGGCGTGGCTGTGTTAATCACGATGGTGGCCGCCTGGGTGAATGTGATGCTCGGATGCGCGGCATACATCATGGCAACCACACCGGCGACTAGCGGCGCTGCCATGCTGGTGCCCTCTTCGTAGGCATAGTCTGGGGCTATCGGGCCTTGGGTGCCGCTGTTGACGGTTGACAAAATCTGGCCGTCGGCGTCGACGCTGGTGCCGGCCGATTGGGTGTTGTCGCCGCCCGGGGCTGACACGTCAACCGAACCGCCAAAGTTGCTGTAATAAGCTCGGTCACCAACGGCGCTGGTTGCGCCGACGTTGATTGTGCCCAAGCAGTTGCCAGGGTAGCTCGAGCCAGCGCGCATCATCTCGTTGCCAGCTGCGGTGACGATCGTCACGTTGCGGTTGACTGCCGCGGTGACAGCGGTTTGGGTTGGCTTGTCGCAAATTGTGAAGCTTGAGGTGCCCATCGAAATGTTGATGACCTGCGCCGGGTAGAGGTTGGTTTGTGGCGATGTCACCACGAACGGGTCTTGTAACGATAGTGGAATCGGAACACCGATCGCCCAGTTGATGGCGGCGGCCAAGTCAGATGAGTTGCCGCCGCGAGCGCCTAACGCACGAATCGGCAAAATCTGCGCCTCAGGTGCAACGCCGGTAATGCCCTCGCCGTTATTGGCTTGCGCTGCAATCAGACCCGAAATGTGTGTGCCGTGCCAGCTGCTGTCTGCGTTGATCGAATAGTCACCTGGGTCGGCCGGGTTGGAATCCCATCCGTTGCCATCATTTGAAGAGTTTGGGTCGCTAACAAAGTCATAGCCATAGACCTGGCCGTTATTGCGAACATATTGAGAGTTAAGGTCGGGGTGTTCGGTATACCCGGTGTCGATCACGGCAACGGTCACACGTTTGGTGGTGTTGCCGGTGCTGTAGGCGCCCTTGTTGAGCGACCAGGCGTTCTCGACGTTGATGCCATATTTGCCGGTTAGATACCACTGTTCGGCGAACATCGGGTCGGTAACCACCTGGCTGGGCAAGCTGGTTGCCGAACCGCGCGCGTTGGTTGCTGTGACTTTAGCGGTGTATTGACGCAGCGAATCGAGGCCCACGAACTGGCAGCTAAAAGTGTTGGCATCTGGTGGTGAACAGGTCACGTCGGCGGCACCGCTCGAAGAAGCCGTTGCGGTGTAGGTTACGGCCAGACCACCTCGTTGGGTGAGGTTCTGAGGCAACCAGGTTGGTGAAGTTGAGTTTGAAACAATGTCGCTGCCCAACAGCACTGGGGCTTGCGGCAAACCGGTGGGCATGCCGGCAGCAACTTTTGAAACAATACCCAGCTTGGTGGTGGTGCCGAACTTAGAGACCGCCCGAACCTTGAAACTATAGGTGGCCCCGGCGGTTAGGTTAGTTGAAACCAAATATTTGCGTGTCAGTGACTTGGTGTTTTCGACCAAAACTCTAAAGGTTTTGCCGCCGTCGGTGCTGATGCCAATTTGGTAACCGGTCAGCTTGCCGCCAAACAGGGCTGTTGGTGCGGCCCAGGTTAGAAGCAGTTGAGCCACAGCCGGCTTAGCCGCCGACCAAGCATCGGCGACTTTGAGCGAACGAGCCTCGGTGGCAGCTCGCACCGGCAGTTTTGCAACCGTAACTGCGCCATTGGCTCTTGCCACTAACGCCCGCGTTGATACTGGCAAAGCAGCACCAACCAACGAGATTTTTTGGTCGGGCGCAACCATGGCAACCTTTGGGCTGCGCGCCAGGCTAGCCATTGCCGCAGCAATTTCGAGTTGCGTCGGTTTGCCGGCAAAACTCGCAGTAAACATGTTGAGGCCAATGCCGTGACCTGGTTTTAGTGCGATGCCGGCAAAATTTGCGGCGGTCATTTGGCCGTTAGGCGCAAGCGGGCTCACACCATCGCGATATTGAATCACAAGCCCAACGACTTTGGTCTGCTGAAGCTGTGAAAGATAAGACAGGGTGGCCGCATTTGCCACGGTGGCAGAAAAGCCTGGCACAATCGCCAGACCCAAGCTCGACAGCGTGAGCGCCAGCCCGGTTGCAAAGGCTGTGCCGCGGTTGAACTTTTTGAAAATCACACCTTAACCCTAGGTTCTAACGCTGACAACGAGCTGAGAAAACGCTAAAGAACTAAAGGCTTTTTTGCAGCAAAACCGTGCCGAGCCAACGCTCGAACTTGAAACCCACCTTGGCCAAGTGACCTTGGCTCTTAAAACCAAAAGACTTGTGCAGTTGAATCGAAGCGTCGGCGCCACGGTCTGAGATAACCGCAACCACTTCGCGCACACCGGCAGCTTTTGCTTGAGTTAGCAGCTCTTGCATCAACTTGGTGCCAACCCGCTTGCCAATAGCTGCTGGGCGCAAATAAATGCTGTCTTCGACGGTGCGACGATAGGCAGCTTTAGCCCGCCAAGGTGCCACATAGGCAAAACCGAGCAGCTGCCCGCTTGGGCTAACAGCAACCAAAAACGGCATCTTGAGCGAACCCAGCCACTCAAACTTTTCACGCCACTCGGTCAAGCTCATCGGCTCAAGATCAAAGGTGACCGCACTGTTTTTGACATAAAAGTTATAGATGTCAAGAATCTCACCAAGGTCGGTGATAACGGCAGCGCGAATGGTGGTCTCGCCAACGGGCTCAACCGGTTGTGCCTTGGCTTTTCTAACTAAACGCCAACGCGATTCTGAATCAAGTGCCACGGGCCACTCCTAACGAATCCAATCTATCTTGCGCTCACCCATTTTTATGAGCAAATCGTTGGTCTTGCTAAACGGTTTGCTGCCAAAAAACCCGCGCCTCGCCGACAGCGGGCTGGGGTGAGCCGAGGTCAAAATAGCTTCAGCTAAAACGTGCGGGGCGATTAGCGGCACCACTGCCTGCGCGGGTTTGCCCCAAAGAATCACCACGAGGTGCTCACCGCGAGCGGCTGCCAACCTTGCGATGGCTGTGGCGCTAAAAGCCTGCCATCTCAGTTTCAAATGCGAATTGGTCGACCCGGGCGTCACGGTTAGTGTGCGATTCAACAGCATCACACCCTGTTCAGCCCAGTCGGCGAGGTCGGTGGTTGCCGCAATCTCGGGGGCAACACTCAGGTCGGCGGCCAACTCGGCACGAATGTTTTGCAAACTTCGCGGCTGCGGCTTGATGGTTGGCGGGCAAGCAAAAGCAAGACCAATCGCATGCCCCGGGGTTGGGTAGGGGTCTTGGCCAACGATCAGAACGCGAGTGGCATTAGGGTCGGTTGCGAAAGCGCGCATCACATTTTGCGGCGCTGGCAGATAAGTGGATGCACCTTCGGCGCCGAACCCCTCGTTTGGGTCGCTGCCAGTCGTTTCGGCGAGCGCAACTTCAATGTTTTCGAGCACAGTTTTTTGGTCGCAAAGCAGGTCTTGCCAGCTGCGGTGCATCGCCTCAAAGAACATTCATAAATTGTAGGTGGCACGTGACATACTTTTGCCATGGACTACTCAGCTCTCGCCCAAGAAGCAAGCCAATACCTGCCGTTTATGCAGGCGAACCGTCAAGAATTTCACAAGATTCCTGAGGTTGGTTTGCACCTGCCGCAAACCCGCGCAGCGGTGCTCTCGAAGATCGAGGGTTTGGGCGAAATTCAGCTGAGCGAGGGTCTGAGCTCGATCACGCTTTTGATTCGTGGTGCTAAACCTGGCCCAACTGTTTTGATTCGTGCCGACATGGATGCCCTGCCGGTGATTGAAGAGTCGGGTGAGCCATTCGCCTCGACCAACGGCGCAATGCACGCCTGCGGCCACGACCTGCACATGTCAATCGGCATCGGTGCCGCCCACCTTGTGCACACTCACCGCGACCAACTTGCCGGCAACGTTTTGTTTTGGTTTCAGCCGGGCGAAGAAGGCAATGGTGGCGCCGACATCATGCTCGCCGAGAACTCTCACCTGGTTGAAGGCGTTAAACCAATCGCGGCCTACGGCGTTCACGTTTTCTCGATGTATCAGTCGCACATTTTTGGCACTAAGCGTGGCGCGCTCATGGCTTCGGCCGGTGATTTGCGTGTGACCGTTCGGGGTGCAGGCGGCCACGGCTCGATGCCTTGGCTTTCAAAAGACCCAATTTCAGTGATGGCCGAAATGATTTCGGCTTTGCAGACTGCAGTGACCAAACAGTTGAGCCCACTTGACCCAACGATTGTCAACGTGTGCTGGGTTAACGCCGGCACCGTTGGAGCAAGCAACGTCACCCCTGCCGAAGCCAGCTTTGGCGCAACGATTCGCACCTTTAGCGACGATCATTTCGACAAGGTTCGCTCGGGCATTCGGCGCTTGCTAAACGGCATCGCAGCTGCCTATGGGGTTGAGGTTGAAATCGTGATCGACAACGACCAGGGTCACGCAACCAAGGTGCTTTATAACGACGACGATGCCGTTTCGCGCGTCGAACGAGTTGCCCCTCAAGTTGTTGGCGAGGGTTGCTATGTGAACCTCAAAGACCCAACCCCTGGCGGCGAAGACTTTGCCTCGGTGCTTAAAGAGATTCCTGGCGCGTTCATTTTTGTTGGTGCTTGCCCACCCGAACTCAACCCAGAAACCGCGCCAAACAATCACAGCGAAAAAGTTCGCTTCGACGACACCGTCATGCCAAAGGCTGCCGCCCTGTTGGCGTCGCTGGCCTTCGACACCCTCGACGAAGCGACGCGATAGCCCAAGCGACGCGAAAGCCGAAGCTCTGCGCACGCCGAAAGTTCGGGCTAGCCGAAGGCATCCGCTCAAAGTTACGTTCTGTTGCAGCGACGTTTGAGTCTGCGGGCGAACCTTTCTATCTTTTAGATAAGCCTTTTTGGTCAGCAATCATGCCTGGCCCAAACCGTAACCGAAGAAACGAGAACGTTATGAGCAACGACGCAGCCCAGTGGGGTTTTGAAACCGCCCAGATTCACGCCGGCGCAACCCCAGACCCAGTGACCAACGCGGTTGCTACCCCGATCTATCAGACCACCGCTTATGTTTTCAACTCGAGCGAGCACGCCCGCAACCTTTTTGGTTTGGCTGAGTTCGGCAACATTTATACCCGCATCATGAACCCAACTCAAGACGTTGCCGAAAAGCGCATTGCGGCTCTTGAAGGCGGCACCGCAGCTTTGCTTTTGTCTTCGGGTCAGGCTGCTGAAACTTTTGCAATCTTGAACATTGCTGAAGCCGGCGACCACATCGTTGCTTCATCAACCCTTTATGGCGGCACCTACAACCTCTTCAAATACACTCTGAAGAAGCTCGGCATTGAAACCACTTTTGTTGAAGACCAAGACAATCTAGAGGAGTGGGCTGCAGCAGTTCGCCCAAACACCAAGTTGTTCTTTGCCGAGACCATTGGCAACCCAAAGGTTTCAATTCTTGACATCGAAGGTGTTGCCGGCGTTGCTCACGCAAACGGCGTGCCACTGATCGTTGACAACACCGTTGGCACACCATATTTGATTCAGCCGCTAAAGCACGGCGCTGACATCGTTGTTCACTCAGCAACCAAGTTCTTGGGTGGCCACGGCACTGTCGTTGCTGGCGCAATCGTTGACGGTGGCAAGTTCGAGTGGAGCAAGAGCGACAAGTTTCCGGGCCTAACCCAGCCAGACCCTAGCTACCACGGCGTAAACTACACCGCAGCTTTGGGCGACGGCATCGCCTACATCATCAAGGCTCGCGTTCAGTTGCTTCGCGACCTCGGTTCAGCAATCTCACCAAACAGCGCTTTTCAGCTGATTCAGGGCATCGAAACCCTCAGCCTTCGCGTTGAGCGTCACGTAGCCAACGCACAGGCAATTGCCGAGTGGCTTGTGAAGCACCCGCAGGTGAAGAGCGTCAACTATGCGGGTCTGCCGACCTCGCCTTACTATGCAGCTGGCCAGAAATATGCTCCTAAGGGTGCAGGCGCAATCGTCTCATTCGAGATCGAAGGCGGCGTCGAAGCCGGTGCCAAGTTTGTTGACAACCTCAACCTCTTCAGCCACGTTGCAAACATCGGTGACGTTCGCTCACTTGTGATTCACCCAGCCAGCACTACGCACTCACAGCTAACCCCTGAGCAGCAGGCAACCACCGGTGTCACCCCCGGTCTTGTGCGCCTTTCGGTTGGCCTAGAGACTCTAGCCGACCTAATCGCCGACCTAGAGACCGGTTTTGACGCTGCCAAATAACGTAACGTTGAAGGTATTCAACTAACCATTTGAAACGAGGATGCTGAGCTTCACGGCTCAGCATCCTTGTTTTAGCATTTAGGCCAATCATGGATTTTCAGACATCTGAAGACACAGTGCCTTCGGCGTTTATCACCGAAGAGCAAACTCGTTCGCTCGCAGGCCGCCCGCCAGCCAGCGGAGCGTGGCGCGACGGCGACCCTGCAGGTGAGCGCCAGTTTGTGTCGATTGCAACCCTAAAACTTGAAAGCGGCCGTGAACTCGCCGGCGCTCGAATCGCCTTTGAAACTTGGGGCAATCTTGCCAGCGACGGCAGCAACGCAGTTTTGGTTTTGCACGCGTTGACTGGCGATTCGCACGCGGTCGGTGTTGCGAGCGAAGCTCACCCAACCGATGGTTGGTGGAACGAAACTATTGGCCCGGGCAAAGCCATTGACACTAACAAGTTTTTTGTTGTGGCGCCGAACATGCTTGGCGGTTGCCAAGGCAGCACCGGGCCATCATCGCTTGATCGTTTTGGTCGCGAATATGGCCCGTTGTTTCCATACCTAACCATTCGCGACCAGGTGGCAGCTCAAGTTGCTCTGGCCGACGCCATCGGCGTTGCAAAATGGCACAGCATTATTGGCGGTTCGATGGGCGGCATGCACGTGCTTGAGTGGGCAATCGCCCACCCCGAGCGGGTTGACCGCATTGGTGTGTTTGCTGCCCCAGCAATCGTGTCGGCCGACCAGATCGCGCTGAACTCGGTTCAAGTTGAGGCGATTCGAACCGACGCAGCTTTCAACAACGGCGACTATTACGACGCCAAACCCGGTTTTGGCCCGCACCGTGGCTTAGCGTTGGCGCGCCGCATGGCGTTGCTCAACTATCGTTCACCAAACGAACTCAATGCGCGGTTCGAGCGCACCTGGCAAAGCTCAGTCAACCCGCTCGGCGGCGGTGGGCGTTTTGCAGTTGAAAGCTACCTCGACTTTCACGGCAATAAGTTCACGCGCAGGTTCGACGCAAACTCATACATCACCCTCGTTGAGGCGATGAACTCGCACGACGTTGGTCGCGGCAGAGGTTCGGTGGCGCAGGCGCTAGCGAGCATCCGCGCAAAATCACTCGTGGTTGGCATCGACAGCGACAGGTTGTTCCCGATCGAAGACCAGGCCCTAATTGCCGACAACATCGGGGGCGAACTTATTGGGGGCGAGTTGAGGGTGATCAACTCGGCGTTTGGCCACGACGGTTTTTTGATTGAGCACTCTGTTATGGCGCAGCTGCTCACCGAACTGCTCGCAAGCTGAGCCGAGCCCCACAGGCTAGTGCAGCGCCTGAGACTTAGCTAATCTGCCAAGTTGTTGGTTTGACCAAACCAACAGATAAATCAAGCCAAGATTTCGCGCCGTCAACAAAAGCACTGCGGGCAGCTGCAACATCACTAGGTTGTCATAGAACATCGGATACACCGCCTGTGTGAGCCCTGCCAAGGCGAGCGTGACCAAAGTTGGCACGCGCCAGTTTGGCACGCCAAAAGCTAACCCTAGAACCACAGCAGCTACCACCCATAGTTGATACTGTGGCGAACCTACTTTGTTGAAAACAATGAGGTCAAGCGTTGCGGTGAGGGCTGTGAGACTGGCCAAATGCGCCGGCTTGGCACCGGCTTTAAGGCCACGCCACATGAGCCAAGCGGTTATGCCAATCGCCAACACCATGGCTGCACCCATGAGCGCCGCCACCTGTGCCGCGCCGTCGCCAGCCACCTGATAGGTGATCAGCTCGGTGTCAAAATAAATCAAACCGTGAGCTAAACCAAAAAACCCAAGCCAGATCCAAACCAACGAAATCGGCGATTCGATCTGCAAACCGCGCCTCGACTGCATAGACACAAAGCTGAACAGATTTTGATTGGCGCCCAACAACACTGCCAAAGCCAACACCACACCCAAACTGGCCGCCAACACGATCAACTGAGACTTTAGCGCCTTGCCCTTTTGAAGCAAAGCCAGAATCAAAGCTGCGGGCCAAACTTTGAGCCAAGCGGCAACCATGAACCAAGCCATAGCGCGACTCGCAACCAGCTTGTCACCAACCACGGTGATGCTTGCGACACCGATCAGTGCCAGCGCCACGCTAATGCCGTCAAGGCGAGTGATAGCAACCGGGCCAAGCAGCGCCAAAAATGCCACGAAATACCAGGCAGCCCTAAAAGCCTCAGGGCGGCGACCCCAACGCACTAGTTGACCAGCTGCAAAAATGTTGAGTGCGCCGGCGAGCAGCATCCACGAGTTTAAATAATCGACGAAACCAATCGCCTTGGCCAGCAGAATCGGCACCCAAGCCATAAAGGGATACACCCATGGCGCAGCTAAACCCAACCATTTGCCCGCCGGTTGAAGCGCATCAGCCCAAGGTTTATAAACGTTAACCACGTCACCCACAGCGTCGATCTCGGTTGTGCTGCCCAAAATACCGAGGCCAACCTGCACCGCCAACAGAACCGAAAGCAAAACAAAAACGTTGGTGCTAAAAACTTTAAAAATGCGCAAAGTGGCACCTCGAGAATCGAGCAACATAAGCTAACCGCAACCCTAAGACGCCAGCTGGCGAACTGCTAGGCGAACCGCTTCGGCAACGTCAAGAGCAGCTGGCGGGCCTGACTGCATAGCGATTTCGGCAGCCAGCGAGTGCACGCGAACACCCAACTCGGCAACCTCAAACAGCCGCAAACGGTCGGCCAGAACATCTGCTGAATGCACTGCAAGCAGCGCACCAAGAATGCCGGCAAGCACGTCGCCAGTGCCTGCGGTTGCCAGCCAACTCGAGGCTGGGGGCAGCGCTTTTGGTTCGCCATAGGGCTCAGCGATTATGGTTTGGTGACCTTTTAGCACCACCAGCTGACCGGTTAGTCGCGCTGCCAGCGATGCTGCCTGAAGTGTCGAAAGGGTTGCGATGGCAGGTGCCGGCTGGCCCAACTGGCGAAGCAAACGGGCAAGTTCACCGGTGTGCGGTGTCAAAATAGCGCGGCCGGTGAGCTTGGTGTAGTCAACCTGCGTTAGCGCACCCGCATCGATCACAACCAGCCCAAAGTCATAAACGTTTTGCAAAACTGTTTCGGTGAAAGCATCGGCGGGCATGCCCGAACCAACCACCCACGCGTCGGCGGGGCCTGGCTGAATCACAGTTTCTGGGCGCCCCAACAGCACCAAATTTGCTGGTTCGTTTGGGCCAAGATAGCGAACTAAACCAACGCCGGTGCGCACCGCACCAGAAACACCGAGCAGTGCCGACCCAGGGTATTCACGTGAACCAGTGATAAAACCAACCACCCCGCGCGAATATTTATTGTCATCGGCACCCGGTGCTGTTAGCAACTGGTTGAGATATTCATGCACCATAACTAAAACTTACCTTTCAGTTTGATGTTTTAGGCTTTAGCCATGGCCAAATTATTTGAACCAATTCAAGTTCGCGGATTAGACGTGCGCAACCGCCTCTGGGTGCCACCAATGTGCGAATATTCTTGCGAAAATCGTGACGGTGTGGTCGGCGACTGGCACCTGGTGCACCTGGGTTCTATGGCGTCGGGCGGCGCGGGTTTGATTATTGCCGAGGCCACCGGCATTGTGCCCGAGGGGCGAATCAGCCCTTGGTGCCCGGGCATCTATAACGACGAGCAGGTTTTGGCTTGGCGCCGAGTGACCGATTTTGTTCACACCCAAGGCGCCAAGATTGCCTTGCAGCTTGCCCACGCTGGCCGCAAAGCATCGACTCATCGAGAGCAGTCTGGCAGCGGTTCGGTTTCAATTGCTGACGGCGGTTGGCAAACCGTTTCAAGCACCGGTGAGGCGTTCGACGGCTATGAAGCACCTCGCCAGCTTGAGACTCACGAGATTGCACCCTTGGTTCAAGCTTGGGCTGCCGCCGCCGCAAGGGCTATTGCCGCGGGTTTTGATGCGGTTGAGATTCACGCCGCGCACGGCTATTTGTTGCACCAGTTTTTGTCGCCGCTAACCAACCAGCGCACCGATGAATACGGTGGTTCGCTTGAAAACCGTGCGAAATTTGTCTTGGATGTAGTCGCCGCCATTCGAGCAACGATTCCTAACGAAGCACCCATTTTTGTGCGTTTCTCGGCCACCGACTATGCCGAGGGTGGTGTTACACCTGATGAAATCGCCACCGTTGCCAAGTGGTGCGCCGAGCTTGGCGCCGACCTTTTCGACATTTCTACCGGCGGATTAATTACCGGCGTGAAGATAGTCACCGGCCCGGGTTATCAGGTGCCGGTTGCCGAAGAGATTGCCGAAAAAGTCGGTCAGCCGGTTTCTGCTGTTGGCCAAATCACCTCGGCGCTGCAAGCCGAGCAGATTCTAGAAGACGGTCAAATCGCCGTGGTGATGATTGGCCGCCAAAGCATGCGCGACCCTCACTTTGCCCTGCGCGCCGCGCATGAGCTGGGCGTTGAGGTTGACTATTGGCCAATTCAATACAGCCGAGCTAAATGGCCTAAAGAGGTTTTTTAGCCAAGACTGAGCGCACAAACGCCGGCTTTAGCGACGGGTTGCGTCGTGAACCTCGCCGACTAGCTCTTCGATAATGTCTTCTAAAAAGAGCACGCCGGTGATGTTGCCGGCTGGGTCAAACGACTTGGCAAGGTGAGCCCGCACTCGCTTCATGCTGGCTAGCGCATCTTCGAGCTCCATCGACTCTGGCAGCGAAAGAAGCGTGCGAATGCGCTTGGCTGGCACCGGTCGGTCGGCCTCATCGGGGCGAAGGTCAATCACATCTTTTAGGTGCAAATAGCCTGTGATGTCGCCGTCGATCGACTTGAGAACATAGCGCGAAAAGCCGTGTTTGGCCACGGCCTGTTCGATTTCGCGCGGCGTCACCAAATAGTCAAAACTAATCAGTTGCTCAACTGGCACGGCCACGTCGGCAACCTTTTTTTCGGTGAACTCAAAAGTGTTTGAAATGGCGCCGCTGCTGTCACTGAGCACACCTTCGCGGGTTGAATGCTCAACAATATCTTCGACCTGGTCAAGGGTGAAAGCCGAGTTGGCTTCGTCGCGTGGCTTAACTCGCACCGCGCGCAACACGAGGTTGGCTAGTGCGTTGAGCAGCCAAACCAGCGGTGTAAGAATGCGCGCCAAACCAAAAAGCATCGGCACCAAAATCAACGCTGCGCGCTCTGGAACAGCAAACGAAATTTGTTTGGGAACCATCTCGCCGAGCACCACGTGCATAAACGATACGAGCGCAAGCGTGAGGGCAAAGGCAAGGGTGGTTGCGGCTTCTTCGCCCCAACCGGTCTGGTTCAGCGCTGGCTCGAGCAGAGAGTGCACTGCCGGTTCAGCAATTACCAATAGCAGCAGCGAACAAACAGTCACACCTATTTGGGCTGCTGCCAAGAGCAACGGCACGCTCTCCATTGCACTGATGGTGGTGCGAGCCTGGCGACTGCCAGCCTCGGCTAACGGTTCAATCTGAGCGCGTCGAGCCGAAATCAAAGCAAACTCAGCGGCCACAAAGAAGCCGTTGCCCAAAATCAAAACCAGAGCCCAAAGAATTCCTGCGAGCGGGCTAGGCATCTTGCACCCCAATCTCGTCGTGTGGCGCTGGCACAAAACGAATTCGGTCGACCCTGCGGCCCTCCATGCGCTCAACCCTCAGCAGGCCATCTTCGATTTCAACCTCATCTCCAACTTTTGGAATTCGACCGAGCACGCTCATCAGGTATCCGCCAACGGTTTCATAGGCGCCGTGCTCAGGCACCTTGATAGCCATTTCGAGCAATTCGTCGGGGCGCATCATGCCTTCAAACAAAACCGTGTCGTTGCCACCGCGACGAACACCAACCCGAGCGCGGTCATGTTCATCAACCAGGTCACCAACCAGTTCTTCGACCAGATCTTCTAGAGTGACCAAGCCTGCCGTGCCGCCGTATTCGTCGGCGACGATTGCAAACTGCAAACCCTTGGCACGCAACTCTCCCATAAGGTTCTCGAGGCTCATGGTCTCGGGCACGCGCAGCGGCTCAGCCATTAGCGCAGTAACCGCGACTTCGGCTCGACGTTCGCGAGGCACAGCAGCGGCCTGTTTAACGTGCACGATGCCAACCACGTCGTCGCTCGAACCGTCTACCACCGGAAACCTCGAGTGACCGGTTGCCACGCACTGCGCAATCACCGCTGCGGCGGTGTCATTGCGATTGACCACGAACATTCGAGGTCGTGGCGTCATCACATCAGAAGCCGCCAGTTGGGTGAGCTGCAAAGTTTTAGTGATCAGCGTTGCGGTTTGCTGGTCGAGCGCACCGAGCGAAGCACTGCGACGAACCAGCGAAGCTAGTTCTTCGGCGGTGCGACTGCCACTGAGTTCTTCGCGAGGCTCAATGCCAAACCACCGCACCACAGAGTTGCCCACTTTGTTGAGCAACCAAATCATCCACTGAAAAAACCAGGTGAAAACAAGTTGAAACGGGGTCACGAATCGGTTGACCGCCAGCGGCTCGCTCAGGGCAAGCTTTTTGGGCACCAATTCGCCCAGAAGTGTTGAAAACAGCGTTGCCACAATCATGGTGACAATCACCGCCGTTGCTGAGACCGCACTCTGAGCGATGCCCCAGCCCAAAAACAGCGGGCGCAACAGGTTCGACAGCGCCGGCTCAGCCAAAAAACCGGTGAGCATGGTGGTTAGCGTGATGCCGAGTTGGGCGCCCGAAAGGTGTGTGCTGGTGCGTTTTAGCGCTCGAATCGAGTTGCTCAAGCCACGTTCACCACGATCGCGGCGAGACTCAAGCTCGTTTCGGTCAAGGTTGATTAGCGAAAATTCGCTCGCCACAAATAAACCGGTGGTCGCCGTTAGCACGACGCCCAGGGCGAGCATCAACCAATCATTCATAGTTGCTAACAGCTTATCGGCAACGAGTTTCTTAAAGGTTTCAAAAGATTGCTCAAAGCCCTAAATCACGGTGCGATAACGGGGTAGGCTTGAAAGGCACGTTTATAGGGCAAATGGTTATAAAGAGGTGGTCTTTTGTCAAGCGAAAACTCGCAAAACGAGAACGAATTCGGAGCCAACGAGTGGCTCGTCGCCGAAATGTATTCACAGTATCTTGTGAACCCAGATTCAGTTGACAAATCATGGTGGCCCATTCTTGAGCGCTACAAAACAACCCAGAGTGCGGCACCATCAGTGCCAGCCTCAACCTCACCGAGCGCCGCGGCTTCACCGGTCGCTGCCGCACCAGTTGCCGAGCCGGTCGCTTCCGCACCGGTCGCAGCCGCACCAGTTGCCGAGCCAACGGTTGCTCCGCTAAACGTTGCACCGGTCACCCAGCCAGGTGAAACCGCTCAACTAGTTGCACGCACAACTCGCGTTGAGCCAAAGCCTCAGCCGATTCCGGCCCAGGCCCCAATCACTTCGTCGATGGCCGCAGTTGCCGACGGCGAAAGCGAACCGCAAGATGAACTCACCGTTTTGAAAGGCATGGCTAAAGCCATTGCCAGCAACATGGATTTTTCACTCACGATTCCTACCGCAACCAGCGTGCGTGCGATTCCGGCCAAGCTTCTGATCGACAACCGCATCGTTATCAACAGTCACTTGGGTCGCACCCGCGGTGGCAAGGTTTCTTTCACCCACATCATTGGCTATGCGATCATTCAGGCCATCAAAGAGTTTCCGAGCCAAAACGTTTATTACGACATCATCGATGGCAAGCCAACTTCGGTTGCGCCAGCGCACGTCAACTTTGGTTTGGCAATCGACCTGCCTCGCCCAGACGGCACCCGCGCACTAGTTGTGCCGAGCATCAAGCGCGCTGAGCGTTTGAACTTTGCCGAGTTCTTGGTTGCCTACGAAGACGTAGTCAAGCGCGGCCGCGATAACAAACTAACCGCCGACGACTATGCCGGCACCACAATCTCACTCACCAACCCTGGTGGCATCGGCACCGTTCACTCAGTGCCACGCCTCAGCAAAGGTCAGGGTTCAATCATTGGCGCTGGCGCCCTTGAATACCCTGCCGAATTTCAGGGTATGTCAGAGGCTCAGCTCACCAAAATGGGCATTGGCAAAATTGTTACCCTAACCTCAACCTATGACCACCGCGTTATTCAAGGCGCGGGCTCTGGCGAGTTTCTAAAGAAGGTTCACGAGCTTCTGCTTGGCGAGCGCGGCTTCTATGACAGCATTTTTGCCGACCTGCGAGTGCCTTATGAGCCAATTCGCTGGGTTGCCGACATGGAGGGCGACGAGCTCGACGACCGCAACAAGGTTGCACGCATTCAAGAGCTGATCAACGCCTATCGCGTGCGCGGTCACCTAATGGCCGACATCGACCCGCTCGAATACAAGATGCGTTCGCACCCAGACCTAGACGTGCTCACCCACGGTCTTAGCCTTTGGGATCTCGACCGCACTTTCAAAACCGGTGGTTTTGGTGGCAAGCCTAAGGCACTGCTTCGCGACACCCTAAAGATTTTGCGCGACACCTACTGCCGCACCGTGGGCATTGAATACATGCACATTCAAGACCCCGAACAGCGCAAGTGGTTTCAAGACCAGCTCGAGCACCCATACACCAAGCCAACCCGCGAAGAGCAGTTGCGCATTCTGGGCAAACTCAACGAAGCCGAAGCTTTTGAAACTTTCTTGCAAACCAAGTTTGTTGGCCAAAAGCGCTTTAGCCTCGAAGGTGGCGAGTCTGCGATTGCTGCCCTCGACCAGATTTTGCAAGCTTCAGCCAACGCTGAGCTGAGCGAAGTTGCCATCGGCATGGCACACCGCGGTCGTCTAAACGTTCTAACCAACGTTGCAGGCAAAACCTACGGTCAGGTATTTCGCGAGTTCGAAGGCAACACCGACACCAAAACTGTTCAAGGCTCTGGTGACGTCAAATATCACCTCGGCACCGAAGGCGTTTTCACCAGCGCCGAAGGCAAGCAGGTTAAAGTTTCACTCGCAGCCAACCCTTCACACCTTGAAGCCGTAAACCCGGTTCTTGAGGGCATTGTTCGCGCCAAGCTCGACGTGCTCGACACCATGCCAGAAAGTTACCCGGTTGTGCCTGTGCTGATTCACGGCGACGCCGCATTCGCTGGTCAGGGCGTTGTGCCAGAAACCCTAAACATGTGGGCTCTGCGCGGCTATCGCACGGGTGGCACCATCCACTTGATTATCAACAACCAGGTTGGCTTCACTACCCCACCGGGCGAATCGCGTTCAACCACCTATGCAACCGACGTTGCCAAGGGCATTCAGGCGCCGATTTTTCACGTGAACGGCGACGACCCCGAAGCCGTGGTTCGCGTTGCACAGCTGGCATTCGACTTCAGACAGCAGTTCAAAAAAGATGTCGTAATCGACCTAGTGTGCTACCGCCGCCGCGGTCACAACGAAGGCGACGACCCTTCGATGACCCAGCCGCTGATGTATAACCTGATCGAAGCTAAGCGCTCAGTTCGCACGCTTTATCTTGAGGCTCTAGTTGGTCGCAAAGACATCACCCGCGAAGAATTCGAAACTTTCAACACCGACTTTCAGGCCAAGCTTGAGAAGGCCTTCGTTGAGGTTCACGAAGCAATGGCAGCCAGCGTTGAGCTTGTGCCACGCCCAGTTGGCATTGGCACAACCGCGAGCGACCACCCAACAATTTCACGCCCAACCGCAATCGACCGCAGTGTCGTTGAGCTAATTGGTGACGCGCACAACAACACCCCTCCAGGTTTTCACGTTCACCCTAAGCTTCAGCAGTTGCTAGCCAAGCGAGTCGAAATGAGCCGCAACGGTGGCATCGACTGGGGCTTCGGTGAGCTTTTGGCTCTAGGTTCGCTAGTGGTTGAAGGTGTGCCGGTTCGCATGGCCGGCCAAGACAGCCGCCGTGGCACATTTGTTCAGCGTCACGCAGTCTTTCACGATCGCGAAAACGGTCAAGAGTGGATGCCCCTGCGCAACCTCAAAGCTGGCCAAGCTAAGTTCTGGATCTATGACTCGCTGCTGAGCGAGTATGCAGCCATGGGCTTTGAATATGGCTATTCGGTTGAGTCAAAAGATGCTCTTGTGCTTTGGGAGGCCCAGTTTGGCGACTTCGCCAACGGCGCGCAGACCATCATCGATGAGTTCATCTCGTCGGCCGAACAAAAGTGGAACCAGCACTCGGGTGTGGTTTTGCTTTTGCCTCACGGCTATGAAGGCCAAGGCCCTGACCACTCTTCAGCCCGCATCGAGCGTTACTTGCAGCTTTGCGCCGAAAACAACATGACAGTTGCCCAGCCATCAACCCCGGCTTCGCACTTTCACCTGCTTCGTCGCCAAGCCTTCACTACCCCGCGTCGCCCGCTCGTGGTCTTTGCACCAAAGTCGATGCTGCGCCTTAAGGCAGCCTCAAGCTCAGTCGAAGACTTTACGAACGGAACCTTTCGCCCAGTTATCGACGATGAGCAGGGTCTAGACAAAAACGCGGTTACTCGCGTGCTGCTCTGCTCGGGCAAGGTCTATTGGGATCTCTTGGCCGAAGCTCAGAAGCGCGGCGACCGCACCACCGCAATCGTTCGCGTTGAGCAGCTCTACCCAACCCCGGTTGACGAAATCAAAGCAGCCTATGCGCAGTACCCGAACGCAAAACTGGTTTGGGTTCAAGACGAGCCAGCTAACCAAGGCCCATGGACCTACATTGGTTTGTTCTTGCCGAAATACATGAACGGTCAGGTTGCTCAACTTGTTTCACGCCCAGCGTCAGCATCGCCAGCCACCGGCTCGGCAAAGCGCCACGCAGCAGAACAAGCCGACCTAATCGCGCGCGCATTCGAGGCCTAAGCCTTTATGAACCAGCAGCCGCTAAAGCCTCGCATCGTCATTCTTGGCGACACGTTGGCAACGGCTGCAGGCGACCCTAAGGGCATGGGATGGGTGGGTCGAGTCACCGCTAAAACAACGGCGGCCGACCCGCAGGCTGAGATTTTTGCGTTGGCGGCGCCAAACGAAACCTCAGCAACCCTTGGTGCGCGGTGGACAGCCGAGGTGCAACGCCGCTTTAGCCCAGACACCGACAACCGCCTAGTGATTGCTCTGCCAAACACCGACGCCATTGCTGGCATTTCGACCTCACGCAGCCGCCTCAACCTTGCAACAATTCTTGACGAATGCCGCTCGGCTGGGGTGCCAACCTTTGTGATCGGCCCGCTGCCAAGTCGAAACCCTGCGCTCAACCGCGACATTGAACACCTGGCTTCAGGTTTCGAAGACGTTTGCGCACGGCGCGGTGTTTATTTTGTTGACTGTTTTCGCCCACTCGTTGACCACGAAGGTTTCAAAAACGAGCTTTTGCAATCGCCATCTGGCCACCCAGGCCAGCTCGGCTATGGCCTCATGGCTTGGCTGGTGCTGAACCGCGGCTGGTTCGAATGGCTTGGCCTCGAAGAGGTCGACTAGTCGTTTAGTTTCGAGCTTGTGATCTGCGTCTGGCAAGACGTGCTTTAACCTGAACGACAAAAGCAATCCAGCCGAGCACATTTGCCACAAATGCCACAAGATAGAAAAGCGACCACTCCAGCAAGCCCACCCCGATACCGGTATATGAACTCATAGGCATAAAAAGCTGGTCCATAAAAACGGCCCCAGAAAATGCGAGCAGAATCAGGCTAATCGAGTTTAGTTTTGAGGCACGCTTGAGAGCCTTTTCGTTCTCACTTGTGAAAATTCTTATAAAAGCAGCCCCGATAAAGAGGCCAAAAGTTAATATTCCAAAACTAAAGGCCGACCAAACAAGCAAGCCAGTATTGTCAGCAGCCCAAGCACTAAAGCCTCCATGCTTGACGAAAGTGGATCGACCCACCATAGCCGAGTAACTAAGGCTGACATAAACAACCGAAGTAGCGACGCCTGCAACTATCATCCGGCCATACCATTTCAAATGCTTGTTGTCGCTGTGCCCCTGTTTTGCAAATCCTGAGCGCAAATCTGAATAGCCGCGAAAGAGAAATTGGCCGATGGGCACAGCCAAAAGGGTTCCGCCCAAAAGGATCAACAATACCTCTATAACCACTGTGCTCCCCTAAGTCGTTGGCTCATTGCGCACAAGCTTACATGCGAGCAAGAACTGATGCAGTCACCTTTTAGGGCTACAAAAGCTAGAGTCGCTGCCTCTAGGAGTGGTCGATGCTAAACCGCGGATGGTTCGAGTGGTTGGGTCTCGAAGAGGTCAACTAGGTTTAGCGGGCTGCCTGTGCCTCATCGCGCCTCAGCCTGCGTGAAATACCAAGGTGCTTGAAAAAAGCGATATAAGCCAGAATCAAGGCAACGATCCACAGCATGATTGCCAACAAAATAGCCATGGCTCCATCATTAGCGCCTCGCCAGCTGTCGCCCGTGCCTTGCGCGATTATTGACATTCTTGACAGAAGAAGTGTGGTTATGCCCGCAGCAAAAAACAGTTGACCAAAATTCAAGCCCCTTGCAACTTTTCTAAAAGGCAACAGCTCGAATGCAGTTTTTAACTTGACGATTGCAGATGCGCCAAAACCTAAAACATACACGATCACCACAGCAAGGTTCACGAACCAAAATGTTCGCAGCAGGTCTTGAGCCGTATGTGAGAGAAAACTAAAAATCATTAGTGTCACTTCGATCAAAAAAGCCAACCACCCAGCTAGCACTAGTTGACTGTATCTTTTCTTCGCTCGCCTTAGGCTGGCCTCGGCAGGGCCTTCAGACATTTCTGGTCGCAAAACCAGACCCTCTTTGATCCATGAGATTTGCTTGCGAAAATACAACCACAATGGTGGGCCAAAAACTACCGACCCAATTAATGCCAAATACAGCATCCAGAATTTGTCCCACATACAGCCACTCTCGATAAGTCAATGGTGACGGTGTGCCATCCACTTGCCCATGTTAATGACGACAAAAGTTGTGGGGCTATAGCCATTTAGGGTCACAGGGCCGGCGAAAGACTGATTTTATTCGACGAACCAAGCGTGATCGACGAACTAGGCGTGGTCGATGCCAGCCTGCATGGCGCGAATGTTGGCCAAAATGCGTTCGGCAAGTTCTTGAGGTGGAATTTCTGAGCACACTTCTTGAATCGAGTGGTTCACAAAGTTCTCAAGGTCATAGTCGGTTTCGCAGCTGTCGCAGTTGGCGAGGTGAGCAGTCACCTCGTTGATCTCGGCTTCGCTCAGCTCGTTGTGCAAAAATTCGTGCACGTGACGTTTAGTCTCTTGGCAGTCAAAGGTCATGAGTTGCTCCCCTGGTTGAAATCTTGAGTCGATGAGACGGCATCCGCTTTATTTTTTGGCACCGTCACATAGCCTTCTTGAATTGCATAATCTAAAAGTTTTTCGCGAAGCTTCTTTTTGCCTCGGTGCAGACGGCTCATCACTGTGCCAACCGGAATACCCAGCTCTTCGGCAATAGCCGCATAAGGCATTTCGGCGATGACAGCCAACTCGACAACCTGTTGAAACTCGCCCAGTTCGCTGAGCGACTTTTTGATGATGTCGGCCGGCAAGCGGTCGAGAGCTTCGAGTTCGGCTGAGCGCGAAGCCAAGCTGGTCAGCGACTCAACATCGCCAAGCTGCCACTCTTCGAACTGGTCGATGCTCACTTTTGCCTGATCTTTAGCTTTTTTGTTGTAGCTATTGATTTGGGTGTTGGTGAGAATGCGAAAAATCCAGGCCTTTAGGTTGGTTCCCTGCTCAAACTGATCCCAAGCGTTGAATGCCTTGGCAAAAGTGTCTTGAACTAGGTCTTCGGCGTCGCTCGGGTTTTTAGTCCAGCGCAACGCCATGCCATAAACCTGAGGCATTAGCGGAATCGCGAGTTGTTCGAACTCTAAAGCTTTTTGGGCAGCACTTTTGGTGCTCTTTTTAGCCGCAGGTTTGTCGCCTTCGGCTGCATGTTGTGCGCTGTTTTCGGCGCTGTTCACTGAACTCATTGGTTTCGAGTTTAGTGTGGGCGTTCTGAAGCTACCCAGTGAACCGGCATAACTAGTCAAACTGACCTCCATCTGCGCTAAATTTGAACCAATGTCTGCTCAAAGCTATTCCCCACTCTGGCCTGCCCCTGTTGCTTCGCGCCCTTTGAACGCGGTTGTGGGTCTGCCCGGCTCTAAATCGTTGACTAACCGCGAACTGGTTTTGTCGGCTCTGGCTGACTCACCTACCCTGTTGACTGCGCCTTTGCACTCGCGCGATTCGGCGTTGATGATTGATGCGCTGCGCTCACTGGGCGTGGTTATTGAAATAGCGGATGACGGCAATGTTTTGGTTGCACCCGCTGTTTTGCGCGGGCCAGCAACCATTGACTGCGGTTTGGCTGGCACTGTGATGCGTTTTGTGCCGCCACTGGCAACTTTGGCTGAAGGTTCGATAGCGTTTGACGGCGACCTCGCCGCCCGCCGCCGACCAATGCACACCACGATTGACTCGCTTCGGGCTTTGGGCGTTGAAGTTGTTGATGGGGCCGACGGGGCTGCTGTTGGCAGCCTGCCGTTCACGATTATTGGCACCGGCAAGGTGCGCGGCGGCGAGCTCACGATTGACGCTTCGGCTTCGAGTCAGTTTGTTTCGGGCCTGTTGTTGTCGGCGCCTCGCTTTGAGCAGGGCCTGACCTTGCGGCACGTTGGCGAACACCTGCCGAGCCTGCCTCACATTGAGATGACACTCGACACCCTCGCCAAACGCGGTGTGCGCGTTAGCAACCCCGAACCAACTGTTTGGCGCGTTGAACCTGGGCCAATCAGCGGCGGCACAGTAGCCATTGAACCAGACCTTTCAAACGCCGGCCCATTCTTGGCAGCAGCCATGGTTGCCGGTGGCTCAGTCACCGTGCCGGGTTGGCCAGATTCAACCACACAGGTTGGCGACGAGTTCGACGGCATCTTGCAGCGCATGGGTGCCCGAGTTGAGCGCAGCGCCGCCGGCCTAACCGTGCACGGCCCAGCGAACGGCGAGATTCTAGGCCTAGACATCGACCTGGGCATCGGCGGCGAGTTGACCCCAGTGGTTGCGGCGTTGGCGGCTTTAGCCAGCACCCCAACTCGCATCAGCGGTGTAGCCCACCTTCGCGGGCATGAAACCGACCGCCTCACAGCACTTGCCACCGAGATCAACCGCATTGGCGGCATTGCCCGCGAAACTGCCGACGGGCTCGAGATCGACCCTGTGACCAACGGTCGCGACGGCGCTGGCCTTCACGGTGCGCAGTGGTTGAGCTATGAAGACCACCGCATGGCAACGGCTGGCGCAATTATTGGTTTGCGCGTGCCCGGCATTGAGGTTGAGAACATCGGCACAACTGCTAAAACGATGCCAAACTTCACGCAGCTCTGGGCTGACATGCTTGGTGGCGCCCAAGCGACTGGCGCCGAAGCAACCGTCGCGAACGCAACCAGCACCGAGGGCGGCGCGAACGCTTGAGTTGGCTTTATGAGCCTGAGGCTGGTGCGCACGACCTAGACGAGTCTGACGTGCGCGTTCGCCCCAACCCCAAGGGCAACAAGCCTCGCACCAAGATTCGCCCAGACCACAAAGCCGCGCCGATTGGCATGGTTTTGGGCGTTGACCTCGGCCGTTACACGGTTTTGCTAAACGACGAAGCTCGCAGCATCACAGCCACCCTGGCCAAAGAGCTTCGCAAAACTGGCGTGGCTGTGGGCGACCGTGTGGCGCTTGCTGGTGACATTAGCGAGACCGTTGGTGCTCTGGCGCGCATAGTTCGAATCGAGCCTCGCACGAGCCTGCTGCGCCGCAGTGCCGACGACAGCGACCAGGTTGAGCGTGTGATTGTTGCCAACGCCGACCAAATGCTAATCGTGGTGGCAATCGCCAACCCCGAGCCTCGCACCCGTCTCATCGACCGCTATCTCGCTGCAGCTTTCGACGCCGGCTTGCATCCCATTCTTTGCATCACCAAAGTCGACCTCGCCGACCCGAGCGAGTTTTTGAAAAACTTTGACAACATGAATGTCGACGTTGTGCTCAACCGCAGCGACGAACCGAGTCTCGACGAACTCAATGAAGTTCTGAGAGGGCACACCACCGTTGCGGTTGGCCACTCGGGAGTCGGTAAATCCACTCTGGTCAACGCTGTGGTGCCAAGCGCCGGGCGTGCCACTGGGCACGTTAATGCCGTCACAGGGCGCGGGCGCCAAACCTCCACCTCGGTTCGCGCCATCGCCCTCGAAGACGGCTGGATCATCGACACCCCAGGTGTGCGCAGCTTTGGCCTCGGCCACATCAAACCCGAAAACCTGCTGCGCTCGTTTGAAGACCTTTATGCGGTTATCGAAACCTGCCCGCGCGACTGCAACCACACCGCAGACGCGCCCGACTGCGCGCTCGACGATGCGATTGCCGAGGGCAAACTTGGCGACTCGGGCACCTCACGCGTTGACTCGCTGCGCCGCATTATGAAGAGCCTCGATGGCGCCGGCGAAGTCGAAGTTCGACCGCGCGGCGGCACCGCCTAGTCGACTACCCACGCGCGACCGCAGCAACGCCTAAATTAGAACCATGTCGAACTTCACCGCAGACCTCGCTTTGGCCCAAACCATGGCCGACGCCGCCGACCAGATTTCGCTGGCTCGTTTTATGGCGCTCGACCTAAACGTTGAAACCAAGCCTGACCGCAGCCCGGTCACCGACGCCGACCGTGCCGTCGAGCTTGCGCTCAAGGCCATTTTGGCCGAGCACCGCCCTGCCGATGCAATAATTGGCGAAGAGTTTGGCAGCAGCGACGGCACCTCAGCGCCTGGCGAAACTTCAAACACCGCCCAAGGCAAACGCGAGTGGATAATCGACCCAATCGACGGCACCGCCAATTACATGCGCGGAGTGCCGGTGTGGGCCAGCCTCATCGCGCTAGCCGTTGACGGCAAACCGGTGGTGAGCGTGGTTAGTGCCCCTGCCTTGGCCCGACGCTGGTGGGCCGCACCCGAAGTTGGCGCATTCACACGAGATGTTAGCGGTGACGTGCGAGGCATCCGCGTTTCAAAAATTGCAGACCTCGAACACGCCTCGTTTAGCTACAACAATCTGCAGCTGTGGGATTCAGAAGGTTATCTAGAAGAACTCATGAAACTCAGCCGCGAGGTGTGGCGCACCCGAGCCTATGGCGACTTTTTGAGCTACATGTTCTTAGCTGAAGGCTCGCTAGAAATCGTGGCTGAACACGATCTCAAAGTTTATGACATTGCCGCACTTGTGCCAATCGTTGAGCAGGCTGGTGGTCGGTTCAGCGCATTCGACGGCGAACTAACCCAGGCAGCAAGTTCGGTTTTGGCAACCAATGGCAAACTTCACACCCAAGTTCAAGGTCAGCTGGCGCGCGTTTAGTCGCTAAAGAAGTGCCACCCAAGCCACCACCACACGGTGATCACGGCAATGCGGGTGGTTCGGTGCACCATGATGTGTTCAATCATTGTGCTGAGTTTGGCAAAGCGCTCAGGCATAACGCGACCCAACCACCAAAGGGCAAACATGCCCAAAACTGGCAGAGCATAAAGCACATACCAAATCACGGTGCTAGCTTTCACTCGCGCACCTCGTTTTCTTGGCCAATCTCGTTCTCATAACTCGAACGGTCTTCATAGGCGGCCACCGCATCTTTTGCAGCAGCCCTAACCTCAGCACGGTGTGTGACAGCCTCAACAACTTTGCGACCGCGCATAACCTGCATTAGGCCAACACCCATCGACATCCAAATCACCAAAAAGATAAAACGCACAGCACCGAATTCGAGAGTTGGGCTGATCATAAAAGAGATGGTCGGAAAATCTTCACTGTTGTGAATTCGGTCGCTAATCACATAAGCCGAAAGCTCAACCACCATCAAGAAAATTGCCAAACCCACATAAATTGAAATGGTTCGATTCATCACACGCGGGTTATAGGGCGACTGGGGTTCATCCTCGTAATAAACCAGCATGACAGCAATTGGCACCACGGCGAGCAAGACCAACATGTCTTGTGCGCTGTGGCGCGGTGCCAAATAGAGCACGGCAGCGCTCGCACCAATTGCCAAAATAATGTATCGCAGGCGAAACACCGGCCGAGGGCCAAAGTGAATCGGCAAAAGGTTCTTCCAGTCAAGAATCATCAGCGTAGCGGCAATGCTAAAAATCACGCCGTCAACGGGCGCGTGACGTTGAAACTGAAAAAGAATGTTCACGGCAAAAGCGGGCAACCAGGGGTTCATGCCCCGCACCCAATTTTTGAACCACATGATAAAACTCTCTCAGATTCTGCGGGCGAAAACAGTCGCCATTATTACTGACAACAGCATGGCCAAAGTTATCGAAGCCGCTTCACCCGAGTTTATGGCATTGCTCGTCAAACCGATGCTCACCACTGCGGTGGGTATTCCCAGAGCAGTTGCGCTGAGCCCGGCTTCGCTAAACCGCTGCCCAAACAGCATGCCGCCGAGGTGTGCTAACAAACCGAAACCTGCCAGCAGCAGCGCTAACGTTAGCAAACTGCCGTTGGCAAAAACGAGGCGAAAGTCGATTGCAGCGCCAAGGGCAACATAAAAAATTGGGGCAAAGAAACCTTCGGTCACAGCAAACAACTGCTTGGCTAAGCGGTGCGGAACACCGTTCGCCGAAATTGCTAGACCGATTGAAAAACCCGCGATCATTACGCTCACGCCAAAATTTTGAGCCAAGGCAGCCAAACCTAAAAGCACAAGAAGGCTGATGCGAAGTTCAAGGCCAAAGCCTCTCTCGCGACTGATATTCCTAACGGCTTTCCATGAACCATTTCGAGCTGAGCGCGCCAAAACAAAATAGAGCACGAGCGCGCAGCCCGATATCACAGTCGCCCCAACAACAATCTCTTGCAGCTTATCTAGCGCCATAACCGCTGGCAGTGCGATGATCGCGAGCAGGTCTGCGACTGCAACCTGAGTCACGAGCAGGTGAACCGAAGGTTTAGATTTGCCCAGCGCCATAGGCAACACAACGGCTGCCGAGCTAGACGCCATGATGAGAACATAAATCGAAAGATGATCGATGCCGGTGATTTTCACAATCACCCAAGCCAACGCCAGTGCCAGCACAACCGAAATAACAATGTTTCTCAACGCGGCCAAAAGGTTGCCCGAGCTGAAGGTCTCTTTCACCGAAATGTGGCTACCAACCAACATCATTACGAGAGCAAAGCCAACCTGAGCAATCAGAGCCACCGCAGAATCTCGCACGTCTAACAGGTTGAAACCTGAAACGCCAAAGGCGACACCAACCAAAATCTCGCCAACTGCAACGGGCATTGCAAGCCGTTTTGGCCATGCCAGCAGCGGCCCGAGCAACCCCAGGGCAAGCAGCATAAAGAGGCTAGACATAGATCAAACCGCCCAGCCTAAAACCGCTCCTAGCGCCAAGCAGAAATGATGATTGCCATGACCGTGAGGCTCACGATGTCGGCACCAACTTCGATGGCCCAAACCTTAAAGTTCTGGCCAGCAAAGAGACGGTGCGAGAGCGAGGCAGCTGCCGCAAAACCCACACCAACCAAAAGACCAATCAGCACACCGTCAAACACACCGAGTTGACCGGCACCGCGGTCAGCCTGCATTGCAACAACGATCGCAACGGCGAAAGCTTGAACCAGTTGGCCCAAAAAGGTGGCGCCAAAAACAACGCCCATGTTTTCGCCGCCTGGCTTTTCATCAGCCGAACGACCCATGGCTTTCCACCACACCGGAAAAAACGTGCGAGGCCCAAACCAAATCGCGCCGATGCCGAAGGCTGCCACAGCAGCAACGAGAACAGCCCAAAAGTTCATGTGAGAAAGCAGTGACATTTCGACTCTTTTCTGTAGTTCAGAAAATGAACATCGTCGGTTGGCGATGCCTAAAGTCTAGCTTTTAGGCTGCCTACAAATAGCGAATGGTATTTTTGTGGCGTGAAGAAAAAATACGGTCGCACCGCAGACATTGTTGGCATAACACTTGCCAGCATGTCTTTGCTTTTAGGTGCGGCCGCCCTGACTCAGGTTGCAGACCTTGCCACCCGCATCAGCACGCTTAGTCAAGCAACCGGGCCTAGGGGCGAAGCAGGGCCAAAGGGCGAGGTAGGCCCAAAGGGTGACACCGGCGCAACCGGCGCTACCGGCGCTACCGGTTCAAAGGGCCAGCCCGGCGCCACCGGAAAAACCGGCCCGCGCGGCGCCCAAGGTGTTGCAGGCAAATCAACCCCAGCGGTTAGATATTTTGCAACTTTTATCAGCTTGGTCAACCAAAACAATCTCGCCAGCACCAACAGCGTTATTGGGCTCTCTGCCACCAACGCCAACGCGGTTTGGCTGCAAAGTTCAAAGACCATCAGGGTTCGACACTCGGGCGTTTATGAAGTTCAAGCTCAAGCGAGTTTCATCAACAACGCGTCGGGCAGTTGGCAGGCAAAAGTTTGGTTTATCAAAAACGGTGTGCCGGTTAAAAACTCGGCAAGCGCGATTGCAAGCGATGTGTCTGGTGCTGCCGTGCAGGCAAATGCCACCTCAACGGTGCAGCTAAACACCACCGACAAACTAACGGTGGCATGGTCGGCAACCGACTCAAATGTTGGATTGGCCAGCGATGCCGAACAGGGCTCACCGGTCATTGCAGCTGTGCCATCAATCAGACTGGTGATTTCTAGCTTGCGCTAATCGAACTGCAGCCAAGTTTGACGCAAGCCGTGTCATCTCTTGCTGCCACCTCAGTTTCGCAATGACTCAACCAGCGGGTGTTCGTCGCCTAAGGCCTGCACCGCTCTAGTCAAGATCAGCAGCTTTATTAGCTCTTTGGGCAACGGTTTGTCGACAGCAAACTTAAAGACACCCTGGCTCTGACCCAGCGAATAGGGTTCTAGCTGTTCGGCTATTTTGTGAATCACTTGACCGCTATAGGGAATGTAGCTGAGGTGATTTTTAAAAGCCGCGAAACCCGCGAGGGCCACACCGTCAACCTTAAATGCCGGCATCGCATAATAAATCTCTTGCGTGGCTTGAGGCAAAATTTCGAGGATGCTCTGGCGCACAGTTTCTAACGTGGCGCGTTTGATTGGGTCGAGTGGTGCAAGATAGGCATCGATTTCGGCTTTGCTCATGGCAAAACTCTAGCTCTTCGAGTGAAGCCTTGACACGGCTGGGGGTTGGGCTGCGCCAGAAAGCCGGTTGGGCTGCGCCAGAAAGCCGGTTGGGCTGCGCCAGAAGGCACAGAACGGCCGCTACTAAACTTTTAATATGAATCGCCGCAAGTTTCTAACGTTAGCTGGCATAGCTGGCTTAGGCGTCGCGGCAGAATCTTCAAACCTGATTTGGCAGAGCACATTGCAAGGTTCGAGCCAGCTAACTGAACAAGAGTTGATCGAACGTCAAATTTCGGGTCTAATCACTCATTTTGCTTCGGGCACCAACCGTTTTGCCTGGACAATCGACGACGCCGCAGACGCAAACGTTCTAGCCAAATATCTTGATCGAGCTGAAAAATACGACTTGAAGTTCACTTTCTTTGTGAACAGTTCGAAACATTCGTGGTTGTCTCAAGCCGACAAGCTTCGGGCTCTTATTCAAAACGGACAGGTTCAGCTTGGCAATCATTCTCATAACCACCTCGACCTGACGCTGCTGAGCGATGCCGAAGTGCGCAGCCAAATTGCCACCTGCCACAGTTTTTTGCTCGATAATTTTGGCGTCGATGCACGCCCCTTTTTGCGACCACCGTTTCGCAAGATCGATAAGCGAGTGGCTGCAATCGCGGCCGATTTGGGTTATGTCAAACCTACGATGTGGAGCAACAACCTGCTAAACGCTTCACCGTCGACTTCGCCGGCTCGCACGTTGTCGCGGTTCAAGACCGAAGCGGTTGACGGTGCAATTTTGCTAGATCACATGCACGGCCTCGAAAGTGACACCCAGTTCGGCGCCGCAGTCGCGAGCCTCAAGGCAAAGGGCCTTGCAACTGTGACACTCAAAGACGCGTTTGGTGAATAAAACCGCAAAGTTTGCTGTTGAATAAGGGCATGAGCCTAAATGACATTGCACTAACCATGATTGACGGCCGCGAAACCACCTTTGGCGAATTCGCCAACAAAGTTGTGTTGGTTGTGAACGTAGCCTCGCGATGCGGTTTGACACCGCAATATGAAGCGCTCGAGGCTTTGCAAAAAAAGTATTCGGCTCGCGGTTTCACTGTGCTTGGGGTGCCGAGTGACCAGTTTAAGCAAGAACTAAAAGACAACCAAGATGTTGCCGCCTATTGCAGCACCACTTGGGGCGTGACTTTTGGCATGACCGAAAAAGCTTTGGTGAATGGCAAAAAACAGCACGCCCTGTTTAAAGAGCTCAAGAAGAACAAAGATTCACACGGCCTGGGCGGCCCGGTGCTATGGAACTTTGAAAAGTTTTTGGTTTTGCCAAACGGCGAAGTTCACCGTTTTAGGCCAACCACCAAACCTGACGACCAAGACATTGTTGATTTGATCGAAGCTAACCTGCCAAGTTAGCCGCGGTTTTATTCAAATCTGCGAGCCAGACGCATAACTGGCTTTTCAAAGTATTTGAACGATGGCACTGCTAAACCAATCGACACACCTAGCGCCAGCACGAACACTGCAATCAAAACCACAAACTGCATCAGCCACTCTGGGCCTGAAAGATGCAAGGCAGTTTTGCCGTAATAACGCACGATGTCGAGCACAATAAAGTGTGCGAAATAGATGAAATACGAATATTTGCCGATGGTTGCGAATGCTTTCGACGCCCAGTTGACCTTGTAGGCTCCATAACTCAAAGCTAGGCAAGCCAACACGAAACCCAAAGCGTTCAAAGTGTGACTGTAGGCCAGAGGCACTGCCATGAAGGTTAGGGTGTAAACCACGGCGGTGGTGGTGTCTACCTCGAGCGAGGCCAAAGCCTCACCAATGCTTTTGCCCTCTTGGGTTTTAGCCCAAACCCGATATGTGATGAGACCCAGAATAAAAAAGCCGATGGTTGCATAAACGTCAAGGCGCAACCAAGCTTCAATTGCCAACGAGATGATGTGGTGGTTTTTGAAGACTGAGCTGAACGAAACCAAAGCCAAGGTTGCCAGGTTCACTGCTGCCAAGATTCGCAAAATGTTGCGCAACGAGAATTTTCTCAGCGCAGGGAACAACAGGTAGTGCCCAACCTCAGCTTGAATCGACCAGCCGCCACCAATCACGGTGTTCCACAAACCAGAAGAGATCCACAAAGTGAAAGTTGCGCTAAGAATCAAAACCCAAAACTGGTTGTGCATCCAGGCCGGTTCGCCCGAGGCGCCTTTTAGTGCGTCGTTCCAACGCGTTGACCACGAAAAGCCAGAAACAGCAACGGCCACGCCAATAAAGAGCAACCACAGCGGAATGATTCGGCCGATGCGGCGCAACCAGTAGGCGCGTCCGAGTGGCTTTGCCGCGTCGCCATAAATCGAAGCAAGTAGCCATCCCGATATAAAAAAGAAAAGCTCAACACCGGCCGCACCGAGGTCTGTCACGTCGACAATTTTGGTTGAAAGGTGCATGCCGTTGGCGCCAAGAATTGACCGTGTTGAATGCCCGGTGTGAACAATAATCACCGCAACGATAGCCAAACCGCGAACCACGTCGAGCCACGCGTTGCGTTTAACCGCTGTCGAAGCACTCATCAAAAACCACCTTTTGCCAAAAACCCCATCAAAAGACTACGCCAAAGCATTTGCAAATAGCACTAGGCTGAAGATGATGAAAGCCATTTGCAGTGGGGCAAAAATGGATTCTTGGGAGGGCACAAAATGTATATTTTCGACTCGCTGAAACGAGTTCTTGCCGGCTACGCCGACTTTAGAGGCCAAACTAATCCCGTTGATTTTTATTTTGGCTTGGTTTGGCTTTTTATGATTCAGGTGGCCTACCAGTTGGTGCGAGGCACAATTTTTAACGCGGATGGGGCCAACGCCGACGCGGCTTATGCGAACCAGCTCACGGTTCAGCTGATTTTGAACTTTTTGCTCTATTTGCCGCTGATTGCAATCGTGGCGCGTCGCCTAAACGACATGGGTCGAAGCGTTTGGCTGATGCTGCCGATTGCCATCTCGGTTATGGCCAGCAATCTAAACTCTGCCTATGGCGTTTGGATCAATCCCGCTTATGGCAAGCACGTCACCGAGCAAGACGGCTCTTGGTTCTCAAGCTTCGGCGCAGTGGCGCTTTTAGCCACACTTGTGTGCTGGCTGTTCACCGTGGTGATAACGGTTCGGTGGAGAACCCCAAAACCGCAGGTCTCGGCAGCGTTCACCGAACACTAAAGCGATGGGCGCACTAGAGTTCAAATATGAGCTTTAGGCGCGGGTCATCGGGTTTGAGGGCGGCATCTGCTCTGGCTTTAGCCATTGTGCTGGGCTTGAGCTCGGCAGCAGGCACCGCAGCCGCGCTGGTGCCCCGAACAGCACCACCAGCCGCGCTGGCGCCCCGAACAGCACCACCAGCCCCGCTTCAAAACGGTGCCGACATTTCTTGGCTGCCCACGATTGAGGCTGCCGGCAGCAAACTTTATGACGCCAGCGGCACAGCGATTGACGGTTTGCAGCTCATGAAGCGCGCGGGGCTAATTGTTGCCCGCGTGCGACTGTGGGTCAACCCAACAACAGTTCACGGTTCGTTGACCGAGGTGTTGAGCCTGGCCAAGCGCATTAGGGCTGCTGGTTTGAAGATGGTGCTCGACATTCACTACAGCGACTGGTGGGCCGACCCCGCGCACCAGACTAAACCGGCTGCTTGGGTTAACTTGAGTCAGGCCCAGCTGGTGACCAAAGTGCATGATTACACTGCGGCTGTGCTTAAAAAGTTTGTGACACAAAAAATAGCACCGGCGTGGGTGCAGATTGGCAATGAGGTTGGCAACGGCTTGCTTTGGCCAAATGGGCAAACAGATCAGTGGACCTCAGCGAAGTTCACGGCAATGGCCGACCTTTTGAACGCCGGAATCAAGGCCACGCGCGAAGTTTCGCCAGCGACAAAAGTTATGCTTCACCTCGAGACTGGCGGCGATTCTGGCAAAACCGATGGCTGGCTAACTAACGCCTTGGCTAACGGATTAAAGAAACCCGACGCAATTGGTTTGAGCTATTACAGCCAGTGGGCTGGCCCGCTCAGCAACTTGCGCGCATCGATTGCCGTGGTGGCAAACAAATTCAAACTGCCCGTTGCCGTTGCCGAAACGGCTTATGCCAACACAACCGTCAGCGTGAGCCAACAGGTGATTGACGTTAGCAAGGCTGCCTTGCCGGGCTTTGCTTTCACGGCCAAGGGTCAGGCTGACTATGCCACGGCGGTTTGCGCCCTATTGCGCGCATCGGCGGGCGCCAAGGCCATAGGTGTTTGGTGGTGGGAGGCCTTCTCGCCCAACACTGCGCAGTTGAGCTGGCAGCTTGAGCCTTCGCAGATTGCCAGCTCTTCGCTGGTGAGCGGTTCGGGCAAAGCCAACCCCGCGATGCTGGCACTGGGTGCTGCAAAATAGACTTGCCAGATGGCTATTAGTGAAGATTTAGAGAACCTGCTCGCCGATGCGATGCGCGGGGTTGCCGAGCTGCGTGAGAGTGAACTTGGGTTTAGCGTGCACCGATTGCCGCAGTGGACCAACATGTATCACAGCCACGACGGCGTCACCGAAAAAGTTGCCGACAACCCTTCGGGTGTGAGCATCAAGTTGGTGACGGCTGCCACGACTGTTGCACTCACCTATCGTTCAACGCGCGACCAAAACCTTGCCGACGGCTATCTGGCTGGCCCCTCGGTGGTTTCGCTCACCTACCGCGATGATCTGGGTATTGAACAGCACCAGTTTGTGGCTCACAGCAATGGTGACTTGCGGGTTTGGAACGACATGGTGAACACCGGAGTGATTGTTGGCGAGAATTCGGTTGCCGAGTTTGAGTTGCCCGCTCTGCCAGCCGGCCAGCTGCGTGAAATAACGCTATGGTTGCCTCACAACTGCAATGTGCAGCTGATTGATTTAACTGCAAACGCACCACTGCGTGCCGCGCAGCCCAAAACCAACTGGGTGCACTATGGCAGCTCGATCAGCCACGCGCAAGAAGCCAACACGCCTGCCGATGTTTGGCCAGCTCAGGTGGCAAGAGCGTTAGACCTTGACCTCTATAGCCTTGGCTTGGCAGGCTCGGCAAACGTCGAAATGTTTGCAGCCCGAACCATTGGCGACGCTGCGGCTGATTTGATTTCGCTGAAGATTGGCATCAACGTGGTCAACGGTGCCACCATGACGATGCGCACTTTCGTGCCGGCGGTTCACTCTTTTCTTGATGAGGTTCGCGCGGCTCACCCAAACGTGCCGATTTTGCTGATTTCACCTTTTGTGATGCCAGCAGCCGAAAATAACCCTGGGCCGACCGCGCGAGATGCAAGCGGCAAGTTTCTGGCAGCCGATTGGTCTGACCAAGAATGGATCGGCGAGCTAAGCCTGAGTCGAATTCGCGCCGCGATGCAGCGCGTGGTTGCTCAGCGCACCGTTGCCAACGAACACGGCTTGAATGAGGCTGGGCTCGAACCTGATGCAAACCTTTTTTATGTTGATGGCACCGAACTTTTTGGGCTGGGCGATGTTCATTTTCTTGACGATGACCTGCACCCTAACCACAACGCTCAAAGCTTGATTGCCTCAAGGTTTTTGACGGTTTTGAAGCGTTTGCGATTGGTCGAACCTAGCTAAAACTTCAGTTAGTTGATTTAACGTAAATAAATGCCCACCGCCAAATCACACCCGATGCTGAACAAAGTGCCACAAATCACCGCTGTTTTTTGGGTCATCAAAATTCTCACAACTGGCATGGGTGAGGCATTAGCTGACTTTTTTGACCACGCTTATGAACCGATTTTGGTGGTGTTGCTTGCTGGCATTGTGCTTGCCGTGAGCCTTTGGCTACAACTTAGCGCTCATCGTTTTGTAGCTTGGCGCTATTGGTTTGCGGTGGCAATGGTGAGTGTTTTTGGCACCTTAGCTGCCGACGCTGTGCACGTGATGCTTGGGGTGCCCTATTGGGTTAGCACCGCTGGGTTTTTGGCGGGCATCCTCTTAATTTTTATTTGGTGGCGCCGCGCTGAGGGCACAATTTCGATCGATAGCATCACAAGTCGCAGGCGTGAAATCTTTTATTGGTCGATTGTTATGGGCACGTTTGCCTTAGGCACCGCTGCCGGTGACATGACGGCGGTTTCGTTCAACTGGGGTTTCTTGGCTTCGGGATTAATTTTCACGGTTGCGTTTGTTGTGCCGCTGCTGGCTGGTCAAATTGCTCGAGCAAAAACCGGCGCCGGCGTGGCAACGGTGGTTTGGTTTTGGGTTGCCTATGTGGTGACTCGCCCACTGGGTGCAAGCTATGCCGACTGGTTGGCACTGCCGGCTTCGCGCGGTGGCGAAAACTGGGGCACCCTGCCGGTTTCGTTGGCGATGATTGTGGCAATAGTGATTTTTGTGGCACTAAACCGTCGCAGTGCCAAAAACTAAAAGTTAGGCTGCGCCAACAAAGTGTGGCGCTACTTTTTTAGATAGAGCTTCGAAGCGACCTTGGTGACGGCTTTGGTTCCCATCATTGCCGAAAGCCGAGCCGTGATTGAGTTGAGCCTGCCAACCACAACCGAAGGTCGCGGGTTGCGGGCGTCTAAGCCCTTAAACATGGTGTCGACCACAGCCTGCGAAGGCATCATCGTGCCAAAAGGCGTTGCATCGGCAACCTCAAAGAACTCACTTTGAGTGGCACCCGGGTTCACCACAAGCACGCGCACGTTCTTGCTGGTCACCTCGCCCCAAACCGATGCGGTGAAGTTGCGAACAAACGCTTTGGTTGAAGAATAAACTGCCATGCCCGGCACCGGCTGAAACGATGCCGTGCTGCCAATGTTGACGATTGCGCCAAAATCGCGATCAATCATGCCCGGCAGGTAGGCCGCCGTGAGGTCAACCAGGGCACCAATGTTTAGGCGAATCTCCCCCGCCACGCGTTCGCGGTTTTCTTTGACGAGTCGCTCGTTGGTGCCAAAGCCAGCGTTGTTCACCAACACGTCAACTTGCACGCCCGTGGCTGCCAGCTGGGCTTCAAGCTCGGCGGTGGCGCCGGCCACGCTCAAGTCTTTGGTCACACACGACACCTTCACGCCGGTGGCCTGTGCGATTTCGGCTGCCACAGCCTCAAGTTTTTCGGTGCGGCGTGCCACCAAAATAAGGTCTGCACCTCGCTTTGCAAAGCCTTTGGCAATATCAACGCCGATGCCCGAACTTGCGCCAGTGATCAGCGCGGTTTTGCCTGAAAAATCAAGTGCCATGAGGGGTTTTCCTTTGTGGTTTTGCCGAATTGTTTGATTTTAGATTTCGCCGCTGTGCTAGCCGTTGCGTTAGGCGCTGTGCTAGCCAGCTAGGTGTTCGCCAAAGAAATTTTCAATGCGAGCCCAAGCATCAGTAGCATCAACCGGGTTTGGTTTGGCGCCGCTAACTCGAAGCAGAGTGCCAAAAATCGGCCCTCCAGCTTGTTTTGGGTTCATGAATGCGTGGCCAGAGTCGGGGTATTCCTTAATGTCGTGTGCAATGCCTCTGGCGCTCAAACCGGCCTCAAGTTTTGCTGCAGCCCCTTTGAGTTGACCGTCACGGCCACCAAAACTGCCCACGATTGGGCAGGCACCGCTCAACGCGGCATCTAGGTCTTTGGGCATCATGCCATAGTTGACGGCCGAAGCGTCATAGCCTTGGTTGGCAAGCAGCAAGGCAAAACCGCCGCCCATGCAAAAACCGATCACGCCAACTTTGTCGGTGGTGTCGGCTCGAGCCAGCAGCCAAGCTTTGGCAGACTCAACGTCTTCGAAAGCCTGACCTTCGCCGCTAGAGAGAGCTTTGAAAGTTGCGTTGAGACATTTGCGCATTCCGCCGCGGCTAAATAGGTCGGGCATCAGCACAACATAACCGGCGGTGGCAAGGCGTGTGATTTGGGCTCGCATTGCATCGTCGATGCCAAACACTTCGTGAACCATCACTACGCAGGGGCGCGGGCCATCCTCGCTGCCACCCGGCATTGGTGTGTTTGCGTCGGGCACAGCCAACACGCCTTTTAGCTCGGGCGTGATTTGAACATCAATAAGTTGCATGGCACTAGCCTAAGCTCGCTTCGAGCAAAACCAAAGGCGCTCGCGATTGCATAGACTCGAATCATGAGCATGCACGGTGGCGGACCAATGGGTCGTTTCTCTTCAGACCCCGACAAGATCAAGGCGCGAAACGCTGAGGCTCCTAAAATCGACAACCTGCTTGGTCGCATTTTTGAGCTTTTCAAACCGCACCGCAAAGCTTTGATTCTGACCACCACTTTGGTGCTGATTGGCGCTGGCCTGGCAGTGCTGCCTCCCCTGCTGATTCAGAGCGCTTTCAATCAAGGGTTGTTTCCGGCCTCAGGCCGCCCAGACTTAGCTGTTCTCAGCACTTTTGTGCTCACCATGATTGGCATCTGGTTGCTGGCCGCTGGCATTAGCGCGTTTCAGACCTACCTCACAGCCAGCGTTGGCAACAAGGTGATGGGTTCGCTTAGGGTTCGCATGTTTGCGCATTTGCAGTCGATGGAACTCGCGTTTTTCACCAAAACCAAAACTGGCGCCATTCAGTCGCGACTTGCGAACGACGTGGGTGGTGTTGCCGGTGTTTTGAGCAACACCATCAGCAGCATGCTTGGCAGCGCAGTGACCGTGCTCGCCTCTTTTGCGGCGATGATGCTGCTCAGCTGGCAACTCACCATCGTGGCAATCATCATGTTGCCGCTGATGGTTTTAGCTCAGCGCAAAGTGGGTCAGGTGCGCGCCAAAATTGCCAGCAAAACCCAAGAGTCGCTCAGCGAAATGTCTTCGATCACCCAAGAGTCACTCGGTGTGAGCGGCATTCTGCTAGCCAAAAGCTTTGGTCGCCAGCAGAGCGAAATCGCGCGCTACGAACTTGAAAACAAAAACCAAATCAGCTTGCAGGTGCGCCAAACCATGAGCGGCCAAACTTTCTTTGCCCTCGTGCAGGTGTTTATGAGCTCGATTCCTGCCGTGATTTATTTGTGCGCCGGATGGCTGATTCTGCACAACACCCTGCTCACAGTTGGCACAGTCGTTGCGTTCACCACAGCACAGGCCCGCCTGTTGTTCCCAATGATGAACCTGCTCACAGTGAGCCTCGACCTGCAAACCTCACAGGCGCTCTTTGCCCGCATCTTCGAATACTTCGACCTTCGCCCGAGCGTCACAAACCCGAGTTCGCCAAAAAGCATCGACCGTGGTGCGTTGGGGCGCATCCGCTTTGAAAATGTCACCTTTGCCTACCCCGAAGCCGGCGAAAATGTCGAGCCCACGCTCAAAGACGTTTCGTTTGAGGTTGAGCCGGGGCAATATGTTGCGCTGGTGGGCGCATCGGGTTCGGGCAAAACCACGGTGAGCTATTTGCTGCCGCGTTTTTATGATGTGACCAGCGGCGCGGTGAAGTTTGCGGGCGTTGATGTGCGCGAGCTAAACCAAGAAGAGCTCATCGACCACATCGGAATCGTCAACCAAGAGACCTACCTGTTTTATGACACGATTCGCGAAAACCTCGCCTATGCGCGGCCCGACGCGACCCAGGCGCAGATTGAAGCGGCGGCCAAAGCGGCGAACATTCACGACGTTATCATGGGGTTCCCCAAGGGCTATGAAACCATGGTTGGTGAAAGAGGATACCGCCTCAGCGGCGGCGAAAAACAGCGCATAGCAATCGCACGCGTGCTGCTCAAAGACCCGCCCGTAGTCATTCTTGACGAAGCCACCAGCGCGATGGACACCAACTCTGAACGCATCGTTCAAGCCACGTTGGATGCAGCCACAGCGAACCGAACCACCATCGCAATCGCACACCGCCTATCAACAGTGGTCAACGCCGACCTCATCTTGGTGCTAGACGCCGGCCGCATCGTCGAACGCGGAACCCACGCCGAGCTAATCGCGGCCGGGGGCGCCTATGCGCGGTTGGTTGCGGCGCAGGCAACGCTCTAGGTAATGAAAAAGCCGATTGCAAGATCCTTGCAATCGGCTCATTCAAGAATGAATTAGCTGTTCAGCTGGGCAGGCAAAGTGTGACCCTTGATATTCACAAAGTAACCCTTTGGGCTCATACCGATCTGAAAAAGATATGAGTTGTTGCCGTAGCCTGCGACAAAGTCCCCAAGTTTTGGCAAAGTGATATTTGTTCCAACCTGCATGACAGTTTGCTCGTTGACTAAGAATGCCTTAATTTTTGCGTTCCAGGCACCAATCTGTGAAACTTCTTTCCACTTGCAACCCACCAAAGCGGTACTAAAGCCGCCGCAAACTCCAGAAAACTTGAAAATCGGAGTTGGCGAAGTAGCTACTTTCACGCCATTAGTACACCATGTACCCGTGAAGCTTACTGTCAAACTGGGATCTCCCCCAGCACTCACGGTAAATGCATCTTGTGCAACGTGATATCCAGACTTGCACGTTAGAACTTGGAGTTTTGTTGCCTTTGTGGCTGCCATTGCAGATGTTGGTGCCAGTGACAACATCAAAGTTACGGTGATAAGCGATGCAAGGAGCAAAGCTATTTTGTTTTTCATGTTCGATTCCTTCCCAATCGTGTTGCTAGCCTGTCACGCTCTTTGCTCGGAAGACTAAGAAAAACGATCACGTTGACCGTGCATAAACGTTAGTTGTCCGTTCAGTCATCTATAGATGGGCACCACTATCACCTTGAAGTGTGCAAGCAAAGGACCGATTTAGACTTGAGCCTATGAACATTCAAGGCCGCACAGTTTTGGTGATTGGCGCTAACGGGGTTTTCGGCCGACTAACAGCCGAGAAACTCATGGCGATGGGCGCAAACGTGATTGGCACGGCGCGCACCAACGAGAGCGCAGCTAACCTGCCAGCCGGCCTAGCACAGGGGCTGCTGCTAGACCTTGAAAGCGCCGAGTCAATCGCCACCCTCACGGGTTATCTAAGCACCTCGGGCGCTCAACTAGACGCAATCATCAACGCGTCTGGCGTTGTGGGTTTTGGGCCAGCGGCCGCCACGAGCGCTAGCGACGCCCTGAAACTAATGGTTGTGAATCATCTGGGGCCATCCGCTGTGATTAGTGCCCTGCTGCCTGTGCTAGCGCAATCTGAACGCGAACCATTCGTGCTTTCGATCAGCGGCGTTGTGGCCGAAAAGGTTTTTCAAGGAATGCCTGCCTACGTCGCGAGCAAAACCGCGCACAGCGCATGGCTCAAGGCGTTCGCGCTTGAGGCTCGCCGCTCGAAGGTGCGCGTCATCGACGCTCGCCCAGGTCACACCGAAACTGGTCTTGCGACCCGCGCAGTCTTTGGCGTTGCGCCGGCGTTCCCCCAGGGAATGACCCCGCAGCACGTCATCGACAAGCTCTTCGAAGCCATCGAGTCTGGCGCAACCGAGGTTGCGAGCACCGACTTTTAGCTTGCGCTAAACCCGGTGCCAGCGCAGCGGCTTGGCATCGCGCTCACGCTCGATCACGCCTTTGGCCTCGAGGTCTAGCTGAACACACTTTGACCACCAGTCGGCTTTTGCGCCGCCGGGAAAAACGTGAGAAGGCAAGTGAAACACAACCTTGTTGCGCATCTCAGTTTGAGTGAGACCAGGTTTGGTTCGAGGCAAAATCGTCAACAGGGCATCGCGCATCGCGCCATATTTTTCGGCGTCAACTTTGCCCGACCAGCCGGGTTGATTGATGTTGCGCACCTCAACGGTTGCGCCTTTCGAACGCGCCTGCGAGCCTCTGGCTCCGCGTGGTTTGTCGCTCATGTTGAAAGTCTTTCGTTGTGGCATTGTGCCTTGGTTCGAAGATATCATCTTTGCATGAGCAAAATCGTGCTGTGGGTTTCTGACCTAACTGCCCAGACTGAGTTTTATCGCGCCCTTTTTGACGGTGCGGTGAGCAATGCTTCTGACGGCTTCGCTCAGGTTAGCGGTGGTGGCAATAGCGTCTTGCTTCACCGTCTGCCCGAAGATTATCGTTACGAGACCCCATTGACTTCGCAGCTGCCAAAGCAATCAGAGGTTGCTATCAAGCCGATTTTCACAGTGGATGACATCCCAGCCGCTAAAGAACGCACCGCACACACCTTGGCGACTTTCGCCGACCAGTCGGCAACCTATGGCGATTTCAGCTATCTTGACGTGGTTGACCCTGAAGGCAATGTGATTCAGTTGCAGCAGAGTGTTAAGACCAAGGGTTTGTTCGACGATGAACTGTTTGCAATCACTTTGGTGGCACACGACCTTGCTGCGAGCATCGAGTTTTATGGCGGCAAACTCGGGCTAAAGCAAGTGTTTAGCGACGATGTTTCAGCGGTTTATGTTTGCGGCAAAACCATGATCAACGTGTTGTCGGCATCTGCGGCAGTCGAGCTGGTTCAGCCGGCATCCGTTGTTTTTGAGGGCTCTGGTGTTGGTGCGGTTTATACGCTGCGAGTTGCCGATGTTGATGACACGGCTGCCAAACTTGAGGCCGCCGGCGTCAAGTTGCTCAGCGGCCCGATCGACCGCCCGTGGGGCGTGCGCACCGCCAGCTTTCAAGACCCGAGCGGTCACACCTGGGAGCTCGCTGACCACAGTTAGCGCTGCTAGTGGCTCTCAGCGAGCACCAACACAGATTTACCCTGGCCTGTATAAAGCGACGGCCGCACTTCAAATACGTGATCACCGAGCTTGTCTAACAGCTCGTTGATCTTCTTGTGGTCATGCGTAATTTCGGTGGTGCTTGGGTAGTAAGACCACACCACATGGTCGACCTTTTTCAATAGCTCAAGCACTTTGGTTTTCGCGTTGGCAGCATCATCCAGCGCCTCATCATATTTGAGGTCAAGTGTTTCGCCTGCAGGCAAAAGCACACGCGCTGGCCCTTGCATAATGCGAATGCCAAAGCCCTTCGGCTGCGCCTGTCGTTTTGTCATTGCCCCCACTCACCAAAACTAAACGTTGAAGCGGAACTCCACCACATCGCCATCACGCATGACGTAGTCTTTGCCCTCCATGCGCACCTTGCCAGCGGCTTTGGCGTCGTTCATCGAGCCGGCTGCCATGAGGTCGTCGAATGACACGATTTCAGCCTTGATGAATCCACGTTGAAAGTCGCTGTGAATTACGCCGGCTGCCTGCGGTGCGGTCCATCCCTTATGAATAGTCCAGGCGCGAGCTTCTTTAGGGCCAACAGTTAGGTAGGTCTGCAAGCCCAGGGTGTCGAAACCGATGCGGGCTAGCTGGTCAAGGCCAGACTCGTCTTGGCCGAGTGAAGCCAAAAGTTCGGCTGCCTCAGCGGCGTCGAGGTCGATTAGCTCGCTCTCAACTTTGGCGTCTAGAAATACTGCCTCGGCCGGAGCCACAAGGTCGGCGAGCGCCTTTTTCTTAGCTGCATCGGTCAAGATGCTTTCGTCAACGTTGAAAACATAAATGATCGGCTTAGCGGTTAGCAGGCCCAGTTCTTTGATTGGTGTGAGGTCGATTTTTGAAGACGATAGCGGCTTGCCGCCGTCGAGAATCGCCATGGCTTCGTCAATCACTTCTAGAGAGATTGGCTCCATCTTTTTGCCCTTGACTTCTTTTTCGATGCGAGGGCGAGCTTTTTCTAGGGTTTGCATGTCGGCAAGAATCAGCTCGGTGTTGATGGTTTCGATGTCGCTTGATGCATCGACCTTGCCGTCAACGTGCACAACATCGCCGTCGACGAATGCGCGCACAACCTGTGCGATTGCGTCGGCTTCACGAATGTTTGCTAAGAACTTGTTGCCAAGGCCTTCACCCACCGAAGCACCGCGCACGATGCCCGCAATGTCAACGAAAGACACCGGCGCAGGCAAGAGGCGCTCTGAGCCATACATGTCGGCTAGACGCTGCAAGCGAGGGTCTGGCAAGTTCACCACACCAACGTTCGGTTCGATGGTTGCAAACGGATAGTTTGCCGCCAAGACGTTGTTCTTGGTGAGTGCGTTGAAGAGGGTCGACTTGCCTACGTTAGGCAGTCCCACGATTGCGATAGTTAGGGCCACAACATAAGAGTTTAATTGACCTATGCCCCTTGACTTCACCGCAATCGATTTTGAGACCGCAAACGGTTCACCTGCTAGCCCATGCGCGGTTGGTTTAGTGCGCGTGCGCGACGGTGTTTTGGTTGAGGGCTTAGCACTGCTGTTCAAGCCGCCCTACCCGCACAACTGGTTTCATGCGGGCAACATTCGGGTACATGGCATTCATCCGAGTGATGTTGAAGACGCAATCGAATTTGAAGCCGCTTTAGAAGCGATGCTGGTTTTTATCGGCGTCGATGTGTTGATTGCCCACAACGCGCCTTTTGACATGGGAGTCTTGCGCGCATCGGCTGCGGCGATCGAAGCACCGCTGCCTCAGCTGAACTACCTCTGCTCGCTTTCGATGGCCCGCAAATCTTATGTGCTCGAGAGTTATCGCCTCAATTCGGTGGCTTATGCGGTTGGTCACGAAGAGTTCAATCATCACGATGCTTTGGCCGACGCCGACGCGTGCGCTCGCATTGTGGTGCACATGGCGCGCAAAAAACATGATGTTGACAACCTGGATGACCTGGCGGCCGCCACCAAGCAGGTTTTGAAACCGTTGCACGTGCCGGTCAAGGCTGAACCCAAAGACTGGGCCTAAGCCCCGGTCAAACCTGCGGCACCAAAAATGTCGCAGGCACATGGCACACTTGCGACATGGAAACTTTTCTCTTTTTAATTGTTGGTCTAGTTGCCGGTGTGATCATCGGTTGGCTAGTCGGGGGCCGCAAAAAGCCTGCAGCTGTTAGCGTCGCAGACCAAACCCAGCTTGATGCAGCAAAGGCCGAGCTAACCGCAGCCCAAGTAGCCCTGGCTGGCTCTCAAGCCACCGCCAGTGCCTACTCTGCACAAATCGCGCAACTTCAGGCGCAAATCAAAGAAAACCAAGAAACTCAAGCCAAAGAAAACAAACTCGTCAACGAGCTGGCTCCAGTTAAAGAGAACCTGCGTCAAATGCAAGAGGCCGTAGGCAAAATGCAGCAAGAGCGCACGTCTCAAGTAACCCAATTGAACGAGGCGATTCGCCAGTCACTCGAAAGCGACCAGCAGCTGCGCAAACAAACCGAGTCGCTCGCCAACGCGCTGAGCTCAAACCAGGTGCGCGGCGTTTGGGGCGAAGCCCAGCTTCGAAAATTGGTTGAACTAGCGGGCTTGCTAAAGCACGCCGACTTCGACGAACAGGCCACCATCACAACTGGCCGCGCCGACATGGTTATCAACCTGCCCGGCGGCAAGACCCTTGCCATTGACAGCAAGGTGCCTTTCAACTCATTTCAAGAGGCATCGAAAATCAGTGAGCTTGCCGAAGGCACCGACAAGATGCGTCGCGAACAGCTTCTTAAAGAACACGTGAAAGCAGTTCGTGGCCACATCGACGAACTCGCCAAACGTTCTTACTGGACTTCACTCAACGCCAGCCCAGACTTCGTAATCGCATTTATTCCAAGCGAAGGCTTGCTTTCGGCAGCCCTCGACTCAGACCCAACCATCTTGGAATATGCGTTTGGCAAAAACGTGGCGCTAGCCTCACCAGTGAGCTTGTTCTCGGTGCTCAAAACCATCAACTTTATTTGGCGTCAAAACGTTGACGAAAACCAGGTTCGCACCATGATCAAACTCGGGCACGAACTCTACGAGCGCGTTGGCAAAGTTGCTGAGTTGGCCGACGCACTCGGTCGCTCACTAAAAAGCACCGTTGGCAACTACAACAAATTCGTCGCAAGCTTCGAAGGTCGCATGTTAGTGTCAGCACGCAAACTAAACGACCTCGACGAAAATGCTCTGTCAACCTCAGATATTGCCAGCCCAGCTCTGATCGAAGATGCGCCAAAGCAAATCATGGCGGCCGAACTGCCACAACTCGAAACCTCAGTCGACACGACACGCTCAGAACACGAAGAAACCACCGAAAACTAACTTCGGCAACTGAAACCGAAGCAAAAAGACCCGCAAACCGCAGTTTGCGGGTCTTTACATTTTCGCAAGTTTGTGAGGGTTTACTATACTTTTCTCAAACGCGCTCACAAAGATGTTTGCAGCCCACCAAGCTAACTCGCCCAAAAGCGAGACACACAAACCAGGAGTTAGGCAATGTCGAGCACCTCGAACGCGTCACCAATCGTTACGCTAACCCCAGCGCCAACCCTTGACCGCACCTACTACATCAGCAACTTCGTAGAAGGCGGCGTCAACCGCGCTGACCACGTAACCGAAGAACTCGCCGGCAAAGGCATCAACGTCACCCAAGGCCTATTCGTTGGCGGCATCAACGCCCCGGGCGTTGTGCCAGTGGGCAACGCAGACCCAGGTGTGCTAGCTCGCACCGGTTACAGCGAAAAACTTATTCCACTCTGGGTCGAAGGCACCCTGCGAGTTTCAACCACCATCGTGATTGAAAACGGCACCACCACCCGCGTCACCGAAGGCCCCCGCGCACTAAGCGACGACGACTGGAACGCTGTAATCGACCTCACCGAAGCCACCGTTCGCGACCGCGGCGCAAAATGGCTAGCAATCGGTGGCGCACTGCCAATCAACAAGAGCACCGGCGAATTTGTTGACCTCACCCCAATTTTTGACCGCATGGATGCGCTCGGCGTGAAAGTTGCGATCGACACCAGCGGCGCCCCGCTGAGCTACCTAGCTCGCAGCGGCCGCCCGACCATCATCAAGCCAAACGCCGAAGAACTAGCATCTGCCGTTGGCCGCACCCTGCACACCGTTGGCGATGTCATCGACGCCGCTCGCGAGCTTTGCGACCACGGTATTGGCGCTGTTCTAGCATCAATGGGTGTTGACGGCATCATGGCCGTGACCAAAAAGTCGATTATCGGCGCCAAGACCGAGCGTGTGAAAGTTGTCAACACTGTTGGCGCTGGCGACGCAACCCTGGCCGGCTTTTTGTCGGCAGTTGCAACCAGCCCGGTTGGCAACGGCCCAGAAGTTTATGGCACCGACTTTGACATCGAAACCGGCATCAAGACCGCTGTTCGTTGGGGTGCAGTAAAGGTTACTCAGCCAAGCTCAGGTTTGAGCAGTGTTGAGAACCTGCCAGAAAGTTTCTTCACTGAAACCCCAGACCGCGACAAGCCACTAGAAGAACCAGCAATCGCTCACTAAGTGATTCGGTCGGCTTTTGCCGATCAACTGGGCTTGTTGCCCACGCTAGCTAACTAGAGTTCGACGACCTCAGTCAAAACCACGGGGTCGCCAAGAGCGCTGTCGAGCACTAAAACCTCAACCTGCAAAACGCCATCGCGCTCGATAAAACCACGCGTGAGCGGCCCGTCGGTCACACCGGCCATCACAAAAATGTGTCGCGCGCCCGAAACCAACTCGTGCAACTCAAACTTGCGCCCGAGGTCGTGGCCAGCGGCGAGCGCCGAAAGTCGCTCAGGCTCGGTTTGAGGTGCCAAACGCCCCTGCATAAACCCGCCAACCACCTGCACGGCAACCGCTGATGCCACGCCCTCGGGGTTGCCACCAACGCCTAACAGAATGTCAACGTCGGTGCCCTCAGCAGCCGCCACCACGGCCTGAGCTACATCGCCCTCGGCAAAGCTGGCCCAAATCGCTCCAGCAGCCTGCACCTCGGCAATCAGTGCCGCGTTGCGAGGCTTATCGATCACCGCGACCCTAAGCTCGCTCACGGGCTTGCCAAGCGCGCCGGCCAGAGAGCGGATGTTCGCGGTTGCACTGGCATCAAGATCAACCACGCCTCTGCCGGCCGAACTGGTCACCAGTTTTTGCATATAAAAAACTTCAGGCGCCAGAGCCATCGTGCCAAACTCACTCGCAGCAATCACCGACACAGCGCCCGGCGTGCCGGCGGCGGCAAGCGCGGTGCCATCGATTGGGTCAACGGCGACATCCCACAGCGGGTCGGGCAGATCGCTAGGTGCAGCCCCGGCACCGGCGGTTGAACCCGGCGAGATACCTTCGCCTGCGCCTGCGCCGAGCCCAAAGCGCTCCCCCGCAAAAAGCATCGGCGCCTCATCTTTTTCACCCTCGCCAATCACTACCACCCCGTCAAAACCAGACCTCAGCAACGAGCTGCGCATCGCGTCGACGGCGGCGCCATCCACTTCGTTTTTATCACCCAAACCAACCAAGTGACGCGAACCCGCCACAGCCGCCACCGCAGCATCAACCAACGCGCGAGTTTCAGGCAAAAGCTCAGGCTGAATAAGTGGCAACTTTGTCATGCTGGGCTCCTGTTTTGGCTTGTGGCTATTGGTAACATCATAGGTAGCGCCACAAAAATCATCGAACCGAAAGGCCACGCATGCCTGTTGCATCACCAGACCAATACCTAGAAATGCTAGACCGCGCAAAGACTCAGGGTTTTGCCTACCCTGCAATCAACGTGAGCAGCTCACAGACCCTAAACGCAGCCCTAGCCGGCTTGCAGGCTGCCGGTTCAGACGGCATCATTCAGGTCACCACCGGCGGTGGCGACTATTGGTCAGGCCCAACCATCAAGAACATGGCTTCGGGCGCAGCAGCAATGGCAGCATTCGCACGCGAAGTGGCAAAGAACTATGGCATCACCATTGCTTTGCACACCGACCACTGCGCTAAAGACCAGCTCGACAAGCTTGTTCGCCCACTAATCGCAATTTCACAAGACCGTGTCAAGCGCGGCGAAGACCCGCTATTCAACTCACACATGTGGGACGGCTCAGCTGTTTCAATGACCGAAAACATGCAGATCGCTAAAGAGATGTTGGCGCTAACCCGCGGCATCGGTGCAGTTCTTGAGATCGAAGTTGGCGTTGTTGGTGGCGAAGAAGACGGCGTTGAGGGCGGCCACGGCGAGCACCTCTACACCACCCCAGCTGACGGCCTAATGACCGCTGAAGCTCTTGGCCTAGGCGAGAACGGCCGCTACATGGTTGCTCTAACCTTCGGCAACGTTCACGGTGTCTACAAGCCAGGTGGCGTTCAGCTAAAGCCTGAGCTTCTAGGCGAGATTCAGGCAGCTGTTGGCGCCAAGTATGGCAAAGACAAGCCATTCGACCTCGTCTTTCACGGTGGTTCAGGCTCAAGCGCCGAAGAAATCGCAACCGCAGTTAGCCACGGTGTTATCAAGATGAACATCGACACCGACCTGCAGTATGCCTTCACTCGCCCAATCGCAGCACACATGTTCACCAACTATGACGGTGTGCTAAAGGTTGACGGCGAAGTTGGCAACAAAAAGGCCTACGACCCACGCGCCTGGGGCAAGCTAGCTGAGGCTGGCATGTCAACCCGCGTGGTTGAAGCCGCAACTGAGCTTGGCTCAGCCGGCAAGTCGATGTCGCTCTAAAGACTTGTCGCTCTAAAGACGCGTCTTTCTAAAAAACTCAAGCAAAACGCCCCATCTGCCTGAAAGCAAATGGGGCGTTTTTGCGTTTGGCAGAGTCTGGACTAACTCTGCTTGAACGCGGCGTCGAATGAAGCGCTAGGAGTCGCCCACAACAACTTTCGAATAAAAGCCAACGCCTCTGGTGCGCCGTGTAGGCGGTCCATACCTGGGTCTTCCCACTCGATAGAAATCGGGCCGGCATAACCGATGGTGTTGAGGGCTCTGAACGAGGCCTCCCAGTCAACGCTGCCGTGGCCTGCCGAAACAAAATCCCACGCGCGGCGAGGGTCGCCCCAAGCTAGGTGCGAAGACAAGCGACCTCTGCGGCCATCCGCTTGATGAATTTTGGTGTCTTTGCAGTCAACGTGATAGATGCGGTCGGCAAAGTGGTGAATGAATGCGGCGGGGTCGATGTCTTGCCACGCCATGTGAGAAGGGTCCCAGTTGAGGCCAAAGCCCGGGCGACGGTCGATTGCCTCAAGGGTTTTCTCGGTGGTGTGCCAGTCATAGGCGATTTCGCTAGGGTGCACCTCGAGGGCAAACTTGACGCCGTGGTCGTCGAACACGTCAATAATCGGGTTCCACCGGTCGGCAAAGTCTTGATAACCAGCTTCGATCACCGAGGCAGGCACCGGCGGAAACATCGCCACATAGGGCCAAATCTTTGAGCCGGTGAAGCCTACGACGGTGTCGACGCCCAACTTGCGAGCGACCAATCCGGTTTGCTTGAGCTCTTCGGCAGCGCGTTGGCGCACACCCTCGGCGTCGCCGTCGCCCCAAACCTTCGAGCGCAGAATGCCTTGGTGGCGAAAATCGATTGGGTCGTCGCACACCGCCTGACCGGTCAGGTGGTTCGAGATCGCAAACAGCTTGAGGTTGTAACGCTCAAAGATGTCGAGTCGCCCTTGAACATAGGCGTCGTCTTCGGCTGCGCGGTAAACGTCGAGGTGCTCGCCCGAACACGCCAACTCAAGCCCGTCATAACCCCACTCGCTCGCGAGCTTGGCAACCTGCTCAAGTGGCAAATCAGCCCATTGGCCCGTGAAAAGTGTTACTGGTCTGGTCACGTGTGCTCCTTTGTTCTATTGCGAATCTAGCGTTTTTATTTGCCCGTTGAAACCAGTGCGGTCACGGGTGCAACATCAACCCACGCTCTGGCGGCGGTCGACTGCATGACAGCCTCGGTGATCACCGCGGCACGCAGACCGTCGGCAAAGGTTGGCAAGCCCTCAATCTCAGCGCCCTGAAAAGACGCATAAGCATCGGCCATAAATGCGTTGAACGCATCTTGATAACCACGAGGATGCCCCGCCGGCAAATATGCCAGGTTCTGCTCGGCCACCGACGCAACCTCTGCCGAACCGACGTTGACGATGGCTTCGCGTCGATCGTTCGCTGTGGTGAATCGGCCTGGTACTTCTTGGTTCCAATACGATGACTCGAGCTCACCGTCGAACGAGAATCGAATCTCGTTTTTGCGGCCATAAGAGATTTGGCTAACAATCAGCGTGCCTGATGCACCGCGATCGGTTTCGAAAAGTATCGAAGCCGAGTCTTCGGTTGCGCCGCGGCCTGCGTGAGGCTTGGCCATCGATGCTACGAGTCGGGTGATTCGGTGGCCAGTGACGAACTCCATGAGGTCGCACCAGTGAACACCGATGTCGGCAAAGGCGCGTGAGGCACCACCAACGTTTTCGTTCACACGCCAGTTAGTCGCCGAAGCCAACGCAAGCCAGTCTTGCAGGTATGAACCGTGCAGCAGGTGAAGCTCTCCGGCGTCACCGCGGGCGATGCGCGCACGAATCTCGCGAACGGCCGGGTAGAACCGATAGATGAACGGAACAGCCGTGGCAACACCTGAAGTTTGCGCCGTTTGAAACAGAGCGGATGCATCGGCTACCGAGGTGGCCAAAGGCTTCTCGCACACCACGAACTTGCCTGCGGCTAGTGCCAGGCCGGCCTGCTCGGTGTGAAACTTGTTAGGCGTGCACACATGAACCACATCGACCTCGCCGTTGGCGATGAGTTCGAACGCGCTCTCGGCGATCTGGCTGATGCCAAGGTTTGCGGCTGCTTTTGCTGAGCTACCTGGTGAAGAACTAGCGATTGCTACAACTTCATGGCCGGCGGCACGAATGGCGCGTGAGTGCACCTCGGCCATGAACCCGCCACCGAGAATGCCAGCGCGCAGCTTGCCGCTCACTATGCACTCTTCTTCTTGCTCGAAAGAGCAACTGCGATGATGATGATTGCGCCGCGCACAACCTGCTGCTGGCTAACGTCAAGACCTGCAAGAATCAAGCCGTTGTTGACGAGGCCGATGAACAGCGCACCGAATAGCGAACCGATAACTGAACCTCGGCCACCAAAGAGTGAGGTGCCGCCCAGAATAACGGCAGCGATAACCGAAAGCTCATCGCCGGTGCCCCACTGAAAACGCCCCGACTGCAAACGACCCGCATAGAGCATGCCGGCAACCGCAGCCACAACGCCAGACATCAACAAAACGTTGAACTTGATGCGTGCGGTGTTCACGCCTGTGAAGAGTGCTGCGCGTGCGTTGCCACCGGTGGCGCGAACCTGGCGACCGAACTTAGTTTTGTTCATAACAACGGCGCCGATGGCCACGAACAGAACCGCCCAAATCAGCAGCGAAGGAATCGGGCCAACATCGCCACCACCAAAGATGCGAATGAAGCTGTTGTCGGCGATCGGCACTGGCGCTGAAGCTGTGAGCCAGCGGGCAACACCAACTACGAGGCCGAGCATGCCGAGTGAAACTAGGAACGAAGGCACCTTGAGCAGAGCCACCAGGCCACCGTTGATGGCACCGACGATCACGCCCACTGCCAGACCGGCAAGAATGCCGACGACCGGGCCATAAGCGGTGAGCGCCATGGCAGAAACCACAGAGGCAAGACCTGCGACCGAACCGATGCTCAAGTCGATCTCGGCAGCTGCGATTACAAAGGTCATTGCAACGGCCATGATCGAAATGGTTGCGGTTTGACGCGCAATGTTTAGCAGGTTGTTACTGGTGGTGAATCCGCTGTCACCCAAGAAGCTGGCGAACAGAATGAACGCAGCAACAAAGGCAACATAGATGATGTTTTGACGCCAGTCGAAGCGCTTGACGATTGCGAGCGCGCCCTGAGCAGGGCTCTTTGACTGCTCCGATTTGGTTGAGTTAGACATTTAGGCTCCTTGAACCGCTAGTTGTAAAAATTCTTCTGAAGGTATCTCTGAGCGAGATAGGTCGCGGGCGACTTCGCCGTCGCGCAGCACGAGAATGCGGTCGCTCACGGCAAGCAGCTCAGGCAGTTCTGACGAAATCAGAATCACGGCCTTGCCCTGCTTTGCGATGTCGCGCACCATGTCGAGAATCTCTTGCTTGGTGCCGATGTCAACGCCGGCAGTTGGTTCGTCCATCATCAAAATGGATGGATTAGTGCCCAGCCACTTGCCGATAACTACCTTCTGCTGGTTGCCACCAGAAAGCTTTGACACTGCCATCTTTTGGTCGGCCACCTTGATTGAGAAGGTGCTGATCATTTCGCGGGCACGAGCCACAATCTTGCTGCCGCTAAGCAGCGGGCCAAGCTTGAGACCACCGAGCAGCGGCAGCGTGAGGTTCTCTTCGACCGAGTGGTCAAGAACCAAACCTTGCTCGCGACGGTCTTCGGGAATCAGCGCCAAACCGTTTGCAATCGCCTGGTGAGGGTTGCGAATCGTGGCGGTTTTGCCATCGATAACAACAACACCAGCGGATGCTCGGTCAACACCGAAGAGGGTGTTCACCAGTTCGGTGCGGCCACTGCCCATGAGGCCAGCCAAACCCAAGATTTCGCCACGGTGCAGTTCGAAAGACACGTTGGTGAGACGTGAGCCAGAAGCTAGACCGGTGACGCTCAAGACGACATCCTCGCTAATTTCATCGCCACGGTCTTCATAGGTGAGGTGACCCGACATTTCGCGGCCCACGATTGCTTCAACGATTTGCGCTGGGGTAACCTCGCTGAGCTTGGCGGTCAAAGCGTTCTGACCGTCGCGCAACACTGTGATGCGGTCGGCAACGCGATAAACCTCATCCATGCGGTGAGAGATATAGATCACCGAAATGCCGCGCGACTTTAGCCGCTCAATGAGCTCAAAGAGTGCGTTGGTTTCGTGCTTGGCCAGTGATGCCGTAGGTTCATCCATGATCAGAACACGGGCGTTCTGAGCGAGCGCCTTAGCGATTTCGGTGAGTTGCCACAAAGCGGTTGGCAGGTTCTCGAGCACCGCGGTGACGTCAACCTCAACGCCCATGTCGTCAAAGATTGCCTTGGCTTTGATGCGCGCCGAAGCGTCGTCGATGAAACCAAACTTGCCCATCGGCTCGGCGGTCAAAAAGATGTTCTGCCAAACCGTGAGGGTCGGCACAAGACTGAACTCTTGAAACACCATGCCGATGCCGGCGGCGCGTGCAGCGAACGTGTCGGGCAAGGTGACGAGTTCACCAAGAACTCGCACCTCACCGCCGTCACGCTGATACACACCCTGCAGAATCTTCATGAGCGTTGACTTGCCGGCGCCGTTCTCACCAGCGAGGGCGTGAACTTCACCAACTTCAAGTTCAAAACCAACCTGGCGCAGCACAGGCACACCATTGAAACCTTTGGTGATGTCGGTCATCTCGACCGCGAGCGCAGAGGCTTTTGACATTAGAGCTATTCGACCTTTCCGGTCTCGCGGTTTAGCTGAGGCACCTTGACCCAATGGCCGGTGGCTGCTGACTCAAGAATCGCGTGGTCAACCAGGGCAACCTGATAGCCGTCGCCGAAGTCTGGGCGCACTGGCTCGCCACCGGCAATCGCGGTGAAAAGGTCGTGAGCTTCGATGATCTTGGTTTCGCCATAGCCAACGCCAAGCGCCGGAATCGGCCAAAGGTTTGCGCCGTTCGGGTGGTTTGGGCCGGTGTAGACAGTGCGGAATCCGCGGCGGTCATCGCCGTCGCTCTTGAAGCAAACCTGAAGCTCGTCGCGGTTCTCATAGTTGAACGCGATTGAACCTTCTGAGCCGTGAATCTCAAGGGTGATGAAGTTGTTGCGACCCCAGGCGTTGCGGGTAGCCTCAACCGAACCGATGGCGCCGCTTGCGAACTTGATGAGCGACATAACCTCGTCTTCAACGTCAACCGCGCCCTTTGGGCCACCGTCGTTCTTTGAGTTGCCGAGTGAGTCAGCGCCACTCTGCTGAAGCGGGCGTTCGGTGATGATGTTTGCGGTTAGAGCGCTTACCTCGGTGATTTCACCGGCAAGGTAGCGAGCCAGGTCTAGAACGTGGGTCAAGATGTCGCCAACTGCACCTGAGCCTGCAACCGACTTTTTGAAGCGCCATGACAGCGGTGAGTTCGGGTCAGCTGACCAGTCTTGAAGATAGGTGGCGCGAACGTTAAGAATGCGACCGATGGCGCCTTCTTCGATGTAGCGCTTGGCAAGCGCAACTGCTGGGGTGCGCCGATAGTTAAAAGCCACCATGTGCACAGCGTTGGTCTTGCGTGAAGCTTCATACATCGCAGCCGCTTCTTCAACGGTGCGAGCCAAAGGCTTTTCACAAATAACGTGCTTGCCGGCCTCGAGAGCTGCAATAGCGATCTCGGCGTGAAGATTGTTTGGGGTTGCGATGTCAACCAGGTGAATCTCTGGGTCATCGATGATTGAACGCCAGTCGCTGGTTGACTTTTCAAAACCAAAGCGGGCTGCTGCATCGGCAGCTAGTGCGTCGGTAGCTTCAGCGATGCTGTGCTTGACCGGCAAAATTTCGGTCGGCCAAAAGAACATTGGCACGGCCGCATAGGCCAATGAGTGGGCCTTGCCCATAAAACCGCCGCCAATAAGGCCAACGTTGATCTTCTTCATGAAGGGTTCCTTCTCTGCTATTTCTAGGGCTGTTGATAGGCTAAAGGCCTACCTTTTTTTGATGGATGGGTGGCCTAACGGGGTTGACACCAAGCGCGCAATGCTTGATGCCAACCCCATTAGTGTTTCTAGTTACTTGACGTAAACACCCGAGATTGATGCTGGTGCGTCTGTGTGATAAACCTGCTTCCAGGCCTCAAGAACGTTCTCGTGGGTCACAGGCAAAGCGCCTAGTGCTACGAAGTTAGGAATGTTCTTGTTGCCGATTAGCGATGCTGCACCTAGACGGGCCTCAGCCACACCCTGGTCGAATGGGCTCTGAGCACCTAGACCAACAACTAGCTCGTTCTTTGCAAGAGCGATAGCCACGTTGGTGCCAAGGTCTTCAGTAGCGATCTTGATGTCGGTGCGACCGGCTTCACGAGCTGCTGCCATGATGCCTTCTGCAGGAACATCCCAAACGCCCCAGATGCCAGCTAGGTCAGGGTGCTTGGTGAAGATTGCGGTTGCTGCTGCCTGAGCGTCGCCGGCGAAGTCCGGGCCGCCGATGCCTTTTTCTTCAACGATCTGAATGCCTGGGTACTGCGCGATGGTCTCTTTGAAGCCTTCGTAACGCTGCTTGGTTACAAAGAAGTCAGCGTCGTGATAGATCAGGCCGATCTTGCCCTGGCCACCAAGTGCCTTGGCTAGAAGGTGAGCTGAAACCACACCGTTGCCCTTGTTGTCAGCTGAAACTACTGAAACATAGTCTTTGCCACCAACGAAGCCGGCAGGAACGTTGTCCATGAACACAAGCTTCACGCCAGCGTCACGTGCCTTGGCATATGCCGAAGCGGTTGCTACTGGGTCGGTTGGAATCGACACGATTAGGTCTGGCTTTAGAGCCAAAACGGTCTCGATGTCTGAAACCTGCTGCTCTGGCTTGAAGTTTGCGTCGGTGGTTGCAACAACCTGAATGCCTAGGGTTGCGAACTCTGACTTTAGACCTGCAACCTGCGCGGTTGACCAGTCGTTGCCTGCATAGTGCATAACGATTGCGGCCTTGAACTTGCCAGCCTTGATCTTTGCGATGTCGGCGTCACTCAAAGTGGTTGAGTCGAAGCCGGTTGGGGTTTCGCCGTTCGGGCCGAGGCTTAGAACCTGACCTTTGAGCTTTGCAAGGGCAGCATCAACCTGTGCCGAAACTTCGGCGTTAGCTGAGTTGTTTGTGGTGCTAGCTGAGTCTGAGCAAGCGCTAAAACCCAAAACAAGCGCAGTTGCGATAGCAATCGCTGCGATTTGCTTCTTCATAAAGTAACTCCCTTATTACGAATTGATTTGATGGATGGATAAACAGGTGGTGTTGGGGCTAGCCAGCTAGCAGACTGTCGAGATACTGCTTGCTGATTTTTGCGGCTTCTTTAGGGTCGCCGTCGTATGAATCCAGCTCAACCATCAGCCAGCTGTCGTAGCCTGATGATTTCACTGCTGCAATTACGCCGCCGAAGTCGATATCTCCTTGCCCAAGTGGCAAGAACGCTCCGGTTGCATATTTGTAGTCTTTGAGGTGCACGTGCGCCAAACGGTCGCCGTGCTTTTCGATTAGCTCAACTGGGTTACCCCCTCCAGCAGTTAGGTGAGCTGTGTCTGGGCAGAACTTGATTTTTGACACCTGCATTAGGCGCTCGAGAGCCTCTGGCCCTTCAACGATGGTGCCGAGGTGTGGGTGATAAGAGGTTTCGAGGCCAAAGCTCGCTGCGAGGTCAACGACCTGGTCTAGCGCGCGTCCGAGTTTAGCCATGTCGTCGGCGCGCTCGCCGCTGGCACGCTTAGCACCGCCGCCAACGATAAGTCGGGTGGCGCCGAAGTCTGAGGCTAGCTTGGCTGCCTGGGCAATCTTGTGCATCTCGTCTTCGAGAATGTCGTCATAAATAAAGTTTGCGCCGGTGTAGACAGACACTAGTTTGAGGTTTGCCTTCTTTAGTGCGTCTAGCAGCACCTCTGGCTGGTCGGCGAAGGCGGCAAGGTTGCCGTCGAATACTTCGATGCCTTCATAGCCAACTTCTGAGATGTCTTCGATTGCCTTGAGTGAATCGCCGTTGGCTAGATAGAAAAGGTCTTTGACGGCGGTAACGCCGGCCGGGTGGCCTACGACGCCGCCCCAGGTGATTGTTGAGTATCCGATCTTCATCAGATTGCCTTTCTTGCCTAGCTCTTTGAGGTGCTTTGCGGTTCTTGTGGTTCAAATAAGTGGATGGAAATGGTCCTGAAAGAATAATGACAGACAAAACAAGTCTTTTGTCGAAAATCAACATAATGTTATCTGTCTGTTACTAAGTTTTGTCGATAACAAATAGATGGGTGTCAAAAATCAGCACGCCAGTCGCTAAAATCAAGGTATGGCTGAGACACAAAAGAAACTAAATGGCGCTAGCTCTGCTGCGCTGTTCCAGATTTTTCGCGACGGCCAACCCCGCACCAAAGCCGAACTGGTTGAGCTAACCGGCCTCGCAAGATCAACGATTCAACTTCGAATCGACGCTTTGCTAGAGCTAGGCCTGCTCGCTCCCCTCACCGACGCCGTCTCAACCGGTGGCCGCCCATCGGCACAGGTAGCCCTGAACCCAAAGGCCCGCGTCGTAGTCGCGGTTGACTTCGGCGCAACCAAAGTTTCACTCGCGGTGACCGACCTCGCCGGCAACATCTTGGCCCGCACAGCATCACGAATGCTGATCGCTGACGGCCCCGAAACCTGTCTTGGCTGGATGGTTCGCACTATCCGTTCTGAATTAGCAGCGCTCAAACTGAAAGAAGCCGACCTAATCGCCATCGGCATCGGATTGCCAGGCCCGGTTGAGCACAGCACCGGCAAACCGTCAAACCCGCCAATCATGCCGGGTTGGGATGCCTATGACGTGCCTGCCTTTGTGAACCAGCACATCAAAGCAACCGTTCTGGTCGACAACGACGTGAACATCATGGCCCTCGGCGAGCAGAAGTTCGCTTGGCCAGGCGTTGAAAACATGATTTTTCTAAAGGCCTCAACCGGCATCGGCTCGGGCATCATCAGCAGCGGCGTTCTGCAGCGTGGTGCCGAAGGCATAGCCGGCGACATCGGTCACGTGCAAATCGCGCGCGGCAGCAATGTGCCTTGTCGCTGTGGCAATAGCGGATGCCTCGAGGCCATGGCAGCCGGCCCCGCACTGGCTTCGAACCTTGCCTCGGCTGGCGTCGAGTTCAAAGGCAAGCCGATTGCAGTGCTCGGCGATGTGGTTGACGCCACCAAGTCTGGCGAGCTGGCAGCGATTCAAGCCGTGCGCCAAGCTGGCCGTGACATCGGTGAGGTTCTAACAACCTGCGTCAGCCTGCTCAACCCATCGGTGATTGCGGTCGGCGGCTCACTCGCTCTAGCTGGCGAGCACCTGCTGGCTGGCGTGCGCGAAGTTGTCTATTCGCGCTCAATGCCGCTGGCCACGGAACACCTGACGATTGCACAGTCACGCGCAGGCTTAGACGCGGGCATCATCGGTGCGAGTGTGATCGCAATCGACTATGCGCTCTCGATCGAGAGCATCGACCTTATGACCGGTGCGCTCTAAAAACTCGAGCAAAACGCCCCATCTGCATGAAAGCAAATGGGGCGTTTTTGCGTTTGGCTGAGTCTGCGTCTTAGTTGCGCTTGGTCTTGTTAGATGTGTCGTTGCCGGCAGCCTTGAGGTCTTTGCGAAGCTCTTTTGGCAGCGAGAACTGAACGTCTTCTTCGGCGGTGGTTACGTTGCGAACGTCACCAAAGCCGCGCTCGGCTAGGTATGACAGCACGCCATCGACTAGCTCTTCTGGCACTGATGCGCCTGAGCTAACGCCAACGGTTTCGACGCCTTCGAACCAGGCTTCATCGATTTCGTGTGCAAAGTCGACGCGATAAGCGGCTTTGGCACCTGCCTCGAGCGCAACTTCAACGAGGCGAACCGTGTTTGACGAGTTGGCTGAACCAACCACGATCACTAGGTCGCTTTCGGCGCCAACTTTTTTGATGGCTACCTGTCGGTTTTGAGTGGCATAGCAAATGTCGTCGCTTGGCGGGTTCTGAAGCGACGGGTATTTCTCACGCAGCTTGATCACGGTTTGCATGGTTTCGTCGACTGAAAGCGTGGTTTGCGATAGCCAAATAACTTTGTTTGGGTCGCGCACGGTTTGTTCGCCGGCGTGGTTTGGGCCGTCGACTACCTGCACAACGTGGGGTGCTTCGCCCGCGGTGCCTTCGACTTCTTCGTGGCCTTCGTGGCCGATGAGCAGAATGTCGTAGTCTTCGGCGGCAAAACGTTGAACCTCGCGGTGCACTTTGGTCACTAGCGGGCAGGTTGCGTCGATGGTGTTGAGGCCGCGGGCTTCAGCGGCGGCAACAACGGCTGGTGAGACTCCGTGCGCCGAGAAAACCAGAATGCTGCCTTCGGGCACTTCGTCAACTTCGTCAACAAAGATTGCACCGCGCACCTCGAGCGAGGCAACTACGTGTTTGTTGTGCACGATTTGTTTGCGCACATAAATCGGTGCGCCATAGTGGTCGAGCGCTTTTTCAACGGCTATTACGGCGCGGTCAACGCCTGCGCAATAACCTCGCGGCGAGGCGAGCAAAACGCGCTTCTGGCCGCCCGAATTTTCGGGAATGATGGCGATGGGCGAAGTATCCTTAGAAACGATCACTCTTCAATGATAAACGCGGGTGAGCCACGCAAGTTTTAGGGGTTTTATGTCGAGCATGAGCAGCTGGGGTGGCGGCGGCGGCCTGGGCGATGGCGGCGGCAACCGCGGCGGCATTTTTAGCGCGGATGCTGGCGCAACCGACCCCGCAGCCGATGCTGACCCAAACCCGTCGCGAAACAGCAGTCGGTCTGAACCGTGGCCGGTTTCTAAGCTCAACGCCAACATTAAGGCTTATGTTGACAAGCTTGGTTTTTTGTGGGTTGAGGGTGAACTGGCAAAGGTGAGTGGCGGCAATGGTCGCCTGTTTGCTGAGCTGCGCGATTTGCAGGTTGAGAACGTTGTTCAGGTGCACTCGTGGAACCCGAGCGGCCTTGAAGCGGGTCTCGCGCAGGGTGACCGGGTGGTTGCGCTGATTAAACCCGAGTTTTGGCCTAAAAACGGCAAGCTTTCGATGAACATTCATGAGATGCGCAAGGTTGGTTTGGGCGACCTGCTTGAGCGCATTCACCGTTTGCGTCTGCAAATGGCGGCCGAGGGTTTGACTCAGGTGAAGCAGCCGTTGCCGTTTTTGCCGAACTGCATTGGCCTCATCACCGGCAAAGACAGCGACGCCGAGAAAGACGTGTTGCAAAACGCGCGCTTGCGCTGGCCTGAGGTGAACTTTAAGGTTGTGAACACGCTGGTTCAGGGTGAAAAAGCTGCCCCGCAGATCATTGCGGCTATTCAGCAGCTCGACGCTGACCCTGAGGTTGACGTGATTATTGTTGCGCGCGGTGGTGGCGCTTTTGGCGACTTGCTGGTGTTTAGTGACGAGGGTGTGGTGCGGGCAGCTGCCGCCACCACCAAGCCGATTGTTAGCGCTATCGGTCACGAAAACGACAACCCTGTGCTCGACGACGTTGCTGACTTGCGCGCGTCGACCCCAACCGACGCCGCTAAGCGCGTGGTGCCTGATGTTGTTGATGAGCGCCTCAAACTTGGCGAGGCTTTGGCCCGCATTGAACGCAATATTCAATCTTTTGTTAGCGCGCAGCAAACCTTTATTGAGCAGTTGCGCAGTCGCCCGGTGTTAGCCAACCCGTTTGCCTTCGTCGATATTTTGAGCGCGGATGACCTTCGGACCCGCACCACTCTGCGCGAACGTTTTGGGGTTTTGCTTGACCAGGGGCTGCTGACTCTCGACCACCTCAAAACCCAGGTTCGGTCGCTCAGCCCGCAGCAAACCTTAGACCGCGGTTATTCGGTGGTGCGCACGCCAGACGGCGCAGTGATTAGCGACGCTGCGAATGTTAAATCTGGGCAAAAACTTGGCATTCGCCTAGCTAAAGGTGAAATTGCCGCAACGGCTGATTAGGCTTTAACTGATGACTGCTAAAGACAAAAACTCTGACATTGTTTCGATGAGCTATGAGGCTGCGCGCGAAGAACTCGTGAAGGTTGTTGCTTCGCTTGAGGCTGGCTCGGTGACTCTTGAAGAGTCGATGGCTTTGTGGGAGCGCGGCGAAGCTTTGGCTGCACGCTGCGAAGAGTGGCTTGGCGCGGCTCGCGCCAAGTTGAATGCAGCCATCGAAGCTAAAAACAACTAGTCAGGGTTTGCTATGAGCAAAGAGTTTCGCACTGTCACCGTGCCTGTTGAGGCTGTGCCAGACCCTGAGTCGGCTAAAAAACACCGCGCCCGCCAAACTCTAAACAATCTGCTTTTGGCTTTGGCTGCGTCGCTGGGCATCATGCTTGCGATTGTGCTTGCCACCCCACGAAACGACACCAACCAAATTGCTGCGGTTGATTATCGTGCCATTGCAGCTCAGGTGCAGAGCAGCACCCCAAACCAGATTTTGGTGCCTAACCTTGGTGCCGGCTATAAAGCAACGGCTGCGCGCTGGAACGGCAAGCCCACCGATGGCGTGCAGAACTGGTATGTGGGTTTTGCCGACCAAAAAGGCAACTTTATGGGCATGACTCAAGCTTTTGGTGTGAACCCAACCTGGTTGGCGTTGCAAACCGCTTCGGTTGTATTGGCCAGCCAGTTTGAAGTTGGTGGCCAAACTTGGCAAGAGTTTGAGTCGCCGGTGGTGCACAACCCTAAGCAAACCAAAGACTATATTCTGGTTCTAAAGCACGGCAACGACGCCGTATTGCTCTATGGCACCGCTGACAAAGCGGCGTTCAAAGACTTTGCGACCCAAGTTGTTTCTGCTTTAGAGGAGGCCAAATAGTTATGCCGAACGATCTGCACCGCCCAGAAACCCCTGCCGAGGCATGGCAGGCTGTTATGGCTGGCAACCAACGTTTTGCCACCGGCACTCAAGCCCACCCACGTCAAGACGTTGACCGCATTTCGGCTATTGCCGAATCACAGCGCCCCTTTGCAACCCTGTTTGGTTGCGCCGACTCACGCCTTTCAGCCGAAATCATTTTTGACGTTGGCCTCGGCGACCTTTTTGTGGTTCGCAACGCAGGTCAGGTTATTGCTGAAACCATTTTGGGTTCACTCGAGTTCAGTGTCGAAGTGCTAAAAGTTCCGCTAATTTTGGTGCTCGGCCACGACAACTGCGGTGCGATTCGCGCAACCATCGACTCAGCCGAAGGTCACTCCCCCGCCCAAGGTGAGTTCATTGCCAGCTTGGTCAAAAAAATCATTCCCACCGTCGAGGCAGCGCACGCCGAGGGCGTTACCGAGATCGACGACATCACCGAGTTGCATGTGATCGCAACCGTCGACGAAATTTTAAACCGCAGCAAGCTGATCGCCGATGCGGTTGCCGAGGGTCGCCTAGCGATCGTTGGCGCAAACTATCGCCTAAACGTGGGCGAGGTTCACCCGTTCGTGATACACGGCAACGTGTAACACCCCAAGCGCAAACCGCCGAGCTTTGGCTGGGCGTGCGTGCGCAGGGCGGCATCCGCTTAGAATTTTCAAGAAATAATCGAGAGGCAAACATCATGGAATACCGCATCGAACACGACACAATGGGCGAAGTTCGCGTGCCAATCAACGCACTTTACCGCGCACAGACCCAGCGTGCGGTTGAGAACTTTCCAATCTCAGGCACCACTCTTGAGCGCGCGCACATCGCATCGCTAGCTCAGATCAAAAAAGCTGCTGCGCTAGCTAACGCGTCGCTCGGCGTTTTGAGTGCCGACATTGCCAAAGCCATCGCCGACAGCGCCGACGCTGTGGTTGCCGGTGGTCACGATGGTGAGTTTCCTGTCGACATTTTTCAGACCGGTTCTGGCACCTCTTCGAACATGAACATGAACGAGGTGCTTGCCACTTTGGCCAGCGAGCGTCTCGGCTCAGCGGTGCACCCAAACGACCACGTGAACGCATCGCAGTCATCAAACGACGTTTTTCCTACCTCAGTTCACGTTGCAGTGACCTCGGCTCTGATTCACGACTTGATTCCCGCCCTCGACTATCTAGCCGGCAAGCTTGAAGCTAAGGCTGAACTATGGAAGTCGGTTGTGAAGGCCGGCCGCACCCACCTGATGGACGCCACCCCGGTGACTCTAGGTCAAGAATTCGGCGGATACGCAGCTGCGATTCGCTACGGCATCGAGCGCGTGCAGAGCACAATCGGTCGCGTGGCTGAGGTTCCGCTGGGCGGCACCGCAGTTGGCACCGGCATCAACACGCCAAAGGGATTCCCTCAGCAGGTTATTGCCCTGCTGGCTGCCGAAACCGGTCTGCCAATCACTGAAGCTCGCAACCACTTTGAAGCTCAGGGCGCGCGCGATGGTTTGGTTGAGGCATCAGGTGCGCTTCGCGTGCTAGCTGTTAGCCTCACCAAAATCAACAACGACCTTCGCTGGATGGGCTCAGGCCCAAACGCTGGCATCGCCGAACTGCACATTCCAGACCTACAGCCAGGCTCATCAATCATGCCGGGCAAGGTAAACCCGGTGATTCCTGAAGCCGTAATGATGGTTTGCGCACGCGTAATCGGCAACGACGCAACCGTGGCTTGGGCTGGCGCATCGGGCAACTTCGAACTCAACGTGGCGATTCCGGTCATGGGCAACGCTTTGCTTGAGTCGATTCGCCTGCTCAGCAACTCCATGCGCCTGCTAGCCGACAAGACCATTGAAGGTCTCGAAGCCAACGTCGAGCGCGCCTTGGCCTTGGCCGAGTCAAGCCCAAGCATCGTAACCCCGCTAAACAAATACATCGGATACGAAGCCGCAGCGAAGATCGCAAAACACTCGGTGGCCAAGGGCCTAACCGTGCGTGAAGCAACCATCGAGCTCGGCTATGTTGATGGCGTTAAGCTCACCGAAGAGCAGCTAGACAAAGCACTAAACGTGCTTTCGATGACCTCACCGGGCCTCTAAGCCACAAAGACGCTTGACGCTGGGGTTGCAACCCCGGCAGCCAACACTGCACACGCAGCAAAGAACCCCAACAGCAAATAGGGCCCGAGGGGCAAAGTTGAGCTGAGTTTGGCGCGCCTACGGGCAACGTTCAAGGTTGCCACGGCCACAGCCGCTGCTAGGCCCACCATGACGGCCAGCAGGGGCGACCACGGGTTGAACCAGCCGAGGCTAAGGGCAATCACCGTTAGCAGTTTGACGTCGCCCATGCCGAGGTCTGCCCAAACGTGCGCAGCCAAACTCAAAGCAAACACCGCTGCGGCTGAGGCGAGCGCGCCGCCCTGATTGGCAAAACTATGCCCCAACAGCCGCACCCAGTCGTTTTGCCCCTCGCTGCCGCCAGCCCGCCCCTGCCCCCGACTTTGCCCCGCTGCCAGCCCTTGACTGAGCGCGCCAAAACCCAGCACAAGGCTCGCAAGAGTTTGGGCAACCAAACCCAACCCAAGCCCTGGCAAAGTCAGCGAGTTGGGCAGGCGGCGCTCGCGCAGGTCTGTGCGTGCCAGTGGCCAGGCCACAAGCATCAGATAGGCAACGGGTGTTAGCGCTAACCCTGCGGCAATAAAACTAAAGGGAGCCAAAGCTTCAAAACTGTTCATGCCTGCAGGTTAGTGGCTCGGCTCAACTGCGAGGTTTGAGTTGTGCACAGGGCGCCGGCTAATCCCCTAGCGGTCTAGAAGGTTTGTCACCAGCGCCGCAATTGCCGATCGCTCGCTGCGAGTCAAAGTGATGTGACCGAACAGCGCCTGACCTTTGAGCGCCTCAATCACCGAGGCGATGCCGTCGTGGCGACCAACTCGCAGGTTATCGCGCTGGGCAACGTCGTGAGTTAGCACAACGCGCGAGTTCTGACCGATGCGCGAAAGCACAGTGAGCAACACGTTGCGCTCAAGCGACTGGGCTTCGTCAACAATCACAAAAGCGTCGTGCAGCGACCGCCCACGAATGTGGGTCAGCGGCAAAACCTCTATCAAGCCGCGGTCGGTAATGTGCTCAACCACCTCTTTAGAAACCACCGAACTGAGTGTGTCAAAAATTGCTTGACCCCAAGGGTTCATTTTGTCGTTTTCAGACCCTGGCAGGTATCCCAGTTCTTGGCCACCAACGGCATAGAGCGGGCGAAACACCATAATCTTTTTGTGCTGGCGGCGCTCAAGCACAGCCTCGAGGCCGGCACAAAGCGCCAAAGCCGATTTGCCGGTGCCCGCATGGCCACCCAATGAAACTATGCCAATGTCGCTGTCAAGCAACAGGTCAATCGCAAGGCGCTGTTCGGCCGAACGACCGTGCAAACCAAACACGTCACGATCACCGCGCACCAGTTGAATGTGCTTTTTGCTAATCACACGCCCCAACGCCGAACCGCGCTCACTCGTGATAACCAAAGAGGTGTTTAGCGGGTTTTGCAGCGCAGCCACGTGCTCAATGGTTTCGTTGTCATAAAGGTCGCTCATCTCATCTGAGCTAAGAGCAATTTCGGTGATGCCGGTGTAGCCCGAGTCAACCGCAAGTTCGTTCAGATATTCCTCAGCCAACATGCCCAGCGCCGCAGCCTTGACTCGCATAGGCAAGTCTTTAGAGACCACCGTCACGTCAAAGCCTTCACCAGCCAAGTTGAAGGCGCAAGCCAGAATGCGTGAATCGTTGTCGCCCAGCTGAAAACCTACAGGCAGAACCGATTGGTTAATGTGGTTGAGTTCAACTCGCAGCGTGCCCTTGCCAATGGCTATCGGAAAATCAAGGCGCTCATGCTCAACTCTCAAATCATCGAGCAAGCGAAGGGCTTGTCGGGCAAAGTATCCGATTTCTGGGTCGTGGCGTTTCTTTTCAAGCTCGTTGATCACCACAATCGGCAAAACAACTTCGTGCTCGGCGAACTTAAAAATCGCTCGCGGGTCGCTCAACAAAACCGAAGTGTCAACCACAAAAGTTCGCACACCAGCATGGCGAGGTGATTTCACCTCGGCCCCCGCAGTTTCAATCGAGTTGTTTTCGTTTGCCTTAGCCACGGTTACTCCTTTGTTGAACTTGAGGGCAGATTACGCCTCAAGTCTGAAAAACGGATTATCAGACACGCCCGAATTCTTGTTCGTAACTTTGGCGATATCTGTCAGCAACCCCGCGCTCGCCAAAGAGATTCCTCAGCGCGCAAAATCAAGTGAGACTGCGCAACCCGAACCCAAGCGCCGAACCCAAGCGCCCAACCCAAGCGCCGAACCTAAGCGCCGAAACGGCGGTGGCGCGATTCAAACGCGCGAATGGCTCGCAAAAAGTCAACTTTGCGAAAATCTGGCCAAAGGGCTTCTTCGAAATAAAGTTCGCTGCTAGCCGATTGCCAAAGCAAAAAGCCGCTCAGACGCTGCTCACCCGAGGTGCGAATGATGAGGTCTGGGTCGGGTTGACCGCCCGTATAAAGGTGTTCACCGATGAGCTCTGGGGTTAGCAGGCTGGCGAGTTCGTCAATGGTTGTGCCTTGGCTTGAGTGCGACTTCAAAATAGAGCGCATCGCGTCAGCGATCTCGTTGCGACCACCGTAGCCAACCGCTAGGTTCACGTGAACACCGTGTTTGGCATCAACTTTTGCCGAGCTGCTTTGAGCCACCGCTGCGTCAAGTTCAACTCGCAACGGCTCAGGCAGGGCGTCGCGCTCGCCCATAACCTGCAGGCGATAGCGGCCATCTTGGCTCAAATCGGTTGCTAGACCCCCGATTATGCCCACGAGGTCGTTGAGCTCTTCGCTTTGGCGCCTAGTGAGGTTGTCTATCGAAAGCAAATATAGAGTTACGGTGCGAATGCCGATTTCATCGCACCAGTGCAAAAACTCGTGAATTTTTTGCGCACCGGCAGCATGACCGTGGCGCGGTTTGGCTCCTTCGCCAACCCGCAGTTCAGCCCAGCGGCGGTTGCCGTCGAGCATCACAGCAACGTGGTGAGGCAGGTCGGCGGGCGCTAAACCACGCTCAAGCTGCTGCTCATAAAGCTTATAAATCAGGTTGCGCACATCTTTCAGATTACTACTAGGTTTGGGTTCACAAAATCGGGTTAGAGTTAGCAATATGAGCGAGCAAAATCTGAACGAACCAAGCACTGATACTGGAGTTTTGCCGCTGCATATTCCAGTTTCTGACTATTCAAAAGCTGCGGCAGCCGAGGCTGAAGCCAGACCAACCTGGCGCGGGTGGATTCACACCGGCGTGCTGCCGGTAGCCATTGCAGCGGGCATTGTTTTGGTGGTTTTAGCCAACGGGGTTGGCGCCAAGGTTTCGACCGCCATCTTCTTTGGTTGCTCGGTTCTTCTGTTTGGCAACTCGGCGCTTTATCACCGTTTCGACTGGAAGCCCAAAGCTAAAAAGACTCTGAAGCGCATTGACCACGCCAACATCTTTTTGCTAATCGCCGGCACATACACGCCAATCACCCTGCTTGCTCTGCCTCAATCTCAGGCACTGCTGCTGATCATTTTGATTTGGGGTTCAGCACTGCTCGGCATTGGTTTCAGAGTGTTCTGGATCAGCGCCCCGCGCTGGCTTTATGTTCCGCTCTATATTGCAATGGGATGGGCCGCCCTCGCATTCGTAGCCGACTTCATGAGCGCAAACGCGGCGATGATGATTTTGGTTCTAGCCGGCGGGCTTTGCTACACCGTGGGCGCAGTGGTTTATGCGCTCAAAAAGCCAAACCCTTGGCCTGGCAATTTTGGTTTTCACGAGATCTTTCACGCACTAACCGTGGTCGCATTTTTGGCGCACTGGGCTGGTGTTCTGCTAATAGCGTTGCAACCAGCTGCCGGCAGTTTCGGCGGTTAGTGGCGCGTTTGCCCCATACGATAACCGCTAGAAGCACTGAACTTAGCGGTTAGTCGCGCTTTGGCTTAGGTGGTGCGGCTGGGCGCTGAGGTTTGCGAACCTTGGCCTGTGCAGCCTCAACCTGTGCCTCAGTGATGATTGGCATCGACTTGGTCGTGGTGGTTTCGCGCCAGTCAACCGACAGCGCGTTATCGATTTCGTCTTGGTCAACGTCTTCGCCGCGAAGCAAACGCGCCTGAATCTCAGCCTTGTAGCGCACCTTTCGCAGGCGGCGCACTAGATCAAAGATCAGCACCATGGCCAACGCTGCGACGAAGAAAATAAAGATGAAACCCAAAGTTTCAGGCCCGCCCCAAGGTTCATTTGGGTCGGTGCTGTTTGGGTCGGCTGCTTCGGCCAAGAAACTTGCGATAGTTAGAAACTTCATGCTTCAAGTATGCCCCCGTTGGCTGATTTTTTCGCATAACCTTAAGGCATGAGCTCAACCCAAGACCTTCTCGCCGACCGATATGGGCGGCGGTCGGGCACATCCGCTTTAAAAAATCGGGTGTGGGCTTTTGGCGTTGCCGCGATTATTTTGGTGCTGTTTTTGGTGTGGGCGCTGATCACCGTCACCGCACCCAAGAATGCCGTTGCTGTGGTTTCGAGCGGGGCACAACCGCTAACAGCCAACAGTTTCAGAGTTTATGGCGAGGTTTCACGGCCCGATGGCGGCGTGGTGCGCTGCGCGCTGCGCGTGCAAGCCCTCAACTTTGCGGTGGTGGGTTATCGCGAAATCGAGTTGCCGGCAGGCACAACCACCTTTGACGCCACCGTCTATAGCTTTGCGCCAGGCGTAAACGCCTCGGTCACCGGTTGCTGGCTGCAATAGGTTTTGGCCAGGCGCAGGTTTAGCAAAACCTGTTGCCAAACCCGCGGTTTAGCTAAAATAGAACTCTAGCCACAGCGTGTGGCGCCAAATGCCGCCAACAGGCGGTGTTTTTGCATATCTAGAGTTTTATTGCGGAGTGATTGTCGTGGCCGAAGAAACCACTTGGTTGACCCAAGACGCCTATGACCGTTTGTCGGGCGAGCTTGAAGTTTTGATGAACGAAAAACGCGGCGAAATCGCAAAGCGCATTCAAGAGGCTCGCGAAGAAGGCGACCTTAAAGAAAACGGCGGATACCACGCAGCTAAAGAAGAACAGGGCAAAATCGAGGCGCGCATTTTTCGCCTCAAAAACATTTTGAACAGCGCAGTGGTTGGCGAAGCAGCCGACCCTCAAGGCGTAGTTGCGCAAGGCACAGTGGTTAAGGTGAACATGCGCGGCAACGAACTCGAGTTCTTGCTCGGCAATGCCGAAATTGCCGACGGCAGCGACCTAACGGTTTATAGCCCAACCTCGCCTATCGGCCAAGCAATCATCGGTCACAAAATCGGCGAAACCGTGAGCTATTGGGCGCCTAACGGCAAAGAGATCTCGGTTGAGATTCTTGAGGTTCGCGCGCACTAAACGTGTTCGATGGCGGTGGGCACTCAGAGACTACTTTGAGTGTGCCGCGGGCATCCGCTGATTCGCTTTTGAACCTACTCGTCGCGGGCAACAGCGAGCTGCGGCTTGAGGCCAGCCTCTTTGAGGGCCTTGATGACCTGCATGCGGTGCTCGTGACCTGAGGTTTCAACGCTCACCTTTAGCTCAACTTCGCTGATCTGCAAACCATCGCCCGAGCGCGTGTGCAGCACCTCAACCACGTTGGCGTTAGCGCCGGCGATAACCTCAGCGGTGCGCGCCAACTGACCTGGGCGGTCGGGCAGCATGATCGAAATATCGGTGAAGCGCTCGCTCGCAGCCAAACCGTGGCGAACCACTCGAAGCATCAAAAGAGGGTCCATGTTGCCACCCGAAAGCACTGCAACGGTGCGACCCTTTGGCTTGATTTTCTTGGCCAAAATTGCGGCAACGCTCACAGCACCTGCCGGCTCAACAACCTGCTTTGAACGCTCAAGTAGCATCAAAATGGCCTTAGCGATTTCGTTTTCAGTAACCGTAACAACATCGTCTAAGTGCTTCTTGATAAGTTCAAAAGGAATACGCCCAGGCTTCGAAACCGCGATGCCATCTGCAATGGTCGGTGTGGTGTGAATCTCAACCAACTCGCCAGCCTTTAGTGAGGGCGGATAAGCTGCCGCATGTTCACTCTGAACGCCAATGACCTTGATTTTGCGACCTTGCTCGGCAGCGCGCAACTTAGCTGCCACAGCAACACCTGCCGCTAGACCACCGCCACCGATGGCTACAACAATCACCTCAACGTCGTCGACCTGCTCCATAATTTCAAGACCAACAGTGCCCTGGCCGATGATCACGTCGAGGTTGTCGAATGGCGGAATAAACACCGCACCAGACTCTTTAGCAAACTCTTGCGAAGCTTTATAAGCCTCGGCAAAGTTGGCCCCGATAAGCACAACTTCGGCACCATAACCACGAGTTGCCTGCACCTTTGGCAGAGAGGCTCCGGTTGGCATAAAGATGGTTGCCTTGATGCCGAGCTTGCTGGCCGCCAAAGCCACGCCCTGCGCGTGGTTGCCAGCTGAAGCCGCAATGACTCCCCTAGCTCGTTCGGCTGCGGTGAGTTTGTTCATGCGGTTGAAAGCACCACGCACCTTGTAGGCGCCGGTGCGCTGCAGGTTCTCACACTTTAAATAAACATCTTGACCGGTGAGGTCGCTCAAAAAATAGTTGTGCAAAACTGGAGTCTCAAGCACGACATCGCCCAAAATCTCACGCGCGGCCGCAAAATCTGCAAGCGTGGGCGTAGTGATCGGGTGGTGTTGTGACATGACAGCCTCTCAGTTCTATGCTGTTAGAAGTTTAGTTTGAATGAGCGACTCTGCGCAGAAAGGCAGACCTTGGCAAAGTTTGTTGGGCAGACCTTCAGCAAGGCTGAGGCCCGTGCAATCGCGGTGCACGCTCAAGGCTTCAACGGCGTGCGCGCAGGCAGTGCGAACGCACAGGCGGATGCGAACCCACCGGACGCAAGCAGTGCGAACGCACAAGCGGCCCCAAAACCACCGGGCGCAACCCTTCTCGATGCCCTCGACCACCTAACGGTGTTTCAGATCGACTCGGTCAACGTATTTGAGCGCGCGCACTACATGCCCGCTTTCTCACGCATCGGCGCATACGACCGCACCGAACTCGATCACGCGCACAGCCCCGAGCCGGCAGCCGACGGCACACAAACACAACCAGCTCTGATTGAGTATTGGGCACACGAAGCCAGCCTCGTGCGAGTCAGCGACCTGCCACTGCACCAGTGGCGCATGCACAAATATCGCGCAAACCCTTCGGGCTGGGGCGCCGACTTCGTTCGCGAAAATCGACCCCTATTTGATTGGCTGTTGAAATATTTGGCAGACACCGGGCCGCAAACCGCGAGCGAGGTCGAACACCCCGCGAACGTGCGCAAACCTGGCACTTGGTGGCATCACAACGACATAAAGCGCGCTCTAGAGGCTATGTTCTTGGGCGGTGAGCTGATGGCTGCTGGCCGCCAAAACTTTAGCCGGCGCTATGGCCTGCCCCAACAGGTTTTGCCTGCCGAGGTGCTCGCCAAAATCAACCCAGCGGGGTATGACGAAAAACCCGACCGCAAAACTCTGCTGTCGCTAGCTGCTAGCCGCTATGGCATTGCCACGGCACGCGACCTTGCCGACTATCACCGCCAACACTTTGCGGCCGCCAACCCGCTCATCAAAGATCTGATTGACGAGAACACCCTTGTGCCGGTTCAGGTTGAGGGCATCGAGGCGCAGTTCTTGCTTCATAAAGCTGCTCTTTTGACGCCACCAGCTCATGTTGGCACCACAATCGTCAGCCCGTTTGACCCGCTGGTTTGGCACCGCCCACGCACTGAGGCGATTTTTGATTTTCACTACCGCATCGAGATTTATACCCCTGAACCCAAACGCATTTTTGGTTATTACACTTTGCCGATTCTTCACAATGGGCAGGTGGTTGGCCGCATCGATCTTAAGAGTGACCGCCAAAACGGCGTGCTGATTGCTAAAGCCAGTTGGCATGAAGCGTGGATGCCCGCCACAGCCACACTTGAGCTCGCTAGCGGGCTGGCTGAGCATTTGCGACCGGTAGCCTCATGGCAGGGCTTGAAGCGCGTTGAGGCGGCCGAGCGTGGCAACCTGGCGGCGCCACTAGCCAGTGCCCTGCGCGCCCGGCACTGAGCTCACGATCGGCAGCGCTGTCGGGCAACTCGGCTCACCCGCAATCTAAAGCAAAACCGCCCAGGCCGTCGCCCTTGAAACGGGGCGTTGAGCCTAGGCGGTTTTGGGTTTGGCGTTTAGAAGCCGCCACCGATTTTGCGCAGGCGCGCAATGCGGTCGGCGAGCGGTGGGTGGCTCGAGAAAAGTCGCTCGGTGAAGCCGGCTTTCTTTTGCGGGTCTGAGATATACATGTGCGCCATGGTGCTGCTTGGTCGACGAAGTGGTCGACCATAGGTGCCAAGTTTTTCTAGCGCGCTGGCTAGACCCTCGGGATACCTGGTGAGTTCGGCACCTGAAGCATCGGCTAGGTATTCGCGTTGACGCGAAACTGCTGCGGTAACGATTGGGCCGATTAGCCAAGCAATGATCATGCCAACCACACCAACGAGCATCAGCACCATGCCAAAGCCATTGCTGTCGTTGTTGTTGCGATTATCGCGGTTGTTGCCACCGAATAGGTTCGAATAAAACGCCATGCGAATCGCCATATCGGCGATGATGCCGATGGCGCTGACCAAACCAAAAACGATCGTGGTCACGCGAATGTCATAGTTTTTGACGTGGCTCATTTCGTGGGCCATCACGCCTTCGAGTTCGGTGTCGTTCATCAGCTCAAGCAAACCGGTGGTTGCAGCAACTACGGCGTGTTTGGGGTCGCGACCGGTTGCGAACGCGTTCGGCGCTGGGTCGGTGATGATGTAAACCTTTGGCATTGGCATGCCCTCTGCTATCGAAAGGTTTTCAACCGTGTTCCAGAGCCGCGGGTTGTCAGCTTTTTCGATTTGAACGGCACCGCTCATTGCCACTGCGAGCGAGCTCGCGGCGTAATACTGAATGAGCGCATAAACCGCCACAATGGCCAAAATAAAGATTGCACTCGAGCCGTTGCCGGTGGCATAGCCCCACCACAGCGACAGCCCGCCGAGCAAACCTACAAACAGCGCAATGATTATGACGGTGTTGCGTTTATTAGCGGCAATAGCCGAATACATAAAGACCCTTAGAGACTAGGTGAGGTTGGGTTAGAACTTAACCTGTGGTGGCTCTTGAATGCTGGCTGCGTCGGCAACCTCAAAGAACTCGCGCTCTTTGAAACCTAGGCCACGCACAAACAATGTTGCCGGAAACTGCTTGATCTTGATGTTTAGCTCACGAACGCCACCGTTATAGAAACGACGTGCCGACATGATCTTGTTTTCGGTGTCGGTTAGCTCGCTCTGAAGGTTCAAGAAGCCGGCGTTAGCCTGAAGCTGCGGGTAGGCCTCAGCAACCGCAAAGAGGCTCTTCATGGCGCCCTGAAGCTGACCTTCAGCGGCTGCCGCAGCAGCTGGGCTGCCAAGTGCAGCCGGTGAAACGGTAGCCGCGCGTGCGCGGGTGACGTTGTCGAAAACAGTGGCTTCGTGGGTGGCATAACCTTTGACCGATTCAACAAGGTTTGGAATCAAGTCGGCACGACGCTTTAGCTGAACTGTGATGTCGCTCCAGGCTTCGCTGACGCGCTCGTTGAGGGTAACAAGGCCGTTATAGGTTGACCAAAGATAAAGGCCAACCACGACGATTAGGCCGACTACTACTAAAACAGCAATGAGTGCTGAATCCATTTTGTGTGCTCCTATTTATGTCAGCTCAAGTTGAGATGATTTGTTTCAATGCTAGCGATTGCTATCGACATTTAATCAGCGCAGGTGTGCGCCTTGGGCGAACTCTCAGAGAACGTGCATAAACGGCAAGGTTGCGGGCTGTGCAGAACCTTGGCGCCGCAGGGCCCGCGCAAGGTTGCGGGCTGTGCAGAACCTTGGCGCCGCAGGGCCCGCGCAAGGTTGCGGGCTGTGCAGGGTTGCGGGCGTGAAGCGTCATCCGCTATAAAAATGGTGCCCCTAGTCGGACTCGAACCGACACTGAAACGATTTTAAGTCGTCTACCTCTGCCATTGGGTTATAGGGGCAGAAAACCCCGAGCCGCACACCAAAAGGTGCGAGACCCGGGGATCTGTTGAAACTAGATTAGGCCTTTGGGCGGCTTGCGAAGGTTTCGAAAGCCTGGCGCGGGGTCTGAGTTGCGCTGATGCCAACAATGTCGCGGCGCAAGAAGAAGTTGTTAACCCAACCCCAGAACACGCGGGCTTTGCGCTCGAACATTGGCATTGCCATGCCGTGGTAGCCGCGGTGCATCAACCAAGCCAAAAGGCCCTTGATGGCAACCTTGCGCCACTGATAAACGCCATAGCCGATGCCCAAACCTGCAACGGCACCGAGGTTGGTGTGGTTGTATTCGTGAACGCCCTGACCGCGAAGGTTGGCAACGATGTTCTTTGCCAGAAGCTTTGCCTGACGAACAGCGTGCTGCGCGTTAGGCACGCAGAAACCACCAACGCCACCACCTGAAAGGTCAGGAACAGCTGAAACGTCACCGGCTGTCCAGACGCCATCAAGAACTTCTTCACCGTTTACAACCTGCAAAGTAGCCTTGGCGGTGATGCGGCCGCGCTCATCGAGTGGCAACGAGGTGTTGCGAACGAATGGGTGGGCCATAACGCCGGCTGTCCAGACGATAGTGTCTGACTCAAAGCTCTCGCCAGTCGAAAGTTCGATTTTGCCGTTTGCTGCGCTCTGAAGCTGAGTGTTTAGGTGAATCTGAGCACCGCGCTGAGCGAGGTTCTTGATAACCCATTCGCTGGTAGGCAGCGAAACCTCAGGCATGATGCGACCCATTGCCTCAATGAGGTGAAAGTGGGTGTCTTTGAACTTTAGACCTGGGTAGTAGCGCAACAGGTAGGTTGCGAGTGAGCGCATCTCGGCGAAAACCTCGATGCCCGCAAAACCGCCACCAACAACAACGAAGGTCAGCAAGCGGTCGCGTGCTGGGCCCTCAGGCAGGTTGGCTGCTTTGTCAAAGTTGGCAAGAATGCGGTTGCGAATCTCAACTGCTTCTTCAACGGTCTTTAGGCCGATTGCGTTGTCTGCGACACCCGGAATCGGAAAAGTGCGTGAAACAGCACCGGCGGTAACAACCACCTGGTCAAACGCGAACTCATAAGGAGCCAAACCTTCAACCTCGATGGTTGCAATCTTGGTGGCGTGGTCAATCTTGGTGACCTTGCCCGAAATAATGTTGGTCTTGCGCAGGTGGCGACGGTGCGAAGTCACAACGTGGCGAGCCTCAATAGCACCGCCAACAACCTCTGGCAAGAAAGGCTGGTAGGTCAGGTATGGCAGCGGGTCAACTAGAGTAACTTCGGCCTCGCCTTTGGCAAGGTGCTTCTCTAGTTTTTTAGCGGTGTAGAAACCGGCGTAACCGCCACCGACGATAAGGATTTTTGGCGCAGCGGCGCCACTGTTGTTTGCAGGCATTTCTCTAATTTACTACCTATCTGGGGTTGATATGGTCGGTTTTGTGGGGTGAGTTTGTTAAGACAATTTGAGGTCGTAGTTGATGCACTCGCAACGAGATTGCTTCCATGAGCAAGCTTCTAGCGCAAGGTCACCGATTGGGTTGACACCTGGGCCAGCCGCAAGCGCGTGACCTGCAAGTGCGTGCAAGCATTTCACACGGGTTGGCATGCCTCCCGCTGAGATGCCATCGATCTCTGGCACGGCCTCCCCCAACGCTGCCCGGTCAGCCAAGAAGGCTTCGTGAGCGCGCTGATAGGCGGCCTGAAGTTCAGCGTCGTCAGCCAGCATCTGCTCATATTTCTTCATCACCTGAGTTGCCTCAAGAGTTGATATGGCAGCCGTAGCAGCTGGCAACGTTAGGTAATAAGTTGTGGGGAACGGTTCGCCGTTGCCCAAACGCGGCTTGGTTTGCACCACGATTGGGTTGCCACAAACGCAACGCGCAGCAATGGCAACAATGTCGCGTGCGGGGCGACCCAACTGGTTTGAAACAGTCGCGATGTCTTCGGGTGTGGCTGGCGTTAGCGGCATAGTCTTGAGTTCTTTTTTTTACTTGGATGGCGTATCAAGCCCGGCAACCACCACAGACTCAACTAGGTTTGTGACCCAGTTGTTCTTGGTCTGTGCGATGCTCGCCGAAATCTGATTGGTTTTGCGCTGCTGAGCAAGTTTTTCGCCCAGAGTGCCTGTGGTGTCGCTTGCGTTTGCCGTGTCGGCACCGACCACTAGGTAGCTGATTTCGCCTGGCAAAACATAAAACAAACGGTCGCGCGCTTGTGAGCGCACATAAACGGGGTCTTCCCAGCGATTCTTGTCGTTGCGAAGGTGGTTGTTGCTGGCTCGCATGGCAGCAACTTGAGCTTGTGCGTCGGTGATCTTTTGGCGCTGCTGAAACCAAAACTGCAGCTGCGGAGCCAAAAGAAAAACTCCCAACACAATCACGGCAAAGATGCTCACCAAGTAGGTGTTTTGACGCAGGTTGTGAAAGATTTCGGCTGCAAAGCGCGAACCCCCCGCACGCGAAGCCGACCGCTGGTTAGCGGCCGGGCTCTGGCTCGCGCCAGTGCGTGCAGGGGGTTTGCGGTTAGACAATTTAGTTCTTGAAGCGAGGGAAAGCACCGCGACCAGCATAGACCGCTGCGTCTTGTAGCTCTTCTTCGATGCGAAGCAACTGGTTGTATTTAGCAACGCGCTCGCTGCGGGCAGGAGCACCGGTCTTGATCTGGCCAGCGTTGGTTGCAACGGCTAGGTCAGCAATGAAGGTGTCTTCGGTCTCGCCTGAGCGGTGGCTGATGATGGCCTTCATGCCTGAACGCTGTGCAAGTGAAACTGCGTCTAGGGTCTCGGTTAGGGTGCCGATCTGGTTCACCTTTACAAGAATCGCGTTGCCAGCGGCCTCGTCGATGCCCTTCTGAAGGCGTGCAGGGTTGGTCACGTATAGGTCGTCGCCAACAAGCTGAACCTTGGTGCCTAGCTCTGCAGTGATCTTGGTCCAGCCAGCCCAGTCATCCTCGGCTAGAGGGTCTTCGATTGAAACTAGTGGGAATCGCGCAACTAGGTCTGCGTAATAAGCGATCATTTCGTCGCTGGTGCGCTCTTGACCTTCGAAGGTGTACTTGCCTGTCTCTTCGCTGTAGAACTCGGTTGAAGCAACGTCAAGTGCAAGTGCAATGTCGGTGCCTAGCTTGTAGCCAGCCTTAGCGATTGCCTCACCGATGATCTCAAGTGCAGCTGCGTTGGTCGGAAGCTCTGGAGCGAAACCACCCTCGTCGCCAAGACCGGTTGCTAGACCCTTTGAGTGCAAGATGCCCTTAAGTGCGTGATAAACCTCAACGCCCCAACGAAGACCTTCGCTGAAAGTCTCGGCGCCTAGAGGCACGATCATGAATTCTTGAATGTCAACACCGGTGTCAGCGTGTGCGCCACCGTTGATGATGTTCATTAGAGGAACAGGCAATACATAAGCGTTTGGGCCACCTAGGTAGCGGTATAGCGGCTGGCCGGTTGCCTCAGCAGCTGCGCGAGCGTTTGCTAGCGAAACACCCAAGATTGCGTTCGCACCCAAGTTTGACTTGTTGTCGGTGCCGTCAACTGCGATAAGTGCAGCGTCAACTAGGCGCTGGTCAAGAGCGTCAAAGCCAACAAGTGCTTCGTCGATGGTCTCGATAACAGCCTTAACTGCGTTCTGAACACCCTTGCCTAGGTAGCGACCCTTGTCGCCATCGCGGCTCTCGTGAGCTTCGAATGCACCGGTTGATGCGCCTGATGGCACAGCTGCACGGCCAAAGCTGTCGTCTTCTAGCAGAACTTCAACCTCAACGGTTGGGTTGCCGCGTGAGTCAAGAATCTCGCGGGCGCCAATGGCTTCAATGATTGACAAGGGGTCTCCTTTTATATGTCAGATTTGTGTGGTTATTTTTTACTGGGATGCCATGCATCACAGCGCCAAGAACTGGCGAAAAACTTCGTTGTAGTCTGCTCACAAGTTTACTTGGTGAAGCCTGACACTTTGGTTAACAAGAGGTTGCGAATGTTTTGCAGCGTGAGACTTAGGCAGCCACGGTTTCGGCTGGAACGAGCGCAAGTCTTAGGTCTAGAGCCTTTGCAAGACGGCTTAGTGTGTCGCGCGTTGGGTTGGCCTTGCCCTTTTCAATGCGGCAGATCATCGCCTGGGGAATCTTGCTCAGGTCGGCCAGCTCTTCTTGAGTTAGACGTTTGGCGAGGCGGCGGTCTCGAATTTCACAGGCCATCATCCATCGTTCGTAGTGATCGTCAATCTCAGCTTGAATCTCGGCAATGCGTTCAGCACTCACGCCTCTCTGTGCTTCGTATTTCTTGATGAATTCGTTGATTTCAATCACTTTTACTCCTTATGTCAAAGATTGCATAAAACACTTGGCAAATCAATGGTTTTTTCGGGCAAACTCAATCTGCTTTTGTTGAAATTTGGTGCTCGGGTTTTTCTTTTTGTCATAGAACCAAACGATTTTGAGCACCATGCCGGGCTCGACATAAAAGAAAAACCTGACGAGCACTCTAGGGTTTCTGCGGAGCCTGATTTCAAGTAACCCAGAACCCAGCGATGCAAACATGCCTGGAACCTGCTGGTCGGTTCTAAAAGTCGCCGCAGCCACTCTCAGCTCGCGGGTAATCCACAAGTCATCTTCATTGCCGTTGGCAAAATCACTCAAAAAGCGAACGTATTTAGCTTCGTTGGCAAAAAGTTACTGTCCACTTAGGGTTTGGTTGAGGCGACACGGGCATGAGGCAAACCTAGATCCCCGAAGGATGCCGGCAACCTGAGCCGATCAAACCCGTGCAGAAAACGAGTGCTTTCCCCTTTGGGCAATCACATGTTGGCTTTTAAAGACTTGTCCCCAGGTACGTATGCTTTCGCAGGGACCGCCCGGGGCTCACAACAAAAAAGGTAGTTCGCTGAGGAAAAAAGGCAAGACAACGCATGTGCACAAGAGCGGCAAATTTCGCTTGTGCGCACTAGCCCAGCTTCTCTGCCTCGCGGTCAACTTGCGATTAGCGTGAGCTGACAACTCTTTGGCGCCTAGCTTGCTGACGCCGGCACAAAAGCCATTTCGAGATTTAGCGCTGCGGCTAGCTTGCAAATAGTTGCGAAGGTTGGATTTGCTTTGCCCTTTTCGATGCGTGAAATCTCACCTTGAGGAACCCCGCAGGCTTTTGACAGTTGTTGCTGAGTTAGGTTGAGCTCTGTTCTCGCTGCAAACAAGCCGAGGCTCAAATCCAAAGAAGCAGCCTCAGCCTTAATTCGTCTGTCTATGTGCTGAAGATCCTCAGCCGTTAGACCTCGATAGCCCGGCTGAGTTACATAGCTCAAGTCTTTGACCGCATTCATTTTCGGCTCCTCCTCTGCAACATTTTATATAGTTTATTTATTAAGTTCAAGGTTTAGAATTTTTTCTCTTGCGTGCGATTTCGATTTGGCTTTGCTGAAAATTTGACGAGCTATTCGCTTATTTGTCATAAAAATGAAGAATGTGAATAGTGCGCCCCGGCGCTGTTTCAAAGAAGACTCGAACGAGAACATCGGGGTTGTCGCGAATTCGATACTCATAGAGACCTGCGCCCAGCGGTTTCACCAAACCCCTGTTGATCAAGTCGGTTCCATAGGTCGCCAAAATCTGAGTAACTTTTTGATACACAACAGCCGCAGGCCCAGCATTTAGGCTCGCTAAAAACGTTTCGAACGAGTCGATGTCAAAATATTCGAGACGCCAAGGCGGTTTCGTATAGAAGTTTGCATGCACATGACGATTGAAGCCGCAAACGCGCAGCCGAAAACTAGTCGCGAAGAAACCAGTGCAGTAACGCGTGTGATTGCGCTTGTGCGCAATCAATCATGAGTTAGGTTGCGCGCTGGCAAGTGCCAGGCGATGGCTTGAGGTTAGACGAGGGTCAAGTGCAGGCTTGATGTTAGGCGAGGGGGCGCAACTCGAGCGCATCGAAAGACAACGGCTCGAGACCAACAGCCGCCCAAGTAGTGAAACCCTGAGCTGTCAAAGACTCAAGCAGGTTGCCGAGCTTCTTTGGGCGCACCTCGAGGCGGGCTGACCAGCCAGCGGCAATCGCCTGACGCTGCACAGCCAAGGCGTTGGCTGCCACGGCAGGTTCACTTGAGTCGAGCACAAGCACCAAGGCGCTAGCGCCACCATCGGCGTCAGCAACCAAATCAACCGCACGCTCGAAACCAATCGAGATGCCAACCGCAGGCACGTCGGTGCCGAGCCAACGACCAACCATGCCGTCATAACGGCCACCGCCGCCAATCGAAGAACCCGAGCCCGGGTGCTCGATCTCAAAGATGCTGCCGGTGTAATAACCCATTCCGCGCACCAAAGTTGCGTCATAACGCAGCTTGCCCGGGTGCAAAGCGCCAACCGTAGCAAACAGGCTCTCAAGCTCGGCAGGCACAGACGCACCAGCCAAAGAGTTCAGCCACGCGGTGGCGGCAGCTGCAACCTCAGCGCCAAACTTGGTGTTGAGTTCGGCGGCGACGCCATCCACGTTAATTTTGTCGAGTTTGTCGATGGTGATCATGGCCGACAGCGCATCGCTCGGGGCCACACCCAAAGCAGCGATCGAAGCCGAAAGCAGCGCACGGTGATTGACACGGATAACCGCATCACCCAACCCGATACCCGCCAGGGCATCGAGCGAAGCCACCAACAACTCAACCTCGGCAAGCTCGCTAGCATCACCAATAATGTCAATGTCGCACTGCACAAACTGGCGATAACGGCCCTTTTGCGGGCGCTCAGCACGCCAAACCGGGCCAGTCTGAATCGCCTTGAAAACGCTAGGCAACGAAGTGCGGTTAGTGGCAAAATAACGCGTCAACGGAACAGTCAAGTCATAACGCAAACCAAGATCAGCCAGCGCATCAACCTCGTCTTCGCTTGAAACCCCCGCAGCCACCTTGCCGAGGCCAGCCTCAAGCTCAGCACCGCGCTTCATCACACGAAACGCAAGCTTCTCGTTGTCGCCACCCTGACCACTGGTCAAACGGCTCAAGTCTTCAAGCGCAGGCGTCTCAATCTCTTGAAACCCGTGACTCTTATAAGTGTCACGAATAGAGTTCAAAACCCGGTCACGCTTCAACTTTTCAACCGGAAGAAAGTCGCGCATGCCGCGCGGCGGGTGCACGTCTTTAGCCATGCATCAAGTTTGCCACAGTATGCTGCCCTGCTTTGTAAATAGGGCAGTGATCTCTATGCTGATCAATAGAAGGATTGGGGAGATATGCGTTATTGGTGGGTTAACCAAAATCAGACCTACAACCACGAAGTTGGTGGAGGATACCTCTGGTCACCAAAGAAAAATTCCAATGGTGGCCGTAACCAGTTCTACGACAACATGACCTTGGTCGAGCCTGGTGACATAGTTTTTTCCTTCGCAGGAACGTACATACGGGCAGTTGGTATTGCTTTGAGCAACGCTGTTACCTCTGAAAAGCCAAAGGTGTTTGGTTCAACGGGTGAGAACTGGTCACAAGAAGGCTGGAAAGTAGCAGTCGAATTCGTCAAACAGGAGAACCCTGTAAGGCCAAAGGATCATATGCACCTGTTGCGGGAACACCTGCCTGCAAAATACTCTCCGCTTCAAGCAAACGGAGATGGCCTACAAGGCGTCTATCTCGCCGAAGTGCCTTTTGGTATGGCTCAGGTGCTTATGAACCTTATGAACGCTGTGATCCCAGATATGCCTGTTTATACACTGGCAGGTCTTGACTTTGTGCCTGAGGAACAAGAAATCATTTCTCTGGACTCGCTTCGAGAAACAGAAAAAGCGACTCTTGTGATGTCCCGTCGAGGTCAAGGCATTTTTAGAGACCGCGTCAAAGCAATCGAGCAAGCTTGCCGAGTGACAGGCGTAAGCGCAGAAAAGTTCCTCGTCGCGAGCCATATAAAACCTTGGAAAGAATCGGACAACCAAGAGCGCATCGATGGAAACAACGGGCTCTTTCTATCACCGCACGTCGACAAGCTCTTCGACTCTGGTTTTATAACGTTTACGGCAAAAGGCAAAATGCTCGTTTCAGACCTTCTTGACCCAGATGTACTGCCTAAATGGAAGATTGATCCAACCGGAAATTTCGGCAGGTTCAATAGCGATCAGGCGTATTTTCTTGAGCACCATCAACTAGAGCTCTTCCGAAGCGAATAACTTCGCAGCCGAAGGCCATCCTCTAATAAAAATGTCAGTGGCTGCCCTTAGATTCGAGGGGTCCAGTTTTAGCTGGCTTGAGAGATTCGGGGTTGGGTTATGAATAAGAAAACTGTTGCGGGCATTGCTGCGGGTCGCAAGTTGCACTTGGTTGATGTTGAGAATCTTTGTGGCACGGGTTTGCTTTCGGTTGAGCTGGTGAAGGTTGCCCGTGAGAACTATCTGGCGCAGATGAACGTCGGTGCTGACGATGTTGTGATTGTGGCTGCCGGTTCGCACAACAAGTCGGCTTTGGCTTTTGGTTGGCAAGATGCACGCATGGTTGTGCGTGGCGGAGCCGACGGCGCTGACCTGGCGCTTTGCGACGAGATCGTGTGCAGCCACTATTGCGAAACCTATAGCGAAGTGGTTGTTGGTTCAGGCGACCACATCTTTGCCGAACCTATCAGCGTGCTAACTGGCAAAGGTTTGAAGGTTACGGTGTTTAGCCGTGCCCGTTCGTTGGCCTGTGACCTGCGCAGGGTTGGTGCGTCTGTTGTGTTCGCCGAAGCGTTTGAGTTGGCGGCTTAGTCGCTCACAGAGCTTAGATTCTGGAGTTTTGCACGGGTTGTAAAACAGATAAGGCCTGGTCGTAGCTGGGCGCCTAACTTGAGTGAATCACTTGGACCATAGTGTTTGCCAACTGGCCTGATTTTGACGCGTTTGTGAAAAAGTTGCCTGATGAGCATCAAGAGGCCATTTCAGAGGCGATAGCCGTCGAGCTAGCTAACAACGGGCCGGCTATCTGCAACCGAAGCTTGGGAAAAGCACTTGGCGGCAAGCTCTATGAGATGCGCTTGCGCAGAGATCCCGAGATGTTGTTGCGCATCTTTTTTGGAGTGCATAAAAATCGAGTCGTCGTGGTTCTTGGTGGCTACGACAAAAAGTCTGACTCATCTGAGAAGCGTCAGGCCAAAGAGATTCGTGATGCACGAAATGTTTTTGACGACTGGCGTGCAAAAAACACTAGCGAGAAAAGGTAATAGATTACATAATGTTTATGGAGGATATTATGAAGGACGAACTCGCCGACTACCTTGCTGATTTTGAAGCGACAATGAGCCCAGAGCGCTTGCAAAGCTGGCGGCAGCGCTTATTCGAGGCTCAGGCAGATTCGCGCGCTCGCGATTTTGGCGTGGCTGTTCGCGAGGCACGGGCTGCTTTGGGCCTAACTCAAGTTGACCTTGCCAATAAGTCAGGTATTCAACAGCGCGAGATTAGCCGCATTGAAAAATGCATCGCAAACCCCACACTAAAAACCGTTGACAAGATCATGCGAGCCCTGAACGGGCAGGTCATGTTTAGCTTTGACGCCAACCCAGCGCTCGCATCTGCGCTAAGCGTCGCGCCACTGAACTCCCCCGGTTTGCTCGGGGGTGTCGGCGATTCCCTCGGCGATGACTCCGGCGTCGCCAAAGCCGGCTGACTCGATCTCGAAGTGGCGAATCTCAACCTGCAGGTCGCGAACTTCGCCTGTCAGGCCTTCGGCGGCATTTGAAATTATGCACAACAGCGCGTGAATGGCGGATCATGCACTGATTCAACTTTGCATAGATGTAGTCGGGCCTCTCAAAAGTAGTTTCATGAGATGCAAGATTCGCCGAAGCGTTGGACCCTCGTGTATGTCGACGGTCAAAAGTTCAAGAAAGCTGTTGCGTCGCTGCCGCAGCCTGTTCAGGTGGTTTTGAAAGTTGCCCTTGAGGAGCTGCTTGAGATTCACGGCATAGACCTTGCGTCTGAGCCTTGGTTGAAGCCGTTGGGCAAAGGGCTTTGGGAGTTCAGAGTTGGCCCGACAACATCGGCGGTGATGTCTCGTGCAGCAGTTTTCGATAGCTCAGCAGAGCCACACATGAAGACGCTATTGCGAATCTTTTGCGCCTTTGAAGGGCAACGAATTGTCGTGGTTCTAAGCATGTATGACAAGGGCGCTAATGACTCGAAGACAGAACAGCAGCGCCACATCGAAAGCGCCCGGCGACTGTTGAAAGATTTCAAAAAACTTGAAAAGTAAGTTGAAATAGATTGTGTTGTAGCACAATAATGTTTTAGGAGGAAACATGAGCGAAGAGAACATCTGGGCCGACATTTCACAAAATTGGACCGATGAGAACAAGAAGTTTTATGAAGACGCCAAACGCGCCTTCGCTATCGAAAGCGAGCGAATTAGATTGGCTAACATTCTTCGTGATCGCCGCAAAGCCCTTGGCCTAACTGGCGTGCAACTAGCTAAAAAGCTCTCGATGCAGCCAGCTGAGGTTAGCCGCATTCTGTCGGGTGTGAGCAACCCGACGATGATGACTCAAATAAAGCTGGCTGAAGCCCTCGACCTGAAGATTACTTTTGAGCCAATCGAAGGCTCGCTCAAATTGACCGCCTAGCGGCTTAGTCGAGGTCGCGCCACTGAACTCCCCCGTTTTGCTCGGGGGTGTCGGCGATTCCCTCGGCGATGACTCCGGCGTCGCCAAAGCCGGCTGACTCGATCTCGAAGTGGCGAATCTCAACCTGCAGGTCGCGAACCGCTGAGCGCAGAGCACGTTCAGCGTCGAGGCCGGCAGCCTTAGCGCTGGCTACGACGGCAAGCAAGATGGCGCCGAGTTCATCCTCGTTAGTAACACTAAAAGCACCTGGAGCGTCGGCATCTAACAGACCAACTTTGTCGGCCTTGCCGAGCACCTTGGTCGCGAGCGCCAGGGCTGGCAGGCTTTGCGGAATGCCGTCGAGCACACTGCTGCGCTCGGGTTTCTCGCGCTTCTTGTGGTCGTCCCAGTTGACCATCACCTCGTCGCCGGTGTTGGCAGCAAAACGCTCGAGCTCTTCGGCAGTGCCGAAAACGTGAGGATGGCGGCCGCGCATCTTGGCGTCGGTTAGGGCTGCAACATCTTGAATATCGAACGGCTCACCGAGGCTGCCAGTTGCGGCGAGGTCAGTGTGAAAAACCACCTGATAGAGCACATCGCCAAGCTCTTCGAGAATCGCGTCGCGATCGTTGGTTTCGATTGCATCGATGAGCTCATAGGTTTCTTCGAGCAGGTATTGGGTGAGGCTGTTGTGGGTCTGCTCGGCATCCCAAGGGCAACCGCCAGGGGCTCGCAACTTGTGGGCGGTGGCAATGAGGGCGTCGAGATTTGTCATGGGTTAAGTGTGGCACGAGTTTATGCGCGGGTTTTGAGTTGGAGCCTTGGGCGCAGGCCTAGTTTGCTGGTTTTGAATCGTTGTGACCCCTGTTCTGCACAACACGGTTGTGTCCGGATTATCCACAGGCGGTTTAAGCGGAATCAGGGCAGATTGAATCACAATAGTCTCACTGAGATTTCTTGTAACTTTGCCGCTTGAAATACTCCGTTTTCTAGTGATGGTGAATTCGCATCAAAGACTGCGAGATAGAGGATTTTTGTGATTCGTAAGGTTCAAATGCACAGCTTTTTGCGCAACACCCACTGGGCCGTCAAACGCGCTGGTGATGCACCGCTGGCGGTGATGAAAGGAACACGAATTCAGTTCTATGTGCTGCCACCATGTGTGTTCGACAACCTCGCTGAAGAACTCTGGGAGCATTCAATGGCATCCGTGATCAGGGAGCGAATTGAAACCCCTACAAGCGTGAAATTTGATATCTTAGAGCTCTTGGCAAAAGTGGGCGCGAATGACGTCGGTAATGACTGAGATTATTTTTACCAACCCGGCGAAATTCGAGACTTGGTTGGTGAGCCTAGAAGAACCCCAAACAACTTTAGTTCGGTTCGGTATTGAGTTTTTGTTATCGAACCAATCAAATTTCGGTAACAGATCAAAGTGGTTGAAGCCTTTGAATGAGGGGTTGTGGCAACTTCGCATTGGGCTCACTGTAGGGCATGCAATGAATTTTTTCGAACTTCAATCACCTCTTCAACTAACCAAAAAGAAAATTCTAATCAGAGTCTTTTATCATCTTCTCGCGCCCGACCGGTTTCTGGTGTTATCTGGCTATGACAAACAGCTGGATCCATCACGAGAAAGACAGCAGTCTGAAATTCGAGCGGCTAAACAATATCTAGAAGTATGGATTAACGAAGGTGAAGTGTTTTAGTATGTCACTTGTGATTGATAGAGCAAAAGTAAGTGAACTCGATGCCATGATGCGCCGCATCAGGCAGAACTATTCGACCGCCGACCTAGAGATTTCGCTTGCTGTTGAGCGTGCTCACGCGGCAATGCAACAGCGTATAGATTTTGCTGTTGCGGTTCGAACCGCGCGCGAAGCAATTGGCCTGTCGCAGCGCAAACTCGCAAAAATAGTTGGCATGCAACAAAACGATCTTTCTCGCCTTGAAAAATTCAAGACCAACCCAACGTCAGATACCACGGCAAAGCTCTGCCACGCGCTTGGCATCGAAATCAGCTTCAGGTTGACCGGCATGCCATCTGCTGACGTGATTGCCGCGTCAAAACCCAAACTCGAGCTGCAGAAAATCGCCTAAAGCCCGGCTAAATCGACCACTTCTTGACATCACACATCCGCTTTGTGCACGAGTAGTGCACTGCATTTCTGCCGGCGAAAGTTGGTGCTCTATTTAGCGACGACGATTACACAATGGTCGAAATTTTGTTTGCAGACGAAAAAGCCTTTATCGCCTGGACAAACGATCTTGACCTGGCAGCACAGATTGCTTTGCGGGCAACGCTGACTTTGGTTGGCGAGACTAACGACATTCGACATCTGCCCGGCAAACTCGTCAAGCAACTGCATTCGGGGGTCGGTGAACTAAGAATCGGCAAAACTCTGAAAGAAGCGCTGAGAACAGCAAGCGCCCAAAAACCTGAAACTTTGAGCGCACTCCCAGGTCACGTTTTGCTAAGGGTTTTCTTCGCAGAAATAAGCATCGAATCGCTGCTAGTTTTATCGGGCTATGACAAAGGGGCCGATCGAAGCCCCACCAAACAACAGGCTGAAATTTGCAAATCAGTAGAGATTCATCGAGCCTGGCTGTTGCAAAATGATGTGTTTTAGTGTTTCATAAAAGCAAGGAGACAAAAATGAGCAAAGCGGTTATGGATGCACTTTGGGATCAGATTGAAGCCAAAGCAACGCCAGAGGAACTTGCTTTTGCTCGTCAGCTAGACGTTGCAGCCGTTTTATGGGCTCGCAAGTTGAACTTCATAAACGCCTTGAAGCGCGCACGGCAAGAGGCAGGGTTATCGCAGCGGGCACTGGCAAAGCTGGTCGGCATGCAACAACATGATCTTTGCAGGCTCGAAAAGGGAAAGACAAACCCAACGTTTGAAACCCAGCAAAAACTCTTGGCACAACTTGGAATCGAAGTTGAATACCGATTCACTAAGCGTCCGGAATCCAAGATTTCTTCTGCTACCAAATCAAAACGCGAACTGCAGAAAACCGCCTAGTTCTTAGAGGTGACGAACACTCGCGCCAGGTAGGAAAACATAAACGTGGACTATCTGGAAAGCTTGTTGATGCCATTCGAGAAGTGCGAGAAGCAGTTTGTGCACAACTCTCGATTTTGACTTCTTCACACTGCCTGTCCCGTTCGCATCAGCGACTACACTGACGCACTCTAGATTTTGTGCATGGAGGATTTCAAGCCAGCGGCAACTTGTGTCATTCGCTTTGCCGACGCGGCAAAATTTAAGACTTTTATCACGGGGTTGCAACCAAACGACCAAGACCTTGTGACTAGTGCCATCCAGAAAATTTTGAAGTTAGAAGGCAAATCACTTCTCGACGAAGGTTGGTTGAAAGATTTAGGTGATGACTTGTTTGAATTTCGAGTCGGGCCAACTAGGCGCAAAGTTTATAGACGAAGTCACCAAAAGCCAGAAAACTTTTTTGACACTGACCTTTTGGTTCGCATTTTTTGCACTTTCGTCAGTGACAGAGAAATACTCATTCTTCACTTTTATGACAAGACCTCAGATCGCAGCCGTTCAACTCAGAAAGCAGAGATCGCAGCGGCCAGGGACCGGCTCGTGGCAGTTCGGAGTTCCCTTGAACTTTGAAGTGATAAATGCCACTATTGTAATGGAGGTAAGAATGCAAACTTTCGAAGAATTTCTAGCTGACTTTGAAAAAACAGCGAGTCCAGAATATTTTGAGGCAAAGATTCGCCACGCCCCGATGTTTGCCTTTGAAGTGCAGCGCCTGCGGCTTGCTCGGGCAGTTCGAGAGACACGCAAACAACAAGGAATGACCCAGCGCGAGTTGGCGGCCAAAAGTGGTGTGCAGCAGCGCGAGATCGTGCGTATTGAAAAAGGTGCTGGAAACCCGACGCTCATGACCCAGGTCAAGCTGCAGTTTGCGCTGGGCATCAACCTTTAGGTTTGAGACGGCGTGGCAAACACCCGCGCCAACAATGCCCAAATGTAGTCGATGATGGCTTGGTCGCGCAGCGGCTCATAGTTGAGGTCTTTAGGTGCGGGCACCGTGAGCAACTTGGCGGTTTGAAGATACTTTGTGCCTGGGAACAAGTGCGTTAGGCGCACCTGATCGGCTTCGGTTAGCTCAACCGGGCTTAGGCGAACTGTGTTGCCTAGAGCGTTCACATCTTTGAGGCCAAGGCGGTTGGCTTGTTGGCGAAGCTCGGTCACGTTTATCAGGTTGATGACTGGTGCAGGCGCCTGCCCATAGCGGTCAACGAGTTCATCAAGAATCGCGTCGAGCACAGCGCGCGAGCCGCTCTCACCAGAGGCTGCCGACAGCTTGTGATAGGCCTCGAGCCGCAGACGGTCACTGTCAACATAGGTGTCAGGAATATGCGCATCAACCGGCAGCTCAAGCTTGAGCTCGGCTGGCGCCTCAATCTTTTGACCCTTGAAGTCGGCAACGGCCTCGCTGATCATGCGCAGATAAAGGTCAAAGCCCACGCCCTCGATGTGACCCGACTGCTCGCCGCCGAGCAGGTTGCCAGCGCCGCGAATCTCAAGGTCTTTCATGGCAATCTGCATGCCTGAGCCGAGCTCGTTATTGGCCGCGATGGTTGCCAAACGGTCGTGCGCGGTTTCGGTGAGTGGCTTATCTGGTGAATAAAAGAAGTAGGCATAGGCACGCTGACGGGCACGACCCACGCGGCCGCGAATCTGGTGCAACTGGCTGAGGCCAAAGTTTTCAGCGCGGTCAATGATAAGGGTGTTGGCGTTCGGAATGTCGATGCCAGTCTCGATGATCGTGGTTGACACGAGCACGTCAAACTTGCGCTCCCAAAAATCAACCACCACCTGCTCGAGTTCGCTCTCACTCATCTGGCCGTGGGCGATTGCCACGCGAGCTTCGGGCACGAGCGCGGCAATGTCGTTGGCCACCTTTTCGATGGTGCTCACACGGTTGTGCACAAAAAACACTTGGCCCTCACGAATCAACTCGCGACGAATCGCGGCGGCAACCTGCTGGTCGTTATAGGCACCGATATAGGTGAGAATCGGATGCCGGTCTTCAGGCGGCGTCGTGAGCGTTGACATTTCGCGAATGCCGGTCACAGCCATTTCTAGTGTTCGGGGAATCGGCGTTGCAGACATCGACAAAACATCGACGTTGTTTTTTAGGCTCTTTAGCTTCTCTTTGTGTTCAACACCAAAGCGCTGCTCTTCATCGATGATGATCAGGCCAAGCTGTTTGAACTTGACGGTGTCGCCCAACAACCTGTGCGTGCCGATAACTAGGTCGACGGTGCCGTCGGCTAGACCGGCCATGGTTTCTTTGACTTCTTTGGCGGTCTGAAATCGTGAGAGCGAACGCACGTTCACAGGGAACCCCGCGAAACGTCGCTCGAACGTGTCGGTGTGCTGGCGCACCAAGAGGGTGGTTGGCACGAGCATGGCAACCTGTTTGCCGTCTTGAATCGCCTTGAACGCCGCGCGCACAGCAACCTCAGTTTTGCCATAGCCAACGTCGCCCGCTAAGAGGCGGTCCATCGGCACGGGGCTCTCCATGTCGCGTTTGACTTCGTCGATAGTTGTCATTTGGTCAACGGTTTCAACAAAGCTGAAAGCCTCTTCAAGCTCGCGCTGCCAGGCTGTGTCGGGGCCGAAGGCGTATCCCTGTGATTTCATTCGCGCGCTATAGAGCTTGACGAGGTCGATGGCCAGCTTGCGCACGGCCTTGCGGGCGCGGCTCTTGGTGGCAGCCCACTCTGTGCCGCCCATCTTGCTGAGCACAGGCGCCTCGCCACCAACGTATGGCGTCAGCAGGTCGAGCTGGTCGGTCGGCACGTGCAAGGTGTCGCCCGGCTGGCCGCGCTTGCTTGGCGCATATTCGATCAGCAGGTATTCACGCAAAACCTGTTGCTTGCCAATGCCGTTGCGGCGCGTGACCAGCTCTTTGAAACGACCAATGCCGTGCACCTCGTGCACCACATAGTCGCCCGCCTTGAGGGTTAGTGGGTCAACCGCGGCGCTCTTGCGGCGGGCAGCAACCTTGCGCCCCTGCGGGCTGACATAGGCAGAGTTCTTGCCAAAGAACTCGCTCTCGGTTAGCAAAATCAAATTTGCGTCTGGCGAGGTGAAACCGTGGCGAACACTCGCCTGCACCAAATAAGCCGTTTTGGCGGCAAACTTAGCCGGCAAACGCTCGACAACTTTGGCATTCACTTTAGCTGCGGCAAGCAGCTCGGCAATGCGCTCGGCTGTGCCGTGCCCCTCGGTCGCAAGCACCACGAGTTGACCGTTGTTGAGCTGGTCGGCGATATAGTCGGTTGGGTTTGCATCGATCGCCCTAAAGTTTGCAATCTCATGCAACTTCAAGTCGACCATAGTGTCTTCTTGAGCGGCGAATGGGCTCACGGTGAACACTTGGGTGCCCACCAGGTTCGACATGAACTCGCCCACCTGCATAAACCCGCCGGCGGCAATGTCGATTGGCGCGTTCGCTCCGTTAGTGGCGGCCTCCCAAGCCGCGTGCAAAAACTCTTGGTTGGTGGCAATCAAATCATGCGCGCGAGCCGCCGAGCGCTCGGGCTGCAGCAAGATCACACCAGCACCGTCGGGCAAGAAACTGGTGAACGGCACTAGCTTCTCAACCAGCACAGGCGCAAGGGCCTCCATGCCGTCGACCGGAATGCCCTCGGCAATCTTGGCGAGCATCGTGCTGATGTTCATAAACTCGTGCTGCATCTCTCGCGCGCGGCTTGCCACCAGCGGTGTGATGATCACCTCACGAGCTGCATAAAGCTCAACCGTTTTGATTGGTTCTTCGCCAGTAAATGAGCGCTGGTCGGCAACGCTAAACTCGCGAATCTCGTCGAGCTCATCCCCAAAGAATTCGAGACGAATAGCGTGTTCGGCTGTGGTGGCAAAAATGTCGAGGATGCCACCGCGCACGGCGAACTCGCCGCGTTTGGTGACCATATCCACTCGCTTATAGGCGAGCTCAACGAGCTTGAGGGTTAGCTCGGGCAAAAAATAGTCGTGGCCCTGTTTGAGGCGAAGTGGCGGAAAATCGCCGAGGTTGCCCGGCACCGGCTGAAGCACGGCGCGAATCGTGGCGATAACAAACACGGGATGCGCAGGCGGTGTGACACCAAGTTCGTGCAAGCGGTGAATCACGCGCAGGCGGCGACCAACAGTTTCGGGGCTTGGGCTTAGGCGCTCGTGCGGCAGGGTCTCCCACGACGCAAACTCGAGCACCTCGGCGGTCGGCTCAAGGCTCTGCAGGGCAGCAACCAGGTCTTCGGCCTCGCGACCAGAACTCACCACGATTAGGTTGACTTTGCCCAGGTTGGCGGCCGCGCGCAGGTCGGCAATCGTTGCTGCAACGGCAGGGCTGGCACCGGCAGGCGCCAACACATCAACCCTTGGCTCACGAATTTTGGCCGCAAGTTTTGCAAACGGGTAGGCCTCGCCCAGGCGCGCGACTAACCCATGAAGATTCACAAGTTCAAGTCTAAGTTAGGCAGAAGCCGGTTGGGTGGGGTGCGGCAAAACCCTAAACGTGAAAGCGCATCGTGGCTTTGGCTACGCCCTCGGCGATGATCGCCTCGGCAGCGTCGGCGGCGATCTCTAGGGTCACCGGCAGTTCTTTGCGTTCGGTGCCGTTGAAGTCGCGCAACACAAAGTCGGCGGTTGGCATTTGGCCAGGTGGGCGGCCGATGCCGATGCGCACGCGGGCAAAGTCGCCGCCGCCGCAGGCTGCGATGATGTCGCGCAAACCGTTGTGCCCGCCGTGGCCCCCGCCCTGTTTGAGGCGAATCTTGGCGGCGTCGATGTCGAGTTCGTCGTGCAACACAATCAGGTTGCTCAGTGGCACGTCATAAAACTTGAGCAGCGCCGAAACCGGGCCGCCGCTGGTGTTCATAAAACCAGTAGATTTTGCAAGAACAACCTTGGTGGCAACCGGCACGCCCTGGCGTGAAACCGTTAGGCGCCCCTCAGCTACCACCGCGTTGGTCTTGGCCTTCTTAAAGCCGGCGCCGATGCGTGCGGCTAAAACATCCAACGCCATTTGGCCCACATTGTGCCGGTTAGCAGAATAGCCGGCCCCGGGGTTGCCGAGGCCGACTATTAGATAAGTGTCGTTTGACATCTGCTCGCTTAGCGTTTGCTAAGGCCTTGAGCTAGCGAACGCTATTAAGCGCCGGCTAGTTCTTCGGCGTGACCAGCTGCGGTTGCAAGAACCGAAGCAACCAAAGCGTCTGCAGGTAGGTCTAGAGTCACACCAGCAGGCAACTTGATGTCGCTTGCTAGCACGTGGTGACCAGCACCCTCTTTGTTTAGGTGAATCTCAACGAAAGTTGGAATGTGAATTGCGTCGGCGATTAGCTTGACGGTGTGGTGCTCAAGCTCAACGGTGGTGCCCGAAAGGCTCTCGCCGATGATGTGAACAGGCACCTCAACGTGAACCTTCTCGCCCTTAACGATCTCAACTAGGTCGATGTGCTCAACGATCTGAAGCACGGCGTCGCGCTGAACAGCTTTAACCAAAACGGTTTCGTGCTTGCCTTCGATTTCTAGGTCAAGAATCGCGTTTTTGGTGCGAAGAATAAGTGCGATTTCGTGTGCAGGCACGGTGATGTGACGAGGCTCTGAGCCGTGGCCATAGATTACTGCAGGGGTTTTGCCGGCTGCGCGAAGCTTGCGAGCTGCACCTTTGCCGAATGAGTTGCGAAGTTCGCCAACGATTTTGAACTCTTGTGATTCTTGTGCCATTTGTGGGCCTCCTGTTTTGTGGTCGGGGTATCAACTCGGGTTGTTTCGCGAGGATTCTCAGCCGCCATCAGGCCACTTCTAAAATCACTCCGTCGATCACGGCTTTGCATTGCTGCGCAGCCCTCGCCGTCGTCTGGGGTTAAGTTTAGCGCATTTTGAAGCGGATGAAAAACCCCTGCGGCCAGCACACCGCGGTTTGGTGCTGAGGTTTGGTGCCGGGCGGTCTGCGCGCGCTAGGGGCGCTTGCGCAGGGTGCGGCGCACGAACATTGCGCCTGCAAGAATGAGCGTTGATAGCCAAACCGCTGGCCCTGGCACCGCAACCAGCAGCAGTGCGCAGAGCGCCATACCCACCCAGGCGGTTGCGGCACGGGTTAGGTTTGCGGTTCGTGAGATTTGCGTTGGTGCCAGGTTTGGCGTGGTTGGGTTTGCACCCGCCCCGACTTTCGCAGCCTGAAGTTGGCGAAGCGCTGCCACGTGGCCGATTGCATAGTAAAGCAGCACCGACAGTGAACTGAAGCCGATTGACCAGTCAAGGTGGCCCAGTTGAGCAAAGCCGATGGCGCCTGCGGCGATGACAACTTCGGCAAGCCATGGGGCGCCGCGCCGGTTGCGAATGCTGAACCAACCTGCTAGCTCGCGGTCTTCGGCCATGGTTGCTGCGGTGCGGCTAACGCCGGCCAGCAGCGCCAAGATTGAACCGAGGCTAGCTGCCGATGCCACCACGGCGACAATTGTTGCCAAAAGGTTTTGCGACCATCCGAGGCTGATGGTGCTGTTCGTCCAAAAGGTCAGAAAAGGCGCTGGCGCCGAGGCTAGAAGCGGGCCTAGGTTTTGCTGAAACATGAGGGCTAACGCGAAATATATTGCTACCACCGAAATCAGCGCTATTGCGATTGCTCGCGGAATGTTGCGCCGAGGGTCGCGCACCTCATCGCCCAGGGTGGCTACGCGCGCGTATCCGGCGAAAGCAAAAAAGATTACGGCAGCAGCACTCAGAATTGGCATGCCGATCTGAGCCAAAATCTCTGAAAAAGAGGATGCAGCGGCAACTGTGGCCGGGGCCAAACCCGACGCGGCGCCCGACGCCAAACCCGTCGCCGAGCCAATGGCCGGCATCGCCTCAACCCCGTGCGCAAAACCCCACACGATTGTGACGAGCAAAAAAGTGACCGTTGTGATTGAGAGCACCATGGCAACTTGAGCGGTGCGGTTGATGCCGAGCAGGTTGATGACGGTCAAACCTGCGATTGCAAAGCTGGCTGCCAGAACTGGTTGGTCGGGCCAAACATAGATGCCAAAAACTAAACCGATGGCCGAGATCGAACCGATTTTGCCAAAGATGAAACTAAAGCCTGCAACAAAAGAGGTCGTGTCATTCACATAAACGCGGCTGTAGGCATAAACACCGCCGGCACGTGAAACCGAACGGGCCAGTTGATAAACCGAAGCTGCGTTCAGAGTGGCAACTAAGCCTGCTAAACCGATGGCAATTAGCAAACCCCAGCGCCCAAGAACACCTTCGGTGATTGCTGCACCTTCGTGAAAAACCGCGAAAACGCCGGCGCCGAGCATCGAGGCAAGGCCAATGGCAACCGCCAAGACTAGGCCGATTTGGTTTGGCGCCGAGGCGCGGGCGGTACTAGACCCGCCCGAGCTAGACCCAGCCAAACCAGATGCTGATGCGCCTGGTTTGGCGGTGTTGGGCGAAGTCATCCGCTTAAAAAATCAGCGCGAAGTGGGTTTAGGCGTGACCTGGGAAAAGCGAGTTAACTGAGTCGTCGTCGAACACGGCGTGAATCGCTTTGGCGATTAGCGGCGCGATAGACATGACGGTTAGTTTTTCGAACTGCTTGTCTGGGGTGATCGGCAGGGTGTTAGTGACGATAACTTCGTCAACCTCAGGGCCGCTCAGGCGTTCGACAGCCGGCTTTGAGAAAACTGCGTGGGTGGCGGCAACGATTACGCGACCGGCGCCGTTCTCTTTGAGGGCGCGAGCTGCAGCCACGATGGTGCCTGCGGTGTCGATCATGTCGTCAACCAAAAGGCAGGTGCGACCGCGAACATCGCCAACAAGTTCGTGAACCGAAACCTGGTTTGGCACGTTAGGGTCGCGACGCTTGTGAATGATGGCAAGCGGGGCACCTAGGCGCTCGGCCCAAATGTCGGCAACGCGCACGCGGCCTGAGTCTGGTGACACCACGGTTAGTGGCTCGTGGCCCCAACGCTGGGCAACATAGTCGGCAAGTTCAGGCAGCGCCCAAAGGTGGTCAACCGGGCCGTCAAAGAAGCCCTGAATCTGTGGGGTGTGAAGGTCGACCGACATAAGACGGTTGGCACCGGCGGCCTTATAAAGGTCGGCCATTAGGCGAGCAGAGATTGGCTCGCGACCCTTGTGCTTTTTGTCTTGACGGGCATACGGAAAAAACGGGGCAACCACGGTGATGCGCTTAGCACTGGCGCGCTTTAGGGCATCGACCATAAGCAGTTGCTCCATGATCCAGTTGTTGATTGGGGCAGGGTGAGCTTGAATCACAAACGCGTCAACACCGCGAACGCTCTCTTCATAGCGCACAAAAGTTTCACCGTTAGCAAAGTCATAGGCGGTGGTTGGCACCAGCGAAGTGCCAAGCAGTTCGGCTACCTCGTTAGCAAGTTCGGGGTGAGCGCGACCGCTAACCAAAACTAGACGCTTCGAGTTATTCGCTTTGATGTCCATGTTTTGGCCCTTCTTAGTTTTGCTCTGGTGAATCGGTTGAAGCATTTGCAGAATTTGAAGCGGATGCCGCCTGCGCGGCGTCGGCTGCCTCAGCGGCGGCGGTGCCTGCACGGTTCTGCTGAACCCAGCCACCGAGGTTGCGCTGCGGTGAAACGTTCATTGCAAGGGCACCTGGGTCAACGTCTTTGCGAACCACTGTGCCTGCCGCTGTGTATGCCCCATCACCGATTCTAATCGGCGCAACAAAGACGTTGTGCGAGCCGCTGCGAACCTGTGAGCCAATGACGCTGCGGTGCTTGTTGACGCCGTCATAGTTGGCAAAAATTGTGCCCGCGCCGATGTTTGAGTCGGTGCCGATTTCGGCATCGCCAACATAGCTGAGGTGCGGAACCTTGCTGCCTGCACCGATGATCGCGTTCTTGGTTTCAACGAAGGTGCCGATTTTGCCGTCGGCGCCAAGCTCGGTGCCTGGGCGAAGGTAGGCAAACGGACCAACCGAAGCGCCAGCGCCAATGCTAGAGCCGGTGATGTGAGATTTCACAACCGTTGCACGTTCGCCAACCGAGCTGTCAACCAGATAAACCTCTGGGCCAACCGTTGCACCCGCGCCAACCGAACTGAGGCCTTTGAGGTGCGTGCCTGGCAAAAGTGTGACATCTTCGGCAAGCTGCACGGTCACGTCGATCCAGGTGCTTGCCGGGTCAAGAATCGTTACACCGGCGCGCTGCCAAGCCTCGCAGATGCGCCAGTTGAGTTCGGCAGCAACTTCGCTGAGCTGAACGCGGTCGTTGATGCCAGCAACCAGCCATTCGTCTTCGATGGCGATCGCTTGAACTTTGCCACCTGCGCGCAAAATTTCGGCTGCTGCGTCGGTCAGGTATTTTTCACCCTGCGCATTGTGGGTGCCAACCTTGGCTAGGGCGGCGCGCAGGGCGGCTGCGTCGAACACATAAACGCCCGCGTTAACTTCGTCGATCTCTAGTTGGCTGGCTGAGGCATCGCGCTGCTCAACGATTTCGATAAACTCGCCGTCGTTGCTGCGCAAAATGCGACCATAGCCGTTTGGGTCTTCAAGAAAAGTTGTGAGCAGGGTTGCTGAAAGGCCGCCGTCAAGGTGGGTTTCGAGCAGGGCTTCGATGGTTGGCACATCAAGCAGCGGAACATCGCCGCTGGTAACGACCACTGCGCCGTCAAAGTCGGCCGGCAGGGCTTCAAGACCGCACTCAACGGCGCGACCGGTGCCAGCGATTTCATCTTGCTCGGCTAGTTTCGCCATCGGAAAAAACGCGTTGACGTATTCACCGATGTGATCTTTTTCGTGGCGAATAACCGTGATTACGTGAGCTGCGCCAAGTGCGCTGGCGGTGTGAAGCGCGTGCCCGAGCAGTGGAATGCCGGCGAGCTCGTGCATCACTTTAGGTTTAGCCGAACGCATGCGAGTGCCTTGACCAGCAGCTAAAACAACAACTGCGAGGCGACTCTCTAGCATTGCGCTCCTAACCGCTTCGTGTTTGCTGGCCTACCAGGATTCGAACCTAGACAAGCGCCTCCAAAGGGCGCGGTGCTGCCGTTACACCATAGGCCACCGTGCACGCGCTCGCTAGAGCGGGTTGTGCACCATCTAAGTCTGCCATAAGTTGGGCAGCCTCGGGCGGGTTTTGGGCGGTTTAGGTTTTGTTTAGCGCCTAATCAGCGGGCGACGAGTTATCGGTCAGTTATTTTGAGCGGATGCCTCTTAGCCCAACAGCTCAGTGGTTTCGAGCCACTCAAGTTCGAGGCCGTCACGTTTTTCGTTGAAGGCTTCTTGTTGGGCAACGAGTTTGGCGAGCCCATCAAAGTCGCTCTGGTCATGAGCGGCCATTTTGAGGTGCAGCGCTGCTTCGTCAGCGCTGATCTTTTCGAGCGTGCGTTCGATGCGAGCGAGGTTCTTTTCGGCATCGCGACGAGCAGCACTGCCGGCTGGCAGCGCGTTTGGGTTTGCCGGTTTAGCCGAAGCCGTGCCTGCGTTGGCACTGTTGCCCGCGCTCGAGTTCATGCCACCTGGCAGGCGGCCATCGCCGCTCTTGACCGAACCCAAACTGTGTTTGCGAAGGCGAAGATATTCGTCAACACCGCCGGGCAGGTGACGCAGGTGACCATCGCCGAGCAGCGCATATTGCATGTCAGTCACGCGCTCAAGCAGATATCTGTCGTGGCTCACAACGATCAAAGTGCCCGGCCACGAGTCGAGCAGGTCTTCGATTGCTGCCAGCATGTCGGTGTCGAGGTCGTTGGTTGGTTCGTCAAGAATCAGCACGTTTGGTTCACCAAACAGCAATCTCAGCAGTTGCAATCGGCGGCGCTGGCCACCGCTGAGCTCGCCGATGGGGGTCTGCAGCTGGGCGCTGCTAAACCCAAGTTGCTCAACCAGTTGGGTGATGTTGACTTCTTTTTTGTCGACCCTAAAATAGGTTTTTTCGCGCGCGATTAGTTCAAAGATTTTGTCGTTGGCAAACTCGTCGAGTTCGCGAACATCTTGACTGAGAGTTGCCATCACCACGGTTTTGCCACGCTTGATTTTGCCCGAATCAGCCTCTAGTTTGCCGGCCATAAGGCTGAGCAGGGTGGTCTTGCCGGCGCCATTAACACCAACCAAACCGAGGCGGTCGCCCGGGCCGAGTCGCCAAGTCACATCTTTGAGAAGCTGACGGCCACCAATGCTATAGCTCATGTCTTCGACATCAACCACATCTTTGCCAAGACGCGCGGTTGCCAGTTTCGAAAGCTCAACGCGGTCACGCGGTTCAGGTTCGCCAGCGATGAGTTCGGCGGCAGCATCCATGCGAAATTTTGGTTTTGTGGTGCGTGCCGGTGCACCACGGCGCAACCAAGCCAACTCTTTGCGCAGCAAGTTTTGGCGCTTGTTTTCAGTGGCCGCAGCACTGCGGTCACGCTCGTTGCGTTGCAAAATATAGGCAGCGTATCCGCCTTCAAAAGGTTCAACGATGCCATCGTGAACCTCCCAGGTGAGGTTGCAAACTTCGTCAAGAAACCAGCGGTCGTGCGTGACCACAACAAAGGCGCCAGTGTTAGCAGACCAGCGGTTTTTAAGGTGCCCAGCCAGCCAAGCCACACCCTCGATGTCAAGGTGGTTAGTTGGCTCGTCAAGCATGATGATGTCGAAATCTTGCACCAGCAAAGCTGCAAGAGTCACGCGACGGCGCTGACCGCCGCTAAGGTCTTTGATCTGGCGACTAAAGTCAAGGTCGGTTAGCAGGCCCGCAATAACATCGCGAATCTTGGCATCACCCGCCCACTCATGCTCTTCGAGATCGCCAACCACAGCCTGACCAATGGTTTTGCCCGGGTCAACGAGGTCGGCCTGGTCAAGCATGCCCACGCGCAAATCTTTGCGGTGAGTGATGCGACCGCTATCAGGCTGCAACCGCCTAGCCAACAACTTGATCAGCGTTGACTTGCCATCGCCGTTGCGGCCAACAATGCCCACGCGGTCGCCCTCATTGAGGCCAAGGGTTACGTTCTCAAAAACTGTTTTGGTCGGAAACTCAAGGCTGATAGATTCGGCACCTAAAAGGTGAGCCATTATTGCTCGATTCTGGCGCCGGCAGCCGGGCCACTAGTGGCAAGCGCGTTGCTTGCATAAACTCGCATGCGAAGTGCAATAGCGCGGGCATCTTGAGCGTTGGCAGCCAGCAGTGCAATGGTTGGGCCTGAACCAGAAACCATCGCAGCCAGTGCGCCAGCATCGATGCCAGCTTGCAACAGGTTGGCCAACTCGGGGCGCAGAGCCACGGCGGCGGCTTGAAGATCGTTGTGAAGCAGAGGCGCAATCGCCTCAGCGTCGCCAGAAGCCAGCGCCGCTAACAGTTCGGCCGGCACCTCGGCTTTGGGCACTTTGGCAGGGTTTTCGCCGCGCGCCTCACGCATGGCATCTAGCTTGGCAAAAACCGAAGGCGTGCTCAGGCCAAACTCATTTGGCACCAAAACCCAATGCAGGGTGGGCACGTTGGCAAGCACCTCAAGCTTGTCGCCAATGCCGGTGCCAACAGCGGTTTCACCCAAAAGTGCAAATGGCACATCTGCACCAAGCGCGCCAGCCGAGGCGCTCAACCTATTAGCGCTCAAGCCGGTGCACCAAAGTTCATTCACGGCAACCAAAGCCGCCGCGGCATCAGCCGAACCGCCGCCCATTCCGCCAGCCACGGGCACATGTTTCTGAATCGCAAAACTTGTTGGTGCCGGTTTGTCGATGCCGGCTTGAGCTGCCGCAAACCATGCTGCCTCAACCACGAGGTTGCTCTTGTCGGTTGGCACGCCCTCAAGGTGTGCGGCCGGCAGCGAACCTGTGACACTCACGCGCCAATCGTCGGCGGCCGAAACCACAACATATTCGCGCAGGTTCAGTGCCTGATAAACGCTAGCCACCTGGTGATAGCCATCTTTTTGCAAAGCACCAACCGCAAAGAACAGGTTTATTTTGCCCGGCGCTGAAGCCACGGTGAGCGGGTTTGCACTCAAACGTCTGGCAATCGAATCAATCACTTCAGCCCAAAACTCAACCACCGGCGCTGTTAGCGCAGCCGCTTTGAGTTGCTCATGGCTCAAGTTAAGCCGCACCAGCGCATTGCCAAGTTTGACTACTTCAAAATGTGCTCGGCTGCCGTCGGGGAAAGAAAAGCTAACCGCTTTGTCTTCAACATCGGCGATGATGCGCGGCTGTTCGTCGCGCTGCCACGAAGGCACATCGGTTAGCGCCGTGAAAAGTCTGGTTGGCTCAACCCCCAAATGCCAAAACGTCTTCACGCTGTGCCAGCCGGTGTGGGCGTCAAACTCGGTTTCAACCTTTGCGTTATGCGCCACGAATGCCCGCCTCGGCAATGCGCACAAACTCGTGCACGTTCAGCTGCTCGCCGCGCTTGCTAGGGTCGATGCCGGCGGCAGTCAGCAACTCGGCGGCGCGTGTTGGGCTGCCAGCCCAGTCGGCGAGGGCTTGGCGCAAAGTTTTGCGGCGCTGACCAAATGCGCCGTCAACCACAGCAAAAGTTGCCAGCCGCAAAGCTTCATCACCCAAAGGTTTGTCACGCTTCACAAAATAAACCAGAGCTGAGTCAACGTTGGGCACTGGCCAAAAAATGTTTCGCCCAACGTTGCCGGCCAGGTTTGCCTCGGCATACCAAGCCAGTTTCACGCTTGGTGTGCCATAAACCTTGTTGCCGGGGGTTGCCGCGAGGCGGTGAGCAACTTCGGCTTGAACCAACACCAAACCTGAACGCAGAGTTTCAAAGTGTTCTAAAAAGTGCAGCAGCACCGGCACCGAAATGTTGTAGGGCAAGTTGGCCACCAAAGCATCTGGCGCCAACGGCAACTCGGTAACTTTAAGAGCGTCAGCTTTGACCAGCGCAAAGTCAGCGCCAGCACTGGGGGCACGTTTAGCAATCGTCGACTCAAGCTCGGCGCCAAGTTTTGGGTCGATCTCAACTGCAACCAGCTTCGCGGCAACCTCAAGCAAACCCAAAGTCAGCGAACCCAAGCCCGGGCCAATCTCAACCACGGTTTCATCGCCGGTCAACTTGGCGGCAGCCACAATGCGGCGAATCGTGTTTGGGTCGGTCACAAAGTTTTGACCAAGTTTCTTGGTTGGCATCACGTCTAGGCGCTTAGCCAGCGAGTGAATCTCGTTGCCGCCGAGCAACTCGACGTGGCGGCGCGGCTCACTCGAGGTGCGCGACTCAGCCGAGTTGCGCGACTCAGCCGAGTTGCGCGGTTCTGGGCTGTGCTCAGACATTTGAGCCCTCACTCGCGTCAACAACTTCGCCTTCAACTGGCGCCAAACCCTCAGCCCAAGAACCATAAACGTTCTCGGTGTTAGCGGTCAACTGCTCGGCCATCTCGTTAGCCGAAAGCCCACGCAAACCAGCCATGAAACGCAAAGTCACCGGCACCAAATATGGTGCGTTTGGGCGCCCGCGAAACGGTTCTGGGGTTAAGAAGGGGGCATCCGTTTCGATCAAAATCAGTTCTTTAGGCGCCATCATCAAAGAGTCGCGCAGGTGTTGGTTGCGCTTGATGGTGATGTTGCCGGCGAAAGACATGAACCAGCCGTTTGCGATGCAGATTTCGGCTAGGTCGGTTTCGCCCGAATAGCAGTGGAACACCACTCGGTCGGGTGCACCAACGCGAAGCAGGGTTTCGACCACCGGGCCGTGAGCGTCGCGGTCGTGAATCTGAAGTGCGATGTTGTTTTCTTTGGCGATGCGAATGTGCTCTTCAAAGCTGTATTGCTGCAGCGCAATTGCGTCTTCGCCTGAGGTTCTAAAAAAGTCGAGGCCGGTTTCACCCACGGCACGCACGCGCGGCTGCGCAGCGAGTTCGGCGATTTCAGCCAGCGCCGCATCAAGGTTTGCGAGGTTGCCGTAGGTTGGCGCCTCGTTCGGGTGAAGCGCAACGGCGGCCAGCAAGCGCGGTTCTGTGGCGGCAACAGCGGCCGACCACTTTGAACTCTCGAGCGTCACACCAACTTGCACAGCACCCAACATGCCCACCGAGTCGGCAAGGTCAAGGTGTTGGCGATAATCCATCGGGTTTTCACCGTCAGCGATTTCGAGGTGCGTGTGGTTGTCATAGGTGCCAACCTCAAGAGGCTCAGGCGGCTCGGGGTAACGCAGGTCGCGCCGCTGACCCTCACTCAGGTCGCTTCGGCGCATGCGAATGTGCGGCTCGTGTGACAAACGCCCTACTTGCCCGAACCCGAGTTGGTGCCGGCTGCTGCGTCGGCAACTTCAATGCGCGGGAACAACGCCTCAAGCTCTGAAACCTGCGCGCCAGCCCTTAGACCGGCGTTAGCTGCCTCGCCCAAAACCTGTGCGCTCAGCTCGCCAAGCGAAGACTGTGCCAGCGAAGCCCAAAGTTTTGCAGCAGCCTTAGGTGTGACCGGCGCCATCAAAATCGCCAAAGTCTTAAGACCCTCAGCGGCAACGTTTAGCACGGTGCCTAGACGCTCACGAGTGTCTTCGCTCTTGGCCAAAACCCACGGCTCTTGCACTGTGATGTAGTTGTTGAGTTCGTCAACGAGAGTCCAAACCGAAGCAATAGCGTCGTGAATCGCAACTTCATCGATCGCCTGATCGGCGTTAGCCACAGCCGCAGCCGCAACATTTTTAACGTGGATGTCGGCCTCAGCCAACTCGCCCGCAGCTGGCAGCGCACCCTCAAAATAGCGGTGAACCATCGCGATTACACGCGATGCTAGGTTGCCAAAACCGTTAGCCAGTTCGGCTTGATATCTAGCAGAGAGGTCCTCCCAGCTGAATGAACCGTCTTGGCCAAAAGAGATGGCTTTCATAAAGTAGTAGCGAAACGCGTCGCTGCCAAAAGTGTCGGTGATCTGGCTGGGAGCGATGCCGGTGAGTTTAGACTTTGACATCTTTTCGCCACCAACCAGCAACCAGCCGTGACCAAACACCTGAGCTGGCGGCTGCAGGTCGGCAGCCATCAGCATGGCAGGCCAAATCACGGCGTGAAAACGCAGAATGTCTTTGCCCACAATCTGCACAGTTGCTGGCCAAAGTGATGCAAACTTTTCGGCGGCTTCGGCGCTGTCATCGCCATAACCAATCGCTGTTATGTAGTTCAACAACGCATCGAACCAAACATATGTGATGTGGGTGTCATCCCAGGGAATATCAATGCCCCAATCGAACTTCTCTTTTGAACGAGAAATGCTGAGGTCGGTTAGGCCGCGGCGCACAAACGAAACAACTTCGTTGCGAGCCGACTCAGGCTGAATAAACTTTGGGTTCGCCGCATAAAACTCAAGAAGCGGCTTTTCGAACTCGCTTAACTTAAAGAAATAATTGGTCTCTTTGAGGCGCTCAACCGGCTTTGAGTGAATCGCACAAACCTTGATGCCCTCAAACTGGCCTTCACCATCGATCAGGTCAGCCTCGGTTTTATATTCTTCGCAACCAACACAGTAGTTGCCTTCAAAAGCACCCTGATAGATAAAACCTTTGTCGTGCAGCAACTGCAAAAACTTTTGAACGTTAGCCTCGTGGCGAGGCTCGGTGGTGCGAATAAAGTCTTGGTTATCAATGTCGATGGTCTCAAGCAGAGGCAGCCAAGCATCAGCAACTAGCTGGTCAGCCCAAGCTTGCGGCGTGGTTTTGTTAGCCGCTGCGGTGCGCAAAATCTTCTCGCCGTGCTCGTCGGTGCCGGTGAGCAAAAACGAGTTTTCACCACGTTGGCGGTGCCAGCGAGCAAGCACGTCAGAAGCCACCTCGGTGTAGGCGTGGCCAATGTGAGGGGCATCGTTCACATAAAAGATTGGGGTCGTAACATAGAACGACTTTTTGGGCGCAGCAGACATGCCTCTAGTTTAACCGTTTGCGCGCTGCGGCGAGGTCGCTCGCGCGTTGTGGTGCACACGCTCGCGCTCGGCGCCGGAGTAGCTCGCGCCTTAGGCCAGGTCAGCGAATTGGCTTTCGATTAGCTGGCGGTCTTCTGGGTCGGCGATAGTTGCGATTGCTTTGGCCGCCGCAGCTCGATTAGCTTCGAAATCGAATGTGCCAGCAGTAGCCCGGGCGAGCCCTTCGAGGCCTGAAGCAATCAGCCAGTCGGTGCCGTCGAGCTTTGCTAAGCGAACCGATTCGGTCACCGCCTCGATAGCTGCCTGTTTAGCTCCAACACCCAGCAGCGCCCGCGAATAAAGCCAAAGCCCGATGGCAACGTTTTTATCGGTGCCAACCTGGCGCCACAGGTGCAGGCTGGTTGCAGCAAGTTCGAGCGCCTTGAGACCCTCGCCGGCTTCAACAAGGTCAAACGCTTGGTTGTAGGTGGTTTTTGCTAAAGCTAATAGAACATCCATGGTCATGCCTTTTTGCCTCTCGCCTGAAGCGCCTGGTTGTAGAGCTCGTTCTTGCTCACACCCGGGTGAGCCGCGGCGATGTCGGCAGCAGCCTGTTTTAGTCCCGTGCCGTCGGCGGCCAGCTCAAGCACCAAACTGAGCAGGTCGGTGGTGTCGGCAGCTTCGGCAGGGGCACCGGCAACCACAAACACGATTTCACCACGAGGCTCTTCGGCCGCCCACGCAGTTAACTCGGCAAGAGTGCCGCGCACGGTTTGCTCAAACTTTTTGGTGAGTTCGCGAGACACGCTCGCCTGACGGGTCTGGCCAAACACTTCGGCGGCCGCCGCAAGCGATTCGTGAATGCGGTGCGGTGACTCAAAGAAAATCATGGTGCGGGTTTCGCGGCTCAACCCTTCAAAGGTTTTGCGGCGGTCGCCGGCTTTGCGCGGCACGAAGCCTTCGAAGCTGAAACGGTCGGTTGGCAGACCCGAAACGGCGAGCGCGGCCAGCACTGCTGATGGCCCGGGAATCACGGTGACTTCGACTCCTGCTGCTACTGCTGCGCGCACGAGCAAAAAGCCTGGGTCGCTCACTGTTGGCATGCCGGCGTCGCTGACTACGAGAATGTCGTTATCCGCTGCGATTTGAACCAGTTGAACGAGCCGTTCGCTTTCGTTGTGTTCGTGCAGGCTAAAGAGTTTTGCGCTCACTTTAACCCCTAGCGCGTTGGCTAGTTTGAACACGGTTCGAGTGTCTTCGGCGGCGATGAATTGCGCACCTACTAGGTGTTCGACGAGTCGGGGCGAAGCGTCGCCGAGGTTGCCAATTGGTGTGGCGGCAAGAATGAGCACAGTTCAATATTGGCAAAGTATTCTTGAACCGTGATCGCTTTGATTAATACTTGGCTGTTTGCGCCTCGAGTGCGCGGCTTTATTGAGCGTTTTGGCATCTATTTTGTGTTGGCGTTAGCCACCTTGTTGCGCATGGTGAATCTTGACTCGCCGCACCGTCTGATTTTTGATGAGACTTGGTATGTCAAAGATGCGATGACGATGAATCAGAACGGTTATGAGTCTCAGTGGCCGGCTGACCCTAACGCCAAGGTTGAGGCTGGCGATTGGAACATTTTTAACAGCAATGCCACTTTTGTGGTTCACCCACCTTTGGGCAAGTGGATTATTGGGCTTGGCCTGCACCTTTTTGGCAACACTAGTTCGTTTGGGTGGCGTTTTAGCGCAGCGGTTTTTGGTGTGCTGCTGGTTTTGCTCACCTATTTGATTGCCCGACTGCTGCTCACCTCTAAGCTTTGGTCGCTGACTGCCGCTTATTTTATGGCGATTGATGGTCACGCCATTGTGCTTTCGCGCACCGGAATACTTGACATCTTTTTGGCGGTGTTTGTGGCTGCAGCGTTTTATGCCTTGCTTCGTGAACGGGCGGCTACTAGGGCGCAGCTGATTAGTCGGGCGCAAACGCGCAGTTTTGGTGTGGTTGATGAGGCTCACCCTGGCGTTGGCAGCGACTTTTTGCACTTGGGTGTGGTTTGGCGCCGCCCTTGGCTGCTTGTCATGGCTTTGATGCTGGGCGCTGCCTGCTCGGTGAAGTGGTCTGGGCTTTATGTGTTTCTGTTTTTTGTTGCCTACCTGGTGATTTCTGAGACCCTGTTGCGTCGCCGCCTTGGCGAAAAGTTTTGGTTCACCTCGGGCGTTGCTGCGCAGGGTGCCGTCACCGCGCTGTTGACCGCACCGATCACTTTTGTGGTTTATTTGATTTCTTATAGCGGATGGTTCGCCACCAATGGCGGCTGGGACCGCCACTGGGCCGAACAAACCGGCAACGCAGCCACAGGTTTTTGGTCATGGGTGCCGTTGCCGTTGCAGTCGTTGTGGCACGACCACGTTGAGCAATACAACTTTTCGATCAACCTACACACCCCGCACAGCTATCAGGCCAACCCGCTAACTTGGCTTTTTGAGATTCGCCCAACCGCGTTTTGGTACACCTATTGCGATTCGGTCAAAACTGACTGCCCTACCGCCAGTGGCAACCTGCTAACCGTTTTGCCGCTCGGCAACCCATACATTTGGATTCCCGCAGCTATCGCAGCTATCTATTTGCTGGTGCGTTACATTCGAGTTCGCGACCAAATCGCCGGTTTGATTCTGCTTGGCCTTGGCGCTGGCTATTTGCCGTGGATGCTCTATTTGAACCGCACCGTATTTCAGTTTTATTCGATCATCTTTTTGCCGTTCACGATTATCGGCCTCATCTACACACTTCGAATTTGGCTTCGCGGTCGCAAAAAAGAGTCGCAAGCTCAAACTAGGGTTCTGCTGTTCTTCTTTATTGTCGTGGTGAGCGCGGTGAGTGTTTATTTCTTGCCGCTTTGGATCGGCAGCTGGATTCCCTACTGGTATTGGAAAGCCCACATGTGGATTCCGAGTTGGATTTAATGTGACAACCCTGGCAAAGGCTTTTGGCCTGCAAACAGCAAAGGCAACTTTTTGAAAAACTATTGGCGCCTGCTAAACCAAGCCGGCGTTGCCCGCGTGATTTTCTCGCAACTGCTCGCGAGGTTTCCTTATGGCATGGTGAGCATAGCTTTTGTGATTCAAATTCAGCACAGCTACCACAGCTATGCGTTAGCCGGTCTGGTGATTGGTGCCGAAACGGTTGGTGTGGGCATTTCGGGGCCGGTGCTCGGCCGCTGGCTTAGCCGCTTTGGTGTTCGCAAGGTTCTGCTCACTTGCGCGCTCACTTCTGCCAGCGCAATCATTGTGATTTCTTTTGTGCACCTGCCTGCCGTGGTGCTGGTTTTGTTAGCCGCGCTCGCAGGGTTGCTCTCGCCACCGGTTCAGGCAGCGGCCCGCACCACCTACCCAACGCTCATCGCCGAAGAAAAACACACCATGCTGTTTGGGCTAGATGCCACACTTCAAGAAGTGATTTGGATCTTCGGGCCAATCATTGCAACTCTGCTTGCTTCGCAGTTTGCACCAGAGGTTGCCATGGTGACTTTGTCAGTCATTTTGGTGCTCGGTGTGGTTTGGTTCTTGAGCAATAAAGAAGTCACGCGAACCAAGTTTGAACGCCCAAGTGGCCGCCTCGGCAAGGTGCTCAAAAACCCGGTGGTTCGAGCTAACGTTGCCATGGGTTTCTTGTTGGTCGGCTCGTTTGCGGGTGTTGAGGTGGGCGTGGTTGGTGTTTTCACCACCGACCGCGGGGTGGCTGGCCTAGTGATTTCGATGTTCTCAATCGGCTCGATCATTGGTGGACTAATTTTTAGCCAAATCGACCAAACCAAAAAGTCTTTTGCAATTTATGCCGCGATTCTCACTTTTGGTTTTGCCCTCACCCTGGTCAACCCGTCTAACGGCTGGTGGCTCAGCGCCTGCCTCATTTTGGCTGGCTTAGGCGTAGCCCCGTTCTTGGGAATGTTAGCCGCAGTCATATCGTTCACTCTAAATAGCAGCGAAACCTCAGAAGCTTTCGGGTGGGTTGGCACCGGGCAAATGATTGGCTATTCGTTAGGTGCAGCAGTGACCGGCGTTGTAATCGATGCAATATCGGCACCGGCAGCCTTGATGGTTTCGGTGGGTTTTGCTTTTGCAACCTTCGCAGTTGCTTGGGCAAGCATTTCAATCACACCGCAACTGCCCGGCCACAACAAAAAAGTTTCTGACGCGACAACCGAATAATCCGCTCTAAAAAAAGAAAGCAGCACACAATGAGTGTTTTTGCAGTCACCTATCACTATTCGGCTGAGCCCGAAGAGCTGGCCGCGCTGCGCCCCTCGCACCGCGAATTCACCGGCGAACTCTTTGACCGCGGCATTTTGCTAACCAGCGGGCCTTTTGTTGACTATGCCGGCGCGCTCTTGCTGATCAAAGCCGAAAGCGTTGAAGAAGTCTCGGCGCTGCTCGACAACGACCCTTTTGACATTGCTGGCTATATCGGCGAGCGAGTCATTTTGCAGTTCAACCCAGTCAACGGCCCATTTAAGGATCTCGCATGAGTTTCAACCCAGCCGACAACCCGTCAGTTGCGCTAAACAACGGGCAGCATATGCCGCAGCTTGGCCTCGGCGTCTATAAAGTTCAACAAGACGTGGCAGTTCACGTGGTTGAAGCCGCCATTGAGCGCGGATACCGCCGCATCGACACCGCAGCCTTGTATGACAACGAGGTTGAGGTTGGTGCTGGCATTCGCCGAAGTGGCGTTGGTCGCGAAAACATCTTTGTCACCACCAAGATTTGGAACGACCGCCAAGGTTATGACAACGCACTTGAAGCCATTGATGAAAGCCTGATGCGCCTCAACCTCGACTATGTCGACATGCTCTTGATTCACTGGCCAAGCCCAGCCCAAGGCAAGTTTGTTGAAACCTGGGCGGCCTTCGAAAAAGCTCTTGAAGGCGGCAAAGTTCGCGGCATCGGTGTTTCAAACTTTCAACCATGGCATCTCGACGAACTAGCCGCTGCCGGGCGCGAAGGCCGCACCGCAGGCACTGTGCCCGCATTGAACCAAATCGAGCTCAACCCAACCTTTCAGCAAGCCGCAGCGCGTGCCTATAACCACGCGCACGGCATCGCAACCGAGGCTTGGGCACCAATCGCGCGCGGCACGCTAACCGGCAACAACGTGCTCGCTGAAATCGCAGCAAAACACGCCAAGACCGCAACCCAGGTTGCTATTCGCTGGCACATTCAGCTGGGCAACCTGGTGATTCCTAAAACCACACACCCAGACCGCATGGCCGAAAACATCGACGTGTTTGACTTTAGCCTCGACGCCCAAGACATGGCAGCAATCGAAAGCCTAGAAACCGGCGAACGAAACGGCCCCGACCCAGATAGGTTCTAAACAAAAATGAGAGTTTTGATTTCGGGAGCATCAGGTCTAGTCGGCAGCGAAGTGCGCCGGCAACTGCTTGAGCAAGGGCACGAACCAATCAGCTTGGTGCGACGCCCCGCACGCAATTCGAGTGAGGTCAGCTACGACCCCGCAAACGGTGTGCTCGATGCCAGCGTTATGGAATCAATCGACGCCGTGGTCAACCTTGCCGGCGCAACCACGGGCAAACTGCCCTGGACTAAAACCTACAAAGCCGAGCTGATCCAGTCACGCGTTGAAACCACCAGGCTTTTAGTGTCAGCAATTTTGGCCGCAAAGAACCCACCAAAAGTTTTGATTAGCGGCTCGGCTTCAGGCATTTATGGCGACACCGCCGATGCCTGGCTCGACGAAACAGCACCAGTCGGCAAAGGTTTCTTGGCCGAACTGGCCAGCGCCTGGGAGGCCGAAGCAATGCTCGCCTCAACCAAAACCCGAGTTGTGCTAGCGCGCACCACAATGGTCATGTCGCGCAAGCTAGGCGCACTTGGCCGACTATTGCCACTGGTTCGCCTTGGCATCGGTGGCCCGCTTGGCTCGGGCAAACAGTGGTGGGCGTTCATCAGCTTGCCAGATGAGGCAGCAGCCATCATCCACTTAATCAATAAAGACGACGCCTCTGGCCCATACAACCTGACCGCACCCGAACCAGCAACCTGCGCCCAACTCGTTCACGCGCTCGGCAAAGAGCTGCACCGCCCAACAATTTTGCCGGTGCCAGCATTCGCCTTGCGCATAGCATTCGGTGAAGGCGCAGACGAGCTATTGCTCTGCAGCCAAAAGATGTCGGCAGATCGCCTGCTCTCAACTGGTTTTGTGTTCAAACACCCAACCCTGCAGGCAGCAGCAGCCTGGTCGGTTGGCAAAGACTAGTTAGCAGTTAAACAAAAAAGCGGTGACCGTGGTGGTCACCGCTTTTTTAGTTTGATTCTTATTCGCCAGCAGCTGGCTTCTTGGCTGCGGCTGCTTTAGGCGCAGCTGGCTTCTTAGCAGCAGGCTTTGCCGCGGCGGTCTTGGCAGCAGCAGGCTTTGCTGCAGCAGGAGCTTTAGCGGCAGCTGGCTTCTTGGCTGCGGCGGTCTTGGCAACAGCAGGAGCTTTAGCAGCAGCTGGCTTCGCGGCAGTAGGCTTTGCCGCAGCAGGCTTTGCCGCAGCAGGCTTTGCCGCTGCCTTAGGCGCAGCAGGAGCTTTAGCGGCAGCCTTGGCGGCAGCAGGCTTTGCTGCGGCTGGCTTCTTGGCAGGAGCTTTTTCGGCAGGAGCTTTTTCGGCTGCTGGCTTAGCGGCGGCCTTAGGCGCAGCCTTGGTAGCAGCCTTCTTGACTTCGGTTTTGATTTCGGTTGCGGCTTTCTTCACCTCAGTCTTAAGGGTCTCGGCAGCAGCCTTGATCTCTGGGCCGGCCTCTTGAACAAGTTCTTTGCCGATTGCAACGCCAGCTTCGGCCACTGCGTCAGCTGCGCTGGTTAGTGCGGCACCAGCTTTTGCAACCTTGTCTTTATTGCGTGAGAAAACGTTTTTGATTGTGTCTAGAAGAGCCATGAGTGATTCACTTTCGAATTGGGTGATTGAAAAACTTCTGCTTTGTGCTTAACTCTAGTAAAACCTTGGTGACAATCGCCTACATGTTACGGCGAGTTTTTATGAGTTTGATGCGCGCCGGCGGCGAAGAATTTCGGTGATTGTTTCGGCATCGACCGCTTGGGTTTGGGCAGCAGCCGATGCTGCGGCAGCCGCTGCAGCCTTTTCGCCTAGGTCAACAACTTTTGCAAACGCTGGGGTTTCGAGCGAACCAACTTGAGCAACATAGGTTGGCGCTGGTATCGGCTTGACAGTGAATTCGCGAGCTAGGCGGGCAGCTTCGCGAGCCTCAGCCCATTCGCGAGCCTCGGCCTCGGCTTTGCGATGTGCCTCTTGCGCCAACCGCACCTGAGCGGTGTTTTGCGCTTGGGCTCTTGCGTTCGCCGAAAAAGCGGTTGACGTGACTGCCGCGCGTGAACGAATCGAACCGACCAACAGTTTGCGTTGCGAAGCACGGGCCATCACCAGAGCACGCAAACACACCAATGCGAGCAGTGCGGCACCGATCAACTCGGGCAGCAAAAAACCAAACCTGTTCAACGCCAAACCTAGGGCGCCTGCCGAAAGGGCAAACATCCACGTTAAAAATGTGAAAGCACGAACGGCTTGGTCAACGCGAAAAAGCTGCTCGCTCAGCGACGAAACTTTGGTTTTTGGGGCTTTCAAAATGGGTTGGCGGGCGGCCACCACTGCGCGTTTAACTTCGCGCACCTGCTGTTTTTCTTGCGAACGTTCTGCCGAGGCGTTGAACCACGATGGAATAAACACGAAAATCCAGAGAACGGCAACGACCACAATTGTGATTCCGCCGATGCCTGAAAAGTTCATAGTTCAAAGATATGAGAAGAACCCGTTGCTAACAGGCAGGCTAGGTGCGTGTCTGTGAACTAGTTAGCAATGTGCCAGGGGTAATCAAGTTGAGGCACCCGATTGCCCAGCCAACGAGCCAACACACCCTGATTGCGCGGCTCACCGGCGAGGTCTTCGCGAATCAACGCAAACACATAGTGATCGCGCCAAGCACCATTGATGTGAATAAATTTTCGCTTCAAACCCTCATGCCTAAAACCAAGTTTTTCAACAACTCGCAAACTCTTAGAGTTCTCAGGAATGATGTTGATCTCAACCCGGTGCAACCCCAGGTTTTGCAATAAATAGTCGGTGGCTAAAGCCACGGCGGTTGGTGCCACTCCCCTGCCCGCAATCGGGGTGCCGCCAAGTTCAGGCACGATCCAATAACCAATAACAGCGCTCGAAACCGCCCCATAAAGAATGTTTGCAACATTAAGCTGCCCAACCACGCGGCCGTCAACCTCAATCACAAACGGCACCCCAGTCTGCTCATCAAACTGGCGCAAAATGTTGCGAACCATGCCTCTAAAGTTGAAACTCTGCGGACCCTCAGGGTTCGTGGCCTCCCAAGGCTTAAGCCAATCCCGGTTGCTGAGAACCAACGACTCAATCGTCTTAGCATCGCGCATGCGCACAATGCGCAAAGTCACGTCACCAGAAGTTAGCTCAAAGTTTGCACCCACAATGGCAAGATTAGTGGCATGAGTGTTGAAGATTTAGCAGGTCGCAAAATGCAGCTGCGAAAAAGCCTGAACTCGTGGCGCGCACAATATGCGGTTCACCTCGCCGAACACCTGAGCGAACGCGAACAGCTGCAAACACAATATGCCGAACAGCTGCGCGAGCTGTGCACCAACCTAAAAGCGCAACGCGTCGCCTGCTATCTGCCATTTGGCGGCGAACCAGATACCAGTGCCTTTATTCGATGGGGCATCGATGCCGGGCTCACCGTGCTCTTGCCAGTGGCAAACCCAGACAACACCATGCACTGGGTTGAGTTCGACGGGGTGACCACCAAACCGTCGATCTTTGGTTTTGCCGAACCTCACGGCCCCACCGCACAGCTAGACCCAGTTGACCTAATCATTGTGCCGGCGCTTGCCATTGACCAGCGCGGCAATCGTTTAGGCAAGGGCAAAGGCTATTATGACCGCGCGCTGGCCGGCAACCTAGCGCCGGTGGCCGCCGTAGTTTATGAGCACGAGTTGCTCGAGGCCCTGCCGGCCGAAGCGCACGATCGCCCCGTTGAATTCGTAGTGACGCCAACTCAGACCGTGCAGCTCAAGGTTGCCTAAGACATTGCTTGGCAGTTTAAGAGGTTAAGATTTAACCGTGCCAACCTATTCATACAAATGCAAAAACTGCGAACACACCTTTGACATTCAACAGGGTTTCGCCGACGACGCGTTGACTATTTGCCCTGAATGCAAAGGCCAGCTGATCAAAGTTTTTGGCCAAGTTGGCGTGACTTTTAAAGGTTCTGGTTTTTATCGAACCGACTCAGGCGCAGGCTCGGCGCCTAGCAGCAAACCTGCCAAGTCTGGCGAATAGCTTTTAACACGATTTGCCTTTTGAGCGCGGGTTTGCCTTTTGAGCGCGGGTTTGCCTTTTGAGAGAGTTTCAGCTTTAGGCGCGAGTTTGCCCTAACCCCAGTGCGGCGGCTTATCGTCGCGCAGACGTTGGTCGTTGCTTTGCGAACGTTCACCCCAAGCCAGGTCGGTGTCTTCGAAAGCGCGGTCAGACTCATCAAACATGGTTAGCGGTTTGTCACGCAAACTAACCCCCAGCGCCGCAGCGACCCGATAGGCAACAGCCTGCGGGTCGGCAAAAAGTTCAAAACTGCTAACGCGCATGGTGTTCCACCCCATAGCCTGCAGCAGCGTCGGCCGAAGTCGAAGGCAATAGCTGGCGTCGTTGGCATCGATTGCCGAATCGGGCAAAATCACAATAGCGTTGTTGGCAAAACTGGCAACCAGCGGCAGGCGATTGCCAAAGGCAAAGTCGGTGCGAATGGCAAGTTTTTTGATGCGCAGCCCGAGGTCTGCCAAAAGTGCGTCGCGGTCTAAATCACCGAGCGGCTTGCCCAGCTTGCTGCCTAGCAGGTCGCGCAACAGCACCGAGCCGGCGCCAAGGTCTTCACCGTGAAGGTCTACCGCTGTGAAGCAAGCCAAAGTTGTGATTTGGCGGCGCGCACTGACCAGCAGGTTGGCGAGTGCTCGGCGACTGTTGGGTTGGCTCAACTGGCCAAAATCGTTGCCAACTTGGCCGTGTTGGTTTCGGCCAAAACCCACCGAAAAAATCACGCGATCGGCGATTCGATGTTGCATCTGATTGAGCGTTAGAACCTCAAAACGCTCGCGCCCGTGAGATTCAAAAAACTTTGCCAACTGTGGGCGGGTGCGAAGACCATCGTGAACGGCGGCTTTGATTCGCGCAGCGTGTTTGGCCGAAGCCGAAACCACAAGCAGCGAGTCTTGAGGTTGCCACAGCGCGTGATTGAAAACCAGTTCAGCAGCCCGAGCTACCTCGGCGTCGAGGCTTTCGACACTGCCGTTAACCTCGGCTCGGTTGTTCTCAGAAACAACCTCAACGGTTGAACGTTCGCGGCCCAAGAATTCGTCGGCGGTCGGTTCAAAAATGATGCGGTTCTGATAAAACTCACGATTGACTAAGGCACCTAGAGCCTGACCACTGGTGCGATAGCTGGTGCGCAAAACTTCTGAACCAAAAGCATCTCTAAGCGCGTCAAAGGCCGAAGTCGCTTCAAACTCGCGACCAATCGGGTCGAGACGAGCTTCGATTTCGAACCCAACAGGTGATGCAATTGCGTCATCGCCAAAACCTATTACCTGTTTGGCTCGAACCAAACCTGCCAGGTTCTCGGCAACTGTTGAACCGGCACAGTCAAGCAAAACTACAAGGTCAAAAAGTTCACCACCGTTTGCTTTGACCGGCAACTGACGGGCCACCTCATAAGGCGACATCATCACTGTGTTGGTCAAAGACCAAAGCAAATTTGGTGCTGCTTGGGCTAGCTCAGCCAGGCTTGCTTTGCCCGTTCGCAGCAAAAGTTTCAGAGCCACCGACTCGGCTTCAAAAGCGCCAAGACCATCGCGCCAACGACCGGCTAGGTCGGCTGCGAGCTTGCCTCGGGCCTGCCCAGCAACACTTGAATCGGCATCAACGAACGCCTGCTCACGCGCGGCAACGGCAGCTGAGTCAACAGCGATTTTGCCGCCACTGTTTGCCAACAGGTGTTCAAGACAAGACTGCCACCAGGCCAAATCAAGTTCTGGGGCCAACTGTTCGCGAGTGGCATGCAGGCGGCTCAAATCGCGGCACAGCGCGCCCAAGCCCAAGCTTCGAAGCTCACCAGTAACAATGGCTCGTTCACCTAGGTTTTCTAGCGCAGGTGTTGCCTCGGCTAGTGAGGCGAGTTTGTTCTTAAGCAAAACCAAATCAAGGTCAAGCAGCGGCGGTTCGCCCGACTCAGGGTCGAGGTGTCGCCCAATCGAGGTGAGGTCGCGAACCAGCTGGCGATAAACCCCCTCAGCCTCTTGAATGCCGCCCGGCACTTGAGGCGGGGTTGGTGACACGCAATAGGCTTGCCACAGTTCGCTCTGCTCTTGAGCTTTGCGCAGTGCAACGTGAAGGTCGGCCACTGGGCGACCGGCGCGAACATATTCTTTAGCCAATTTTTTGAGCCGACGACGAGTGCCGCCCGACATTGCGCCCTTGGTCTTTTTAGGCGCGGTGGCTTCAATCAGCTCGCTCAGCGAACGATCAAAAACGTCAGGCACGAAAGTGTCAAGGGTGGCGCGCAAACCAATGAAAAGGTCTAAATATGTGCCCCACTGCGCAACCGAATTAGCTGGCCGCAGATTAGCTTTGGTAATAAATTCGCTCAGCGACGCCGCAAGCTGCGGATAAACCTCGTCGCGCAAACGCACCGCCATTTCGAGCGCCTCTTGCACCTCAGCAGCCGACTCAAATCGCGCCTGATACCAAGCAGTGTCTTGCGGCCCAAAGTTGAACTCGCCCAAATCGTGGGCCGACTGCAACAAATGCAAAGCTCGAGCCCGGTCTTTTAGGCCGGCAAGGTCAGCAACTTCGATGCGCGCCGAAGTTTCAGGCGCTTTTGGCATAGAGCTGAGCATCGCCAAATGTTGAAAAGCATCGGCTGCCGAAACACCAAGCATGCCATCAACACGATTCAAAGCATCAAAATATTCGCGGATGCCGGCCAAGGCCGCATCACGCCCAGCCGCCGCCGAAGCAAAGTTGCCCGGTTGGGCTTTTTCGTGGCGCGAGATTGCAGCAATGGTGTCGATCCACGAGTGGCGCGACCTCAAACCAAGACCGGCCAAACCAAAGTCGCTCAAACGGTCAGCCAGCTCGTTCAAAGTTTGCTGACGCGGCGCCAAAACCAAAACCCTGCGACCCTCAGCCGCCGCAGCGCCAAGCAGGTTTGCTACCAGTTGGGTGTAGCCACAGCCCGGCAAGGTTTCAACCGCAAAACTGTGACCAGCAAGAGCACGGCGAACAATAAGGCTTTGGGTCTGGTCGGCATCGGCAACCAGCAGAGCAGCGGCAGCAGGTTCGCGGGCTGGCAAACCCGAATCGTTAGGGCCGCCAGCAATGCGCCTAACCAAAGCCGAGTTGCGAGCCGTTGACTCATTCGCAGCAAAATCAGCCTCAAGTTCAGCGGTTTCAAGCACAAAGTTGCCAACCACCAACAAGTTGCTCAGCTCAGGTTTGCCAACCTCGCCCAACTCAGAGTTTAGATAGTCAAAAACAGCAATCGGCAGCAGCTCACTTGCCGAAACAGCGCGCCGCGCCAAAGCTTCGGCACTCAAATGAACGCCGTAGCAAATCTCAAAATGTTTAATCAAATAAGGGTTGGCAATAGCCGGGCCAACCAACTCAATCTGAAAATCATCACCGTTCGAAACCAAAGCAATCGGCCAAAGCAAAATTGGCATAGCAAGGTCAAACCCGTCAGCTTCAAGATTCGCCAAACCACCAGCGATAAACAAGTTGTCAACACCATAATGTTCAAGCAACTCGTGACCTTTAGCGTGAATGCGCTGCGCGCTAGCCAACGCCCGCGAAAAACTCAAAGGTTCACGCACCAGATTCGACAAAACAGTGGTCGAAGCACCCAAAAGTTGCGAAATGCCACTCGGATGAGCCCTGCCAAGGTCAATGTGGGCGTGGTGATTCAGCTCAAAATTGAGCAGCGGGTTAGAAACACCAAGCGCAAAAATTTCTTCACTCCAACGTTGCCAGCTGGCTTGAACGAATGCTGCGCTCTCTGAGGTTTCTGTCACCACTCAAGACTAACTTTTAAGCCCAAAGTTATTGCTTAGGCACGAGCCCTTTTTCAGGGTGCGCAGTCACAGCAATCGGGTCACTCAACTCGCCAACGAACTCACCATTCGGGCCTTCGTTGTTCACAAAGCCGATAAGCACCCATCCGCTTGCTGTTTCAATAACTCGACCCGCATAAACCAAGCTCGCCTCAAAACCAACCGCGCGTGAATAATCGATGTCGCAAAGGTCACGACCAACCGGCATCGAATAGGTAGCATCGCGCTGGCCAAAAGCAGCCTGGCGCGCCGGCGAAAGTTCGCGCCAACCACAACAAAAAACCACAATCGGCACGCCATCAATGACCTCATATTGAAAAACCTCAAGCTGCCCAAAGTCATCGGTAATCTCACCCAGCGGCGGCAAAACCTGCCAATTGCGCTGATCGGTTGAAACCGCGTGACCCATCACACCTCGGGTTGCCACCGGCCCAGAATTTGAACGAGCCGTAACCAACATGTGCCAAAGCGGCTGCGCACCAGCCAACTCGGCAATACCAGCGCGCTCATTATATTCAGCGCCACCTATCAACTGGCCGGCATCCGCTTTAAAAACCCAAGGATCACGCCAAGCCTCATCAGGCCAAGTGCTCATGCCAAGAGTTTCATACCAGCGATCATCAGCCACCACCATAGCCTCAGTGCCCAGTTTGGTCCATGTGAACAAGTCAGGCGAAGTCGCAGCACCAACGGTCTGGCGGTCACCACCATCTTCACGACTCGTGCCCGTGTAATACATCCACCACAAACCATCATCGCCCCGCACCACCGAGCCAGTCCAAGTGGTATAGCTGTCAAAAGCAGGCGAATCGCTCACTATCAACGCATCAGCCACAACGGTCCAATTAGTCATGTCAGAAGACACAGCATGGCCCACAATCGGGTGACGGTGACGACGGTTCGGGTCGTGAAGAGCCCGACTCGCACTCAAATAAAACGCGTGATATTGAGTGCCGTCAAACACATACCAGCTGTCCCAGATCCACTTATCAACCAGTTTCAACGCCATCTTTGGCCTCACTCTCAAACACCACACAGCAACACAAAATGCAAACGCTTACAGTCTAAATCAAGCAGATAACCACAACCCACACAACCAAAGCAGTTTGGTAGTCTTGCAGTTGACCTTCGGCACAAGAACACGCACAAACACACACGCCAAGGCCAAACGGCTCCGTAGCTCAGTGGATAGAGCAGAGGTTTCCTAAACCTTGTGTCGTAGGTTCGATTCCTATCGGGGCCACTCACAACGGCGACAAAAACGCGCCGCCTTCGGCTCACAAAGTATTTGCTCCACTAGCGCGGTGAGGCCGCCTCAAGCAACCATCGGCAAGCGCAAAAACTCGTTCCACTCAGGCTCGAGTCGCTCGGCTCCGCGCACACTCCACGCCACGCCAGTGGGAGCTGCCGGCGCGAAGCCAAGGTGCCATCCGATTTCAGAAAGTGTTCTGTCGCCCTTTTTGTTGTTGCAGGCCAAGCAGCAAGCAACGAGGTTTTGCCAGGTGTCACGACCACCGCGCGATTTAGGCTGCACGTGATCGATCGTGTCGGCTGAGCGCGCACAGTAGGCGCATCGATACCCGTCGCGGCGCAAAACACCTCGGCGCGACACCGGCACAGTTTTGGCGTTGGGAATTCGCACATAACGGCTGAGCAAAATGACTGAAGGGCATTCATAATCAGCATTCGCGCTGCGAACTCGATATTTTGGGGCACCCTGCAAGACCTTAGCCTTGTTATTCAAAACTAAAATCAACGCTCTCTTAAACGAGACGACAGCAAGCGGTTCATAACCGGCGTTTAATACCAATGTGCGCAAAGCGGTTCCTTTCGAAGTCACCCAGACGGCTTCTGAGATTTTCGGTGCTCGCAGCTTTAACGACAGAAACAAAAAAACGCCGTCAAAAATGACGGCGTTATTAGTTGGATGCGCTTTGGCATTGTTGTTGAAAATGACGCAGTTGATAAACGTGCTTGGATTGCACCCCTACCAACTTCATTTCAACACCTTTGCTCAAATCAAGAACTGCTTATTTGTAGATTAAGCCCGCAAGGGCACAAAACTCGCATCAAAACGCTAAACAAATGGTTACGAAAAGGTTGAGATTTCGCAAAGCAAAATCGAGTGTTGCTAGTTGTTGGTGGTCTTTAGGCGCAAGAAGAACACGTTTGGCGTGAAGATCGGCGCCAACTTAACAGTGTCACCCACACGAGGCGCGTGATAGAAGTTGCCCGCGCCCGCATAAATGCCGTCGTGGCTATAGTCATTCAAAATCACCAAGTCACCCGGAACCGCATCTTCACGGCGCACAACAATGCCCATTAGGGCCTGAGCACGCACCGAGTGTGGCAGGTCGAGACCAAACTGAGCAAACACAAAACGCACATAGCCTGAACAGTCGAAGCCCGAAGGGTTTTCGCCACCAAAGACATAAGGTGAGCCGGTGTATTTAGCAGCTACTCGCAACACCGATGCGCCATCAATTTTGCTGTATGGCGGGTTGGCCACATAGTCGGCCGCAGTTGGGCCGCTATAAGCCGCATAGTTGTTGCGAACATAACGCTGAATCAGTTCTTGAACCGACTTGATTGTGTAGTTGCCGCGAGTGATGTCTTCGGCTGAAGAACCAGTCAGACTCAACAGCTGCTGAGTCAAAATGGCGAGTTCGCTGTTGTTGTTCACCGCAAACTTCGACATCGACGCAACTGCAGGGTCCATGGCATAGGCAGGCAGAGCAGCAGTGGCAATCAAACCGGCGGCCACCGAAAAAATGGTGACAATGCGAACCGGGCGGTGGTCAACCAAACGCTTGCGACGAAGCGGGTTGCGAATCAAAAACTGAGTGGTGCGAGCTGGCACGCCAACTTCGGCGGTGACATCAAAACGCGCAGCTTTGCGAAGAGCGCGCTCAGCTTTGCGTTCGGCTTTTTGAGCCAGGCGAGCTTCACGCGAACGCTCTGCTTCGCGCACCGAGCGTCGGCTGCGCAACTCGAAAGATTCGAGAGCACTAACCTCAACATCAGCACGGTGACGACCGTTGCTTTTTTGCTTCAAGCCAAAACCTCCAAATTTCGCCACCCAAGTGGCCTCGCAACGAAACTATTCGTTCTAAAAACTCGACTGCGAGCGAAAGAAATCATCGAGTTCGATTGCCACATGGGTTTGCAGTTGGCAACTAGATAAGCCTACCAAATTGCACCCCAAGTGTCACGCTGCCCCGAAGGGTTCAGCCAAACTGCAGGTGCGAAGGTGTTTATTTTTCAACAAAAAGGTGGTGTGCCAGATCGGCTTCTAGCTCAATGCCTTCGGCGTTGGCTTTCGCCGAAACAAAGACGTGAGCGCCCCTAAACTCAACGTTAATAGTTGCACCGGGCAAGATCGACAGCGACTTTAGCTGCGCCAAAAGCTCAGGGTCAACCTGCAAAGGCTCACCAATTCGTCTCAGCACAAAGTCGCGCCCGGCCGTGCCAACGCCTGGCAGATTCGCAACCGAGATCACACCGTCGTTGAAAGCTGGGTTCACTTTGAGGCCAAACTCTTCGAGGCCAGGAATCGGGTTGCCATAGGGCGAAACATCTGGAGTAGAAATCAACTTGATGATTTTGCGCTCAACCTGTTCACTCACCACGTGCTCCCAGCGGCAGGCTTCGTCGTGAACAAACTCCCACTCGAGACCGATGATGTCAGACAGCAGGCGCTCAACCAAACGGTGCTTGCGCATCACCTGCACGGCAAGTTCGCGGCCAGTTGCGGTTAGCTCGAGGTGGCGGTCACCGGTGACAATCACTAAACCGTCGCGTTCCATGCGACCAACCGTTTGCGAAACCGTTGGCCCAGACTGCTCGAGACGCTCAGAGATTCGCGCGCGAAGTGGCACCTGGCCTTCTTCTTCGAGCTCCAAAATGGTTCGAAGATACATTTCGGTCGTATCGATTAGGTCTGACAAAGCTTCACCCCAAACTGTTGATTGCTTGATGCCTAATTATGGCTGACCAAGTCAAAGACGCGAACCAAGCTGGGTAAACTTTAGGCATGCCTGAAATCCAAATTCCTGCCGAACTTTTGCCCGTCGACGGTCGCTTTGGCTGTGGCCCTTCGCGTTTGCGCCACGACCAGATCACTGCTTTTGCAACCGAAGGTGCTCGACTCATGGGCACTTCTCACCGTCAGGCACCGGTGAAGAACTTGGTCAAGCGCGTTCAAGAGGGTTTGATGCAGCTGTTTCACAACCCTGAAGGTTATGAAATTGTGCTCGGCAACGGTGGCTCGACCGCGTTCTGGGATGTCGCCACTCACTCACTAGCCGAAGGCAAAGCTCAAGCGCTAGTGCACGGCGAGTTCGGTTCGAAGTTTGCCAGTGCGCTCAAGGCTCCGTGGCTAAACACCCCAACAGTGATCAGTGGCACGCCCGGCTCGCGCCTTGAGCTTGTTGCCGAGGCTGGCGTTTCAAGCTATGCCTACCCTCAGAACGAAACTTCAACCGGTGTGGTCACCCCGGTCAAGCGTGTGCACGGCGCCGACGCCGGCTCACTCATGTTCACCGACGCAACCTCAGCTGCCGGTGGCATCGACTTTGACCCGCTAGAAACCGACGTTTATTACTTTGCGCCGCAAAAAAACTTTGCTTCAGACGGTGGCCTTTGGTTCTCGCTCATGTCACCGGCAGCAATCGAGCGCGCCGAACGCATCGCCGCCAGCGACCGCTACATTCCCGAATTTTTGAGCCTAAAGTTGGCAATCGATAACTCGCGCTTGAACCAAACCTTGAACACCCCGGCAGTTGCCACGCTCTTCTTGTTGGCAGAGCAAATTGACTGGATGAACGCGAACGGCGGCCTAACCTGGGCTCACTCGCGAACCCTAGCAGCTTCGAACCACCTTTATGAGTGGGCCGAGGCTAGCGAGTTTGCGACCCCTTTTGTTGCCGAACCAAGCCACCGCTCACAGGTTGTTGTGACCATCGACTTTGACGAAAAGATTGATGCCGCCGCAATTGCTAAAGTTTTGCGGGCTAACGGCATTGTTGACGTTGAGCCTTATCGCAAACTCGGCCGAAACCAGCTTCGAGTTGCAACCTTCACCGCTACTGAGCTCGCCGACGTTCAGCAGCTAACCAAAGCCATCGACTTTGTAGTTGGCGAACTAAGCTAAGGCTCATGATGCGCTTTTATGTCAAAGACTCGCAGCGCAAACCCGACCCTGCGCCGGTTAAAACAAATGCCAAACTCGCACTGGCGGTTGGCACTGTTTTTTGGGCAATAGCGTTGCTATTTCTTCTTTTTGCCCCTAAAGAGCTTGCGCAGGCTGAAACCTGGCAACTTGCGACCTGTGTCGTCGGCGTTGTTCTGGGTGTCTACGGTTACATTCACGTCAGCCGCAAACGCTGAGTCTTCGTCTTCGTCGAAGTCAACAAATTTGTCATCGTCGGCAGAATCGTCGACATCTTCTGCAGGGGCTTCGCCATTAGCCGCAGCTTCGGCCGCCTCTGCGGCTTCGGCAGCAGCGGCAGCCTCAAGCTCGGCTTGCAGTGCCTGATAATCTGCCAAACGCTCGCTCCAAGGCACCCAAGCTGGGGCTTTGAGCGATGCATCGGTTGGCAACAGCAAAACCTCTGAGATCGTTGGGGCTTCGCCGCCGGTGAACATCACAACTGACCACTGCCAGTCAGGGTATCCCTTTAGCTTGCTTTGAAAGTTATAAGAGATAACGCCTTCGTCTTCAATAACACTGTCAACAAAAACACCAACCGCAGTTGGGCCTGCGGTGGCAACCACTGCCTTGCGGGCTGCTTCGCGGTTTGCGAAGTCAACCGACTCAGGCATCGAGTTCATCGGCAACCTTGCGAAGCAGTGCGGCAACCTTCTTCGAGCCCGTGCCCTCAGGATATTTGCCGCGCTTCAAACCTGAACCCAGGTTGTCTAGCAAACGAATTAGGTCTTCGACAATCACAGCCATTTCGTCGGCCGGTTTGCGCGAAAGCTTAGCCAAGCTCGGTGGCGCTTCAAGAATGCGAACCGAAAGTGCCTGCGGGCCTTTTTTGCCGTCAGCAACGCCGAACTCTAGGCGGGTGCCAGGCTTGATTACGGTTGTGCCAGCCGGCAGTGCACTGACGTGCAAAAAGACCTGACTGCCATCGTCTGTTGCGATGAAGCCATAACCTTTTTCTTCGTCGAAGAATTTAACTTTGCCGGTAGGCATCTGAACCTCTTTCATTAGAGCCAACCATCATTTTACCTAACCGAAACTTTAACTAGCCAACAGTTTGACTATCAAAGGTAGGCTTTAAAGATGGCTAAAAGCGAACAAACCCCAGAAAACAGCTCTTCTTCGCGCATTCAACGCATTTTGGCGGCAATGATTGTTGGCGTTATCGGCACCGCAATCGTTAGCGTGGCTGTGCTGCTAGCTGCGGCAGCGTTCAAGTGGAGCGGCCTTTTTGCCATTTTTGGCCCCCTCGCGGCAGCCGGCATGCTTGCAGGTTTGGTGTTGATGGTGGTTTTGCTTATTGTTTCGGTCAACGAAAAATCTCGTCAAAACCGTTCGAATCAATAGGTTTGATTTGGGGGAATCAGCATGAGTGAGCTTATTGCGCTAGCCAATGCGTTGCGACAATCGAGCAACGAGTTTTTAGAGCAGTTGCTGGCTAGTCGCCAAATATCGAGCCACTCGTTTCGTGATTTTTTAGATTTTGCTACTGCGCTTTGTGATGCCAAAAGCCTAAAAACCACAGTTGCCGCTTTGCCGCGAAGCCAAGCGCAAGCCTTGGTTGCCCTGTGTTCAGGGGTTAAACCCGAAGCTCTCGATGCTGCGACGATTTCTAAACTCAAAAACCAAATGCTTTTGTTTCATACCGAAAATCGAGACACGGCGGTAATCACAGACGCTGTTCGCAACACGGTGGCAAGTTTTGTTTCTATCGATTTTGCTGATGGCGCCGGTGAGGCAGATGGCGCCGATCGCAGCATTGAAGCCGCCGACCGCGACGCCGGTGTGGCCGCTTTTGAGGCAATGCAAGCCCTGACTGAGCTGCACTTTGACGTTGACCAGCGCTATGTTCGCGAGGTTGGCAAGCGCGGTGTTGGCTTGGCCGACCTTAAGCGTTTAGCTTTGCACCTGAGCAAGACCAATGATTTTGCTCGGTTGATTTATCAGCTCGCGCATCAGAGCAAGCTGATTTCGGTTGCTGACGGTCGTTGGGCTTTGGGGGCCGACGCCGACCGCTGGCTCGAGAAAACCCCCGAGGCTCGTTTCAAGTTTTTAGCTTCGCTGTGGCGCAGTCTGCTCGGCGATGATTCGGCTCGTGAGCTGCTTGCCATGAAGCAGGCGCACCCAAACCACAGCTTGAATGCGCTTTTTCGCCACACCTACCCGTTTGCCGACTCACAGGTAAATTCGCGCATCACTAATCTTGAAACCATCGCCGACCTGATTGGCTTAACCGCTGGGCAGTCGGCAACCAGCTGGTTTGAACTGGTTCTTAAAAATGAATTGGATGCAGCCGCTAGCCTGTTGGCAGCACAGTTGCCTGAAACCGGCGAGCGCCTAATTATTCAAGCCGATCTTTCACTTATCGCACCGGGGCCGCTGCCGACTTCGCTCGAGATTGAGCTTCGCAAGTTTGCAGAAACTGAGCAGATTTCGATGGCCAGCACCTATCGCCTGAACGCTTTGAGCATCAGCCACGGCCTTGAAACCGGTTTGACCGAGGCCAGCATTCGCGACCTGCTAACTAGGCTTTCGGGCAAAGCTTTGCCGCAACCGGTTGATTATTTGCTGCGTGAAGCGGTGGGCCGTTTTGGTCGTTTAACCGTGAGCGAAGGCCCTGGCGAGGCGCGCTCGATCATCAAATCGGCTGACCCGATTTTGTTGACCGAAATCGTGAACGAATCAAAGCTTCGCCCGTTCAGCATTCGCCGAACCCCAGACGGCGATCTTTTTAGTCGATTTGAACCCGAGGTGATCTATTTTGGGTTGCGTGAGGCAGGGTTTAGCGCGATTCGCGTTGATGCAGCAGGCAGAGTTATCTCGCCGAAAACTGTGGCAACTCGCACCAGCACCATTGCTGTGATCAGCACTGCCTCGTCTGACATTGAACGGTTGCGCGAGCACGATGAACGCCTTGGCTCTGACCCTGGCGATGACGATCTGGTGCGCCAGATTGAGTTTGCTCTAAAGAACCGAAGCAAGCTGCTGATCGCTGCCACCGACCGAAACGGTGGTCAGCATGAGTTTTTGCTTGAGCCTAAGAATCTTTCGAACGGTCGCTTGAGAGGCATTGACACTAAAGCTGAGATTGAGCGAACGATTCCGCTTGAGCGCATCACGAGCGCTTCGCCGGTGGCGAGATAAACTTATCTATTCGACCAAATTGAGGAACCATGGCTGACGGCCCCCTAATCGTTCAAAGCGACAAAACTGCTCTGCTCGAAGTTGATCACCCGCTTGCGGTTGATGCGCGCCACGACCTCGCAGTGTTTGCCGAACTTGAGCGCGCACCCGAACACATTCACACCTACCGCATCACGCGCCTGGGGCTGTGGAACGCTCGCGCTGCCGGTCACGACGCTGATTTTGTTTTGGGCGTGCTCGATCGCTATGCCAAGTTTGCTGTGCCAACCTCGGTTCGCACCGACATCACCGAAACCATGGGCCGCTATGGCCGCCTGGTCATTGAGCGCGATGCCAACGATGAACTGATTCTGACTTCGCAGGCCGGCGCTGTGCTGGTTGAGGTGACTCGACACAAAAAGATTGCCGAGTTGCTAACCCATGCACGTTCGCAAAATGAGTGGGGCATCGCACCGTGGGCGCGCGGTCAGTTAAAGCAAGAACTTTTGAAACTAGGATGGCCAGCCGAAGACCTCGCCGGCTATGCCGAGGGCACCCCTCACGCCATCGAACTCGACCAGGCCGGCTGGCAGATTCGCGGCTATCAGAGCGAGGCTGTTGACAAGTTTTGGCATGGCGGCTCGGGTGTTGTGGTGCTGCCTTGTGGTGCGGGCAAAACCATTGTTGGTGCGGCCGCAATGTCGGTGGCTAAAACCAACACTTTGATTTTGGTGACCAACACGGTGTCGGCGAGGCAGTGGAAGACCGAGTTGATTCGTCGCACTACTTTAACCGAAGACGAAATTGGCGAATATTCCGGTTCGATGAAAGAGATCAAACCGGTCACGATTGCCACCTACCAAATTTTGACCACCAAGCGCAAAAGTGAATATTCACACCTGTCGCTGCTCAATGCAAACGACTGGGGTCTCGTGGTTTATGACGAGGTTCACCTTTTGCCGGCACCAATCTTTAAGATGACGGCCGACCTTCAAGCGCGACGCCGCCTCGGGTTAACGGCAACGTTGGTTCGTGAAGACGGCAAAGAGGGCGACGTTTTCTCGCTGATTGGGCCAAAGCGTTTTGACGCGCCATGGAAAGAGATCGAAGCGCAGGGATACATTGCGCCAGCGGCCTGTTTCGAAGTGCGCATTGACCTGCCCGAAGATGAGCGACTCAACTATGCGGTGGCGGCTCAAGAAGAGCGCTACCGAATTGCAGCCACCACCGACAGCAAAGTTGGTGTGGTCAAAAAGCTCATCAAAAAGCATGCCGGCGAACCAACTCTGATCATTGGGCAATACCTTGACCAAATCGACCAGATGGCATTTGAGTTGAACGTGCCAAAAATTACCGGTGAAACCCCGGTTGACGAGCGCGAAGTGCTTTTTCAAAAGTTTCGCGACGGTGATGTGACCGCACTTGTGGTTTCAAAGGTGGCAAACTTTTCGGTTGACCTGCCTGAGGCATCTGTCGCCATTCAGATTTCGGGTTCTTATGGCAGTCGCCAAGAAGAAGCCCAGCGTTTGGGCCGTCTCTTGCGACCAAAAGCTGACGGGCGCACCGCAATGTTTTATACCTTGATCTCACGCGACACCGTTGACCAAGACTTTGCTCAAAACCGTCAGCGGTTCTTGGCCGAACAGGGTTACAGCTATGAAATTCTTGACGCGGTAGACCTCTAACACGCCACCCTGCCCCCGTGCTGATTTGTCAGCATAAGGTCAGCGGGCATCCGCTATTTTCTCGGGCGACACCCAAGGTTCTCTCAGCTTTCTTTCAGTAATCTTTGACACTATTTGGATATGTCGAACGTAAAAGTGCTCATTGTTGATGACGAACCAAACATTCGCGACCTGCTCGCAACCAGCCTAAGATTTGCCGGTTTCAGCATTCACGCAGTTGGCAACGGCGCAGACGCAGTTGCCGCCGCCGAGAAAGGCGAGCCAGACATCATTTTGCTCGACGTTATGTTGCCAGACATGAACGGCTTTAGCGTGACTAAAAAGATTCGCGCGCTGGGCATCACAGCGCCGGTTCTGTTTTTGACCGCACGCGACGACACCGAAGACAAAATCACTGGCCTCACCGTTGGCGGCGACGACTATGTGACAAAACCTTTCAGCCTCGACGAAATCGTGGCCCGCATCAACGCCATTTTGCGTCGCACCAAGCCAAACGAACAAGAAGACTCAATGATTGAGGTTGGCGAAATCTCAATCAACCAAGATGCCCACGAAGTTTTTGTAAACAACGAAATCGTTGAGCTAAGCCCAACCGAATACAAGTTGCTTCGCTTTTTGATGACAAACCCAAACCGCGTGCTCACCAAGCGTCAGATTCTCGAACACGTGTGGGAATACGACTTCAACGGCGAAATGGGCATCGTTGAATCTTATGTTTCTTATCTGCGCAAAAAGCTCGACCCGCTAACCTCTGAGCCGCTAATCCAGACCAAGCGCGGCGTCGGCTACATGTATAAAGTGGCTAAAAGCGGCCGCTAGATGAAGGCTAACAATAGCCGCTGGCACCTCTGGCAGCGCATTTCGCTTCGCAGCAAGCTGACTGCGCTATCGGTTTTTCTCATCGGTTTGCTGCTCGTGCTTTCGAGCTGGGGCACCATCTCGCTGCTCAAAACCTACCTGCAAAAAAACACCGACACGGTGCTGAACGCAACCGTTACTTCGCTCAGCCACGAAGACCCGGTTGGCTTCTCTGAACGTCTTGCGAATGGTCAACTGACTTTTCCGCGCCTGCCAAGCGACTACTACGTCGCCTACCTCGACGAAAAAGGTGGAATCATCATTTCGCTGGTTGCTGCGGCCACCGGCAAATATGATCTGCCAAACCTAAGCGCCTTCACCCCTCGCTTTGTTAAAGCAACAAACGGTCTGCCATTTGAAGTTGCCAGCACCAACAAAGAAACCCACGTTACGCGCACCTGGCGCATGGTTGCCGTGCCAATTGCGGCTGAAACTAAAGGTTCACTAGTGGTGGCTCTGCCAACCACCTCAAGTGACGCTCTGCTAAACCAATACAGCACCATCGGCACCTATTTTGGCTTATTTTTGCTGATCTTTAGCGGCTTGGCGATTTGGTTCACCATCACCGGCGCGCTTCGGCCCCTTCGTGAAGTTGAACGCACCGCTGGCGCCGTTGCCGACGGCGACATTTCACAGCGTTTGATTCAGCGGGTAGGCAAAACTGAGATCGCCCGAATCAACCGCTCGCTAAACACCATGTTGAACAGCATCGAAGATGCCATGACCGCTCGAAACAACACCTTGAGCCAGATGCGTCGCTTCGTTGCCGATGCCAGTCACGAACTGCGCACTCCCCTAGTATCGGTTCGCGGTTATGCCGAGCTCTATCGCATGGGTGCGCTGCAAAAGCCCGAGGATGTCGCAGAGGCGATGAACCGCATCGAAAGCGAAGCGATTCGCATGGGTGAGCTCGTTGAAAGCCTGTTGACCCTTGCTCGCCTCGACGATGGCAATCAAAAGACGGTTAGCTCGGTTGATCTGGTGTCCTTGGCTCGCTCAGCGGCAAAAGACGCTTCGGTTGCCGATCAGGGTCGCACGGTTGAACTGCTCGACCCTTTAGGGGTGCCGCTGATGCCCGACGCCGAGCTTCGCATCGATGCTGATGCTAACCAGTTGCGTCAAGTAATGACTAACCTTTTGGCTAACGCCAGCCGGTTCTCGCCAAAGGGCGCCAAGGTTGAGGTTTCAATCGGTGTGCCGCTGCGCTCTAAGACCGGTCGAGTTGTGATCGAAGTGCGCGATCACGGCGATGGTATTCCGCTTGAGCTTCGCGATAAAGTCTTTGAACGCTTTTTTAGGGCCGACAACTCTCGCAACCGTGAAACCGGCGGCTCGGGTTTGGGTTTGGCGATTGTCAAATCTATTGTTGAGCGTCATGGCGGCACCATCGTGGCCGATGAAACCCCTGGTGGCGGCGCGACTTTTCGCGTTGAGTTGCCCACAACCCAGTCATAGGCTTTTTCTGCACCGATTCAAAATGCAAGCGGATGCGCTGCCGCCCGCCTTGCCAAGCTAAGTGCATGACAACATTTCAAGTAGACAGCGAACAGGTTTTGGCCGCTAACGCATCGGTTCAAAACACCATCCAGCGATTGCAGACCGAGGTTGAAAACCTACACAGTCAGCTGCTAAGCCTTCAAAACTCATGGCGAGGCTCAGCATCAGACAGTTTTCAGAACCTCGCTCTGCGCTGGCGAACCACCGCAACCGCGGTCGAGAACCAGCTCGGCGAAATCGGTCAGGCGCTCAGCCTGGCAGCCACGCAATACAGCGAGATCGAACACAGCAACACTCGCCTATTTCTTGGCTAACTCCACAACCAACCGCACCAAACAACAAAAAAGCCTCGGCTCCCAAACGGGAACCGAGGCTTTTAAGTTTGAGACTTAGAAGTCCATGCCACCCTGAGGTGCAGCAGCAGCTGCGTGTGGCTCTGGCTTGTCTGCAACAACAGCTTCTGTGGTCAAGAACAAACCAGCGATTGAGGCTGCGTTCTGAAGAGCTGAACGGGTTACCTTCACTGGGTCGTTGATGCCAGCCTGAAGCATGTCAACATATTCGCCGGTTGCGGCGTTTAGGCCGTGACCGTTAGGCAAGCTGGCAACCTTTTCGGCAACCACGCCAGGCTCAAGGCCGGCGTTTAGCGCGATCTGCTTTAGCGGGGCTGAGATTGCTAGACGAACAATGTTTGCACCGGTTGCTTCGTCGCCCTTTAGGTCAAGGGTTGCAAAAACATCTTTGCCAGCCTGAAGCAATGCAACGCCACCACCGGCGACGATGCCTTCTTCAACAGCTGCCTTAGCGTTGCGAACTGCGTCTTCAATGCGGTGCTTGCGCTCTTTGAGCTCAACCTCGGTTGCTGCACCGGCCTTGATAACTGCAACACCGCCGGCTAGCTTAGCCAAGCGCTCCTGAAGCTTCTCGCGGTCATAGTCTGAGTCGGTGTTGTCGATCTCGCGACGAATCTGCTCAACGCGACCAGCGATCATTGATGCATCGCCAGCACCCTCAACAATGGTGGTCTCATCTTTGGTGATAACAACCTTGCGAGCACGACCAAGTAGGTCGAGGGTGGTGTTCTCTAGCTTTAGGCCAACTTCTTCGGCAATAACCTGACCACCGGTCAAGATAGCGATGTCTTGCAACATTGCCTTGCGACGGTCGCCAAAGCCTGGAGCCTTGACAGCAACCGACTTGAAGATGCCGCGCATTTTGTTGACGATAAGGGTTGCAAGAGCTTCGCCTTCGATGTCTTCGGCGATGATCAAAAGTGGCTTGTTAGCCTGAATCACCTTGTCAACAACAGGCAGCAAGTCTTTGATGCTTGAGATCTTTGAGTTGGCGATCAAAACGTAGGCGTCTTCAAGAACTGCTTCTTGACGCTCTGGGTCGGTCACCATGTAGGCCGAGATGTAGCCCTTGTCGAAGCGCATACCCTCGGTTAGCTGAAGCTCGATGCCGAAGGTGTTTGACTCTTCAACGGTAACAACGCCTTCGCGGCCAACCTTGTCGATTGCCTCAGCGATTAGGTCACCGATAACGGTGTCGCCAGCAGAGATCGAAGCGGTTGCAGCGATCTGCTCTTTGGTCTCAACAGGCTTTGCATTCTCAAGCAACTGTGCGATAACCGCAGCAGTTGCTTTTTCGATGCCGCGCTTGAGGCTGATTGGGTCGGCGCCGGCTGCAACGTTGCGCAAGCCTTCGCGAACAAGAGCCTGAGCCAAAACGGTTGCGGTGGTGGTGCCATCGCCTGCAACGTCGTCGGTCTTCTTAGCTACTTCTTTAACCAACTCGGCGCCAATGCGCTCTAGTGGGTCTTCTAGCTCGATCTCTTTAGCGATCGAAACACCATCGTTGGTGATAGTAGGTGCACCCCACTTCTTTTCGAGCACTACGTTGCGACCACGAGGGCCAAGGGTTACCTTCACGGTGTCGGCCAAGATGTTGAGGCCGCGCTCGAGGCCACGACGTGCCTCTTCGTCAAAAGAAATAATTTTTGCCATTTTGAGGGTTTCTCCCGTTTGTTAATTAGCAATGACTTAGCACTCGACTGTATAGAGTGCTAAGTCCTTTTTAGCACTCTCGGGGTGAGAGTGCAAGTGAGGCGCGGGATGCAAACCGGCACCACGACATCGGGCGAGCATTCCTTCGCCAGACAGGTGCAGCCGAAGGTATGCGCTTAAATGAAAGAGCACCCACCCAAAAGGGCAGGTGCTCGATCGCTAAAAGAAATTAGCCGATTACGTTGACAGCGTCAGCCTGTGGGCCTTTGTCGCCGTTCTTTACTTCGAACTCAACGCGCTGGTTCTCTTTGAGTTCCTTGTAACCCTCTGACTGAATAGCTGAGAAGTGAACGAAAACGTCTGCTCCGCCATCCTGAGTGATGAATCCGAAACCCTTTTCAGAGTTGAACCACTTTACGGTTCCTTGTGCCATGTACTTGCTCCTGTTACTAAAAAACGCACCACTGAAGTGTGGCGCGAGTCGCATAGTAACTTTGAAATCCTTGGTAACTATGAGAGAGGCGTTGCAAAACGCAACTCAACTTCGACCAAGACCTACCTTAGCAGGGGCAGGTTAGGCAATAGCAAGCGTTTTCAACCGAAACTTCAGATGTTTATTCAGTTGTTATAGTCGGCGCCAAGCACCACAGTGATTGGGTCGGCATATGTTGACGACACTACAACCTGATAATTGCCCAAAGATTTCGCTAAGGCCTTGGCATCATTGGCCGTCGAGTCACTAGATGCATAGACCGTTGTGGTCTTGAATATCGCCGGATTGCCAACACTGTTTACTGCGCGCGATGCGCTCCAAATGTTCCAACCATCGTCAAGCAGCTTCTGTGCGAGTTTCGAAGCGCCGTCGGTAGCTCTTGAGGCATCAACCACGCTCACACCCACGCCGTTGCCTTTGGTGAACTGGTTCGCAGCAGTGGTTGCCACGGGCAAACCCGTGTCGACACCAAGCTGACCACCGGCTGCGATGCCTTGCAAAACAAAGAAACCACCAGCCGACAAAGCCGCGCCGGCAACAATCACGCCAGCAAACTCAAGCAGTCGATCGCCACCGCCGCGACGGGCGCGATGACGACCCCCGACTTCTTGGGTGAAGTCAAAGTCGTCTTGCGGGAACTTTTGCGACATAAAACCTGCTTGTTAAATTTGATGCGCATTTTGACGCACAATCTAATATTAGGTGCCAAGCTGACGAAAGGCTGAGGGTGAATTATCCAGTTCAAAAAACAGACGCCGAATGGCGAGCCGAACTTTCAGAGTTCGAATACCAGGTGCTGCGTCAAGCGGCCACCGAGCGCGCCGGCACGGGCGCACTGCTAGACGAAGAGCGTGAAGGCACTTACAGCTGTCGAGGATGCGGAGCCGAGCTATTCAAAAGTGTTGCCAAGTTTGATTCGCACTGCGGTTGGCCAAGCTTTTATGAGCCGAAAGAAGGCGATGCCGTTGAGCTGGTCGAAGACCGCAGCCACGGAATGGTTCGAGTTGAGGTTCGTTGCGCTGCCTGCGGCGGTCACCTAGGCCACGTTTTCGAAGACGCACCGCAAACCCCAACCGGCGATCGCTACTGCATCAACTCAGTGAGCATCACCTTCAGTGAAGCTCGCGACTAGTCTTTAGCAAAAAAATCGAAACCCACTCTCTAGAAGTTCTAGGAGTGGGTTTCGTTTTTATCTCTGAGCCGACTATCGGACTCGAACCGATAACATCCGCGTTACAAAGGCGGCGCTCTACCATTGGAGCTAAGTCGGCCTGGTGGTGAACCACCTCGTATAGTTTATTGGCTTTGAGACGCGGCTGAATGCCGATAAACAAAAAAATCGCCCGAAAGGCTATTTTGCATCGAAAGTCAAAGTTTTAGCCGCACCTATCGCGCAAGGCTGTTTTGAGTCTGAATAGAAAAACAAAATGCCAAGCTTTGTTTTAGGGTCCACGCCGTGCAGATAATTCGATAGCCCCAAAGGGGCAACTGCGCCAAATACTAAAGCATCGATTGCCAACTTTTTGTTTGCATAAATCTGCAGAACACATTTATCAGAATCTAGCTCTGCTTTGAATCCCGCAAGCACGCTTTTTGGGCCGCCTTTGCTTATGGCCCAAGGCGAGCTTGAATTTGCATTGAGTTGTGTGACAAGACTCTGCGTTGCCGCCCGAGCTTTCGATGGTGCTAGGTTATCTGGCAGGCCAAATTCCTGACGGATTCCATCTATGCAGCCCTTGATGTATTCACCGCTGTCTTCTTTAGCGTGAAAATCTGTATACAACTTTGCCGCGAGGTTGCAATATTCGCTATCACCATTAGCAGAGTCGACATTCTCGGCGTCGAGGTGAAGATTTTCGTTGACGCCTCGAACATACATGCCTGTTACAACTTTGCCGGTCGAAGGTGATGAGCATGCAGACAGCGAGATGATAGAGGTCAAAGCCAGGCAAACAAAAGAGCTCGTCGCTAAAGAAAACGCGCGGCGCGAACTTGCCGAACTTTGGGCTGCATTAGACCTGCGAGCTGCGTTCGTTAAAACCGACCGGCTTTCACTGTTGCGCCTCATCAACTACCCCCTTTTGACACTTAGTATAAAGGCATGGATCGACGAAGTTTCTTGGGTTTGGCAGGCGCCGCCGCAACCGCTGGGCTTTGGTTACCCAGTGCGGTCAACCCTGGTGATTCGGCCGAAGCCGCGTTTGTGAAGCCGAAGTATCCAAGTGGGGTTATTTGGGGTTTGACCAATAAGGCACCCCGTGTGGCGTGGACCGTCGACGATGGCGCCAGCGAAACTGCGCTTCACAACTACATTGAGTTCGCCCGCAACACAGGCACTCGCCTAACTTTTTTTGTTACCTCAAACAACCGCCCTTGGCGCAATGTGCGCAACCAGCTTTTGCCGCTGGTGAAGACGGGGCAGATTCAACTTGGCAACCACACTAAATCGCATGCCGATTTAACAAAGCTTCAGGGTTGGGCGATTCGCCGCGAGCTGAACGAGTGCGCAAAGTTTATTCAAGGTGAATACGGCGTGACTCCGGCACCCGTTTTTCGCCCACCGTTTGGTTATTATGACGACCGGGTGCGACGCGAGGCGGCTTTGGGCGGCTATCGCAGTTGCGTCATGTGGTATGGCTCGTTGGGCGATGGCGGCAACATAACCGCGCGCCAACGACTCTATTTAGCAGATAAGTGGATGACCGCCGGCCGCATTGTTATCGCTCACGCCAACGAGCCGACGAGCCCGGGCGACCTGCTCAAGATTCGACACATCATCGACTCGCGCGGTTTGCGCACCGTCACACTGGGCGACATCTGGCGGCCTTAAACGAAAAACGGGCGGGTTCTTGCGAACCTCGCCCGTTTTTGTTAGCTGCAGATTACTGAGCTGAAACTGCCTGAACGAACTGTGCGAAACGAGCTGGGTCGTTTTGCTCTGCTGCGTTTGCGTAGGTGTATTGGCGGTTGTTGACAATAACAAACGGGGTGCCTTTGAGCTGAAGCTTGGTGCCCGGAATGTTTTTGCCGCCCGCAATCAGGCTTGTGGTGTTGTCGGCTATCCACTTGCCATATGAGTCACCGTCGATGCACTTTTTGATCACGTCAAGGTTAGTTGCGCCTTGATCAACTGCGTCTTGATAAAGCGTGTTGTTGTCTGGGCCAGAGCTGCCTTCGGCAGGTTGGTTGGCGAACAAGAACGTGTTGTATTTATAGAAAGTGTCTGGTGAGTTCTCGGCCACGCAGTAGGCAGCATTTGCGGCACGGCTTGAGTAGTGGTTCTGCGAGTTGGCGTCGAGAAACGAGATTGGGTGAATCTCGACCGTTGCGGTGCCTTTTGAAACCCAGTCAGCAATCTGAGGGCCGTTTGCGGTTTCGAAACCTTGGCAGAACGGGCACTGGTAGTCGAGATAGATGCGAATGTTTGGCACAGCCGCCGGTGTAACCCCTGGGGTTGCAGTTGGGGTTGGGGTGCTGGTGGTGGTGAAAGCTTTAAGGTCGGTGCCAATCTTGACGCCACCGGTGTTAAAGATGCCAGCCTTTGTTGGGGTTAGGCCACCTGAAACCTGTGGGCTGGTGCTTAGTGCAAGCACGATAACGCCGATGATTGCCAAAATGCCAACCACAACGCTGGTCTGAATAATGACCTTCTTGCGCTTTTCGTTAGCTTGGTGTTTTTCGCGCAGCTCGCGAGCTTTGGCTCGTGCGGCTTCGCGCTGTTCGTCGCGGGTGAGTTTTGGCTGGTTTGCCATGTGAGAACCTCGTCAATGTGTTGAAGGTCAAAGTGACCAATTAGTTACAAATCAAACTCGAGTTTCTAGTGTAGTTGAAGTCACCGACTGTCATAATAGAAACAGCGTCTGCCTTCAGGTAGCCGTTCATTCACTAAGGATCGCCCGGCACGTACCGCCGGTGAAGGAGAAAACCATGGCATCAGTGTCATTTGACAACGCCACCCGCCTATACCCAGGTGGCACCCGCCCAGCTGTTGACAAGCTAAACCTTGAGGTCGCCGATGGCGAATTTCTAGTTTTGGTTGGCCCGTCAGGTTGTGGCAAGTCGACCTCGCTGCGTATGTTGGCTGGTCTAGAAGAAGTTAACGAAGGCTTCATTCGCATCGGTGACCGCGACGTTACCGACACCCCACCTAAAGACCGCGACATCGCAATGGTCTTTCAGAACTACGCTCTTTACCCACACATGACCGTTGCCGAGAACATGGGCTTTGCTCTAAAGATTGCCGGTGTGCACAAAGACGAGCGCGCAGCTCGCGTGCTTGAGGCTGCAAAGCTTCTTGACCTTGAGCCATACCTAGCTCGCAAGCCAAAGGCACTTTCGGGTGGTCAGCGTCAGCGTGTAGCAATGGGTCGTGCAATCGTTCGTCAGCCACAGGTGTTCCTAATGGACGAACCCCTTTCGAACCTTGACGCCAAGCTTCGCGTTCAGACTCGCACCCAGATCGCTTCGCTTCAGCGTCGCCTCGGTGTAACCACCGTTTATGTGACCCATGACCAGGTCGAAGCAATGACCATGGGTGACCGCGTAGCTGTTCTAAAAGACGGTCTATTGCAGCAGGTTGCAACCCCTCGTGAACTTTATGAAACCCCAGCAAGCGTTTTCGTTGCAGGCTTCATCGGCTCACCAGCTATGAACCTAATCCAGCTTCCTGTCGTTGACGGTGGCGTCAAGTTCGGCAACGTAACCATTCCGGTTGCTCGCGAAGTTCTTGCCAAGACCAGCGCAAAGACCGTAACCGTAGGTATTCGCCCAGAGAACCTAGTTGTTACCAGCGGTCAGGGCATCACCGTTGAGGTTGACGTTATCGAAGAGCTCGGCGCTGACGGCTTCTTGTATGGCCACACCGACGTTGACGGTGCTTCGGCAGAAATCGTTTCACGCGTTGACGGTCGTGTGCACCCACACGCTGGCGAGACTGTAACCCTAAATGTTGCCGACGGCATCATTCACGTGTTCGACATCGAGTCAGGTCTTCGCCTTAACTAGTTAAAGCGAAACCCAATATCGTGTCACTAGACATAACGGCTGCCACGGTAGAACCAGCAATGCTGGATCTACCGTGGCATTTGCCTTTAGAAGACTGGCCTAGCGAAAACATCGCTGCCCTGCCTAAAGGTTTGAGCCGTCACACCGTGCGATTTGCGCACCTGGGCGATTATGTGATCGCCATCAAAGAAACCTTGCCAGAACTGGCAAAACGCGAATACGAGATGCTCAAGCTGCTCATCAAACTCGATGTGCCGTGCGTTGAACCTTTCGCCACCATTAACAACCGCACCGATGCCAACGGCAACCCGTTGCCTGCCGCCCTAATCACGCGTCACCTCAAGTTTTCGCTGCCCTACCGCGCCATGTGGTCGCAGGGCTTGCGCGCCGACACGGCAACCCGCCTAGTTGACGCCCTTGCGGTGCTTTTGGTGCGTCTGCACATTGCGGGCTTTTTCTGGGGCGACGTTTCGCTCTCAAACACTTTATTTCGCAGGGATGCCGGCGCATTCGCTGCCTACCTTGTCGATGCCGAAACTGGCCAGCTGTTTGACGGTGGCCTTTCGAACGGTCAGCGAGAAAACGACCTTGAGATCGCTCGCGTGAACATCGCCGGCGAGTTGATGGACCTCATCGCTTCAGGCAACGCTGCGGGCGCTGTCGATGCGGTAGCAACATCTAATGGAATCGTCGCTAAATATCGCGAACTCTGGAGCGAACTAACCGGCGCCGAAACTTTTGCAACCACCGAGCGCTGGCGCATCAACCAGCGCGTGCAACGCCTGAACGACCTTGGCTTCGACATTGAAGAACTTGCGATTCGCACCGACGGCACCGGCACCAAAGTGAAGATTCAGCCGAAAGTTGTTGACGCAGGTCACCACCAGCGCCGTTTGATTCGCCTAACCGGCCTAGACGTTGAAGAAAACCAGGCACGTCGCCTGCTCAACGACCTTGATGCTTATCGCGCCAACAATCAGCGTCACGGCGCCGACGAAGAGGTTATGGCTCACGAATGGTTGAGCCACGCTTTTGAGCCGGTTGTGTTGGCGATTCCGCGCGAATATGCGGGCAAGCTTGAGCCGGCCGAGGTTTATCACCAGGTGCTTGAGCACCGCTGGTATCGCAGCGAAAACGAAAACCGCGATGTGTCTCTTGAAGAAGCCGTGCAGTCTTATGTTGAAACCGTGCTTGTGCACCGTCGCGACGAAGCCGCTCTGCTAACGCCAACCACTGGTTCAATCACCCTGCCAAACCCGGTGCCAACCGGCACGATCGTTGTGGCCGAAGACGACGAAGAGCTCGACTGGCGCGACCTCGTTTAACTTGTAAGTCAACTCAAATCAATTATATGTTGATAGATTTTGCTGGGCTTTTCAAAATCTCTGTGATACCTTCTAGCAAACGGGGGCAATTAGTCACTGTCTTAAATACGGGGTGGGTATGAACAAGAGAATTTTCCTATTATTGGTTGCGTTGACAATTGCAGTCGGCAGATATGATTCGCAGCCAGCTAGCGCAGATGAAATCACGACCTGCAGTGCACTCCAGGCAAACGACTGGCAATTCGACAAGACTGTGGCTACTCGAGTGTACTTAGGCGACTCTGCAGATTCAGGTTGGGTCACGGTACCGCCTGCTGATTTCGACCCTGAAAAAGCTTCGAATGCGGAGCTTGTAGAGTATGGGTATCCAGAGCGACCGTTGTTGCCGGAGGCATATGCCCAGTGGATTGACGAAACAAGTCTCGTCAGTCCGATGTTGCCACAGGTATTTTGTCTAAATTCCTATGCAGAAACCGAAAGTCCGGTGATGGCGATCTACACCTCACATAACTGGGCTGGATACGTCGCTCAGGGCGTCACTGGTTCGTACATCGGCCTTGAGGCCGATTATGTGCAACCTGGTTACAAATCCACGGCTTGCACTGGCGCCCAAATGGCCTCTTGGATTGGGCTCGGGGGTACCCAGAGCGGCACAGACGGGTTAATTCAAATGGGCACTGTTGTAACTAGCAGTGGCATTCGGGCTTGGTATGAATACCTAAACACCGCCAACACTAACCCTCCAGTATTCATAACAGGGTTTCAAGTTTCTGCGAAAGATCGGCTGCACTTTTACATTGTGCGATTACCTTCAGATGGATACACCACTTTCTCTTTTTTGAATCTGTCTAGCACTACTAATAACTTTTTGCCGGTTCACATCACAACGGCCACTTCTTACTACGACGGCTCCACCGCTGAGTGGATTATCGAGCGCCCAACCTTGTCACAGGGCGGTTTCACGCCATTGGCAAACTATGGCTCGATTTCTTGGACAAACATGAACGTTCAGGTGCCAGCAGGAACCTATCAAACTTTGGGAAGTCAGAGTGTTAAGGTCGTCGACATGGTTTCAACGCAGGGCACTTTGCTTGACAACGCGATTGGTTTGACCTCGGCAACCTCCGGTGGCGATTCATGGGTGGCCTGCAATTGAATAGCAAGCTCGCCTTCAGGCTCGTCATAGGTGTGGTGTTAGCGACTCTTTGCGCAGTTCCGATGTTTCAACACTTAAATAGAGTCAACAGTACCCCTCATGAAGTGTCACGCTGCTATGCGAACGCGACCCAAATTGACACCTTAGCCAGAACTCACGGCCGATTGAAAATCAGCCTTTGTGATGAGTGGAAAACCTTTTCCAAAGCCTGGTACAAAAAACCACACATTGGCACAATTCTGTCGGTGCAACTCTCGCTTTGGTCTGATGATAAAGTTACACCTACAGATTGGCAGGGATTTGTCGATTCAAAAGGAAAACCTATTTGGTTGCCATAGGTTTTTATTTAAATTTTAGATTTAAGGTACTGTCGTTCGCTTACGACATGCGGCGTTCAAGTCGACGCTTTGAAACCTCATAGAGCGCAACTGAAGCGGCAATTCCAGCGTTGAGCGACTCGGTGTCGCGTGCGATAGGAATCGAGAGCACAGCATCGCAGTTCTCTTGAACCAAACGCGACAGGCCCTTGCCCTCTGAACCGATAACCAAAACCAAAGGTTCGGTGCCGAGCTCAAAAGTTGGCAGGCTGAGTTCGCCGTCGCCGTCAAGACCGATTACAAACAGCCCGCGTTTCTTGAACTCTTTGAGCGTGCTGTTGAGGTTGGCTGCCAACGCAACCGGCACGCGGGCTGCTGCGCCAGCTGAGGTCTTCCAGGCCGAGGCAGTCACACCAGTTGAGCGGCGCTGAGGCACGATTACGCCCTGGCCACCAAAAGCAGCTACTGAGCGGATGATTGCACCCAAGTTGCGTGGGTCGGTAATGCCATCGAGTGCAACCAATAGCGGCACCTGGCCACGGTCAAGAATTTTGTCGAGCAACTCTTGAGGGTGCTGGTATTTGTATGGTGGCACGGCAAGTGCGATGCCCTGGTGAACCGAGTCATAACCGGTCATGCGGTCGATCTCTGGGCGGGTGACTTCTTGAATCGGAATCTGACGCAGGTTGGCGAGGTTGATCGCCTCTTTGATGCGGTCATCCATTTCAATGCGTGCTGCCAAAAACAGACCGGTTGCTGGCAGTTTGGCACGCAAAGCCTCGGTTACGGCATTGCGACCCGAAAGCACTTCGCCAGCGTCAACAGCTTTAGCCACACGAGCACCGTTGCGGGCCGAAGCGCCACCGGTGCCAGCTGTGCGAGGGGCCGGTGCCAAAAACTCACCCTTGCCTGCGGTGCGCTCAAACTCGCGAGTGCCACGAACCGGGGTGCGACCCTCTTCGGCAGGCTTGTTGCCTTTATAGGCTTTGTGATATTTGCGGTCTTCGGCTTTAGGGGTTGGGCCTTTGCCTTCAAGACCGCGCTTGTTCTTGCCGCCTGTGCCTGGGCGGTTGCTGCTTTTCTTTGCGGCGCCTGGGCGACCTGGTTTGCCAGCCATTTATAAACTCCAATGTGTTGAGTCGGCAGCATCTTCTAACTTGATGCCGGCTTTTTGTAGTGCGTCGCGAATTTCGTCGGCGCGAGCAAAATCTTTAGCTGCCCGGGCAGCTTTGCGTTGTTCGATCAAACTGGTCATCAGTGCGTCTAACGCGCGGCCTTCGCCACTGCCCTGCGATGCCCACTCGGGGGCTTCTGGGTTGATGCCAAGAACTTCAACCATACCGCGAACCGCACTCAAAGCACTAGCCACCGTTGGCAGGTCTTCGCTGTCGAGTGCGGTGTTGCCGCTTCGAATCGCTTCATAAAGCGCGGCTAGCGCGGCAGGAATCGACAGGTCGTCATTCATCGCGTCGATGAAATCGGTTGGCAAAACTGCGAGCAGCTCGGTGCCGAATTCGATGGCGGATGCCGCAAATTGCGTGCCGTTCAATCTTCTTGCGGCACGCTCAAGAAAACCTTCAATGCGCGCGAGTGCTGCTTCGGCTTCGTCGAGCACACCTTCGTGATAGTCGAGCACTGAGCGGTAGTGAGCAGAGCCCAGGTAGAAACGCACGGCTAGTGGGCGACCGGCGCCAAGAAGGTCGGTGGCAAAGATCGAGTTTCCCAGACTTTTAGACATTTTTTGGCCCTGAATGTTGACCAGACCGTTGTGAAGCCAATAGTTGGCAAAGGCATCGCCAGCTGCGCGTGACTGAGCTAGTTCGTTTTCGTGGTGAGGAAACCTAAGGTCAAGCCCACCACCGTGAATGTCAAACTGGCTGCCAAGGTATTTAGTTGACATCGCCGAGCATTCAATGTGCCAACCTGGGCGACCGGCACCAAAGCGAGTTTGCCAAGTGGCAGAGGTTGGCTCGTTTGGTTTGGCGGCTTTCCAGAGCGCAAAGTCGCGAGGGTCGCGCTTGCCGCGCGGGTCGGCGTCTTCGGCGGCAGCCATGTCTTCGGCGCGCTGGTTGGTTAGCTCGCCATAGTCAGCCCATTTGCTTGCTGCAAAATAAACGTCGGCGCTGCCGTCTTGCGCCTGGTAGGCATAGCCAGCTTCGATTAGGCGCTCGATTATTGCCAACATTTCGGGAATGCTCGCGGTTGCACGCGGTTCGTAGGTTGGCGGTGTGATGCGAAGTGCGTTGTAGGCCTGGTTGAACTCGATCTCATAGCGATAGGCCAGAGCCCACCACTGCTCACCCCAAGCCGCTGCGTTGACCAAAACTTTATCGTCGATGTCAGTGACGTTGCGCACCAAAGTGACTTTGTGCCCAGTGACGGTTAGCCAGCGGCGCAGCTGGTCATAAACCAGTGCTGAGCGAAGGTGACCAACGTGTGGCGAAGATTGCACCGTTGGGCCGCAAAGATAAATGCCGGCCTCGCCAGGCACTAGCGGAACAAAGTCGCGCAGAGTCTGTGAGTGTGAATCAAAAAGTCTTAGTGCCACGAAATTAGCCTACCTGCGAGCGAATTAGCAGGGCGTTAGCCACAGCGGCAACACCCTCAGAATTACCCAAAAAGCCGAGGCCATCGGTGGTGGTTGCACCCACGGTGACGGGCGCAGCGACCAGGCGGCTGAGCTCTGCCTCGGTGGCGGCTCGATTAGGGCCAACCTTTGGGCGATTGCCGATGATTTGAACAGAAACGTTCACAACTTTGAAACCAGCCTCGGCAAGTTTCGCCACCGTGGCAGTCAAAAACACCTGGCCGCTAGCACCGGCAAACTCAGGTCGGTCAACGCCAAAGTTTGAGCCAATGTCCCCCAGACCGGCAGCTGCCAACAGGGCGTCAACGATTGCGTGGGCCACGGCGTCGCCGTCGCTGTGCCCGTCGAGCCCGCGCTCGCCCGGCCAAACCACGCCACCCAGAAACAGCGGCTTGTTTGGGTCTTCGGTGAAGCGGTGCACGTCAACGCCAACGCCGGTGCGATATTCGGCGGGCATTGCGCCTGTGGCGTCGGCAGTCAGGTCGCCTGTATCATCGGCGGGCAGTGCGCTCGCGCTTTCGGCTAAACGGGCTTCGGCAATAATCAGGTCGTCGGGTGTGGTGATTTTGAGCGAGCTTGCATCGCCGGCAACAAAACGCAGGGTTGCGCCCACCGATTGCACAAGCGCTGCGTCGTCGGTGAAATCTTCGGTTGCGCTTCGATAAGCCTCGAGCAGCTCGAAGGCTTGAAAACCCTGCGGTGTTTGAGCAATGCGCAGAGTTTGCCGGTCAACGGTGTCGAGCACAACCTCCCCGGCGACGCGTTTGATCGTGTCGACGATTGGCATTACCGGAATCGTGGCCAAACCGGTTGCCCGCACCGACTCAATCACTCGGCTAAAAACCGCTGGCGGGGTTAGCGCGCGCGCAGCGTCGTGCACGAGCACAACTTCGGTTTCGGGCGCAATGGCCATGAGAGCGTTTTGAATCGATTGCTGGCGTGAGTCGCCACCAACCACAACCTGCACCTGGGGCAATGAATGAGAGCCCATGCCCGCGGCACCGCTCACAAACTCAGCTGCAACCGCACCTGCGATTTGCTCAGCCTCGGCCGCGTGGCTTGAGGGCGCAGCAATGACGAGTTGGGTTACGGCATCCACTTGAAAAATGCGTCGCAGAGAGTGCTCAACAAGGGTTAGCCCACCAACACGGGCGAAAGCTTTTGGCACACCAGCGCCGAGGCGCTCACCACGGCCAGCTGCAACTAAAACCACCGCGATGGTCACGAGTTGCCTACTAGTCGCGAAGAACTGTGTCTAGGTGTTCGCCAGCTGCGTCTTCGTCGGTTGAACGAGCAAGAGCAAGCTCTGAAACCAAGATCTGACGAGCCTTAGCCAACATGCGCTTCTCGCCAGCCGAAAGACCGCGGTCTTGGTCGCGGCGCCAAAGATCGCGCACAACCTCAGAAACCTTAACAACATCGCCCGAAGCCAGCTTTTCAAGGTTTGCCTTATAGCGACGAGACCAGTTAGTTGGCTCTTCGGTGAACTCGGCGCGCAAAACATCTTCGACCTGCTTAACGCCGGCGGCATCGATAACATCGCGCACACCAACCATGTCGACGTTGTCGGCAGGCACCCAAATGGTCAGCTCAGTCTGTGAAACTTTGAGCTGCAAATAAACTTTGGTTTCGCCGCGCAGGGTGCGGTCGGCAACCTCAACAATTTGGGCGGCACCATGGTGTGGATAAACGACGGTTTGTCCAACTTCAAAACGCATGTGGAATCCCTTCAGAAACCACAAGTTTACCACAGAAGGCCCGAAAATTGGGAGTAAAATAGAAGGGCTAGTTGCCCCATGCTCAGGAGGAAAAATGTTGGTTCGCAAACTCGGTGTGGTGGCTGTTGCCGCTGCTCTTTTGATGGGTACTGCCGGTTGCAGCATCACATCTAACGTCGCAACCAAAAAGGTTTACGCTCCAAGCGACGGCAACCAAACCGACGCCGGCAACATTCACGCCCGCAACGTTCTAGTTCTTTCAGACGGCACCAATGCCTTCTTGATCGGTTCGCTCACCAACACCGGTGACACCGCAGAAACCGCAACCATTCAGGTGACCGGTGGCGCTGTTTCACCTTCGGTTAGCTTCTCGGTGCCAGCCCAGGGCAAAATCGACTTTGGCTACCCAGCCGCCCTCGGCTTTGTTGGCAGCCAGCCAGGCATCGCGGTGACCGGCCAAATTACCGGCTCACTGCCTGCAGTTGGCAGCAACGTTGAGGTAACCCTTGACAGCTCGGCAACCGCCACCATGGCGGTTCAGGTTCTTGACGGCACCGTGCCTACCTATGCCGACCTAATGCCTTATCTAGCTCCAACGCCTACTGCACTCGCAACCCCAACGGCAAACTAAGTTTTAAACAAAGAAATACCCAGTGCGATTGCACTGGGTATTTCTTTTGGCGGTTGGTGTCATTCTTGGCCAGCAAAAAGCGCTGCCTAGCCGCACCTTGAAATCTGAGAATTAGACCTCGAACTTGTAGCCCAAGCCGCGCACCGTCAATAGGTGAACCGGGCGTGCTGGGTCATCCTCGATTTTTGATCTGATTCGTTTGATGTGCACGTCGAGAGTTTTGGTGTCACCAAAATAGTTTGAACCCCAAACCCGGTCAATGATTTGACCGCGGGTGAGCACACGGTTGACGTTTTCAAGCAGCAGCTCAAGAAGTTCGAACTCTTTTAGAGGCATTGAAACTTTTTCGTCGTGAACAAAAACCTGGTGACGCTCAACATCCATGCGCACTGGGCCAGCCTCAAGAAGGCCATCGCTTTGAGCAACAGTTTGCGGCTCAACCTGACGACGCAGCACAGCCTTCATGCGAGCCAAAAGCTCACGCTTCATATAAGGCTTAGTCACATAGTCGTCGGCACCCATTTCAAGGCCAACTACTTTGTCGATTTCATCGTCTTTGGCGGTGAGCATAATGATTGGCACGTTTGACTGTTGGCGAATCACGCGGCAAACTTCGTTGCCACTCAAACCAGGCAGCATGAGGTCGAGCAAAATAATGTTGGCGCCAAATTCTTGAAAAGCTGCAACAGCTTTGTTGCCATCTTCGGCTTCGATAACGTCGTAGCCCTCTTTTTGAAGTAGATAAACCAAAGGTTCGCGCAGCGAAGCCTCATCTTCAACAACGAGCACTCGTGTCATTCGCCCTGTTCTTTCTGTTCGGTTAAGTCATCGACAGTGTTGTCGGCGACCGGCAATCGAAGCGTGAATGTCGAACCGAGACCCGGCTGTGAAAACACCCGCACCTCTCCCCTGTGATTCATTGCAACGTGTTTAACAATGCTTAGGCCAAGGCCGGTGCCACCGGTTTGGCGGCTTCGCGATGCATCAACACGATAGAAACGTTCAAAAACTCGAGCCTGTTCATCGGCAGGAATACCCACGCCGTTGTCGGCAACTGAGATTTCGGCAACACCGTTGATGGTGCGCAGGCCGACGCCAACTTGGCTGCCCTCTTCGCTATAAAGAATTGCGTTCTCAATCAGGTTCTTAACAGCGGTTGAGAGCATCTCGTGGTCACCAAAAATTATGTGACCGCGAGGTGCGTCAACGCGAATGCGAATCTGCTTGTTATCGGCAAGAAAGTGATTGCGCTCAACTGCTTCGGCAACAACCGCGCTCAAGTCGATCTTGTTAGCCTTTGCCACGGTCTCGGCAGACTGAAGTCTTGAAAGTTGAATAATGTCTTGAACCAGGCTCGCCAGACGATTAGATTCGCGCTGCAGGTTGCTAGCAAATTTCTTGACCATCGCAGGGTCGTCAACTGCATCTTGCAGAGCTTCGGCCAAAAGGCTCACAGCACCAATTGGGGTTTTGAGCTCGTGCGAGATGTTGGCAACAAAGTCGCGTCGGGTTTCTTCGAGACGGCGAGCTTCGGTTCGATCGTCTACCAGCAGCATCACATAGCGGCTGCCGAGTCGCGCGGCTCTTGCGTGCACAAACACCGACTCGCCTCGCAAACCGGTGCTGAGCTCGGTGTCGATGTGCTCTGGCCCGCCGGTTTCGCGAGCCAGGTCAACGAGGTTAACCAGGGCGCTGTGAATTAGCAGGCGGCTTTGCACCAAACCATAAGCTTGAGCGCCAGTGGTCGCACGCAAAACGGTGTTGCTGCCGTCTAGCACCATGCCAGCGGTGGCTAGCACGTCTAGAACTTCGGCTGCGCCGTCGGGAATCGACTGCACCTGAGTTGCGGTTGGCATTTGGCTTTTCAAAGACTTTCGGTTTTTTGAACCAACCAAAATCAAAGCCAACCCGCCGCCGACTGCAAGGGCTATTAAGCCCAGCAGTGAAAGCAGACCGAAGTCGATGGTTATGGTTGTGTTCACGTTATTAACACTAGGCGATTGTGACACGACACCCCAGATGAACAATCTCGCAAAACGGCAATTACAAGGGAGTTAAGGGAGTATTTTGTATTTGTTCACCCTAGCCTTTGGTGAATGTGCAGAGATTGATGAAGTCTTTGCATCGCAAAATAAGGAGGATATGAAATGCGCGAAGTATTTCAGTCAGAACTAACCGAGGTTCAAACTCGTTTGGTAGAAATTTCTGAGTCAGTTACCCACATTATGGAGAAAGCTTCGGCGGCCTTTTTGAACAGCGATGTTGCAAAAGCCGATGAAGCAATCGCTCTAGCTGAATCGAACGAGAGTCGTGCGCTCGCGCTTGACGAACTTGTGATTCGCATTCTCGCCCGCCAGTCACCGGTCGCCCGAGACCTGCGCATTTTGGTTTCGGCACTGCGCATGAGCGCCTCGCTTGAGCGCATGGGTGCTTTGGCCGGTCACATCGCAGCGATCGCGCGCTACCGCTACCCGGGCTCAGCGATTCCGACAGCACTGCGCCCAACCTTTGAAGAGATGGGTCGCCTCGACATTGAACTTGCTCGTCGCGTAACCGTTCTTTTGAAGAACACCGACGTTGACCTGGCTCGACTAATTCAAGCCGAAGACGCCCGTGTTGACGAACTTCACCGTCACGTTTTTGACACCGTGCTGTCAGACTCTTGGCACGAAAACGCTGTTTACACCGTTGACGTGACCCTAGCCAGCCGATACCACGAGCGTTTCGCCGACCACGTGGTTGACATCTCAACCAAGGTCAGCTATCTAACCACTGGTGCCTGGCACGACGTTGAATAAAACCTTTTGCAACGTTGAATAAACGTTTCGAATTGACGAAGCCCCAACCTGTCAAAAGGTTGGGGCTTCATTTTTAGGCCGGCAAGCGACCCTAAGGTTTAGCTGTTTAAAGCTTTCTCAAACTATTTCTTGTTGCCCTGCGCAGCAACTGCAGCTGCGCCAGCGGCGGCAGCCTCAGGGTCAAGATATTCGCCACCCTTAACGATTGGCTCAAAGTTTGAGTTAAGGCGATAGACCAACGGAATGCCGGTCGGAATGTTTAGCTCGGCGATTTCGTCGTCAGACAAGCCATCCAAGTGCTTGACAAGCGCGCGAAGTGAGTTGCCGTGAGCGGTGACCAAAACTGACTTGCCTGCGGTTAGGTCAACTTTGATTTCGTCATTCCAAAGCGGCAACATGCGAACCAAAACGTCTTTAAGGCACTCGGTTTTAGGAATGTTTTCGCCCAGGTCGGCATAGCGCTCATCGTGAGCCTGCGAAAACTCGTTGTCGTCAGCGATCGGCGGTGGTGGCACGTCGAAGCTGCGGCGCCAGGTCTGAAACTGCTCAGCGCCATATTCGGCCAAAGTCTGAGCCTTGTCTTTGCCCTGAAGTGCGCCATAGTGACGCTCGTTGAGGCGCCAGTCGCGTTTAACGTCGATCCAGCTGCGCTCGGCAGCGTTCAAAGCAATGTGTGCGGTGTTGATTGCGCGCTTTAGGCGTGAGGTGTAAAGCAGGGTTGGCTTGATGCCAGACTCTGCAAGCAGCTCACCGGCACGCTTAGCCTCGGCGCGACCCTGGTCGCTAAGGTCAACATCGACCCAGCCGGTGAAAAGGTTTTCTTGGTTCCAAACGCTGTTGCCGTGACGCAACAAAACTAGGGTGTATTCAGTCATGCTTGCTAGTTTATTCGAGTGGCAATAAAAAAACCTGTGGGCACCGTCACCCGCGGCACAACCAACCCGAATCGTTTGCGACGCATCGACCGGTTTGTGGTGGCTCAGCAAATTTTGCGCAGCGAGCCGGCCCCGATTTTGGTTGATCTCGGATACGGCGCAAGCCCGATCACTGCCGTTGAACTTTGTGCCCGAGCTCGAGCTGTGAACGCTGCGGCGCAACTCGTTGGCGTTGAGATTGAGCGTGAGCGCGTGGCCCGTGGGCTTGCTGTTGCCACCGATTATCTGCATTTTGCGCTCGGCGGCTTTGAGGTGCCGCTGCCCAACCCGCCATTTGCGGCGAACCAAAAGGTGCACCTGATTCGCGCTTTCAACGTGCTTCGTCAATATAGCGAAGCCGAAGTGCCGGCAGCTTGGGCCCTGATGTGTTCAAGGCTTGCGCCGGGCGGTTTGCTGGTTGAAGGCACCTGCGACGAAATCGGGCGCCTCGCCAGTTGGGTGACGCTCGGGGTCGACGGGCCACAGACTTTCACAATATCGCTTCGGCTAAATGGTCTTGAGCTGCCCAGCAAGGTCGCCGAGCGGCTGCCAAAAGCTTTGATTCATCACAACTTGCCGGGCGAGAGCATCCACTCTTATTTGCAAGCGATCGACGCAGCTTGGCGCCTGCACAGCCCGCTGGCCACTTTTAGTGCGATTCAACGCTGGGTGGCAACTTGCGAAACACTTTTGCAAAGCGGATGGCCCCTGGTTGTTGACCGCAAACGTTGGCGGCTGGGCGAGTTGACCGTGGCGTGGTCGGCGGTTGAGCCGACGCTTGCCGTTTGAGGTTTGGTTGGGCTGAGCCGACGCTTGCCGTTTGAGGTTTGGTTGGGCTGAGCCGACGCTTGCCGTTTGAGGTTTGGTTGGGCTGAGCCTACGTTTGCCTAAATGACCGGCAGTTCGGCGCGGGCGTCTTCTTCGCTCATGCCGCTCGCGCAGAGCAGGTCGATCAGCAGCGGCCGAAGCAGCAGCAAAACGCTGGCTTCGCGCAACTGGTCGGCTATGCCGAAACGTTTTGGGTCGAGCTGGTGCATCACATCGAGCAGCACCTCGCGGGCTTCGAGCAGGTGCTCTGGCTCTTCGAGCCCCATCTTTAGCAGCAGGGTGCCTTCGGCGATTCGCTCAATCAGTTCGGCAAGATATGGGCGTGGGTTAGTGTCGCGCAGCAAAAAGTCGACGCGGCGCACAATCACTCGCAGGTTGCGCGTGGCAAGATCCATGCCGCGCATAATGCGCAGGTGCCCGCTGAGTTCGTCGCGATATTTGCGCAAGAACGGTGAGATGCGCGAGATTGCAATAGCGCTGTCGAGCGAGAGGCGCCAGTTGTCGACCAGCGGCTGGGTGCGACGAACTTTGATGAGTGTGGCATCGGCGGTCTTGACGTCGAGCTGAACCAGTGCGAGTTTGAGGGCGTGAAGCACCTCAAGAAAAGTGTCAAAAAGTTTGCCCGCATCAATGCGTTCAAGCCCGCGAGGGTCGCGCGGAATCAACGCTGTCACGGCGAGCGCAATCGTCGCACCCAGCAGAGCGTCGAGGGTTTTTGAGAACTGCAACTCACCTGGTTGGGCCAGAATAAACACCAGCATCGATTGAATGCCGGCAGACAGGGCAAAGGCAGAACTGCCCGATAAAAAACGAGCGATTAGCAGGCTCAAAACCAGCGTGACACCGATTTGCCAAACCCCAACACCAACTAAACCCAGCAAGATTTCGCTGACCAAAATGCCCAACACCATGCCGATTGCAGTCTCGGCAACGCGCCTGGGGCGGGCGTCGCGCGTGAAACCGAGCGCCGAAATGGTGATAGTCACGGCAAGCACCGGTTTGGCGTGCCCTAAACCAAAATGGGCGATTGCATAGGCGGCCATTGAGCCCAAGGCTATTTGTGCAATCGGTGCGAGTGATTCAACCACGCGGTGGGTTGAATCGCGCAGACTCCAGTGCAGCTTGGGTGCCCGCAAGTTTGGCTTTTTCATCGCAGGTTAGCCGTGGCCGTTGAGCAAAGACTTGCGCGGGCGAGGGTTTGCAGCCCCTGCGTCGGTCGGCACAATGGTCTCTTGAGTGGCTGAAATGGTTTCGTTGCCCGAAGTCACAACCAGGGTTGCGGCCGGGTCTGTCACGCGGTTGATCACGGCGAGCGCAATCGGGCCCATCTCGTGGTGGCTGGCAACCGAGGTGATTACCCCGCGCTGACGGTCATCGCCCTGCACAAAAACTGGGTCGCCAACCTCGGGCAAAAAATGCCCTGAGCCGTCAAGCTGCAGCATCACCAAACGGCGCGGGGGGTGGCCGAGGTTGTGCACTTTGGCAACGGTTTCTTGACCGCGGTAGCAACCTTTGCTGAGGTGCACGCCGGTGCTCAACCAGTCGAGTTCGTGAGGCAACGATTTGGCGTCGACCTCGGCACCCTGTGCTGGCCGGTGTGCGGCGATGCGCAACGCGGTCAGGGCATCGATGCCCACCACCGACAAACCATTTAGAGCGGATGCTCCTTCGGCCACAGCAGCCCTCGCGCCTGCCCCTGCGCCTGCGCCTGCGCCAGCCTCAGCCACGGCAACAAGTGACTCGCTCACGTGATAGTCGCGGCCAAGCGAGGTGAGCGGTGTCTTTGAATAGCGCACGCCCCCGCTAACTTCAGTTGCCCAAGGGTCTTGCCAAACCACTGCGGCGCCAGCAACACCCTGGTGAGAGTTGCGAACCACAACGCTAAAGTCTGCCGAGCGATTTGAAATAACAACTTTTTTGCGAAAAACATTGCGTCGCAACCACAGCTCAAACGCTTCGGGTGACGCGCACTCTTCATAGAGGGCGTTGGGTGCTGCGAACATCCACGTTGCTTCGCCGGTTTCAAAAACGCGCCACGCCAACTGCACGTGACCGTTAGCGTCAAGCATCAACGCCTCGGTTGACTCGCCCGCATTCAAACCCATGATGCGCTGCGCCAAAAAGGCATGAAGCCAAGGCTGACGGTCGGGGCCAGAGATTTCAAAAATGAGGTGCGGTGGCAAAACCACAACTGCCTCACCAGCGGCAAAGGCACGCTGTTCAAGCAACGGGTTGACCAAGTGGGGCACCTAACCGATTTTTTCGAGGCGAGCTGAAGCGTGTGAAGTGATTGGGTTGCCCAAAGCGGCGATATCCCAAGCCCACAGCAGAGCGTTGTCGACCAAACCATAAAGCCGAGTAGCGCCGCTGTATTCTTTTGCGTTCTCGGGGCGCGAAGAACCCTTGGCAGTTGCCAGGTCAACGCGAGCACCCTTGATAAAACCGATGTAGTGCTCGTTGATGCCGCTCGGGTGAAGCACCGAAGCCTCAATGTCGAAGCCGCCGTGTTTGGTGCGAAGTTTCTCAAGATCGTCGCGAGTGCGAATCGAAGGCTCACCCTCACCAGGCAATAAACCCGGGCCGTGGTCACTGTTTTCAGCTGGTCGAGCTAGACGCCAAAAACCGAGCTCAGCCGGCAAAATAGTGCCGGTGTCGTCGAGCAACTTTGCCGAAGACTGATAAGTGACATAGTTTTCACCGTTGTTAGCAAAAACCACGGTTTGAGTGAACTGATATTCGATGGGTTCGCCGGTGGATTCATCAAGGCGGTGCTTGTAGCTAATCACACCGGTGCCTTGCCACTGCCCTAGCAAAAACGCAAAAGGGGTGACCTCAATCGGCAGGTTTTCTGGCAGTTCAAACAAGGTTAGAGCGACCTTTGCTTAGCGGCTATTTTTGGCCTTTGAAAAGTTTGACCAAAACCAAAGCCGAAACGCTAACGATGGCCAAACCGGCTAGAACCAAAAGGCCAGTGAAGAAGATTTCAGGAGCAAGCATGATTCGAGTTTAGCCCTTCACAAACAGATAGACGCTCGCGATTGCGAGAATCAGATAAGAACCGCCACCAACATAAATTAGTTCGCGAACAAAACCTTCTTTGGCAGCGCGAAACAGGTGAACCAGCGAAACCCCGGCAACTGAGCCGGCAAGAATCGCACCAAACCACATAGCCGCATTTTCACGGTTGTGCGCAGTCACCATTGCTGCAGCAGCAGAAATGGCTACGAGCACCCAGAGGCTAATGATGAGTGTCCAACGTTTATTCACCCTTTAATAATGCCCCACCGAAACCCAGATTGCCGAACATTACATTTCGGGCCATTACGCGGCACTTTCAAAGCTAAAATCAAAGTGTCGAACAGGAGCCCCATGGCGCAACTATTGGTTCTGTCGACCAGCAGTGGTCGAGAGGTGTTGCCCTCGCTTGGTCTGCTCAGTCACCGCGTGCGCTACATAGCTGCCGAACCAGCCAGTTTGGTTAACGCCCCTTCGAGTGACCTTATTTTCTTGGATGCCCGCCGCGACCTTGCCGGCGCCAAGTCACTCGCGAAAATTCTTCAAACCACCGGTCTAAGTTCGCCGTTGGTGCTAGTTGTGACCGAGGGTGCTTTGGCTGCCATTAGCGCCGACTGGGGTGCTCAAGACTTTATTCTCGACTCAGCCGGCCCTGGCGAAATCGATGCGCGCATTCGCATAGCCATTGACCGCAGCAAAGTTGTTGCCAAATCTGACACCATTCAGGCCTCAGGCGTTGTGATTGATGAGGCTAGCTATTCAGCTAAAGTTCACGGTCGCCCGCTTGACCTGACTTTTAAAGAGTTTGAACTTTTGCGCTTTTTGGCGCAGCACCCCGGCCGCGTTTTCACTCGCGAACAGTTGTTGAGCGAAGTTTGGGGTTATGACTATTTCGGCGGCACCCGCACCGTTGACGTGCACATTCGCCGATTGCGAGCCAAACTTGGCGATCTTGAAGCCCTGATCGGCACAGTTAGAAACGTGGGATACCGTTTCAACCTGAACGACGACCTAGACGTCGACGAAGAAATCTCTCTATAAAAGTTAACCAAGTGGCAACCAAATGGTGCCAAGATTTGAACTATGTCTGAAGAAACCATGGCGATTGAAACCACCGAATATTCGCCTAATGCCGAGCGTTATCTCGACCGCGAATTGAGCTGGTTGGCTTTCAACCAGCGTGTGCTTGAGCTTGCCGAAGACCCCAACCTTTTCTTGCTCGAACGTGTGAACTATTTGAGCATCTTTGCCTCAAACCTCGACGAATTTTTTATGGTGCGAGTCGCAGGCCTTAAACGCCGCATCGCCACCGGGCTTGCCGTGACCGCGAGCTCTGGACTGTCACCCCAAGAGGTGCTGTCACAGATTTCACGCGATGCCCACAAATTGCAAGAGCGTCACGCCAGTTTGTTCACCAACGAGATTTTGCCTGCGCTCAACCAGCAGGGCATTCACCTCAACCGTTGGAACGAGCTTGAAGCCACCGAAAAGGCTGCGCTTCACACCTATTTTCAAAACCAGATTTTTCCGGTGCTCACTCCCCTAGCTGTCGACCCGGCACATCCGTTCCCCTACATTTCAGGCCTTTCACTCAACCTGGCCGTGGTGGTTCGCAACCCACAAAACGGCAAAGAGCTTTTTGCCCGTGTCAAAGTGCCACCGCTGCTGCCTCGCTTTATTCGTGTGCCCGGCAACTCGGGTGTCACCAATGCGCGCTTTGTGCCGCTCGAAGACATTATTGGCGAGCACCTCGGCCAGTTGTTTCCGGGCATGGAGGTTTTGCAGCACCACACGTTTAGAGTTACCCGCAACGAAGACCTTGAAGTCGACGAAGACGAAGGCGAGAACCTGCTTTTGGCTCTTGAAAAAGAGCTTTTGCGCCGACGCTTTGGCCCGCCGGTGCGCCTTGAGGTTGCGCTAGACATCAACCCTCAGGTGCTCGAGTTGCTTATGAGCGAGCTCGACATCGAAGAAGCCGATGTTTATCACCTGCCTGCGCCACTCGACCTTAAAGGTTTGAGCGAGATCGCGTTTATGGGTCGCCCAGACTTGCACTTTGCACCTCACCACGTGGTCACCAACCGTTACCTAGTTGGCCCCGACGACGAACCGCTGAGTTTCTTTGGCGCCATGCGCCAGCGCGACATTTTGCTGCACCACCCATACGAATCATTCAGCACGAGCGTTCAGGCTTTTCTTGAACAAGCCGCCGCCGACCCTAAAGTTTTGGCGATCAAGCAAACCCTCTATCGCACCTCAGGTGACTCACCGATCGTTGACGCCCTGATTCAGGCAGCCGAAGCCGGCAAACAGGTTTTGGCACTGGTTGAAATCAAGGCTCGCTTCGACGAACAAAACAACATCGCTTGGGCTCGCAAACTTGAGCAAGCCGGCGTGCACGTGGTTTATGGCATCGTGGGTCTCAAAACCCACTGCAAGCTGTCGTTAGTGATTCGCCAAGAGGGCACTGTGCTTCGCCGCTATTGCCACATTGGCACCGGCAACTACAACCCAAAGACCGCACGTTTCTATGAAGACTTTGGTTTGCTCACATCGCGTGAAGCGGTTGGCGAAGACCTCACCAAACTCTTCAACCAACTGAGCGGATACGCCCCCGAAACCAGCTTCAAGAGTCTGCTCGTGTCACCAAACGGTGTGCGTGACGGTTTGCTCGAGCGCGTCGAAGGTGAGATTGCTGCGCATAAAGCTGGCAAGCCAGCGGGCATCCTCTTCAAAATTAATTCGCTCGTCGACGAAAAAGTGATCGACGGCCTCTATAAAGCATCGCAGGCCGGTGTGAAGGTCGACATTTTGGTTCGTGGCATGTGCGCGCTGCGCCCAGGTGTGCCTGGTCTTAGCGAAAACATTCGGGTGCGTTCGGTGCTCGGCCGCTATCTTGAGCACAGCCGCGTGTTTGCGTTTGAAGGCGCCGGCGACCCAGCCGTGTTCATTGGCTCGGCCGACATGATGCACCGAAACCTTGACCGTCGCGTTGAGGCACTGGTGCGGCTAACCCAACCAGACCACATCAAAGAGATGCGCGACCTGTTTGAGCTTTCAATGGCCGACACCGCAAGCACCTGGCACCTCGGCGCCGACGGCAAGTGGGTTCGCCACCAATACGACGAAACTGGCAAACCACTGGTTGACATTCAAGACGCTCTGATGAAAAAGGTTCTAGCTAAAAAGCGAGTCAAAGCCTAATGACCGTTTATGCAGCGGGTGCGCTCTGCTGGCGCGAAGTTGAAGGTGAACTAAAGCTAGCTTTGGTGCATCGTGGTCGCTATAACGACTGGTCTTGGCCAAAAGGCAAAGTTGACCCGGGTGAAACTCTGCCGCAAACCGCGGTGCGCGAGATTCTCGAAGAAACCGGTTTGAGCATCAAACTCGGTCAACGCATTCACGTGAGCAACTACATCATGCCTAACGGCGCCCACAAAGAAGTTCACTATTGGGCTGCGCGTGTCAGCGATGCCGACGTTGCTCGCAGTCGCTTCAAGCCCGACGACGAAGTTGCCGAAGTTCGCTGGGTTAGCGTGCTTGAGGCTCGCAGCCTGATGACTTATGAATATGACCACGAGGTGCTCGACAAGCTCGTTGCTCTCTATGAGTCGGGGCGGCTTCGCACCAAACCTGTGATTGTGCTGCGCCATGCTAAAGCAACCCTGCGCGCCGAATGGGTGGGCGAAGAGGTCAAGCGCCCACTCACCATCGAAGGCGAAGCCGATGCCCTCAAAGTGGCACCAACGCTCGCCGCGTTTAACATCAAACGCATTTATACCTCGCCTTGGCGCCGTTGCCACCAAACCGTTGAACCCTATGCAGAACGCCGTGGGCTAAAGATTATTGAGCGCTCGCAGTTGAGCGAAATGGGCGAAGCCAAAGGCCCCCAGCGCACTCGCAAAGTGATTGACAAAATCGTCTTAGATGGCCGCCCCGCCGTGATTTGCACGCATCGCCCGGCGTTGCCCACCATTCTTGACGCTTTGGCGCACTATGGAATTGCTAGCGATGAAATTTTGCTGCACCAAGCTCGTGCCTTGAAACCCGGCGAGATGATGGTTGTGCACCTCACAGCCCTTTCACTCACCGCGCCGCGCAAGATTGTTGCGATTGAGTTTTATGAGGCAACTAGCCCGCTAGGTTAGTTAGCGGAGGATTTGTGAAAAAGAACACTTGGGCAATGTTGGCCCTGGTTGCTGTGGCTGCCGCCTGGGGTGGCGCTTTTGTGACCATGAAAGACGCCATCGCGCGCGAACCGATCTTTGACTTCTTGGCAACCCGCTTTATTATCGCCGCGGTTTTGATGATGGTTGCCAGACCTGCCGTGTTCAAAGTGATCAACAAAGACATGCTTCGCAAAGGCATCGTGCTTGGCGTTCTTTTGAGCGGCGGATACATCACCCAAACCATCGGCCTGCAGGTCACCACTGCAGCAATCACCGGCTTTATCACCGGCCTCTATGTGATTTTCACGCCAATCTTGGCTTGGATTCTGTTTGGCTATCGCCCAAGTTTCAAAGTTGGTGTGGGCGTAATTCTTGCGACCGTGGCCCTGGGCTTTATCAGCATCAACGGCTTCTCGATCGAGGTCGGCCAAGTTTGGGTGATTGCCTGCGCTGTGCTTTTTGCCTCGCACATTGTCGGGCTAGGTGTTTGGGCGCCAGGCAAAGACACCTATGCTCTAACCGTGGTGCAACTTGGCACTGTGGGAGTCATCTGCAGCATCGGCGCAGTGATTGACGTGCCAGGCTATCAGCCACCACCAGATGGCGGTGTTTGGTTCGCTGCGCTGTTCTGTGCCGTGTTTGCTACGGCTGTGGCTTTCTGGGTGCAAACCTGGGCACAGTCGATGATCGACTCGTCGCGCGTTGCTATTGTCTTGACCCTCGAAGTTTTATTCACCGCTATTTTGGCAGTGGGCATCGGGCAAGAGTCACTAGCACTCAAAACCATCATCGGTGGCGCGCTCATGGTGGTTGCAATGCTCGTGGTCGAATGGCCAAGTCGCAACTATGACGTCACCCAAATCGAAATCTTTGAACCGCTCGAACACTAACCGCTAAAATCTGAAACAACTGGCACTTTAGGGGCAGCAATGGCAGTTCTTTCGATCGACGCAGGCACCACCGGCATCACGGCCGTAGTGGTTGACGTTGCCGGGCAAGTGGTAGCCCAGGGTTATTGCGAGTTTGAACAGCATTTTGTGCAACCCGGTTGGGTTGAACACAACCCCGAGCAAATTTGGCAGGCAACACTGCAAGCCGTTGGTCAAGCGCTCGGCGAGTTTGCCGGCCAGACAATGGTCAATGATCTGGGTGGGCCGCGAATCTGCGCTATTGGAATCACCAACCAGCGCGAAACCGTTGTGCTTTGGCGTCGCAGCGATTTGGTTGCCCCGCGAGCTGCGATTGTTTGGCAAGACCGCCGCACTTCGACCATTGTTGACGAACTTCGCAGCCAAACCACGGTTTCGGGCGAACCGGTTGAAAAGCTGGTGCGCCGCATCACCGGTTTGGGCCTTGACCCCTATTTTTCTTCGACGAAACTTATGTGGATCACGCGCAACGAACCCGAGATTTGGTCGCAGGTGCTCGCTGGCGAGGTTGCCGTTGGCACCGTTGATAGCTATTTGATTGCTCGGCTAACCGGTGGCACGGTTCACGTGACCGACGCCAGCAATGCTTCACGCACCCAAATGCTCGATATTGCTTCGGGCGGGTGGAGCCCCGAGCTGCTAGAACTTTTTGGTGTACCCGAGTTTGCTTTGCCCAAAGTTGTGGCCTCAAGCGGTGTGGTTGGGCGGGTGAGCGCAGACGAGTTGCCTGCTTTGGCTGGTGTGCCGATTTCGGGCATCGCAGGCGATCAACAGGCTGCGCTTTTTGGTCACGCGGCTTTCACACCGGGCGACACCAAATGCACCTATGGCACCGGTGCTTTCATTCTGCAAAACACGGGCAAAACTGCCGTTGCTAGTGAGCACGGTCTGCTAACCACAATTGCGTGGATGCTACCTTCGGCAGTTGCTGACGAGGGCCCACAAATCACCTACGCCCTTGAGGGCTCGGTGTTTGTGGCTGGCGCAGCGGTTCAGTGGTTGCGCGATGGTCTCGAAATTATTCAATCAGCTGCCGAACTTAACCCGCTAGCCGAAGCAGCCGGTGACAACGGTGGCGTGACCTTTGTGCCTGCGTTGACCGGGTTGGGCGCACCGCATTGGCAACCAGATGCCCGCGGCACCCTGTTTGGTTTAACTCGCGGAACCTCGCGCGGCAATATCGCCCAAGCCACCCTCGAAGCCATCGCTTTTCAGGTGCGACAAGTTTTTGACCTCTTTGGTTCAGAGGCGGGTTTGGCATGTTCGCGCCTCGTGGTCGACGGTGGGGCGAGCGCCAACAACAGGCTCATGCAACTGCAAGCTGATTGCATCGGCACCAAAGTTGCCCGAAACCAAACCTCGCAGGTCACTGCCCTTGGCGCGGCCTATTTGGCTGGCCTAGGCGCCGGGGTTTGGTCGTCGCTGGCCGAGATTAGTGCTCTGGTTCAATCTGAGCGCGAGTTCACACCGGCCGCCTTTGACCAGTCGCTTTATGCCCGCTGGTGCCGCGCGGTCGAACTGACCAAACAGTTTTAGCGTGCCTCAGCGCTCAAGCCTGCGCGCTCATCAGACCGCCGGTTTCTTTTCAGCAACTTAGGGTGACATCCGAAGGTTTTTCTCAGCATCGTGTCAAGATTTTCACAGATAAATCGGCAAGACTCTTCGGGTCAGCAGATTGCTGAAGAAAATCTGAAAGAGAACCCAATGAAGAAAAACAAAAAAGTTGCAGCAACACTGGCTCTTTCAGTGTTCGCTCTTATCGGCACCAATCACTACGCACCAGCATTTGCAGCCACTACCACCGAAACTGGCCAGACCTGCACGATAGTTGGCACCAGCGGCAACGACGTTCTAAACGGCACCAGCGGCAACGATGTTATTTGCGGCCTTGGCGGCAATGACACAATCAACGGTCTTGGCGGCAACGACGTCATCGACGGTGGCGCCGGCAAAGACAAGATCAACGGCGGCACCGGCAACGACCTTCTTGAAGGTGGCGCAGGCAACGACACCATCGCAGGCGGCACCGGCAACGATACTCTCATGGGCGATGCAGGCAATGACACTCTGAAGGGTGAGGCTGGCGACGACGTCGAAAACGGTGGCGCAGGCAACGACTCACTTAGCGGCGCTGCTGGCAACGATGACTTGAACGGCGATGCTGGCAATGACACTGAAAACGGTGGCGCGGGCAACGACTCACTTAGCGGTGGCGCAGGCAACGACTCTCTCGTGGGCGCTTCGGGCAACGACACTCTTAGTGGCGACGACGGCAACGACACCGAAGACGGTGGCGCAGGTGTAGACACCGTTGACTTTTCGTCGAGCACTTCTGGCGTAACCGTTGACCTAACCACCGATCACGCAACCGGCCAAGGCACCGACTCGGTTTCAAACGATGAAAACGTTGTTGGCAGCCCCGAAGATGACACTCTAACCGGTGACGCAAACGCAAACATTCTCAACGCAGGCGCAGGCAACGACATCGTTGACGGCGCAGCGGGCAACGACACCCTACTTGGCGGCGCTGGCGACGACACTCTTTCGGGTGACTCAGGCAACGACACCGAAGATGGCGGCGACGGCACCGACACTGTTGACTTTTCGTCGAGCACTTCTGGCGTAACCGTTGACCTAACCACCGATCACGCAACCGGCCAAGGCACCGACTCGGTTTCAAACGACGAGAACGTTGTTGGCACTGCCTCGGCAGACACCATCACTGGTGACAGCGGCGCAAACGTAATCGATGCCGGCGCAGGCAACGACGTTGTTAACGGCGGCACCGGCGACGACGTGCTTGATGGCCAAGCTGGCAACGACACCTTGAGTGGTGGCACCGGCAACGACACCTTGAACGGTGGCGAAGGTAACGACTCGCTTGACGGCGGCGACGGCAACGACACCGAAAACGGCGATGCAGGCGACGACAACATTCTCGGCGGCGCTGGCAACGACCACATTGATGGTGGCGACGGCAACGACACCGAAGATGGCGGCGAAGGCAGCAACGACCTTATCGGCGGCACCGGCACCGACAACATCACTTCTGGCGCAAACGACAGCGTCAGCGACGACTAGGGGCATGCGAGCCTAGCTCGCCTGTTCGGGTTCAAGGGCTTTTTTGAACCACGACGGCTCAATCACTTCGGTGGTTGGGCCGTCGCTTTTTTAACGCGGATGCCCTCGGCACTAAAAGTTTTCATGCCCAAAGACTGGTCTTCGAGTTAGCGATAACCGCTCGCAGTTGCTACAATCTAAAGGTTGCCTTTGGCAGCGCGGGCCTCTAGCTCAGTTGGTTAGAGCAACGGACTTTTAATCCGTGGGTCGTCGGTTCGATCCCGACGGGGCCTACTAAAAACCTCACCCTCCACGGTGAGGTTTTTTTCATTGAGCGGCAGCGCTGATCGACGCTTAGACTCAGACCATGAATACTAACCGCGTGCTTTCTGTTGCCACCCCGACATCGGCTTTTGAAAAGCTTGAGCTGCCTGCCAAACCTGTTGGCGAGAACGACATTCGCATTCAGATTGCCTATTCGGGCATTTGCCACAGCGACCTTCATCAGGCACGCAATGAGTGGTTTGCGGGCATTTTTCCGATGGTGCCAGGCCACGAGATTGCGGGTCACGTTGTTGAGGTTGGCAGCAAAGTCACCAAGTTCAAAGTTGGCGATCGCGCCGGCGTGGGCACCATTGTTGGCAGCTGCGGCGTTTGCGAATATTGCCTTGAGGGCCGCGAAAACGTTTGCCTCAAAGGCAACGTGCAAACCTACAACGGCCGCTACTATGACGGCGAAGCAACCATTGGCGGTTATGCCCAGTTCATCACCGTGAGCCAAGACTTTGCACTGCAGATTGCTGAAGGTTTAGACCTTGCCGCGGCAGCGCCGCTGCTCTGCGCAGGCATCACTGTCTATTCACCGCTCAAACGCTGGGGTGCAGCACCTGGCAAAAAAGTTGCCATCATCGGCCTAGGTGGCCTAGGCCACATGGCTGTTAAGTTCGCTGTTGCCCTGGGCGCCGAGGTGACCGTGCTGGGTCGCAGCCTTGAAAAGAGCGAAGACGCCAAAGCATTCGGCGCCACCCGCTATTTGCAAACCACAAACCCAGCAACGTTTGCCGAAAACAAAAACACGTTCGACATAATTTTGAACACCACTTCGGGCAACCTCGCAGTCGACGACTTTTTGTCGATGCTTCGCGTTGGCGGCAGCCTAGTCAACGTTGGCCTACCCGGCGCCGACGAGCACTTCAACCCGTTTAGCTTGATTGCCTCGATGAAGTCGATTTCGGGTTCAAACACCGGCGGCATCGCCGAAACCCAAGCGATGCTCGACTTTTGCGCCGAAAAAGGCATTGTTGCCAACGTTGAAATTCTTGATGCCACCGACGCATCAGCCATCGACACAGCCTATGACCGCATGCTCAACTCAGACGTGCGATACCGATTCGTCATCGACGCGGCGACTATTTGATGCGAAAAACCCCATCCGCTTAGATGGGGTTTTCGCTTGCAAAACGTTTAGCGAACCCAAGGCCAATCAGGTTAAGAGCCTTGGGTCAAATCGCAGCCCAATGCCAATTGCGCATAAGACCGCAGGTTATGTCGCAATTCTTGGCGGCTGACATTCATGTTGATGAGCGGATACACGTCGTATGAATCTTCGATTGCAACTATGTTTCTGGCCACCGCCATGCTGTTTGGTTGCGGGTTGAACACACCAAGACCAGCACCGATTTCGATAGTGGTGAAATAAAGCTGAACCTGTTTTTCGAGAATCGATTGCAGGGCTAGCAGGTGTCTTGAGTCTTGAGGCAGCGCCGAAAACGCACCATAAACCAAACGCAAATCTTCGCTGACTTCGTCAGGCACACCGGCATCGATCAAAGCGTTAATGCGATCGCGCACATCTTTGATGTCTACTAACAGGTTCGCACGATTTTGGTAATACTCATTTAGAACCGATGCGATGGCCTGGTCAAACAGGTCTTGCATCGAGTCAAAATAATACAGAACAGAGGCCGGCGAGATGCCGGCCTCTTTCGCTACCGATCGAATATTTGTGCCGCCCAAGCCGCTTTTTAGCGCGACCCGGCGCAGTGCAGCAACAATCTCAGTTTGCTTGGCACTAATTTTCGAAGTCATATACCTATGCTAAGCCCCGCGCTATTCTGCAACTAAGCTCTGATACTTCGCCTCATTTTTAGCTCGAATCGCCAGTGCCCAAATGCATCCGCCAATAAATAGTGCTGGCACAGGCAAAATCAGCCAAAGGTTTGCGCTGTCATCCCAACCGGTCAAAGCTTTTAGGTTGGCAACGATCAAAACCCACGCAACGCTGAGCCCAATGGCCCCTAGAGCGGGCAATATTTGAACACCCCAAACGCTGTGACCTCGGCGGTTCTTGAAAAAGAAACCAACCACGGCAAAGGCAGCAATTGCCTGCGCAAAAACCAAACCAGCCGCGCCAGTTGCATATGGCCCAATCGCAAGCACGAGGTATGGGCTGCCGCCAGTTGCTGCAGTCGCGATAATCGCGAGAGTTGCTATAGCGAGCAATAGCAGGTTGGCTCGCATAGGAGCACCCTTGGCGTTGGTCGCTGAGAACGATGCAGGCAGCAGCGATTCACGACCCAGCGAGAAAATATACCTAGCGCTGGCATTGTGAAACGACAGCAAGCAGGCAAAGAACGAAGTCACGATAAGGCAGAGCATCAAATTGACCAACCAGGTGCCCACAAAAGTGCCGGCCATAGCAAATGGCAAAGTGGTGAAGTCGCCGTTCGGGTCGGTGAGAAACTTTGTAATGCCTGTGATGCCGAAGCCATAGACAAATGCGAATGCTGCCAAGCTATAGAAAATGGCCAAGAATGCGATTGCACCATAGGTTGCCTTGGGCACTGATTTGTCAGGGTCTTTAGCCTCTTCGGCATACACGGCGGTGCCCTCAAAGCCTAGATATGCGCCAAATGCAAACACGAAAAGAATGCCAGCGCTTGGGCCAGAGAAAACGGTCGCTGGGCTCAGCGGTGCAAAAGACATTGCTTCAGGGCCGCCCGTGGCAAAAATTGCAACTATCAAGATCAGAACGATTGCAACCTCAGCAACCAATAAAACGGCCAAAACTTTTGCACCAACGTCGATGCCAGCTCGGCTCAGCAAGAACACTGCCACCACCGCTAAGCTCGAAACCACCCACCAAGGTATGTCTAGATTGAACACGCTCTTTGCTGTGATGTTGCCAAAGAAACCAATCAGACCATAGAAGCTAACCGACAGCACCAAATATGAAACAACGGTGGTGAGAGCCACACCAACGCCAGCTGGTTTGCCCAAACCGCGAGCGGCATAGGCATAAAATGCGCCGGCGTTGCGCACATATTTGCTCATGGCTGTAAACCCTGCCGCAAAGAGCATCAGCACGATGCCCGCCATCAACATTGCACTGGCAACCCCTGTGCCGCCAAATAAAAATGCCGCCGGAAAAGAGCCGGCGACAACCGTTAGCGGCGCTGCTGCTGAAATTACGAAAAAGACAATACTCCAGACGCCGAGGCGACCTTTAGACAACTGCCCTGATTCTTGATTGTTTAGAGACACCATTGACTCCTTGTTAGATTGGCAATATTTTTTTGAAACCTAAACACTTACTCAAATGCCCTGCCCCTGAGATGTCAATAGCAAAACGCCCAGCGTTACAATTTCTAAACAATTGTTCAATTTTTATGAAATTGCACATAGATTGCAGAAGAATGTAATTCTCAAGCGCTGCGACGGTGCTTGTCGGGTTAGGGAGGCCACCGTGCGGTTTGAACAACCAAAGGGCACACCAGGAGCTCTAGGTGAACTGGACTACACCAATCTGACCTGGGATAAACCCTGGAACCAATACCGCGGGCAACTGACAAGCATCGAGCGCATGCCGTCTTATGTTTTAGAGCCCTGCGGGCCGGCTATTGCCCTGACTTATGGCAACGAACTTGATGCCCAGCAACTTGAGCTGACAGATTCACTCACCGGTCGTTCGATAGACCTAGAAACTTTTTTGCAACGCCGCCTGTTTAGCGATGGGCTGCTGATCGCTCACCGAGGCCAAGTTATTTATGAAAAATATTTCAACGGGTTCGAACCCTCAGATCAGCACCTGATTCACTCCTGCACTAAAACGCTCACCACAATGCAGATCGGTTTGGCCGTGCAAGAGGCAAAGATTGACTTAGCCTCGCCGGTAACAAAATATGTCGAAGAGTTGGCTGGTATCAAAGCCTGGCAAAGCGTTAGCGTGCAAAATCTGCTTGACATGGCCACCGGTGTTCAATCAGACGAGCACTATGAGAACCTCAGCTCGATGTATTACGAATATGCCAACGCTATTGGTTATTGGGGCGAGCAAAACAGCAAGCTAACGGGTGCTTTAGATTTTGTTGCAACCAAATTGATAAATCAAGATTGCAGCCCAGCAACCAAATTTAACTATGCCTCCTACAACACAAACCTGCTTGCAGTAATGCTTGAGCGCACCTATCAAAAACCCGCTGCCGCGCTTTACGAAGCTGACCTGTTTCAAAAATCTGGGCCTGAGTTTGAAGCCTTCCTAAACGCCGACCCTCAGGGAGTGCCCATCATTGAGGGGCACCTCAACCTAACGCTAAGAGACTTTTATCGTTGGGCATCAATGCTTCACAACGATGGCAAAAACCTGCGAGGCGAACAGGTGATTGCAGAATCTTGGGTTCAAGACTGGGTCAAACACTCAGATACCCGAAAAGCAGCATTTGAGCGCAGTGAATATGCCGGCCTTTTTGCCGAAGGTCAATATCACAATCAGCTATGGCTGCCAGATTGCCAAAACGGCATCTCTGCAATGCTCGGCATCTATGGCCAGTTTTGCTATTCAGACCGCGAGCGCGACCTGCTGATTATTGGGCTCTCTTCTTACCCCGAGCTAGCGCCAACCCTCATGACCGCCCACATGCAAGAACTTTGGCGGGCGATTAGCAACTTTGTCGACGCGGCGACCATTTAATGCGAAAAACCCCATCCGCTTAGATGGGGTTTACTTGCAAAACGTTTAGCGAACGCCCAAAAGGTCGATCACGAACACGAGGGTGCGGCCCGAAAGACGGTGACCGCTGCCGGCGACTCCGTAGGCATCAGCTGGTGGGCAGATCAGGGTGCGGCGACCGCCAACCTTCATGCCCGGAATGCCCTCTTGCCAACCCTTGATGAGGCGGTTCAGCGGAAACTCGATAGGCTCACCACGACCCCATGAAGAGTCGAACTCTTCGCCGGTTTCATAGTCAACGCCGAGGTAGTGCACCTTCACGGTGCCGCCAACTGGGGCTTCGACGCCGGTGCCGATTACGTCGTCTTTGATGGTCAGTTCTGCCGGTGCAGGCTCAAGAAATGGTTCAAGTTCTGGTCGTTCTAGATTTGTCATGAAAAAAGCTTAACAAGTCACCCTTAGTCTTATTGCATGTCTGCAACAATCACAAAGTTTGTTTCTAAAGGGCTCGAGCGCATCGAGCCTGGTCGACCCGTGGTTGTGCTGCTGCACGGTTATGGCGCCAACGAACGCGACCTGCCCGAGCTGATGAGTTTTCTGCCAGAACTGCCTTGGGTTGCCCTGCGTGCGCCTATCGACCTAGGCGGGCAGGCTTTTGCTTGGTATTCGGCCATCGACCCGCTCACCCCTCCCCTAGAGGCCATTGAACCTACAACGGTGGCAATCTGGGATTTTCTCGACCGCACCCTGCCCGACGACTCACCGCTTGTGGTGCTGGGCTTTTCGCAGGGCGGGCTGATGGCCACGCAGCTGCTTCGCACTAGACCTGAGCGACTAGCCGCCACAGTGATTCTGGCGGGCTTCATGTTCACGGGCGAGCAGCCTGGCGACGCCGCGTTGACCACTCTGAAACCAAAAGTGTTCTATGGGCGTGGTGCTAACGACCAGCTCATCACGCGCGAAGCAGTGAAGCACCTCAACGTGTGGCTGCAAACTCACACTCGCGCCCAAACTAAGGCCTATGACGGCCTCGGCCACTCGGTCAACAACGCGATGATGACCGACGTTGGCGCCTATGTGGCCGGGCAGCTCGGCTAGACACTTATTCAGCACCCACAAAAGACGAGTTCAAGACACTAAACACGAGAGGATGCCCCGATGGCCCGATTCATAATCTCATTCAACGACGGCGACATGAAGGTTGCCGACGACGAATGGCAGCAAGTGGCCGACGACTCTCACGCGGTGGTAGCCGAGGCTAAAGCGGCTGGCGTTTGGATCTTCGGCGGCGGCTTTCACGACTATCGCCCCGTTGTCGTCACCGAAAACGGCACAGTCACGCCAGGCCCAATCACACCGAGTGATGTCACCCTAGGTGGCTTCTCAGTTATCGAAGTGGATACCGCCGAGCAGGCATACTTTTGGGCCGCCAAAATCGCCAAAGGCTGCCGTTGCCCGCAAGAAGTGCGCGAGTTTATCGACGACCCTGCGTCGGTGAATTGATTCAAAAATTACTGTTGGTGCGCGACCGCCGCCAGCTTCGCAATGTCTCGGGCGTCGAGCCCGCAGCATCCGCCAACAAAGTCGACACCGAGTGAGCGCCACTCGGGCCAGTATTCGTCGGCTGATTTGCCACCCTTATTAGTCCACTCCCCTTTAAAGGCATCCCAGCGACCGCCTTTGTTCGGGTAGACCACGATGGGCAGATCGGTAGCAGATTTTGCAGTGGCCACTAGCCCAGCAATCAGGTCGGGGTTGACACAGTTGAAACCGATTGCTGCCAAGGTTTTGATTTGGCTCACCGCGGCAATCGCATCAACAATCAGCTCGCCCGACCAGAGTCGGTCAGTTTCGCCAGCACTAAAAGACACCCATACCGGCAGTTTTGAATCGGCAAGCACAGCGGCTAACGCGCGCGCTTCGGTTAGGTCGGGAATCGTCTCGGCAAGAAGAATGTCTGGTTCTGCGGCGCTCAAGACTGCGATTCGCTCGGCGTGAAAAGTTTCTAGGGCCTTTTGGCTCACACCATATTTGCCGCGATATTCAGAACCGTCGTGCAAAATCGCGCCATAGGGGCCGATGCTGGCTGCAACCTTAGCGCCGGTGCCCGCAGCGGCACGTTTGGCAGTTTCAACCGAGCTCACCAGTGCACGGTCGGCATCGGCCGCGGTGCGCCCCACCTCAATAAAACCGGCGCGTGAAATCTGATAGCTCGAAGAAATCACAACCTCGGCACCGGCCTCAATAAAGTTGCGGTGCGCCTGCTCAATGAGTTCTGGGTGCTCAAGCAGAGCACGGCCCGTCCAGAGCGGGCCATCAAACTGGGCGCCCAAGCGCTCCAGCTCGGTCGAAAGCCCTCCGTCGATAATGTGTGCCAAGAGGGCTCCTCGAAAGTTCAGATTTGCTAATACTGTAACAGCAGCCGCTAAGGCGGCCTCGAGTCGGCAACTGTGTGACAAAATGTTAAGGTTTGGTTTGAACTGCTCGCTCGCACGCGAAATACTTGGGCAGGCCCACTTATAAAAGGAACATAATGCCACTTCGCAAATTTGCGACCGCAGCCGTTGTTGCTGCCCTTAGTTTTTCACTTGCAGGTTGCAGCGTGGGCAGTTCTGCCACCCCAACCAACAGCGCGGCTTCGATTTCGGTTGATTCAGCTGCCGCGGCACTTTTGCCGGCTGAGGTTGCAAGCGCTGGCGAATTGAGCATTGGCGTCGGCACCGACTATCCACCAAATGAGAGTGTCGATGCAAACGGCAATCCAAGCGGATGGGGCATCGAGCTAGCTGGGGCCATCGCAGCAAAACTTGGCCTCAAAGCACAGCTTGAGGTTGCTGATTTCGACAAGATTATTCCGAGCATTCTTGCTGGCACCTACGGTTTTGGCGAGTATTCATTCACCGACAATGCCGAGCGCGAAAAGCAGGTTGACTTCGTCAACTATTACAACGCAGGCATTCAATGGGTGAGCGGTGCAGGCAAAACTGTTGACCCAAACAATGCTTGTGGTCTCAAGATTGCAGTTTATGCAACCAGCTATGAAGACACCGACGAACTGCCTGCAAAGTCGGCTGCCTGTGTTGCCGCTGGCAAACCAGCGCTAGACGTTTTGAAGTTCGACGGCCAAGAGGGTGCAACCAACGCTGTAGCGCTGGGCCAGGCTGACGCAACCTCAACCGACTCGCCTATCGCATTTGCGGCAATCGCTGCCAGCAAAGGCAAGTTGCAAGCCGCCGGCGCAAGCTTTGAAGTAGCCCCATATGGTTTGCCAGTTGCTAAGAACTCAAAACTTGGTGCGGCAATTCAAAAAGCTCTGCAGTCGCTAATCGACGACGGCACCTATTTGACCATTCTTAAAAAGTACGGCGTTGAAAGCGGTGCTGTTAGCTCGGCAACCATCAACGCCGGTGCTAACGGCTAGTTTTGGCAAATCACCGAGGTCGCCAGTTTGACGTTTCGAAACCCGAAACGTCATCTGGCGATTTGCCTTTCATCCGCGCTAAAAAATTGGCGAGACCATGGCGCACCCTAAGCGCTGTGGTGATTATTGCTTTGGCTCTCGCATTTATTGTTGATGCCAGCAACCGCCCCGCATATGACTGGCCTTCGGTTGGCGTTTATCTTTTTGATCGTCGCGTTTTCGAAGCGGCGCTAAACACTCTGCAGCTAACGGTTTATTCGATGGCCGGCGCAATCGCGCTAGGCGCAGTTCTGGCCGTGATGCGCCAGTCACCAAACCCGGTGCTCAAAAGCGTTTCTTGGGTTTATATCTGGGTGATGCGCGGCACCCCGGTTTATGTTCAGCTGGTGTTTTGGGGGCTGTTTGCGGTGATTTATCAAACCGTGAGCATTGGGCTGCCAGGGTTGCAACCGTGGGCAACTTTTGAAACTAAATCGGCGATCAACGTGTTTGTTTTGGCCATCATCGGCCTTGCCCTCAACGAGGCAGCCTACATGGCCGAGATTGTGCGCGCTGGTTCACTCTCGGTCGAACACGGTCAGGTTGAAGCAGCTAAAGCGCTAGGCATGAGCTGGTCGACCATCACTTTTAGAATCGTGTTGCCTCAGGCGATGCGTTTCATTATTCCGCCAACAGGCAACGAGGTGATTTCGATGCTTAAAACCACATCGTTGGTCACCGCAGTGCCCTACAGCTTTGACCTTTATGCCCGCACCCACGACATCGCGGCTGAGACCTTCAACCCGATTCCGCTGCTCATTGTTGCCTCGATTTGGTATCTCTTTTTCACCACGCTGCTCATGATTGCTCAGCACTATCTCGAAAACCGTTTCTCACGCGGGTTCGACGGGCAGGCGCGTCGTGGCTAAATCACTGGTTCAAGTTCAGAACGTTTTCAAAAGTTTCGGCGGCAACATGGTGCTTGAGGGCATCAACCTTGAAGTTGCCGAAGGCGAGGTGTTGTGCATCATTGGCCCTTCGGGTTCGGGCAAGTCGACTTTGCTGCGTTGCATAAACCACCTAGAAACAATAGACGCTGGCAGAATTTTTGTTGACGGTGAACTAATCGGATACCGCCAGCAGGGCGAAAAACTCTTTGAACTGCACCCGCGTGAGGCCACCCGCCAACGCCGAAACATTGGCATGGTGTTTCAACGCTTCAACCTGTTTGCTCACCTGACCGTGCTCGAAAACGTTTCACAGGCGCCGATTTGGGTTTTGGGTCAGCAAAAGGCCGAGGCTCGCAACAACGCTTTGCAACTTTTGGCACGGGTTGGTCTTGCCGACAAAGCCCAGGCCTACCCTGCCCAACTTTCGGGTGGTCAACAGCAGCGCGTGGCTATCGCTCGCGCCCTGGCTATGAAGCCAAAGCTGATGCTTTTTGATGAACCAACCTCAGCTCTTGACCCTGAGTTGGTTGGTGAGGTTTTGCAGGTGATTCGAGACCTGGCAAACGATGGCATGACCCTGGTAGTGGTCACTCACGAAATCGCATTTGCCAAAGAGGTTGCCGACCGCGTGGCATTTGTTGACGATGGCAAGATCGTTGAGCTCGACACACCGGCACAGGTTCTGCTAAACCCTCAAGAGGCAAGAACCCGCGAGTTCTTGGCCAAAGTTCTTTAGGCGAAAGTTCTTTAGGCGAAAGTTCTTTAGGCGAAAGTTCTTTAGGCGAAAGCCACTATTCGCCTTTTTTGCTCTTGAGGTCGGCCTTAGCTTGTTTTTCTTGGCGCTTTTCTTTGAGGTTTTTCGCAGGTGCTTTTTTAACGTTTTTCTGCTGGGTCTTTTCGGCCACGAGTGGTTCCTTAACTAGGCACCTACTTGGCGTCTAAGCCAAGACTACGCCCCCGCTGCTCTGTGCGGGGTTGACAACAAACGCAATCGGGTCTTTTTTATGTATAATTGCTATGAAATCAAAGGCGGGTTTTTGATTTCGGGGGAAAGCAGGGGGCTATGTCGAAACTTTCGACGCACATCGTTCGCGATCAACGCGCTGACATTCAATATTTGCGGGCATTCGCAGTTTTATCGGTTGTCATATTTCATTTTTGGCCAAACCTATTGCCGGGTGGCTTTGTTGGCGTTGACATCTTTTTTGGCATCTCAGGTTTTTTGATCACCGACCTGATGATGCGCGAGGCAGCGACCACCGGCACAGTTCGCCTCAGCAACTTTTGGGCAAGGCGTCTGCGCCGGCTATTGCCCGCATCACTTTTGACCATTTTGGTGTCGATGCTTATAACCCTGTTAATCGTGCCTAAGAACCTGATAGACTAGTTCTTTTCAGAGTTTTTAGCCGCAACTTTCTATTTTGAAAACTGGCGACTCACCCTCGATTCTGTCGACTATCTGGCAGCCGAAAACGTGGCATCGCCGGTTCAGCATTTTTGGTCGCTGGGTGTCGAAGAGCAGTTCTATTTTGCTTGGCCAATAATTTTGGTGCTTTGCCTCTTGAGCGGGCGAGTTCTAAAGGCGTTGAACTCAAAACTGGTTCTGATAATCGTTCTTTCGGTTCTATTGCTGAGTTCGCTCTGGTTATCGATTGTCGAAAGCTACAGCGGGTCAGCCGCCAGTTATTTTGAAACCACCACGCGAGTTTGGGAGCTATTGCTGGGTGCTCTGGTTGCGGTGACGGGTGTGAGCGGTTTCGCAAGCCGCCTCAAGAGTCGGCAGTTTCTGAAACTCGTCGCCTGGGCAGTTTTAGTTTTCACGGTGGTTGGTTTTAGTGCAAAGACGGTTTTTCCGGGTTATTTGGCGGGTCTGCCGGTGCTAGCGACTGTGGCCTTGATTGCGCTTGGCGCACCGCAGCGAGCCTCGAAGGGTCGGCGGTCAGCCACCACCCCAGGCGCAGCGAAACCGAATCGATTTATTGGCAAAGCACTTTTGCCAGCCAAATTTATTGGCGACATAAGCTATTCGCTTTATTTGTGGCACTGGCCACTGTTGATTTTGACCCCTTGGTTTCTGCACTCTAAACTCAACGATGCCCAGCTAGTTGCAGTTTTAGCTTTGGCGATTTTCATAGCTTGGCTTTCTAAAACTTTTGTCGAAGAGCCGCTGCGCCGAGCACCTGCTGGCAGACTGCCTCACCTAAAAACTTTCGTTGCGTCAACAGCCTCGCTGGCGTTTGTTGCCGCGCTTATTGTGCCGCTGCAGATGCAAAACGCGCAGGCAGCCGCCACCGAAAAAGCTGCGGGTTTGAACCTATTTTTAGCAGAGACCCCCTGTTTTGGTGCTGCCGCAGTTGATGCTTCGGCATTTGACTGTGCAAATAACGGTTTGGCAAAGAACTTTGTCACCCCTAGCCCACAGAACCTTCACGGCGATATTCCTGACCGCTACGTTGAATGCCAAGCCGCACCCTATTCAAAAACCCCCGTCGAGTGCATTTTTGGTGTCAAGGGTGGCACTCGAGTTGCACTGGCAGGTGACTCGCACGCTTTTATGTGGATCGACACCCTTGAGGCGCTGGCCAAAGAACATAACTGGGAAGTTCACTCGTTTGCCCGTGCCTCATGCCCCTTTTCGCACGTTGCTTGGCCTCGAAATATTGAAGCCCAGTCGGGTACCTGTGCAATTTATAACAACAACCTTGACCAGCTGCTGGCAACTCAAGACCCATATGAATACCTGTTCACTTCGCTAAAGTCGGTTTCTAACACGCCGGCCAGCGCCGATAAAGCAGGCGAGGCACTAAAAGGCTTTAAAGAATCGTGGATGCCGCTCATCGCCCGCAACACAAAGGTTATTGCGGTTAAAGATGTGCCCCGTTCGCAAGGCAATCAGGCAACCTGCGCCCTTGAACACCCAAATAGTCTTGACCTTTGCCTAACCGACTTTGATTATGCCAATGGTCAACACGACTGGTTGTTTGATTCTGCTGCAAAAGTCGAAGGCGTTTTTCGGGTTGATTTGACCGAGTATTTCTGCAAAAACAATTTGTGCCCGCAAATCATTGGCTCGGTTTTTGTCTATCGAGATTCAGGGCACATTAGCGCAACTTATTCACGCACACTGGCACCGTTTTTGTGGCAGAAGCTGGTTGAAACCAAGGCCATCAGCTGACGGCTCTTAGCTAACGGTGCTTAGCTGACGCGGCTGGGCTAACGGCGCTTAGCTGACGCGGCTGGGCTAATATTTTGACTACAACCTTTTAGCTTCGGGAGCCCCTTTATGCACGCAAAACCTAAGGGCATTAGCGTGCGCCCCGACATTCAATATCTGCGAGCTTTTGCGGTTTTGTCGGTTTTGGTTTTTCACTTTTGGCCCAGCCTGCTGACCGGCGGTTTTGTTGGCGTTGACGTCTTTTTTGGCATTTCGGGTTTCTTAATCACCGATCACCTGATGCGCGAGTTTGACTCTCGCGGTCGCATTAATGTGCCGCAGTTTTGGGCTAGGCGAATGCGCCGCCTGTTGCCCGCCTCGCTAACCGTTATTTTGGCGGTGACGGCAATCACACTCACCGTGGTGCCTAAAAACTTTGTGCAGCAATATCTGAACGAACTTTTTGCGTCAACGTTTTATTTTGAAAACTGGCAGCTTGCCCTCAATTCGGTTGACTACATGGCCGCCGAAAATACGCCTTCGCCGGTTCAACATTTTTGGTCGCTGGGTGTCGAAGAGCAGTTTTATTTTGCGTGGCCGCTCATCATCATGGCTTGCGTTTTGGTGGCTCGTCGCCTCGGTGTTCGTTTTGCACGCAGGCTAGTTATTTTGACGGTGTGTCTCATTGTGGCTGGTTCGCTGTGGGCTTCGGTTAGCGAAACTTTTGCCCAGTCACCCGCAGCCTATTTTGAAACCTCAACTCGAGTTTGGCAGTTGGGGCTTGGTGCGCTGCTAGCTTTGTCGCGACTGGCCGAAAAACCTAAGCCGACTCTTGCTTTGGTGATTGTTAGGTCTTTCGCATGGCTTCTGCTCGCCTACACCGTCGTGACTTTTAGCAGCTCAACGCCTTTTCCGGGCTATGCAGCAGCTATGCCAGTGTTGGCGACGCTCGCGATCATAGCTTTTGGTGATGGCTCGGCGGTGAGCCGCGGGCGCAGAAGCCTCGTGCAAGGTGCGGCCTCAGGCAGGCGGGCATCGCGCAGGGCAAGTGAGGGCTGGTCTTTTCTAGCGCCTTTCAAGTTTGTGGGCGACATCAGCTATTCGGTCTATCTTTGGCACTGGCCACTGTTGATTTTGACACCCTTCATAATTGGCGCCGACTTAAACAACGTGATGCTGTTGGTGCTTGCAGCGGTTTCAATTTTGCTCGGATTTGCGTCTAAGAAACTCATAGAAGAGCCCCTGCGCAACCCTGGTTTCAAGCGTCACCTCAACCTCACTACTTTTGCTTCGGCGGCTGCCGTTATGGGCATTATTGCCGCAGTTATTGTGCCGGCGCAAAACCAAATCTCAAGTGTTGCTGCCAGCGAGCGAAACCAGGGTGTGCAACTTTTTGAGGCTGGCACACCCTGTTTCGGCGCCGCTGCTTGGGGCGCAAGCGCCTTTGCCTGCAAGCACAACGGTTTGGCTAAAGACTTTGTCACCCCAAGCGTCGCCTCGCTGGCCAAAGATATTCCTGAGCGCAACGATGAATGTTTTGTAACTCGCATGAACACCGACACGATTCCGTGTGTGTTCGGCAAACCCGGCGGCACACGCGTGGCTTTGGTTGGTGATTCTCATGCCTATCACTGGCTCGCAGCGTTGCAGGTGATTGCCGAGCAGCAGAACTGGCAGATCTCTACATTTGTTAGGTCTTCGTGCCCATTCTCACACGTTGATTGGGTGCGAACTTTGCCTGCCGACGGCGAACGCTGCGCAGAATGGAACAGAAAAGCCGACGCCGCTATCGCAGCGCAGGCACCGTTCAAATATGTTTTCACCTCGCTGAAAGCGGTGGGCAACATTCTGCCAGCAGGCACTTCAAGCAGCACCGCCCTTGATGGGTTCAGAAAGTCGTGGCAACCGCTCATTGACCGTGGCGCCAAAATTATTGCGATTCACGATGCACCCCGCACCTTGGGCAAACAGGCCAGCTGCGCTTTGGCTCACCGTCACGACCTGCAAAAATGTTTCACTCATCAAAGCCTGGCGCTCGACCAAAAAGATTGGCTTTTCGACTCGGCTAAAGCACTGCCCGGCGTAGCCACAGTAGACATGACAGAATACTTTTGCGCCAACGGCAAATGCCCACAGATTGTTGGCAACGTGTTTGTCTATATCGATAACAGCCACATTTCACAAACCTATGCGCGCACCCTTGCGCCCTATTTGTGGCAAAAACTCAAAGCCGCTGGCGTGGGAAACTAACCCCAAAACCACGCAACTTTGGCGTGGGCAACTAGCCCCAAACCACGCAACTTTGGCGTGGGCAACTAACCCCAAACCACGCCAATCTGGGCGCGCACATCGTCGAGCAGTCTCATGATGGCAACAGTTTCAGCTAGCGACATGGTGTTGCTCTCGAGTTCGCCTCGAGCTATGCAGGCTTCGGCTTCTAAAAACTGATAAATCTTGCCGGCTTCACGCACCGGCGACTCAAAGCTAAACAGAACCTCGCGAGACGGGCTCAAAACCCGAAACGCGCTCTGCTGATAAAACGGCCCGTCGAGCACGATTGAACCTTTGCTACCCAAAACCGTGGCGTCGGTTGGCCCGGCTTGAGTCATGCAGGCGTGCAACGTGCTGCGACGACCTTCACTGTGGTCAAAGATGATCGAAACCTGTGCGTCGACGCCACCGTCGCCAACACCGTCACCGAACGGCCCAGCATCAGCGTCGGTGATTGCGCCACGAGCCACCGCACCGGTCGGCAGGCCAAAAAGTCGAGCCGCAAAGTTGATCGGGTAAACCCCCAAATCGAGCAGGGCTCCCCCACCCAGTTCTCGGCTCCACAGCCGCGGGCTTTGTTCGGCGGGCAAAAATTGACTGTGGTCGGCTAGCAAATATTGCGGCTCGCCGATCATTCCCGCTTCGATGCACTTGAAAAGTTCAACCTGCATCGGCAAAAAGCGCGTCCACATGGCCTCCATGCAAAACACGCCGGCTTGTCGCGCCGCCACAGCAATTTGTTGTGCTTGCGCGGCATCCATGGCAAAAGGTTTTTCAATCAACACGTGTTTGCCCGCAGCAATCGCAGCCAGCGCGCACTCTAAATGGGCCTGATTGGTTGTGACCACATAAACCGCGTCAACCTCAGGGTCGTTCGCAAGCGCCTCATAGCTGCCGTGCGAGCTTGCCAAACCCAACTCGGCGGCAAACTCGGCAGCGCGTGAAGCATCGCGCGCGCCAATCGCGTGCACCTTAACGCCGTGAGACTGAATCTCACGAACCACATCGCGAGCCAACCGACCAGCACCCATCACACCCCAGCGAATTTTCGACGCAGATTCAGGTTTTTGGGCGTTGGCTTCAAAGGTCATGCATCAACGCTATCGCTAAAGGTGGCTCACCTGCGGCAGCACCTTGGTTCCAAAAAGTTCAATCGACTTCATCACAATCGAGTGGCCAACATTGCCGATATCCATGTGCAAAATATGGCGGTCATGACCCAGCTCTGAGTGCATCGCGGCTAAGCGATCTGCAACTTCGTTAGGGTCGCCGGCAAGAATCGGGCCGTCGCCACCCACCTGAAGGTCGAAAAGTTCGCGGTCTGGTTTGGGGCGCCCACGTTCAATGGCGCTTTGAACCACCGAGTTAAGCCAGTGCGGGTAGAGTGCCTCTTTGGCCGCGCGCGCGTTCGATGCAATCAGCCCGCGGCCGGCAACGGCGATTTTTAACGCGGATGCCTGCGGCCCACCCGCCGCAGCAACCTCTCGGTAATGCGCCAGAAGGTGCTTGTTGCTCGCCGGCGGGTTGCCTAAGAACGAATAGATTGCGTTGAAACCGAGTTTCGCTGCGCGTTCAGATGATTCGAGGGTGCCACCGGTTGCCACCCAGGTGTCGAGTTTTTCACCAAAGGGTTGCGGCCAAATGCCGGCGTTGTTTAGTGGTGCGCGCGAGGTGCCGTTCCAGCTAACCGGGTTTTGGCTGGTGAGCAACTTGAGCAGCCCGAGTTTCTCGGTGAAAACCTGCTGGTGGTTGGCATAGTCAACGCCAAAGAGTGGGTAGGGCTCAAGATATGCGCCACTGCCAACTGTGAGTTCGCCTCGGCCTTGGCTGAGGTTGTCGAGGGTTGCATATTGTTGAAACACTCGCACGGGGTCTTCGGTCGGCAACACTGTGACAGCGCTGCCGAGGTGAATGTTTTTGGTGAGCATTGCGGCTGCCGACAAAATCTCGGCCGGCGATGACACTGGGTAGTCTTGGCGGTGGTGTTCGCCGATGCCAAAGTAGTTGAGGCCAACCTGATCGGCGAGTGTGATTCGTTCGAGCAGGTTGCGCATGATTTGGGCGGCCGGCACCCAGCGTTTGGTGGCAGCGTCGATGCTGCTTTCACCAAAGCTATAAAGCCCGAGTTGCATTTTTGCTTCTGTCTAAAGTTGAAGGCTCCCCACCGGTTTTGCGATGGGGAGCCTTGCTTGGTGGTTGCTCTGAGCTTTTGGCTGCTGGCAACTTTTGAGTTATTAGGCGCGAACAGTCTTTAGCGCACGTGACCATGCGGTTAGCTGTGCGAGCTGAGCTTCAAGCTCTGGCAGTTTCTGTGCGGCGTTTGGCGCAAAGGCGCCTTCTGACCAGTCATAGAACAACGAGAACATTAGGTTCACGCGAACGTCAGCGATTTGAACTTCACCAAGAATTTGGCGAAGGTGCTCGGCGGCGCGCACGCCACCCATTGAGCCGTAGCTAACGATGGCTGCAGCCTTGTTAGCCCATGGGTCGCGGGTGTGGTCGATGGCGTTCTTTAGGCTGCCTGGAATGCTGTGGTTGTATTCAGGGGTTACGAAGACGAAACCGTCGAAGGTTGCAATCTTTTCGGCCCAACGAGCAGCGTCTTGGGTGGCCTGGCCAAGGTTTGGCAGGTTGTAGTCGGCTAGGTCGACGAGTTCGAAGGTGGTGTTTTCGGCAGTTGCGTGCTCGAGAACCCACTTGGCAACGGCTTCGCCGACGCGACCCGGGCGGGTGCTGCCAACGATGATTCCAATGCGAAGTTCAGACATTTTGGTGCCTTTCGGTTGTGCAAATTTGTTTGGTCTATTCAGGCTATCAGATTTAGTTGATACATCAACTAAATCACTAAGATTTAACCATGCCGATGAAAAAACTTTCACTTGCCGAACAGCAGGTTGCCTGGAAGAACTTCACGCTAATGCGTCAATCACTCGCCAGCGCGCTAGAAGCTCGCCTGCAAGCCACCAGCGGAGTGAGTTCGGCCGACTTTCAAATCTTGCTGGCGCTAGGCGAATGCCCCACCGGCAAACTGCGAGGCAAAGACATGGTGGCAGTTATCGGCTGGGAGAAAAGCCGCATCTCACACCAGGTATCACGCATGGAGTCACGCGGTCTAGTTGAAAAATGCGACTGCGACGACGACGCCAGAGCAGCCTGGATCACACTCACCGAAAAAGGTCGCGAGCTTCGCGAACAGGCAATCGAAGCTCATCAAAAAGCCCTCAACGAGCTGTTCTTTGATGCTCTAGACGCCCAAGAGCTTGCGGCAGTCAACTCACTCTCAACCAAGCTGGTCGAACGACTCAAGAACTAGCTACGCTTCACGAGGTTCGTCTTCGCAAAGTCAACGAACCCAGCGCTAAGCTCACCAAAGCAACACCCAGCACAATCAAAATCTCAAGCCAAACATCACCAACCGGTTTGCCGTCGGTAAAATCCACAATCGCCCTCAGGCAGTGAGTCAGGGGCATCCAATCGCTTAGAGAGCGCAGCGCCGCCGGCATCTGATCGACCGGCACAAACAAGCCACCCAGAATAATCTGCGGAAAAACAAAGGCCGGCATGAACTGAATCACCTGAAACTCAGTTGAGGCAAAAGCCGAGAGCAGCAAACCCAACGCCATGCCGCTCAGCGCATTAGCAACCGCTGCGATGAAGATCAAACCAAAGTCGCCGCGAATATTTAAACCACAAACCTGCCAAGCAAACAACAGGGTAATCGTGGCCTGCAACACAGCCATAGCCGCAAACGCCAACGCATAACCGGCAATAAACTCACCCTTGCGCATGGGAGTAGTCAAAAACCGCTCAAGGGTGCCGCTTCGACGCTCGCGCAAAGTCGCAATTGAAGCAGCCAAAAACATCACTACGAACGGAAACAACCCAACCAAACGGCCACCCACTCGGTCGAAAGCCTGTTGCGAACCGAGCATCCAGCTAAACAAGCCCACCAACAAAGAGGGCACCACAAACATCAGCGCAACCGTGCGCTTATCACTGCGAATCTGCATAAGCACGCGCAAAGTGATTGCAAAGGTGCGGCTAAATGACCTCATAAAACACCGCCATTTGCCAAAGTCAAAAAGGCCTCCTCGGCCGAAGTCGAACCCGTTTTAGTGAGCACTGCCGACAAAGAATCATCAGCGATGATTCGACCCTCGCGCACAAACACGATATGGTCGCACCGCTCAGCTTCATCCATAACGTGGCTAGAAATCAGCAACGTCTTGCCCGAATCGGCAAGTTTGCGAAAAATCGCCCAAATCTCACCCCTCAACACTGGGTCAAGGCCCACGGTGGGTTCATCCAAGATTAAAAAATCGGGCGAACCCAACATTGCCATCGCCAACGAAACTCGGTTGCGCTGCCCACCCGAGAGAGCGCCCACTTTTTGTTTGCGAACATCAGCCAAACCAAGATCGGCAATCACAGACTGCACCGCCGTTTCGGGCAGATTCAAAATGCGGCTAGCAAACCTGAGGTTGCGCTGCACGCTGAGGTCATCAAAAACACTCGAAGACTGCGTTGAATAGGCCACCCTGGTGTCAAGGCTGCGACTGCCGGCGGGTTGACCCAACACCGTCACTTTGCCAACAACCCCCGATTGAACACCTAAAAGCGCACGCATCAGAGTCGATTTGCCGGCACCGCTAGGCCCCAGCAAACCAATAAGTTGGCCGCTCGAGATGCTCAGATTCACATCGCTCAACGCAACCGCAGCACCCCTCCGAACGGTAACGTTTTCAAACCTAGCAACTTCGCTCACAGCTTGATGCTATCGTCATCGGCGCGCACAAGTCGCCTAAGCAAACCAAGATTTTTGCAAAATGAAAAGAGCCACCCCAACCGCTTCGGCTGGGATGGCTCTAAATCGAATGGTTGAAAGCCGCTAGGCTCTCACACCCGTGCCTCGTTTGCGCGAGAGAGCGTCGATGGTTGCGGCCAGAATCAGCACCGAACCGGTGACAACCAGGTTGACACCCGCCGGAAACTCAAGCAGACCCAAACCGTTTTCAATCATGACGATAACGAAAGCACCAATAGCGGCGTGCACCAAACGGCCACGACCGCCAAAGAGGCTAACGCCACCAACAACCGCAGCTGCCACACCGTTTAGAACGATTTGTCGACCTGCAGTTGCTTCAACAGCGCCCAAACGGCTCACGTGAAACAGACCCGAAACCACAGCGAGCATCGAACAAATGATGAACGCGGTGATGCGAATGTTTGCAACTTTAATGCCCGCGCGGCGAGCTGCCTCGGCGTTGCCACCAACTGCATAAAGGTGACGGCCAAACTGAGTGCGGTCAAGCACCAACGTGCCGGTGAACAAAATGAGTACGGTGATAGGAATCACGATAGGCACACCCGAAATAGCAAGAATGCCGTTGCTGCGGTTCTGGTTCAAAAGAAACACAGTGACACCGCCAAGAATGGCAAAAGCCGCCAGCTTTGCAATCAACAACTCAATAGGGCGATTCGCGAGGTCATGGCGAGCACGACGGCGACGATCCCAAAGCGAAACAGCCGCTGAAAGCACGAGCATCAAAACCAAAAACGCCCAACCAGCCCAGTCAGGCAGGTTGTTGTTCATGATCGACTTGATTTCAGGAACATCGACGCGAAAGATGCCACCCTCGCCAAGCATCACGAGCTGCAAACCTTGAAAACCAAGGAACAGACCCAGAGTCACTACGAATGATGGAACACCAATGCGCGCCACAAAGAAACCGATGAGCGCACCGATGGCGCCACCAATAACAAATGCCACAACGAGTGCAACGATCCAGTTGGTGCCGCCCTGCAATAGCAAGAAGAAACCAGCCATCGCAACACCTGCGGTCACACCGGCCGAAAGGTCGATCTCACCCAGCAAAATCACGAAAACCAACGCAACAGCCAACATGGTCAACTCGGCAGCCTGAACAAAAAGGTTTGCGAAGTTCAACTTGGTCAAAAAGAATGGGCTGAGTGCCGAGAACAAAACACCAACGGCAATCAACGCACCAACAGCCGGCAGGGCACCCATCTCACCATTTTTGAGACGCTGCACATAAGCGGTGATTTGGTCGCGAACGTTACCTTCGTGACCCGAAGAAATCTTTACGTCGCTCATGCTGCGGCTCCATCCATGCTCTTTGTGCCGGTGATGTAACCCACAACATCGGCTTGGGTTGTTTCTGAGGTTTTGACCGAGGCAACCATTTTGCCCAAGTAGAGAACGCTGATGTAGTCACACACTTTGAACACATCGCCAAGGTTGTGGCTAATGATCACAACAGCAACGCCCGAGTCGGCTAGGCGACGAACCAGGTTCAAAACCTGCTCAGTCTGCGCAACGCCGAGGGCTGCAGTTGGCTCGTCAAGAATCACAAGTTTTGCTTTGCGAAGCACGCTGCGAGCAATCGCAACGGTTTGGCGCTGACCGCCCGAAAGGCTCGAAACCTTTTGGCGAACCGACTTCACGGTTCGAACCGAAAGGCTCTGAAGCGCCTTGGTTGCCTGAAGCTCCATGCTGGCTTCGTCGAGGGTGAGCTCGGTGATTTCTTCGCGACCCAAAAACATGTTCTGCACGATGTCGAGGTTTTCGCAAAGCGCGAGGTCTTGATAAACGACTTCGATGCCCAGATGGCCGGCCTGGCGCGGTGAGTTAATGTGAACGACTTCGCCGTCAAACTTGACGGTGCCGCCGTCGTAGGGCTGAACGCCTGAAAGACCCTTAATCAAGGTTGACTTGCCGGCACCGTTATCACCGACGAGAGCGGTAACTTTGCCGCCATATGCCTTAAAGTCGACGCCCTTGAGCACATCGACTGGGCCGAAACTTTTGAGAACTCCTGCGAGTTCGATTACTGGAACATCCATCGGATTTTTTCCTTTTTTCTTTTGGTTCAAAGTAGCAAACTTGCGCCGACCATAAATGATCGGCGCAAGTTTGCTATTGGTATTTGCTTTTGTTACTGAACGCCGTTGGTAGCACAAGCAGCAGCTACAGCAGCAGTACATAGGTCTGCAGCCTTTGCATCGCCAGCAGCTACAACGTCTTTCACGTTGCCAGCCTTGACCAAGATTGGGGTCAATGCAACAAACGGGGTGCCGTCTGCAAGCTTCTTGTCAACAGTTGGGGTTTCGCCCTTTAGCAACTGAATGGCAAGGTCTGATGCAGCAGCTGCCTCAGTCTTGAATGGCTTGTAAACAGTTGCAGTCTGAAGACCTAGCAACACGTTCTGAAGACCAGCAACCGATGCGTCTTGACCTGAAACAGGAACAGTCTTGCCGTTCTTGCTCAAGATGGTGATGATGTTTGCAGCGTTGTTGTCGTTAGGTGCTAGAACTGCATCGATCTTGCCGCCAAGCTTGGTGTAAGCCTGCTCGAACTCGGTGCCTGCAGTTGGTCCATCCCAGGTGCCGGCCATGGTGAATGCTGGCTTTGCACCTGCAGCGCTAAGAACTGAAACAGCGCCGTCGAAGAACATCTTGGCGTTGCCGTCAGCAGGGTCGCCGCTTGAGTAGACAATGCTTGCAGTCATTGGGTCTTTGCCCGCTGCTGCTAGACCGTCAAGAATGGTCTGACCTTCCATTTCGCCAACCTTGGTGTTGTCGAATGAAACATAGTAGTCAGCGCCGGTGATTGGGCGGTCATAAGCAATAACAGGAACACCCTGAGCCTTAGCCTTGGTTGCAACTGCTGCGCCAGCACCCTGTAGGTCAACTAGCATCATGACGCCACAGCCCTTGGTGAGCTGCTGGTCTGCGATGGTTGCAAACTTTGCGGTGTCGTTCTGAGCGTTCTGAATGTCGGCTTCGAAACCGGCAGCCTTTAGCGCGCTCTCAAGAGCTGGGCGGTCGCCTGGCTCCCAGCGAGTGCCGCTGTCTGCGTCAGGAAGGATGATACATGCGCGAGTGCTCTTCGCAGGTGATGAGTTGCTGCAACCGCTGAGCAACAGTGCTGCAGATGCGGTAACGGCTACTACTGCGAACAATGAAGACTTCTTCATTTTTTGCCTTTCGTTCCATAGAGATAAATTTTGCTGCGCAACGTTGCCACAGCCAACCTGTATTTAAGGCCTGCGATTATGTTGCCCTAGACAACAAATAGATTCAAATTCAAAACACCCTTTTTCGCTAACGATAAAGTAACGTTACAAACCTGTGACTTTGACTATTTGAAAAAGGTCGCAAGCCTCGCCACTCTATGCTTATTTTGGGTTTAGCAAATGGTTAGTTTGCTGGCGCACCAAACAACACCGTGCACATCGAACTACTGAAAGCGAAGAAGCAAAAGGCCATGCAATCCAACAAAGTTGGCAGCAGTCGCGAAGATTTGCGCATTCACAACCTTTCGCTGGTTCTCAACCTAGTGCACCGAAGCAAAACCATCTCACGATCAGACCTTGCCGCTCAAACCGGCCTCAATCGTTCAACCATCAGCGACCTCGTATCAGAACTTTCAACCCTCGGTTATGTGGTCGAGAGCGAGCGGGCACAAGCATCGGGCGTAGGCAGACCGAGCCACATCGTTGCAGCCAGCAACCGAGTCGTTGCCATCTCGATCGAAATCTCAACCTACGCGATTCGCGCAGCAACGGTGGGTCTAGCCGGCATGGTGATTGAAAGACGCCGAGCACTCACCGGCCTGATGCCCAACCCCGATAACTCGGTTGCCACAATTGCAAGGCTCGTGACCGAACTCAAAACATCGATGCCCAAAGACACCATGGTCACAGGCATTGGAATTTCGATTCCGGGGCAAGTCAACCAAGAAACCGGCACCGTGCGCCAAGTGACAGCTCTCGGATGGGGCGAAGTGCCCCTAGCGCAGCAAGTGTCAGAGATCACCGGTTTGCCGGTGCGACTGGGCAACGACGGCACAATCTCATGCACCGCCGAACGCGACTTTGGTGCGGGCCGAGGCTTCAGTGAAATCGTTTATGTGTTCGGCGGTTCAGGCGGCATCGGCGGTGGCGTAGTAGTTGGAGGGCAAATACTTCGCGGTTCTTCAGGCTTTGCCGGCGAGCTTGGTCACATGCGAATCTCAGACTCAAAAATCGAAGACAACGCAGGTTTAGCTGGAACCGTAGAAGCCCTGCTTCGTCGCGAAGACCTGCTAGACGCACTACACCTAGACGATGCCGACGACGACGAGTTGTCAAAAGCAATCGCAACCTCGCACTCGCCCCGAGTAAAAAAACTAATCGACCGACAAATCGATATTCTGGGCATTGCAATCGCCAACTGCGTAAATATTTTCAACCCAGAAGTCGTGCTGCTAGCTGGCTTCTTGAGCGTTCTGTTCGACGCCGACGACTATCGCCTTTTGGCCCGGGCTCGCGCCGGCGGTCTGGCAGGCGCACGCGAACGCGTTGTGGTTCGCAAGGCAGAACTCGGTTCAAACCTCGTGCTGATCGGGGCAGCAGAACTGGCGTTTGCCGAACTGCTATCAAACCCAGCCGGCGCCAAACTCTATAACCCCAAAAAAATCAAATAGGCGAAGCGCAACCGAATCGCCCAACCTGCGCCAATCATCCAACCTGCGCCAGGCATCCAACCTGCGCCAACAAGCGATCAACAGCGATCGCCAATAGTCAAGCTGGCGGTTTAGACTCAAACCATGCCAGACCAAATCACCGCCGGCCTCCCGCTGCTGCGAGCAACCTCGGGCGAACCCGCACTCTGCCTAGTCACAGGTGCCACGGGTTACATCGGTGGTCGTCTAATCAGCGAGCTGCTGCAACACGGTTATCGGGTGCGGGTGTTCGCCCGAAACGCCGAACGGCTTCGTGACCACTCTTGGATCACCCAGGTTGAGGTTGTTGAAGGTGATGCCACCGACAGCGCCGCACTAACCCGCGCGCTCGCAGGGGTTGACGTGGCCTATTACCTTTTGCACTCACTGATGAGTGCCGGCGATTTTGAGTCTCAAGAACAAACTATGGCCAAAGAGTTCGGTGCTTTAGCCAAAGCCGCGAAGGTTCGCCGCATGGTCTATTTGGGTGGCATGATCGATCAGCGCGCTAAAAGCGACCTTTCGCCTCACATGCATTCGCGCATGGCAACCGGCGAGATTTTGCGTGCCAGTGGTGTGCCAACCATTGAGCTTCGAGCCGGAGTAGTTATTGGTTCAGGTTCAGCCTCGTTCGAAATGCTTCGCTACCTCACTGAGCGTTTGCCGATAATGACTACTCCCCGCTGGGTTGAAACCCGCATTCAACCAATTGCGATTCGCGACGTGCTGCGTTACTTGGTCGGTGCTGCCGCCCTGCCTGCCGAGATTTCAGGCGACTTTGACATTGGTGGGCCAGAAGTTTTCACCTACCGCCAGATGATGCTGCAATATGCTGAGTCGGCTGGCCTTCGCAAACGCATCATTATTCCGGTGCCGGTGCTCACTCCAAATCTTTCAAGCGGATGGGTGGGACTGGTCACACCGGTGCCGTTCACTTTGGCCAAACGCTTGGTCGCCAGCCTCAAGAACGAGGTGGTTGCGCGCGATGACAGCATCCGCCCGTTAATTGCCGACCCTGAAGGTGGGCTTACCCCGTTCAAACGGGCGGTGCAACTGGCTCTAAAAAAGATTAAAGAGGCCAACGTTGAAACTTCATGGTCGAGCGCTTCGCTGCCCGGCGCACCATCTGACCCGTTGCCAACCGACCCAAACTGGGCCGGCGGTTCGCTCTATAGCGACGTTCGCACTCTCGAAACACCAGACAGCCCGGCCACGGTTTGGGCGCGAGTTGAGGGCATGGGCGGCGAACACGGTTATTCAACCGCCAACTGGGCTTGGCGCGTGCGCGGCGTTTTAGACAAGATGGTTGGCGGCGTGGGTCTTCGCCGCGGTCGTCGCGACCCAAACCACCTGATCGAGGGTGATGCTCTAGACTTTTGGCGAGTTGAAGCTTTAGATCGCGGCAAGTTGCTGCGGTTGCGAGCCGAAATGAAAATGCCTGGCTTAGCCTGGCTCGAATGGAGTCTTGAACCAACGGCCTCTGGCGGCACCAAAGTCACGCAACGCGCAATCTATGCCCCGCGCGGGCTGTTGGGCCACGCCTACTGGTGGTCAGTTTGGCCGATGCACGGCCTGGTTTTTCCGTCGATGGTGAAAAACGCCGCGTTCGGCCGCCGCTAAACCTTTAAGGTGGTGAGCCTGCAAGACGCTTTCGTGTTCATGCGCCGTAACGCAAAGCCGCTAAACCTGCTGATAGATGCGCACGCAGTCTTCGGCGACGCGGCTCCACGAATAATAATCGCGTGTCACCTGTTGGGCTTTTTGCACAAAAGCTAAGCGCTCGGCAGGTGACCAAGAGTTGACCTCTGCGATTTTGTCTGCCCACTTTTGCGGGTTGCCCTCGGCGATCAAGAAGCCGGTTTCGCCGTCGCGCACCGCATCAACAATGCCATCAACGGCACTTGCGATCAGCACTGCTCCAACAGCTGAAGCCTCAATTGCGGTTAGCCCAAAACCTTCAAAGTCACGGCCAGCCAACGTTATGTTTGGCATGATTACCGCAATTGCCCCGAGGCGAAGGTTTGCTAGTTCGTCGCCATAGACCGGGCCGAGAAAAGATACGCGTGGGTTGCTCTCGATAGCCTGAAGTTCGCTGGAATCCCAGGTGCTACCGGCAACTTTGACTGTGATGTCGTTTGGCAGCAGCGGCAGCACCTCGCGCACAAACCAGCCGAGGCCCTTGCGCACGGCGAGGCGACCAACATAAAGCACATATTTGGGCGTGGCAACTTGAGCTGACGAAACAGTCGGCTTGGCAAAAGTGCCTAACGGCACAACCTCAACGTTGCGAAAACCGGCTGCGGTGCAAAACTCACCGGTTGGCGTTGAGTTGGCAATCACGGTGGTGCGACGACCGAGCAGCACCGCCCCCGACTTGAGATAGAAGTTATAAACCTTAGGCGCCAAACCAGGGCGAATGCCAAAAGCCACATCGGTGCCGTGAGCCGAAATAACCGAGCGCGAGCGTGGTTTCAAAATGTTCGAAACTAAAGCCAACGGCCACATCGCCATGTCGCCAACGTGGAACACATCCACTTTTTTGCTCTTCGCAATCGCGGCAACAGCCTTAAAAAAGAAGCCGATTAGAGCCGACTTTGCCGGCGTTGCGCCACCCTCGCGACCTGGCAGATAAACAGTTTGCAACTCGACTCGGCCAGAAAGCTCTGACGTTAGCTCAACCGAATAGGTCTCCATGCCACCAACTGCCGGCGGCCACTTGCGGGTGAGATAAACCACTTTGAGCTTTTTGCCGGCTTCGACCATCATGAGCCAATTCTAGGCGGTTGCAGCCCAGCGATTATTGGGCGGCGAGGCACTCATAAATTTTTGCGCCGTGCCTGATATGCCAGGCTGCCGGCAAATAATGTTGAGCGGTGCAGTTTGCCATGACCCATTCTTCGATGCTTCTCAGGTTTGGTGCCAAGTCTTTCAAGCCGTTTATTTTGGCGGCCAAAACCATTTCGCTGTGAATTTGAATCACATAGCGCAACTCGCCGCGCGCGATCAGCTGTTTGAACTGGCTAAGGCTCGGAAAAGCATCGCTGCCGTTAAAACCACCAATCGGCAAAATGCTCAGGTTGGTGCGTGTGATGAGCGGTGCGGCAGTCAGACCACCTAGAGTCGCAAAAGCAAAACGGCGGCCATCTTGATGCGCAGTCAAATAGTCAAGCATCGCCTGTTTAGGAGCATCGAGATTTGTCTGTTGAGAAACTTTTTTATAGGCGGGTTTATCTAGAGCGCCAAGCACGCGAGCTGGCGCGACAACACCGGCAACCGGGTTCATCGGCAATACATGGTTTTGAGCATCAAGCGACCAAAACACCGGCGTCAACAGCAAGCCGGCAACGGCAACCGAGGGCGTCACGAACCGAGAAACCCATTTGAACGACCCCAACAGACGACCACGCAACAAAATCAGCAGGCAGGCGAGCATAGCCAAACCGAACTGCAAAAACTCGATGTTTCGGTGATAGTGGCCGTAGTATCGCTCGATGAAAACGGCAGTAATGCCGGCCGATGCAACGATCGCAACCAAGCCAAGTCGTGAACCCGCTCGCCTCGACTCAAATAAGCCAACGCCAATCAGGGCGGCGGCGGGAATCGCCAATGCGCTGGTATAAAACTGGTGCATACCGGCAACGGTCGAAAACATCACATAAAGGCAGGCAAACCAAGCTGCAAAAAATATCATTATTGGCTTGAGCCGTTTTAGCAGCAGCAACACAATTATCGAAACCACTGCAGCGGGCAGCAACCATGCAATTTGACCGGCTAGATGGTGGTTGAACATTCTGGTGATGCCTGGGTGACCAGCAAACTCTGGCACGTAGGTTTTATATTGACCCTGCGCAAAACCGGCTGTGAGACCAAATCGACCAAGGCCGTTATAACCAAAAATCATTTCAAACGGATTATTGTGCAGTGTGCCACCAATGTAGGGGCGATTTGTTGCCGGCACCAGCGAAACAATGACGGGCCACAAAATTGAGGCGCCCAAGCTGACGATGCCAGATATCAAAATATCAAGCAATTTTTTGCCCATGGTGCGCTCAGTGAACAACCAGGCAACGGCGATGGCCGGCCAAATCGCCCATGCTTCGAGCATGTAGCAATCAAAAGCCAAAGCAACCCACAAACCCAAAAAGATGAGCCTGCTGAGCTTTTGAGTTTTAAAGGCTGTTGTTGCAGCCAAAGCAACGCAGGCGAGCATAAAAACGAAAATGGCCTCAGGGTGGTTCGTTCGTGTGACAGCAACCAAAATTGGCGTTGAGGCAATGATCAAGCCAGCCAAAATGCCAGCCTTCGCAGAGCTAACGCGTCGAACAGCAACGGCCACAATCACTGAAGCTGCAATGGTTGCAAGAGCGTTCGGGGCTTCAAGCGACCAGGTTGAAAACCCAAAAATCTTCACAAAAATGGCTGGCAACCAAAAACTGCCAGGAATCTTGTCTAAGCTGATCGCTCCAGAAGGGTCGAAGGCTCCGAAGAAAAAATTGGATGCATTGAGGCTCATCGATTTAACTACCGCTGCATAGTATTCACCACGCACACCGTTTTCGATGTTGAAAAGTGATGCAAAAAAACCAAAGCAGACGAGCGCAACTAGCCCCAACGACCAAAAATCGAATTTGAATTTGAACTTATCGGCTTGCAATTCACCCTCCACACATGCCTCAGAAGAGCATATTGACATCTTGTTCGGTTGTGCTGGTGTTTAGCTGAAGGCCTCGAGCTGTGACAAGCTTCAAAAGCCCTAGACTAAAACAATGAGAAGCATCGCCGCTGAAATTTCACGTTCGTGGCTGCTTGTGGCCGGCACTAAACCTGAAACTTTCAGTGCCGCCGAAGCATCGCGAGCCGACCAAATTATTCTTGACATCGAAGACGCTGTCGACCCAAAACTTAAGCCAAAAGCACGCGAAGACGTTGCAAACTGGCTAGAGGCCGGAGGCCGGGCCTGGGTTCGCATCAACGATGCAACCTCGCCATTTTGGCGCGACGACCTCGACCGGCTTCGCGGCGTGCCCGGTTTGCAGGGCGTAATGCTTGCCAAAGTTGAAGATGGCTCACAGGTTGCAGAGAGCAACCTGATTTTAGGCGGCAGCACCCCGATCATTGCTTTGGTTGAGTCAGCGTTGGGCATCGAAGAAGCTCGCAACATTGCCTCGGCGCCCGGCGCGTTTCGCCTAGCATTTGGCAGCGGCGACTATCGTCGCGACACCGGCACCAGCGTCGACAACATGGCCATGGCATACCCGCGCTCGCGCCTCGTGGTGGCTAGCCGAATCGGCAACCTACCCGGCCCAATCGACGGCCCAACGGTTGGCCAAAACTACAGCATGCTGCGCGAACAATCTGAGGTTGCGGTGGCTCTTGGCATGACCGGCAAGCTCTGCCTCGCCACCGAGCAGATTGCTGTTATTAACGAGCAGATCAGCCCAACCTCGTCAGATGTGGCTTGGGCTAACGACTTTTTGATTGACTTTGAAGCTGGCGGTCGCGTCATTCGCGATGGCAGTGACCTGCCTCGTTTGGGTCGCGCCGAAAAAATCATGAAGCTCGCGCGAGCTTTTGGCATCGACCCGCTCTAAACCCAACTGCGGCGTTGCCGAGGCTGTGAGGCCTTAGATCTGAGCGCGCTTTTGCTCGCGCCAAGCGCTTAGCACCACCACCGACAACCATGCGGTTTGAATAAACGACAGCAGTCGCTCAAGCACGCCGGTTAGCGGGGCGCTCGGGTCTGTCCAGGTGAACAAGAACCACAGCGAAACAGCGGTGAACATTAACGTGGATGCCACGCTAGCCGCCGGCCTCAACAGTCGTGGTGCGCTCTTGCCAAAACGCATTGACAGCAGTGGCCATGCCGAAAACAGAACGAATGACACTATGGCGAAAACCCGGTGTTCGGTGCTGTAGCCGATGAGTGGGGTGGGGAATATTGTGATGCCGAACATGCACAGGCCGCCGATGAAGATTGCCAGCCGACCCGGCCAAGCTAAGGCTTTGGCATAAGCGCCGGCTATTAGCGAAAGCACACCACCCAATACAAAAAACGCAGACATGATCAAAAGCACGGGTGACTGTGGCGAGGCGAGTTCGCTGATGGTTTGGCGCACGCCGTCGTATCCCGGCCAAACTCTGGTGTGAACGGTGCTGGCAATCGTGCCGGCGATTAGCCAGCCTGAAACGTTTTGAATCGGACCGATTATGGCCGCAATAACTGCGGGTTTGGCGATTTTTGACATGTTCAAAAGCTTAAGCGAACCAATGCTAATAGCAGGCTTTTGCGAGGTATCGTTTAGGTGAAGGCTTTATCGAAGGAGCAAACATGACCACCAAAATCGAACTCACCACTCTTGGTTCAAGCGAAGCTCAGGGTTGCGGCGACAGCTGTGGCTGCGGCTCGGCTAAGGCAGAACCTGTTGCGACACCGGTGATTATTGCACCTGCAAGCACAACCCCGGTGGCAGTTGATTGCCGTTGCGGCAACGAAGCTTCGGCTTGCTGCTGCGCAGACCCAGCTTGCTGCTAGTTCAAACCAGCTTTTTCGGCAACCTAAACGGTTCGCTCAGCGCGGCCCAGATGAGTTTGCGGCGCAGCACAAACAGCACTGCCGCGATCGCTAGATAAACATAGGCGATTTGCATGCGCACAGCTGGGTCGGGCAACACGAAGGTTGCAATGAACAGCACAAATAGCAAAATCGCTGCCCGGGCGCCGAGGCGCAAACCCAATAGCAGAGCAATGCCCAGCAGAGTTTGAGCTGCGGTTAGTGTGAACTCTTCGATCTGGCGAGGGTCCATCGGCAATGCTGCACCATGGCCACCGCCCACAACGTAGGCGATTGGCAGCGAACCAGCCAAGACTGTCCACTGGTTAACTTTTGATGAGATCAGAATCGCCAAACCAACGTTGGCTCGGCCGCGAGCGGCAAAGATTAGCGCTAACGAAAACTCTGGCGCTTCTGAGGCGATTGGCGCGAGCCACTGAACCAGCAAATAGTCGTCGATGCCAAGGCTTTTGCCGGCTTCGATTAGCGAGTGCGCAAAAGGCTCGGCACAAGCCAAAATAATGGCTGCTGAGATTGCCAAAACCACAACCTCAAAAGCGATGCGCTTGGCTCGCGACAACTCACCGATTCGAGCTGCCACGCCTTCAAGCTCAGGCTCTTCACGCTCGGCGTGAGACTGGCGCCAAAGGTAAGCCACAAAAATGGCAATCATGGCAACTCCCCAAACAATGTTGATTTGCGCGGTGATCGGCACCATAAAGGCGAGCACTGAGGCAATCATCAAAAAGCCGAGGTCGGTGCGCGCTTCAGGCTCGAGGGTGATGCCAAACGAGGTCTTTTGGGCAACCTCGCCCGCTCGGCGACCGCGTGAGGCATTGACTGCCCTAAGCGTCAAATAGCCAACCAAAACAATGAGCGGCCAGCCAAAACCTAAGAGCAAACGGTTTGCACCGGTGAGGTTTGCCGAAGCATATTGGGTCATCGAAGGGTCGCTGCCAGCGGCGAAAGCAAAATAGATGCTCACAACGTATTCGGGCAAAATCGTGATGATGGCCAAAATGCCCACGGTTAGACCACCAGACAAATCGAGTTCGGCGGCTTCACCGACCCATCCGAGCATAAAAGCCGACGCAACAATCGCCCCACCAAAAAAGATTGCCTCAACCAGTGGGTCAAAGTGCCAACCGTTCAACAGGGTTAGCAGCGCCGGCGAAGCAAATGCCAACGTGACCAAAAATGGGGTGAGCAGCTTAAACAAATAGCTTGTGCGGTTGGTCAAAACTGCACCTTTCATGAATGTGAGTTGCGTCGGTCAGACATGTTGCAAGTGTGACTTATGCCTTGTGACTTATGGCTTGTGACTCGTGACTTGTGACTTGTGACTTGTGACTTGTGGGTCACCCGATTCACTCTAAACGATGGGTGTGACACCCCAAGAGGCTGTGAATAACTCGTTGTTTTTTAGCCAAGCCAAGTTTTTGCCGGTGTTGAAAGCGTTAGGCGCCGCAGTTGAAGGTTCGATGGCTGCCGTGTAGGTGAGGCTGCCGTCTTCGGCCGGAAAAAACCCTGGTGTGAAAATCACCACGTGCTTGAAAGTTTGATCTTGCCAAACATCTAGCCCGCGACCGTCTTGGGTCAAAAGGTAGGTGTGGGCGTGACCCTCGGCGTCGTATTCGAGGTCGGTGAAGTCTTGGTCAATAAAAACATCTGGCAGGCGCACACCGGCTCGCAGGTCAAAGACGGTGCCCTCGGTGGCTTCTTCGCCGGTGGGAATCTGACGCTCATCAACGGTGGTTCGAGTTTTCGCCGAGTTTTTAACCACCAAAGTTTCAGGTGCTACAGCCGAAAACTTGAAATAGGGGTGACCGCCAACCGCATATGGGGCATCGCTAGCCGAACGGTTGATTGCGCTGTGGGTGACGGTTAACCCGGTCTCACCAAGCGAATAGGTGACTGTGGTCTCAACCGTGAACGGGTAGGCGTGGCGCGCATAAATAGTGGCGCCCAAAGTAACCGAGTGCGGTGTGCGGCTGATCAGGTCGTATGGATGTTCGAGCAGCAGGCCGTGGTTTGCGTTTTGTTGGGCAACAATGTTGATGTTGAACTGGCGCGCTTGACCGTCATAAACCCACTTGCCGCCGTCGATGCGGTTTGGCCAAGGTGACATTACCGCCCCGGCGCAAAATGGTGCCCACTGATCTTCGGCAAACCCCTGAACCAGTTCGATGGTGCCCACGCTCATTTGCCGCAGTGAGGCGCCAACCTGGGCGATGGTTGCCTTCAAATCACCGAGCAGAGCGCTGGTGTAGTGAAGCTCAAATTGTTGGCCCGATGCTGACGTCATGGGTTCTAAATTACCACGCGGCCTGGGGTTAGCGAACGCCAACGCCGGCGCTTTGAAGTTGCTTCAGCGCAGCAGCCGAACTCTCGGCAGCAACACCGGCGCAAAGCTCGGGCAGCACACTAACTTTGAACCCTGCTTTGTTGGCGTCGAGCGCCGATGCCAGCACGCAATAGTCGGTTGCTATGCCGGCAACATCAATGTCGGTGACGCCCAAACGGTTAAGAAGGTCAGGCAGGGTTTCACCATCAGGCGTGGTGCCCTCAAAAATAGAATATGCGGGTTTGCCTTGGCCTTTTTGAATATGAAAGTCGATCAGGGTGGTGTCGAGATTGGCGTGATAGTTGCCGCCTTCGCTGTCGGCAACGCAGTGCACCGGCCAACTGTTCACAAAATCTGGTGCTTCACCCGCGTGAGCAAAGTGACCGCCGTTGTCGTTGTGTGCGTCGTGCCAATCGCGAGAAGCAATCACAAAATCATATTTTGAAGCGGATGCCCCTTCGGCCCGCAGGTAGCTCGTAATGTCGGCGGCGGCTTGTGAGCCCCCGCTGCAGGCCAGCGAGCCGCCTTCGCAAAAATCGTTCTGAACGTCGATGATAAAGAATGCTTTAGCCATGTTTTGCCCCTGCGAAGCCCAGTGTTTTAGTTTTGCGACAGCGTTAGACCGCAGCGATAAAAGCCGGTGACAAGGTTATCGATCGCCAGTTTGGCACTGTCGCTAACGTTGCCGAGCGCATAAACCGCAAAGGTCAGCGTTGAGCCGTCGGCTGGCTTTATGTAGCCGGCGAGGGTGTAACCGTGTTTGATCCAGCCGGTTTTAGCAAAAACTTTGCCATCGGCATCAACGTTTTTGCCGCTAAAGCGCGAAGCCAACGAACCGCTTTCGCCAGCCACCGGCAAACCTTGCGCGATGTAGTTGAGGTTGTCGCCACCGGCAAGCACAAGCTTCATTAGGTCGGTGAAGAACTTTGGGGTGACCTTGTTTTGGTCGCTCTCGCCTGAGCCATCGATCAGCACCATGCCGGTGGTGTCAAGACCGAGTGAAGTTAGCGCGGTTTGAAAACTGTGGTTGATTGAGGCAAATGAGCCGTCGCCACCTGAATCCAACGAAACCAAACGAGCCAAATATTCGGCCTCAGTGTTGTCGCTAACCTGAAGCATGTGGTTGATCCAAACGCTAATCGGCTGCGAAGTCACACTGGCAATTACGGTGGCACCCACCGGCACTATGCCCTGGTCTAAAACTGCTGCACCAGCCGGCTTGCCGATGGCCGCCTTAAGGTAGTTGCCTGCGTGCATCACAGGCGAAGCACTGCGGCGCGAAGTTTCTTTGGTTGGGTTGCTGCGGTCGCCATCCACTTGCAAAGCCGTCACGTTTGACACAAAACCGTCGGTCAACTCGGTCTTAGGCCAAGTTGGCTCATATGATGGGCCGTTGAAAAGCGAAGAATCTAGGGTGATTGCGGTGATCGCCGGCACCGCGTTTGACTTGGCCCACGAGTTGATCAAAACGGCGAGGTCAGAAAGTTTTGGCGCGTTTTCATAAACCGACTGCTGGCCGTTGAGCGTGCGGCTGAGGGTCGGGTCGCCGGCACCTTCGAAATAAATGTGGCCAGAGTCGGCAGGGTCGACATAAACCTTGGTGGTCACACGATAGTTAGGGCCAAGCACTTTGAGAGCAGCTGCCGCCGTGAGCAGCTTCATGGTTGAGGCTGTGGCGTTGCCGGTTTCACCGCCGAGGTCATAAAGAATTTTGCCAGTGGCGTTGTCGACCACAATTGCCTGAAGTGCGCCAAGACGTTTATCGGCCGCCAACTTTGAAACCGAGCAAGCTGCAGCGGTTGTGGTTGGGGTGGCACTTGCGGTGTCGCTCGCAGTGGCGCTGGGGCTTTGACTCGCAGAGTTGGTCGGTGCCGGGGCGGGCGAACCAGCGGTCAAGATAATCAGAGCAACCACAACCGCACCAGCTGCGGCGCCAATGATTGACTCTTTGATGTAGGCAAAACCTGCCTTGATTTCTGACATTAGTCTCCTGAACAACAAGCTGCATAAAGCCCGAAGTTTAACTTTATCTTGCCTCGATAAACTAGTGGCATGAAACGTTTTGTTGGCATTGTTCTGACCGGCTTAGCTTTGACCTTGGGCATTGCGATTGCAACCCCAACTGCGGCTTTGGCTCACGACGAAATCGTGGCAACCACCCCGGCAGCCGATGCCAAAATCGCCCCCGGCATCATCAAAATTTCGGTGACTTTCAACGAAGATGTCATGAACATTCCACCCCACCAAGGCTTAGGGATTCAGGTGCATTTTGCTGGCGGCTCATCACAGGTTTTAGACTGCCTCGAGGTTAGCGGCGCCGAACTTTCAGGCGTTGTCGACGCAACCGAAACTGGCGAATACACCGTCAACTGGCGCTCGGTGAGCAGCGATGGTCACGCAAACTCTGGCACGTTCAACTTCACAGTTGCCGCCGGCGCTAAAGCTGGCCCGGCGCCAGCAGCCGATTCAACCTGTTTGGCGCAGCTCAAAGCGGCAACCTCGGTGAACCCTTCGCCAACCGAACAAGACTTCACCACTGCTACCCCAACTGCCACCGCTAGCGACACCGGCAGCAAACTTGACCCAATCGTTGGCCTGGGTTTGGGTGTTGGCCTGTTTGTAGTTTTGAGCATTCTTGGCGCTTTGGCTGCCGAACTGCAAAAACGCCGCCGGGCACGCAAAGCCGAACTCAAAAAACTCAAAGCCGAGGTTGAAGCCAACCCCGAAATGTTGCGCGACCTCTAATCGCGACTAACTACGGCTAAAGAGTTGCCACTTCACAACTAAAGAGTTGCCACTTCACAACTAAAGAGTTGCCACTTCGCCGTCGTGCGGCGCGTGGGCGCTAAAACCGAGCTGCTGTTTGATGCGGTCGCTCAGAACCTCAGCCGCACCAGCTTCACCGTGCACCACAAAAACTTTGGTCGGGGCCGGGTTTGCGCTGCCGATCCAGGCAATTAACTCGTCGGCGTCGGCATGCACCGAGAATGCACCAATCTGTTCAATCTGTGCTCTCACCGGCACGAGCTCGCCGTGCATTTTCACAAAATCTGCGCCATCAGCAAGCGAACGACCACGCGTGCCAATCGCCTGATAACCAACCAGCAACACCGTGTGAATCGGTTTAGGCAGCATATTGGCCAGGTGATGAACCACTCGCCCACCGGTTGCCATGCCCGAAGCCGAAATGATGATGCAGGGGTGTTTCGGGTCGTTGATTGTCTTTGACTCTTCAACCGACTGCAGCTGCACAAGCGTGCCCGGGTCGAACGGGTCGAGCCCACGCCAAGCTTCAACAATCGCTGGGCGAATCTCGGGCGAACCTTGGTCGATAGCGTCGCGATAAAAGTCGAGTGCCTTAAGCGCCATGGGTGAGTCGGCAAAAATTGGCACGCGACGAATCGCGCCTTCGGCCATGAGCTCTCGCAACCGAACCAAAATCACTTCGGTGCGGTCAACAGCAAAGGCGGGTATCAACACTGAACCGCCGCGGTCGATGGTTTGGTTGATGATCGCGGCAAAATCGCCCGACATGGGTTCGTGTTCGCGGTCGCCGTAGGTTGACTCGGTGACGATTGCGTCGAGGTGACCAGCAACGATTGGTGATGGTGCAACCAATAGCGGATGCTCGTTGCGCCCCATATCACCCGTGAACAAGAGGCGTTTGCCAAAGAATTCGAGCTCAACAAAAGCCGCGCCAAGAATGTGACCGCTGGGGTGAAAAGTAACCCAGGTTTGCTCGGCAATGTGGGTTCGCACACCAAACTCGTTTGACTCAAACTGGTCAACGGCCTGCATGGCGTCTTGCTCTTCATAAAGCGCCACAGGAGGGTTGTGTTTTGAATAACCTTTTTTGGCTGCATATTTTGCGTCTTCGGTTTGAATTCGAGCCGAGTCGAGCAACACAACTTCGGCCAGTTTGCCGGTGTATTCAGTTAGGTGAATCTTGCCTCTAAAACCGTCTTTGACAAGTTTTGGCAAATAACCGCAGTGGTCAAGGTGCGCGTGGGTTAGCACCACAGCATCAACGTCGTGCGGGTCAACGGCCAGAGGTGCCCAGTTTTTTAGGCGCAACTCTTTGAGGCCCTGAAACAAACCACAGTCAACCATCACGCGCGTATCGCCGCAGCGAAGCAAAAAGCGGCTGCCGGTCACAGTGCCGGCTGCGCCAAGAAACTGAATGGTGACTTTTGGCGCGCTGCCGCCTGCCGCGTGGGCAGGTTGTGCGGTCGGGTGCGCCTGCTGGTGGCTCGGTGTTGCCGGCACGGCCGCGCTGGCTTGCTCGGTCGGCGCCGCGTGGGTAGGTTGTGCGGCCGGCTCAGCTGGCGCCGCATGCTGAGCTGGCGCCGGCGGCACCGCGCTCGAGATCGGCTTCGCGCTGATGTTGCCTGGCGTTTGACCTTCGCTGGTCACGTGCGGGTGCTTGCTCATATTGTGAGTCTATGCCCGTTGAGGCGAGCGCGGGCATCCGCTTTAAAAACTAAAGGCAACCTAAGTTGGCGACCTGCCCATAAGTGGCAGAATCAAACTAGAAAGCAGGGGCATTATGAAACGCATCAACGCCGAACAGTTGCAAGCAGTTTTTGAAACACTCGGGCCAAACCCGCGAGTTGTTGCTTCGGGCAACTTTGCCACCCCGCACACGCTGCTCGGCTTGTTTGACGAGGTTGTGCCCGAATACCGTCTGCACATGTTGAATGCGCAGCCGGGTATTCCCGACCGCGAAGGCGTCACCTATGAGTCGGCATTTGTTGGTGCCGGCATGCGCCGCCACCCGCGCCTCAACTATGTGCCAAGCCGCCTCAGCCTCGTGCCGGTGCTGTTTCGCGACCACTATGCGCCCGATATTGTTTTGCTTCACACCTCGCGCCAACGCCACGACACTGTTTCGCTGGGCACCGAAGTTAATGTGTTGCCGGCAGCAATCGAAGCTGCTCGTGCCCGCGGGGCACTTGTGATTGCTCAGGCCAACGAGCAGATGCCATACACCTACGGTGATGCGCAAGTTTATGAGAACGAAATCGACTACATCATCGACGTTGACGAAGCTTTGGCAGTCAAACCCGTTCACGCGCCGAGCGACATCTCGCGCGAGGTGGGTCGACTAATTTCAGCCAAAGTCACTGACGGTTCGACTTTGCAGTTGGGCATCGGTGAGATTCCCGACGCGGTTATCGAGCAGCTGCACGACCGTCGCGACCTGCGCATTTTCACCGAAATGTTCAGCGACGGAGTGCTCGGTCTTCACCGCGCCGGCGCCCTCGACCCCGACATTGCCATCACCGCGAGCTTCATCTTTGGCTCGCGCGACCTCTATGACTGGCTCAACCTCAACCGCAGCGTGCGCATGCTTCGCACCGAAAAAACCAACGACCCCGGCCAAATCGCGCGCCAAGCCAAAATGACCTCAATTAACGCCGCGCTGCAGGTTGACCTTTATGACCAAGCCAACGCCTCACGCGTTCGCGGTGAAATTTATAGCGGATGGGGTGGCTCAACCGACTTTATCGTCGGCGCCCTGCACGCACGAGGGGGTCAATCGTTTATGGCCTTGCCGTCGTGGCATGCAAAAGCCAACGTTTCAACTATCGTGCCGCGCATCACCGACCCGGTCACAAGCTTTCAACACAGCTATGTTGTGACAGAACAGGGCGTTGCCGATTGCTTCGGCCACTCGCAAGCCCAACAGGCGCAAAACATTATCAACAACGCAGCGCACCCATCAGTGCGCGACGAACTAAATGCCGCCGCGCACGAAATGGGTTTGTTTTAGCCCTGAAAATGGGTTTGTTTTAGCCCTGAAAAACTACCTCAACTGGGCTGTTTGGGTTTTCGAAAAGCTCAAGGTAGGTTTTGGCGATGTTCGCAGGCGCAAAGTTTGTTGCTGGGTCAACCGTGCCGGCAATGGTCACGGTGTGCACACGAACACCTTGAGGTTTCAACTCTTCGGCCAACAAGAAAGCAGCACTTCGAGTCATAGCCTTGCCAACTGAGAGCACCCCAAATTGGCTTGAAGGAAACATTGCAAACCCGCCACCCGTGATCAGCACGACACCCTCGGCCTGCTTGAGGCCCGGTAATGCAGCTTTTGTCGCGGCGATGATCGAATAAAGATTAACTTCGGTGGCGCTGCGAAGTGCGGCATCGTCAGCTTCAAGCAGTGGGCCGCCCCAAGCGGCTGCGTTATAAACCAGCGCAGCAACCGGCGCGTTAACCTCAGCGATGGCGGCGGCAACGTCACCCGGTTTTGCCGCATCGGCAACTTTAGTGGCAACCTCGGCGCCTTGCGCTTTTAGTTCAGCCGCAAGAAGGTCAAGGTTTGCTTGGTTTCGCGACACCAACAAAATCGGGTGACCCTTATGGGCGAACTCACCGGCAACAGCAGCGCTAACTCCAGGGCCAGCACCAACAACAACGACAACAGCTTTAGACATTAGGTGGCTTTCGATAGCGGCAAATGAGTTGCAGAGCCGCCTAGCAGAATCGAACTGCTGACCTGCTCTTTACGAGGGAGCTGCTCTACCAACTGAGCTAAGGCGGCGGGTTGTGCGAGCGTTTGGCCTTGCGCGCAACGAATAAAAGTTTAGCCGTTTGAACGCTTCGGCGCTAAAACTTGAGCATCATCGGCTTGTGCCAGGGCTTGAGTTTGAGCGGCCTAAGCGTCAACCTGAGCCTGCGGCCAAACGCCAGCCCGGCCGAGGCGCGCGAGCGCTGCCTCAACGATTGGCGAACGGTCGCCGATCAAGGCCCTGATGCCGCGCAAACCTGAGCTGACCAGCGGCACGATGATAACCTTGGGCAGCAGCGCACGCACGCCGAGCATTTTGCGAATGTTGAGTGGCAAGGTTTGCACCGCCGCTTGAAACAAAAACCAATAGGCCAAACGAGTTGCTGGCTTTAGTGGCGGGCGACGAATGAACCTAACAACCTCGAGGGTTTGCGGGGTGCTCACTAAAACACCGTCGGCGATTAGCTGCTGAATCTCGGCGTGCATCGCCTCGGCTTCGATAGGCAGAGTGCTTGCATCGAGCCCTAACGGCTCGACCGAACGCGCCCACTGTGCAACATAGTTGTCGGCGCCGCCAGGAATCGGCTCACGCGAAAACATTTCGTGACTGGTCAAGAATGCGTCGCAAAAGGCGATGTGCACCCAACGCAACAGGTCGGTTTGACGAGCGCTGTAAGCCTCGCGGCGACCAGCACCCGTGGTGTATTCGCCATTAACTCGATCGTGCAAACGGTTCACACGACTAGCCTCGCCCAGCACCGCCGTGGTTGAACCATAAGTCGTCACAGTCAGCCAGCGAATTGTGCCGGCCAGTCTGCCGAGGGCATCCACTTTATATCTTGAATGCTGCGCAACGCCGGCCAGCGAACCAGGGTGCAGGGCCTGAAGAAGCAGCGCGCGAATACCACCAACCAGCGTGGCCATGTCGTTGTGCACCAGCCACGGGGCGTCGCTCGGCAAAAACATGCCCGCCTCATCGCCCTCAGCAACAACGTCAAGCCAAGGCGGGTTGCCGGTCGACGAACCCGAAAGCAGCTTGACAAACTTCACCGCCATTTTTTGTTGAAATGGGGTGGTTTTGAGCTCAGTCATATCTAACCTTTAAGAGTCTGCCGAAAAAGTGCTGGCAGCCAACGCACCTACTACCTAGAAAGTAGCAACTATGAACAACGCCGAACTAATCCAACAATGGAACAAATTGCGCGACCAGGTTGTAATCGCGCAGCTGGCACCGAGCGCTTTGCTGATCACCAGCGTTGCACTATTGCAGTTCGGCCTCGCCGACGCACGTGCTTGGGTCAAGTTGGCGTTCGCGGGCATTCTGCTAGCCTCAGGCATTTTAGGCGCCTTGGCCGAATATGCTGCAGCCACCGAAGCTATGGCAGTTGCAGCCGACCTAGCCGCCAGCCCAGAACAAACTCACCAAACCAAGCAAATCGTTGGTTTTAGCAAGTGGATGAACGTGGTTCGATTTGTGACACCAGCCATTTTTGTGGCCATCTTTGGCGCCATTTTGCTGGCACTGTTCGTTAGCTAATCAGCCGAAAATGTTTTTAGCGGTCTAACACATTGGGTCTGTGGCAGGCACAATCGACTTGATGAAATAGTTGTCAACCGCGTTGGCAACACAAGAGTTGCTGCGACCATAAGCCGTGTGACCATCGCCGCGCCAGGTAACCAAATGCGCGTTAGCCAACACGTGTTTTGCCACGTGCACAGCCTGCGAATAGGGTGTGGCAGGGTCGCCAGTTGTGCCAACCACCAAAATCGGCGCTGAACCTTTAGCGGCATAGTTAGCCGGCGGCGTGACCACCGGGTAAGGCCAAACCGAACACATCAATGCACCAAATGACCAGTAGCGACCAAGCGTTGGGCTCACTTTAAGCAGGCGCTTGTTTTGCGCCACCATGTCGGCCATGTTGCTTGAAGAACGGTCGTCGAGGCAGCTGATGGCTGTGTTGGCTTCTAGGGTGTTCGACTTATAGTTGCCCTTGGCATCGCGGTCGTTATAAAGATCGGCTAATGCCAAAAAGGTTGAGCCGTCAGATTGGTTCAACAGCTGGTCGAAAGCCGACTTAAGATAAGGCCAATAATCGGTGGCATAGAGCGCCATCATCATGCCGGTTTCGGCACTCCACACAGTTAGCGGGCGCTTAGCGTCAGATGTTTGAACATCGTGGGTTTCAAGATAAGTCAGCGTTGCTTTCACAGTTGCTAGGGCATGGGTCAGGTTGCCACTAAATGGGCAGCCGGCCGTTTTGGCATTCTTGAGGCAATCAGCCAAAAAGGCTTTAATTTCGTGGTCAAAGCCCTTCAGCTGAGCAAGGCTCTGCTGCTCGTTGCTAAGAGTTGGGTCAACCACACCATCAAGCACAAGGTGGCCAACTTTTTTGGGGAACAACGTGGCATAGGTTTCACCCAACTGGGTGCCATAGCTATAACCGAGGTAGTTGAGTTTTTTGTCACCAAAAACGGTTCGCAAAATGTCAAGGTCGCGGGCTGCCGAAATCGTGTCGACGTGCGGCAAAATCTTGGTGCTCTGCTTTTGGCAACCGGCAGCGAACTTCTTGGCCTGAGCAATGCTTGCCTTTAGGTCGGCTGGTGAACCGATCGGGTCAGTTTGAGATGCATAAAGCATTTGGTCGGTTTCAGCAGGTGTCAAACATTTGACCGGTGAACTGCCACCAACACCGCGCGGGTCAAAACCAACAATATTGAAGTTTTCACGCAAACGGTCAGTGCCGAGCTGACTATAACCATCTTTGATCCACTGAACGCCAGAAGCACCAGGGCCACCTGGGTTGAAAAACACAGTGCCCAAAGCTTTGCCGCTGTTAGCCTGAGCAAAAATCACCGAAATAGTGATCTGGGCACCGGTTGGGTTTGCATAGTCAAGCGGCACAATCACATTGCCGCACATAAAGTCTTTGTTGCAGCTCGAAAGTTCAAGTGGCTGAGAATAGTAGCTCTGCAGCTGCGGCGTTGGCGCCGTTTCACTAATCGCCGAAGGCACACCCGTTGGCGAAGTGCCGTGAAAAAAGCTGGAAACCGCGGTTCGCGAGCCATAAAAGGCCAGAACAAAAACGGTGAATGCGGCCAAAACTCTAAACACTCTGTTGCTCCAAATTTTTCTCAACGACTAACCTTTCTGCGAAGTTGCACAGCCAGAGCGTCAAGCGCCACCTGGTTCTGCACATTAGACAAAATGCGGGTTCGAGCTTTTTCTATGGCTTCAAGCCGAGCGATGCTTTGAGCGGCGGTGCCTTCATTAGCCAACTCGGTGATTTGAGGCGTCAAATCTTCATTCACAAGTGCGCTGCCAGTTTGCAATTGCACCGTCAAAACGTCGCGATAAAGCGCCAACAAATCAACCAAAATGCGATCAATGCCGTCGCGCAGGCTGCGAGTCGCGCGACGTTTTTGGTTCTCTTCAAGGTTCTTAAACTCAACCCGATAGGCGTTTGGCACCGCCTCTGACTCACCCAGACCAAGTTGGCGACGCAACTCAAGTTTTTCGGTCTGGTCACGCTCAGTGGTTATGGCATCGGCATCTTTTTGAGCCAAAGCCAACCAACGCTCAGAGGTGAACACCGCCGAGCTGATGCCTCTAATGCCCAGAGCCGCCATCAGGGTGTCGCGCCGACGGCCTCGAGCTTCAACCGAGGTGGCGAGGCGCCGTGCCATGCCCACATGACTTTGCGCTTCGGCGGCAACCTGGCGCGCAAGTTTGGGGTCAACACCGTCGCGTTGCACCAGCAGTGTGGCAACGTCTTCGACGCTCGGCACCTTTAGGGCAACGCGGCGCACACGAGAGCGAATCGTAGGCAAAAGGTCGGCCTCGCTCGGTGCGCAAAGCAGCCAAATAGTGCCTGCTGGTGGCTCTTCGAGGGCTTTGAGCAAAACGTTTGACGAACGCTCAGCCATGCGGTCGGCGTCTTCGATGACCAAAATGCGATAGTCGCCCATGCTGGCACCAAAGTGTGAACTGGCAACAATATCGCGAATCTCATCGATGCCAATGATAACTTTTTCGGTGGTCAAAACTTTTACGTCGGGATGCTGACCGTCGAGCACACGACTGCAGATGCTGCAGGTGCCACAGCCTTGATCGGGGCAAAGCAGCGCCGCTGCGAAAGCGATGGCGAGGTTTGAACGGCCAGAACCAGGCGGGCCGGTGAAAAGCCAGGCGTGGTGCACACCTTGATCGCGCTGCGCAACCGCTTTTTGCACCTGCTGCACAGCCTCATCTTGGCCGAGCAAACTTTCATAAACTGTCATGTTAAACCAACAAAGCCTGAACCTTGGCGCGAATCTGAGCCTGCATTGAGTCAACGCTTTGCGAAGCATCGATCACCAAAAAACGCTCAGGTTCGGCATCGGCAAGTTTCAAATAAGACTTTCGCACAGCCTCAAAAAACTCAACTTTTTCACTCTCAAGCCTGTCGGGTTCGGTGCCGGTTTGGTTGCGCCGGCTCAGAGCAGCACCAGCTTCGAGGTCGAGCAAAATCGTCAGGTTTGGCAACAAGCCTTCAACAGCCCAAAGTGAAATGTTGCGCACCTCGGTTTGGTCTAGCGCGCGACCAGCGCCTTGATAGGCCACAGATGAGTCAAAATAACGGTCGCCGATCACAATTTGACCGGCCCCGATTGCTGGTCGAACTTTGGTGGCAATGTGGTGGGCGCGGTCAGCGGCATAAAGCAAAGCCTCGGCGCGAGGCGCAACCTCACCCTTGCGGTGCAAAAGCAGGTGGCGAATTTCTTGACCAAGTGCGGTGCCGCCGGGTTCAAAGGTGCGAATGACGCTCTGACCCTGTTGGGTCAAGAAAGTTTCAAGCAGGTCAGCTTGAGTTGATTTGCCAACGCCGTCGATTCCTTCGAAGGTGATGAATAAACCGGCCAAAACAAATCTACTTTCGGGTTGAACCACGTTTTACTGTGCGGGTTGGAGCTACTTTTTTGGCAGTCGCCTTGCCTGGCTTGCCCGCTTTTGGCGCTGGCTCCCCCGGCTCTAAACCAAGTTTCTCACGGCGAATCGCCAATAGCTCGAAGGCACGGTCAGGTGACAGCTCATCTAAAGCTTCTTCTTTTGGCACGGTGGCGTTGATCACACCGTCGGTCACATAGTTGCCAAACTGGCCAGTCTTTGCCACCACCGGCAACTTGCTCGCCGGGTCTTCGCCAAACTCGCGAAGGGGTGTTGCGGCAGTTTGGCGACCGCGCGCCTTTGGCTGAGCCAACAGAGCTAGCGCTGCATCTAGCGAAATCTCAAAGATTTGGTCTTCGCTGGTTAGGCTGCGTGAGTCTTTGCCTCGGGTGATGTATGGCCCGAATTTGCCGTTTTGCGCGGTGATTGCAACGTTTGACTCTGGGTCAACACCGATGGTGCGAGGCAACGACAGCAGCTTTAGTGCTTCGTCAAGTGTGATGGTTGCTGGGCTCATCGTGGCAAAAAGCGAACCGGTTTTTGGCTTGGCTGCAGCTGGGTCATTCAACACAACATAGCTGCCGTAGCGGCCGTCTTTAAGCAGCACCGAGAAGCCGGTCTCTGGGTCGACACCCAACTCGCGATCGGTGATGACTGGGGCATCGATCAGCTCTTGGGCTTTTTCGGCTGTCAGCTCGTCGGGGGCAAGGCCCTCGGGAATATTGACGATTCGACGCCCGTTCTCGTCGAAACCCTCGGCATTCGGCTCACCTTGAACCTCAAGATAGGCACCATATTTGCCGGTGCGAAGGTCAATGCCATCGGCGATGTTGATTGTGTTGATGGCGCGAGGGTCGCCGTCGGCAACGTTCTCGGCGATGTAGTGCAAACCTGGGTCTTTGGCCGCGTCGGTGCCAAAGAAGAAGTCTTTCAACCACTTGGTGCTGTCGAGCTCACCGGCTGCAATGCGGTCGAGGTCTTCTTCCATCTGCGCGGTGAAAGCATATTCAACTAGGTAGCCAAAGTTCTCTTCGAGGTAGCGAATGAGGCTAAAGGCGATCCAGTCTGGCACGAGGGCCTGACCGCGCCGGGTTACATAACCTTTGCCAACGATGTTAGAGATGATCGCGGCGTAGGTTGATGGGCGGCCGATGCCATCTTCTTCAAGAGCCTTAACCAAGCTAGCTTCGGTGTAGCGCGGCGGCGGCGAAGTTTGGTGGCTGGTCGAAGTGACTTCAACGAGGTTTAGCAGCTGACCAACCTCAAGGTTTGGCAGCTTTGCCTCTTTGTTGTCTTCTTCTTCGTTGCGCGACTCGTCGGCGCTTTCTTCGTAGGCAGCTAAGAAACCTCTAAAAGTAACCACGGTGCCGCTGGCGGTGAACTCAGCCGACTTGCCAACGCTGCTGCCGTTTAGCGGCTCGGCAACGATTTTGGCGGTCGTGGTTGAAACGCGGGCGTCTTGCATCTGCGATGCCACAGTGCGTTTCCAGATCAAGTCATAAAGCTCAAGGGCACGACCATAAAGCACGCTGGCAAGCTCAGCGGGGGTTTTGAAAACATCACCGGCTGGGCGAATCGCTTCGTGAGCTTCTTGGGCGTTCTTTGATTTGCCCGAATACAATCGCGGGGCTTCAGCCACAAGCTCAGCGCCAAACATTTCGGCAGCTTGTTTGCGAGCAGCGTTAATCGCCTGGCTCGAAAGAGTTGGCGAGTCGGTTCGCATATATGTGATGTAACCGTCTTGATACAGCGACTGCGCGACATCCATGGTCTGTTTTGCACTCATGCGAAGTTTTCGCGAAGCCTCTTGCTGCAAAGTCGAAGTTGTGAACGGCGCAGCAGGCTTGCGGGTTGAAGGTTTCGCCTCAACGCTGGCAACTTTTAGCTGAACCGTGGGGTTCTCTAGTGTTGCTGCCAACTCTTCGGCCGAAGTTTTTTCGAGCAGCAAAACGTTGCCCGTTAGCTGACCAAGGTCGTTAAAGCTGTCGCCGGTTGCGATGCGTTTGCCGTCGATGCTCTGAAGTTTCGACTCAAAAACCGGCTCGCCCGGCTGTTGGCTTTGCAACTTGATTTTGATGCCGCAATAGTTGGCCGAAACAAACGCCATGCGCTCGCGTTCACGCTCAACAATCAAACGCACTGCCGGTGACTGCACACGACCAGCGCTTAGGCCACGCTTGATTTTGCGCCAGAGAATCGGCGAAATCTCATAGCCATACAAACGGTCAACCACGCGGCGGGTTTCTTGGGCAGCAACAAGGTTGGTGTCTAGCTCGCGGGTGTTAGCGAGTGCGTTTTGAATGGCGTCTTTGGTGATTTCGTGAAAAACCATGCGCTTGACAGGCACTTTTGGCTTTAGCACCTGCAGCAGGTGCCAAGCAATGGCTTCACCCTCGCGGTCTTCATCGGTGGCCAGAAAGAGTTCATCGGCTTTAGCCAACTCTGCTTTCATTTCGGCAAGCGCTTTGCTGCGGCCAGCTTGAATCACATAGTAGGGGTCGAAGTTGTTATCAACATCAACAGCAAACTTGGCCAGCCAGCCGGTTTTGCGTTCGGCAGGCACATCTTTTGGTTCGGCTAGGTCGCGAATATGACCAACCGAGGCGAGCACCTTATAGTCGCTGCCTAGGTATTTGCCGATCGTTTTGGCCTTTGCAGGCGACTCAACGACAACCAATTTTTGTGATGTTGCCAATGGGTTCCTTTCAGAAACTTTGAAGCTCTATTGCCGGCTCGGCTTAGCTGCAGCCGATGCTTGCAAACTAAGTGTGGCCGTTTTTGTTGAAAAACTGAAATCTATATAGATGTGTAACTTTATAAACACTTCGCTCTCGACAATACGACATGTGTCAAGCTCTGCCGAATTCTTCAGCGAAATCTGCTTGGCGAGTTCGCATGGCGGTGTGGTGCCTTTGCCTCGCAGTGTGTCGTCGGCAACGAGTGCAATGCGATCGGCGAGCGCCTGCGCCTCGAGCTGCTTGGTGCCGATGAAACCTGCAACGCTAACCCAGCTGAGCATGGCCAGCGCCGCTGCTACCAAGCCCAGCGCGAGAACCGTGCCGGCGCCTTGTTGCACCGCTAAACTTTTTTTGAAACCGATTAAAGGGGTGGGCATGGATTCTTATCTTTTAGAGCAGTTATCGCAAAACAAACAAATTGTTGAAGTTCGCGAATCAATGGGCGATGACTCGAATGCGGTGCACGATGTTGACCATTCGATCTTTTTCATGAGTCGCAGCAATGCCAAGCTCGCCGCTAAGCACCTTGAGCTTATGGGGCACAAAATCACCAGCATCAAACGTCGCTGGCACGAGATTCACCTCAAGTTTGTGATCGCAGAGCCAACGACCCTTGAACATCAGAACGAATCGACTAAAAAACTGGTCGCGTTTGCAAGGTCTTATCACGGCGTGTATGGCGGCTGGGGTTCGCTCGTGATTGAGAAAACCCCCTAGCCTCACTGTTTTTCGGCGCATTGCCGCTCGCTAACTTTTAGTGCTGCAAACTTTTCGAAGCCAAGCAGAGCCGATGTCTGGCTCAACCTAGCGCAAACCAGGTTGCTGCCATAGCTGACCTCGAGCGAAGCGCGCGAACGCGACACCCACTCGTCAATGAGTTCTTGTGATTCGCCGCGCGCGAGGGCTCTAGCCACCGTGGCGGCACCGACCAACAGCCGCTGCTGTTGCAGCTGCCACTGACCTACACCCACGATCAACCCAACCACGAGCATCACTGCGGGCAGCGCCACGGCGAGTTCGGCTGTAACCGAACCCTGTTCACGGCTGAGGCTAATCGCCGCAAGCCCTATGCGCCTATGGCGTTGCCGAGCCATTGGGGTTATTGAACGTTAGGGCGCTTCGCACTAGGTCAAACAGAATCTGCTTAACTTCGGGGCTGCGCATGATCACCACAAGCAGGCCCGCAAAACCTACGGCTGCCATCGTTGCTATGGCATATTCGGCGGTGGCTGCGCCGGTTTCTGATTCAAAATGAAGTTTCATGGCTCAACCATGCCTCAGGTTTGCCGCTGGCTAGCGTGCCGAACTAAAACCCGTGCAAAAAGTCTCGGGCTTGCAAAAGTGCACTATTTCGAAGAATAGAGCGATCGGCTGACGTTGGCGTCGGGCGCTTCGAGCAGTGCCTGCACTTGTGGCGCGAATTCGCCGGTCAATATTTGTGCCAGTGTCACGGTTTCTAGCACGTTGCGCAGGGCTACGCGCACGGCTAACCAAACCTGAGCAAGCCCGGCAACTGGCGCCTCATAAACGACATCCTCTGGCCTAATGCCACGAACCGCAGCCAGTGGGCCGTCGAGCACGCGAAGCACGTCGGCTAACACGATTTTTTCGGGTGAACGGCTCAGCCGATAACCGCCGTCGGCGCCGCGTTGGCTAACCACAAAGCCGTTGTGGCGAAGATCGGTGAGAATTCCTTCAAGAAATTTGATGGGAATCGCCTGCTGTTTGGCAATAAAGTCGCCTTTGACCAGCTTGGAGGTTTCAGCGTCAAAGTTGCTTGCCAGAACGATTAGCGCCCTGATTCCATAATCGACTTTTGCTGACACCTGCATAGAACTATCAAACCACGCCTGGCGCGCCTCAGACCTTTGAAACATAGCGAAACTTTTCGTCGCGAAAATGTCGATTTATGTAATCTCTAGTAAATCAGTCGAAATTCAGTTGAAAGATTGCACCCTTTTTATTGGCTTGTTTTTTATCAAGCGGATGGGCGCAGAGGTAATCATGAGCACCACCGAAGCCACCGCCGCAGGCGCTCAGGCTGCCGCGTCTGAACAAGTTGCCGGCAATGAGCCTATTCTCACGATTGCTGGGCTTTCTAAGCAGTTTTCGGCTAAGGGCCCGGTGATTATCGACAATCTGAACCTTAGGGTGAAGGCTGGCGAGTTTGTTTCGCTGGTTGGTGCGTCGGGTTGCGGCAAGTCGACTTTGCTCAACATTTTGGCTGGGCTTGATAGGCAGAGTTCTGGCGAGGTTGAGATTGGCGCTCAGACTTCTTTGATGTTTCAAGAGTCGGCGCTTTTGCCTTGGCTGACCGCTGGCAAAAACATTGAGCTTGCGCTCAAGTTGAGCAACTACCCGCGCGCCTCGCGCAAGGCTCGCGCCCAAGAGCTGCTCGAGCTGGTGCACCTGCCAAACGTTTATAAGCTGCGCCCTCATGAGCTTTCGGGTGGCATGCGCCAGCGCGTTGCGATTGCCCGCGCGCTTGCTCAAGATCGCAAGATTTTGCTGATGGATGAACCTTTTGCCGCGCTTGACGCTATCACCCGTGACTTTTTGCATGATGAGTTGATTCGCATTTGGGAGCAAACCGGTTTGACTGTGATTTTTGTAACTCACAACGTGCGCGAGGCGGTGCGCCTTGGTGAGCGAGTGATTTTGATGTCTTCGAAACCCGGTCGCATTATTCGCGAATGGAAGGTCAATGTGAGAGAACCAAAACGCATCGACTCGGCTGAGGTTTCAACTCTTGCCGCTGTTATCACCGATGAGCTTAGAAACGAGATCAGACGCCATGCCAACTAATTTCAGCAAAGAGTCTCGCGATCTCGAAACGTTTAGCGCTGGTCTTGACGCTCTTGAATCGAGCAAGCGCCAAAAAACCAACTGGACTAAGCGCGTTCTCACCACCCTTGCCCCGCTTTTGGCGATTGCCGTAATCATTGTGGTTTGGGAGATTTTTTATAAGGCGAAGGTTGTTGAAGATTGGATTCTGCCCGGCCCTGGCCAAGTTTTTGCTTCGCTCAAAGACCAATATCAGCAGGGTTTGTTGCTTGAGTCGGCTTTCAACAGTTTGCGCAAAGGTGCTGAGGGTTTTGCGATTTCGCTAGTTTTGGCAACTGTGATTGGTCTTGTGTTGGGCACCAACAAAGTGTTGCGCATTATTTTTCGCCCGATTCTCACCGGCTTGCAGCAGTTGCCTTCGGTGGCTTGGGTGCCTGCGTCAATCATTTGGTTTGGCCTAAGCGACCAAACGCTGTTTGCGGTGGTGCTTTTGGGCGCCGTGCCTTCGATTGCGAACGGTTTGATTTCGGGCATCGACCAGATTCCGCCAATCTATCTCAAAGCTGGCAAGGTGCTTGGCGCTAAAGGTTTCTCAAAGATTTGGCACATTCTGATTCCTGCGGCTTGGCCTGGCTTTTTGCAGGGTCTTGAACAGGGATGGGCTTTTGCTTGGCGCTCACTAATGGCAGCTGAACTTATTGCGGTCAGCCCCGAACTTGGCCCAGGCCTAGGTCAATTGCTCGACACCGGTCGCCAACTTGGCGACATGGCTTTAGTGCTCGGTGCGATTTTGACGATTATGGTCACCGGTGTTCTTATCGAACGATTGGTTTTCACACCGGTTCGCACCATAACCCTGCGCAACCGAGGGCTGATCAACTAGCCTATGGCCCCCAGCCCGCAAGCAGCCTGAGTCGCGCAAGCCGCGCGAATCGGTTTGGCGAATGGGCGGGGCGGCATCCGCTTAAAAAGAGAAATACAAAGTAATAAAACCCGAGTGGTTTTTCTAAAAAGCTAATGTCTATAAAACCACTAGAAAAGGTGGTCAAAGCCACCAAAACCAGAAAGCACTTCAAATGTCTCAAAACCAAAACACAGCACCAAGCAAAAATCAACTATTGCGAGCTATTGCAATCGCAGCGATTTCGATTGCCACGATTGGGTTTGCAACCGCCTGCTCAGGCAACAGCAGAGAATCAGCTCCGACAAAGATTCGAATCGGATTCTTTGCCAACGTTACCCACGCGCCTGCCTTGGTGGCACTGCAAGAGGGCTTTTTCAAAAAATACCTGCCGAGTGGCATAAAGATCGAACCCACACTATTCGCAAGTGGCTCCCCCGCCGTAGAGGCTTTCAAGGGCAATGCCCTTGACGTTAGCTATTTGGGCCCAAACCCGGCAATCAACGGCTTTAACGGCACCAGCGGGCGCCTGCTTCAAATCGTTTCTGGGGCAGCCTCTGGCGGTGTGCAATTCGTAACAAAGCCAAGCATTACCCAGCCGGCCGACCTAAAGGGCAAAAAGATTGCAACACCGGGTCTCGGCAACACTCAAGACGTGTCTCTAAAGTCGTGGCTGAAAAAGCAAAACCTGTCAAACGACGTGACAGTTATTCCCACTGAAAACGCTGAAACCCTGGCTCTGTTCAAGCAAGGCAAAATCGATGGCGCTTGGGTGCCCGAACCTTGGGCATCGCGACTAGTGCTTGAAGGCAACGGTCGCGTGTTTCTCGACGAGCGCAACGAATATAAGAACAGCCAGTTTGTGATCACTCACATCGCAGCCAAGCAGACTTTTTTAGCCGCCAACCCAGACCTTGTCAGCGACATAATCAAAGCCAACTATGACGCTATTGCATTCATCAAGGCAAACCCCGCCAAAGCCAAACAAGACGTTCAGCTGCAGCTAGAAAAATACACTGGCAAAAAACTAACACAGGCGGTTCTTGATCGGGCTTGGAACAACATCGAATTCACCAACGACCCACTAGCAGAAACACTCAACTCTTCAGCAGGTGCAGCCGAAGCCGTTGGTTTGCTGAAACTAAATGGCACGCTCAAGGGAATCTATGACCTATCGCTTGAGAACGCCATTCTCAAAGCGCACAAACAGGCAACTGTTTCTTCAGCTGGTCTTGGCAAACAATAAAGCGACTCGCGCCTAAACGTCTATAGCCAAAAAGCTTCAGACAAAAACGCCTATCGCCAAAAAACAAAGAGGGTTCCAGCTGCCGCTGGAACCCTCTTTGTTTTTGGTTACAAAACCCTAGTGCGAAGTTGCCTCTTCGGCACCATACCCGGTGTAGGCGCGAACGTTCATTTCTGAAGCCCTCGCCGCATCTTCGGTCTTGTTGCTCACAACGGTGCCGAGCCATCCGAGCAAAAAGCCCAGAGGAATCGACACGATGCCTGGGTTTTCAAGCGGGAACCAGTGAAAGTCAACCGGTAGCGGGAACATCGATTTTGCGCCACCCGAAACTGCTGGTGAGAAAACGATGAGCACCACGGCTGAAATCAAACCCCCGACCATCGACCAGACCGCGCCCTGAGTGTTGAAGCGCTTCCAGTAGAGCGAGAAAATGATGGTTGGCAGGTTAGCTGAGGCGGCAACCGCAAAGGCTAGAGCAACCAAGAAGGCAATGTTCTGACCGTTAGCTGCGATGCCACCGGCGATAGCCACAAGGCCAATCGCAACAACGGTGATGCGCGCCACACGCACCTCATCTTTTTGGCTAACCTGACCCTTTTTGATCACGCTGGCATAAATGTCATGCGCAAAAGAGGTTGATGCCGTCATGGTTAGACCAGCAACCACGGCAAGAATCGTGGCAAAAGCCACTGCCGAGATAATGCCTAGCAACCACGGGCCACCAAGAGCGTTTGCGAGCAAAGGTGCTGCAGAGTTAACGCCGCCGGGAGCAGCCAAAATCGGGCCCTTGCCAACGAGTGCAGCCGCGCCATAGCCGAGCACCAAAGTGAACACATAGAAGATGCCGATTAGCCAGATTGACCAAACTACGCTGCGACGAGCTTCGCGCGCACTTGGCACGGTATAGAAGCGGGTCAAAACGTGAGGCAAACCTGCGGTGCCAAGCACCAAAGCTAGGGCCAACGAGATGAAGTCGAGCGGGTTCGCGCCATATTTGAGACCGGGTGCCAACATGGCGTGACCGTCAAACGCTGGGGTTGGCACTGTTGCCGGAGCAACCGGTGGTAGCTCGCCGTGGGTTGCCTTTTGAACTGCGCCATCAAACAGGCTGTTCAAGCTATAGCCAAAGTGAGCCAAAACCATGATGGTCATCACAAGAGCGCCGCCAATAAGCAAGAAAGCTTTGATGATCTGAACCCAAGTGGTGCCCTTCATGCCGCCCACCAAAACATAAACGATCATCAAAAGGCCAACGATTGCAATAACTAGACCCTGCTGAGTTTTGTCGGTGATGCCGAGAAGCAACGCAACCAAACCGCCGGCGCCTGCCATCTGAGCCAACAGATAGAAGAAGCTAACGACCAAAGTGTTTACAGCTGCCGCGGTGCGCACCGGGCGCTGCTTGAGGCGAAACGCCAAAACGTCAGCCATGGTGAACTTGCCTGTGTTGCGCATGAGCTCTGCAACCAAAAGCAAAGCAACAAGCCAAGCCACCAAGAAGCCAATTGAATACATAAAACCGTCATAGCCATAAACCGCGATTGCGCCGGCGATGCCTAGAAATGACGCTGCCGAAAGGTAGTCGCCAGAAATAGCAAAGCCGTTTTGCGGGCCTGAGAATGAACGACCGCCAGTATAAAAATCATCGGCTGACTTGTTGCCTCGGCTGGCGCGCAAAACAATGACCATGGTGATCAGAACAAAGACCGCAAAGATGCTGATGTTCAAAACCGGGTCGAGACCAGCAACACCGGTAGGTGCAACCGCTGGTGCAGTTTCAGTTAAAAATCGACTCATTTGTGATCACCATTCTCGATCTGGGCGTAAACCTTTTTAGCTAGTGGGTCATGAACCTTGTTGGCACGCTTGACGTACCACATTGTGATAGCCCAGGTGGTGATGAACTGAGCGAGACCAAGAAGCAGGCCTAGGTTGACATTGCCGAACACGGGCGTTGCCATGAGGGTTGGAACATATGCCGCCAGCAAAACATAGGCGAAATACCAAACTAGAAATGCTGCAGAAAGCGGAAGAACAAAACTTCTATGCTCGTTGCGCAGAGTTTTGAAATCTTCAGACTTTTCTACTTCACCCCAGTTCACGTCTTTTTGGTTCGAAGGTGTGGCCATTAGAACTCCTTTGTTCGATAGAAAGCCCCCGTGCGCGGCTAAACGAACAACCGGGTGCAGCGGTGAACTTTCTGAAGTCTTGCAGAAACTAGTCAAACGTTTTAACTAAAAAGCAGCAGTATTGAAAAATGATTTCAATTCGTTATCAACGACATTGAGGCCGGAATCACCGCCAAAAACACCAAAGCCGGCAGCGCCAACAACCCGATCGGGGTGAGCATTTGAATAGCGAGCTTAGAAAATTGAAGTTCGAGCTCGAACCCGAGCTGCCGCTGTTTCTGCCGCGAATGCCGTTTTAGCAGTGGCAAAAGCTCAAGCCCGTGCACCGTTGCCAGAGCGAGCAACTCGGCAGTTTCGGCATCTAAATTTTGCTGAGAAACCCTTGCCAAAGGCACACCTGCGGCAGCTTCAATCACCAGCCGCGAAACACTGTCGACCCGCGAAAGCTCTTGACCAACCTTGGCGATGGCGCCGCGGGTGATTTTTGCCAAAACCTTGTGATTCACCCACAGCAGCACCCCGCCTATCAGCAGCGAAACCGGCACAGCGGCATTGTGCGCAGCGGCAGCAAAAACGTTGATGCCAATCAACTGAGCCAAGGCAAGGCAAACTAGCGGCAGCCACAACACGAGTTTTGCCGTGGCACGTGGCGGCGCCACTGCGACCTCAATTTGCGACACCAGTTTTTGATGGCCCTCGATTTGGTTTGCTAGCGCTTCAAGCGACCAAACGATTGATCCACCATATTTTGCGGCTAGCAACAAGAGGTTTTCGAGTTGAACTTGGGTTGTCGGTTCAACCGCTTCGAGCTTTTGTTGCAACACAACTTGAGCGCGGCGCAGGGGCAAACCGGCAGCCAAGAGCGCGGCAAGTTGCCGCAGCGTGCTCGACTCGTTAGGCAAAACCTGCGGCAACGTTTGCCGCGACCTCACAAGAAACCCTGAAGTGCTTCGACCGGCATTGCACAAAGCTCACCCTGCTGACCAACCTCAAGGCGTGAAACCTGGGTTATGCGCCTAACCTCACCCCGGCGCTCAACGTGAATCACCCACTGCACAGCCTCAGCCACGGCAGCCGAAACTGCCGGCAGCAACAAGTTTGCTTGCAACCCGATGGTGGTGATGCGGGTTGCGACCGCCTGCGCATTATTGGCGTGGATGCTGCCCGCAGCCCCGCGATGCCCGGTGTTTAGGGCAGTCACAAGCGTTAGCAGCTCAAGCCCGCGAACCTCGCCGAGCACCAAGCGGTCGGGCCGCATGCGCAACACCTGGCGCATCAGGTCGTCGAGCGTGATGCCGCCGCGACCTTCGGTGTTTGGTTGCCGGGTTTGCAGTGAAACAAAGTGCCCCGGCAGCGGGCCGAGCTCTGCAACCTCTTCGATCGCAATGATGCGTTCGGGGCTGAGGTTGCGCTGAATCCAGCCATTGTCGATGGCGGCGAGTTCTGACGGCGAATAACCCAGTGCCACCTGCGTCAGCAACGCGCGCAGCAGCGTTGTTTTGCCGGCGCCGGTGGCACCCGAAATCAAAAAGTTTTCGCGGCGGGCCAAAACCCCGCGCAGCCACAACTCGAGTTCAAGCCGACCGCCAACAAACTCGTGCAACCCGATTGCCAGGTTTGAATGCTTGCGCACTGATAGCAGTGTGAGTTGTGAACTAGCCGATGCAAGAACTGCATGAATGCGAAATTTGTCGTTGCCCGAGATGCCCAGCTCGGCGGAGGTTAGAACACAGTCGGCAAACGGGTTTGCGAAGTCGATGTGGCGGTCGGCTTGCTCAAGCAGCCAACGCGCTAAGTGCTCAAGTTCTGCTGAGCTGCCGCAGGGGTCGGCCACGCGGCGCAGGCCGCCGCCGAAATCTGCCCATGACTCTTGCGCCCCGTTTAGAACGAGGTCGGTCAGTTTCGGGTCACTCAACAAGGCAGCCAGTCGCGCGGCCGGGTTTGCCGAATCTATGGGCCCAATCGTCAATGGCGCGAGCAAGGTTTTTGACATTTAGCCAGTTTGGGCTTCGGGCCCAGCTGATGTTGCAGATCTAAACAATCTGGTTCACAAATGGGTGTTTCGAGATTGTGAGCGATTTCGTTTGCCGCTTATAAACCGCCGTGAACCAAGTAGCAAACCAGCCCGTTGCCAACAAACAAACCGGCCCGTTAAAAGAGAGGGCCGCAGCTCTGGGGGGAGAGCTGCGGCCGGGGGCAGGCATGGGGGGGGGGTTAGCCTGCCCGAGTCAGCCGAAGCTGACTAAATAACTATACACGGTTCGTTATCTAAAAGTTAACTTTTTATGACAGACTAAAAAAGAATTTCAGCAATGCCTAAGAGAGACAAAGATGTCAAACACAAGTGAAGGCGCCGTAACCGGCCGCCGATTCGCACCAACGACCGAATTCGCAAACCAAGCAAACGCAAAGGCATCGCTTTATGACGACGCCCAAAACGACCGTCTGGCTTTTTGGGCAGAGCAGGCAAAACACCTGCACTGGCACAAGCCATTCACGCAAACCCTTGATTGGTCGAACGCACCGTTTGCCCAGTGGTTTGCCGACGGCGAGTTAAACGTTGCTTACAACTGCCTTGACCGCCACGTGATCGAAGGCAACGGCGACCGCGTTGCTTTGCTTTTCGAAGGCGAACCGGGCGACAGCGCAAGCTACACATATGCCGAACTAACCGAGGCTGTCAAAAAAGCTGCCAACGTGCTCACCGGCCTCGGCATCGGCGCAGGCGACCGCGTGGCAATCTATTTGCCGATGATTCCCGAAGCCGTAATTTCGATGTTGGCTGTGGCGCGAATTGGGGCTATTCACTCAGTTATTTTTGGCGGTTTCTCAGCCGAAGCGCTTCACACCCGCATCAACGATGCGCACGCCAGCCTAGTTATCACAGCCGACGGCGGCTATCGCAAAGGCAAAGCCAGCGCCCTCAAACCTGCCGTTGACGATGCACTCGCCGGTGGCCACTGCCCTAGCGTCGAAAACGTGCTTGTGGTCAAGCGCACCGGCGAGCCGGTTAACTTCAACCCAGAACTCGACATTTGGTGGCATGAAGCAATGGAGGGCGCCAGCGCCGAGCACGAAGCCGAGGCTTTTGCCGCCGAGCAGCCACTTTTCATTCTTTACACCTCAGGCACCACTGGCACACCAAAAGGCATCTTGCACACCTCGGGTGGCTACCTAACTCAGGCCAGCTACACGCACCGCAACGTTTTCGACATAAAGCCAGAAACCGACGTTTATTGGTGCACCGCCGATGTGGGCTGGATCACCGGGCACAGCTATGTTGCCTACGGCCCGCTCGCAAACGGTGCAACGCAGGTGCTCTATGAAGGCACACCAGACTCACCGCACCCTGGTCGCTGGTGGGAGATCGTGCAGAAATACGGCGTGACCATTCTCTACACCGCGCCAACCGCAATTCGCAGCTTTATGAAAACCGGTCGCGAGATTCCAGACCAATACGACCTCAGCACCCTGCGCCTACTTGGCTCGGTGGGTGAACCAATCAACCCTGAGGCGTGGGTTTGGTATCGCGACGTAATCGGCGGCGGCAAAGCCCCAATCGTAGACACCTGGTGGCAGACCGAAACCGGCGCCATCATGATCTCGCCACTGCCTGGCGTGACCAGCCTCAAGCCTGGTTCAGCGCAGATTCCTTTGCCGGGCATCAACATGGCTGTTCTTGACGACGACGCAAAACCCGTCGAAGGCGCCACCGCGGGATACCTCACCATTACCGAGCCTTGGCCATCAATGCTTCGCGGCATTTGGGGCAACCCCGACCGCTACATCGAGGCCTACTGGTCGCGCTTCGAAGGTATCTATTTCGCAGGCGACGGCGCCAAATTAGACGAGGATGGCGACCTCTGGGTGCTCGGCCGCGTTGACGACGTGATGAATGTTTCAGGCCACCGACTCTCAACTGCCGAAATCGAGTCGGCGCTGGTTGGCCACCCTTGGGTTGCCGAGGCGGCCGTCGTTGGCGCCAGCGATGAACTCACCGGCCAAGCCGTGGTTGCATTCGTGATTCTGCGCCACAGCCACGTTGACGAAGCCGAAGCTGGCGACGTTAACAAGGTGCTGCGCGACCACGTGAGCAAAGAAATCGGCGCAATCGCCCGACCTCGCCAGGTGATGGTGGTTACCGAGCTGCCAAAAACCCGTTCGGGCAAAATCATGCGCCGTTTGCTGCGCGACGTAGCCGAAAACCGTGAAATCGGCGATGTCACCACGCTTGCCGACACTTCGGTCATGAACATCATCAGCGACAAACTTGCGTCAGGCGCAAAAGACTAAAGAATCAAACAAAAAACGACGGATGCCGAGTGCTGGCATCCGTCGTTTTGTTTTAAAAATGTTTAGGCAAACTCGGCAATCAGCTCAACCTCAACGGCTGAATCAAGTGGCAAAGCTGGCACGCCAACTGCGCTGCGGGCGTGAACGCCGGCCTCGCCGAAAACCTCACCCAAGAACTCACTAGCGCCATTGATCACACCAGGCTGACCGGTGAACTCGGCACCGCCAGCCACAAAACCAACAACCTTAACAATGCGAACCACACGGTCGAGGTCGCCAATGGCAAGCTTCACTGCGGCGAGCGCATTCAAAGCCGAAAGTCGCGCAAGGTTCTTAGCTTCAGCCGGTGAAACCTGACCTTCGCCTTCGCCAACCTTGCCAGTTGCAGGCATAACTCCGTTCACAAAAGGCAGCTGACCGCTGGTGAAAACCAGGTTGCCGGTCACAACAGCCGGGGTGTAGGCAGCCACAGGCTTGGCAACTTCAGGCAACGCAAAACCCAATTCGATTAGGCGTTGTTCAATTTTTGACGAAGATGATTGAGTCATCTTTAGCTCGCTTTCAGTCTTAGGCAGTAACCTAGAGTCTATGTCTGGTTCGCAGCGCAGTGGTGGCAGTAGGTTCAGAGCCTTTTTCAGTTTTCTAGGCTTGAGCACGGTTGCCGGTTTTCTTTTAGCAATTGTATTTTCGCCGTTGGCGCTTTTGAGCGGTTTGATGGCAAGTGCCGGCATCACCGCCTTTGACAACCTGCCCTCTTATATCAAACCGGTCAACACCTCGCAGGCTTCAACCATTTGGGCCACCCGCAACGGCACCCCAGTGGCTGTTGCTAAGTTCTTCGACGAAAACCGCATTTCGATTCCGTTCGAAGAAATGTCACCAAACATTGTCAACGCGGTTATCTCAACCGAAGACCCGCGTTTCTATCAGCACAACGGCGTTGACGTTTTGTCGTTCATTCGCGCATCAATCGGTCAGGTTCTGCACACCGGCACCGCTGGTGGTTCAACCATCACCATGCAGTATGTCAAAAACACTTTGGTCGAAGCCGCAGTGTTGGCGAACGACAAAGAGGCTGCAGCCGCGGCCACGGCGAACACCCCAGATCGCAAAATCAAAGAAATTCGCCTAGCCATCGCACTTGAAAAAACCACGAGCAAAAAAGACATTCTTGCTGGTTATTTGAACATCGCCTATTTCGGCAATCAGATTTATGGCATCGAGGCAGCATCCAATTATTATTTTGGTGTTCACGCCAGCCAGCTAACCATCGCTCAGGCGGCGCTGCTCGGCGGCATGGTTCAGAACCCAGAAAACTTCAGACCCGACATTGCCGCTAACCTGCCGTTTGCTAAAGGTCGTCGCGACTATGTGATCAGCAACATGTTGAAGCACGCCGACATCACCCACATCACACCGGCCGAAGCCCAAGCAGCGATTGACTCACCAATCACAGTGCACCTAACTCACAGCAAGAGCGGATGCGAAGTTGAGCAGGTCACAGCATTCTTCTGCGACTATGCAGTGTGGACCATTCGTAACAGCCCAGAGTTTGGTCAGACCCCGGCCGACCGTGAAGCGCTGCTTCGACGCGGTGGCCTAGACATTTATACGACCATGGACATCTCGGTGCAGACCGCAGCCGACAAAGCAACCAAATATTGGGTGCCACCAACCGATAAGAGCAAAATCGGCACAGCAACGGTGTCGGTTCAGGTTGGCACAGGCCGCATTTTGGCAATGACCGAAAACCGCATTTTTGACCAAACTTCTAATCCACCCGCTGGCCACACCGCGGTGAACTATGCAGCAGATGTTAACTATGGTGGCTCGCACGGTTTTCAAACCGGTTCGACCTACAAGCTCTTCACTTTGGCTGAATGGCTTAAAAAAGGCTACAAACTGCTCGACCACGTTGATGGCCGGGTTAAAGAGTGGAACGCCAGCGACTTTGCTTCGCGTTGCGGCGCCCTAACCGGCACCTGGAAACCAAACAACATCACCAAAGAACCCGAAGACCTCAGCGTGGTCAAAGCCACCTCAATGTCGGTAAACACCGCTTTTGCTTCGATGGCTTCGAAACTTGACCTTTGCGACATTCGCGACGACGCCATGGCATTTGGTGTGCACCGCGCCGACCTGACTCCCCTAGTGTCATACCCGGCATCGATTTTGGGCATTAACGAAATCGCCCCGGTAACAATGGCCGCTGCCCTAGCCGGCATAGCAAACCACGGCACTTTTTGCACGCCGGTTGCCATTGACAAAGTTGTGGTTCGCGCCACCAACCAAACCATGACCGTGCCAACGACCCAGTGCACCCCTGCCGTTAGCCCCGACGTTGCTGCCGGCATGCTCTATGCCATGAAAGCCGTTATTAGCGGTGGCACCGGTGGCGCCTCAAGCACCGGCGACGGCACCATGCTTGCGGGCAAGACAGGCACCACCGACTCGGGTGTTCACACCTGGATGACCGGAACCTCGACAGCAGTTGCCACCGCCACCTGGGTTGGCAACGTAGTTGGCACAACAACCCTTTCTCACGTTCTGCTGCACGGCAAGCCGGCAAACACCGTTCGCCACGACATTTGGCGCACCACCATGCAAACCGTTAACAAGCTTTATAAAGGCGGCAAGTTCGACAACCCACCTCAGAGCATGGTTGACGCCACCATGATCACCGTGCCAAGTGAAGCCGGCAAACTGCCGAGCGATGCGGTCAGCGACATTGTTTTGAATAACCTAAACGCCAAAGTTGTGGTCAAACAGGTTGCCTCGTCTCAGCCAGTTGGCACCGTTGCGGGCACCCAGCCTCGCGCCGGCAAGAGCATTCCGTTTGGCAGCCAGGTCAAAATTTATGTGAGCAAGGGCGGCTCATCGGTTGTTCCAAACGTCACCGGCATGACCGTGGGCGACGCTAAAGACACTCTGCTTTCAGCAGGTTTTAGCGCCGTGAGCACCCCGCAGGCTTCACAAACCCAGTATTTTCAGCACTCAGCCACAGTGGCAGCCGGCAACGTGATTGCAACACTGCCAGCCGCAGGCACAACAGCAACATCAGACAGCGCAATTCTGCTGATCATTAGCCTCGGCCCATAGCTATGCCCCTGCTGGTAATAGTGTTCTTGGGTCTGGTTGGCCTTGGTCTGCTAATTTTTGCTTGGGCATCGCTGATAGAACGCCATTGGTTTGCGATTCGTCGCGAAACTTTAGCGATTTTGCCGGTTGGCTCAAAACCGATTCGCATCTTGCACATCGGCGACGTTCACCTAGCGCCTTGGCAAAAACGAAAAATGGCGTGGATCACCCGCCTAGCAAACCTAAAGCCAGACCTGGTGGTTGACACCGGCGACAACCTAGGCCACCCCAAAGCTATTGACCCGCTGCTGAGTTGCTTTGAGCCGCTGCTGGCAATGCCAGGCGTTTTTGTGAACGGTTCAAATGACTACTTCGCCCCGGCAGCACGCAACCCGCTGAACTACCTTCGCTCACCATCAGAGCGCAAATCAAACATTCGCCTCGACACCCAAAAACTAGTCAACGGTTTTAGCGAGGCCGGTTGGCTAAACCTAAACAATAACGGCGGTGCACTAAACCTAAACGGCCTAAAAGTTGGTTTCATTGGTGTTGACGATGCACACGACCGCCTCGACGACCTCACCTCGCTAACAGCAAGCCGCAAGCAAGCAGCCAATTGCGACCTGCTCATCGGTGTGAGCCACGCGCCATATCTAAAAGTAATCGACGAAATGGGTTTGCAAAAAGTTGACCTCATGCTCGCCGGCCACACCCATGGCGGTCAAGTGTGTCTGCCAGTTTTTGGCGCAATCATCACAAACTGCGACCTACCCCGGCAGCACGCCAAAGGCCTAAGTGCTTGGAATGTTCAAGGCCACAACATGCTGCTCAACGTGGTGGCAGGTCTCGGCCACTCAATCTATGCGCCGTTTAGGCTCGCCTGCCGCCCCGAGGTGCGCTTGCTTGAACTGGTGGCGCGGGGCTAACTGTCCAAAGCCCAGATGCAGGCCTAATTGCCCAACGCCCAAGCGCGCGCCCCAAGAACAATGTATTTGCCCTCGGCATTATCGCAGCGCACAGTTTGCCCCGCCGTGTAGCACGTGAACGGGCCGACCGCGATGGCGAAACCAGTATCCAATTTCTTAGCCTTTGAAGGGTCGGTGTAGTAACCGCCCGCACAGGTGAAATCAGCAAACTGACCGTTATTCGGCTTTGAAGCCTCTAAGCGAATCTGATAACCAAAGCTATAGGCACAAGACTCGGGCACCGGAATCGGGTCATATTGCGTGGCAGCTTCGTCTTGCTCGCAGATCACAAACTGGGTCTGCTGGTTGATCGAACACCAGGTTGGGCCATCGCCAACCTTAAAAACATAGTCGGTATAGCTGGTCACATAGTCAGACGGGTTGACGCGAGGCAAATCTTTAGTAGCAGCCGGCGGAATCAAACTTGGGTCAACCGAAGGCATGGTGTCGGCAGCTGAAGCAGTAGGTGTCGCATCGTTGCCGCTGGCAGCCGGCGCGCAAGCACTTAGGCCCGCCACCACGGCAAGGCTAAGGGCCACCAACCACAACTTCTTCACACGGCTAGGCTAACCGCATTGCATTCTAGAAAACAGATTATGACGCCAAAGTTTGTTTACGGTTATGTAAAGACTTGCTGTTAAATTGCCGAGAACGAAAAAGCGGGCCGCATAGCGACCCGCTTTTGAATTTTGCCCGAAGCCTTTAGAACTCTTTAGCTACAAGCTCTGCGATCTCATAGGTGTTTAGTGCAGCACCCTTGCGAAGGTTGTCGCCAACCACAAACAGCTCAATGCTGTTGGTGAAGTCAAGTGACTGGCGAATGCGACCAACAAAAGTTGGGTCTTGGCCAGCAACCTGGTTCGGGGTTGGGTAGACATTGTTTGCTGGGTCGTCGAGCACCTTCACGGTTGGTTGCGCGTTTAGAACATCGCGAACCTCGTCGGGGGTTAGCTCGTTAGCAAAAGTTGCGTGAACAGTTAGCGAGTGAGCAACCTGCACGGGCACGCGAACGCAGCTAGCGGCAACCTTGAGGTCGCTGATGCCTAGAATCTTGCGTGACTCATCGCGCACCTTCATCTCTTCAGAAGAGTGACCGCCAGCTTTGAGCGAACCTGCGAACGGAATAACGTTGAGCGCAATCGGGTGAGCCCAAGGTGAATCGCTCAGGTCGTTGCCAGCGGCAGCCAAAGCTGCACGCACATCGTTGGTGTTGGTGCCAAGGCTGGCATCGGAGCCGGCTACCTTGATCTCTTCGGCAAGCTCGGCGATGCCAGCAGCACCTGCGCCTGAAACTGCCTGATAGCTCGAAACAACAAGCTCTTTCAGAGTCCACTTGCGGTGCAAGGCACCCATCGCAGCCATCATGGTCAAAGTGGTGCAGTTTGGGTTCGAAATAATGCCGAGCGGGCGGTTCTTGGCCTGCTCAGGGTTAACCTCAGGCACCACCAAAGGCACATCAGGGTTCATGCGAAACGCGCCAGAGTTGTCAACAGCAATCGCGCCATGCTCGGCCGCAATCGGAGCCCAAACTTCTGAAACCTCGTCGGGCACATCAAACATTGCAATGTCGATGCCATCAAAAGCTTCAGGTGCCAGAGCAACAACGGTTAGTTCTTCGCCGTGAACAGTGATCTTTTTGCCGGCTGAACGAGGTGAAGCAATCAGGCGAATCTCGCCCCAAATGTTTTCACGGCTATTAATAATGCCGATCATCACGGTGCCAACAGCGCCGGTAGCGCCGACAAGTGCGAGGTTTGGTTTGCGACTCATAATGAGCTCCTTCTGTTCAAAGGCGGGCTTTTGCCCTAGAGGTATTTCGTTAGCGGGCCAAGGCCCGTCGGTTAGGGTTTAGCGGCCGGTGCCGGCATAAACCTTAGCTTCGGTGTCACCGTCTAGACCAAAAGCGGTGTGAACGATGCGAGCGGCTTCGTCAAGCTGCTGTGAGCTGGTGATAACCGAAATTCGAATCTCTGAAGTCGAAATCATTTCGATGTTGATGCCAGCTTTGGCAAGCGCCCCAAAAAGGGTTGCCGAAACACCCGAGTGGGTTTTCATGCCAGCGCCAACAACCGAAAGCTTGCCGATTTCGTCGTCTTCTTCAAGCTCGCGATAACCCAAACTTGGCTGAGCAGCCTTTAGCGCAGCCACAACTTTGGCAAGGTCACCACTTGGCAGAGTGAATGAAATGTCACTCACAGCATCGGTGACGTCTGAGCCGGTCGGAGTGTTCTGAACGATCATGTCGATGTTCGCACCAGCCTCGGCAACCACTGTGAAAATTTCGGCAGCTTTGCCCGGCACGTCAGGAATGCCGATGACCGTAATCTTGGCCTGGCCTTTGTCGGTGGCTACACCAGAAACGATTGCTTCTTCCATTTTTTCTCCTGCCTGAGATGAATAAACGATTGTGCCAGGGTCGGTGCTAAAGGTTGAACGCACGCGAAGATCGACGTTGTGGCGACGGGCAAACTCAACTGCACGAATGTGCAAAATTTTGGCGCCAGCAGCAGCCAGCTCAAGCATCGACTCAATGTCGATGCCGTCAAGTTTTTGGGCTGCCGGCACAATGCGCGGGTCGGCGCTATAAACGCCGTCTACGTCGCTATAGATCTCGCAAAGGTCAGCTTTGAGGCCAGCTGCAAGTGCCACCGCAGTGGTGTCGCTGCCGCCACGGCCGAGAGTGGTGATGTCGCGAGTCTCTTTGTTGAAACCCTGAAAACCAGCAACGATCGCAATGTGACCTTCGTCGATAGCCTCTCGCACACGCTCAGGGTTGATCTCTGAGATGCGCGCGTTGCCGTGAACTTCGTCGGTCTGAATGCCAGCCTGCGAGCCGGTGAACGAGCGGGCTGAGCCACCCATCGAGTTGATAGCCAACGCAAGCAAAGCCATCGAAATGCGCTCACCCGAAGTTAGAAGCATGTCGAACTCACGCGCAAAAGACTCAGGGTTGTCAGAAACCGAGTTGGCTAAATCAATAAGTTCGTCGGTAGTATCGCCCATTGCTGAAACCACAACTACAACCTGGTTGCCAGCTTTTTGAGTGTCAATAACTCGCTTGGCAACGTGCTTAATCTTGTCTGCATCGCCGACAGATGAACCGCCGAACTTCTGCACGATAAGGGCCAACGTTTTTCTCCTGTAAAGAGCGGGTGACTTGCCTGTAACAATCAGGCTACGAAACTACAAGTCTAGCCGATTTGAACTATTCTGCGACCCTCAAAAGCTCGACCCAAAGTGACCTCATCGGCATATTCGAGGTCACCGCCAACAGGCAAACCGCTCGCCAGTCTTGAGATGGTGATTCCCAGCGGCGCCAGCATGCGAGTCAGGTAGGTTGCAGTTGCTTCACCCTCAAGATTTGGGTCAGTTGCGATGATCACTTCAACAATTTGAGGGTCACTCAATCGACTCATCAGCTCTTTGATGCGAAGCTGATCAGGGCCTATGCCTTCAATTGGGCTGATTGCGCCACCGAGCACGTGGTAGCGACCTTTGAACTCACGAGTGCGCTCGATCGCCTGAACATCTTTGCTCTCTTCAACCACACAAATCGTGGTTTGGTTTCGACGCACATCGCGACAAATCGAACAGGTGGCTTCTTCGGTTACGTTGCCGCAAATATCGCAGAACTTCACGCGGGTTTTCACCTCACGCAAAACCTGCGCCAATTTTTCGGCCTGATCGTCTTGAGTTTGCAGCAAATAAAACGCAATTCGCTGCGCCGACTTTGGGCCAATGCCGGGCAGTCGACCCAACTCGTCGATCAGCTCTTGAACTACACCTTCATACATTTAGCGGCCATTCTTTGGGTCGTCGATCGGCACGCCGCCGAGCAGTTCGCGCACAAGCGACTCGCCATATCGAGCGTCTTCTTCGGCAGGTGGTTCAGGTTCAAAGGTCGCAATTTGCTCGGTAACAGCCGCCGGTTCGGCAATCGAAGGCTGGGCGACTGGCGCCGCACCTGGTGGCGCAGCAACGGGCGGCGCTGCTTCAGCAGCTGCGGCAACTTGTGGCGCTGCAACAGCAGGTGCCGCCTTGGCCGCAGCTGCCGCCGCTGTTGCGCGGTCAACCTTGGCAGCTGGTGGTGCAGTAATTTTTGGTGCTGGCTGAGTCGGGGTGATTCCCGCGGCAACAGCGGCTGCTCGGGCAGCTGCACTTGAGAGCCCAGCTGGTGCGGCCGCAGCCGGTTCAGCCAGAACAGATGTGGCGGGTGCAGGCGCAGCCGGTGCAGCGGCACGAACCGCTGTCGCTGACGCTGGCGCATTAACCGGCTTTGCGTCGCCGATGAGCGGCTTGAACTTGACCTCAACACCCAGCACTTTGCGAATCGCCGACCTCAAGGTGTCTGGCGCGCCGGCTTGGTTTTTGAAACTGTCTAGTTCTTTGTTTGAACCAAAGCGAAGCGTCAAAACCCCGTCGCTAAAGTCAACGACGTCGAGGGTGTAGGTGACAGTCCAGACCACTCGCGACTCTTGTTGAACCGCGTTAAGAATGTCGTTCCACGCCGCCTGAAACTTTGCGGTGCTCACGGCGAGCGCGGTTGGGGCCTCTGCGGGCGCAGCGCCAGAAACCTGTGTCGGCGCAGCTGCACTAGAAACAGGCGCGGGCGAAGCAGCACTCGAAACAGGTGCGGGCGCAGCTGCACTAGAAACAGGTGCGGGCGCAGCAGCAGACACCTGTGCCGGCGCAGCGCTGGGCATGCTGCTTTCGACGCCGACTCGACGTTCAAGTCGGTCGAGGCGTGCGAGTGAGCCAACCTCGGTTTGGTCGCTTGCTGGCACGAGCACCTTGGCGCACATGAGTTCGAGAAGCAGGCGAGGGCTGGTTGCGCCGCTCATTTCGGTAAGAGCGGTGTTCACCGTTGCGGCTGCGTGGGTGAGTTCTGCTAAACCAAAGCGAAACGCTTGCGCTGTCATTTTGTCGAGTTCGTCTGGGGCAACGCCACGCATAACCGCTGCGGCTTCGTCGCCAACCGAGTGAATCACAATCAGATCACGCAGGCGCTCGAGCAGGTCTTCAACAAAACGACGTGGGTCTTGACCGGTTTGAATCACACGGTCGACTCCCCCGAACACCGCAACCGAGTTGTGCGTCGCAAAACCGTCGATGATCTCGTTCAAAAGGTTGCCGTGGGTATACCCAAGCAGTGCAGCTGCCCGGTCATATTTGACCAAAGCCTTAATCGATGCATCGGCTTCGACCGGCTCAGAGCCAGCAATTAGCTGATCGAGCAGCGAAAGCGAGTCGCGCACCGAACCGCCACCGGCACGACCAACCAAACCCAAAACACCTGGTTCAAGTTGAACGCCTTCTTGCACACAGAGTTGCTCCATATATTCGAGCAACTGCGCAGGCGGCACCAAACGGAACGGGTAATGGTGAGTGCGTGAGCGAATGGTGCCGATAACCTTTTCGGGCTCGGTGGTCGCAAAAATAAACTTGACGTGCGCCGGAGGTTCTTCGACGATCTTGAGTAGCGCATTGAAACCCTGAGCTGTGACCATGTGCGCTTCATCCAAGATGAAAATTTTGTAGCGATCGCGAACCGGCGCAAAAATGGCGCGCTCGCGAAGCTCACGCGCATCGTCAACACCGTTGTGACTCGCGGCGTCGATTTCGACAACGTCGAGCGAACCCGAACCGTCGCGCGACAGCTCAACGCAAGAATCGCATTTGCCACAAGGGGTGTCGGTGGGGCCTTCGGCGCAGTTCAAACAACGAGCCAAAATGCGAGCGGATGTAGTCTTGCCGCAACCACGAGGGCCAGAGAAAAGATAAGCGTGGTTGACGCGGTCGCTGCGAAGCGCTGCCATAAGTGGCGCGGTAACCTGCGACTGGCCGATTAGCTCGGCAAAAGACTCGGGCCGATAACGGCGATATAGAGCTGTAACCACCCTTTGAGCCTACCTTTCGCTGCCGACAATTCTCAGAAAATAAAAAGACTCCCCGCACACCCGTCAGAGCCCAGTTACCCTTGCTATCTTTCGATCCTGGGGGAGTTGGCCGAGGTGACGCCGCACGGGGAGTCCGCTCACAATTCTAACTGTCGCCGGTTGCATTCGCTACGCTTTAAGAAACTGAGGGGAATCATGCCTAAAAACGCAAAATCAACACCGATCGCAATCGCCGCGGCACTCTTGCTGGCACTCGCACTGCCAGGCACCGCAGCCCAGAGCGCTTCGGCAGAAACCCCAAGCCTGAGCTATCTCGAATTTCAAGCCACACCTGAATATGCTCAACTGATGGCAGCTAACGCTGTCAACGCCGACGTGGTCTCGCACCTCACCGGCATGGAGCTAACCACTGACTTCACCACCTCAGTTTCACAGGTGAAATTGATTTCGATTCGTGCCATTACCTCAACTAATCGCACAAACTCTTGGGCCCAGGTATACAAATTGGATGACCTTGGCAACGTCACCCAAGTCAACGCTAACTATTACTACGGCTGGGGCAAATACATTCAAGAACTCGATGATTTTCAAACTGGCGACTCTAAGATTGCCAACATTCAAAACGTTCTAACCAGACTGAAAAAGCCTGAAGCCAACTCGGTGTCGAGCAATGTCAGTGCCGCGCCGCAAGTGATCGACGACATTAAACCCTCAAACCTTTTTAAGTCAGCTGCCACAGACACGTTGACTTCGAAATCGTTCAACGGCGAGGGCATGACGTTCTCGCACATAGCTGTTTCGGTTGACCCAAACTACCCACAAAGCACAACGTTTTCTTTTCAAAGCACCCAAAGCGTGGGCTCTGCAGGTAACCACCTAAACATTAGCTATAGCGAAACCTTTGATTACTTCGGTTTGCTAACAGTAACTTCACTCAATGAAAGCGATGACCAGCACAACTTTGGCCTCAGTTTTTTAGCCAAGCTCACCGCACACAACGATCTGCAGGTTTTCGTGCCACAGCCATTCGTGACAGTCGACAAACAGCAGCTAATCAACATGGCCCACCGCATAGCTGCTGAAAAACTAGCTACACCAAAAGCAAAGTCGATTGCAGCCGTAGCCAAATCACTTGCCAAAAGCTCTAAGAGCTCGCTGACCTCAAAACTTTTGTTGTCAGCGGCAAAAACTTTGGCAATCAAAGTGACCTCGATCAACAACGGCGTCAAAGTTACGGCTAAATCTTCTGGCATTGCAGGCAACATGTGCGTGACAGTCTCGAAGGCTAAGACTGCAATAAATCACTGTTAAAAGTTTCAACCGTTTTTTTGCAAAAAACCTCAAGATTCAGTAGCCTGAAGGCATCTACATGAGGGGGAATCTTGCCTAAGTCAGCCAAGGCCATCGTCGCCAGCTTTGCCACAATTTTTCTAACTGCCGCAGCTCTAACCAGCGCCACGCCTGCCCAAGCAGCGAACACGCTGTCGCTGGCGCAGTGGAACGTTACTCAAGGTGCAATCGACTTGCACGCCGCGATGGACAAATCCGATGCCATCTATGCCTCAGTGACCGGTTTGTCATTGGTGACTAGGGTTGACGAGTCGGGTTCGAGCATTGGCTATTCGACCACCGAAAACATTCACATCGACACAACCAGAACCTCAAGCCACGCGCAGTATGCAATCGTCGACAACGACACTCAAGACCACAACAATTTTGACTACTACTTTGCAAACGGTAGCTACATCGAAAGCGTTGACTGCTTTCAAAGCGGTGTTCAATATGTCACCGACCTAAACCAGACGCTAAAGCGCTTGGGCAAACCAAACGCGACAGCTGTCAACGACCACTCTTCGACCAAACTTGAAGGCCTGCCAGACATTGCACCGAGCGTTTTGCTGTCAAACTCAACAAGAGACCCGTTGGGCAATGTCGCTGGCAGCGGCTATGTGCTCACCTATTCAGAGGTCACCAAGGCGGCTGACCTTTCGACACCAACCAGCACCGTTTTCACTTGGACTGGGGCCTTCACACTTAAGACTGCACCGATCACCATCGACCTAACCGCCAGCGAGACCTTCAACGCCGACGGCCTATTGACAGCGATGACAATCACAGAGCACGCACCAAACAGCCTCTATGACTTGAGCTATAGCGTCACGGCAAGCCTCTCTCCAAATCTAGTGATCAACACCCCAGTGGCAGGCGACATGGTTGACGCCGCAGCGCTGATCACAATGGGTCACAAGCTCGATGCAGAAAAGTCACTTACCAAAAAGGCAAACTCAATCGTGGCAAAAGCCAAGGCACTAGCCAAAGCTGCTAAAACCGCGTTGTCGGCAAAGCACCTAACCGCTGCCGCCACGGCCCTAAAGGTCAAGTTCAAGTCAGTGAAAAACGGAGCAAAACTAACTGCTGTGGTTTCAAAGGTCTCAGGCAGCCTGTGCATCACGGCAGCCAAAGGCAAAGCCGCTATCGCACCTTGCAACTAGTTTTAGGAGCACGAATGAATGGCATCAATAGAGCTGCAGCGGCAGCGATGGCATTTGCCATGGCACTCTCTGCAACGACTTTCACAAACGTCGGCGCTGCAAATGCTGCACCCGCCGATGCCTACCTCTCGCACGACGACTTCATAGCCAGCCAGGGTTATCAAGACCTGCTTGCCTTGGGTGCTCTAAGCCATACAGCTTATGACTCCATGCAGGGCTTAGAGCAGGTTTCAACCATTCACATGACCGACGGCCAAACAAACAATGTCGACATGGTTGTTAACGTCAAGACCAATAAGACAGACTCAACCTCAACCACCTCGATCTCGGCTATGCCGGGCGTGCCTGCGAGCACAAGTAAGTATTATTTTTCGAAAGGCCACTACGTTTTTAATGCGAAGACGTATGCCGAAAACGCAGGCGATCGTTTTGTTCAAAAGGCGTTAGCGCTTCTCAAGAAACCATCAAAAAGCTGGGTCTTAACCACCTCAAACCAGCCACCTGCCGGAATCACCGACATCAGTCCAGCAGCATTCACAAGTTCAGTTAGTCAAGACGGTTTAGCTTCGCTAGCAATCGCCAAACTAAGCCCAGTCTTCACGCAAGTGACCTGTAGCCCGGGTGACCTAAGCACTCAGCAATGCAACTATGGGGTTAGCGCTTTTGTTGCAAATGTTGGCAAAATTTTGATTGACGTGAACCTTACTTTTGACGAAACCGGTTTTCTGAGCGCCATGACGCTCAATGAAAGCACTGACCCCACAGGTTTTGCCATGACACTCAGCATGACTCAGAAACCGCTAAATGGTTGGACACAAACTTTGCCAAGCCCAGTGGTCAGCGAAAGCAAACTGACCGCCACCTCACACCGATTAGCAGCTGAGCGAAATTCTCTGCTATCTGCCAACGACGTGAAAGCCAGCGCCGTATTAACAGCAAAATATGCTCACAAAACTTTGACACTTGCACAGGTCAAAACCCTTGCACACAACATGGGTCAAAAGTTTTCGCCAATCAAAAACGGCATTAAAGTAACAACAAAAGTTGGCGGAGTTGCCGGAAGCGCCTGCCTAGTTATTTCAAACGGCAAGGCGACTTCAAAAGTCTGCTGAGGCCTCGGCTAGTAAACTTGCCAAGGTAACAACGGGAGAATTCGCCTAGTGGCCTATGGCGCACGCTTGGAAAGCGTGTTGGGTGCAAGCCCTCAAGGGTTCGAATCCCTTATTCTCCGCCAAAGATAGAAACCCGCCTTGAGCGGGTTTTTTCTTTGGCTGGGGTATTTAGAGGTATTCGAACCTGGTTCGCTGGGCCCCCATTGGGTCGACTCGTGTCGGCACTTTGGGGATTATTCTCCGCGTTTGATACAAACTGGCATAACCGCCAATTTGCTAATGAGACAGTGAAGTTAAGCCCCCAGAGTGATCTGGGGCTTTTGTCATTTGCGAAAAGTCACTACTTAGCGATACTATCTAGTAGTACTCAGTGACACTAAGTACAAACACGAAAGGCGCAAATGGCGAAGCAAGAGACAGAAATGCTCAAAGGCATTCTTGAAGGAGTTGTACTTCACTCGCTATCTAATGAATCAACACACGGTTATGACATCGTCAGTTGGCTTCGACAAAAAGGGTTCTCGGATATTGCCGAGGGAACTGTCTATGCCCTGCTTGTAAGGCTCGAACAAAAGGGTTTCCTAAGCGTGTCGAAAGCACCATCTGAAAAGGGGCCATCACGGAAGATTTACAGCGTGAATCAACTGGGCAAGCAATATCTTCGAGACTTCTGGGCAACCTGGGACGCTCTCAGCAGTCGTATCGAAAATCTCAAGTAAGGAAATGAGCAAATGGGAATCATAAATAAAGTAATGGGCGAAAAGAAGCAGTGGAAGGAATACAAATCTCGAAAGAAACAACTGCCGGCAAACTACCGCGCAGCCGTTGAGGCACTTGAACGTCACATCTTTTATTGCGGCCCTGAAACGGGTGACGCGACTGTGCGAGCGCTGAATGACTTGATTGATCTATTTGAGCAGAGCGCCGAAACTAAGACACCAATCCGCGAGATAGTGGGGGAAAACCCTGCGGACTTTGCCGAAGCATTTATCAGCAACTACACCAAGGACACCTGGCGTGACAGACAAGTTCGCAAAGTGAATGAAGCACTCGAGGCCGCTTCAAGAATGTAGCCCTTAGGCCTAATGGCGTAGAAAGATGGCGTAGAAAGTGATTGCGGGCTTCATCAAGCCAGTAATCACAGGGGAAGAACTGGGTTAGTGCGTTCCACCTATTCTCCGCAAACGAAACGACCGCCTTTAGGGCGGTCTTTTCGTTTGCTTGGATATTTAGAAGTATTCGAACCTGGTTCGCTGGGCCCACATCGCAAGGCTTTGCCGCGGCTGGTCTGGCTTGTTCGCCTCGGCAGCGCGTGGGTCAGTCTAAAGTGATGGTGCCGCGAATGCAGGTTGCTGTGGCGCCACCAACCCAAACCTCACCTGAGTCATCTTGTTCAAGATTGATGATTCCCTGACGCCCGAGGCGCTGACCCTGCGACGCAGCGTATGAGCCAGAGACTGCGCCGGTGCGAAACAGCCATTGGGCGACACTTGCGTTCAAGCTGCCGGTGACTGGGTCTTCAAAAAGGCCCATGGCCGGTGCAAAAGCCCGCACCTCAAAAGCTGCGGCACTGCCTGCTGGGTATGCCCCGATCACCCCCAGCTTCAAGTCTGAGCCTGCGTCAAACTTTGGTTCGAGAGACAAAACTTGAGCCGCTGAAGCTAGCTGGGCACAGGCCCATCCCGGCCCATTGTCAACCCACTGATGTGCCACGATTTCTGACTCAGCTATGCCAAGTGCGGCGGCGATTCGCCCAACAAGTTCTGGCTCTAAAGGGCCTGTTCGCAATGTCGGGGGCGCTTTGAAAGCAAGGTTTGCGTTGCCTTGACTGTTTGATTCAACGCGGATGCTCACCAGCCCAGCACCACACTCTTGAACGAGTGCATCGGCGGCCTGTGGTGTGCCGCCATTCTCGAGCCAGGCGTGCGCTGAACCTAGGGTTGGGTGGCCTGCAAATGGCAGTTCGCCGCCGGGTGTAAAAATGCGCAGGCGATAGTCGGCGGCGAGAGTTGTTGGTTTTAGAACAAAAGTTGTTTCAGAGAGGTTGGTCCAGCGCGCTATTCGCTGCATTTGATCGTCTGATAGAGCATCAGCGTCGAGCACAACGGCTACCGGGTTGCCCAGGTAGGGCGTTGCCGAGAACACATCAACCTGAGCAAATCTGAGTTCACTTGGTGACATGAAATCTGGCCTTTCTGGCAAAAAGTGAAATGCCCCTGACTTTCGCCAGGGGCAAGTTGGCTATCGAACCAGGTTCGAATAAGCCAGACTCAAAAGGAACAGCCCTGCACAAAGCAGAACGAATCCCAAGCCAAGGCCTGTGGGTGACCTCCAACCATGCCAGCGCTCTTGATAGTCAAAGCGCTTTCTGGTCCAAGAATCTCTCAGCTCAACCCAGTCGTTCATCTCCTGGATTCCCTTAGCGATTTTCTCCTCGTTCATGTTTCTTCACTTTCTTCTTGATTGATTTGAGTGAAGCTAAATAATCAACATAAAAAGGCTTCGTTTTTATTGTAATGAGGTGGCTTTGGGGCTGCCACTACAAATGCAACTGGTCAAGTGGGCCTCGGTTTCAAGCAGCTATTTCGGGCAACCCAGGCACCTAGTGGTGAATGAGAGTTCGCTTGGTTCGCCTAGAGTTCGCTTGTTTCGCCTAGGCCACCCAGCATTAGGCGAAGGGCTTCGTCGAGGGCTAACACGATTTGGTTGGTTTTAGCGATTAGCTCTTCGACCGATTCGCATTCAAGAAGATCAGCCAAATCAAGCGGGCCGACGGGCAGAACACCTGCCAGTTGCCAGCAGGCATCCACTGGGTCGTCGCTCAGTTCGATGTCGGCACCATATTGCAAATCGCCAAACTCGCTGGCTAGGGCGAGTAGGTTTCGAACCTTGGTTTCAAGTTTTGCTCGTTCGGGTTCGAGCGAGTTGTTCCAAATCAAATCTGGCAGTAGGTCGATGTCGGCCAGCGGGTATGGATCATCAGGCAGCCAGGCGTTGACTCGAAAGCGCTGCGAACCGAACGACTCTAAGCCATAAAACTCATCTAGTGTGCCAATGTTGGTCACAGACGCTATTGTGCCGATGCTCAAGCGCTTTTCACCGCCGCCAACCTCTTGGCCACATTCGATCAAAACCACACCAAACTCAGGGTTTTCTTGACCTATCAGGTCACCCAAAAGCTTGAGGTAGCGCTCTTCGAAAATGCGAAGCGAAAGTGGCATTGCCGGCATTAGCACGTTGCCCAGCGGAAAAATCGGCATTACCGTCACCGCAGCATCATTTCAGAGTTCAACGGCTGAATAAGCTTCGGCATGGTTTGAGCCGTCGACGCCAAAGTAGGTAACGGTTCGCGCACCAAAGTCGACCATATAGCGCACCACCCCTGCCCGCCACGCGGCATGCAAAAACTCGGCAAAAGTCGTTTCGCCCGCTTGGTCAGCAACAATCGCCGCAACTAGAGCTTGGGGGTTGAACTCGGCTATCGGGGCGGCACCCTCAATCAGTGGCTTGCCCTGAAAAGCCACAGGCCCAAGGTCGGTGACATAGGTGCAAGAAGCTGAAGGCAAAAACCATTCATTGAAGCGGATGCCGGCCTCGCGCAACGCCTCAGCCAACACCGGAAAACCGCCGATTTGCGGGCGCAAGCTGAACCCTCGCTGTTGCGCGGCTAGCAGGTTTTCAATTGCGGCTGACGGGTTTGAGTGATTCACCACGGCATTGGTCGATCGTTGTCGCGGGTTGCATCGTCAGGAAAACTCGGAAGTTCGCTGCCACCAGCACGAATGCAAAGCCAGCGAAGTTCACCGCTGCTGTCGGGCTTTGCACGCCAGGTGCGCATCACGTTTTGACCAACGCGAACCACGCTGCCGGCTTCAACTTCAACCAGATCATCATCGAGGCCCATCTGGCCTTGCCCGCCAATAAATACATAAACCTCTTCGATGGCTGAGTGGGTGTGCCAGTATCCCGCTTCTTCACCGGGTGCAAGCGCATTTACTGTTAGGCCGACAAATTGGCTGTGAAGTTCACGGTCAACCACTCGTCGCCCGTCACGCGAGCTTTCGGGCCTGAATCCGCCAAAAAAGTCGCGCCACTGATCTGGCGCACCGATGTTTATAACCTCATATGAACTCATAACAAAAGCTTATTGCCAGCGAGTTTGTTGGCAGTCGATTATAGGCGGTCTGCTGTGGGTTGTGGGTTGAGAGATGTGGATGGTGGGTTGTGGGTGCATTCGAGAGTGCGCAGCTGGATGCGCGCAACTCAAGCCCCGCACCCCGCACACCGCACACCGCACCCCGCACACCGCACACCGCACACCGCACCCTGCACCCCGCAAGGGCTAGCTTGCCTGCTCGCGCCGCGCGACGATAGCTGCATCAGCACCGCTAGCCGCCGCAAAATTTGCCAACAGCTCATGCAACTTTTCTAGCTGCCCCTTGGGAATCGCCGAGCCAATTTGTGCGTGCAACGCTTGCTCAACCGGGGCGACGGCTTGGTCATAAAGCTGACGGCCCGCGTCAGAGAGTTGAAGCGTGACCGAGCGGGCATCCTCTTTTGAACGATGGCGCAAAACCAAGCCCCGCGCCACCATGCGATCGACGAGGCGACTCGGGTTTTCACCGGTTTCGCAAACCAGCAACGCGCCTAGACCTTTTAGCGAAAGCTGGTTGTGCTCTGCCAGCAGGCTGATGACCTCTGCCTGCGACGGCGTTAGCTCGGCCGGCGCGAGCGCGGCAGCCAAAAGTCGGTTGCCCTCGCGCTGAAGCGCCAGAATCAGAAAGCGAATTTCTTCTTCGAGGTTCGTCAATCAAGGCTCCTGGCTAAGGCAGCCTGACTGAGGGGTCGTGCGCTGCGGCGATGGTTAGGTTTGGTTCGGCCGCAAGCAGTTCAAGAACGCTGTTTGTGGCTTCTTTCAATTTAGACTTTTTGCCGACCCCAGGTAGCTTGCCCGCGCGAAGAAGATTGGCATCGTAGGTTAGGTCGCCAACAAACAAAATGGGATTCGCCTGCCCGAAGTTAACCAACAGCGCCACCGAGCCTTCGGTGTGGCCTGCAACCTCTAACAAGATTGCGCTGCCGTCGCCAAAGACATCCCAGGCTTTTGAAAAACCGGGCACCGCACCGGCCTCGAGGGGTGAGAACTTTGGGTTTTCGATGTTTAGCCCCGGCAAAAAGATGTGATTGTTCATGTAACCATCAAGAAGCGCAGCACCAGACTTGGTTGCCTCTATTTCAGCTTGGTGAACTATGACTTTTGTGGGGCCGTTTTGGAATGCCGATAGACCGCCGATGTGGTCTTGGTGAAGGTGCGAAATGATGGCGAACTTGATGTCACTCGCAGCCAAACCGGCGAGGCTCAACTGTGACTCAAATGATTCGTGATCGGCAATTGTGAATTTGGCGAGGCGTGAATAGAGCCATCCGATCACACCCTTCGGAAAATACTCGGGGTCTTTGACCGAAGCAATGTCTTGCCCGGTATCAAAGACAATATTGCCTTGCGGGTGCTTGATGACATAAACGTTGATTGGTCGAGGTTTGGTCCAGGCGCGTGAGGTCAGAAGCCAAAGCAGGGTGGGCAACTTGGTGGGGCCAACGTGCTCGGGCCGAATCTGAACCTGACCCGTTGAAAACATTGATGCCGAAACTGTGGTTGCCATTTTTGCCTCTCGGTTAGTTGTCTGGGCGTGCTCGCCAACTGTGTGGGCGCAAAAAATACATTACACGACACATAATGTTTGGCAAAGTTGTTCAGAGCGAATCGGCAGTGCGAATTCACTAACTTGAATGTCACCGGGCCATAACCGTGCAAAACTTCGATCATGAGCGAAACCCTTAGCAAAGAAGAGAAAGCCGCCGTTCGAGCCGCGGCTGCCGAACGCCGCCGCAAGGCAACCCCCGCCGAGCACGCCGCCGAGGTGCTAGAAAAGATCGCATCAATGGCGCCAGCTGACCGCGTTATCGCCGAAGCATTTCACCGCGTGGTCATGGCCACAGAACCTCGCTTTGAACCAAAAACCTTTTATGGCATGCCCGCCTATGCCTTCGACGGCAAAGTTATCTGCTTTTTTCAAGACGCCGGCAAGTTCAAAACTCGCTATTGCACTTTTGGTTTTCAAGACATTGCCAAATTGGATGACGGCCCAATGTGGCCGACCAGCTTCGCCCTCACTGAGATGACGGCGGCGGTCGAAAAAGAGATTGCTGCGCTGGTTCAGCGCGCCATCAGCTAGGAATAAAGCACCCCTTCGCGGGCTTGTCTTTTGAGCAAGCATTCTTGCCACGAAGGAGCTCTTGTGAACAACTCACCTAAAACTTTTGATTTTCGCGAGACAGCCAGCGAGTTGGTTGACTTTATTCGATCACGCGCCGAAGGTTTTGGTCGCGGCAACGTGACCGCCCCGGCGACCGCCGCGCAGGTTGAGCTTGCGGTGTTGGCTGCGCTTGGCACCGAACCCCAGAATGCAACACAGATTTTGAGCAAGGCTAAGCTTGCGGCAGCAGGCGCCTGGCAACCAACCTCTGGTGATGTGCACCGCGCCTTGGCCGCGCTCGTTGCCGCCGGTTCGGCAACCGAAACCGTCGATGGTGAGCGCAAGGTTTATGCAATCACCGAGGCCGGCGTGGCCGCGCTGGTTGCTGCGACCGAAACCCCAGCGGATGCCCCCGGCGAACCATCCACCGAAAAAACTGGGCACACCAGTGGCCGCTTCGGGTTCAGCAGCGCCGACTTTAAGCGCTGGGCCGACTGCGACCCAAACTTTATCAAAACAGCCGCCGGCTTAGCGCCTGTGCTGAGCGATGTAGCTCAAAACGGCACGCGCGAGCAGCAGCAGCGAGCCACTGAGGTTTTGGCAGATGCCCGACGCAAGCTTCACGCGATTCTTGCCGAAGGCTAACGCTTTGCCCATAAGCAATGCCCCCGCGCTGAAGGCACGTTATCGTCGCATTTTGCGATTTGCCGCGCTTGCGCTGGCTCAAACCTGGTGGTTTGAACTTGTGCTGCCAAGGTTTGGGCTGAGCAAACTTGCAGCTCGCAGTCGCCTGGCGCGCATGCAGAGCCTTGCTCGCAAGTTTCATGTTTTGGCCGCTGACTTGGGTGGCCTCATGGTCAAGGTCGGGCAGTTTTTGTCTTCGCGCCTCGATGTTTTGCCGGTCGAAATCACTCGCGAGCTTGAGGGTTTGCAAGACGAGGTTGCCCCTCAACCGTTCAGCGAGATTAGCGCACTTATCAAGCGCGAACTTGGCTTTGGTGTCGAGACCGCGTTCGCCAGCATCAACCCAGAGCCAATCGCGGCGGCTTCGCTGGGCCAGGCTTATCGCGCTGAGCTTTCGGCTGGGCTAGCTGCCGAGCTTGGTGTGAGCAACGTCATCGTCAAGGTGCTGCGCCCAGGCATCGAAGACATTGTTGAGGTCGACCTTCTTGCCCTGCGCAAAGTTGGCGGTTGGCTTTCGCGCGTCAAACTTGTCTCGCGCCGCACCGACGCACCCGCGCTGGTCGAAGAGTTCGCCAAAGTCACCCTTCAAGAAATCAACTATTTGCACGAAGCCGAAAACCTTGAGCGATTCGCCGCCGATTTCGCCACCGACCCTCGCGTTTCAACCCCGAGCGTCATCTGGGAGCGCAGCTCGCAACGCGTGCTGACCCTCAGCGACGTCAGCGCGATAAAAATCTCGGATGTCGCCAGCCTCGAAGCAGCCGGCATAAACCCGAACGCAGTCGCAGCCGAGCTGGCACGAATCACTTTTGAGCAGCTTTTTGTCACCGGCTTTTTTCACGCCGACCCACACCCTGGCAATATTTTTGTTACGCCGCTGGGGGCATCCGCTCTTGATTCAACTGATGATGCAAGCGCAACCACTCAGAGTCGCACCGATTTCGCTTTGACCTATATCGACTTTGGCATGATGGGCGAAGTCAACCCCGAATTGCGCGCCAACCTGCAGCGCTTTGTTTTTGCCGTGGTGTCTCGCGATGCCCGCGGCTGGATCGACTCGAGTGAACGCATGGGCCTGCTGTTGCCAAGCGCCGACAAGGTTGTGCTTGAACGCGCCATCGCAACCCTGTTTGACAGGTTTGGCGGGGTTGGCGTTGCCGAACTCACCCAAACCGACCCGCGCGAAATTCGTGAATTTGCTTTGCAGTTCAGCGAAATCGTGCGAACCCTGCCGTTTCAGCTGCCCAACGACTTTTTGTTTTTGTTCAGAGCCATCTCGTTGATTTCGGGCGTGACCAGTTCGCTCAACCGAGACTTTAACATGTGGGATGCCCTCGACCCATTCGCCCGCACCCTGCTAAATGGCGGTGGCTCACGCACCGCAAAAGGTTTAGCCAAACAGGCTTTCAGCGCCGCACAGCTAATCGCCGGCCTGCCAAGACGCATTGACGCACTGGCAACCCGCGCCGAGCGCGGCGAGCTCACGATTCGAAACCCAGAACTCGAAGCCAGGGTGCGCGCCCTCGACAGCAGCACTCGGCGCACCACCTCAGCAGTGATTTTTGCCGCGCTGCTAATCGGCGGCATTCTATTGCTCGACCGAAACCAAACCCTCGGCACAACACTGCTTGTGGCCTCGAGCCTGCCACTGCTTCATGCCATAGGCGTCGGGCGAATCTCGCGCTAGGTTCGAGCTGCGAAAAAGTGGGTGGGCCGAAGGTCATCCGCTTGAAAATTAGGCCGAGATGCACTCTAAACTTTGACTATGTTTTCATCAATGTTTTTGAACCTGCCGATTGCCAACCTGAAGCGCTCAGTTGAGTTCTTCACCGGCCTGGGCTTCACGTTCAACGCCCAGTTCAGCGACGAAACCACAACCTGCATGATTGTGAATGACACCACTTTTATCATGCTGGTCGAGCACGCTCGCTTTGAACAGTTCATCAAAAAGCCAATCGCTGACCCAGGTGTGACCGAAGCAATCTTTGGTTTCTCATGCAAATCAGCCGATGAGGTTCGCGAAATTGCTGAAAAAGCATTTGCGCTCGGTGCTAAAAAAGTGAACGACCCCGAAGACCTCGGTTTTATGTTCAGCTGGGGTTTCGAAGACCTCGACGGCCACCTTTGGGATCTCTTTTATATGAACCCAGAGCACGTTCAATAATCTGCTAAACAACCAGAAACCGGTTCACCTTGAGTTATGTGCTGATTCATCACGGATGGACGAACACACGCCAACCAGACCATTGGCAGCGCAATCTGGCTGTGGCCCTGCGAGCTCAAGGTCACCAGGTTTCTTATGTGCAATACCCCGAAACCCAGCTGCCTAACTTTGCAGACTGGTCGGAATTGCTGGTGGCTGAACTTGAACTGTTAGTGCAGCAACGCGATGCCGCAGTGGTGCCAGCCGCTGGCGACGAACTCATTTTGATTGGGCATTCGTTAGGTTGCGTGAACATTATGAAAAGCGCGCTGAACGGTTTGATTCGACCCGAACTCAAAGCTGACCGAACCCTTTTTGTTGCGCCGGCAGCAATTGAACGCCTCGGGGCGATTGCAACTTTTAGGTTTGAACTCGAAACCACTGAACACGCTAAAGCCCTGAGCCAAGCCTTGGGGCGAGTTGCTGGCGATGTCACACTCGTGGGCAGCGACTATGACGAATGGTTGCCTCGCGGAATCGTCTCGACCTACGGCCAGCCTTTGGGCCTCGAACCGGTGATCATCGAAGGCGCCAAACACTTGGCACTAACCGATGGTTGGGGCGCGTGGCAGGGTGTAATCGACTGGGTCAACGACCCGTTTGCCGACCTAACCATTCGCTAAAAAAGCGCCGCGCCCCACCCCATCGCACACCGCTAGCTAACCTTGATGATTGCCATCATGCCGCCATCTTCGTGGTCAAGAATGTGGCAGTGCAACACTGTTGTGCCGGCAAAATCGTCAAACGCGATTCGAATAACCTGCTCAGAGTTGGGTGCAACGGTCACAACATCTTGCCAACCAACTTGGCCCTTCACCTGCATGCCCCAGGTGTGAAGGTGAATCGGGTGATACATCGGCGTGGTGTTTTTGATAACCCACTCTTCGACGGTGCCTTTTTTGGCTGTGAAATTCACAACGCTAGGGTCAAATGCTTTGCCGTTGAAAGTTGGGTTCATGTGACCGATGAGGCTGATCACTTGGGTTTTAGCAACCTTGGTTGATGCAGCAAAAAGGTTCGTGGTGTTGGCCTCGAAACTTTTTGGCAAAACCGAAAGGTTGGTGCCGGCCGAAGCCTCAATGCTTGCAATCTTGGCTGTGGTCGAGGTCGCGTTGCCGCCCATTTCACTGCTGAGACGCTGCGCGGTTAAGACTCCCCCGTTAGTTGAAGGCACAAGAATAACTTCGCTGCGTTCGCCCGGTGCCAGCATGAAACCGGTTGAAACCACAGGCGCCGGCAGGCGACCACCCTCAGCCGACAAAACAAGCATTTTTGCACCAGAATAGGCAAACTGCAATCTTGACGACGCCGTTGCATTCACCAGGTGCAAACGTTCAAGTTTGCCAGCACTGTGTGTTAGCTCAACACCATCGAGGCCGTTGGTGAGAATGCGGGGGCCGGTTCGGCCCATCATCGCGGTCATCATGTCGACGCCCGACGAGTTGCCCATTCCGCTCATGCTGCCCATGCCTGACATATCGCCCATGCCACCCATGTTGCCCATGTTGCCCATGTTGTCAGTGTTGTCAGTGTTGCCCGAAGTGCTGGCATCAGCCCACGGGTTGACATTCGTGAGCGGTGGGTCATTGATCACCAATACGCGATCGGTGGCCACCTGCGCGAGGGCAGAGTCGTCTTGATTGGCAACGATGATAGCCCCCGAGAGGCCCGATGCCACCTGTTCGGCGGTTAGGCCGTGCATGTGCGGGTGATACCAAAAAGTGCCAGCTTGCTGATTTTTGGGAATATCGTAGTTATAAGCCAACGACTGACCAGGTTCTACCATCAAAAACGGGTTGTCTTGGTCTGGTGAAACATGCAAACCGTGGGTGTGCAAACTTGTTGCCTGTTTGAGGTTATTCACCAGATTGATGGTCAGATGATCACCAGCGTGAATCACCAGAGTTGGCCCCACAACTTTGCCGTTATAGGTCATTGCCCAGCGCGAACTGCCTTGATAAGAAACCATAGATTCGGCAGCGGTTAGGGTCAGCTCGAGCTTGCCGTTTTGAGCCACCAGCATATCGGGTTCAGATTGGGTGGCCTGCAAAGTTTGGCTGGCTGTTGGCGAACCAGCAAACGGGTTGGCGCAAGAGCTCAACAGCAGTGTCGCAAATGCTGCAACAGCAAACACAAGCGAGGTTTTAAAAGGTTTATTGATTGTCATTTTTGCTTTCTATTTGGGTGTGAAAAATCGGCGGCATAAAGCCCCTGATTAGATTCGCCAAATAGAAAGTTGAGATTGGTCTGGTGGGTCGAAACCTTGCCGGGCTGTGGCTTGACTAAGCCCCTGTAAAACACTCACCGGCAGGGCAGGTGAGTCAATTGGCGCAGGTGCGGCTAAGTTGCACCCCGCAGGCACAACAGCCTGACAGTGAAATGAAGTTGCCTGACAGCAGGCTGGTGTTTGCGAGTTCGAACCAGTGGTGTTCATCATCGCCGGCATGGTCTCGGCGCCAGCGTCGACTGCAGTTGCCATGGTCATGTGGTGAGCATGTGCAGTTGAGTTGTGACCAATCGCCTCGTGAAGCCGATTCGAAAGCTGATGCATGCCGACTAGAGCAACCACGGCAAGCAACACAAACGCGATGCGTCTAACGCGTGCCACCCGAAGTTTGACCATAGTTTAAGAATAAACAGGCAAACCAAAAAATAGGTGGGCAAGTCGTCAAAATTCAGGCAACGAACGGGTTGCAGCAAACGGGTTGCAACTAACGGGTTGCAACCATCGGGTTGCAACTAGCGACGCGGCAAGCTTTGGGCTGCGGCAACGGCATCGCGCCATCCGCCATATAAATATTCGCGCTGATCTGCGCCGATGCTCGGCTCGAAAACGCGGTCAAGCTGCCAGCGGGTTGAAATGTCGCCAACCTGCCACATGCCGACACCCACACCGGCAAGGTGGCCGATGCCCAAAATCGTGCGCTCAAGCCCAACCGGGCGTTCAACAGGAATACCCAAAATGTCAGCTTGCAATTGGCACAGCAGGTTGTTTTGAGTTGCACCGCCATCGACTTTAAGCGATCGAATGCCAATGCCACCAGCGATTAGTTTGTCGACGTTGTCGCGAGTTTGATAAGCCATCGACTCAAGGCCAGCTCGAGCAACATGCGCCGAAGTCGACTCAAGGGTCAAACCAACAATTGCGGCTTTGACGTCGCGATCCCAGTAGGGGTCACAAAGCCCAGCAAAAGCCGGCACAAGATAAACACCGCCCGAACTTGGCACACCAGCTGCCAAAGTTTCGACCTCGCTCGTGGTCTTAAAAAGTTTGAGCTTGTCGCGCAACCACTGAATGGTTTGGCCGCTGTGAAAGACCACTCCCTCAGCCTCGTAGGTCACCGAATCGCCAAGTTGCCAAGCAACCGAACTAGACATGCCGGGCATCACCTTGGGCGCACTGCCCACGTTAACGGTGAGCACACCGGCGGTGCCAAAAGTGTTTTTAGCGCTGCCCGGTTCGAGGCAAGCCTGACCAAATAGACCCGCCTGCTGATCGCCCAAAATAGCAGTGACAGGCACTGAACGTGAAAGCGCGCCGGGCAAAACCCCCGAAGCCACCTCACCAAAAAAGCCGACACTGGGCACGATCTCGGGCAACAGCGACATCGGAATTTCGAGCATGCGACACAGTTCGGAATCCCACTGAGCAGTATCAATGTTGAGCAGGGCGGTGCGCGAAGCTGCGCTCGGTTCAATGCGGTGGGCCGTGCCACCGGTTAGGTTCCACAACAACCAAACATCGGGGGTGCCAATGGCAAGCTCACCGCGTTCAGCGCGCTCTCGCACACCGGGCACGTGACGCAGCAACCAGGCAATCTTGCCAGCCGAAAAATAGCTGTCGTTGCGCACACCCGTGCGACGGCGAAACTCATCGTCAAGCCCCTGAGCCGACCACTCTCGCACAATGTCGTCGGTCTGCTTCGACATCCACATAATCGCATTGTGAACCGGTTGACCGGTCGCGCGATCCCACATCACAATGGTTTCTCGGTGGGTGGTCACACCAACAGCGGCGATATCGTTGGCCGTCAAGCCAGAAGCCATCATGGCATCTTCGATGCAGGCTCTTGGGGCGTTCCACAGGTCGGCAGGGCTCAGCTCAACCCAGCCTGGATGAGAAAAAATCGGGTCGATGGTGCGCGATGCCTCAGCAACGGTGCGACCCTCAGAGTCGATAATCACCGCGCGAGCACTGCTTGAACCTTCGTCGAGCGAAAGAATGTAGTTTGCCGTCACTTCTCGAACTCCTCGATTTCACGATTGCGCTAGGCCAAAAACTGCTTGCGCAATTTTAGACACGGTTTGTGGTTATTTAGCTGCCGGAACCCGCAGGTGGTCAAGCCACTGCTTGTATCCACTGATTTCAGCCTTTTGCTTTGCGGTGCTCCAGCCGAGGTGCCCGCCCAAGATTTCGGCAGCGCGAGTTGCACCGCCAAGACCGTGACCCGGTTCATAGGCCAACAAGATGCGGCGCGAGAACACGTCGGCAAGTGTCTGAGCAAACTCTTTGTCGACAGCAAAAATGAGTTCGGCTGCCACTGCGGCAGATGCCGGGTCGAAGCGCTCGCCCAACTTTGGTTCTGCAACAATCAGGTCAACGATTTGCGCAGCACGCGTGCCGTAAAGCGCAAAGAGTCGAGCTGAGGTGTCAGGCTGAACCACAGTGTTTGCTTTGAAGTTTTTCTCAAACTCAGCGAGGTTCGCAGTTGTTGCGCCAGGAAACATGCTGTGCTTGCTGACGGGTTTGCGTTTGCCACGACCGAGCTGTTTGACCGCCAAGTCAACTGAGTCTTCGGCCAGTTGGCGATAGGTGGTCAGTTTGCCACCAACAATTGAGTGCAGGCCCGGGTAACCGGCTTTGGCGTGGTCATAAACCACGTGGCTGCGCGGAATCTTCCACTCTGAAATACCAGGGTTGTGAGGCAACGGGCGAACGCCGCTGTAGGTATAAATGATGTCTTCACGAGAAATGTGAGCCTCAGGCATGAGGGTGTTGACCTCAGTTAGCAGATATTCAATCTCGTCGTTTTCGCAGCGCGCCTCGTCGGGCTCTTGCTCAAACTTGTGGTCGGTGGTGCCAATCATGTAGCGACCCATCCACGGAATCACGAGCACCAAACGGCCATCGGTTTGCGACTCGTAATAGATAACGTCTTTTGGCGCGCCTTCGAATGGCTCAACAATGATGTGGCTGCCTTTTGAACCGCCAATCAGACGCTTTGACGAAACGGCTTTTGCTGGGTCGGCGCCGCGAAGCACATAATCAACCCAAGGGCCTGCAGCGTTGATGGTGAGTTCAGCTCGCAACTCAAGTTTTTCGCCGTTTGAACGGGTTGCGCTAACGCCCACCACCCGGTTGTTTTCGGTGATGAGATTTGTGACTTTAGAGTGGATGAAGATTTGCGCGCCGGCGTCGGCAGCTGCAATAGCCAGCTCGGTGCAAAGGCGTTCCGCATATTCGACTTGACCGTCGGTGAACTCAGCTGCGCCACTCAGGCCAGCCTCAGCCATGCCGGTGAACTTGGCTTTGACAGACTTTTTGCCCAAAATGCGGTGCCACTTAACACTCTTGTCGAACGACAATGCGTCATAGGCGATCATGCCCAGTGTGATCATCCAGGCTGGTCGAGTGTTGCGCGAATAGAAAGGCATGATTAGGCGAACCGGTTTGACCAGATGCGGGGCGACGCGAAACAGCAATTCGCGTTCGCGCAATGATTCGCGAACCAGCGGCACATCGCCGTGCTCGAGGTAGCGCAAGCCACCGTGAACGAGTCGACCCGACCAGGCGCTGACGCCGTAGCAAAAGTCTTCTTGTTCAACTAGCGCAACTTTGAGGCCGCGCTCGGCAGCATCGCGTGCGATGCCCAAGCCGTTGATGCCGGCGCCGATAACTATAAGGTCAAAACTTGAAACTGCCACGGTTGCTCCTTTGAAACCAAGTCAATGATAAAGATTGTATAAATAATCACCATTTGAAGATGTATTCAATATACTATCTAATAGGGGCTACTTCGTAACTATTTTGAAGCGAAAATCCCTGAAAGCCTAGCGACACCCATCGCCGCGGTATTCATTCCAAGATTGACAGACTATTCTAGAAAAAGGGTTGCCACATGCGAAGGAGCTTGAAAATGAGCCCAGAAAACTATGATCTAGAGCAGTTGCGCATGATGACAAAGGTTTCACATCTTTATCACAATCGCTCAATGGTTCAATCTGAGATTGCCCGCACCCTTGGTCTTTCACAAGCCCGCGTCTCGCGCCTGCTATCAGCAGCCGAAGACGCCAAAATCGTGCGCACCGTAGTGGTGCCACCAATCGGACTGAACTCTGAACTCGAAGAAAAACTAGAAACCAAGTTTGGCCTTCGAGAAGTTCACGTCGTAGACGCCCTGGGCGAATCAGACGACGAGCGGTCGCAAACCCTCGGCCGCGCCCTAGCCAACATCTTTGAAATCTTGCCCCTAGAAAACAAAGTCATCGGCTTCACCTCGTGGAGCCGCTCGATGCGCAAGTTCGTTGGCGCGCTAAACCGTTTTCCGCACGCCAAAGCCCAGTCGGTAGTTGAGCTGGTTGGCGGCATTGGCCAACCCGGCCTGCAGCACGAGGCAACCACGGCAACCGAGCGCCTCTCAGCGCTCATTGACGCTGAGCCGCTATTCTTGCGCGTGCCTGGCGTGGTGCCATCGATTGAAGTCAAAAACGCAATCTTGCAGAGCGACTCACACGCTCGCGCCACCCTTGAAGCAATGAACAACCTAGACATTGCCCTCATCGGCATCGGCAACTGCGCCTTTAGATCAGAGCGCGTAGCCGACGGCAACTTTTTTAGCCAAGAACAGTTCGACGACGTGGTTTCGCGCGGTGCAGTCGGTGAGGTTGACTTGCGTTTCATCGACGCAAACGGCCAGCCGGTAGCCTCAGCGCTAGACGACCTCGTGATCGGCGTAACCCTTGAGCAAATCAAAAAAGCTGAGCGCCGCATCGGCGTTTCGGGCGGCGCAGACAAGCACATTGCAACCTTGGCAGCCGTGCGCGGTGGTCTAGTAAACGTGCTTGTGATTGACGAAGAAACCGCGCAGTTCTTGCTAACCCAAACCGCATAACCGCTCTGCCCAAGACTCAAAGGCTAAAAGCCACACCCTAAAACCCCTGGTGTGCCGCACGCTTAAACAAAAACCGCATCAGCTAAAAAGCTAATGCGGTTTTTGCGTCACTAGGAGGAGACTAGAGGCGAGAGACGACAGCTTTCACAAGTGGCCAAACCCGTTGAACCGACTTGTAGTTCACCTTTTCGGCCGGTGAGTGCAAAGCCTGCAGCTCAGTGCCGATCGAGATGATGTCGGCAACTGGCACCTTGCGGCTAAACATACCCAGCTCAAGTGAGCACTGTGAAACTTCAACGTTGGGCTCAGCGCCCATCACCTCGCGATAGGCCTGAGATGCCACCGCAAGAAGCTCAGAGTCTGGTCGATAAGGAAACTCTGGTGCGTCGAGACCAAACATGGCCACGGTCACATCGCCACCAACCGAGCCGGCCAGCGAGCGAACTCGGTTATAAAGCTCATGCTTGCGCGAGGTGACAGCCGAGGTGATGGTTGACATCAACTGAATGCCGTTAGCAGTTGGGCGAATAGTGCCCAGGTTGTTCGAGGTCTCAACGCGGCCTGGCACGCGAAGGTTCCAACTAACAACACCGTGCGGAATCAACAATGTCACCGCAGCAAAACGTCTTGCGGCTGCCTGCGAAAAGACCTGCTCTGGGGCATTGGCGTCAACCAGCTCAAGACGAACACCCGGGTCGGCAACACCAAGCTCATAGCGCAGGGCGGCATCCAATTCATTAATGGCTGCAGTCACGGCCGGCACGTCGTTTTCGGCCAAAACCAAAACCGCTTCGGCATCGGCGGGAATCGCATTGTTTTGCGCGCCACCAAAAGGCGATGCGATGCGAACGTCGGCAACGTCAAAAGCCGCGTTCAACGCACGGGCCAAAATCTGCAGCGAGTTGCCGCGCTCAAGTTGAATGTCGAACTCACAGTGGCCGCCCTGAAGGCCGCGCACCAAAAGCTTCTTGGCTGCAGTGTGCGAGGCAGGGGTTGCCTCAAACTCGCCAGGCACGTCAACCGTAAAAGTCACGTCGCCAGAACAACCGGCCAAAATCTCTTTGTCGGTGATCCAGTTAAAGTCGATCATGCGTCGACCTTTTAGCTGGGTTGTGTCGAACTGGTTTGCACCAGCCTTGCCTTGCTCCTCCATAGCAGTTAGCACTGCTTCAAGCGGCGGATGAGGTGTGGTGGTGTCAGCCAAAAGCGCCAAAATATAGCTCACACCGATGCCGTTATCGGCACCAAGCGAAGTGCCATCGGCGGTGATGTAGTCGCCATCGATGATGAGTTTTAGCGGTTCGTTCACAAAGTCAAACTCAACGCCTTCGGCTTTTTCGCAAACCATGTCGAGGTGGCCGTGCAGCACAAGCGGCGCGGAGTTTTCAAGACCGCCCTGGCCCGGCTTGCGAACTAGCACGCAGCTCAGAGCGTCTTTTTTAGCCTCAAGACCAAGACCCTGCGCATAGGCAACAACCCAATCGGCTGCGCCCGCCTCATTGCCCGAGCCGCGAGGAATGCTGGTGAGAACTTCGAAAATGCCCAGAACCTCTTGAGGCTCAAGGTGGCTGATGACGTTTTTAGTCTCAACCGCAGGTGAAAGTTTGATAGCCATGATGTTCCTTATTTAACTATTTCGTTCTTAGAGCGTGCAAGGGTTAGAGCAACAATCACAATAATGACTGCGCCATAGACCAGGTTTTGAGCCTGAGCATCGATGCCGATCGCTGCGGTAGCAATGGGCACTAGAGCAACGGTCAAAGCACCAAACACAACGTTGATCGGGTTGGTAACACCACCAGAAATCGAGGTGCCTCCAACAATGGCTGCCGCAATGCCTGGCAAAAGCAAATCACTGCCGAGACCGGTTGGCGAAGCCGAACCAGCCTGAGCGATGATCGTAATGCCGGCAAGGCCCGCCATGAAACCTGAAAGTGCATAGGCCAAAACCTTTAGCAATCGAGTGCGCACACCAGAGAAAATTGCGCCAGACTCGTTTTTGCCAATCGCAGTCATGCCTTGGCCCACGCGAGTGAACCGCAAAAAGCCGTAGGCGATCACGGCAACAATCACGCCGATAATAAACGTCATCGGCAGACCGGCTATTCCACCCTGATAGAGCGGGGTGACAACATCGGCGTTCTGCGTTACATAAACGGTGGTGGCACCAGAAACAACTAGAGCCGCCGACTGAAAAATGCCGAAGGTGCCCAGCGTCAGCGCAAAGCTTGGCACCTGCGCATAGGCAACAATCAAACCGTTAACGGCGCCAAACAGCGAGACCGCAACAACGACCACGATTGGCGCAACGCCACCCAACGGCCCAAGTGTCATAGCCAATAATATCGCGCCCAAAAGAGTGATTGAGGCGTTTGAAAGGTCAATCGAGCCAATGTTGAGCACGAGCGCCTGGCCCAGAGCAACCAACAGAATCGGTGCAGCCGAAGCGGCCACGATGGTCAGACCGCCGTTGCCGATAAAGGTTGGTGTAAGAGCACCCACCACCGCAAACATCGCCAAGAACATAACCAACGGGCCGATAGCCTGCCATCCCTTTGCAATTCGACGACGAATCACAGCGAGCTTGGTGCTAGGAATAACTTCGATAGACGAAGTCCAGCTTTCAATGAGGTTCATTTTGCTCAAACCATCCGTTCCAAAAGGTCTAGCGTTGAAGGGTTATCTTTTGCAAGGTCAAAAGTTGCCGAGACTACACCGTCACGCATGACCAAGATTTCGTCGCCCATTTCAAGGGCTTCTTCGAGAGTGTCTGATAGCAAAATCACCGCGGCACCGTTGTCGCAGGCCAACTTGATCTGCTCGTTCACCGTTTGCGCCGCACCAGGGTCAAGACCGCGAAGTGGGTGATCTAGCACCAAAACGTTCAGCTCTGGCGAGTTCAGCCATTTGGCCATAACAACTTTTTGCTGGTTGCCGCCCGAGAAACGACCAAGGTCTTGACCGATGTCATTTGGGCGAACGTCTAGAGTTTTGAACCAACCCTGAGCGACCTTGTTGCGAGCCAACGGGTTGATGAACGGGCCAACTGCAGCTTTGCCAGGGTGAGTCAGTGTGAGGTTTTCGGCTGCCGAAAAACCGCCGACCATGCCCTCAACCTTGCGCTCAGCTGGCACATAAGCCACGCCGCCCTTAACCGCCTTGGCGATGCGCCAATTCTTAACCTCACGGCCACCGACCAAGATTTGACCCTCGTCGAACTTTTCGGCGCCAAACAGCGCACGCGAGAGTTCTTCGCGACCCGAACCGGTTGAACCGACGATTGCGGTTAGGCGACCCGGGTGCACCGAGAATGACACGTTTGAATACTTGCCCTTGCGGCTAAGGCCTCGAACCTCAACTGCTGGTGCGCTGTTGGCGCCAACCTCGTGGTGAGTCTTTACCTTGGCGTGGGCTTCGTGGCCAACCATCAGTTTGAACAGCTCGGCTTCGGTAACCCTTTCGGTTGCCCGGTCTGCCACAACCTCACCTGAGCGCATCACAATGATGCGGTCGCAGTTGCGCATGATTTCGTCGAGACGGTGCGAAACAAAAATCACCGAACCGAAGTCTTTGAGTTTGCGAATCTCGCGCTCAAGAATGGCAGTTTCGCCGCGCTCAAGAACCGAGGTTGGCTCATCAAGAATCACCAGCGGCGAGCCACCTTTTTTAGTGTCGACGCGAATCGCACGAGCGATTTCGACCATCTGACGATCAACGAAAGAAAGATCGCCCACCACGGTGCGAGGGTCTAGCTGAGAACCGATGATGCCCAAAGTTTCGGCAGCTGACCTGTTGATTTTGCGCCAGTTATAAATGCCAAACCTAGCGGCAACCTCTGCCCCGCCGGCACCGCTCATGGCGATGTTTTCGGCAACGGTTAGGTTTGTGAACAGCGACTGCTCTTGGTGAACCACGCCGATGCCTGCACCGGCTGCGTCGCGAGGGCCGCGAAACTTCACCTGACTGCTATTGACTTCGATGGTGCCGGTGTCTGGCTGATAAATGCCCGTCAGAATCTTGAGCAACGTTGATTTGCCAGCGCCGTTTTCGCCGATAAGACCAATCACTTCGCCTTTGTTGATTTGCAAAGAAATGTTCTTTAGCGCGTGGTTTGAGCCGAAGGTTTTGTTGATGTTTGTTAGGCGCAAAACTGCTTGCGCCGTGCTGTCATTCGTCATTTTGAGATCCTTAGACGGTCACGCTGCGACCACGCTGTCGCAACAATTGCTAGCACGAGAATCGCTCCCGAAACTGCCGACTGATAGTTAGGGCTGACTCCCGAGAGAATTAAACCGTTGTTGAGTGTGGTGAGCAGAATCACGCCAAGGGCTGTGCCAAAAACGCCGCCCTTGCCACCGCCGAGTGAGGTGCCGCCGATTACCACCGCGGGAATCGTTAGAAAGAGGTTGCCAGAACCAACGGTTGCTGAACCCATTCCCAACTGCATCGAAGCGATGATGCCGCCGAGGGCGCTAAGCGCACCGGCAACCACAAAAACCATGATTTTGTTGGTTGCAACTTTGAGACCGTTTGCCCGAGCAATGTCTTCGTTATTGCCGATTGAAAGTGCTACGCGGCCAAAGCGGGTGAATCGAAGCACCAGGCCGCCTAGGGCAACAACGCCGCCAGCTAACCAAAACACGTTTGGCAAACCCGCAGTGTTTACTGAGCCCCAGGTTGTGAGATCGCTGTTGGTCAGCGAAGGCATTGAATCGGTGCCAAACAAAATGGTGGCGATGCCCAGGGCGATGTACCACATGCCTAGGGTTACGATAAATGAAGGCACTTTGACCCTGGTATAAATGACGCCGCTCACCAAACCGAGCGCCACGCCTAGGGCGATTGCGACAACGAAGGCCCAAACACCAAAGTCAGTGCCGCCTCGGCTGTTGGCGCTCATCAAAACAAATGCCATACCCGAAGCACCCATGACACCTTCGACCGAAAGATCGATTGAGCCGATTAGAATCACAAAAGTTGCGCCAACGCCGATGATCAGCGGCAGGCTAGCTTGGTTGAGAATGTTTTGCACGTTGCCCAGAGTGGCAAATCGTGAGTTCAACAAAGAAAAGATGATTGCCAAAACAACCAAAGCGCCAAGCAGCGCTAGGGGTTCGGCATAGCGAGAGATAAAAGAAGCCTTGGCTTTCTTTTCGCGAATGCGAATCGCAACAGTGTCAACGTTGACAGGTTCGATTGCTGAAACTTGTGGGTTAGCCATGATGCTACCTCCGGGGGTTTAGCGATGGTTTAGCGAGGGGCGCTCTGGCCGCAACCAGAGTGAGTGGGTTGCGGCCAGAGCTTTTAGTTACTTGCTAGGAATAACCTCTGGGCCACCAGCAACTAGAGGTACTGGGTCGGTGTTCCATGGGCCATTCTTGATTAGCTGGTCAACCCAACCCTCAACGTTGTTGTCCCACTTGAGGTACTGGTCAAGGTTGTCTGGGGTTACACAGCTGATCTTGAACATGCTGTCACGCTTCTCGTGAGGCAAGGTGCTTGGGTCGATCTGACCGGTTGCTGCTAGATAAGCGGTGTAGAGACCGATTGCCGAAGCCATGTAGCCGCGGTGGAAAGTCTCACCAACGATGGCATCGTTGCCAACGTGAGCCTTCATAGCCTCAACGGTTGGTGGGTAGAGACCGTCTGAAACGAACTTAACCTTGTCGAGCATGCCTGCTTCTTTGAATGCCTGCATGGCACCAATCTGCATGCCGTCATCGGCTGTCCAGACACCCTTGATCTGGTCGCCATACTTAGCAATCAAGTCTTTTGAGTTCTTGTATGCAAGCTGTGGGTCCCAGTTTGATGGGCGTGATTCAAGTAGCTTCACGTTTGGGAACTGGTTCGCTAGGGTTTGCTCTAGACCAGCAACACGGGTCTGGCTGGTGGTTGAGTCTTGCACACCAGGCAGAGCAATGATGCCGCCCTTTTCGCCGATTGCCTTGCTTAGCATCTGAGTGGTGCAAGTGCCCGAGTCGATGCCTGAGTGCTTCTGAAAAGCAACAAAGTTGTTGCCGACATCCCATGGCTCGAAGTTGTCTGGCTTGTTCCACCAGATGGTTACGAAGCCACCAGCAGCCTTAACTGCGTTCACGATGGTTGGGGTGTCTGAGCTGGCTACGGTGTTCACAAACATGACCACCTTCTTGCCCTTGGCAAGAATGGCCTGAATCTTTGAGATTTCAGTTTGTGATGAACCGTTTGAGTCAACGATCTCTAGTGGAATGCCTAGCTTCTTTGAAAGAACCTGGGCGCCCTGAATGTTGGCTGCAAAATAAGGGTTGGTGGTGTTGATTACTGAAGCGACCATTACTAGGTCTTCTTTCTTCAGCGGCTGGTTTGATGAAGCGTTGCCGGCGGTAGAGGTGCAACCGGTTAGCGCAAGCATCGAAACCACAGCAAGACCGGCAAATGCGCGAACTGCACGTGAGCGGATGCTAAGAGACATCTTTGACTCCTTTGGTAATGTTGGTTGTTAGAGGATTTGGCACTGCTTGTGAATAATCATTCGTAGTGTGAGTGAACATTCTCTATATTGGTAACACGTTTTTTCTTGAATAGCGAACCAATAGTTGAAAATCTATTCAGTTGTTATTGCATCGTTATTTATGATGCCGGCCTAGCGCAGCGTTCTAAAGAAGGTGCGCACGTCATCCACGTAGATTTCAGGCACTTCAAGCGGCGCAAAGTGGCCACCCTCGTTGTGAACTCGGTATTGCTGCAAGTTGAAATACTTGCTGGTCCAGGTCATAGGTGGCTTATAGATCTCGCCCGGAAAAATGCTGACAGCCGTAGGCACGCCAACCACAGGGAATCGGTCGTGACTTGGAGTCCAGGCGTTGCCGCGGCACTCCCAGTAGTAACGAGACGAAGTGCCACCCGTGTTAGTTAGGTAATAGATCAACGCGGTGGTAACAAGGTCTTCTTTTGGCCAAACCTTTTCGAACGCTTCAGAGCCTTCGCCGCGCTCGGCAAGACCCCAGAAATAACGCTTCTCGGTGATCCAAGCCAACTGAGCGGCAGGTGAATCAGCGACCAAAGCAGCCAAAGTTTGAGGCTTGGTTAGCTGAATCTCACCATAACCGCTCTCGTTCTCAACGAACAGCTTGCCGCGTTCAAACCAACCCGCCTCGCTGGCGTTGTATTCGCTCTCGGCAGGCAAACCGAGCTTGACGTCAAACTCAACGCCCTCTGGCTGGTCTGGGTGGTTCGCCAAGTAGTGGCTCATCTGGGCCGGAAAATGCGTGTAGACGCCGATAACATCTGCCTCATATTTGTGGCCGTGTTGCTGAGCGATTAGAGCGCCCCAGTCACCACCGGCAGTTGCATACTTTTCATAACCCAAAACCTCTTTCATCAGAGTGTTCTCTAGGTCTGCAGTGTGCCACCAGTTCCAGCCGGTTTCTTTGAGAGGTGAAGAGAAACCATAGCCTGGCAGTGAGATCAAAACAACGTCGAATGAGTCTTCGGCGTTGCCACCAAATTTTTCAGGGTTGGTGAACGGTTCGATTACTTTGCGAACATCCCAGAAAGTCCAAGGCCAGCCGTGGTGAAGCAAAAGCGGCATCGGGTTGTTGCCCTTGCCTTTGACGTGAATAAAGTGCACCGGCACACCCATGATGTCTACCTTGAAGTGTGGCAGCTCATTGATTCGGCGTTCAACGTCGCGCCAGTCATATTCGTTCACCCAATATTCGACTAGCTTGCGGTGATAGTCGGTGTTGTAGCCATAGCGCCAGTCTTCGTTGCCAAAGTCGTCTGGATACCTGGTTTGGCGCAGACGCGCCATCATGTCTGCCAGTTCTTCATCACTGAAGTGAATCTCGAATGGCTTTACTTCGTAGTTTGATGCCATTGGGAACCTCCTTGTTCCGTGCTTGTTTATTCGTAATGAGCGGTGTTGCACTGACTAACGTTTGGCTCGCATCAGACTTTGCCCGACCCACCAAACGTTATTTGTATTTTTATTCAGTATCTGATTATAAGTGCAAAAGGGCAAAAAAAATGCCTTTCGTAACTAAGCCGTGACCTTGCCGGCGTGTTTTTCAACACCGTGACGATCAGCCAAAATCTGCCAAGTGCGATCAACCTCGGCAGCGGTCTGTTCGGCGCCCCAACCAAGCGCAACCGCAGCCGCAGCCGCAATTTCGTCGACGTTATCGGCCGTTAGCAAGCCGGCAAAAGCCAACGTCGTTCGACGCAGCAAAAAGTCATCAAGGTGCACCGCAAACTCGGCAGTGGCCAACCACTGAATTTCTTGCGCGCTATAAGAAGGCAAGCTCGACAACGCTTCGTCACCATTCAAATTCAGAAAGCGGATGACCTCTAAGGCGCGCGTGCCGTAGCGTGTCAGCAAGGTTTCGACACGCGCTTGGCTCAAGATGCGGGCAGGGTCGCCGCTCAGGTTGGCTGCAGGGTCGCCACTGGGGTTACCCGCCGACGCCGCCATCAAACTAGCCACCAGCTTGTCTCGCTTTTTGCCCGAAGCCGCAAAGTTCTTGCCACCACCGATTTGCAAACCCAAAGTTGAAATCTTGCGGGTTTTGCCCAAAGCTTCAAGCACAAGCCCCGAAACGTGCTCCCCCAGCGCCCTAAAGGTGGTCCACTTGCCACCCACAACGCTAAAGAACGGAACATCGCTTGAATCGGGCAAAATGTCTTGGTCGATTCGATAGTCGCGCGACACAAAACCCGGTTGTGAAACATCTTGCTTTGGCAGCGGGCGAATGCCAGAAAACCGAAACACAATTTGTGAACGGTCGAGTTTGATGCCCGGCAAAATGTGGCCAACCAAACTAAAGAAATAATCAACTTCTTCTTCGGTGCAGCGCACCGGTTGACGTGGGTCGGCAAAAATATCTGTTGTGCCGATCAGCACACGACCCTTAACCGGATAAATCAAAACGATGCGACTATCGCTGTTCTCAAAGAACAACTCACGACCATCAAGCTCGGCATAAAGCTGAGGGTGGTCAACCACAATATGCGAACCCTTAGTGCCACCCATAAACTTTGTGTCACGACCTAGGGCCTCATTGGTCAAATCGGTGAGAGGGCCAGAAGCATTCACCACAACATCGGCTGTGGTCTTAACGATTGTGCCCGTGAGGGCATCCCTGATTAAAACAGCACCGTTTTGAGCCCCTACCGCCGCAACATAGGTGACCACGCGTGCGTTGCCGGTTGCTAGGGCGTCGGCAATCAGGTCTAAAGCCAAACGCTCAGGCTCATGCACCGAGGCGTCATAGTAGGTGGCCACAAACTTTACGTCGGGGTGAAGCGAGGGCAAATCTTTAGCCGCCTGCTTGGCGCCAACAAAGTTAAACCGCGGCATAACGCCGTTGACTCGGCTAAACGATTCATAAATCATCAAACCAATGCCGATCAGCAAAGCACCGCGTTCAGCGCGCTTTGCCTTGCCACTCTTGCCGTGCCTCAGAAACTTGAGCGGGGCCTGAAGCACACCCGAGGTGAGCGAAAAGATTGGCACGGTGGTGCGCAGCGGTTTCACCACGTGAGGCGCAGTTTTTAGCAAATCGTTGCGTTCTTGCACCGACTCGCGCACCAAGCGAAACTCACCGTTTTCAAGATAACGAATGCCGCCGTGAATCATGTGCGAAGACGCTGCCGAAGCACCGCTGATAACGTCGCCAGCATCAATCAGAGTGACTTTAACGCCTTGCAAACTCAAATCGCGCATAGTTGAAATGCCGTTGATGCCGCCGCCAATAATGAGCACTTCGCTGTGAAAGTTGGCGAGCTTAGCGAATTCGCCTCGCACGGTTTGCATTAGCTGAGTTGGGGCTTCTGCTGACATTTTGATTCCTTTGGTCATATTTCTAAACGATTAGCTGACAGGTTCTAGCTGTTTGAGTGAGTTATAAATCTCGGCCAAAGAGGCAACACGATGCGCCCCAGGCGCAAAAGCTGAGAGCAAGGCATCTTCTAAAGATTCGATGGTCAAGTTTGGTGCTTCTTGGTGAATCGAGCCGAGAGTTGCCGGCTGCCAATCAAGCTCTAAAAGTTGGTTGACTCGAGTGAAAAGCTCACGCACGCTTACCGAAATGTCAAACGGAATGCTTGCGCTGAACAGCCGCGCACCCCGACGAACTCGCTGGGCGGTGCCAACGAGTTTCACTGCGCCACGGGCGTTGACGCTGTAGTCACCAGGGCAATACTCGCCCGCCACCGGGCCAAAGCGCGCGTCGATGCCGAGTTCGGTGAGCACCTGCACAAACTGTGCGCCGAACTCGTTATAAACGGTTCGCGGTGATGGGTTTCGAACCGGTTCGGCAATAATCACATCGAGCACCACCCACTGCTCGTCTAGAGCAACCATTCGCCCACCGGCTGGGCGAACCACCGGGTCAAACCCAAAAACCAACGATTCACCAACGGCTTCGCTAAAGTTTGGCAAAGTTTTTTCGATGGTGCTAAAAGCCACAGTTGGCGCGGGGCGATAAAGGCGCACAATGCGATTGAGTTCTGGCATGGCGGCAACCGCTGCCATCAGGTGTTGCGACGCACTCAGATCGGCAGTTGGGTTTAAGCCCTCGTCAACCTCGCCGGCGAACCCCCGAATCACAGTGGTTTGCATTTTTGAGCCTCTTGCCTGATTAGAAGTTGATCATGTGACCAGCGAGGCCATGCAGCGCTTCTTGCAGGCTTTCGCTGAGGGTTGGGTGTGAGTGCACGTTTAGCACGAGCTCATCGATTGTGATCTGCTGCCCGTGGGCCAGCGTGAGTTCTGGCAGCAGCTCAGAAACATCTGGCCCAACGAGGTGCCCGCCTATTAGTGTGCGAGTTTTGGCATCGGCCAACAGCTTGACGAAACCGGCGGTTTCACCAAAGGCGTGTGCCTTGCCATTGGCGATGAACGGAAACTTAGCCACTAAAATCTCGGCATGTTCGGTTTGAGCCTGGGCTTCGGTTAAACCAAAGCTTGCAACCTGAGGCATTGAATAAACCGCGCGTGGCATGTTTCTATAGTCACCCATTGCGCGCCCAGATGCTAGCCCGATTACCTCGGCTGCCAAAACACCTTGAGCTTCGGCAACGTGGGCGAGTGCAAGTTTTGCGGTTACGTCGCCGATTGCAAAAATGTTTGGCACAGAGGTGCGCAGTTGATCGTCTACCTCAATCGCCCCACGGTCGGTGACTTTGACCCCGGTTGTTTGCAAGCCAAAACCTTCGATTTGCGGGGCGAAACCGACAGCCACCAAAACTCGCTCGGCTTCAAGCACAGTTTGCTCGCCGCCGATTGAATAGGTCACCGTTGCCGATTCGGCTGTTTCGGCAGCCGATTCAACGGTAGCGCCGGTTACAAAGGTGATGCCCTGCTTTTTAAGTGCCTTGAGCATTTCGGCCGAGGTGTCGGCGTCTTCTAGCGGCAAGATTCGGTCTTGATATTCAACAACCGTCACTTGGCTGCCAAAGCTGGCGGCAACACAGGCAAACTCAATGCCGATAGGCCCAGCGCCGATCACAACTAGCGAGGCGGGCATTTCTGCGGCCAACACCATCTCGACATAGCCGGTGATTCGCTGACCAAACTCAACACCCTTGAGGGTGCGAACTTTTGAACCTGTGGCGATTATCGCGTTGTCAAAATGCAACGTCGATGCAGCTTCTTCGACACCAGCTGTTGAAGTGACAGTCACCTCGATGCTGTTTGCGCTGGTGAATACCCCGGTGCCTTCGAACTCGGTGATGCCGTTCTTTTTCATTAGGTAGTGCACACCTTTGGTGCGACCGATTGAAACTTCGCGACTTCGGTGGTGTGCTGCCGCAAACTCTGCGGTTAGCCCTTCTTGCAACCCAAACGCTTTGGCGTGGCGGCTAACCAGAGAGGCTACTTCGGCGTGACGAAGCAAAACCTTAGTTGGAATGCATCCAACGTTTAGGCAAACACCGCCCCAATATTCTTTTTCTACTACGGCAACCGATTTGCCAAGTTGAGCTGCTCGAATCGCGGCCACGTATCCACCGGGGCCGGCACCCAAAACCACAACGTCGAAATGTTGCTGCGCTGAATCGTTCATTTCTTTAGCCTTGCTGCTAGGCGCTAACCAAAGACGCCGCGGCTGTCGATGGTGCTAAAACAGACAACGGTGCCTCAAGGTGTTTCTTGAGTGCGCCGATGAACTTTGCGCCGGTGGCGCCGTCGAGGGCACGGTGGTCGCAGGTGAGAGTGAGCTCGGCAATCGGGCGCCACTGCGGGTTGTCGGCGGTGCCGGTGACTCGCGAAATGGTTGCGCCAACAGCCAGAATTGCGGCCTGAGGAACATTCAAGATAGCGTCAAAACGGGTGATGCCCATCATGCCGAGGTTAGAGATGGTGAAGGTTCCGCCGGTGATGTCGGCGCGGGTGATTGCGCCTTCGCGAGCTCGGCTAACAATGTCGGCGCGGGCCGCCGCAATCTCGCCGAGGCTCTTGCTGCCGGCGTCGTGAATCACAGGCACCATCAAACCCTTGGGGCTTGCAACCGCGATGCCAACGTTGGCTTCGGCAAAAAAGGTTAGCTCTTCGTCACCAACGTGAACGTTAACCTCTGGCACCTCAGCCAAAGCCAAAGCTGCCGCACGCGCGATCACATCGGTGACCGTCGCCTTTGGCTCAACACTTTTCACCTTGGTGGCTTCGGTCATGTCAACCTCAACTGTTAGGTGAAACACCGGTGCTTGCCAGGCACGCGCCATGTGTTTGGCAGCGGTGCGTGCGATGCCGGCTAGCGGAACAACTTTTGGCTCAGTGCTCATGATTAGACGCGTACTCCTAGACCATAGTGCGCGGTTCCGGCGCATCCGTATTCTGTCATTTTGGCAATGGTGGCCTCAATCATTCGCTCGCGGCCTAGAGCCATTGCGTCTTCAAGCTGACGGTCGCCTTCAGAGAACTTGGCCTCTAGACCAGCACGAAACGCGTGACGAAGGTCGGTGTCGGCGTTGAGCTTGTGAACGCCCGCTTTGATAGCTGCGTGAAGCTGGTCGGTTGGCACACCCGAAGCGCCGTGCAGCACGAGCGGAATACCAGTGACCGCAGCGATGCGTTCGATGCGCTCAATGTCGAGCGGCTGCGGTTCGATGCTGGTCACACCGTGCATCACACCAGCCGAAATGGCCAACAGGTCAACGCCAGTTTCGGCAACAAAACGCTCAGCTTCGTCGACCTGGGTGTAATAGTCAGCCCAGTTGATGTTGGTTGAAGCGTCGGGAATCTTGCCCAACTCAGCCTCAACCGGAATGCCGAATGAGTGGCACACCTCAACGATTTCGCGAGTGACGCGAATGTTCTCTTCGAAAGGCAGGTGGGCGCCGTCGAACATGATTGAGTCGAAACCCAGTTTGATCGCTTCGAAAACCTCTTCATAGGTGCCGTGGTCGAGGTGAATGGGCACGCTGATTTGGGCTTTGTCTAGTTCGCGGCGAGTCATTTCGAATGCTTCGCGCACACCCATGTGGGGCACGATTGCGCGGCCAACCTGCAAAAAGACTGGTGCATCTGCGAGTTCGGCTGCGCGAATCAATGCCTGGGTGGTTTCTGGGTTGTGCATGTTGAACGCGCCAACTGCATAACCGCCGGCTTGCGCCGCTTTGACAAGACCTAGTGGGTCAACTTTTGCCATTATTTGTTCCTTCACTTCACTGTGAGTCGGTGCACAACGCTGTGCTTAACGGGTGTTATTTAAATGGGATGTTTGGTGCTTATGCGGTTTCGATGATTGCTACAACGGTGCGAACCTCGACGGTTTCGCCAGCTGCAACAAGAATCTCGGTGATTGTGCCGGTAGCTGGCGACTCGAGGGTTTCTTCAACCTTTTCGGCTTCAACTTCGGCTAGTGGTTCGTCTTCGACGACCTGGTCGCCAACTTTTTTAAGCCATGAAACGATTGAGCCTTCACTCATGCCCATGCCCCACTGCGGTAGCAATACTTCGATGCGTGCCATGATTTGATCCTTTGCCTGATGCCTTTATGTGATGGGTGTCTTTGGTGTCTTTGGTGTCTTGGGGTTAGCCGATGGCGATAAGACGCTCGGCCACTTTGTCGTTTTGGGTGACTTTGCGAACTGCTTCGACAATGTGGTTTTTGTTCGGATACATCTGCTTTTCGAGCGCTGGGCTGAAAGGAATCTGCATGTCTGGCGCGGTGATGCGCACAATCGGAGCCTTCAACGAGTCGAAAACTTCTTCGGCAACGATTGCGCTGATTTCACCGGCTGCACCACAGGTGCGGTGGGCTGGTTCAACCACAACGAGGCGGCCGGTCTTTGCCACCGACTTGAGAATCGCGTCTTTGTCGAGCGGCACTAGAGTGCGAGGGTCAACAACCTCGGCTGAGATGCCCTCTTCTGCCAAAATTTCAGCAGCTGCCAAAGCCTCTTGAACCGAGCTTGAGATGGCGACGATGGTCACGTCGGTGCCTTCACGGTGAGTGCGGGCAACACCAAACGGAATCCAAAATTCGGTGTCTTCGACTTCTTCTTTCAACCCCCAAAGCAAACAGGCTTCGAAGGTGAGCACCGGGTCATCTAGGTCGATTGCCGTGCGCAAAAGACCCTTGGCATCGCTCGGGGTCGATGGCACCATAATCTTTAGACCAGGCACGTTCATGAACATTGGGTATGGACGGTCGCTGTGGTGAGCACCAGTGTTTAGGCCATAGAACATCGCCGAGCGAAATACTGCAGGCATTGATGCTTGGCCGCCGAACATGTAGCGGTTCTTGGCAACCTGGTTCACAAGTTGGTCCATTGCCATATACAAGAAGCTCGAATATGAGAGGTCAACGATTGGGCGCAGGCCTGTCATTGCTGCGCCGGCAGCGGCACCAACAATGCCCTCTTCAGAGATCGGGGTGTTGCGAATGCGGTCGCGACCATACATCTGCACAAAGTCGCCAGTTTCTTGGCGAGTTTTGCCGCCACCGGTGGTGCCATAAACGTTAGCCTCGACGTCTTCGCCGATGATAATGACGCGCTCGTCGGCGTCCATTGCCTCTTTCTGGGCAGCACCGATGGCGCCCAAGAAACTCATTACAGTCATGCTGCATACTCCGAATCTGTGTAAAGGTCGTCAAACGCAACCGATGCGTCTGGCCATGGGCTGTTTTCGCTGAATTCAACGGCTGCGTCGACTTCGGCAATGATTTCTGCTTCTAGGGCATCCATTTCTTCAGCGGTGTGACCGTTGGCGATTAGGTGCTCGCGAAACAGGGTGATTGGGTCTTTTTTGAGCCAAGCTTCGCGCTCGTCGGCTGGGCGATAGTCGGTGCCCAAACGCAAACCCTCTGAGTGCTCGTTATAGCGGTAGGTAACAACTTCGATGAGGGTTGGGCCCTCGCCGCGACGAGCGCGGGCTACTGCCGTTGAAACTGCTTCATAAACGGCAAGAATGTCTTGGCCATCTTCAACGCGAACACCTGGAATTCCGAAGCCCGCGGCACGGTCTGCGATGACGCCTGAGGTCACAGTGTGAGCCGGGGTTGAGAGTGCATACTGGTTGTTTTCGCACAAGAAGATCACCGGCAGGTTCCAAACGCCAGACATGTTCATCGACTCATAGAGCACGCCCTGGTTGGCTGCGCCGTCGCCGAAGAACGCTAGTGCCACGCTGTCACGCTTGAGAACCTTTGACGATAGCGCTGCGCCCATGGCGATCGGAATCGATGAGCCAACAATGCCTGATTCGCCGAGGCTGCCAACGTTGAAGTCGGCTAGGTGAAGCGAGCCACCCTTGCCTTGGCAAACGCCGGTGCCTTTGCCTTGAAGCTCAGCCATGAGTGGGCCAAGCGGTGAACCTTTGCCGATTGGGTGGCCGTGGCTGCGGTGGTTGCCGGTCATATAGTCGCCATCACCCAGAGCCATGGTTGCGCCAACCACCTGAGCTTCTTGGCCGATGCTGGTGTGCACCGTGCCAGGAATGTGGCCGCGCTTGACCATTTTTGAGGCGCGCTCGTCGAATGCGCGAATGCGCAACATGCGTCGCTGCATTTCAAGCTTTTTGTCATCTGTCAGTTCGACCATGCTTGGTGCCTTTCTGTGTTCAACTTCGTTGTTGGATAGTTATTCAAGTCTTGTTTAGTTATTCTAGGCGTTGCGAAAAAAATATGCAACTACCCGATTTGCTGCGTGTTGCCAGGCGCTAACAACTGATCAATCTGGCTCAAAATAAAGGTCGGGCGAAACTCTGGCAAAGTCTTTTCAACATCGGCCAGCTGCGAATCACCAGTCAAAACCAAAGCCGATGCCATGCCAGCATTGATTGCCATGCGAATGTCAGTTTCGATGCGGTCGCCAACCATGATGGTTCGCGAAACATCAACACCCAACTCGGCCAACACCGTTTGCACCATGGTGCTGTCGGGCTTGCCCATATTGGCAATGCAGCGGGTGCCGGTTGAAGCCTCAATCGCAGCAACAATCGCCGCAGCATCAGGTTCACCGCGACCACCTGCAAGCGGGCAGTAACGGTCAGGGTTCGTTGTGATTAACTGAGCGCGGCCCACCTGCCAAATGGCGTCAAACGCAATCTGCAACTTGCGATAGGTAAACCCGCGGTCATAACTGGCAATGACAATGTCGATTTCTTCTGGGTCTTCTGACATTTTGATGCCAGCCTCGGCAAGCGCGTTTATCAACGGTTCTTCGGCAATAGCAAAAACCACAGCATTCGGATGATTTTGCTTGAGCCAAAGCACTGTCGTGATAACCGTGTTCAAGATTTCTTCGGGGCGCACCTCAATGCCCAAACCGCTCAATTTCTTGATATACATTTCGGGTGAACGAGTTGGGTTGTTCGACAAAAACACTGTCTTAGCGCCGCGAGCTCTCAATGCATCGATCATTTGCTTAGCGCCGGGCAAAAGCTCACTGCCCAAATAGATAGTGCCGTCAAGGTCAAACAGGTAGGCATCATAAAACTGTGATGGCAGTGCAGCCGAAACCGCCTCTAGCGTTGCGTTAGTCATTGTGGCCTCCTGCGGCTGCGAAAACTGGTTTAAGCGCCGGATAAATCTGGCGATAAGTGGCATAAAGCGCGTCATAGGTTGCCGCAGCCTCTGCTTGAGGCTCGTAGCGGTCGCGCGTAGTGGTCATTGCAGCTACCGCAGTCAGAATGTCTGGATGCAAACCGGCACCCACGGCGGCGAGAATGCCCGTGCCCAACGCTGTGGCCTCGTCACTGCCGGCGAGCACGATTGGTCGTTGCAAAACATCGGCAAAGATCTGACACCACAGCGGGCTGCGGGTGCCCCCGCCCATCGCAATAAACTGCGAGATTGGGGCATCCCAGATTTTTTCAGCCTCTTCAAGACACAATCGCAACTCAAAAGCAACACCTTCGAGCATTGCCCGATAGACGTGCGAAGAGTTGTGCGCGCCAGTGAAACCAAACATCACGCCTCGCGCATTGTGATCCCAATAGGGTGTCAGCTGGCCGTTCCAATAGGGCAACACAAATAGGCCTCCGGCGCCTGGTTCAACCTCTTGAGCTTGGCGCTCCCAAAAAACCTCACGACCCAAACCGCCAGGCACATCTTGGTTAGCGGCAAAAGTTTTCATAAACCAAGAGACCATCAGAGTGCCGGCGCCAACAAAGAGCTCATAGTTGACCGTGCCCGGCATGGTGCCGGCCATGGCGCGATAAGCCTTGCTCGGTTGATAGCTGTTGTCGAAACTGCCCGAGATCAAACCCGAGCCGACATTTAAATAAGATGTTCCCGGCGCAACGATGCCAGCCCCAAGCCCGGCCGACTGACCATCGCCCGCCCCAGAAATAACCGGGGTGCCGGCGGGCAAACCAAGAGTGCGAGCTGCGTTTTCACTCATCGGGCCAATAAGCTGCCCAGGTTGAACTAACTCTGGCAAAACATCGCGACCGATGCCAACTATGTTCAGAATCTCATCTGAATAGTCACCGGTTGCGAGGTCAACCAAACCCAAAGGGTCTGCGCTGGCCACCGAGGTGCGCCACATACCGGTGAGTTGGTGAGCCAAATAGGCGTGCACATCAACAATGTGCCTGGTGCGTTCAAGAGTCTCAGGTTCATGCTCGCGAATCCACAGCAACTTATAAAAAGCGGGTGTTGGGTTGGCTGGCTTGCCCGTAGTCTGATGAATCGCATCGGTGCCAAACCGATTAACCTGTTCGCCCGCTCTCACGTCAAGCCAAAGCATCGCCGGGCGAATCGGCGCCTCATTGACATCGAGGCAAGCAAAAGTTTCACGCTGATGCGTCACCGCAAAAGCCTTAATGCGCGCTGGATCAATGTATTGCATGCAGGCTCGAACTGCCTGCACCAAACCCTGCCACCAATCACGAGGGTCTTGTTCGCCATAACCGTGCTGGGGAATACTAAGGGCCAAAGGGCTAGCACCCGTTGAAACCTGGGTGCCGTCAAGGGCCCAGGCAATGCACTTAACCCCCGAGGTTGAGCAGTCAACCGAGAGCACAAGGTCAGACATTGGCAGCCTCACCAGTGAGCGCCTCAACTCGTGCCAAAACGGCGTCGATGTCGGCGTCAGTCCACCATCCGAGCGCATTTAAAAGGTCAACGATGGTCACGCGGTTTCGCATAAAGTGACAGTTGCTAACAGCCCAACGCCAAATCTCAGGGGTAACCCATGAGTCGAGCTGACGATAGTTGCTAGCCGCGCCGGCAAGGGCAAGGCCTTGGGCCAGGTTTTTGGCATTGGGCAGAGTTGCCCCAAGCGCCGCAACGAGCGTTTCAGCGTTTGAGGTGAGTGCAATCAGCGCGTTTGCACCTGCGGTTAAGGCTGTCAGTTTGGCCGAATAGTCGCGCCAACACTCAGCACCCATTGCGCCACTTGGGTCACACTCGGCAAACACAGCTTTCACCTGCGCTTCAAGAAGCGCCAGATCTAGACTGGCTGCGCTAGCATTCGCTTTTGAGGCAGCGCCCGAAACTGAGGCAGATAGCAGGTTTGGGCGGCCAGCGCGAATCTGATCAAGCAGATACTCCCAAGCCGATGCTGCCACCACAGACGCAATGCCAACCTGGGTGCCGTGAAGACCGGTCTCTTGGTGATGGGCGGCAGCATGCATGTCAAGCATGTGACTCACCAGGTGCTCCATGCCCGAAAGGCAAGCGGTTGTGCCAGCGATGCCGGTGCCGATGCCTCGAATTGCGAGCACCCGGGTGAGCTGCTCAACAGCTTCGCGATTGCCCTCACTGATGCCCTGGCCCCACTCGCCAGGGTTGCCAGCAAAAGTTAGCAAAAGGTCACGCGGTGTGGTGTGAAAAGTTTTGTCAGTGCCAGCTTGAAAAGCCAACCACCAGTCAGCGGGCGCGGTGAAAAGCGAAAGCAGCTCGCCAAAACCCGAAGTGTTTAGCTGGCGGGGGGCCGTTTCGATAACCTGAGTGTCAGCTAAGACCACGTCGGGCCAACGTGAGTCGATGGTGCGCTTTGCTCCGTTTCGAAGCACAACCGACACATTGTCGGTGTATCCGTCGACCGATGCAGCGGTCTGAACCATCACATATGGCAGGTTGCCGGCCCGGTTGCTAGCTACCTTGGCAATGTCTGAGATTGTGCCAGAGCCAACAGAAACCACAGCGGTAGCACCAAGCACAGCCGCTGTCGCAGCATTCAAGGCGGTGTCATCGGCATAGAGGTGGTGGTCATCACCCAAAACGACCACTTCGACCCTAAAGTGAGCCTCAAGTTGGGCCGCCACAGCCGCCTTTAGGTCAACTTTGCCTTTAAAGATTGGAGTGGCATCTTGCAACACAACGACACGCGCACCCGCGATGTTGCGACCGGTGGCCTCAAGCAGCTCGATGAGCGATGCGGCTGTGTGGTCGGCGGCTTCGGGCGAGATCTCTAGTTTGCGAATACCAAGCGGCACCAGTGCTGACGGGTTTGCCGACTTGGCGATCACCTCGCGAACGAGCGTGAGATCGGTTGGGTCTTCAACTTGGGCAAACAAATTCATTTGAACCTCGCTTGTGGTCGTCATTGAGCCGCGAATGGCGGCGGCCATCCGATTTGAATGTTCATTCGTTGCTCGAATAATCATTCGTATGAAGTTTAGGCATAAGTTTTTTACAAGTCAAGACGGCGTGGCTGCGAGCAAGTCGATTAAGCTCAAAAGACAGCGAATCGCACAAACGAAAGGTCGGCACCGATGGCACAGCTGGTAGATTTCAAAAACGTTTCAACTGCAGGCCTAGAGACCTCGCCGGTTGCCGAGACACTGGCCGGTCTTCGCGCCAATGAGGCTCGCTATTTCAAGAACAAATACGATGCCGACTTTGAGGTGAGCCCGGCAGCAGAAACACCAGAGCTAGTCGCCTATGTGGCCAAGGTTCTGCTTGAACGCGACATTGTGATCGCGTCAAAACCGCTCGAAACTGCCGAAATGCACGTCGACGGCATTCGCTGGACATTCGTTTTTTATGAAAGCGGCCTCGAAGTCAACGTGCTTTACACGCTCGCTGACGCTGGCAAGCGCGCAGTTGGCTTCAAGCTCTCAATGGGCATGGATGTTCCTGAAGAACTCGCAACCAAATTCAAATTCGCGCGCCAAAAATCAAAGCTAGCCGGCGAAATTCGCGGGTCATTCTTTGTGATTAAGGGTGAATACTAAGCCGCACCCTCGCGCTAGTGCACCAGCGCGACTTCTTTGCGCATCGAAAAGAGTCCGAGCGCCGCGCCCGCGAACAGCAGAATCACCATAAAAGTTGTGATGCCGGTCACGTTGGTGCCAAAAAGCACACTGGTCAAAGGGGCAGCTGCCGCGCCAATAATCGAGTTTGAAAAACCAACTAGCCCCGCAGCAACACCAGCCCGCTCGCCGTGGTCACGCATCGCGAGCCCCATCATGTTTGCCGCACAAAAACCCATCGCCGAGACGGCGAGCGCAAACCCAATAATCGTGGTGACCAGGTTGTGCAGGTGAAGCACATTCAAAACCGCCATGTATGCGCCCGCGAAAGCCACCTGCGATAAGCCGTAGCGCAGCAGGTTGATGCTGGCAATTTTTTTGAGCAGCAACCTATTCACGTTGTTAGCCGAAAACATCACAATCGTGACGATGGCAAAAGCATAAGTGTATTCGGTTGGGGTGAGGTGATAACCGCCTTCGAGAGCAAACGGTGCGCCTGCGATAAACACGCAAATCATGCCAAAGAGCAACCCGTTGGTGAGAGCCAACGAAACAAACCTGCCATCACGCAACACCACACCCCAAGATTTGAAAGTCGCACCAAAAGTTAGTGCGCTGCGGCGCTCTCGCGGCAAACTCTCGGGCATCTGAAAAATCGAAGCCAACATAACCGCAGCACCCAGCACAACCAAAAACACAAACACGATGTGCCAGTCGCCCACGAGAAGCAGCTGGCCACCGACCAACGGCGCCACTACCGGAGCCAAACTTGAGATGGTTGCCTGGGTTGAATAAAGGCGTGCAGCCTGCTGACCTTGGGCACTGTCACGAATAAACGCGTTGTTGATCACGAACCCTGCGGCAGCCGAGAAACCAAGCACAAAGCGAGCAACAATCATCCACGTCACCGACGTAGCCATTAGGCACGCCACAGCAGCCAAAATGAACACCGCCAACGCAACAATTAAAGGCCGGCGACGCCCCAAAGCATCAATCAGCGGGCCAACAAACAGCTGGCCGGTCGCCATGCCCAAAAGGCTGGCAGTGATTGTGAGCTGCACCATGGTGTCGCTGGTGTTCAAAAAAATCATCAGAGCCGGCAGTGCCGGCAAATAGGTGTCGAACTGAAACGGGCCGAGGGCACTAATGCCAACAAGCGTGGCCATTTGGCGTTTTTTCATTTGGGCAAAACTAACATGCTAAAGGTTCATCGACTCATCATCAGCCGAACACCGGTCGGGCAAAAACTGAGCCGGCACACCTGTGCAAAACTTGGCTCATGCCTATTCTCAACAAAGACATGCAGGTTTGTATTTCGCTAGCTGCCCGCCCAAGCAATTTGGGCACTCGCTTTCACAACTACCTTTATGACGAACTCGGTTTGAACTTTATTTATAAGGCGTTCACAACAGCAGACCTTGACGGTGCCGTGCGGGGCATTCGGGCGCTTAATTTTCGAGGATGCTCGGTTTCGATGCCTTTCAAAGAGGCAATCATCGAGTTTGTTGATGTGATGGCGCCTTCAGCTTTGGCCATTGAATCGGTGAACACAATCGTCAATGACAATGGAGTTTTGACCGCTTCGAATACCGATTTTGAAGCGGTGCTGAATTTGCTGCGCGAGCGCCAAATCGACACCTCGCTGGCCGTTTTGCTTCGCGGCTCAGGAGGCATGGCTAAAGCGGTAGTTGCCGCTTTTAAGTCGGCAGGTTTCACCAACCTCACCGTGGTTGCTCGCAACGCGGCTGCCGGCAGCGAGCTGGCAACAAAATATGGTTACAAGTTTTTGCCCGAGTCGGCACTTGCCGATCTGGCAAACCAACCCGAAGCCGGTGGCTTCAAGGTGCTCGCAAATGTCACCCCAATCGGCATGCAAGGCCCAAATGCAGCTGAACTTGCATTCGACTCGTGGTTGGTTAGCGCCGCCGAAGTGGTCGTTGATGTGGTGGCTTTTCCGGCAGAAACCCCTCTGGTCAAACTAGCCACCGAACTGGGCAAAACCATCATCAGCGGTGCCGAAGTTATCGCATTGCAAGCAGCCCTGCAGTTTGAGGCATACACGGGCATTCGCCTAACCGCAGATCAGGTTCGTCGGGCTTCTGAGTTTTCGCGACTGCCCGCCTAACAACCCCAAATGCCTAGTTTGCCAACCTAACATTGGCGCCGATAGGCTTTTGAGAACCAAAGTCGCAGCAGAGCAGCCGCGCAACCTCGAAATGAACGGGGCACCACATGACACTGGCACCACACCACGAAGCTGTCGAGCGAGCCGGCCACGTCGAGGTGCGAGGCACCGACTACATTCCAGATGATGAGCGCCAGGGGCATCCGCGTGCTTTATTTTGGGTGTGGATGTCGGCGAACGTCACATATTTGTATTTCGTAATCGGCGGTAGCCTAATGCTTCTTGGCTTAACGCTTTGGGAGGCCCTGGCGATTTCGGTGGTCGGCAACATTTGGTGGCTACTGATAGGTTGGCTTGCCACCAGCGGGCCAGCGGCCGGCACCCCAACCGTGATGATTATGCGGTCGATGTTTGGCGTGCGAGGCAACAAAGTGTTTGGTGCTGGCCTCGGAGTGCTGATCGGTCTGTTTTATGAAATCGTCAACATTGCACTGGCAACCATGGCATCTTGGGCGCTGTTAGACCACATCGGCGTCTCGACCACCGACGCAATCAAATGGGTTTCACTGGTGATTGTCACGCTTGCCAGTTTTGTGATCTCAGTCTTTGGTCACGCCACCATTTTGAAACTCAGCCCAATCTTCACGGCCATTTTGGCGGTCTGCTTTATTGCACTGGCCGCTTTTGTCTTAGGCTCAGCCAATTTCAACTACACAACCGAGGCGTTGCCGCCGGCTGACCACTTTGCGATGATCATGCTCGGCTTGGTTATTGTTGCCTCGAACCCTATTTCTTGGGGCACGAGCGCCGACTATGCCCGCTATTTGCCCAAAGAGACTTCGAAGCGGGGCGTTATTATTTACACCGCCCTCGGCAGCGCGATTCCGGCGGTTCTGATCACTGCGCTCGGCGCCATTGCCGGCACCGCAATCGACATGACCGATCCTCAAATTTCACTTGAGGCAATCGTGCCCAGTTGGTTCTATGTGGTGTTCTTGGGGCTCATTGTTTTGAGTTCGATTACCAACAACGTGCTTGTGGCTTATTCAACCGGCCTCTATTTTCAAGAGCTCAGCGCCCGAACCAAGCGTTCGGTCACAGTGATTATCACCGGGGCTGCAGCGTTTGCGGCTTCAGCCTGGTTGTTGTTCGCAGCGCCAAGTTTCATCGACACTCTCAATGCCGCACTCGAACTTGGCGTGACCATCATGTGCCCGCTCATCACCGTTTATGGCTTAGACATTTGGTTGCGAAAAAACCGTTACGACGGCCTCGAGCTGAACCGCACCGATTCACAGAGCAAGTTTTGGTATTCTTCTGGCATTTTTTGGCCTGGAATGATTGCTATGGTCGCTTCAACCACCGTTGCTGTTTTGGCGGCTGATACTACGCTCTATGTTGGGCCGATTTCTGAAGCACAAAACGGCGCCGACCTTTCTTCGATAATCGCCCCGATTTTGGCCGCAGTGATTTATGTAACCCTTTGGCGAAACACACACCCGTATAAAAACGTCGAAATGAGACCAATCGCATGAACTGGTTAATGCCTTCTGAAACAGCAAAACAAGAGCGCACCTGGATGGCGTTCCCCCGCGAAGGAATCACCCTTGGTGAGACTGCCGCTGAGGCCGAAGCAGCTTATGCCGCGTGGGTTTCGGTTGCGCATGCGATTTTGCCTTTTCAACCGGTGAACATGGTGGTTGACCCTTCAGAGATTGATCGTGCCCGCAAAATGTTGAGCGCCGAAATCGAGATTTTTGTTGCCCCGCTAAACGACTATTGGATGCGCGACATTGGGCCATCGTTTGTAATCGATAGCGAGACCGGCAAGCTTGGTGGCGTCGATTGGATTTTCAACGGATGGGGTGCGCCGCACTGGGCGCGCTGGGACAAAGACCGTGAGATCGGCCGGTTTATTGTTGAGCAAACCGGCGCGACCCTGGTTAGCTCGATGTTGGTTAACGAAGGTGGCGCGATTCACGTTGACGGCGAAGGCACAGTGCTGGTGACCGAAACGGTTCAGCTCGACCCGGGTCGCAACCCGCACGCTGACAAAGCTCGAGTTGAGGCCGAACTTGCTCGCACCATTGGCGCCACCAAAGTTATTTGGTTGCCACGCGGCCTAACTCGCGACTATCAAGACTTTGGCACTCGCGGCCACGTTGACATGGTGGCGGCGATTCCGTCGCCCGGCACGCTGCTGGTGCACAGCCAAACTAACCCTGCCCACCCCGACTTTCAGGTCACCCGCGACCTTCGCGAGTTTTTGGCTGGCACCACAGATGCCGCTGGTCGCAGCTGGAACATTATTGAACTCACTGCGCCTGACACTCTCGAAGATGAAGAGGGTTTTGTTGACTACAACTATGTCAATCACCTTGTGGTAAACGGTGGCGTTATCGCCTGCGGCTATAACGAACCGGCCGCCGATGCCCGCGCAGCCGAAGTTCTTGGCGCTGCCTACCCTGGCCGCCAAGTAGTGACCGTTGACGCTCGCGAAATCTTGGTGCGAGGCGGCGGCATTCACTGCATCACCCAGCAACAACCTGCGGTTGGCTAGAGTGACATCAAATTCTGCGCGCAACGGCTTTGCTGTTGTCGAAAAGTCTTTGGCCGAGTTGGCTGCTGCGCTCGAGGCAGGCCAAACTACCAGCGTTGAGTTGGTTGCCGCCTATCTAAACCGCATCGGCTTTTATGACCGCCACGGCATAACTTTGAACGCCGTTGTAGTGCTGAACCCAATGGTTTTCGCCGATGCCCGCGCCAGCGATGCGCGCCGCGCAGCCGGCAAAACTTTAGGACCTCTCGACGGCATCCCCTACACCGCCAAAGACAGTTACAAAGCAAAAGGTTTGACGGTGGCCGCTGGCTCACCAGCCTTTGTTGATCTTGTCGCAACCGAAGATGCCTTTACCATCGAGCGATTGCGCGCAGCCGGAGCGGTTTTGATTGGCCTCACCAACATGCCGCCGATGGCAAACGGTGGCATGCAGCGCGGTGTCTATGGCCGAGCCGAAAGCCCATACAACGCCGCCTATTTGACGGCAGCCTTTGGTTCAGGTTCTTCGAACGGTTCGGGCACTGCAACCGCGGCAAGTTTTGGGGCGTTCGGTTTGGGTGAAGAAACTTGGTCTTCGGGGCGCGCACCAGCGTCAAACAACGGGCTCTGCGCCTACACACCCTCGCGCGGCGTGATCTCAACAAGAGGCAACTGGCCGCTTGTGCCCACCATGGATGTCGTGGTGCCGCACACCAGAACCATGGCCGATATGCTGGCTCTGCTCGACGTGGTTGTTGCCGACGACACGAACTCGCGCGGCGACTTTTGGCGGGTTCAGCCTTGGGTGGCTACCCCACCAAGCTCACAGTTGCGACCGGCAAGCTATGCCGCTCTCGGTTCAACCAGTGCGCTGCAAGGCAAGCGCATCGCAGTGCCGCGAATGTATATCAACGGCGAACCAAACTCGCCCGACCCGATTCGAACCCGCGAGTCAATCGTTGAACTTTGGCGTGAGGCCCGCGCCGATCTAGAGGCTCTGGGCGCTGAGGTGGTTGAAACCGAGTTTGATGTCGTCACCAAATATGAAGACAAAGCCGGCGCCGAAGGCAACCTCGTAGCTACTGGTTTCTTGCCAGCGGGCTATGCCGAGCACGAACTGAACGAACTGTGCATGTGGTCGTGGAACGACTTTTTGACCGCCAACGCCGAGGCAACAACCGGCGCAGCCCCTTCACCAGCCAGCCTTGCTGAGGTTGACGGCGAGCGCATTTTTCCGGCACCTGCCGGCTCACTGCCAGATCAATATGGCAACCACGTTTCACGCTATTCGCCCGAAGACGTTTTGCTCGAGAGCTATGTCACACGTGCTCGCACCGAAGGCATCACTCCCCTCGAGCAGATTAGCGACATCGGCGAGGGCATTCGCGGTTTAGAAGCAGCTCGAATCGAATACCTTGAAAAGTGGATGCTCGCCCAAAGCATCGACGCGGTGGTGTTCCCCGCGGTTGCCGACGTTGGCCCTGCCGACATGGACGCAAACCCTGACTCGGCGGCGCTGGGTTGGCGCAATGGCACTTGGGTTGCCAACGGCAACCTGGTGCTGCGCCACCTCGGGATTCCCACAATAACCACACCCATGGGTGTGATGGCAGACATCGGAATGCCGGTTGGTTTAACCTTTGCGGGTCGCGCCTACGACGACACCAACCTGCTGGCTTTCGCGGCAGCTTTTGACGCACAGCGCAACCGCCGGGTGGCCGCCCCGCGAACACCCGAGTTGGCCCAACCAACCTGGTTCGGCCGCGAAAAAGGTGCTGGGGTGGCCGAAGGGTATCCGCTCAAAATGGTCGCATCGGCGAGCGCCGCTGTTGACGGCTTGGTGACGATTCACGTTGAGTTAGAGACGAGCGCCGCCGAGGTTTCGATTGCGGTGAACGGCGTTTCTATCTCGTGCACGCCGACCCCGAACGGCGTCACCGCCACAACTCAGGTGCCCGAGTTCGAACACACGCGAGTGCACAGCGAATGGCGCGGCGGCTATGGGTCGCTCGTTGTGGCGCTCACCCGCACGGGTTCAGACGTGGCTGGCGAGTTTGCCGTGGTGGGCGGCGTCGCTTAGGGCACTATTAAGAGGCATTGTGACGCCATAGCTGTGAAGTGCCTTCGATTTCTTTGGCTCGTTGGGCCACGAGTTGGTCAATAACTGTCTGCGCCAGGGCCTGCGACTCTAATCCCATGGTGAGATTTGTGCCTTCTAAGCTGGCCCGGGCTACTGAATGAGCTTGCCTTGACACAGTTAGCTCGAGAGATTCTCGAGGCACAAGAGCATAAACCAAATCGCAGTTCAATGCTTCTGCTGCCCTAGTGAGACTCTCGAGGTTTACGCGACCTTCTATTTCAGAGGTTTCAAGCCGTGAGAGCGTTGATGCATCAATTTTCATGCGACTGGCTAGGTCCTTTGCAGACATTCCCAAGGCAATACGAATTCCTCTGATCCATCCGCCCTGAGGTCGCGCCAAAGACCGAGCGTCTTCGCGTAATACTGAAAGACGTGCGTCGAACGCAGTTCTAGCCTGCTTTGCCTGGTTGTTCCTTGACATTTGTTTTCCTAATTGCATTTGAATACATCATTCAAACCTAATTAGATGCATTTAAATGCAATAAGTCAACCGATACTCTGTATATAAAGCGGCTGATACTTAGTCTGTTCGCAGCGACACCATGAACTGGCCGCCACCCTGCTTGATGTCTACGGCGAAGCGAGTTTCTGGCGCTAGACGCGACAGTCGGTCGAGCAACCACGCGCTAGCCTCGTCGGCCTCGCGCTGACCCGGGCAACGGGCAACTACCTCGCGACCGCCCTTGCGGCCAAGTCGCTCAACGGTTTCAAAAATCGGTGACGGGTCAACCACAAACACGTCGGGGCTCCACGGCACAACCGGCGAGATCTTGCCCTTCATAGTGTTGCACTGACGGTGAGCCAAACGTTCTACGGTCTGGGCACCCTTCTTGGCCTTTGATGCAGCATAGCTATCGGCGCTTGGGCCAAGGTCAGAGTTCACCGAAGCGTCAGGGTCAACAGGGGCATCGCAAAGCCAGCAGCGCCAACCGTCGCGCTCGCCAATTTCGTTTAGGTCACTCATAAAAGCAGACTACCCGACTGGCGGAATAATGCCGATTGCTTCGGCCGCATCGCGCACGTCGGCAGCTTTCGAAACACCAAGTTTTTTATAGATCGCCATGCGTTCCTGCTTGATGGTTGATTCGCTATAGCTCAGCTCGTGTGCGATTTCTTTAGCTGTTTCGCCAGCAATTGTGCGTTTGATCACGTCTAGTTCACGCGTGGTGAATGATGGTTTTTTAGCGGATGCCCCCGACCCACCGACCGCCCGCGGTGCCGTTACCGAATGCGCGGTGTTGCTGAACGCTTCGACCGCCCACGACTTGCTAACAAAGACGTTGCCTGCTTGGGCCAGAATCTGCCAGAGCGCTAAATCGATTTGCTCTTCAGTGAGTTCGTTCACAAACGTTAGGCCTAAACCCCCGATGCGGCGACCATCAGTTGTGAAAGGCACACAAACAAAACTTTTGCCCGGTGAAGCCCTATGTTCTAAATGAGGATACTTAGTGACGTAGTCGTTCCACGTTGCATAGACCTGAATTTCACCCGTACGAATGGTGTCGGTAATCGCCATCGGGTGCCACAGCGATGGCCGGTCGTCGGGCGAGCGCCGTTCAGGCGGGTATCCCCAGCTGCCGACCATGGTGATTTTGCCGTCTGGCGCCAGCACGGCCAAATAGGTCGCTGCAACGTCGAACTGCTTCAAAACGTCGTTGGCAAGAAGGTCGCAAAAATCGTCGGTACCGGTCGAAATCGCCATGGCGTTTAGCAATCGAGATATGGTCTCGAAGTCGGTATTTTTTGCGTTCAATTGCCCTCCCCAAACCCAAATTATCAGGTTTGCGACAATGCTAAAACGAAATCATTGAAGTTCAGCCGGCTATTTGCCCTGTGTTAGAAGCGGCGCCAAAACCCCCGAGAACACCTGCCAGGCAAGACCGGTTTTAGCCACCAGGCTGAGGGTGATGTATGAACGCTCACCCTGCAGATAGCTGCGCCATTTGCCGACCTGTTTGTATTGCAACCACTGGTTGACGGCAAAAGTGTTGAAGGCGATGAAAATCGAAACCATGATGCCAACTACAAACCCTGGCACTTGAGCGTCGTTCTTTGAACCCGGTTGTATGACCATCAAAAAGATGCCCACCCAGGGCACGATGCCAACCATTGAACCGAAAATGAATGGCAACAACTTTTTGGTGCCTGGCTTTTCATATTTCTCTTGCAAAGCGCCAAACAGAATCATCGCCGCGTTCACAGCAAACAGGCCAATAAGCGCGGTGAAATCACTGATGCCGGTGAGCTGAGCGATCAAGAAAATCATGACTGAGGCACTAAGCGAATATTCGGCCCATCTGAAATAGTTGTGGCTAGCCTTCAAACCATTGGCATAGCGGGTGAAGAACACTGGGCTGGCCACCAAAAAGTGAAAGATGGCGCTCAGCAGCAAAAAGCCCACGATGCCATAACCCATGTTCACGCTAAACAGTGTGATTCGCTCAGGCAGTATCGGCGAGCCTGGAGGGCCTGCCATATAGTCAACTGTTACCGGAAACTCGGCTTGGGCTTTGAGCGCAAGAATAATTATGACTAGAGCTATTGCCTGCAACAGGTGCGCTGCGCCAGCGACGATGTTATAGATTCTTAGGCGTTTGATTTGCTCATCGGCCGAAAGTTCTTTTTTTGGCATGTCTAAACCCCTTTGTTTTCTGCGAAAAGGCTTAACCTCGCCTTAGCCCTAATCTATCGGGTTTGTCACAAAATCTGCGTGTTAGCCTTTTGTGATGACAAAGACCCCTCACCTTGGTGTTTGGTTCGCAGCGATTGCGACTATCTTCTTCACCCGAGCTATGCTCTTTTCAACTTGGCTAAGCCGTGGGCCAGAAGTTGAAAAGGCCCTGCATTTAGACGACGGCGGTATGGGCCTGTTGGTCATGCTCTACCCCATCGGTGGTTTGCTTGGCATCACTTTTGCCAACGCCCTAACTCGTCGTTTCGGTTCAAAGCTGCTAACAATTATTGGCTTCTCGGTGTCTGGTCTAGCCTTGGCTGGGCTAGGTTTCACCATTACCGCAGGCAACGTTGTGGCTTCTGGTGCTCTTCTGTTGACTATGGGATTGCCGATGGCAATCGAAGATTATGTTGGCAACTATGAAGCAACCGGTCTTAACAATGCGTCAAAGCACAGCCTCATGCCGGCCGTTCACAGCTCGTTTGGCATCGGCATGGTTCTTGCAGCTTCGCTCTCAGGTCTCTTTATTGGGCAGAACGTCAATCTGACTGGCAACTACCTAATCATCTCGGCACTTGTTATTGTGCCGTCAATCATCGCCGCTTTCGGCTTTGCTCCTCGCCACGAGGTTGCCCAAACCACTGCCGAAAAAGTTGAGCAAAAACGCCTGGGCCGGTTGGTCTGGAGCGAACGCCGCACACTTCTTATCGCCCTCATCGGTTTTACCTTCATCATGGCCGAGATTGGTGCCGGCACCTGGGTGCCTATTGCTTTGACCAAATCAGGTTTTTCAGCCTCGGTTGCGGCGAGCGCTCTCGGTGCGTTTTGGATCATCATCACCGTTTTTAGAGCCATCGGTGGTTTTATCGTCGACAAAATCGGCCGCTCGCTCACCATTGGGCTTTCAGCTGCGGTTAACGCACTCGGTGTTCTGATTTTCGTTCTAGACCCTGTGCTTCACCTGCCGTTTGTTGGCATGGCATTTTGGGCTGCAGGTCTAGCCTTGGGGTTTCCTATGTCAATTGCTTCGATGGCCGACGACGAAGTCAAGTCGCCGGCTCGCGTGAACCTAATCATCACGGTCGTCTACATCTCAAGCATTACGGTTGGCCCGGCACTCGGTTCTGTGGGTCAAGCGCTGGGCATCTATCTGGCGTTCTGCATTCCGCTTGCCTTGCTGATTCTCGCGGCTGTTATTAGCCCTGTTACAAAACCCGAGAAAGTGGATGCCTCGCACCCCGGCCATTAGTCGGCGTTCGAAAAAACTGCCCCGCTGCATGATATGCATCGGGGCAGTTTTTTATTTGGTTGTTTCTAAACCGAAACAGGCTGCTTTGATTGCGATGACTGTAGCGCTGCGTCAACAACTCTCATCATCGAGGTTGCGGTTGCAAAGTTGGTGTCCATAGGTCTGCCAGAATTAACGCTGCGCACAAACTCCTGAATTTCTGCCGTAAAAGCTTCGGCATAGCCAGTGCCAACTCCTCCGCCAGGCATTGCAGCTACGTCACTGAAATATGGGTGCGCTGGGCCGGTGAATACCTTGCGAATGCCATTGAATGTGGTGTCATTTTCATCGTTGATAAATAGGTGAAACTCACCAGAGCTAATCGAATCGAACGAACCCGAGCCCTGGGTGCCATGAACTTCAACACCTAGCGAGTTGGGAATACCACATGCGATGCGGCTTAGTGAGACTTGCCCAACAGCCCCGCTGGCAAGTTCAACCGCAATCAAAGCTATGTCATCGTTAGTAACCGCGCCGAACTCGGCAGAAGTTGCTGCGGTGTGACCAACAGCACCTGCCACAGCCTTTGGTCGTTCTGAGATCACAGTCTTAAGGGTCGCCGCGCTCACTACAGCAACCTCACCCGCAACGAATTGCAGCGCATCGATAGCGTGCGCACCGATGTCTAGAAGTGCGCCCGCTCCAGCCTGCTCACCAGAAAAGCGCCACGAAAGCGCTCCGGATGCGTTGGCCGCATAGTCAGCGTGATACCAAGCGCGCACCGTGTGAACTTCGCCGAGAAGGCCATTGTGCACAGCTTTGGCAAAGGCTGCCAAGCCTGGCAAACGGCGGAACGAAAAACCCACACCTGTGACAGCCGAAGACGCTTCGGCAAGTGCCTGAAGGCTAGAAGACTCTGACAAAGTTCGACCAATTGGTTTTTCTGCAAAGACATGCTTGCCCGACGCGAGTACCTTGGGCAAAACTTCTGAGTGCAAAAAGTTTGGCAAAGCAACGCTGATTGCATCGATAGTTGGGTCATTTATGACTTCTTCGATGTCGGCCACTGCCTTTGCAAAACCATACCGAGCCGCAACCTTTTCGGCAAGGGCTAGGTTTGGGTCGGCAATTGCCACGAGCTCTACCGAGATTTCACTTGAAACAGCCATTGAGGCATTGCGATAGCCGAATGCATGCGCTTGACCGGCCATTCCGGCACCGATGACGGCGATTCTTAAGGTGTTAGTCATGATTTTCTTTCTTTTGTTGTTTGTGGCCTTAGCGAAACGAAACTTCTACTCCGCAATTTGAGATGTAGGTGTGGGTGCGCTTTGCGATTTGCAAAGGCTTGGCAAAATCACCAACGGGGTACATGTCTTGCTCAACGATTGCAAAGATTCCCGGTTTTGCCCTTTGTGCCGCCTCTAGAACTGGGCCATAATTTGGTTCGCCAAATGGTGGCTCAACCATCAGACCCAACTGCACTGCGTCTACGAACGAAATCTCGTTTTTCAAAACATGAGCCATTAGAACCGGCTCAACCTGTTTCAGGTGAATGTAACCGATTCGGCTTGGAAATCGGTTTATTAGGTCAACGCTGTCGCCGAAGTAGTAGGCATAGTGACCGGTGTCAAGGCAAAGGTTGACATAATCAGAGTTTGTGCCTTCGATGAATCTGACGATTTCTTTTTCGTCACCAACTTGAGTTTCGGCATGTGCGTGAAACTGCTGGCTGAGGCCAAACTCTTCATACAGTCTTTTGCCAATTTCATCATGACCCGCAAACACGTTTTTCCATTCTGTCGCGGTGAACTCGCGAGGGCTATTGACGTGACCTTGTTGGTCGCGTGACCACATTTCTGGAATCGTGATTAGATGCTCGCCACCGACGGCTTTCACCAGTCGGGCAACATCCGAAATGTTTCTCCAAGCAACTTCAATCTCGTTTGATGATCGGTGCAAACCGGTGAACACCGTGCCGGCCGAAACGGCAAGTTCATGCGCGGCAAGATCGTCGATTAGCTTGATGGCGTCTAAACCTAAGTAACCAAATGGGCCGATTTCGGTGAAGTGAAACCCTGCCTCGTGAGCTTCTCGAAGGTATTGCCCTGCTTCAGGTTGTGCAGAATCCTGCGCGTTCCAGACGCCCCAAGAATCTGGTGCAATGCCAACTCTAGGCGCAGCTTTGTTTTTGTGTGTCATGTGACCCCTTTGTCGATATCGATTGATAGAGCTAAATCTAGAGCGCTCTAGATAATGTTGTCAATAATAATAGACAAGAGACAATATGCAAACTGTGACCATGAATGATGTAGCCCGTGAAGCCGGCGTTTCGCGCGCCTTGGTTTCGCTCGCCTATCGCGATGCCTACGGCGTCAGCGCCGAAACACGTGAACACATTTTGCAAATTGGCAAGGCACTGGGATACCACCCGAATCGCGTTGCCGCCCAACTCGCTGGCAAACGACAGCAAACTATCGGTGTTTTTCTTCAGGATTTGCATAACGATCTGTTTGCTGACATTTTCGACGGAATTCGCGAAGTTGCCGATTCTGTTAACAAAAACACGGTTTTGGCCATTGGCACAATAGACGGCAGTCGCGACGGTCGAGCGCTCGACGCCTTGCTCGAAAGTCGCGTCGACCTAATAATCGCCGCGGGTTTGACACTGCCAGATAGCGAACTAGCCCGTTACACCGACAAGGTAAAACTGGTTAGCGTTACGCGCAAAGTTGAGGGAGCATCGAGCGTCTATTGCGACAATATGCTCGGAGCTGGCTTGGCAGTCGAACACCTAATATCTCTTGGGCACAGCAAAATAGCCATGATTGCCAACCCACCAAGCGACGGATACTTCGATCGAGCGTTGGGCTACGAAAAGGCTATGCATCAGCATTTATTGACACCGCTCACAATCGCCGGAAGTTATTCGAGGCCTGAGACCGCTACAGTAGCGCGTGAACTGTTGTCGAGGGCAGACCGCCCAACAGCGATATTTGCCCACAATGACCAAACCGCTCTAGGTGTTTTAGACGCCGCTATTTCGCTCGGCTTGAAAGTTGGCCAAGACATTTCGGTGGTGGGTTACGACAACACATCACTGAGCAAAACTCCTAGCACATCTCTCACAACGGTTGACGTGCACGGTGTTGAGTTGGGCAAACTAGCTGCAGAGCTAGCCATTGAACTGCTTGAAAATGATGACAAAACAAACGAGATAAGAACCATTGAACCGACTCTCGTAGCAAGAAATTCGAGCGCGGCCGCGAAAAACTAAAGCCCAGCGTCAGACAACCAGTCGCGCACGGTTTTGTGGTGTGCAGCCCAGGCTATCCACGTTGATTCACCCCAGGCATAAACCTGTGCCTTGGCTTGATCAATCGGCACGCCCAACCCCACATCGGCGACCGTGAGTTCGCCCATAGATTCTGGGCGTTCAAGATAGCTAAAAACCGGGCGCTGCACCATTTGCCTGTGCAACATGGGCCCTTGAGCTGGGTTGACCCCGCGCTCAATAAAAAGGCACAGAGTCATCAGGTGAATGCCGACCGACTGAATCGAACGCGGGTCGCGAGCAAAATCTGGCATTTCTGGCCAATCGTTACCGGGGTGCTGCACGGCATATGCATCAACTACGATTTGATGAAATTCCAGGCGTGCCGGGTCACTGTATTCATCGGCAAGCAGTTGGCTAAACCTGGCAAAGCAGCTTGCTGATGAGCGCATGTATTTATGAGTCTCGTGTTCAACGGCGGGCAGAGTTAGTGCGCAGCCTGGGCAGGTTTGAAGGTTGGTCACCCTATCAATAGTGCACAAAGTAATAACAAACCGCGACTCTAGGGCAGCGAGAGCTTTGAATAACCATTCAATGCAAACAACTAAGTGCTATTGTCATAACAAGGTGTCAAAGTGTGGCACATGATAACTAGCAGGATGCACAGTGAGCCAGCAAGAACAAATTTTGCCAATGTCGATCTTTATCGACCTCGATCGCAGCGGCCCGATGCCACTCTATTTTCAGGTGGCAACCCGAATCGAAAAAGCCATTCTCGACGGCACTCTCTCGGCAGGTTCGCGGCTCGAAAATGAAATTGCGTTGGGTGAACGCCTCGGTTTGAGCCGACCAACGGTTCGTCGAGCGATTCAAGAGCTCGTCGACAAGGGTCTATTGGTTCGACGTCGAGGCATCGGCACCCAAGTGGTTCACGGTCAAGTAACTCGAGGCGTTGAACTGACCTCACTTTATGAAGACCTCGAAACTTCAGGCAAAAAGGCAACCACAAAACTGCTAAGTCTGGCCACCATCAAGGCCACCGCTAAAGACGCAAAACATTTGGGCGTTGACATTGGTGACGACATTCTTTGGATTCGTCGCGTGCGCTATGCCGACAACGTGCCGGTGTCGATTCTCGAGAACTACCTGCCAACCGACTTCACCGACATTTCAGTTGATGATTTGAGCAGGCACGGCCTTTATCAACTGCTTCGCGCCCGCGGCGTTAACCTTCGCGTGGCAAAACAGCGTATCGGCGCCAGAAAAGCTAACGTCGACGAGGCTAAGCTGCTTGAAATAGACAAGGGCTCGGCACTTTTGACCATGGACCGCACCGCTTATGACAACAATGGCAGGGCGATCGAATATGGGCACCACTGCTATCGCCCAGACTTGTATTCGTTTGAGGTCACTCTAGTCGAAAAATAGCCAAAGTTGCTTTTTCGGGCAGGTTACATTTTGCCGTCGAAACACCAGGTGAAGTAACGTTTCGATAAGTTTTGGCAACCAGACTTGAGATTGCTTAGGCAGACTTTGATAGTATGTTATTACATACTTTTTCAATCGAAAGCTCACAAATGACCCAGTCAAAAATTCGCATTGGCCTCATCGGCACCGGTCGCATCGGCCAGGTTCACGCGGCCAGCATTGCAGACTCAAAACTGTTTGAACTTACCTATGTCGCCGACGTGTTTATTGCCGGCGCCGAAAAAATCGCAGAGCAGTTTGGCGGCAAAGTCACAGACGACCCTGAGGTTTTGCTTACCAGCGGCGAAGTTGATGCGATTCTTATCGCATCACCAACCCCAACCCATGTTGGCCTGATTAAGCGCGGCATCGAGCTTGGTCTTCACATTCTCTGTGAGAAACCGATTGACCTAGACATCAACCGCGTTGACGAGTTGCGCGACGCAGCAGCAGCTTCAAAGTCGGTTATTGCCCTCGGCTTCAACCGCCGCTTCGACCCAAACTTTGCCGCAGTGCAAGCACGTGTTGCTGCCGGCGATTTGGGCAACCTTGAGCAGCTCATCATCATCAGCCGCGACCCAGCACCTGCCCCTCGCGAATACATCGCAGTTTCAGGCGGCATTTTCAGAGACATGACCATTCACGACTTTGACATGGCGCGTTTCTTTGTGCCGAACATCGTTGAGGTTTCGGCAACCGGCGCTAACTCATTCAGCGACTACATCGAAGCCGAAGGTGATTTCGACAACGTGACCGTAACCATGCGGGGTGCCAACAACGAGATCATCACGATCATCAACTCTCGCCACGCATCATTCGGTTATGACCAGCGCATTGAGGCTTTCGGCGCAGCGGGCATGCTGGTTGCAAGCAACGTTCAGGCAAACACGGTTCGCGCCTATAAAGCCGACAGCGTTGAGGCTAGCGATGCCTACCCGAACTTCTTCTTAGAGCGCTATGCCGATGCCTACCGCCGCGAGCTGCACGACTTTGCCCAGAGCATCTTGACCGGCAAAGTCACAAACCCAACCTACGAAGATGGCCGTGCGGCCCTTGTGCTGGCTGACGCAGCACTCGAGTCAGCCAAAACCGGCAAGGCAGTTAAGGTTTCTCTCTAAAGACTGAGGCCCGCTGTTTTATTAAAGAAACGCAAAAACCCCCGAAGCGATTCGGGGGTTTTTGCTTGGCTGCGAGTGGTTTAGATCTCAGCAATCACCTTGCGAAGATATTCAACGCTGCGTCGCGCAAACTCAACTGGGCCAACGGCGTCGCCCGGGTCGGTTGCTACAACTAGGTCTTGTTCAAGAACGAACCATCCTTGATAACCATTGGTTAGTAGGTTGCGCACAATCTTGTCGATGCCCACATCACCTTCACCAAGTGGCTTATACATGCCGGCAACGACACCCTCATAGTAGGTAATCTCACCATCTTGAACACGCGTGGCCTTGGCAGCGTCAACGTCTTTTAGGTGCGAGTGCTCAACACGGCTGGCAAAGTCGGCCGAGAACCAAACCGGGTCGGTGCCACCAATGAACAGGTGACCGGTGTCGAGACAGAAAGAAATGTCACTGCCTTCAACCACACGCATGATGTCTTCTTTAGTTTCAATGATTGTGCCAACGTGAGGGTGCAGCACCGCTTTGATGCCCTTAGAGGTGGCATATTCACGAATGCGGTTTAGGTTGTTGAACACAATTTGCCACTGAGCATCGTCAAGCTCTGGGCGTTTGGTGTCATAGCCTTCGAGCCCGCTGTCGGCAGCAAGCACCAATGTGTCTGCGCCGGCGAGCAGGTAAGCCTCTAGCTCTGGCACGACGATTTCTAGCGGGTCAACTTCAGCCTTGTGAAGAATCACCGGAAAAAAGCCGCCGACCGCCTGCATGTGCAGTGCGGCTAGGCTCTTGGCGCGCTCTGAAGGCTCGACTGGCAAGAAGCCCAGAGGGCCAAATTCGGTGGCTACGAGACCGAGGTCTGCCATCTCACGAAGCACGCGTTCTGGTGACATTTGGTGGCCCCAACCAGGCACTTCGCAAACGCCCCAAGAGATTGGTGCACCAGCAATTTTGTTGTATTCCATTGATTTTGCCTTTCAAGCAAAGTTGCAAATAAACCTATTTCAACCGGTTTAGCGGTCGAAGTTAATGTCAAATGTCTACCTTTGTCTGCTTCGACTTTGGCGACTTTGATAAGACATACAGACAATACTAACCAAAAGTTGAAATCAGCTAGATAGCTGAATGATAAATAAGTTTTGGGCAAAGTATCGGTTTCATAACAGAAGGTGAAATTTGCCACTAAACTTTCAAATGTCAAGACATACTAACTTTTGTCGGAAACAAATATCTCTGACGCTCCGAGATCACTCAATGTTGAGAGGAACAACATATGTTGCACAAGTTCAAAGCAGTGGCAATCGCTTCAGCGGTTGCACTGATGCTAGCCGGCTGTTCACAGTCAGCTGCACCTAGCGAATCAGCAAACCCAAACGCATCTGAAAAGATCTGTGTTTACACCCACGGCGACGGCGGCACCTTCTGGAGCGTTGCTCAAAAGGGTGCAGAGGCAGCAGCAGCTGACCTTGGCGTAACCCTTGACTACCAGGGCTCAAATAACGACGCTGCAAAGCAAGCGCAGACCATCGACGCAGGTGTTGCAGCTGGTTGTTCAGCAATCGCAGCATCAGCACCAGACCCAGAGGCAATCAAGACAGCTATGCTAGCTGCCCACGCTGCAGGTCTTCCAACCGTGACCATGAACTCGGGCTCAGCAGTTTTCGCTGAACTTGGTGCATTCACCCACGTTGGCCAAGACGAAATCATCGCAGGCGAGCAGGCTGGTTTGAAGTTCAACGCAATGGGCGTCAAGCACGTTCTTTGCCCAATTCAAGAGGCAGCAAACGTTGGTCTAGAGCAGCGTTGCCAGGGTCTAAAGAACACCTTCAAGGGCACCGTTACCAACTTCAACCTTGACGGCGGTCTAGCAGACCTAACCGCATCAACCGCAAAGATCCAGGCTGCACTACAGGCAGACCCAAGCATCGACGCAGTGTTCGCTTTGAACGCTGACATCGCTGCAAAGGCCGTTCTTCCGGCAGAGCAGGCTCTTGGCCTAACCCTAAAGGTCGGCACCGTTGACATGTCACCAGAAGCTCTAGACGCTATTGCAGCTGGCACCATGGAATTCGCAATCGACCAGCAGCAGTATGCACAGGGCTACATGTCAGTAGTTCTATTGCACCTAGCACTTAGCAACGGTAACGAAATGGGTGGCGGTCAGCCAATCTATTCAGGCCCTGGCTTCGTAACCAAAGACAACGTTGACAAGGTCAAAGCCCTTGTTGCAGCTGGCACCCGCTAGAGTCTAAAACCCCTAAGAGTGGTGGGTTGCTAACACAGCAACCCACCACTTTTTTTAGAAACACAGTTTGAAAGGTCACAAATGTCTACAACCACCGATGAGCGCGTAAAACGCTCCTCACTTCTGACGCAGGTTCTGCGCAGAACTGAAGTTGGTGCCCTACTCGGCGCCATCGCAATCTTCGTTATGTTCACCATCACCGACAAAACCCCTGCTCACAACTTTGCGCAGCTTGGCGGTATTGCCGGATGGACTGACATCGCCGGAATGTATGGCATCGTTGCCATCTCGGTTTCACTTCTTATGATCGCTGGCGAGTTTGACCTGTCAGCTGGCGTAATGGTTGGTTCGGTTGGTCTTATCGAGGGCATGCTGGTTCAGCAGTTCGGTATGAACATCTGGCTAGCCATCATTCTTGGCTTTGCTTTTGCCGCTGGCATTGGTTATCTAAACGGTTACCTTGTAACCCGAACCAAGTTGCCATCATTTATCGTGACCCTGGCCACCTTCTTTATCTTGAAGGGCGCCAACATGGCTTACACCATGATTGTTACCGGCTCAGTGCGCGTGACCGGCACCGACAAAGCGCCAGGCTACTCAGATGCCAAGGCAATCTTCGCCTCGGTGTTCCCCATTAACGGCGTGAACTTTCAGATTTCAATCTTCTGGTGGATCGGTCTGACCATTCTTGGCACCTGGGTTCTAACCCGCACCAAGTTCGGCAACTGGATCTTTGCTTCTGGTGGCGACCAAAACGCAGCACGCAATGCCGGTGTTAAAGTTCAGCGCACCAAGGTGACATTGTTTATGGCCACCGCAATGAGCGCTGCTCTTGCAGGCACCATCGACGTGCTTCGCCTAAACGGCATGCAGGCTGGTCAGGGCGTTGGCCAAGAGTTCTACTACATCATTGCAGCAGCAGTTGGTGGCACACTATTGACCGGTGGTGCTGGTTCAGCAATCGGCGCATCAATCGGTGCAGCAATCATGGGCATGGCCTACATCGGTATTCCATTCTCACAGTGGAACTCTGACTGGACCTCAACCTTCTTGGGCATCATTCTTTTTGCTGCCGTTATGATCAACACTTACATCGGCCGCAAGGCTCGCGGAGGTAAACGCTAATGTCAAACAACGCACTCGAACTACGCAACGTAGGCAAAAGCTTCGGCAGCGTTATTGCGCTTCAGAACGTAAGCATCGAAGTTGAATTCGGCAAAGTCACCTGCATCTTGGGTGACAACGGTGCCGGCAAATCGACCTTGATCAAGATTCTGAGCGGTGTTCACAAGCCAACCGTCGGCGACTTCATTGTCGAAGACGCCCCGGCAAACTATGACTCACCGCGTGACGCACTCGACGCAGGCATCGCAACCGTGTTCCAAGACTTGGCCACGATTCCGCTCATGTCAATCTGGCGCAACTTCTTTATCGGCAACGAGATCGAAAAAGGCTGGGGGCCGCTAAAGCGTCTTGACGTTAAGAAGATGAAAGAGATCACCCAAGAGAAGCTTCTCGATATGGGTATCGACCTTCGCGACCCTGAGCAGGCAATCGGCACCCTTTCGGGTGGTGAGCGTCAAGCTGTTGCTATCGCTCGTGCCGAATATTTTGGTGCAAAGGTTTTGATTCTTGACGAGCCAACCTCTGCACTGGGTGTTCGCCAGTCGGGTATCGTTTTGAAATACCTGCTCAAGGCCCGCGACCGCGGCGTTGCAGTGGTTTTCATCACCCACAACCCAAGCCACGCCTATTTGGTTGGTGACCGTTTCTTCTTGTTGAACCGCGGCACTTTGCTAAACCGCTTCGAACGCGACAACGTTCAGCAAGACGAACTAACCAAGGCTATGGCCGGTGGTCGCGACCTCGAGACGCTCACCCGCGAGATCGAGACTGTTCGCGCCGAATAATTCACGCAAGCAAATCGTTGGGGTCGGCATGTGCCGGCCCCAACTTTGCGTTTAACGGGCATTCAAATCAAGCGGATGCACCTGCCGCACCGAGGGGTTTCGCTCATTCGGGGTGATTGCGTGGTGCTGAAAAACCCGCGCAACTTGAGGTGCCTTAAATGTGCTTTTCGTGGCAAACAAAAAAGCGGCCCCTGTTCGAGTCGATGAACTGGGGCCGCTTTTTTGATTTAGGTGTTAAACCTTGCGGTCAACCGCACCGTTGCCGAGCAGTTTCTTTTGGCGCTTTAGAGCCTGCTCATAGTTGGCGTAGGCCTTTTGAGTGCTTTCGATGGTTGAGATAGGCGCGATTGGAACATCCCACCAACCTTCACCGTTCGGCGAATAGATTAGAGGGTCAGAGTTGATGTGAATCAAAACCGGCCCGCCCTCGTGCGCTTTAGCCGCCACCATGGCAGCTCGCAGGTCGGCGATGGCGTTGACCGTCGGTTCGACGCGAATCACACGCACGCCATAAGACTCAGCGTTGGCTGCAAGGTCAATCGGCAGTGCTTCACCGGTTTCATGGTTGTTGCCGCTCTGGTCTTTGAAGCGATATTTGGTGCCATATCGCTGTGAGCCTACGGTTTCTGATAGGTGGCCGATTGAGGCGTATCCGTGATTCTGAATTAGCACCGTGATGAACTTAATTTTTTCGGCAACCGCGGTGACCAGCTCGGTGTGAAGCATCAAATAAGAGCCATCGCCCACCATAACCACGGCGTCGCGCGTTTTATCGGCTCGAGCAACGCCCAAACCTGCCGCAATTTCATAGCCCATGGTCGAGAACGCATATTCAACGTGATAGCCGAGCGAGTCGCGAACCCGCCAAAGTTTGTGAAGGTCGCCCGGCAGTGATCCTGCAGCGCAGATCAAGACGTCGCGGTCGGCCATTGAGCTTTGCACCGCGCCGATGATTTCGGTCTGGCTTGGCAGCTCGCGCTTTTGGTCAACAAAGGCGGCGTCAACTGTGGCGTTCCATTCGGCCAAGTTGGCCGTGTAGGTTGCGCGGTGTTCTTCGTTCACCTGATAGCCCTCTAGAGCCTCGATGAGTTCATTCAAAGCTTCGCGAGCGTCAGCAACCACCGCGATGGCGCTGCCGTGTTTGAAAGCGTCGAAACTTGCAACGTTGATGTTGATGAATCGAACGTTTGGGTTTTGAAATGCAGTGCGACTGCCGGTGGTGAAGTCGCTATAGCGAGTGCCGATACCGATAACGACGTCGGCCTCTGCAGCTGCTCGGTTGGCCGCTGCGGTGCCGGTGGCGCCCACTGAACCAAGGTTTTGAGCGTGGCCCCAGATCAACGAACCAACGCCGGCCTGTGACACCCCCACCGGAATACCGGTGGCCTCGGTCAACAGTTCTAGGGCGGTGTGAGCATTTGAATAAACCACTCCACCGCCGGCAATAATCATTGGTTTTTTAGCAGATTTAATCACGGATGCCGCGAGCTCGATGATGCCGGCATCTGGGCGCGGGCGACGAATGTGCCACTCGCGGTCTGCCAAAAATTCTTCGGGCACATCAATAACTTCGGCCTGAACATCTTCGGGCAGGGCTATGGTCACCGCACCAGTTTCGACCGGGTCGGTTAGCACGCGCATTGCGCCGAGTAGGGCTGAATAGATTTGCTCGGGCCGGGTGACTCGGTCAAAGAAGCGTGATAGCGGTTTGAATGCGTCGTTGACTGAAAGCGTTGCGTCGTGTGGCTGCTCTAGCTGTTGCAGCACCGGGTCTGGCGCGCGGTTGGCAAAAGTGTCACTTGGCAAAAGCAGCAGCGGCAACCGGTTAGTTGTTGCCACGGCTGCCGAGGTGAGCATGTTGGTTGCACCGGGGCCAACCGAAGCCGCACACGCAAAGGTTGAGCGGCGGCGAGTCATGCGCGAATAGGCGATCGACTCGTTGGCCATGCCCTGCTCGTTGCGAGCTTGATGAAAAGGCATTTTGGTTGGGTCTTCAAGGCTGGCCTGCTTTAGCGCCTGCCCCAAACCTGCCACGTTGCCGTGACCAAAAATGCCGAACATGCCCGCAATGGTGCGTTCGCGCACATCGCCGTCAACAGTGTACTGATGTGCGAGAAACTCGACGATTGCTTGACTAACGGTCATGCGACGGGTTGCCATGATTGCTCCTTGAAGGGTTTGCTGCTAAAAGCTTTAGTTATGCCGTGTAAGGCAAACGTGCGTCGACGTCTTGGCTGTGCCAAGTTTTGCGAATCCACGCGTGGTTAGGGTCGTCGGTGATGTTCCATGAGCGATCTGGGTCGGGGCCAGCCATGATGTTGAAAAAATAAAGGTCATAGCCCGGCGCAGCCATTGCGGGGCCGTGCCACCCATAGGGAATCAGACCGACATCGCCCGAGCGAACCTCAACGTTGAGGTCGATTCCACGTTCGTCTGACGCATAGGCTCGCAGGTATCCGATCGGATCATTTGGTTCGCCAGCATCAAGTTCACGCGCAACTGCTGTTTCGAAGTAATAAATTTCTTCGAGGTTTGATTCGACGCCCTCAACATAAGTGTCGTGTTTGTGGGGCGGAATCCCGCTCCAGTTGCCGGCAGGAACAATCACCTCAACCACGATGAAGCGGCTGGCGTCGAGCTCTTCAGGCACACCAAAGTTGTGCACCTGTCGGCTCGCTGCGCCGGCGCCGCGCAGAAACACTGGCACACCGGCGGCGGGCATAAACTTTGCCGGTTTTATTTCACGTGCCGGTGCCTCGCCGATGGCAACGCGGCCATCGCCCGTGATGCGCAGGTCGGTGTTCATCGGCACATAGAGCAGGTCAGCTGGGCCGTGAAACACACTTTGGCGACCATTTAAGACCTGAGTTGAATATTCGTGCTCGCCGGGTAGGCGATATTCAATGCTCAAGCCTTTGCCATCAAGTGCAAAGATAATTCGTTCGCTAGCGTCGGCTTCGATGTGAAAAACGCGACCTTCACCTAGTGTGCCAACTCGCAAACCGGTGTGCTGCCAACCGGGCAGGGTTGCATCAACGATGCAATCCCACCCGTCGCGAGCAAGCTCACCCTTCTTATAGAACCAGGTCACTTAGGTTGCTTTCTTGCTTTAGCCGAAGCTGACTAGTTCTGAGGGAATCCGAGGTTGATGCCACCGTGGCTTGGGTCGAGCCAACGGCTGGTGATGGCTTTGCCACGGGTGAAGAAGTGAACGCCTTCAACGCCGTGTGCTTTGGTGTCGCCGAACAACGAGTTCTTCCATCCGCCGAATGAGTAATAAGCCACTGGAACCGGAATCGGCACGTTGATGCCAATCATGCCAACTTCGATTTCGTTCTGAAAACGACGAGCCGCGCCACCGTCGTTGGTGAAGATAGCGGTGCCGTTGCCAAACGCGCCACTGTTGATCAGTGCAACGCCTTCGTCGTAGCTCTTCACTCGAACGATTGACAAAACTGGGCCAAAGATCTCTTCGGTGTAGACCTTTGAGGTGGTCGAAACATTGTCGACGAGGGTTGGGCCAAGCCAATAACCCTCAGGTGCGCCATCGAACTCGCCTTTGCGACCGTCAACCACAACGGTTGCGCCATCTTCGATAGCGATGTCGATGTATGACGCCACTTTGTCGCGGTGCTGCTTAGTCACCAATGGGCCCATGTCGCAGCCGCGGCGACCGTCACCGGTGCGCAGCTTGTTCATGCGGGTCACAATCTTTTCGATCAGTGCATCAGCTACCGGCTCAACGGCAACCACCACTGAGATAGCCATGCAGCGCTCGCCAGCTGAACCAAAACCAGCGTTGATTGCTGAGTCGGCAACCAATTCGAGGTCGGCGTCTGGCAACACCAACATGTGGTTCTTGGCGCCACCTAGTGCCTGAACGCGCTTGCCGTGCTTCGAACCGGTTTCATAAACATATTGCGCAATCGGTGTCGAACCAACGAATGAAATCGCCTGAACCGCTGGGTGGGTTAGTAGGCCGTCGACCGACTCTTTGTCGCCCTGCAACACGTTGAAAACGCCGTCAGGAAGCCCAGCTTCTTTGAGCAATTCGGCCATCCAGATTGCAGCTGAAGGGTCTTTTTCTGAAGGCTTCAAAATGACGGTGTTGCCGGCTGCCAATGCAATCGGAAAAAACCACATTGGAACCATGGCAGGAAAGTTGAACGGGCTGATGATGCCAACCACACCGAGTGGCTGGCGGGTGCTATAAACGTCAACACCGGTCGAGACGTTCTCACTGTAGAAACCTTTTAGAAGGTGAGGAATGCCGGTGGCGAACTCAACAACTTCTTGGCCGCGGGTGATTTCACCGAGAGCGTCTGACAAAACCTTGCCGTGTTCGCTCGTGATGATTTCTGCAAGCTCTGGCTTCTTTGCGTTTAGCAACTCGCGAAATTTAAAGATGATGGCCTGGCGGCGAGCTAGTGAGAGGTCGCGCCATGCAGGGAACGCCGCTTGGGCGTTTTCGATTGCTTCAAGAATTTCAGCTTGGTTGGCGAGCGCAACACTCTTGGTTTGCACGCCAAGTGCTGGGTCATAAACCGGGGCGGTGCGGCCTGAGGTGCTGGCGCGGTGTGCGCCGTTGATCCAGTGGCCAACTACAGGTAGGTTGTTCATTTTTGCTCTTCTTTTTGTTAGAGGTCTGTGGTGATTTTAGATTTATTTGCTGGGATGCACTAACGCGGCTGCGGCGTCGATTGCTGAAATGAGGTCACCCTTGGCAGGGTAGAGCAGGCTGCGGCCAACAACTAGGCCGCGCACGCCCGGCAGTGAAAGGGCATTGCCCCACTCTGTGAACAGTTTTTCTTCTTCGCCTTCGGCAGGGTCGCCGCCGAGCAAAAGTGTTGGCATGGTGGTTGCTGCCATCACGCGGGCCATGTCGGCAACCACGGGCAGTTTGAGCCATGAGTAGGCACTCGAGTTGCCTAAGCCTGCTGCGATTGCAACTGACTTGATAACAGCTTCGGTGCTGAGGTCGTTCTTAATGCCACCGTTGACCCATTCGCTAATGAATGGCTCAAGCATGATTGGCACTTGGGCCGCAGCTGCATCGTCAACGGCTCGCGCGGTTGCTTCGAGGGTGCTCACGGTGCCCGCGTCGGCCAGGTTGATTCGAACAAGGTTTTTGGCAAAATCGAGCCCGTCACGCTTGATGCCGGCAATGTCATAACCGGTGTAGCGGTCATCCATTTCAAATGAAGCCCCGCGCAAACCGCCTCGGTTCATTGAACCAACGATGAGTTTGTTGTCTAGGCAACCGAGCAGCGCAAGGTCATCGATGATGTCTGGTGTGCCAAGAACGCCGTCAACGCCTGGGCGTGAGAGCGCTGTGGCCAAACGGGTTAGCAGGTCATAGCGGTCGGCCATTGCCATTTCATCTTTGCGAACACCGAGTGCGCCGCGAGCCGGGTGGTCGGCTGCCACGATAAAGATTTTGCCGTCGCCTTCGATGATGTTGCGGCGTTTGCGGCCCGCATAGGCTTCGGCAACCGCGTTTGGGTTTGCCGCGCGTGCGTCGCGCAGAGCTTCAAAATTTAGCTCGACCATTATTTGATTCCCTTCAGAATCGCTTCGACCTCAGCAACGGTTGGCATTGCTGTTGAACACTCGAGGCGCCCAGCAACGATTGCGCCCGCAACGTTGGCAAACTTTAGAATCTGCTCAAGACCCCAACCTTGAAGCAAGCCGTGACAGAGTGCGCCACCAAATGAGTCGCCAGCGCCAAGCCCGTTGACCACGTCAACAAAATATGGTGGCACCTCAACGCACTCGTCTTTGGTTTTGGCTAGAACACCCTTGGGCCCCTGCTTGACGATTGCTAGCTCAACACCGCGCTCTAGCAAAGCGTCTGCTGCGCGCATTGGTTCGGTTTCACCAACTGCAACCTGGCATTCCTCTTTGTTGCCCACGGCGATGGTGACAAAGCCTAGGGCCTTAGCAACTTGCTGAGTTGCTTCTTCTGGGGTGTTCCAGAACATCGTGCGATAGTCGAGGTCAAGAATGGTGTGGGTGCGGCGAGCGCGAGCTTCGAATGCTGCAAAGTGGGCTGATCGGCTTGGCTCTTGGCTTAGACCGGTGACTGTTGACCAATAGATTTTGGCGGCTTTGATGGCCTCTAGGTCGAGTTCTTCAGTTTTGATTTCTAGGTCTGGCGCTTTTGGTTCGCGATAGAAATACAGCGGAAAATCGTCGGGCGGAAAAATCTCGCAGAACACCACCGGGGTGTTCAAACCCGCAACACCTGACACAAACTCGTCGCTAACGCCAAGGCGAACTAACTCGTTGTGAATGAACTTGCCAAAGGGATCATTGCCGGTGCGGGTAATCACGGCACTTTTGTGGCCATACTTGGCAGCAGCGACAGCAACGTTGGTGGCGCTACCGCCAAGAAACTTGCCGAACGAAGTCACGTCTTCGAGGCCCACACCAATTTGCTGCGGATACACGTCTACGCCAACGCGCCCGATCGTTATTACGTCGTATACACCGTTGGATTGTGACATTGCTGCTCTCTCTAAACACTTAAGACTTTGTAATGACATAATAACATTACCTTTGCCCAAAGCGCTAGCCGGCAACTTGTTCAAATCGTTATCTGGTTAGGCCCATCGCTCTGAGTTGTAGTCAGATTGAATGCGGCGAATCGTGCCGCTGTGACTGCGCAAAATGATGCTGTCAGTGCGAATGATTGGGCCTTTAACGCGAACACCCTGCACCAATGAACCATCAGTCACGCCGGTTGCAACAAACAAAGTGTTTTCGCTGCTAACCAACTCGTGAGCCTCATAAACATAATTCATTTTGAGACCAGCCTCAATGCCTCTGGCAGCCTCATCGCCATCTTTTGGTGCTAGAACACCCTGAATAAAACCGCCGAGCGCTTTAATTGCGCAGGTGGTAACAATACCTTCTGGGCTGCCGCCGGTGCCTGCACACATGTCGATGCGCGAGCCATACATGGCTGCCTGAATGCCGCCGGCAACATCGCCGTCTAGCATCAATCGGGTGGCCGCACCAGCAGCGTGCACCTGCTTAATAAGTTCGGCGTGGCGAGGGCGGTCAAGAATCGCAACCACAATGTCACCCACATCTTTGTTCTTTGCTTTAGCCAGCAAGCGAATGTTCTCGGCAATCGGCAAACGAATGTCGAGCACACCAACGGCTTCTGGGCCGGCGACCAACTTGTTCATATAAAAGACAGTTGAGGCATCTAACATCGAGCCGCGGTCAGCCACGGCGATCATGCTTAGTGCGTTTTGGCGACCGGCAGCCGTGAGGCTGGTGCCGTCGATCGGGTCAACCGCAATGTCACACTGCGGGCCAATGCCGCTGCCAACCTGCTCACCATTAAAGAGCATTGGGGCGTTGTCTTTTTCACCCTCGCCAATAACGATTACGCCCTGCATGTCGACGGTCGAAAGAAAACCGCGCATCGCATCAACTGCCGCGCCATCGGCTTCGTTCTTGTTGCCCTTGCCAATAAACCGACGCGCACTAATCGCTGCAGCTTCGGTGGCACGAACTAGCTCCATGCCAAGGTTGCGGTCGGGGCGAAGGTTTTTTACAAAATCTTGGTGAGACATCTTTCAACTTTCAGTTAGGCGAATGCCGCACTGAAAGCTTCTAGGGCTGCCCGAGAATCACCTCTAGCCCAACCTTCAAGTCCGACGACGCCGTCGTATTTCAACTCTTTTAGTTTAGCCGTTATGAAACTGTAATTAATTTCTCCAGTTCCGGGCTCACACCGGCCAGGCACATCTGCAACCTGAATCTCACCGATCAGCGGCAAGGCTCGCTCAACCAACTCGGTGAGGTTGCCCTCGCCGATTTGAGCGTGATAGAGGTCGAGGTTTAGGCGAAGTGCTGGTGATTCAACCGACTCAACCAACGCAATGGTGTCAGCCGCCTTGGCAAAAGGCGTGCCAGGGTGATCAACCGCAAGGTTGAGGTTCTCGAGCATAAAGATTTTGCCGCTGCGCTCACCCAGTTCGGCGATGCGCGACAAAGTATCGCGCGCTTTTAGCCACTGTGCGCCGGTAACAGCATCAAGTTTGCGAATCGCCTGGCCGTTCTCGTCGAGGCCGGTGCCGTGCAGGTTCAGTCGTGGGCAGCTTATGATTTTCGAAGCCTCAATCGACTGCGCAGCAGTTTCAAGAAGTCTCGCAATGCCGTCAGGCTCTAATAAATCACCCTCAAGATAGCCGGTCATCGAACCGATAGTTGCGCCAGTTTTAGCCAACGCAGCGAGGTCTTTATTAGCCCAGTTCCAAATCTCAACCTCATATCCCAGGTCATGAATGGTTGAAACCCGCTCGTTGAACGGTAGGTCTAAAAACAGCATTTCGGCACTGGCAGCCAAGCGATAAGTCATTACGAGCCTCTCAACTCTGAAGGGTTTGTTATGACATTAGCACTTTTGTGCCTGTTGCCCGATGCATAGCCGGTCAAATCTGACATGGCGTTATCAGTTTTCAAAAATGGCGCCTAAAACAGCACTTTGGCGAGGGTTGTTTTATCGTTGATGTGCAGAAAAGGCACGGCCATGCCAACACTATCGTGCCTTATCTAAAAGCAAAGAACACCAAATAACTTCAGCCGCAAGCCGCTAGGTTCGCGGATGCCGCGAAATTACCAATCGCTAATTCATCGAAGGCGCATAGGCGAGCATTGCGACGCAAAAGACAAGGCCGATGATGCCGAAGACAATAGCAGCGACCCGGCCAGACCTTTTGGGTTTGGCTGGCGAGCTCTCTGTTGAGCCGGTTGTGATCAGCATCGCCAGATTTGCAACAGCACCAATGCCCGCGAGAATCAGAGTCGTCACAGACTCACCTCTTGCATGCCATGCGTCGTGAACTGGTGGGTGAGCATAGAAACCATCAGACCAATGCGACAGACGGAACATAAACGCGTCGGTGAAAAGAAACCCAAGAACTATCGAAATTGTGATGGTTATGCCTAAAAGCCACCCGGTTGCTCTGGCCATGCGCATGTGACGCTTCTCTGCGTTCGCATCCATATTTGAAACTCCAATCAGCCTAAGGTTTAGTAGCCAAACAAGTAGCGGCGATAAGGCGCAGCCAAAATCGAGATCACCAAGCCCGCGATTCCTAGAATCATGGCCGTTTTGTGAGTGTTTGAGCCATTGATGTCGCCGCCAACTGCGCGCAAGGCGAAGCCCAGAACAATGAGCGCAAATGCGTTATAGAAACCTAGGTCGGCGGTATCGCTGACGATGGTGGTCAAATAGTCGCCGAGTTTCGTGCCACCTCCGAACCCATCAACGGTGAACATCTCGCCGTAAGCAAAGAACTTCAAAACCGTCAAAATAAACGACGCGGTCGCTGCGACGGCGATGAGTGCGAAAGTTGCTTTAACTGCAGTTCTGGTCAACACCGAAAGTGCTGCTGCGCCCTGTATGTTTTCTTGCGGGTCGATTGATGACATGATTTTTTCCTTTTCGTGTGTTTATTTAGTGAATTCGGCCAATGTTGACGAAGAGCTGAACCAGCGTCCAGATGATTCCGATCACGCCGAAAACCGCCGAGGCCGTGACCATTGTTTTCTCATTCACTGGTTCTTGCTCGGCTAACGAGTTGCCAGCCACGAGCAACAAGATGCTGTTCAAAAGACCAACCGCCGCCAAACTCACCAAGAGGATCGGCTGCCCATTCGAGTGCCAAGGGTCGGCAGTCAGAACCGTAACCCCGGGGTGGTAGTTCTTGAACGCGTCATAGAGCCCAGCATCTATTGCTAGTAGGGCTGACGCCACGGCCATGAGCAGACCCAACCAAAAGAAATAGCCCGTGGCAGGTGCTAGTGGGCGCAACTTTCGCTGTGGATGCGGCTTAGGTTGAGTCATGATTCCTCCCCCTTCTGTTATGCCACCAAAATAGCAAAAACCCCCTCAAGTGACATGTAGCCACTTTTGGGGGTATCCGCTTTGAAAATGTCGGCGTGAAGCCGCGTCAGACTAGTTTTCGCAGGTGCAAAGCTGCTCTGCTGGCACGCCTGCTAGAGCTTCATCGATGTGCTGGCCACAACCAGCCCATGTGACTTTGCTGCATTTTTCGCAAGTTGCTGGTGCGCACATAGGGTTTCTCCTTTTGGTTTCGTTATTTCTTTGCGCCAAACAGTTTGGCGAAGAAGCTTGGTTCTTTAGGGTCGTTTTCGTGGCCTTGGCAACGCTGAGCTTTTGGAATGCCTCGCATTACTTGGTCAACGTGTTGGCCGCAGCCGCTCCACGTGGTTTTGCCACATTTGCGACATTTAACTGCACTGCACATATTGTTTCACTTTCGTTCGGTTTTTTGCTAGTTGGTGCGTTTAAGCGCGTCTTGACCGGCGCGCCAGGTGAGGTATCCCCCGTCGAGATTTTTAACGTGGATGCCGTGCCCGCGCAGAATCTGTGTTGCGGTGTGGCCTCGTTGACCGACTTGGCAGTGAACGATCACGTTCTTGCCGGTTAGCTCGTTGAGGTGGTTGCGCAGCTCATCCACTGGAATATTTGCGGCACCAGGAATCTCACCTGCGGCGAACTCACCAGCTGTGCGAACATCGATGAGCGTTGCGCCGGCTGCAAGTGCGCTGGGCAACTCGTGCCACTGCAATGTCGGCGTTCGCCCTTCGAACACGTTGTTGCCAACATAACCGGCTTGGTTGACGGCGTCTTTTGCTGAACCAAACTGCGGGGCATAAGCCAACTCGAGGTTCATGAGGTCGTCAACTGTTAGCCCAGCATAAATCGCTGTGGCGATTACGTCGATGCGCTTGTCGACACCGTCTTCGCCGGTGGCTTGGGCGCCGAGAATCTTGCCGCTTTGGCGCTCGAACACGACTTTGAGCGACACCCGCTTCGCGCCGGGGTAATAGCCGGCGTGGCTGCTTGGGTGCAGGTGAATCACCGCAAAATCTAGACCGGCACGCACGGCGGCCTTTTCGCTGAGGCCAGTCATTGCGGCGGCCATGCCGAAAGCGCCGATGATTATGGTGCCGATGCTTTGGCGCTCGTTGGTTGGGGTGCCCGCGATTGCGTCGGCGATCAGGCGCCCGTGGCGGTTGGCCAGATTGGCCAGCGGAATCAACGTTGCGTCGCCGGTGAGCTCAGCGGTTTTTTCAACGGCATCACCGGCAGCAAAAATGCGCGGGTCGCTGGTGCGTTGCTGGGCATCGACCCAAAGGCCGCCGGCAGGGCCAAGCTCAAGGCCGGCCGCCGTGGCCAGTCGGTTATCTGGGGCGACACCGGCTGCGGCAATAACCACTGCTGCGGGCAGAAGTTCGCCAGTTTCTAAGATCACGTGGTCGGTGGTGATCTCGACAACCCGTGAGGCGAGGTGCAAGTTTATGCCTTCGGCAACCAGGCGCGCCTGTAGCGGTTCGATCATCTCTGGGTCAAAACCCGCCAGAATAGTTGCGCTTCGCTGCACAACACTGACTTTGAATCCGGCTTTGTGCAGGTTTTCGGCAAGTTCAATGCCCACAAAACCACCGCCGATTATCACAACGGTTTTAGTTTCGCTGGCCTCGACCTGCGCTTTGAGGCGGTCAACGTCGGTAACATCGCGCAGGGTGAGCGCACGTTCAAAACCCTTGACGTCGCTGCTGCGAGGTGTGGCACCGGTGGCGATGACCAAGTGGTCATAGCAGTCTTCGAACTGCACGCCGGTTTCGAGGTTTTCAACTGTGACGGTTTGGGCGGCTCGGTTGATGCTCACCACGCGGTGGCGCACTTGAACATTGATTCGAAAGCGTGACCAGAGCGATTCGGGGGTTTGCAAAAGCAGGTCATCGCGCTTCGAGATCACTCCGCTCACAAAATAGGGCAGGCCACAGTTGGCATAGCTAACGTGTTCGCCCATTTCATACACGGTGATTTCGTCGGTTTCGCGCAGTCGGCGAAGGCGCGTGGCGGCTGACATGCCCGAGGCTACGCCGCCGATGATGATGGTTTTCATAAGGTCAAAATCTTTTCTAGCGGATGCTACGCCAACGACATAAAGGCTTTTTCGAGAGCCTTGCGGTTTGTGGTGCCTTCGGCATCGGCACCGCAGTGCTGCATGCCGGTGGCAATGATGCTGAAGCCAGCGCGAGTGAGCGCGGTGTTGGCGGCGGCTAGCTGAGTGAGAAGGTCGGTGCAGTCGCGGCCTTCGTCGATCATCTTGACGATGCCCCCGATTTGCCCTTGAACGCGCATGAGTCGGTCGCGGGCTTCTTTGAGTTCGCTTGATTCGATTTTCACTTTGCTGACCTTTCGTATAGTCTCTTTATAGCATACCCCCTAGGGTATGCAAACGACTTTGAATTTTGTTCAGAAAAGGCACAGCCATGACAACCCCAAACCACCTCTTCGGCAAAAAGATCACCACCGTTGCAACGGCCCTATTTGCAGCCCTAGCCTTATTGTTTGTCATCACCGCTTGCACCAGCACCCAAAAAATCGACATGACCAAAGTCACCGCGGTGGTCGACGTGCGCACCCCCGATGAGTTCGCAGCCGGTCATCTAGCAGGTGCAGTGAATATCGATGTTGAGGGTGCTGACTTTGCTGGGGCCGTTTCGGCACTCGATAAAGCAGGCAACTATGTGCTCTATTGCCACTCGGGTCGTCGCGCCGGCATAGCACTCGACACCATGACCGGGTTGGGCTTCAAAAACCTAACCAACGCCGGCGGCATCGACGCAGCCAGCGCTGCAACTGGCCTGGCTATCGTTCAATAAATCGGTTTCGCGCCAACTTTGAAAAAGCTGGCGAGGCGCCGGCAGCGCACAATCTTGCTAACCAAGCACCTTTTTGATGCGCTGCACCGAAACCGACTCTGCCGTGCCGAGGGCTTGAGCAAACAGGCTGACCCGAAGCTCCTCGAGCATCCAACGAGCGTTGACGATGCGCGCCAGCTGCTCGGGTTTAGCGGCGGCCGCCAACTCACCAAGGTCGAGCGGCAGAGGCAACACGCCACCGGCAAAGTTATAGATTGCCAAAGCCTGGTCAAGCTCGGCCGCCGCCACCCGGTCGCGCATCGGGTCAGCCTGCAGCTTCTCAACGCGCAGCTTGATGGCTTGCAAATAAACTGCCAATCTCGGCAAGCGATTCAGGCCCATGCGACCAATAAAACCTGGCACCAGCAACTCGGCTAGGTGGTTCTTTTCGGCGTTCAAAACCGAAAGCAGCTCAAACTGTTTGCATTCGCTGATGGCCTTATTTGCCTCGCGCCCCAACACCGCGATTTTCGCGGCAAGCGCTGCGGTTTCGAAGCACACGTCAATCACGTTTGACGCAGCAGCGGCGCGAACCCTGCCAAAAGCAGCTTCGTCAAAAACCAAACCAGATTCAACCTCGGCACGAAGGGCACGCTCGACCACAGCAAAGATCACATCGTCAACAAAAGCTGCCAGATTTGAATAGGGCAAGCTCGCAATCGCCAACTTTTCTTGGCTGGTCAAATGCTCTTCAACATATTTCGATGGTGAAGCAATCTCGTTGCAAACCAGGGCAACCACACCGCGCCAATGATGCCTAAACCGTTCAGCCTCGGTCGCAAAAAGCTGCAGCGAAACCGGGATGCCTGAACTGGCCCCGCCCGAACCCCCAGAATTCGCGCCACCCGAGCCAGAACCAGCTGAGCCAGCTGACTTTGCCAAAGGCCAACCCGCCGGCGCAACCAAAGCCGCAAAAGCACGAACCGTGTTCTGACCCATGCGAGTCTCGTGGGTGGCCTGCAAACTTTTGAAATCCCAACGCAAAATGCCTGACCGCTCAATCGCGGCGGCACTCGCACCAGCACCAGCACTTGCCGCGCCAGACACACCCGCGCCACCAGCCGCCCCCTCAACCACAGCTGCCACGGCGCTGCGGGCATCCGCGCTGAATTTTGCTTGCAAACCGGCCAGGTCGGTGCTGAGCCCAAGAGTTTTGCCTCGAGCATCAACCACGCGGTAGGTCATGCGCATCGCAGTGGTCAGGCGTGAAGGGTCAAAGTCGGTCGCCTCAAACTTGGTGCCGCTCAGCTGCTGCAGCGTCTTAGCCAAAGTTGTTAAAAGGTTGCCGGTTGGCTCGGCAGGCAGCACAGCCAAAGCCTTGGCCGCCCAGTCTGCCGCGGGCACCACGTTGCGGCGCAGGTTCTTTGGCAGGCTGCGAATCAACTCGGTCACCAGCTCGGCGCGAAGCCCAGGCACCAACCATTCGAACGCGTCGGGCGTGATTGTTGAGAGCACCGCCAACGGCACATCAACGGTGGCGCCATCATCAACCGCGCCAGGGTCAAAGCGATATCGCAGGCGAAACTCTTGCCCACCCACCAAAATTTCACTCGGATGTTCAGCTTCATCGGCCTGCTGCTCTGAGGAGCCCAAAAGTGTTTCGCGGGTCATCGTTAGCAGGTCTGGGGTGTCGCGCTTGGCGACCTTGAACCAGCCCTCAAAGCTGCGGGTTGAAACCACTTCGGCGGGCACACGCTGGTCATAAAACCTAAAAACGTCATCTTCGTCGGCAGCCATTTGCGGTTTGCGGGCACGGTCAGCCAGCGCCTCGAGTTCTTTAAGCAACGCCCGGTTAGCTCGGTCAAAGGCCTGCTTTGAATCCCACTCGCCCAACACGAGGGCGTGGCGAATAAACAGCTCGCGCGCATAACCGGCGTCGATGCGGGCAAACTGCATTCGGCGCGAAACGATGATCGGCACACCATAAAGAGTTACGCGCTCATATGCCACGACCGCACCCTGAGATTTCTCCCAGTGCGGCTCACTATAGGTGCGTTTGCACAGCTCACCGCCGAGTTTCTCGGCCCAGCTTGGGTCGATGGCTGCGTTCATTCTCGCAAAAAGGCGACTGGTTTCAACCAGCTCTGAGCTCATGATTGCTACCGGTGGTTTTTTGGCTAAAGCCGAGCCCGGAAAAATCACAAACTTCTTTTGGTTCGAACCAACATATTCGGCGTTGGTGCGCTGCGGTTTAGACTCATCGGCCTTGCCCTTAGCTGGCACGGTTGAAAGTTTTTTGTCGCTCACCTGCTTGATGCCGATTTGGCTGAGCAAGCCTGCCAGCAACGACTTGTGAATGCCATCGGGGTCAACCTTTGGTTCGTTCATAACAAGGCCGAGCGGCTTGGTCATCGAGCGCAACTGGCGAATCAGGTCTTGCCATTCGCGCACGCGCAAAAAGTTCAAATATTCGCTGCGGCAAAGGCGTCTAAAGGCCGACGACGAAAGTTCGCGCTGTTTTTCTTCGAGATAGTTCCAAAGGTTTAGCAGACTCAAAAAGTCGCTGGTTGGGTCAACAAAACGGGCGTGCATTTGGTCGGCTTGAGCACGTTTTTCGAGCGGGCGTTCGCGCGGGTCTTGAATGGTCAGACCAGCCACAATGATCATCACCTCGCGAGTTAGCCCATGCTGCTTTGACTCAACCAGCATGCGAGCAAAGCGCGGCTCCATTGGCAGCCTCGCCAGCGAACGACCTACCGCCGAAAGTTTGATGCCGCTTGCGTCTTGGTGGCTGATTGCACCAAGCTCGCCGAGCAGGCCGAGACCGTCTTTGACAGCGCGCGGGTCAGGTGGTTGCAAAAACCCAAACTCAAGAATGTCACCCAAACCAAGCTGCGCAGACTGCAAAATCACCGAGGCCAGGTTGGTGCGCAAAATCTCTGGGTCGGTGAACTCTGGTCGACTGTCAAAGTCTTCTTGGCTATAAAGACGAATCACGATGCCTGGGCCAAGACGGCCGGCACGACCGGCGCGTTGGTTGGCACTTGCCTGCGAGATCGCCTCGATCGGCAAACGCTGAACCTTTGCTTTGTGGCTATATCGTGAGATGCGCGCCGTGCCGGCATCGATCACATATTTGATGTTGGGAATCGTGAGTGACGTTTCGGCAACGTTGGTTGCCAAGATTACGCGACGCTTGAGCCCAACCACCTTGCTGGTTTCAAAAACTCGGTGCTGTTCGGCGGCACTGAGCCGCCCATACAGTGGCAAAACCTCGGTGCCTTTAGCTAGCAAACCACCCTTGATGCTGCCGTCGATGGCATCTTGAGCGTCGCGAATCTCAGATTCACCTGACAAAAAAACTAAGGTGTCGCCAACCGATTCAGCTTCAAGTTCAGCCAGCGCAGCCACCACGCCGTCAAGATAGTCGCTGGCTGTTGTCTCAACATCAGGGTCGGCGTCATCTGATTTCTCGTTTGCAACCGGTCGATACCGAATTTCAATCGGATAACTGCGCCCCGACACCTCAATAATCGGTGCATCGCCAAAGTGGCGACTAAACGAGCCAGGGTCGATTGTGGCCGAAGTGATGATGAGTTTGAGGTCGGGTCGCTTTGGCAGCAGCTGCTTGAGGTAGCCCAACAAAAAGTCGATGTTTAGGCTGCGCTCGTGGGCTTCGTCGATGATGATGGTGTCGTATTGGCTGAGCGTGCGATCGCCCTGAAGCGCCGCCAACAGAATGCCGTCGGTCATCACTTTGACTCGGGTTTCGGCGCTGGCTTTATCGGTGAACCTCACCTGATAGCCAACCAGCCCGCCGAGGGTGACACCCAGCTCTTCGCTGATGCGTTCGGCAACCGCTCGCGCGGCAATGCGTCGAGGTTGGGTGTGGGCGATGCTGGTTTGGCCAATCTCAAGGCACATTTTGGGCAGCTGCGTGGTTTTGCCCGAGCCGGTAGCACCGGCAATAACCACAACCTGGTTAGCCCGAATCGCCTCGACGATTTCGTCGTGAAGCTGACTGACGGGCAGGTCTGGTGGATACGTTATTTGCACAGCAAACGCCGGCTTTCAAAATCGCAAGGTGGGTCTGGCAAGCGCCAGGGTTAGACCATCTTTGAGGTGTCGCCGACCAAAACGGTGTTGTCTGCTGGCACCGGCTCGTTAGCTGCCTTGAAAATTTCTTCGGCGAACTCTTCGACGCTATAAAGCTTGCCAACCTCAGCAATGCGGCTTTCGATGGCGCCTGGGTTTGATCGGTCGAGCAGCAGCGCGGTGGCTGTGCCAACAATCATGTCGCCCGAAACAACTACAAAACCAATGCCCTTTTCGGCTAGCGCAGGCACTCGCTCGCGCAGAGCATCTTCGCCGGCACGCTTGCTCAGAGCCACCGGCATGTATTCAGGCAATGACTCAAAGGTGTGCACAAAGTGAGCCTGGTGGCTGGTGATGAAAACTACGCGGCCACCCTCGCCCATGATGCTGGTCATGGTCTCGAGCAGGTTAACCTGGGCATCGCGGTTTAGGCGAAGCGCATAGTCTTCACCCTTGCCGGCCTCCATGCCGCCCGAGGCGTTCATCACCAAAAAGTCGAGTGAACCAAACTCTGCCTTGATTAGGTCGCGAGCTGCGCTAACCGAGTCATAGTCGGTCAGGTCTGCCTGCACTGTTAGCGCTGTGCCGCCGGCCGCACGAATCGCTTCGGCGATTTTCTCGGCACGAGCTGCTTTGTCGCGGTAGTTAATGACCACTTTGGCGCCAGCTGCTGCAAAAAGCTGCACTGTGGCCGCGCCGATGCCGCGCGATGAGCCAGAAACAAAAACGGTTTTGCCAGAAAGGTTCACATTTGTCATAAGACGAGATTAGCGCAAACGCTAAGAAACGTGGATGCGCGGTCTGCGGCGAGCGCTTGGCTCAGCTTGGCGAAGAACCTCGCGGGTCGTCACCGCAATCTCGCCACCACCGGTTGCCAAGAACTTGAGCATGTTTGCAATCGGGTTGCCGTCGCTCCACTCAAAATAAATGTCTGGCACGATGCCGTATTCGTCGCGAATGGCCAGCGCCAAAGCTGCGAGAGCGTTCGGAATCGAACTGCTGCAAATTTCAAGAACTCTAAAGCCGTGCTTGGTAACACCGACCACGTTGATGTCTTCGAGAAACTCTGATGAGTCAACAACTTTAATTTCGATAAAAATCACTGTGCTGTTCGATGGAATGTGGTTGAACTTGCGCTCATCACGCGCTTTCGAACGATATTCCTCTTCGCCGCCACCGTGAGGTTCGTGGGCGACCAGGCTGAGAATGTCAAACTCTGTGGTTTCTTCGGCCAAAAATGCGTGGGCTTGGTCATCGAAGTGAACGGTGCGGGCGCGAAGCTCGAATGAGCGGCGAATGCGCGAGAAGATTGACACCAATACGATAGCGGCGATGAATACGCTCGCAATTCGCACACCGTCAGGGCGCTCCAAAATGTTTTGAATTGTGGTGTAGACAAACACAGCGGTGATCACCGCATAGCCGCCCATTGCATAGTATTTTTGCTTGCGGCGGGCCAGCAGTGTGGCTGCAAACGAAGCTGACGTGATTAGCACCAACACACCCGTGGCATAGGCGCCGGCCTGCTGGTCAACGTTTGCGTTAAAGATAATCGTGACCACAATGGCAATGGCGCTATAAACCAGAATCAGCGGGCGGCTCAAACTTGCCCACTGCGGTGCCATGCCATAGCGAGGCAAATAGCGCGGCACGAGGTTTAGCAAACCTGCGAGCGCCGAGGCACCGGCAAACCAAAGAATCAAAATGGTTGAAACGTCATAAATCGAACCAAACACCTGACCGAGTTGCTCGTGCGCCAAATATGCCAGAGCACGGCCATCGGCTTGACCACCGGCATGAAACTCTTTTTGCGGAATCAACAGGGTTGTGATGAAAGAAGTTGAAATCAAAAACACGCTCATGATCACAGCTGCCGTGGTTAGCAGGCGCTGGGTTCCCCTAATGCGAGTGATTGGTGGGCCAACCGGGTCGTGCTCTGAGCCCTTAATTTGCGGCATAACAGCAACACCGGTTTCAAAGCCAGAAAGACCAAGTGCAAGCTTGGGGAACACGATTAGCGAAATCATCACCATTTGCAACACGCTGCCGTGCTGCTGAGTTAGAGCCACCCACCAGCCATCTAGCGCATTGCCACCCGCGAGCTCAGAAAACTCGTTGCGGCCCTGCAAAATCACGATGAACGAGTTGATCACAACGACGGCGTTCAGAGCTAGGTAGGTGCCCACCAACCCAACTGCAAGGCCAATAGCCTCTTTGAAGCCAATCAAGAAGACGATGCTCAAAATGGCAATCAGACCAATGGTGATTTCAAGGTTGCTGCCCGACAGGTGGTTTTGAATAAAGAAAGGGTTGTTCACAATGTGCGCTGAAGCGTCAGCAGCCGACAGCGTGATTGTGATCATAAAGTCGGTTGCGGCGAAGCCGAGCATCACCAAAACAAACAGCTTGCCGAGCCACCAGGGCAAAAGTTTTTCGAGCAGGTGAATCGAACCTTCACCCTTATAACTGCCAGTAGCCACTTTGCGATAAACCGGCAAAGCGCCAAACAGGGTTAGCGCAACCAGAATCAAAGTTGCCAGCGGCGACAGCAAGCCCGCAGCGAGGGCTGCGATAGCTGGTTGATAACCCAAAGTTGAGAAATAGTCGACACCGGTTAGGCACATTACAGCCCACCAGCTGTGGCCCTTGTGAACGCGCGATGCCTCTGAGCCTTCAGATTTTAGCAGCCACTGCAAAAAGGTGCTGCGGTTTCGGTTGTCTGCCTCAGGCAGCAAAGTTGTGGTGTGTTCAGTCGGAATAACTACGTCTGAAGGGTCAGTGGAATCCACTTTGAAAGTTTCGCTCTCTGCGCTGCAGTTGCATCGCTGGTTTGCCAATCAGCAAAAAGCTTACACCGCACCCAAAATAAAAAGGGATGCCGCACAGTGTGAGGCATCCCATTTATTCGCGCCGCAGCGCAACAGTTTTAGATCATCGGTGGAGCAATAACCATGCCGATAGCAACCTTGACGGTCGCCTTGCGACCGGCAGCGCCTGAGTGCTTAGCAATGTGAGTGCGAATCTTGAAGCTGCCGGTGATGCCGTAGTGCTTGAAGAAAAACTTGATTTGGCGGGCACGAGCTGCTGCCAAAGCGAGGTTCTTAGTCGAAGAACCACCCTTAGCCGCATAGGCGTCGATCGTGATTGTCACATCGTTGTTCATGCCGATTTTTGAAATCAAGGTGTAGAGCGACGCACGAGCCGCAGCGTTCAAAGTTGCCGAGTTGCCAGCAAAATAGAGCGAACGAACCTGAGTTAGAGCGCCAACACCGGCGCTGTAGGCAATTGGGCCAAGATTTTTGTCATACATAATCAAGTTATTGCCCATGAATGCCGAGGTGGTGTCGTCGGCGGTTTCGATGATTACCGCAAAACTGTTGACGTTGTCGAAGGTGTTCGCTGAAAGGGTTTTGTCGTTAGAAACAAAAGTGCAACCAGCGTCGGTTAGCTGCTGCAGCAAATCTGATGTTGCGCCGATTGCGCCAAGTTGAGCGCTCGGGCATGAATACCAGCCAACAGTCAAAGTTGTGATGTCACCCGACCATTCACCTGGAATGTAATAGAACGAACCATCATCGGCCACACCAACCATTGGTGAGCTGACTACCTCGGCTGGGGTGGCAGCGTTGGCTGCCGGCGCAAAAGCGATCGTGGCTGCAAGAGCTAGGCCCGCAACGGCAACTGAGGCAAGTTTTTTAGTGATATTCATCATGGTTTCAGGCTAGCCGAGATTAGAACCAAAAACTAGGCTCTGCAAAGGGTTCACAGCGAATTCATAGATGAGTCGGTGACTCAAGAACGGCTAAACTTGAGGGGTTACGAACTTCACCTAAAAACCTAGGACTCTCTCAATGACTCAAGCAAATATCGGCGTTGTCGGCTTGGCCGTAATGGGCTCAAACTTGGCTCGCAACCTTGCCAGCCGCGAGGGCAACACCGTTGCCATTTATAACCGCTCAGTAGAGCGCACCAACCTGTTGATGAGCGAGCACCCTGAGGCCGGCTTTATCGCAAGCGAAACCATCGACGAGTTCGTTGCTTCGCTGGCCAAGCCACGCACCGCCATCATCATGGTTCAGGCAGGCAAAGGCACCGACGCTGTTATTTCACAGCTTGCCGAGCGCTTTGAGCCGGGCGACATCATTGTTGACGGCGGCAACGCCCTGTTCACAGACACCATTCGTCGCGAAAAAGATGTTAGCGCCAAAGGCATCAACTTTGTCGGCGCCGGCATTTCGGGTGGCGAAGAAGGCGCTCTTAAGGGCCCAAGCATCATGCCTGGTGGCACCGCAGAAGCCTATAAGACCCTCGGCCCGATTCTTTCGTCAATCGCAGCGGTTGCTGAAGGCGAGCCTTGCGTGACCCACATCGGCACCGACGGCGCCGGTCACTTCATCAAAATGATTCACAACGGCATCGAATATGCCGACATGCAGCTAATCGCTGAGGCTTATGACATTTTGCGTCAAGCCGGTGGCTACACCCCTGCAGAAATCGCAGGCATCTTCGAAGAGTGGAACAAGGGTGACCTTGAGTCGTTCCTCATCGAAATCACCGCAGAAGTTCTAAAGCAGGTTGACGCCAAGACTGGCAAGCCACTCGTTGACGTGATTCTTGACCAGGCCGGCTCAAAGGGCACTGGCGTCTGGACAGTTCAGACCGCCCTGAACCTTGGCACCCCGGTTTCGGGCATCGCCGAGGCAGTGTTCGCTCGTTCACTCTCGTCGCAGGCAAGCCAGCGCGCAGCAGTCGATGGCCTACCAGCCGACGCTATTGCCTGGAACATCGCCGACAAGGCAGCTTTTGTTGAAGACGTGCGCCGCGCACTTTATGCTTCAAAGCTCGTTGCCTATTCACAGGGCTTCGACGCGATTCGCGCCGGCGCCAAAGAATACAACTGGAACATCGACCTTGGCGCGGTTTCAAAGATCTGGCGCGGCGGTTGCATCATTCGCGCGCAGTTCTTGAACCGCATCGCCGATGCCTACGCAACCAACGCCAACCTTGAGTCGCTAATCTTCGACCCATACTTCAAGCAGGCAGTTGCTAACTCGGTGGCTTCATGGCGCCAGGTTGTTGCCAACTCATCATTGGCTGGCATTCCAGTGCCAGCATTCGCTTCGTCACTGAGCTACTACGACGGCCTACGTTCACCACGTTTGCCAGCCGCCGTGGTTCAGGGTCAGCGCGACTTCTTTGGTGCACACACCTACAAGCGCGTCGACCTACCTGGCACTTTTCACACCCTATGGTCAGGCGACCGCAGCGAAGTTGAGCAAGAGCCAAGCACCCACTAGTCGTTTGGCCTGCTAAACAGGTTTAACGAAAATCACCCCGACCAGCAAACTTGTTGGTCGGGGTGATTTATTTAAGCGGATGCCGTCTAAGCGAACTTGACGTCGATCTCGGCGATGAGTGCCTCAATCTTTGCGCGAATCTCGTCGCGAATCGGGCGCACGTCTTCTACGCCCTTGCCGGCCGGGTCGTTCAGCGGCCAGTCGAGATAGGTTTTGCCCGCAAAGAATGGGCACGCGTCGCCGCATCCCATTGTGATCACATAGTCAGATTCTTTGACGGCGGCGTCGGTCAAAACTTTTGGGGTTTGGGTTGCGATGTCAATGCCAACCTCAGCCATCGCTGCGACAGCCGATGGGTTTACCTCGTCTTTAGGGGCAGTGCCCGCCGACAAAACCTGCACGCGGTCGCCTGCCAGATGCTGCAAAAAGCCTGCAGCCATTTGTGAACGGCCGGCGTTGTGAACGCACACGAATAGCACGGTAGCTTTTTTATCTGACACGGTTGCCCTTTGCTTGAGAAAACACCAGTTTGAAGATTTGGTCTATCTTATAAGCCTATGGTTAACGCTCTATTAAGCCCTCTTAGGTCGATGCTGATGCGCAGCTGGTTGCGCCTCACAGTTTTTGTTGCTGTGGTTTTTGTTGAAACCTACAACCTGCTTTTGCCTTCTTATTGGGGTGATGAAACCGCAACGATTTCGGGCAGCACGCGCACCTTGGCGAACCTTTGGCGTTTGGTGCAGCACATCGATGCTGTGCACGGCAGTTATTACCTCTTTATGCATTTTTGGCTGCAGTTAGCTGGGGTGAGCCCTCTCACGGTTCGCTTGCCTTCGGCTATTGCGGTTTCGGTTGCGGTGACGCTGGTTTTTGTGATTCTGCGAAAGCGCACCAACCTGGTTTCGGCACTGGCAGCCACCGCAGCATTTGCGCTGATGCCTCGAGTGATTTGGGCAGCTGGCATTGGCCGTTCTTATGCGTTCACCATTTTGTTTGGTGCCGTGCTGATTTGGCTGCTGTTGCGAATTGTTGAAGCGTCAAAACCGCGTGCCGCCTGGTTTGTTGCCTATGCCCTGGTTGCCAGCGTTGCCAGCTTGGTGTTTGTTTATGCGATTCTCATGGTGGCTGCTCAAGGCCTAGCGCTTTTGGTTTTGAAAACCCCGTGGAGCAAACTGTGGCGTTTTGCGCTTTCGGCCCTGCCGGCGCTGGCCGTTGCGGTGCCACTTGCCCTTTATGCTCAAGGGCAAAGTTTTCAAATTGCGTGGATGCGCCACATGCCGACCGGCTTTTTTGAGCGCGTTTTCGGCAACGTGTTGTTTTATTCAGACCCGTGGCTGTCTTTGTTGGTTTGGGGCCTCGCGGCCTTTGGCGTTTTTAGCGTGATTCGTGTTAGTTTGCGCGCCCGCAAAAGTCGCGCCGGCAACGGCCTGGTCGGCAACGGCCTGGCCGGCAACGCTCTGGCCGGCAACGCCAGCATCGCCGTTCAGACCCTGATGGTGGCTTTGCTGCCTGCCCTTGTGGTTTATGTTTATTCGCTGCAGGTTAAGCCAATTTATGACGGCAGATATTTCAGCTTCGCGGCTGCCGCGGTGGCCATTTTGTTTGGGTTTGGTGTTCACCGTTTGCGTTTCAACGGGCTGCAGCTGCTGGCTGGTGTTTTGGTTGTTGTGCTTTCGATCGGGCCAGCTTATTTTTGGCGCCAAGAGTTTCGCTACGGCAATGACCAAAATAAAGTCGCTGAACTGATTCAAAAAGAGGCGCACCGCGGCGACGGCCTTTTGATTGCGCCGATCAGCAAAAACTGCTCAGCGGCCTGCCTAACGGTTGACGCTTTTGAGGCTGAACTTTCTAAAGTGAAGGTGCTTGGCCTAAAAAACGAAAAACTGAGGGCCGGTTGGTTGCACGATCAATACATGTCAGCTGGGCAAACTTTGAAGCGCACAGGCAAGTTCAAGCGCATTTGGCTGGTTCACACACTGCCCGGCAACCCGCTGTTTGAGCATCCGCTGCTTGAAGGTTTAACTGCCCAGGGTTTCAAGCCTGGGCAGTCTTTCAACCTCAAATTTGAGACTATTACGCTCTATTCGCGTTAGTGAATGTGGCTGCGCTCGAGTTTTGAGCCTTCAACGTCTACGTCTGGCAGCACGCGGTCGATCCACTTTGGCAGCCACCAGGCTTTGTCGCCGAGCAGTGTCATAAACGCGGGCACCAGAATCATTCGCACCAAGAAAGCGTCGATTAGCACACCCGAGGCTAGACCAAAGCCGATTGGTCGAATCGAGCTGAGGTGTGAGAACGCAAAGCCACCAAACACCGTAATCATGATGATGGCTGCGGCGATAACCACAGAGCGGCCAAGTCGCAAACCCTGCACGATCGAATCACGCGCTGATTTGCCGTGAACATAAGCCTCTCGCATGCCCGAAACTAAAAACAGCTGATAGTCCATGGCCAAACCGAACAGAATGCCGATCAGCATGGTTGGCAAAAAGCTCAGAATCGGGCCTGGGTTGTGAATGTCGAAAATCGCACCAAACCAACCCCACTGGTGCACCGCAACCACAGCGCCCAGAGTTGCAAACACGGTGAGCAAGAACCCACCGCTGGCAATCAGCGGCACGGCGATTGACCTGAACACCAAAATCAGCAGCAGCAGCGACAGCAAAATCACTGTGCCCAAATAAAGCGGCAGCGCATCGTTCAACTTTTGCGAAACATCGATGTTGCTTGCAGTGATGCCGGTGACACCGAGTTTGGCGTGAAATTCTTGGCGGATGCTCGGCGCCAGTGCGCGAAGGTCACGCACGAGCGTTTCGGTTTCGGCGCTTGCCGGGCCTTTAGTTGGCACCACCGAGAACAGGTAGGTTTTGCCGTCTTTTGAAACCGCTGATGGCACGGCGGCTGAAATGTTTGGCAATGCCATGAATGCTTTGACTACGCCGGCCTGCATGGTTAGTTTGTCTGATTCGGTGCGAGCGGTTGGCACGCTCACAACAGCAGCGATTTGGCCGTTTGCGCCTTCGCCGAAGGCTTGGCTGATTAGCGTGTATGACTTATAGGCTGTGCTGTCGACCGGCTCTGAGCCACCGTCGGGCAGGCCCAAACGAATCGAGGCCGACGGAATAGCCAAGGTTGCTAAGACACCGATAGCGAAGATCAACGCAACCCAAGGGCGTTTGGTGGCCCAAACCGGTTTGCCGATCTTGCGGCTGGCTTCATCACGCTGGTGAAGCGCTTCTGGCGTGTGCGGTTCGGGTAGGTTTGCGAGAGCTTTTCGTTCGCGGCGGCTCAAGATTTTGAAGCCAACCAAACTGAGCAGAGCTGGCGTGAATGTCAGTGCTGCGGCAACCGAAATCACGATTGCTGAGGCACCCATGGTGCCCATCAAACCTAAGAAACCAACGCCGGTTAGGTTTAGTGCGGCGAGCGCGATTACTACGGTGATGCCGGCAAAAAGCACTGCGTTGCCTGAGGTGCCGTTGGCGAGGGCGATAGATTCGCGCATCGCCATGCCAGCTTTGAGCTGTCGGCGGTGGCGGTTGAGAATGAACAGCGAATAGTCAATGCCCACTGCCAGACCGAGCATCACGCCCAGGGTTGGTGTGGTTGAGGTCATTGGAATCACCGCGGCAAGCGCCATGGTAAGGGTTGCTGACACGCCAACGCCGAGCAGGGCGGCGAGCAGTGGCAAACCTGCGCCGGTGAAGGTGCCGAGCATGAGCACCAATACGATGCCTGCGATTGCCAGGCCAATGATTTCGCCGGTGCCTAAAATGCCATCAAGTGATTGCACGAGGTCTTTTGAGAACTCAACCTGAACACCTGGCAGTTTGGCGGCTGAGATCGCATCGGCGGCTGCCTTGATTTGGGTTTTCTCAACCTCGTCTAGCGGTTTGTCGAAATAAATGGTCGCGAGGGCTGTTTGCTGGTCTTTCGAAACCAAACTGAAGTTTTTAGACGCTGCAAGAATCTGCTCGCCATAGCCGAGACCGATTTCTTGGGCGTTCAGCATCGCAACTTTGCCATCGATGTTTTTCTGGGCAGCCGCAAAGCTCGCGGCATCCATGATTGATTTTGCTTGGTTTAGCTGGGTTTGTGCTTGAGCGAGCTGGTCTCGAGCCGCGTTGATTTGAGCGCGACCCGAAGCAAGGGTGACCTTTTGTGCGTCAATCTGAGCCTGAGCGGCGAAAGGATTCAACGCACCAGAGACCGAAGGCAGTTTGCCTGCAGTCGCCAGCGCCTGCTTAATGTCGGCAATTTGAGCTGTGGTGAATTTTTGGCCGGTGGTGCTGTGAAAAACCACTTGGCCCGAGCCGTGGCTAGCCGCCGGGAACGAAGCTTTGAGTTGGTCGATGACTACCTGCGATGGAATACCGTCGATGCTCATGGCCGTTGAGAGCTTGGCGTTGCCGCCGATCATGAATGCGACTGTGGTGATTAGCAGCAGCACCCAGGTTGTTACGATAACCCAAGCTCGACGAGCCGATAGGGCTCCTAAACGGTAAAGCAGTTCAGCCATTTTGTGACCATCTTTCAAAATCTTTTGGATTCTTTTTGCATAAGTGCAATAACTATTTTTGCACGAGTGCAAATAATGCGCAACAAACGCTGAGGATTTGACAGAAAAGCTTCAGTAAAGTGGAACCATGACCAGCGAAAACCTAGAGAACAATGTGGTTCTTTCAGGCAGGCCACACAAAGCCACCCACCACGACATCACCGTTACCGCCTGGCGACTGTTTGAAGAAGTGGGCTTTGAAGCTGCCACCATGGCCCAAATTGCCGAACGATGCCAAATGAGTCGACGCAGCCTGTTCAACTATTTTCCGAACAAATACGCACTGCTGTTCCCCGGCACAGCCGAAAGCCTCGAAGAGTTCGAAGCTCAGTTGCACGCCAGACCAGCGAACGAAAAGATGTTTGACGCACTCATCGCCTGCGTCGATGCGTCAAACGCAAAGATGCAACAGGCAGCCGAAATTTATGTTGCCGGCCCGCAGGTTGCAGCTGCCAGACAAACCGAAGGCGCTGTGAACTACAACCGAGACCTCTGGGCATTTGAGCTAGAGCAAATCGTGCTCGAACGAGTCGGCGAGAGCCAAGCCGGCAAGATTCAAGCTGCGCTAATCGGAGTGGTAACCGCGCAGGCCATCACAGAAATGTTCAAGTTGCTGCGACTACCCGGCAACAAACTCACCGAGCAGCAGGCGCTAAAAGTTGTGCTCGACCAGATTCCCGCAGTTTTCGCCGGCTAACGGCAAAACTAAATTCGAGCCCTCAACACCACATTCGGCAACTCAGGAGCGGCAATCCATCCGCCGACCCGATCCTCAAAAGTGTTGAAGAGTGAATCGCCAAAAACACCTTCGGCATCGGCATTTTCATAATCGTTCCAAGCATCACGCAAAGCCACGATTTCTTCGTGAGAGCGAGCAATGAAGTTCCACCACATAACAATCGGTTCGTCAAAAGGCGCCCCGCCAATCAACAGCACTTTGAGCGGCTGCTCGCCCACCGACTCGAGCCGCAGCGCAGCGCTGCCAGCCGCGACAAACTCGAGGTTGCTAGGCAAAACCCGTTCACCCTCAACCAGCGCTTCGCCCGCGACCACCAGAACGCCGTGCTCAAAACCGGCGTCAACCGGCAGCGTCACAGCCGAACCCTGAGGCAGGTTTAACTCGGCAGCCACCAGTTGAGTGTGAACCACCGCCGGCGAGCGCAAGCCCAAAAGTTCGCCAACCAGCAGCCTGCCGGTTGCTGACCCGTGAGAAATCGCTGGCAACCAAGCAATGTGCTGAAAACTCGGGGCAATGTTTCGTGCCGAATCAGGCAGCGCTATCCAGAGTTGCGCGGCATGAAGAGCCTGCGGCCCTCGCTGAGAAAGTTCGCTGTGCGAAATGCCTCGCCCAGCTGTCATTAGGTTCAACTGCCCCGGTTCAATGCTTTGCACGCTGCCCACCGAATCGCAGTGCTCAACTAGGCCTTCAAAAAGCCAAGTCATAGTTTGCAAACCGGTGTGCGGGTGAGCTGCCACAACCATGCCGTCAGTTTGAGGTGTCGGCCCAAAATGGTCAACAAAAACCCAGGCACCGATGCGCCGCAGCTTTGCGTTAGGCAAAGTGCGCCGAACCTCAACCCCGGTTCGGGTTGAGAGTTTGACTAGCCTCGGTTCGAGCAGCATGCATCCTCTTTTATTTAGCCGATGCTAACAATCTAGCCGTGAAAAGGCATGAGGGCGTTGTCAGGAATCTGACCGAAGCTGCCACGCTGATAGTCGGTCATGGCCTCATAGATTTGCTCTTTGGTGTTCATCACAAAAGGGCCGTAGGCAACGACCGGTTCGCGAATCGGCTTGCCGCCGAGCAAGAAAATCTCGAGCGCGTTGTGGCGCGAGTCTTGCGAAGTGTTCGCAGTGAGGGTGATGCGGTCGCCCGAACCAAAAACTGCCAGGTTGCCGGTGCTCACGGCGGCAGGCTTAGCGCCTGGGGCGAAAGCACTTGACTCACCAACGGTGCCCTGACCAGCCAAGACATAGGCGAGGGCGTTAAACATCGGGTTCCACGGAATCGACACTGAAGCACCCGGGGCAAGCGTGATGTGCGCAATGGTCATTGGGGTTTGCGATTTGCCGGGGCCAACGTGACCGTCAATCTCGCCAGCCAAGACACGAATCAGCGCGCCGCCATCTTGGCTCGAAATCAACTCAACATCGCCGCCCTCAAGGCTCTGATAGGCCGGTGGGCTCATCTTTTTATCGCTCGGCAGGTTGATCCACAGCTGAATACCGTGAAAAATACCACCCGACATAACCAGCGCCTCTGGCGGGGTCTCAATGTGCAGCACTCCGGCACCAGCGGTCATGTATTGGGTTGCGCCGTCTTGAATGGTGCCGCCGCCACCGTGGCTGTCTTGGTGTTGAAAAGTGCCATCAATCATGTAGGTGAAAGTTTCAAAGCCGCGGTGCGGGTGCCACGGTGTGCCCTTTGGTTCCATCGGCAAATATTCGACTTCACCCATTTGGTCCATGTGAATAAACGGGTCAATGTCGGCATAGCTCACGCCGGCGAAAGCTCGGGTTACCGGAAACCCCTCGCCCTCATAGGCCTGCGGGCCGCGGGTGACTGACTTAACCGCTCGCGCCCGACCTTGGTTTGGGCTTAGGCGGGGCAATGTGAGTGTGTCGGCGGTGACTGCAGGCATGATATCTTCCTTCTTTCAACTTAAGTAAATACCCTATTGACTAACTTTATTCCAGCTAGCCTAAATCTATGCCAACTCTAAGCATCGTCGATGAAAGCCAACACCGCATCACCGGGCTAACCAACGCCCAAGTTATCGAGCGTGAAGCGGCAGGGCTAACCAACGCCCAAAAGCTAGACACCAGCCGAAGCTTCTCGAGCATTCTGCGCGCCAACCTCTTCACACTCTTCAACGCAGTCGTTGGCGGCTCATTTTTGATTCTCGTGGTACTCGGCCAATTCAAAGACGCCCTCTTTGGCTTTGCCGTAATCACCAACATCAGCATCGGCATTGTTCAAGAGTTCATCGCAAAACGATCGCTCGACCGCCTAGCGCTGTTGCACCAACCAAACGCTCGAGTCAGGCGCGACGGCGAGGTAATGCAGATCGCAGTGCACCAAATCGTGCTCGACGACCTGCTAGAACTGCGCGCCGGTGACCAAATTTTGGCCGACGCAGTTGTCATCGAAAACAACGGCATAGACATTGATGAATCGCTGCTAACCGGTGAATCTGAACCGGTGCAAAAAACGGTAGGTGACGAAGTGCTCGCCGGCTCAGGCGTGCTCGAAGGTTCAGCCACAGCGAGAGTGATTCGCGTAGGCGCCGAAACCTATGCGAGCAAAATAACCCTTGAAGCCAGGCGTTTCTCGCTAGTCAGCTCAGAGCTTCGCAACTCACTGGCCCGAATAGTGAAGTGGATATCTTGGGCGTTGATACCCATGATGGCAATTGCAATCAACGGTCAGGTGCAAGCGGTTGGCGGGTGGAACACCGCTTTCAAGAACGGTCGCTGGCTCGAGGCTCTGGTGGCATCTATCGCGAGCATCGTGGGAATGGTGCCGCAGGGTCTCGTGCTCATCACCAGCATCGCGTTTGCCGTTGCCGCACTCAAACTCTCGCGCCGCAAAGTGTTAGTGCAAGAGCTGCCAGCAGTTGAGGGCCTCGCCCGTGTTGACACCATTTGCTTCGACAAAACCGGCACGCTCACCCAAGGTGAGATTCGGTTTGACGCGGTGCACGAGCTGCCAAACACGCCGAGCAGTTTTCAAAATTGGCGCGACGTGCTGGGCTTTTTTGGCGCCCACCCAGACGCCAACGCTACCACGCTGTGCCTTCGCGGGCACTTTGAAGCGCCAAGCAGCATGACTGCGCTCGAAACGGTTGCGTTCAACTCAAAGAACAAATACAGCAGCTTTGTTTTTGCTGGTGCCGACGGGGCACCACAAACCTTCACGCTGGGCGCACCCGAAATGGTGCTTGACAGTTCAAAACATGCCGAAGCGCTAGCTGCGGCGCTCAAACTGGCAAACACCGGGCGTCGCACCCTCGTGATTGCGGCTAGCTCTGGCGGCCTGACAACTGATTCTGCAGCCACTCGTGAGCCGCTGGCTCTGGTCACTTTTCGCGAACAGGTTCGCCTCGAAGCTGCCGACACCCTTAGCTATTTCAAGGCGCAGGGGGTGACCGTCAAAGTCATTTCTGGCGACAGCCCCAACACCGTGGCTGCGGTGGCGCGCGAGGCAGGCCTCGACTTTGAGGGGCAAGGTTTCGATGCCCGCAATCTGCCCGAAAACATTACCGAGCTCGCCAACCTGCTTGAGACTCAAACCGTTTTTGGTCGAGTCACCCCCGAACAAAAGCGCAGCATGGTTGCGGCAATGCAAAGTCGCGGCCACGTGATTGCAATGACCGGCGACGGCGTCAACGATGCCCTAGCTCTCAAAAAAGCCGACCTCGGCATCGCAATGGGCAGTGCCGCAGCAGCCACCAAAGCCGTTGCAAACCTCGTGCTGCTCGACAGCAAGTTTTCGTCGCTGCCCGGTGTTGTCGACGAGGGCCGCCGAGTGATCGCCAACATTGAACGCGTCTCGCGACTTTTTCTAACCAAGGTAGTTTGGGCTATGACCCTCACCCTTGTGTTTGGTGGCTTCATGTGGGCTTACCCGATTTTGCCTCGCCAAATTTCTGCCATGGATGTTTTCACCATCGGCCTGCCTTCGTTTGCCTTAGCTCTTTTGCCTAACCCGCGCCGATATGTTCGCGGTTTTCTAAAACGCGCGCTGTTCTTTTGTCTGCCTGGCGGCCTGATCATCGGTGGCGCGGTCATCGCGCTCGACGTGTGGTTGCGCGGGTTAGGCTACACAGCTGAGCAAGAGCGCACCTGCACTGCAATCTTGATGTCTCTGGCTGGTTTATGGGTGCTTGCCGCGCTGGCGCGCCCATTCACGCGTGCCAGCCTAGCGATTGTTGTGGCCATGTATGCGCTCATGATTGGCACTTTTGCCACGCCCGCGATCGGCCAGTTTTTTGGTTTCGCAGAGCTTTCATTCAATCAGTGGATGCCCCCGGTTGCCCTTGGCATTCTGGTTTGCGCGGGCCTAGAAACCGTTAACCGCGTCGTGGCCACCAAGGCACCAACGCGCTGACGTTGCGTTGATATTCGCGATATTCAGGGTATTTCGAAACACTCAACTGTTCGGTGAAGCGCGTTGAACCGATAAACAGGCCGGTCAAAACCAATGCGCCAAGAATCGTCAAGTCAACTTTGCCAGTGGCTGAAATAGCGAAACCAGCGAACACCCACCACTGGGCTTGTTCGCTAAAGAAGTTAGGGTGGCGAGAAATCTTGAACAGCCCGTCTTGCAAAAAACCTGGCTTGACAGTTCGGCCGGCTGCAGCTTCGGCTTTTTTGAATTGGTGAAAGTTCCACTGCTGCTGGTCAGCAACGGTTTCAAGCGCCAAAAAGAACAAAAAGGCAAAAGTGAGGGCGGCATCGGCGAAGCTGAACTGGCCTGGGTTGTTTAGCACGGTGTATGCCGGCGTGGTGATTGCGAGAAGAATCGCATTCTGAAACAGCACGATAAAAACAATGTTGAATATGGCGAACTGCCAACCCTTCATGCTCGCTCGCAACACCGGCCAACGATAATCTTCGCCACCTTTGGCATAACCGCCTTTGCGGGCAAAGTTGAACGTGAGTCGAGCGCCCCACAGTGAAACCAAAGCCGCCATAAAGTTGAGGCGAAGGTCGCTGAAGTTTGCGCCGGCAGCAAAAACCCAGGCATACACAATCGGAATAATCGACCAGATGCGGTCGACCATCGAGTGGTCGCCGGCGAGAACCGAAGCTAACCAAACTACCAAGCAGAGCGCAGCACAAACATAGAAATTGACCAGCAGAGCATCCATGAAAAAGATTCTAAAACCCAAAATTTGCGATACAAACATTTAACAAACGCCGTTATGCAAACGTGATTCTGAAAGCCCTTGCGTGAGAGAATGTTCCTTATGTCTGAAAACACCTTCTTACGCGGCCCTAAAGATTGGTGGCGTCAAGCCGTCGTCTACCAGATTTATCCACGCAGTTTTGCTGACCAAAATGGCGACGGAATCGGTGACCTTCGAGGCATCATCAGCAAGGTGCCTTATCTAAAAGACCTTGGCATCGACGCTGTTTGGCTCAGCCCGTTCTACCCTTCTGAACTAGCCGACGGTGGTTATGACGTTGCAGATTATCGCGATGTCGACCCCAAGATCGGCACCCTAGCCGAGTTCGACGAAATGATCGATGCGCTGCACGCCGCGGGCATTCGCGCTTTCGTTGACATTGTGCCAAACCACTCTTCTGACCAGCACGAATGGTTTCAGGCTGCACTCAAGGCACCTAAAGGCAGCCCAGAGCGCAACCGCTACATTTTCAGAGACGGTTTAGGCGAAAATGGCGAGATTCGCCCGAGCGAGCTAGCGTCACACTTTGGCCCAACCGCCTGGACTCGCATCACTGAGCCAGACGGCACCCCCGGCCAGTGGTACATGCACCTTTTTGCCAAAGAGCAGCCAGATTTCAACTGGGATAACCCAGAGGTTCGCGAAGACTTTTTGAAGACCCTCAAGTTTTGGTCAGACCGTGGCGTTGACGGCTTCAGAATCGACGTAGCCCACGCACTGGTCAAAGACCTGAGTGACCCGCTGCCGACTCGCGATTCTTATGACGTTAGCGTGATTGCACCAAACGGCACCGACAAGCTTTTTGACCGCGACGAGGTTCACGAGATTTATGCAACTTGGCGCCAGCTTTTCAACACCTATGACCCACCACGCGTTGCCGTGGCCGAGGCTTGGGTTGAGGCCAGTCGCCGCCCAGCCTATGCCAGCGAAAAAGGCTTGGGCCAAGCATTCAACTTTGACCTTTTGGCTGCCCGCTGGGACCGCCGCACCTTCAACGACATCATCGACTACAACCTAAAAGAGGCAAACAAGTCGGGTTCTTCAACCACGTGGGTTTTCTCAAACCACGACGTGGTTCGTCACGCCACGCGCTTTGGCCTGCCAGACGGCTATAACTGGGCTCACTGGTATCAATCAGGCGGCACTGACCCAATGCCAAACATTGAGCTTGGTCTGGCTCGAGCAAAAGCTGCAACGCTTTTGATTTTGGCTTTGCCGGGTTCAACCTACATGTATCAAGGCGAAGAACTTGGTCTGCCCGAACACGCAGCAATTGCGCACGACCAGATGCAAGACCCTCAGTGGTTCAGAAACCCAGGCAAAGCTGGCAGCCGAGACGGTTGTCGTGTGCCGCTGCCATGGACCTCAACCGGTTCGTCATTTGGCTTTGGCCCCGGTGGTTCGCACCTGCCTCAGCCAGCCTGGTTTGCCGATTATGCTGCCGACACCCAAGAGGGCAAAATGGGCTCAACTTTGACTTTTTATCGCGAAGCTCTCAAGCTGCGCAAAAAACTTATCAAAGACGAGTCGTTTCGCTGGGTTCACCACTTCAACCACAACGTGATGCACTTCAGACGCCAAGGCCAGTGGGATTCAATCACCAACTTTGGTGACACCCCGGTGCGCCTGCCAAAGGGCGAGGTGCTGATCTCAAGCGCGCCGATTGTTGCTGGCCACCTGCCAGCTAATGCAACCGCTTGGGTTCGTCACGAAGAGCAGCGTTTCAGCTTCTTCAGACGCTAAAAGTTGCGGTTCGCTTTTTAGAGCGGATGCCAAAAGCCCCGACGTGCTAACGCACATCGGGGCTTTTGCCTTGCGGCAAACTTGGAGCCTGCGTTGGAACCTGAGCTCTGGCGCCAAACGCGGCGCGGCTGGCGGGTGCGGCTGGCGGTTATGGGCGGCGCAGCGGGCTAGCCGGTAGGCGCTCTTGAGCAACCCACTTGCTGTTGTAGCCGGTGCTTGATGCCAAAAGGTCAAGATAAGGCTTGGCGTCGAAGTTTTCGGGGCCAAGCACACCTTCGCCCTGCCAAATGCCGCCGGCAATCAACTCGAGGGCAACCAGCGGGTTGAGCGCCGTTTGCCAAACCACACACTGGGTGTCGAATTCATCCATGGTGATGGCATTGTCGGCCACGTGATAAAGGTAGGTGGCGCGTTCGCGGCCCTCTTTGTCTTTGCCCGTTACCAGCACACCGGCGCAGGTTTTGCCAGTCATCATCGGGCCGATCTTTGCCGGGTCGGGCAGCACGGCTGCAACGAGGTCACGCGGGGCCACTTCGACCGGGCCTTGGGCTGAGCGAACTCGGGTTGGTCGGGTGCCGTCGAGGCCTAGCTTGTGCAAAGTTTTTAGCACGTCGATGAACTCGTCACCGAGGCCGTATTTGAATGTCACACGGCCAGCATCGATAACTCGAGGCAGCATGGTGACCTCTTCGTGTTCAACGTTCACACAGGCAACTGGGCCAATGTCTTCGGGAAAATCGAAGATCTCGGGTTCGCTGAACGGCTCAGTTGTGAACCAGCCTTTAGCGCGCTCAAAAATCACTGGCGGGTTGAGGCATTCTTCAATGGTTGTCCAGATTGAGAACGAAGGTGCAAAGATTTCTTTGCCGAACTCATCAAAAACTGCAAGGTTGGCGCCGTCGCGCACACCGAGCTCATAGATTTCGCTAAACAGGTGGTCGGCGGCGTAGCGCGCAAAAACGTTGCTCAGGCCCGGCTCAACACCGCAACCCACCAGCGCCAACTTGCCGGCACGCTGCCACTGCTCGTTGAGCGCAAACTGCGCATCGCCGAGCTTGATGCCCGGCTTGTGATATGGGTCGATCTCGTTTTTCTCTGACAAGCTCATTGCCATGTCGAGATAGTTCACACCTGCGGTGAATGCTGCCGAAAAAATGGTTGGCAAAAACTTTGGCTCAACCGCGTTCACCACAAAGTCAACACCGTGGGCGCGGCAGAGTTCGACCATTGAGGCAGCGTTGCTGGCATCGACCTGAGCCGCCACAAAGCGTGCCGCGGTTGCTTCGCCATGACGCAATCGCACCCATTCGATGCTGGCCTCAGCTCGACGAATGTCATAGTCAGACACCACCATTAGTTCAAAAAAATCGCGACCAGAAGCGATTTTTACTATGGCATCGCCAACGCCACCAGCGCCAATAAGCAAGATTTTCATATTGCTAGCCTAGCGATTTGGTTCGAGTGCCTGCTTTAGGTCGGCTAAAAGGTCTGTGATGTTTTCGATGCCGACCGATAAACGCACAATTTCGCCAGTGACTTCGATGGGCGTGTTTGCTGCTGACGCGTGGGTCATTTCGGCTGGGTGATTCACGAGTGACTCAACACCACCCAGGCTTTCGGCAAGCGTGAATAGCTCAAGAGCTTGGGCAAAACGTTTGGCTTCGCGAGTGCCAGCGTTGCTGCCGTTTTCGTTGCCAGCAAAGCGCACCGAAACCATGCCGCCAAAACCGCTCATTTGACGTTTCGCCAGCTCGTGCTGCGGGTGCTGTGGCAGGCCCGGATAATAAACTTCGGCGACCCCAGCGTGACCCTCGAGAAAACCGGCCACTGCCTGTGCGTTAGCAACGTGGCGGTCCATGCGCACGGCTAGAGTTTTGAGCGAACGGTGGGTTAGCCAAGCATCGAATGCGCCCGAAACGGCGCCGACTGCAAACTGCAAAAAGCCGATCTTTTCGGCCAGGTCGCCGTCGTTCAGAACTACTGCCCCGCCCAAAATATCGCTGTGACCGCCAAGATATTTGGTGGTTGAATGCACAACAATGTCGGCGCCGAGTTCAAGCGGCCGCTGCAGATAAGGTGTCGCAAAAGTGTTGTCAACCACTGTTACCGCACCAAATTCGTGGGCCACCCGCGAGGCAAGGTTAATGTCAAAAATCGTTAGCATCGGGTTGCTCGGGGTCTCGATCCACACCATTTTGGTTTGGCCAGGTCGAATCGCACTGCGCAGAGCGGCTTCGTCGTTTAGGTCGACGACCTCAATCTCAATGCCCCAGTGGCGGTGAATGCGGTTGAAAAGTCGATAGGTGCCGCCATAAAGGTCATCAGCCAAAATCACGTGGTCACCCGGTTTTAAAATGGCGCGGATAACCGTGTCTTCGGCGGCCAAGCCGCTCGAAAAGCTGAACGCGAATCGGCCGCCCTCAAGGCTGGCCAAAGCTGTTTGCAGGGCATCTCGGGTTGGGTTGCCGCCGCGGTTATATTCGTAACCACCGCGCAGGTCACCGACAGCATTCTGCTTATGGGTCGAGGTGAGGTGAAGCGGCGGAATCACCGAGCCTGTGGTTAGGTCTGGGTCTTGAGCAACGTGAATCGCGCGGGTTTCAAAAGCTGTCATTTGTCGTTTCTATTCGCTCAAAAAGTTCAAAATGTCGAGGCGAGTGATCACACCGATCGGCTCGCCTTCTTCTAGAACCAAAAGCGATTCGTCGGTCTCTAGCAGTTTGCGAGCAGACTCAATTGTGTCGCCGATGCCCACAACGCCCGGCTTCGGCCCAATGAACTTGCTCAGCGGTTCGTTGAGCTGGGCTTCACCACTAAAGACTTTATCAATCAAATCTTTTTGGCTAACCGAGCCGGTTACTTCACCAATGCGAACCGGCGGCTCGGCGGCCAAAACTGGCAGCAGGCTAACGTCGAACTCTTTTGCAATGTCTAAAGCATCTTTCACGGTGTTATAGGGGTGCACGTGAACCAGGTCAGGAATCTCGCCGCTCTTGCTGCGAATAATTTTTTCGACAGTGTCGCCTTCGGGTGCCGCCATGAACCCATAGCTGCGCATCCACTTGTCATTAAAGACTTTGGCTAGATAGCCTCGCCCGCCGTCGGGCAAAATCACCACAACAACGGCGTCGGCAGGCAAATCTTTGGCCACGCGCAGGGCAGCCACCACGGCCATGCCACAGCTTGGGCCAACCATGAGCCCCTCTTCGCGGCTGAGGCGACGGGTCATCTCAAAAGACTCGCGATCTCGCACCCCAATAATGGTGTCGACAACTTTTTCGTCGAAAGCCTCAGGCAAAAAGTCGTCGCCGCGACCAACACCCTCAACCAGATAGGGTCGGCCGGTGCCGTTTGAATAGACCGAACCTTCAGGGTCGCAGCCGATGACCTGCACCTTGCCATCGCTAACCTCTTTGAGGTAGCGACCGGTGCCCGAAATAGTGCCGCCGGTGCCAACACCGATAACCACGTGAGTCACTTTGCCTTCGGTGTCGTTCCAGATTTCAGGGCCAGTGGTTTCATAGTGACTTAGCGGCCCGTTTGGGTTGCTGTATTGGTCAGGCTTGAAAGCGCCCTCAATTTCACGTGCCAGGCGGTCACTAACCGAATAGTAGCTCTCGGGGTCTTCGTGAGCTACCGCAGTGGGAGTAACCACAATCTCAGCGCCATAGGCGATCAGAGTGTTTCTCTTGTCTTCGGCAACCTTGTCGGGTAGCACAAAAATGCATCGATAACCACGCTGCTGCGCCACTAGCGCCAGCCCAACGCCCGTGTTGCCAGAGGTTGGCTCAACAATCGTGCCGCCAGGCTTTAGCAAGCCCCTGCGCTCAGCATCGTCAATCAGTTTGCTAGCAATGCGGTCTTTGATAGAGCCACCGGGGTTGAAATATTCAACCTTAGCCAAAACGGTGCAGGCAATGCCGTCGGTCACTTTATTGAGTTTGACCAAAGGGGTATTGCCGATTAGCTCGACGACATTGTCTACATATTTCATGAACAACAGCCTAAAGCGAAATCCCGCCCAGCCAAGCGGCTAGACGGGATTTCGACAGAGTATTGCGAGAGATTACTTAAGGGTAACCTTTGCGCCGGCGCCCTCAAGAGCAGCCTTTGCCTTCTCTGCGGCATCCTTGCTTGCGCCTTCAAGAACAACTGAAGGTGCGCTGTCAACAACAGCCTTGGCTTCGCCAAGACCTAGTGAGGTTAGTGCGCGAACTTCCTTGATGACCTGAATCTTCTGGTCGCCAGCAGCCTCAAGAACGACGTCGAATGAGTCTTTCTCTTCAGCAGCTTCTGCAGGTGCAGCAGCGGCAGCAGCAACTGCAACTGGAGCAGCAGCGGTAACGTCGAACTCATCCTCGAAAGCTTTTACGAATTCGCTTAGCTCGATAAGGGTTAGCTCTTTGAAAGCGTCGATTAGCTGTGCGGTGGTTAGCTTAGCCATTTGGTTTTCTCCTTGTTATTAGGTTTTGAAGATTTGTTGATTTGTAAAGCTGGGGTTTTTGGTTAGGCGCTCTTCTTTTCGCGCAGGGCGTCGACGGTGCGAACGGCCTGTGAAAGAGGTGCGTTGAAAAGATAAGCGGCACCGAATAGCGAGGCCTTGAATACGCCAGCGGCCTTAGCCAATAGCACTTCGCGGGTCTCGAGGTCAGCGAGCTTCTTAACATCGTCAGCTGAAAGAGCGGCACCTTCGAAGACACCATTCTTAACAACCAAAAGCGGGTTCTCTTTTGCAAAGTCACGCAAAGCCTTCGCAACGGCAACAACGTCGCCGTGAACGAATACGATTGCGCTAGGGCCGAAGAGGTGACCGTCAAATGCGGTCACGCCAGCGTTCTTAGCGGCGATCGTTAGCAGGGTGTTCTTTGCAACGGAGTAGGTTGCGTTTTCACTGATTGAACGGCGCAATTTCTTGAGCTGCTCAACGGTGAGACCGCGGTATTCGGTTAGCAATACAGCAGATGAGCTTGAGAACTTCTCAGTTAGCTCAGCAACTGTGGCTTCCTTATTCGCCATGTCACTCCTTGATTTTTCGTTGCCGGTAGCCCCAAGAAAACAAAAAAGCTCCGGCGCACGGCGCACGGAGCAAAATAAAACACTTCATACACCTGCGCTGGCCTTCGCTATTGCGATCCTTCGTCGGCGCACAAAACATCAAGAAGTTTCTTGGGGTTTAGCGCGACCGAAACCGGCGGTCTTTGGCTGAGTTCAAGTCTAGTTGCAAAGAGTCGATGCTGCAAGGCAAAACGGCGGTTAAAAGGTAAATCCCCGCCGACCGAAGCCCTGCGGGGATTTACCAACCCAATGAATACTTAATTTATAGCACAGTTTCTTTGCCAATTGTTAACCTTTGGCGTTTGCGCTTCACCAATTGTTCTAAAGGTTAACAAAATGTGGTGCCAACCCCATAAAACCTGCCAAACACTTGGCCGGGCTAACAACACTGCTTAAAGCAAAACTCCACAGCCCGAAGACTGTGGAGTTTTGACGTTTGAAGCTTAGTCGCGTGGGCGACGACGGCCACCGCCGCCTGATGGGCGGTCGTTCCAACGACCCTTGCCGTTGCCACCGAAGTTGCCGCGACGTGGGCCACGGTCATCGCGACCACGACCACCACGGTCACCACCGTTGCCGCCACCAAAGTCGAGCACGTCGGCCACCGGTGGTGGCGCGATTGGGCCCGCGAGCTGCTCAAGCAACTCTGACGATGGGCGAACATCCGAGAAAATGCCATCGCGGTCAGCGCGACGCAACAGGTCTTCAAGACGGCGACGACGGCTGCGCGGAATCAATGTGATCACGGTGCCCTCCTTGCCGGCACGACCGGTGCGGCCTGAACGGTGAAGGTAAGTCTTGTATTCCTCAGGTGGATCAAGCTGAATGACTAGCTGCACATCATCAACGTGAATGCCTCGGGCTGCAACGTCAGTTGCAACCAGCACGCGAACGTGACCCTTAGTGAAACGCTCAAGGTTGCGTGTGCGCTGGTTCTGGTTTAGGTCACCGTGAAGGCGAGCTGCCGGAACACCAGCCTGAGTCAAGCTTTCGCTTAGGCTCTCTGCGGTCATCTTGGTGCGAGTGAAGATAAGTGCTTTGCCCTCGCCCTGAACCAAACGTAGCAACACTGCGCTGCGGTCTTCGTTGTCAACCTGAAAGACGCGGTGAACGATGGTTGAAGTCTCTTGAGTTTCGTTTGGAACCTCATAGACATAAGGGTTAGGCAAGAACTCTTTAACAAGAGCGTCAACTTCGCGGTCAAGAGTTGCCGAGAACAATAGCTTCTGGCTGTCGCCAGTTGCGCGCATGATTCGACGAACACCTTCGATAAAGCCAAGGTCACACATGTGGTCGGCTTCGTCGATCACGATGGTCTCAACTTCGCTGAGGTCGATGATCTTCTGAGCCATTAGGTCTTCAAGACGACCAGGAGTTGCAACCACGATGTCAACACCGCGGCTTAGCGCGATCTCTTGACGACGCTGAGGCACGCCACCATAGATGCAGCAGGTGTAGAAACCTACGGCACGGCTCAAAGCCGAAACGGTGCGGTCGATCTGGTCAGCCAACTCGCGAGTCGGAGCCAAGATAAGTGCACGAGGCTTGCCCGGCTTGCGCGGCTGTGAACCAGCTGCAACAAGCTTTGAGATAACCGGAACCGAGAATGCAATGGTCTTGCCCGAACCGGTCTTGCCGCGACCAAGAACGTGACGACCTTCGATGGCTGCCGGAATCGTTGACTGCTGAATCGGGAACGGTGTCTCGGCGCCCATGCCCTGAAGGGCGGTGAGCAAACGAGGGTGAAGGTTCATCTCTTCGAAAGTGGTGATGGTTGAAACCTCAGACTGGTCTGCGGTTTCTAGCTTCTCAAGAACCTGGTCTTCAAAGAAGGCCTTCTTGTTTGGGTTGCCTTCGCGGGCACCAGCAAAACTAGAGTCGCGGCTGCGGTCACGCTCAACGCGGTCAGGGCGGTTGCCGTCACGGTCTGCGCCAAAGCTGCGGCGTTCGCCACCGCGATTGTCGCGGTCGCCGAATGAACGACGCTCGCCACCGTCGCGGCCACCAAAACCACCGCGGTTGTCGCGGTCACCAAAGCTGCGACGTTCGCCACCCTCACGAGGAGCAAAGCCACGGTCGCCACCGCGATTGTCGCGGTCGCCGAACGAACGACGCTCGCCGCCACGCTCGTCACGATCGCCAAATGAACGGCGCTCGCCACCAAAACCACCGCGGTTATCGCGGTCACCAAAGCTGCGGCGTTCGCCACCGCGGTTATCGCGGTCGCCAAAACCACGGCTTGCGCCACGGTCGTCACGGCTGCCGAAGCTGCGGCCTTCGTTTGAACGCTCGCGTGGAGCCCAGTCGCGACCGCGGTCTTCGCGGCCACCACTTACTTCACGAGGAGCACGGTTGTCGCGGTCGCCGAACGAACGACGCTCGCCACCATCGCGGCCGCCAAAGCCACCGCGGTTGTCGCGGTCACCAAAGCTGCGGCGCTCGCCACCACGGTCTGCACCGCGGTTGTCGCGGTCGCCAAATGAACGACGCTCGCCACCAAAGTCGCGGCCAGCAGCGCCACGGTCGTCGCGACGCTCGCCACGACCGGCAGGTGCGCCAGTTGAACCTGAACGCTCGGCACGAGGGCCGCGCTCTTCAAAGAAAGCTGGGCGACGGTCAGCCGAAGCGCCGTCACGGTGAGGGGCACGGCCGCCACGGCCATCCTCTTTAGGTTTGAATGTGTTTGTGCGCGGGCCGCTCTTAGGAGCGCGCGAAGAAGACTTGCCAAAATTAGGCATAGTGATTTTTTCCTTATTTTTAAGTTATGTGGGCCGCAGAGGGAGTAGCTCTGATAGCCGCGCCGATTAGTCGAACTGCGCAAGACCCACACACGAGATAAACGTTCGCAAAACGGCGAACTCTCAAATAAAGGAAAAGACTGGCACATCTTAGAGCTGGCATTTCGGTAGCCAGATAAGTGATTGATGTGCTGCAAACGACCACTGTCACGATTACGTAACTTTTCGAGTTTAGTTGATGTTCACCAAAAAAGCTAGAGGATGACCTAGTGGGTTTTAGATAAGACTGCGCGAAACCAAAGCTGCCTGAAGATCGGCATCGCTAGGTTCAACCAAAAACTCACCGTCGGCAAAAACAATAACGGGGATGTTCTTGCGACCGGCGATGTTCTCAGCCTCGGCAGCCAGAGCTGCGCTCTCTTCGACATTGTTCTCAACGTAGGCAACGCCGGCACCGTCAAGCAAAGCTTTTGAGCGGCGGCAGTCGCGGCACCAATCGGCACCGTAATAAGTCACAGCAGCATTTGAAGTTGAGTCAGTCACGAGGGCCTCGATTCGCTAGGTTGCGCTTATCGCAAACGATTCTTATCTGAGATTGTCAACACCCCGTCAACGAACGTTATTCCGCTTAGGTCGCGCACCACAATGTCGGCAGCGGTGTCAAGGGCACGAGCCGAGACACCAACGATGAGGCCAACCCCGGCCTCGACAGCGGCATCGGCGCCAGCCGCAGCATCTTCAAAAACCACACAGTCGGCTGGGTCGAGGCCCAAACGCTGAGCACCCAGCAGATAGGGGTCAGGGTGGGGTTTGCCGCGTTCAACGTCATCGCCGGTGACCAACTCGGCCGGCACAGGAATGCCCGCTGCTTCAAGACGCGCCCTACCAAGGTTCGCGTTAGCACTGGTGCAGACAGTCCATTCGCCCGCCTTAAGGCTCGTGGTCAAGGCAACCGCACCGCCCAGTGCCACGGTTTCACCCGCGGTGTCTTGCTCAAGCTGGTTGATTCGGTCGTTTGCCTGCGCAACAAGCTCAGGAGCCACCAACTCACGAACCTTGTCAATCGCCCGAACACCGGCTGTCTCGGGGGCATCCCAGTTAAAATCAGGCGCAAACTCGCTCGCCCATTTGGCCCACGCAACCAAAGCCGCGCCGTGCGAATCAACCAAAACGCCATCGTTATCGAACAGCAAACCTTTAGCGTGAAAAATCATGGCTAACCCTCTTTTGTTCTTGCCCAAAGGTGGCTCGGGCCGTGCGTTCAGTTTAAACGAAAACGGCCCGAGACTTTCGTCTCGAACCGCCTCGCCTTCTAAGAAAGTGCTGACTGCTAGTCGCCTTCGACCTTGATGGTCTGAATGGTACCTGTGATGGTGCCAAGCAAAGTGTCGTTGGTGTATTCGCTGGTTGGGCTGTCTTTAACGATGCGGCCCAAGCGAAGCACAACGATGCGGTCGGTTACCTCAAGCACGTGCGGCAGAGTGTGCGAAATGAAAATAACGCCCAAACCCTTTGCCTTAGCAGCGCGAATAATCTGAAGAACCTCTCCAGCCTGGCGTGCGCCAAGGTGGTTAGTTGGTTCGTCAAGAATGATCACCTTGCGCGCCCAAGAAACAGCGCGGCCGATCGCTACAGCCTGACGCTGACCACCTGAAAGCTGCGAAACCGGGCGGTTGGCTGAAGGAAAAGCGATGCCGACCTTCTCAAGATCTTCTTGAGCTTCAACCTCCATGGTCTTCTTAGCCAAGAAGCCCAACCAGCCGAAGAAACCGCGAACATACTTTTCGCGACCCAGAAATACGTTTTCACTCACGGTTAGGTGAGGGGCTAGACCAGAGTCTTGATAAAGGGTTTCAACGCCCGACTCAAGTGCGTCACGCGGTGACTCCCAGCTGCGTTCAACGCCATCCAAGAAAATTTGGCCACCGTCTGGCTTGTGAGCGCCCGAAAGCACTTTGACCAACGTTGACTTGCCAGCACCGTTGTCGCCAACTAGGCCGATAACTTCACCAGCGTGAAGCTTGAGGCTTGCGCCATCTAGGGCAACAACCGAGCCATAGCGCTTCGAGACGTTTTTGACTTCATAGATTAGTTCGCCGGTCATTTATTTTCTCCTCTGGGTGAAGTTGAAACCTTGAACACCAACAGCGCCGGCGATCATGATAGCCACGATTACCTGCTTCCAGTTAGGGTCCATACCTACCATGAGCAGACCAGACTGCACTTCGTAGAGCAAGAATGCGCCTAGAACGGTTCCGACCATTTTGCCCGAACCACCCATTAGCGAGGTGCCACCGATAACGACGGCGGCGATTGCCTGAAGTTCGAAGCCGGCACCAGAGCTTGGTGAGCCAGAACCTAGGCGAGTGTATGCATACATGCCGGCGAGACCCGAAAGGGCACCTGAAACGGCATAGATCCAAGTGAGGTGACGCTTGACGTTGATACCCGCGGCTTTAGCGGCAAAGGCGTTAGAACCGATTGCATAGGTATAAAGGCCAAAGCGTGCCTTGTGCAAGAAAAGACCTGCGATCGTCACAACAATAATTGCTGCAAGAACGATAAATGAAACCGGCTTGAGCAAAATGCCGTTGCCGATGTCGATTGGGTTTGCTAGGGCATAGTAGTTAGGGCCCTGAAGCGGCATGCCACCAGACCAGATCACTGCTAGACCAGCGCCACCGGTTAGGGTTGCCAAGGTCGCAATGAACGGCACGATGTTTACCACGTTAATCAAGAACGCGTTGACCAGGCCAACTGCGATGCCGGTTGCAACACAAACTGCAAGGGCAAGAAGCAATGCTGGAACAGCTGCTTCGTTTGAAACGCTGAGGTCTAGGTTTAGCCATTTGACCATCACAACGCCAGCTACGACGCCTGAGAGACTAACGGTAGAACCGACCGAAAGGTCGATTCCGCCGCTAATCACTACAAAGGTTTGACCGACAGCAAGCAAAACAACTAGTCCCCAGTCTGTGAAAATGTTGCTAAAAACGTCGAGGCTCCAGAAGCTGCCGCCGCTATAGACAGAGAAGACTGCCGCTAGCACTGCGATAACAACTACGAGAATCGAGCTTTGGTTTGTGACGAGGGGTCTCCAGTTGAACCCGCGAACGGATCCCTGGTTGGTTTGCTTGCTGTCGGTCATTAGATATTCCTTTTAGTTAGCTAATCGATTTGTTGCTTGAGATTAGTTAGCTACGTAGGTGTACTTAGCTAGGTCAGCAGCTGAGGTGTTGGCGTCCAAAGTTACGTTTGGAATAACAACATCGTGGTTTGCTGGGTCTTGGTTGTTGCGGATCTTGTTGACGATTGCCTTGATTGCCTGACGTGCCTCTTCGGCTGGGTCTTGAGCGATAAGAGCGGTGAATACGCCAGCCTTGATTAGAGCAACGTTAGCTGGGTAAGCGTCGTAACCAACAAGAGCAATCTTGCCAACTAGGTTCTTTGACTGAAGAGCTGCTGCTGCGCCTGATGCGTTGGTGCCATCGATTGCGAAGATGCCCTTTAGGTTAGGGAACTTGGTTAGCCAGTTGCTTACGTTCGAAGCAGCGGTCTGAGGGTTTGACTGTGAGTAGGCAATGTCTTGAATCTTGATGCCTGGGTACTTAGCAGCAACCTGAGCCTTGAAACCGTCTAGGCGGCCAACGTTGGTGGTTGCGGTTGCTGAGGTTAGACCTACAACAACGTCGTAGCTCTGGCCAGCGGTGTAACCGATAGCGGTTGCGATTGCGTCAGCAGCTTTTGCGCCACCGTCAGCGTTGTCACCGGTGATGGTCAAAACAGCTTTGCTGGTGTCTTGGGTGTGGGTGTCAACGTTTGCAACAACGATGCCGGCAGCAACTGCCTTGTCTGATGAAGCCTGAAGACCAGCTGGGTCGGTTGGAATCAATACAAGACCGTCAGGCTTTGATGCGATAACGCTCTCAACGATTGGAACCTCGGTTGCAACGTCGTAGTGTGATGGGTCGCCCTGCCATACGAGGTTAACGTTTGACGCTGCTGCCTCTTCGGTAGCACCGACCTTCATTGCCTGAAAGAATGGGTCGCTCTCTGCACCCATTACGAAAGCGATGGTTAGCTTCTTCTCGGTGCTGGCGGTTGGGCTTGGGGTGGTGCTTGAGGCGCAGCCTGAGATGGTAAGGGCTACTGCCGCTACCGCTCCAACTACTGCCAATGAACGTACTGAACGCTTCATATGTTTTTCTCCTAGTGTGTGGCTCTGCTTCATTGCGAGGTGTCCGGTTTTCTGGAGCGCTTTGCATGATGCTTAGCTGATTTTGTGTGAGACTTGCGAGAACGGTCTCGCAAACCTTGCTACTATAGTTGCAGACTTAATACGAAATGAGCAAATTAAACGCATAACAGTTTTGTCACGTCAGTTAACAGTTAAGTAACGCGAAAGGTGAATCAGCATGGCAACAGCGAAATCTGGCCGGCCAACGATTGTTGACGTCGCCGAAAAAGCTGGCGTTTCAAAAGCCACCGCATCGCGAGCCCTTAGCAATTACGGTCGAATTAACCCCGAAACCGCCAGACACGTTCGCGCTGTTGCAGAGTCGATCGGATACGTTTCTAACGAGCTAGCGAAAGCCATGCGAGTTGGCAAAACCAAGACCCTCGGCCTGGTAATCATCGCCGACTTCACCAACGCATTCTTTGATCGCGCCACCAAAGCCATCGTTGACTCGGCACGCGCGCACGGGTATCAAGTGCTAATCACAAACACCGACGAAGACATCGCAGCTGAACGTCAGGCAATCGAAACCCTAATTGAAAAGCGCGTGGATGGCATGATTCTTGTGCCCTCAACCGCTGCGGTGCACGACCACCTCGAACCTCGTCGCTTAGGTTCAACCCCGGTGGTTTTAATTGACCGTCGACTTGACGGTTTGCGCATGACCTCAGTGACGACCGACGACTTTATCGGCACCGAAGAGGCCGTGAAGCATGCTGTCTCGCTCGGGCACAAACGTTTTGGGTTTTTGATCGCTACCGCTGGCGTTAAAGGCATGAGCACCGATCGCCCAGCGATTCTGATTTCTTCTATCGAAGAACGTGTGAACGGTTTTATGAACGGCATGGTCGAAGCTGGCATTAAACCTAAAGCTCAAACTTGGATCTATTGCGAAGACAACCCGACAATCTCAGAGGCTGCGGTTGCCAAACTGCTTGACGGGCCAAAACCACCAACAATCATCATGGCTTCAAACAACGACATGGCACTAGCGGTGCTTAAGGTTGCCGGCAACCGACAGCTGGTTTTTGGCCGCGACATTTCACTCATCACCGTCGATGATTCGCAGTGGCTCGCTGCAATGTCGCCGGGCATCACTGTTGTTGCCAGGCCGGTTGAAGAGGTTGGCCGCATAGCCGTTGAAAAACTTTTGGCCGAAATCGAGCATCCTGGTCAAACAACTGAAAAGATTGTTTTGCCAACCGAACTCATCGCGCGTGGGTCGGTGGCAAACTTAGTTCTGCGCCCAGAACTCGACCCTGAATATAAGGAGTAACCCGAATGATTTTGGTTATTGGTGAAGCCCTAATTGACCTGATCGAAAACCGCTATCAGGCGGGTGCCTTCAACGCCATCGTCGGCGGTGCAAACGCCAACGTGTCGATCGCTTTGGCTCGTCGCGGCACACCTCAGCAGTTTCTTGCGCGACTCAGCAACGACCGTTTCGGCAAAATCATTCGCGAACGCCTCGTGACCAACGGTGTTGGCTTAGACCACGCCATTGAAGCCAGCGAGCTCACTACCTTGGCCGTGGTGTCGATCGACTCGCAGGGTGTGCCGAGCTATGCCTTTTATGTGAATGGCACCGCTGACTGGGGCTGGACCCCCGCCGAACTGCCGAGCGATGTCGACCTTGAGAACATGCACGCCAAGGCGATTCAGTTCGGTTGCCTAACCATGGCAATGGCACCGGGCAACGCTGTGATCGAAGATTGGGCGCGCGCGCACTTTGACCAAAAGTCAGTGACCATCAGCCACGACATCAACATGCGCCCGGCTCTAGGTTTTGAGCGCGAAGTCGAGCGGGTTCGAGTTGAACGAGTCAACGAAATTTCTCACATCATCAAAGCTTCAGACGAAGACATTGAGTGGCTTTATAACTTGGATGCTGCCGACCCAGCCACCCCTGCCCGCATCGATGAGATTGCTCAGCAGTGGATCGCCGGCACTGGTCGAATTGTTTTTGTTACTCGAGGTGGTTCGGGTGTTTCGGTTTATCGTGACGGCGGTGTGCGACTCGACGTTGCCTCACGCAAGATCAACGTGGTTGACACCGTTGGCGCCGGTGACACTTTTTGCGCCAACCTGTTGGGTCAGCTCTATGACGCCGACGCCCTTGGCGCCGACCCTTTTGACCGACTAACAAACCTCACCGACGACACTTTGGCAGCCTTCGTTCACGTTGCTGGCGTGGCAGCCTCGATCACCTGCGAGCGTGCCGGTTGTGAGCCACCAACCCTCGAAGACCTAAACGCTGTTTTGGCAGCAAACTAGAAACCGAATGGGGGCTTGAAGTGCACACTGTTGTAACTGGCTTAGCCTTTTCGACGCTCACCCAGATTTCGTTGAGCACTCAAGAGAATCCGCTCAAAATAGTTCAAGACTGGTTGCCTTCGGCGGTTTCACTGCTAACACTCAACCTGCTGTCGGCAGTTTTCGTGGCCCGTTCAGCAGTTACCAAAAACCGAGACTGGTTCACATTCTTTTGGCTCTCACTGATTGCCACCTCGCTCGTGATGGGCATCGTGGTGGCTGCACTGCCATTAGCCCCAGAACATTCGGCAAATCACCGCAAATGCCCAGCATGCGCCGAATATATCAAAAGAGAAGCTAAGCTTTGCCGATACTGCGGCACCCCGAGCGAACCCCTCGCGCTTAAAAAAGTTGGCCGCCTAGCTGGCCTTCACCCATTTTGGTGGATCGGCAGCTTCACAGTTGCACTCGGCATAGTTGTAGAAGTCTTGGCGCTAACCAAGATTTATACCGACTCATGGTGGCTTGGCCTAGCGCTCTGCACTGTTGGCGGCGCAACCCTGTTTAGAGCCTCACGAAAAGGCGATTAGCTCAAAGCCTGAGAAAGCACAACTGAGGCTCGCAGCTCAGTTACCCAGTTGCCCTCATTCGGCTCTAGGGCAACAAGTTCTGAGCTGTGGGTAACATCTTTGATTAGCTCAGAGCCAAAACCCTCGGTGCGCTGCTCGGGCAGCGGTGCACCGTTATTTTTGACGCTAACTAAAAGCAGGTTGCCATCAATCGCCAAACCCACGCTCACCTTTGAAGCCTCAGCGTGGCGCACAGCGTTGTTCACAGCCTCGCGCATCACCTCGGCAGCACAGCTGAGCGCCTGATGGTTGTCGGCAATCTTTGCAACCACCCTGCTTTCAAAACCGCACTCAACCTCACAAACACCGCGCCAAAAATCACAAAGCTCGTTCCAAACAACTTTGAACTCTCGCTCGTCAAGACCTGGGCTGTTACCCAGTTGCTCCATGGCAGCCTGCAAGTTGCTAACCAACTCGTCAACCTGCTCTGGCTTAATCTGCTCTGACTGGTTGATTTTGAACACCGCAGAAAACAGCGCAGCCTGCACAGGGCCGTGCAGCGTTGAAGCCAGGTGACGTTGTAAAACCCAAATCTCTTGGCGCATCGCCGACAGCAACTGGCGTTGCTCTTCGGCCACCTGAGCCAACTGCTTAAGTGACTGGGCGCGCTTTAACTCGAGCACCTGAAACCAAAAAGCCGCAAACGAAAAACTGGAAGCCAGCGAAAAAAACTCGAGACCTGTGGTGCGCGAAAGATCGACCGGGCGACCCCATCCGCCAAGAATTGCACCCGAGCCTGCCAAAAGTGGCAGAACCGCAGCCAAAAGCGAAGCAAGCCAAACCGGCACAAAAAGGTCTCGAAGCACATACCGAGCCACGAACATAAAAACAAAGACCGACAGCCAGCCCAGCCCCGCAACTGCAACCGTGGTCAGAATCGGCACCGTAATAATCGCGCTCGGCAGGGCCGCTAGCACAGTTGCTGTGGCCACAAAGGTGGGCAAAACTACGTCGCCCAACGCCACATTGCCTCTAAGCACCTCAAGAAATGTGCTGGGCTTGGTTGTCAATGGCTTAGGCTCATCTTCAACTAAAAAGGTCGGTTTGCTAACCCTGTGGCTCAGCGGGCGAACAACGTTCTCGATGATCTCTTGCAGGTCGGCTACCGAAGCTTTGACCGGCTGAGACGTTGCAGACTTTAGCTTCTCAATCAACGTGTTTAGCGAGGGTGCCAAAACACTGTTGATTCGCGACTGCAACTGCACACGCACAGTCTCGATGTTTCTGCTCAACGAGTTTTTTGCACCAGCCAAATAAGCCAGCTCGGTGGTGAGCTTCTCGGTTGCTTCTCGATATTTGTTAGCTGCCGTCACAACCACGTTGGCGCCCACGAGCACCCAGATAAACAAAAAGGCGCTACCCAGGGCTCTAAAAGCCAGTTCATAGGCGGGAATCATGCCAAGCGCATTGCCAACCTCATAAACCACAATGCCGCGTGAGACACCAACCAAAATAATGCCGACAAAAATCACAAGGCTAGGCCGATATCTGTTGACCGAGGCAAATGACCTGAGCAAAATCATTGCAATCAGAGCAACCAAATAACCAGCTAAGCCAATAATCACCCAAGCGTTGTCGTTGCCCGAAAGTCGGTTGTGGTCATAAATTGTTGCAGCCGAACAAGCAATCGGCACAAAGATAAACATTGCCTGCCAAGAAAGCGTGTTCGGGCCGCCGAGGTCACTCCAAATCTGACGCCAGGTTAGAACCTCAATGCGCTCTGACTTCTTTTGCGAGTCGCGCGCGTGCAACACTGGGCCAGTTTCGGTGGCAGCGATTTCTTGGGCGGTCACTTTGGCTATCTGCCGTTTAGGAGGTAATCGCGATTTGGCCAGTGGCTGCGAGAAATGTGCGAGTGGCTTCAACACGCGCATTGCCTTCGGCCGCCGGGTCAATGTCGAGCGACTCAAAAATGCGGCTGACCATGCCTTCGACGGCACGCACAGTGGTGCCGCGCTGTTGAGCGATCTGTTGGTTTGAGTGCCCCATGGCCACCAGGTTTAGCACCGAGATTTGCTTGCGCGAGAGCTGAGCAAATGGGCGATTTGGGTCTTTGTCGTGGCGCATGGTGCCATCAACCTCGTCGAGCAGCACCGCATTGATTGCGCCCACCAAGTCGATTGCGTCGACCAGTTGGTTTTTGCGCAAATAGGCCACATTATTTGGCAGATCTCTGCTCTCTTTGCCCACAAAGCGCGGGTCTGGCAGGTTGGTCAAAAACACAATGCCAGTCTCGGGGGCTTGACGCAAAATCATTTCGGCGAGATCAAAACCATTTGGGCCAGGGCCCAGTTCAATGTCGACCACAAGGGCGTCTGGGTCGGTTGCCTGCCAAGCGCGCTTGGCATCGGCGGCGTTCGCCGCAGTGGTTACTTTAAAACCGTTGGCCTCGAGGGCCTGGGCAAGAAGATCGCGAAGGAGTGTCTCGTTTTCGACTACGACAATGTGTCGACTTAACATGATGGCTCTCTTTTGGTCAGTTTGGCTGAATATGTTAAATCTAGTAGTAGCCCCATGGGGTTTGGCTAAAAACGCTTACACTGAAGCCAAATTGCAATCTAAAAGTAGTAATGCCCGAATGTCAACGATTAGTTTTTGGGCAATACCTTGATTGTGCTCAGCGTTGGGTCTGCAACAAAGGCGATTCTCACACCGCTGTCACGAGCCGCAAAAAGGGCGTCGAGTGCTGCCTGAGTGATTCGCTCACCGGTCGACAAAACCGGCACGCCTGGAGGGTATGGGCAGATCATTTCAGCGCAAACTCGCCCAACCGCTTCGGCAGCCGGCACCGTTTCGGTTTTTGAAAAGAAGGCCTCGCGTGGCGAAACCACTACGTCTGGCTCAATCGAGAAGCTCGCTGAAATCGAAACTGGGCGCAACTCACCTTTGTGGCGTTCAACCGACGCAATGATTCTGTCAACGAGGTCGTTGATGCGCGACGGGGTGTCGGCAAAAGTGATCATCGGAATAATCATGTCTCGGTTTGCCATTTCGAGGTCGATGTTGTCGGCTAAAAGTTCAGCTTCGACCAAGTTGCCGTCGGCGCCCACAGAACTGAGCAAAATCACAAGTTTTAGAGGGTCAATGTGGTCGCCGTCGATAACACCGATGCCGTTCTCGAGCAGGCGGGCGCGGCCTCGAGCGGTTGCCTGAATAATCGGGTCGATTAGTTCTTCGCCGTGGCGTTCGAGCAGTGCTCGCGCGGCATCGATTGACGCCAAAATGCGCCCCGACATTGAGGTTGTGATTGTGGCGTCGAACATTTTGTTGAACCTCGCAAGGTCAACATATTCGTCGCGCACCAGCACGAAAGATGCCTGTGAATAGCTCGGCAGGGTTTTGTGAGCTGAGGTGACAACAATGTCGGCACCTTGGCTAAGCGGATGCGCCGGCAGCGCCGGGTGAAACCCGAAGTGCGCGGCCCAGGCTGCGTCGACGACGAGCGGAATGCCGTAGCTGTGGGTTAGCAGTGCCAGCGCCGGCACGTTTGACATGGTGCCAACATAAGAAGGTTCACCGATCAGCACCGCTTTGGCTTCAGGGTGTGCTTGCAGTGCCGCCTCAAGCGTCTCAACAGGCAGGTGTGATGGCAGCCCGGTTAGCGGGTCGATCTCGGGGCGAACCCAGATCGGAACCGCACCCGCATAGACCAAGCCTACGAGCACCGACTTGTGGAGGGTGCGCGAAACGATGACTTTATCGCCGTGACCGGCCACAGCCATTACTGCCGCGTGATTTGAACCCGATGATCCGTTCACGCCAAAGCGGCAAAGTGAGGCACCCCAGAGTTCGGCAGCGAGTCGTTCAGCCTCAAGAATCAGGCTTGGTGAGATGCGGTGCGGGTGGTTGCCGGGCAATACCGGAATATCGCCGTCAACGATGGCACCGGTAAGGTCGGTGCGGCCTTTGTGGCCGGGAATCTGAAACGGTGACCTGTCGGTCTCCATGTCACGAATCCACGCGTCTAAGAGTGGTGCTGAGCTTCTTAGGCCCATTGGGTCTTTAGTGTCGAGCAGTGTTGCTGCGCCAAACGCGTGTTGTGACAATATCCCGCCTATCGGTTAGTAGCAAGGTTTTTATCCTTTTTAAAGAGGATGCCTGCCCGAGCCTAATTTGCAAAGCTTAATTTGAAGTTAATCGCTCAAGCAAAAGGGACCAAACCTTGTTGCGGTTTGATCCCTCTCGCATTAGAGCGTTTTGGAGCTTTTGTAAAAGTTTGAGATTAGAACTCAACCTTGGTTACGTTGGTGTCTAGCAAGATGCCAGGGCCGAAAGTGGTTGCAAGCGCACCCTTGATTAGGTAGCGACCCTTTGAGCTTGAAGGCTTTAGACGAAGAATTTCGTCAAGCGCAACTGCAAGGTTTTCGCCGAGCTGCTCTTTGGTGAAAGATGCCTTGCCGATGATGAGGTGCAGGTTAGCCTGCTTGTCAACACGAAAGTCGATCTTGCCGCCCTTGATGTCGGTAACAGCTTTTGCAACATCTGGGGTTACGGTGCCGGTCTTTGGGTTTGGCATCAAGTTGCGAGGGCCTAGAACCTTGCCCAGACGACCAACTTTGCCCATGAGCTCAGGGGTTGAAACTGCTGAGTCAAAGTCAACCCAACCTGCTGCAACCTTTTCGATTAGCTCGTCGCCGCCAACCTCGTCAGCGCCTGCTTCGCGGGCTGCGTCAGCAGCTGCACCGGTAGCGAACACGATAACGCGGGCGGTCTTGCCAGTGCCGTGAGGCAGCGAAACGGTGCCACGAATCATCTGGTCTGCCTTGCGAGGGTCAACACCTAGCTTGAATGCAACCTCGATGGTTGAGTCAAACTTTGAAGAACCGGTCTCGCGAACGAGTGCTACGGCTTCGGCTGGGGTGTATAGCTTGCCAGCTTGGATTTTTTCTGCTGCGGCTAGATAAGCCTTTGAGCGCTTTGCCATTCTGTTGTTCCTTTTCTATTGAATAGTTAGAGCAGCGTTTGCTGCCCCGGTCACAGTTGTGGTCGTCGGGTCGCGCGCGACCCTCCCACTTGTGTTGGTGCTTTTGTTCTTTAGGCCTCTACGGTGATGCCCATTGAACGTGCGGTGCCAGCGATGATCTTGGCAGCTGCCTCGACATCGTTAGCGTTTAGGTCTTGCAACTTCGCCTGAGCGATTGACAAAACCTGGTCGCGAGTTAGCTTGGCTACCTTCACGGTGTGAGGAGTAGCTGAGCCCTTTGCAACGCCAGCGGCCTTTTTGATTAGCTCGGCTGCTGGTGGGGTCTTCAGAACGAAGGTGAATGAGCGGTCTTCGTAAACGGTGATTTCAACCGGAACGACGTTGCCCTTCTGGTCTGCAGTTGCGTTGTTGTACGCGGTGCAGAACTCCATGATGTTTACACCGTGCTGACCAAGTGCTGGACCAATCGGTGGAGCTGGGTTAGCAGCGCCAGCCTTGATCTGCAGCTTAATCAGGCCGGTGACCTTTTTCTTCTTTGCAGGTGCCATTTGTCTTTTCCTTTTTTATGGGTTCTTTAAATCTTTAAGCGGATGGTGGCTTATGAAAGCGCACCCACCTGCTCAAAGCCAAGTTCAACTGGGGTTTCGCGCTCGAATAGTGAAACCAGAACGGTGAGCTTGCCGCTCTCTGGCTTGATCTCTGAGATGGTGCCAGGCAAGCCTGCAAACGAACCATCTTTGATCATGATGCTTTCGCCAACCTTGTAGTCAACATTGATTGGAACAGCCTTTGACTTGCCCTTGACGTTAACCAAGCCCTTGCCAGCCTTAGCTTCGGCCTCTTCAGGCAGAACAAAGATTGGCTTGAGCATGTTGAAGGCTTCGTCTGGGCGAAGTGGGGTTGGCAGCTGAGAGTTGCCAACGAAGCCGGTGACAGCTGGGGTGTAGCGCACTAGCTGCCATGATTCTTCGTTTAGATCCATGCGAATCAATACGTAGCCAGGAATGCGAACTTTTGAAACTAGTTTGCGCTGACCGTTCTTGACCTCAACGAATTCCTCCATTGGAACCTCGATCTGATAGACCAAGTCGCCACCTTCGATGGTTAGCTTGCGGTTCTCAATGTTCTGCTTTACACGCTTTTCATAGCCTGCATAGCTGTGAATTACATACCATTTGCCTGGCTGACGGCGAAGCTCTGCGCGGAATTCGCGATAAGGGTCAACTTCGCCCTCAGCTTCTTCGGCTGGGGCTTCTTCGGTGGCTGCTTCTGTAGCAGCTGGCTCGGCATCGGCGGCAACTGGGCTACCTTCTGAAATCTCGGCTTCAGCCTCGGCTGCATCTTCTTTGGCTTCAGCGATGGCGTCTTCAAGCTCTAGGTCTTGTTCAAGCTCAGCTGCAGCGTCTAGGGCAAGGTCGGCGAAGTCAGCGTCGGCCTCGGCGATAAGCGCCTCTGCCTCGGTGTCTTCAACCTTTGCTAGGTCGTCTAGTTCACTCACTTGGTATTCCTATCGTTGATAAAGCTTTAAATCTTGGATGTTACGTTGCTCGCTTAGCGAGAAGGAGTGAACGCCCAAGAGACCAAGTTGAAGAAACCCAAGTCGAGCAAGAACACGACTGTGATCACAACGGTCACGAAACCCAGCACAACGCCGGTGTAGTTAATAAGTTCACGGTTGGTTGGTCGAGTAACTTTTTTTAGCTCGGCTACAACCTGCTTGAAGAACAAAGAGATGCGACCGAATAGGCTGCGACGCGACGCGCGGTCGGTCTTAGCCTTTTCTACGAGGTCTTCAGACGCTTCGTATGGTGTGTCAGCCATGATGTCTTCTTTCAGCTTTTGTGTTGCTTGCAGGGCGGACAGGACTCGAACCTGCAACCTGCGGTTTTGGAGACCGCTGCTCTACCAATTGAGCCACCGCCCTAGGGGCGCAGTAACAACTGTGTTTTGGGCCTATTGGTATCTCTGGCGAAGGCACACTTCTAGATTGAATTCTTTAGTGTGATTAATTTGCCAGATTAGGCTTCAAGCAGTTGTCAACTACCTCATAGAATCCTACGTCTTTTGAGCCAAAAAAGCAAAGCTGTTTGCAACCCGCACGCCCAATCGCCACCTTGTGGCAGGTAGGCTTTAAGGCGTGACTGAATCGCGAATTTCTAAAAGAATTGCTGCCATTGCCGAGTCGGCAACCCTAAAAGTAGACGCCAAGGCGAAATCGCTGCAGGCTCAGGGGCGCCCAGTTATTAGCTATGCGGCGGGTGAACCCGACTTTGCAACCCCGGCTCACATTGTTGAAGCAGCCGTTGTGGCAGCTCGCGACCCCAAGAACCACCGCTATACCCCAGCGGTTGGTTTGCCTGAACTTCGTGAGGCGATTGCTCAAAAAACTCTTGCCGACAGCGGCACTGAGGTCACTGCGGCGCAGGTGATTGTGACCAACGGTGGCAAGCAGGCGGTTTATCAAGCATTTGCAACCATCGTTGATGAGGGCGATGAGGTGCTGTTGCCATCGCCTTATTGGACAACCTACCCAGAAGCAATCGCCCTAGCCGGCGGCAAGACCGTTGAGGTCTTTGCTGGCGCCGACCAAGACTACAAAGTCACCGTCGCTCAGCTTCAGGCTGCCCTAACCCCAAAGACCAAGGCTTTGCTGTTTTGCTCACCTTCAAACCCAACCGGTTCGGTCTATTCTCGCGATGAGGTCGAAGCGATTGGTCGCTGGGCTCTCGAAGCTGGCATTTGGGTGATTAGCGACGAGATTTATCAGAACCTGGTTTATGACGGCATCAAGGCCTACTCGATCACCGAAGTTGTGCCTGAGCTTGCCGACCGCACGATTTTGGTGAACGGCGTTGCCAAGAGCTATGCCATGACCGGTTGGCGACTCGGATGGATGGTCGGCCCAGCCGACGCCATCAAGGCTGCTGGAAACCTGCAGAGCCACCTAACTTCGAACGTCTCAAACATTTCACAGCGCGCAGCGATTGCCGCGCTAACCGGCCCTCAAGACGAGGTTCTTGCAATGCGCGAGTCGTTTGACCGCCGCCGCAAGCTTGCGGTTGCCGAGCTGAACAAGATTGCCGGTTGGGTTGCGCCAACCCCTCAGGGTGCATTTTATGTTTATAGCGACGTTCGCGGCCTACTCGGTCGCGAGTGGGGCGGCAAGATGATCAACACCTCGCTTGAGCTGTGTGACTATATCTTAGATGCGGCCGAAGTTGCGCTAGTGCCCGGTGAAGCGTTTGGCCCTTCGGGTTATGTTCGCATGAGCTACGCGCTTAGCGACGACGCGATTCTTGAGGGCATCGCTCGCCTGCAGAAGTTGTTCGCCTAAATCAGACCTTGCCGCTGTCGCGGCGGGCCTGCACTAAAAACCGATCAGGTTCGGCTCTGCAATGAGGTTGATTCCATAGGTGTTCGAAACGCGCTGCTGAACAAAGCTCGCGAGTTCGAGCACATCTTTAGCGGTGGCTCCCCCACGGTTAGTTATTGCCAAAGTGTGCTTTTGACTGATTGCCGCGTTCGAACCGGCGAGCGCAAAACCTTTGCCAATGCCAGCCTGCTCGATTAGCCAAGCGGCACTCAGCTTGACGGTCAGACCTTCGTCTTCGGGCGTCTCCCAGCGGGGTGCCTCTGCGGGCAGCGTGCGCGCAAACGTGTCGCTGACGATTGGGTTGGTGAAGAAAGAGCCGCATCCTCTTGAATTTGGGTCTTCGTGGCTATAAACCATGCCTTTGCTGGCACGCAGTGCAAGCACCTGCTCGCGAATCTGACCAACCTGAGCCTGAGCACCCATCTCGATGCCCAACGCCGAGGCGAGCTGAGTCGAGTTGATGGGTTCGCTGATGCCGCCCAAGTCTTGAACCAAAAGCTCAACCCAAGTCACAATGCCGAGTTTGCCGGCGCGACCTGGTGCACTCTTGAAAATGCTGTCGCGATAACCAAAACCCAGTTCGTCAAGCTCAAGAATCTCAAGGTCGCCAGTCTCATAATCTAAAAACTCAAGGCGCAGCAAAACATCGACCAGCTCGCGACCGTAGGCACCAATGTTTTGAATCGGGGCGGCACCAACCGTGCCGGGAATACCGCTGAGGGCTTCGAGGCCAGCCCAACCTTCGCGCACCACCTGCTCAACTAGGGCATCCCAGTTTTCACCCGCCTGCACGCGCAGCACCAAACCGCGTTGCTCGGTGCGCACCTCAAAACCTTTGGTTGCCACTTGAATCACGTTGAGCCCGGTGAGGTCGTCGGCCGCTACGATGTTGCTGCCACCGCCGAGAATGAGCCAGTCTTCGCCACTTTGCCAAAGGTCTAGGGCAGCGTCAATGAGATCTTCGCGGGTCGTGGCAACAGTGAGTGTGTCTGGCGCGCCACCAACACCCATCGTGGTGAGCTGCGAGAGTGGCGTAACGTTTGAGGTCATTACAAACGAACTACAGCTTGGGCTTTGCCCAAAACCTTGGCGTCTTCAAAAACGGCTTCGAGGTCGATGCGCACAGTGTGAGCTTCGGCGTCGATTGCACCGACCTTGCCGGTCACAACCAGCACTGCGCCATCGGTAGGGTGAACCACCACCGGCTTGGTGAAACGCACCTGATAGTCAACAACTCGGCCGGCATCGCCAACCCAGTCAACAGCAACCTGCACAGCGGCACCCATGGTGAGCATGCCGTGAGCCAGCACACCAGGCAAACCAACAGCTGCGGCGACGTCGTCGCGGTAGTGAATCTGGTTGAAGTCGCCCGAGGCACCGGCATAGCGCACGAGGCTGTCGCGGGTGAGCAAAAATTCGGTCGCGCCAATAACTTGACCAACCTCAAGTTCGATCAGCTTTGGCAGTGGGTGAGCAGTCATTATTCGTCTCCTCTAACAACCAAAGTCGAAATTGCGGTGCAAACCAGTTCGTCGGTTGCGTCAAAGATTTGAGTTTCAAATGTGACCATCGAGTGCGCGCCGAGGGTTTTGACGCTTGCCACGGTTAGCTCGCTGGTGAGGTCGTCGCCGGCCACAATCGGTCGCACGTGAATGAAGCGCTGGTCGCCGTGAACGACGCGGCTGAAGTCGATGTCGGCCTCTGGGTCGGCAAGCACTGTAGCTAGGCTGCGCTCTTGCACAACCACGGCAAAGGTTGGTGGCGCGACCACGTCGGCATAGCCGTGGGTTTGCGCAGCAAACACGTCGAAGTTCACTGGGTTAGTTGATTTGACCGCGTGGGCGAACTCGCGAATCTTTTCGCGACCCACCGAATAAGGTGCGGTGCGCGCATATTTTTTGCCCTGCACATTGATGTTTACCACCCGACTAGTTTCGCGCATGATTGCACTTTCAACAAACAGGCAGACTGCGTTTTATGCACGGGTATTTTTCGAGATTCAAATAGCGGATGCCGCCGCCCATAGCCTCGAGTCGTTCAACCCAAGTTTCGTCACTCGACTCAAAAGGAATCTCATGCCTCAACTCTCAACTACCGGCGCCCGGCACGGCCAGGCACCACACGGCCAGGCACCACGCGGCCAGGCGCAACGCGGCCTTGCACAGCGCGCCAACCAAACCTCGGTCAAGCGCGGGCGCACGCTGGCGTCCATCGCCGGCACTGTGCTCTCTTTGGTGCTCTTTGCTAACGTTGCACCAACCTCTGTGGCTTCACCTGCCGGCGCATTCGCGCGCGCCTATCGCAACGTTGCCGCCTGCGCCAAACCGCACCAAGCCGGCATAGCCAGTTGCTTTGCTTTGCGGCGCCAAACCCTCATGAGCGGTCGTGCCGTGGGCTTTGGCCTCAAGTCACGCGGCGATTCGGCACAGGTCAACGGTGATGCCGGCTTCGGTGCTACCGCGCTGCGCAAGGCCTACGGCATTCGTGCCCTAGGTGCCAGAACCAACGTGATTGCAATTGTTGATGCCACCCATTCGGGCACAGCTTTTGACGACGTTAGTGAATATCGCAAAACCTTTGGGCTGCCGGCACTCACCGACTGCACGGTTCGAGGGGCAGCAAAGGGCGGCGTGCCCAGCGGCACCAAACCCTGCTTTATTCAAATCGACCAAAACGGGGTGCCGTCTCAAAACGCCGCCACTCAAGACACCGGCTGGGCTCAAGAGATCGCACTCGACCTCGAAATGGCCTCTGCGGCTTGCCCAAAGTGCAGCCTGCTGCTCGTTGAAGGCGCCACTGCCAGCTTCGAAGACCTAGCCGCCGCTGTTGGCACAGCTGCCACTTTTGGCGGTGTGCGCTCAATCAGCAACAGTTACGGCGGCAGCGACGCTTCAGCAGACCGTTTTGGGCAATACGCCGCCGCAGCTGCCGCAGGCATAGCCGTAACCGCCAGCAGCGGCGACTTTGGTTTTGGCGTCGAATCGCCCGCATCTTTCGACGGTGTGATCTCGGTGGGTGGCACCAGCCTTGCCGTTGACGCTAACGGTTCTTGGCTTGGCGAGAGCGCCTGGAGCGGCTCTGGCAGCGGCTGCTCTGACCTCAACCCACAACCTAGCTGGCAAGCCGCTTCTGGCACCCGCTGCCTGGGCAAGGTGACGGCCGACGTAGCCGCGGTCGCCGACCCAGCCACCGGTGTTTCAGTGTTCTTTAGCGGCGGATGGTATGTCTTTGGCGGCACCTCGGCTTCGTCGCCGCTAATCGCAGGGCTCTATGCGCTCAAAAACGACTTCGGCGGCAGAGCCGGTGAATTCACAGCACTCAACGCAGACAAGTTGCACGACATAACCTCTGGCACAAATGCCACGTCAGCGGCAACCAAACGCGCCTGCAAAGTTGCGCTTTGGTGCAATGCCGGGCTCGGCTTTGACGGGCCAACCGGGCTCGGCTCGCCGTTTGGCACCGCCGCGTTTTAGCGGTGCGGGGTTCTCTGGCGCACCGCCGCAAACATCCTCGCTCGCTTTGGTTAAACGAAACGGCCCCCGATTGCTCGGGGGCCGTTCCTAACTGTCAGCTGTTACTTGATGGTGATTGGAGCGGTGCGTGCTGAGTGCGCGCTGCTGCCGATGCCATAAGCCAAAGCGTGAGCCTTGAAGCGGTACTTAACACCCTTCTTTAGACCCTTGATGTTGCAGTAAGGGGCCAAGGTGGTGCCAACTTTGGTGCGACCGATGGTGCATGAAACGCCAGGCTTTAGTGAAACACCCTTGCGGTTCAATACGTCAACAACGATTGCGGTTGGGGCAGTGCCAGCACCAGCAGTTGCAAAGACGCGAACCTTGCCGCCACCAAGAAGCTGGGTGGTTAGCTTGACGTCGTTGCTTGGAACAGCAGTGATCTGTGCATCTTCGGTCTGAGTTGAACCAGCGAGGGTCCAAACTTCAGTTGCGCCTGATGGAACAACACGGTCACCAGTGGTCTGTCTGAAGAAACCGCCGGTGCAGTCTGCTGAACCTTCGATGCATGACCATGGGTCGAGGTTCTTCTGAACTTCGCTTGCGGTTGCTGCAACGAACGGCTGGTACTTGCGAATCACAAAGCTGATTGCGCTGGTGTCAGCCAATGCTGGGTTGTAGTGAATAACCGCGGTTGCACCGAATGAGTCTTCGCCGGTGAATGATACGCGGGTGTCGCCACTTGCGCCGGTGCCGAAGGCTGCGATCTCCCAGCCAGCTAGCGATGCTAGTGGGCGGTTGAAGTGAACCTTGACGCTGGTTGCAGGGGTCTGGCTGCAGGTTAGGCCTGAGCCGGCCTGTGCATCGCCTGATACAGGAATAACTAGAGCGCTAGCGTCACACCAAACTTCAACAACGTTGATGCCATCTGCGTTTGCAGCTGGAATGATTGCGTGCTGGTCGCCAACGGTTAGCTTCTGAGCAACATCCCATGAGGCACCGGTGCGAATTAGGTAGCCGTATGAGTCAGCTGCTGGGAAGGTGTTGGTGGTTACATCCCAAGTTGCTACTGAGCTGTTGTCGCCTTCAGCTGAGAAGAAGTGGGTGTTCTCTTCTGGGGTTGGAGCTGCGTGCCAGATTGAGCCTGGGCCTACGCCCCAGTCCCAGATGTTCCAAGCAGCAACATCAGCAGCTGGCTTGTTGGTGTGAACAATGAAACGAATGGTTTCGGTTGGCTTGTTGGTGCTGCAGCTTGGGGTGCCAGAAGTAACGTCACACCAGACTTCACCGTTGAATGCGCTGATAGGAACCGACATGTCGGCGCTGCCAGTGATCTTGGCTGAGTCATAGGTGCGGCCATCAGTGATGTAGAACTTCACGTTGCTGATTGATGGGTCTGAGAACTTGAACTTAGCAATCGCGCCGTAACGGTCTTCGCTTGAGAATACTGGGGCGAAAAGCACGTCGGTGTTGTTAGTCACGTGGTTGTCCCAAACAACATAGTTGTGGGTTGCATCTAGTGGCTGGTTGATGTGAATGGTCACGTGGGTTACAGGTGCTGGTGGAGTTGATGAACAGCCGAGAGCTGAAGCGTCAACAACTTCACACCAAACCTCAGCAACACCGTTCACAACGGTTGCGTGCTGGTCGTCGCCACCGGTGGCCTTGACAGACCAGTCTGGGTGTGCGCGCACGATCAGACCGATTGGGTCAACCGGGTCAGCGTGAGTGGTGTCTTGAAGAACCTTGAAGCTTGCATAAGCGCCTAGGTCATCTGAACCGTTGAAGTGAGGGTTCACGTCTGGGCTTGCACTGTGGTCTAGACCCCAGAACCAAACGTTGTAGTCGGCCACGTCAGCAAGAAGCTTGTTGATGTGAACGCGAACCTCAACCTGGTGCTCTGGAGCGGTGGTGGTACAGCTGCCGTCAGTGACAGTACACCAGATTTCGTTCACAGCACCGGTCACAGGTAGTGACTGGTCGTTAGGAGTGATGACGTGGTCCCATGACTCGTCGCCACGGATCTTGAAGCCAAGAGCGGTTGGGGCAACTGGCTGGGTTACGTCGAACTGAGCGTATGAGCCGTAGCCGTCTTCGTTGGTGAAGTTTGGGGTGCTGGCTGCGTCAGATGAGCCTGCGTCTACGCCCCAGATCCAGGCGTTGATGCCGGTTGACTGAGGAAGAATCTTGTCAAGGTGAATCTTGAAAGTAGTGGTGGTGTCGGCTGCTTGAGCTGATGAAATACCAGTCAAACCAGCCAAGCCGAGTGAAGCAACAGCTAGAAGGGTTCCTAGCTTTGCAACACGGTGCTTAGTGTTGAACATTTGTCCTCCGTTGGAATAGATGAACCTAACGGAATGAATCAAAACATTCCGCAAGCAATTACTAACCTAGTTATTCGTGACCCGTGAAAAGAAGGGTTAAGCCCCCAAAAAAAGACACGGTTTGGTAACGGTTAAAACCTCGTTTTTTCGCAAGCGTTTACAACCGCGAAATGACGGCATTCTGCATTTTTGGGCCATTTTGGCAATCACGCTGAAATTCTTGTGAAAGCCAGCAGTTGCAAATCTTTCACGCGACAAATCGGCAACAAATCGGCACAAAAGAACCAGATTCAAAAAAGGGTTTCACGATGCAGCAGTGCAAAAATGCAATCGCTTGGCGAAGCTGTTTGAGGCTAAAAATAGCAAAAGACCCAGCCTCGATCTGAATCGAAAACTGGGTCTTAAAACTCGAGTTCTAACTCGAAAATGCTTTGTAGCGGAGGCGGGAATCGAACCCGCGACACCACGATTATGAGCCGTGTGCTCTAACCAACTGAGCTACCCCGCCGCATTTGCCTAACCGGCCGGGCGCATTGGCCTAATCGGGAGGTTTGAGCAGCTTGGTTGACCGCATCGCCTTGGCCTACCAGAGCCCCGAGACAGGATTGAACTGTCGACCCCTTCCTTACCATGGAAGTGCTCTACCACTGAGCTATCGGGGCGTTTTCGTGGCTGTTATCAAAACAGCAACCTGAAAACTTTAGCACTAATGCTTGGCTGCTGGCAAACGCCAGACGCTAAAACTTAGCTTGCCGGCCGAAATGTGCGCGTTATTCTTGCCAACCTTGAGCTTTGCATCGCCATAAATCAACTCAGCATCAACCAACGAAGCAACTGCACTGGCGTTCAACTTGAGATTTTTGACTTTGCCACGAGTGGCAACAACGAGGATGCTCTGTTTTTTGTGCTCACGAACAAACGCAATTGCCTCGTCTTGAGCTGCCAACCAGCGCATGCTGCCGTCGACCATGGCCGGGTTATCGCGGCGCAACTTGGCGAGGTTTGCATAAACGTCAATCATTTCGCGATCGCTCGGGCGCTCGTCGTTCCACGGCAGTGGGGTGCGCGAGTTTTCGCCGTTCCAGCCATCCAAGCCAAATTCGTCGCCAGCCCAGATAACTGGAATGCCTGGGAACGAGAACTGCAAGCCAGCGGCAACGCGTTGGGCGCCCTCGATGGCAAAAGTTTTGAAGCGCGGAATATCGTGGGTGTCTAGCGGGTTCATGTTGTTCAGACGAACGTGCCACGGAAAACCGGCAATGAACATGTTGTAGCTGGCAACTAGGTCGCGACCGGTGCCGAGCATTTTGCCGTCAGGGCCCATAAAGCCGGGCTTAGCGTGGTCTTTGCCATTGCCTTTAGCCTCAACGTTGTGAAACCAGCGCCAAACCGGTTTGGTGAAGTTCGAGTAGGTCATTGCACCCTGCCAGCCGTCGCCCTGAACTTCGTAGGCGGCATCGCCGGTGTATTCACCCAGCATTACGGTGTCGGGGTTGACTGAAACCATGGTTTTGCGAACAATTTGCGCAACCTCGGCATACATGTCTTCGTCGCGAATGCGACCAGTCATGTTTGCAACGTCGATGCGCCAACCGTCAAATCCAAAGGGCGACTTGAGCCACTTGGCAACCACTGAGGTTTTGCCTTCAATGAAACGTTTGCGCAGCTCGGCAGAGTTCCAGTTGAACTTTGGCAAAGAAGCAACACCAAACCAAGAGTCGTAGGTTTTGTTGCCCTTGCCGAAGTAATAAAACTCAGATTCGGGGGCACTCGGATTGTTGTGCGCAGCTTTGAACCATTCGTGAGCATCGCCCGAGTGGTTGGTGGTTAGGTCGCCAATGATTTTGAAGCCACGTTTGTGAGCTTCTTCGATCAGCGCAGTCAGAGCCTTGTTGCCACCGAGAAGTGGGTCAACCTGCGAGAACGAACTGGCGTCATAGCGGTGGTTGCTTTGACCCGGAAAAATCGGGGTCAAATAAATCAGGGTCACGCCAAGTTTTTTCAGGTGGTCTAGGTGCTCAATAACACCCCAAAGGTCGCCGCCAAAAAACTGTTCCGAAGTGCCGGGGCCACTGCCGATAACTTCGTCACCCCAGTTAGCCGAAATAGCCCAACCAGGCAACTTGTGTTTAGCTGCCTCGGCTGAACGTGCGAAACGATCAGGAAAAATCTGATACATCACGCTGCCGGCTGACCAAGCTGGCGCCGACGAGAAGGTGTTGATTCTAAAGTCGTTGATGTCTGGCTGACTCAAGCTGTGAATGCCTAGCGTATTGACCCAAACCACGTCACCCGACTTTAGGTTGATAGCAAAACGGTAGTTCATTTTTGGGTTGTGCATAGTGATGGTCTGCTCATAAAGCGACCAGCCACCACCCTGCGCAACCACCTTCGCTGGTGCCGAAGGAAAAGCCTCGCCACTCTCGCTGTAGCGAACAATCACGCTCTCAACCTCACCCAGAGCCTCGTGAACGCGAAGGCGAACCTTCACCTTGTCAAGAAGCTTTGGGGCAGGGTTTGAGACGTAATAAGCCGAACCATCATGGTGTGGTCGAAGCTCGAGAGGCAGATGCTTGAAAGCTGACATTAGCCCTTCACTGCTCCACCGGTTAGACCCGAAATGATGTGCTTCTGCAGGTAGAGGAACAAGCCCATGATCGGAATCGCGGCGAGCACAGCACCCGCGGTGAAGAGCGACCAGTTCTTTGAATATGGGTCAGAGATGAACGCCTGCAAACCAACCGCTAGGGTTTGGCTTTGCGGCTTGGTGAGAACAATCGAAGCCAACACGAAGTCGCTGGTAACACCGATGTAGCTGAGCAGCACGTTCACGGCCAAGATTGGCGCAACCAGCGGCATGATGATGCCGTAATAGATCTGGGTGTGAGTTGCGCCGTCAATCTTGGCGGCTTCATCGATCTCTTTAGGCACGGTGTTGAAGAAGCCATACATGAGGTAGGTGCCCGCACCGAGCGAGCCACCCATGTAAACCATGATCAAACCGAGTGAGCTGTCTAGACCGAGGAGCGGAAAAACGCGACCAACAGCCGAGAGAATCGTGTAGATACCTACTAGACCCAAAATCGATGGATACATCTGAATCAGCAGCAAAGTCAAAAGACCTTCGCGACGACCTTTGAAGCGCAAACGCGAGAACGCGTAAGCAGCCAATGCGCTCAAGAACACTGAGCCCACCGAGGTTGTGATGCCGATAACGATTGTGTTGATGTACCACAGGTCGAATGGGTTGTCAGAATAGACCATGCCAGCAGCACCGTTAACTGAGGTCACAGACTCCATGGTCTTGCCGCTAAAGTCGAGCAGCGCCCAGTAGTTGTCGAAAGTTACGTTCGAGAACAGCGCTGAGGTGTTCTGAATGTCGGCCGAACCGATCAGCGAGGTCGAGAGAATGTAAAGAATCGGAAAGATTGCATACAAAATCAGGAACAAGCCGATTAGGTGACGCCAACCGGTGCTTAGAAACCAGCGAAGAGGCGTGGTTGCGCGCTTGGTTGGAATGAGCGAGTAGTCAGTAGTTGCAGTCATGATGTTTAGGCCATCTCTTCTAGCGCTTTGGTGCGGCGGAAACTGATGAGCGAAAGGCCACCCACCACGATAAAGATCAAGATTGAGAACGCACTTGCCATGCCGTAGTCACGGCCCTTGCCAGCTGAGAACGCAATCTTATAGACGAAGGTAATCAAAATATCGGTGCCACCGGCATCGTATTTAGCGTTAATCTCTTCGGGCAAGGTCGGCCCACCGCCCGTCAACAGATAAATCAGCGTGAAGTTGTTGAAGTTGAACGCGAACGAAGAGATCAGAAGCGGTGCAAGTGAAACTAGCAGCAGCGGCAACTTGATCAGGCGGAACGACTGCCAAGGAGTGGCGCCGTCGATGGTTGCCGATTCGGTTAGCTCAGCCGGAATCGCCTGCAGCGCACCTGTTGAGATCAAGAACATGTATGGGAAACCCAACCACAGGTTCACAAGAAGAACCGCGATTTTCGCCCAGTTAGCGTCTTCAAGCCAAGGAATCATGGTTTGAACATCGCCACCCGGCAAATGCTGAGTAATCTTCAGGCCACCCAAAATGGTGTTGTTCACGAAGCCGTGGTCGGTGTTGAAAAGACCGCGCCAAACATAGGCCGACAAGAAGCCTGGGAAAGCATAAGGCAAGATCATCATCGAGCGATAGACCTTTTTGCCACGAAGCTTTTCAAGGTCGAACAGCAAGGCAATCGCTAGACCTAACACGAACGTGGTTAGCACCGACGAAATGGCAAATACAAACGTCCAGGTCAGAACTCGACCAAGCGGGCGAAGAAGGTCTGGGTCGGTGAAGATGCTGATGAAGTTCTTGAAACCAACGTTAACCTGCCAACCCGTGGTGATTACCTCTTTTTTGATGTTGCCATCAACGTGAAAGAAACCGTCGGTGCTTGGCTTGAACACTGCGCCATCTGATTGGCGAGTTAGCGTCTGCTTCTTTTCGTTCCAAATCATGGTCAGGTTATAAGGCAAAGCGTTCTGCATGTCGTTGACCATGATGAACTGGCCAAAACGCTTGTTTGGGTCTAGCAGAATGTGAAAGTTGCTGAGTGTTTCTTGCTCGGCGCCCGAAAGCTTTGTTGGGTCTTTGACCAGGGTGTAACCCTTAGCAGCAATTGCGTCGTACTGACCAGACGAGGTGACCTCGTTTGGCACGGTGCTCAACGTGTAGTCGCCTGGCTTAAGAGTGTGAAGGGTCTCGTGAGGGCCGCCGATCAAAACGGTTGGCTGAACCGCGTTAGGGTCGGCCGGGTCAAACAGAACGTCGGCACGAGTCATCAAAAAGGCATACTGGCCATTGCTGTCGTTCTTAACAACCTGTGCGTCGTAATAAGGAGCGTTAGGGTCATTGTTTGAAGCTGGCTCATTATTGCCATCGACGATCGAAGAAAGCGCCTGGTTGAAGTCACCGTTGTTGGCGCTACCGAAGTTGGTGAAAGCTGTGGTGGTGCTCAAGAAGAGCACATACACCTGAAAAGCGAGCAAGAACAGCACGCCCGGTGCAAGATATTTGCCTGGCAAACCAGCCGGGCGAAGGTAAAGCCAGTTCAAAGTAACAAGAACTGCTAGCAAAACTACTAGGGCAACCCACTGTGACTGCGCCAGCAGAACAAAGGCAACTGAAACGGCCACAGCATCAACAAGGGCCAACATAATGATTTTGATTATCGTGCCACGAAGGCTTGGCACGCCGCCGCTATACAGCTGCTTGATGCTTTTTTGTTTTTCTTTTGACATTGGAATTATCATCGGCGCTTCTGCTGCCTTTTTTGCCATTATTTGGTTCCTTCGGTTTAGTGCGTCTTCAACTTAGCAAACGGGTTGAAAGTTTCAAAATGCCTAAGCAATAAGTTGCGGAGCCCTAAATACTCAGAGCTCCGCAACTTTAGTGCTTATCGAGGCTGGTTATTAGCCGATGGTTCCGGCGATCTTGGTAACCATGGTTGCCCAGTCAGCGGTTGCATTGGCTGACTTGCCCGAAAGGATGTTGCCTTCAACGGCACCCCAGTCGCTCCACACTTTGTCCATTGCAGGAATGTTAGGCATTGCCATTGCGCCTGCGCCAGCCTTTGCGAAACCTGCTAGGTCGGTGTGCTTAGCGGTCTGCTGGTTAGCTACAAGGTTTGCTGGCTGCTTGTTGAAGTTGGTCAAGTAGTAGGCACCAGCTTGTGCGCCTGCTACGAAGTTGAGCAACTTGGTAACTGCAACGCTGTTAGCGTCTGCGTCAACCTGCTTGGTCTCGAAGAAGCCACGAACACCCAAGAATGGGGTTGACTTGCCCTTAGGGCCGTTAGGGAATGCTTCGATAACGAAGTCACTGCCATACTTTAGGCCCTTGGTGCAACCAGTGGTGCCCTTTTCGATTGCGGTTAGGTTCCACGGACCAGTAACTAGGTACTTGACCTTGCCAAGAATGAAGTTACATACTGCGTTGTCGCTTGACTTGCCGAAATAGGCGGTGTTCTTGCTGTTCAAGAACGAAGCGAATGCAGCACCGTTTGCGCCACCCATGCCCATTGCAGCGTTCCATACACCGTTAGTTGAGGTGAATACTGGAGCACCGAAACCGGTCTGAACTGGGTAGAAGTGGTAAGGGTCGTTACCGCTTGAATAAGGAATGTTTAGTTCACCATTCTTGATCGACGCCCAGGTTGCTGGGTGAGTCTTTGCAAGCTTTACGTTTCTGAAGAAACCAATGTTCTCCATCCAACCAGGAGCACCGTATAGCTTGTTGCTGCCGTTTGAGTTGATGGTGAACGCTGAAAGTGAAGCAGGGCTAACGCCCTTCTTGGCTGCAGGTGAAAGTGAAACTGGCTTTAGAACGCCTGAGTTCACTAGGTTGCCTGTCCAGTCGTGAGGTGCCGCAGCCAAAATGTCTGGGCCATTGCCGTTGTTAACAGCAGTCTTAAGAATGTCGCGAACCTTGCCGAAGTCTTTGCCCACGATTGTGATGGTGATGCCGTTGTCGGCGCCCCACTTCTGAATGAGGTTCTGAATAACGGTCTTTGCACCGGTGTCTGCCCAGATGGTAATAGCGTTTGAGCTTGCTTTAGCTGGAGTACCAACTGCAAACATCGAGGCGACTACAGCACCTGCAACTACGGCTGCAACGCCGCGTTTGCTGATCTTCATTTGTAACCTTTCGAACTACGTAATCGATGAAGGACTTGCAATCAAGTCAATACAAGTCACTACCTAGAAAATACCTTTGCCTCACTGTTGGTCAAGTTGAAAACCGCCAATTCGATAACGGTATTATCACGGTTAAAAACAGCCCTTTGTTTTAGCGGAATTCGCGAAAATACTGCAAACGCTTGCATAATTTTTTCGTGAAACTCGGCAAATTTCACGGGTAAACAGCCCTAAATTATTTGCATGTCGAAAATCATCAAAAGCGAAGAAATTTTGCACCCAGCCGTCAAAGATGCAAAGTGGTGGCGCACTGCGGTTATCTATCAGATTTACCCCCGCAGTTTTGCCGACGGCAACGGTGACGGAATGGGTGACCTAATCGGTGTCACCAACCGACTCGATTCGCTCGCCGAACTGGGCATCGACGCTATTTGGTTTTCACCATTCTTCAAGTCACCCCAAAAAGATGCTGGATATGACGTAAGCGATTACCGTCAGATCGACGCCCTGTTTGGCACCAACGAAGATCTAGAAGTTTTGGTGGCACGCGCAACCGAACTCGGCATCAAAATCATCGTTGACCTTGTGCCAAACCACACGAGCGACCAGCACGAATGGTTCAAGGCTGCTGTAGCCGCCGGCCCAGGCAGCCCTGAGCGTGAGTATTACATTTTTCGCGAAGGCAAAGGCAAGAACGGCGAGTTGCCGCCAAACAACTGGAACAGCATCTTTGGCGGCCCGGCCTGGACTCGCCTGATCGGCCCAGACGGCAAGCCTGAACAGTGGTACCTTCACATGTTCGACTCGAGCCAACCAGACCTTGACTGGAACAACCCGGTTGTCGCCGAAGAGTTTGAAAACATTTTGCGATTCTGGTTCGACAAAGGTGTAGCCGGTTTTCGCGTCGACGTAGCCCACGGCATGGTCAAGCGAGCTGGCCTGCCAGATCACAAAGAAGTCGACAAAGACGGCAAACCAACTCCGCACATCGGCATCAGCCAAGAAGAAGCCGAAGAGCGTGTTCCCTACTGGGTGCAGCCGGGCGTGCACGAATTCATCCGCCGCTTTAGAAAAGTGGCAGACGAATATGAAGACCGAGCTCTTTGCGCCGAAGCCTCAGTTAGCCCGCTAAACCGCCTAAAACTTTGGGTGCGCCCAGACGAATATCACCAAACTTTCAACTTTGACTACCTTGAGACCAAGTTTGAGTCGGCTGCGCTCAAAAACATTGTGACCGAGTCACTGGTTGAATTCGGTTCGGTTGGCGCGGGCTCAACCTGGGTGCTTTCGAACCACGACCAGGTTCGCCACGCAACCCGCTATGGCTATGACCACGGCAAAGTGCCCAAGCAGGGCGATGGCATTGGCCCAGATTACCCTCAGCCAGATGAGGCTCTTGGTTTGCGCAAAGCGCAGGCCGCCACTGCTTTCATGCTGGGCCTGCCGGGCTCGGCCTACATTTATCAGGGTGAAGAACTTGGCCTGCCTGAGCACACCACTCTTGAAGGCAAATATCGCGAAGACCCAACTTTCTTTAGAACCAAAGGCGAACGCGTGGGCCGCGATGGCTGCCGCGTGCCACTGCCTTGGGAATCAAACGTGAACGCCTCAAACGGCTTCAGCACGACCGGTCTCGGTTGGTTGCCTCAGCCCGAGAGCTACCACCGCTATGCACGTGACGTTCAGCAGGGTGTGGCAGGGTCAACTCTTGAGCTCTATAAGCGCTTGATTGCGGTTCGCAAAGAACACAACCTTGGCGCCGGCGAATTTAGCTGGGATGACTCTCTCACGAGCGAAACCGTCTTGGCTTATCGCAACAACGACGTGCTGGTGGTCACCAACTTTGGCCCAGACCCGCTCGCGTTGCCTGCCGGTGAAATTTTGGTCACCAGCCAACACGACCTTTGGGTTGCCGAAGTTCTTGAAGCAAATCAAACTGTTTGGCTCAAGCGCTAAGTTCGCTTGGGCAGATTGTTTTCATGGCAAAGTTTGACGTCGTTGCTGTGCCTCACCACGAGGCTAAAGCTGGCAGCGAGTGGTGGCGCTCTGGCGTTATCTATCAGGTGTATCCGCGCAGTTTTGCTGACGCTAACGGCGATGGCATCGGTGACCTTGCAGGCATCACCTCGCGTTTGAACTCACTGGCAAGCCTCGGGGTTGACGCAGTTTGGCTTTCGCCGTTTTATCGCTCACCGCAAAAAGATGCGGGATACGACGTGAGCGACTACTGCGACGTCGACCCGCTTTTTGGCAACCTGCAAGACTTTGACACGATGCTCGCCGAGGCGCACCGCCTTGGGCTAAAAGTTTTGATCGACCTCGTGCCAAACCACACCAGCGATCAGCACAAGTGGTTTCAGGCCGCTCTGGCTGGCAGCACGGTTGAGGCCGGCGGTGCACAACTGCCAGCACGCGAGTTCTATCACTTCAAACCCGGCCGCGGCATCGCGGGTGAACTGCCCCCGAATAACTGGCTGTCTTTGTTTGGTGGTCCGGCGTGGACGCGCATCCGCTCTGAAAATGGCGAACCGGGCGACTGGTACCTGCACCTTTTCGACTCATCGCAACCCGACCTAAACTGGGCGAACCCTGCGGTTCAGGCAGCCTTTGAAGAGATTTTGCACTTTTGGCTTGACCGCGGCGTTGACGGTTTTCGTGTTGACCAGCCGCACGCAATGGCAAAGGCTGCCGGGCTGCCCGACCACCCCGATGTTGAGCGTGCCGGCGCCGGTTTCATTGAGGGTGAGGTGGCTCCCCCGATGTGGTTTCAGCCAGAGGTGCACCCGATTTTTAGGCGCTGGCGTGCGATTCTCGAAAGCTACCCTGGCGACCGCGCAATGTGCGGTGAGGCTTATGTTTTGCCACTTTCGCTTATGGCACTTTGGGTTCGACCAGACGAGTTCAACCAGACTTTCAACTTTCGCTTTTTAGACAGCGAATGGAATGCTTCGACGTTGTTTGCGAACATCAACGAGTCTTTCTCGGCGTTTGACGCGGTTGGCGCGCCGAGCACCTGGGTGCTGAACAATCACGACGTGATTCGCCACGCAACCCGTTTTGGCGGCAACTATGGCCGCGCCACGGCGAGCGACGGCATTGGCCCGAACTCGCCTCAGCCAAATGCTGAAATCGGCCTTCGCAAAGCGCGCGGCGCCACAATGTTCATGCTCGGCTTGCCAGGCGCTGCATACATTTATCAAGGTGAAGAACTCGGATTACCCGAGCACACCACCCTGGCCGACGAGCATCGTCAAGACCCAACTTTTTATCGCACCAGCGGCGAGCGCGTGGGTCGCGATGGCTGTCGTGTGCCTTTGCCTTGGGAGGCCGGCGCGGGCGAAGCTAACGGTTTCAATCAGACCGGCGAGGCATGGCTGCCTCAGCCAGAGATTTATGCCGAGTATGCTCGCGATCGCCAAGAAGGAGTGCAAGGCTCAACCCTTGAGCTCTATAAGCAGGCACTGCACCTGCGGCGCGAACTTCGCCTTGGTGAGGGTTCGTTCGCGTGGCTGCCTGAGTTCACGCGTGATGAGGTGCTCGCCTATCGCAACGGCGACATTCTTGTGATTCACAACTTTGGCAATGCCGGCGTGACCCTGCCGGCCGGTGAGGTTGTGCTGAGCAGCTTGCACGGCATGAGCTCTGGCCACGCGCTAGCCCCCGATCAGACGGTTTGGCTTAAGCTTCACGCCTAAACCAAACCGCCGTCGCCCCCGGTGCGCCCCCAATTTTGATTGCCCATGCCCGCGCCTATGCCTGCGCCCGGGCCTGTGCCTGTGCCTGCGCCTGTGCCCATGCCCGGGCCTGTGCCTATGCCTGTGCCTGCGCCTGGGCCTGGGCAAATTTTGTGACCTTAGGCAGGGTTTTTGTTCAACCCGAGCTAGTCGAGAGACATGCGTTGGCGATATTTTGAAGTTGATGGCACGCCGACCCAAAAGATGCTGGCGGCAAAGAGCGGAATACCGACAACCGTGACTAGAGTTTGCCAAGGCGGAATGATTAGGCTGCTACCCGTGGTTGAATACACCACCGATGGCACGACCGCCCAAGCAAAGAAATAGCCGACTGTAGCCCCAAGCACGGTGCCCAAGAGCGTCAGAATCAGTGCTTGGCTGCCAACCACTGAAGCCCTGAATCGCTTTGGTGCGCCGATTGACCCGAGTGTTGATTGATCAGCTCGACTCTCAATTTGAGCCAGACCCAAAGCGATGCCAGTTGAAGCGAGCACAAAGAACGCGATGCCCAGAGTGAACCACCAAATAATAGATTGCACGTCGGTGCCAAAGCCTTGCTCGAGAGTGTAGCCGTAGCCGAATGATTGGCTAAGACTGTCTTGCTGCGCCGTAGATAGCGGATGAGCAAAATTAGCAATCAGCAAAGCCGGGCTAAAGTCAATGCCGAGTGATTTGGCTGTTTGCGGTGAGATCATCATCGTTGGTCTTTGAACCGGGGTTTGCACTAGCGTGGCGTCGAGTTTGACGACCCGACTCGGGTGTTTAAGGTCATAAGGTTTGCCGGCTTTGTCGAGCAACGGTTTGCCATCAAAGTCGGCTAGTGGCATGCCAAAAATCAGTTGAGAGAAATAAGACGGATACCACTTGAGAACGGCCTTGCCGCCGACGAGGAATCCCTGATGAAATACCACGGCCCCACCACTGGCGAGATTTTTTTCAGCCGCAGGTTCGATTCGCCCACCTAACAGCACCCTAAGGTCTGCTGGGGTGCCGACCAAGAAGGTATCCGCCGAGTCGGTCAACTGGTCGCATCGCGCATATCGGGGTTCGGCATCCATTTTGTGGGTAGCGTCGTATCGCCCCGCGTCTTGCAGTGCCTGATATTTGTCGTGCATCGGGCTGCCATCAAAGTATGGGCAGTAGTAGTTAGCATCGCGCATCAAATAGGGTTGTTGACCTTCGGCGCCAACAATCGGGGTGCCGTTTTTATCAATGGCGTAGGCCGGCGAGTATTCTTGGTGCCGGTTTAGCGCCGCTATCGAATTGGTTTCGGCCACTGTTTTGATTGTGGCGATTTTTTGCTGCAGCAGTCTTGTGGCCGCCGCTATGCGTTGCTGACGCTGTGCAACGTTGTGCACCTTGTCACCAAAGTCAGGCCATGAGTCCATCACAAGTTGGTTGGCTTCAGCTTGGGGTTGATAGCTGATGCGAGCTTGCTCAAGCGTTGAAAACACGATTCCCATAAGACTTGCCCCCACAAAGCTGGTAGCCAACACCGAGGCGATCACGGCAGTGTAGCGTTTGCGGTTATAGATGAGGTCGTTCGTCGCGTAGTTGGTCACTGTGTTGATTCTTCTAAAAATCGCTCTGGCGAAAACCAAAAGCCAAGACGAAGCCATAAGTAGGCCGATAACAATCACAACTGACGCCAGGCCAACGCCTACCAATAGCGGGCCGGTGAGGCTATCGCGACTCGAAGACATTTCGCCAGCTTCAATTTTGTCGTGTATGTAGGTTCTAGCCCAGGCGCAAACCAGCGCAGCAGCAACACCAATTCCAGCGACAATCAGGCCACCATAGCCTGCGCTCTTTTTGACTTTTGCATTGCGACGAACTCCTCTAAGGGTGTTCAGAACATCAACTTTGGCGGCGGCGAAAGCGGGAATAACGCTGACGATTGCACCGATGACTGCGCCTGAAAGCACGATAAGTGAGAGCAAAGCGAATGGTGGGTGAAAGCCCGGATAACTGACCCGTGAACCGTCGGCAAAGACTGGAACCAGCAGTGTCGCCCCTGTGGTGCCAAGTATCACACCCAACAAACCACCCAAAGATCCCAGCACCAATCCGTTGGCAATGGTCATGAATCTGAGCATTGAAGCTTGGGCGCCAAGTGAAGAAATAACGGCGAGAGTGCGGGCTTGACGTCGAGCGCCGAACGAGAATGCTGAACCGGCAAGAACAGCCACCGGAAGCAACACTATTGGCACGAGCAACAGCATTGAAAGCAAAACGGCAATTGGAGGCACCCCTGAAGAGTTTGGGTTGCCGTATGCGCTGTTATAGAGAGGCACCTCAGAGTCTTGAGGTGGGTGAATAACCACGGTTCGTGACAAAACACCAAAGCCCTTTTGGTTCAATTTAACGATTTCGGGCCACGTGATCGGTTTTGAACCAACAGCATAATAAGAGCCGCCGGTTAGAGACTTTATGCCGGTAATTACGCTCGGCAAACTGTAAAGAACCGAAACTTTGCTGCTTGCCCAAGAAGCTTCGAGCGTGCCAACAACTGTGAGTTTTTTGCCGGTGGCGATAACAGTAATTTTGTCACCGATTTTGGCGCCAATTCGCTCGAGGGCGGCGGCATTTGCCATAACTTCTGTATTGTCTTTAGGGGTTCGACCGGTGATGCCAAAATAGCGACCTTCAAGCTGAGGTGCCCAGACTTGGCCTTCAACAATGCTAAGAGAGCCTTGACCCGTCGCCGTTTTAATGTCTGCCTGGCTTCGAAGCTCGGTGATCCACTGATAACCGGTAATTACCTTGCGCGGGTCTAAAATCTCGCCGCCAGTGGGCGATTCGCTCATCGCGCCGCCATCAGAGTCAAGGTAATAAGCAAATCGCTCGAGCGGCTTTTGATAGTTTTTGGCGCTTGGTGGCAGCTCTGCAGTTATCGCCGCCTGGGTTTGCCCCAACTCGTATCTAGTAGTTTCGTCAGGGGTTGCTTTTGTGCTTTCGTATGTAGTCAGGCCTAAAGCCCCAACCGCCACAGGCATGGCGATGACCAGCACAATGAGCAACGACTGAAGTGGGTTACGGCGCACGTTGCGACGCGCAATGGTTAGCGCAAGCAAGCGGCTGTTTAGGCCAGCTATAAATCGATTAGCCACGGTCTGCCGCCTCTGAGTTCGAGGTGCCGACGTTGATGTCGCCAAGAATCTCGTTGGCATCGCGCATGGTGCGAGCTTCGTCAACAATTTGCCCGTCGCGAATAATCAGAATGCGGTCAGCCCAGGCAGCGTTTTTTGCGTCGTGAGTGACCAGAATGCCGCCGGCACCTGCGTCGATGCGAGTGCGCAGGGCGCGAATCACGTTTTCACCCATGCGTGAGTCAAGAGCGCCGGTTGGCTCATCGGCAAGAATTACACGTCTGCTGCCCACAATGCTTCGAGCGATTGCCACACGCTGACGCTGACCGCCAGAGATCTCGTCGGGGAATCTTTTTGCAAGCTCAGCGATGCTCATGTTCTCAAGCGCCTCGAGCGCTGCTTTGCGAGCGGCGGCCCGGCTAATGCCATCAAGCTCTAGTGGCAATGCCACGTTCTCAATTGCGGTGAGCGCCGGAATCAGGTTGAAGTCTTGAAACACGTATCCGATGGTTTGGCGTCGCAGACGAGCAATCTCAGCAGCGGGCGAGCCATACAGGTCGACGCCAGTCACAATAGCTTCGCCCGAGTTTGGCTTTTCTAGACCGCCGGCTATCGAAAGCAAGGTTGACTTGCCCGACCCAGAGGCTCCCATGATTGCAACGAGCTCGCCCTCGGCAACATCGAGGTTGACACCTTTGAGTGCCTCAACCTGGTTGTCGCCGGCCCCATAGGTTTTGCGAATGCCGTTTAGCGTAATTAACAGTTCTGACATTAGATTCCCCGAGTTTCTTGTTAGTTGGTTTTTGCTGGTCGGCCACGGCGGGCTGGGTTGGTTTCGATAGATTGTTGGGTTTCAAGACCGCGTGCTGCGGCACGCCCCAAAAGGCCTTCAACGTGGTCGAGCCAGCGCAGTTCGGCTTCGGTGGCAAAAATCTGTGAGTCGATCACCAGCACCCAAGCGAGGTCTTTCGCTGCAGCAACATCTGTGTTCTTTTTGGCAGTGGTGAGAAGTTGCAGGTTTTTGAGTGCCGCAACGCGCTGCACATTGACGATGCGTTCAGCGTTGACACCGGGCAGAGTCACAGCTAGGGCAAGCTTCATAGCCAACTCATCGCGCGACTGTGGCGCACGTTCGACGGGGCTGTTCAACCAGCTGTTGGCTTCGATTTTGCCGGCGTCGGTGATGCTGTAACGAATTTGGCCGTCGCCGTTTGACTCGCCAGCCTCAACGAGGCCATCGCGTTCGAGGCGATCGAGGGTGCTATAGATCTGCCCAACGTTGATCTGCCAGACGTCGCCGGTGCGGCTTTCGATCTCGTGGCGCAGTTGATAACCGTGGCAATCGCCGAGGCTCAGAATGGCCAACATGCTGTGTTTTAAACTCATGAGCCTATTTATGCATACTCAGTATGCAAATTGCAAATTGCGTTGGGTAGTACCACTTAACAACAAGCCGAGCACGGTGCCGAGAATGTAGCCCTGGCACACTTGAGCTCAGAAGGCTAGGTGTTCAATTCGTTGCCGTGTTGAGATCGGCAAACAGGAGTTTAGGGCCTTAGGCCATAAAGATCAGAGGCGGCCCAATTCACTAGCCTCAGCTCTTTTACCTTGCTGTAATGCTTGGTGTTGTTTGTAACGAGTGCCAAATTGAGCGACAAAGCGTGTGCGGCAATCAACGTGTCATAGTGACCAATTGGAGTGCCAGCCGAGCTAAGTTTTGCAAGCAACCGACCGGCCTCCAGTGCGTCATGGCCACTGAACTCTGCAACCTTTACGTCGCGAAGAAAATCGGTTATTGCTGCCTCAACCTTTTTGCTTTGGGTATGAAAAAGCCCGTTGCTTAACTCGAGGTAGGTAATGCTCGAAATACACCAGTCGTCTACCTCTCGCATCGCATTGGCCACAACCTCTGAAACTCCACGAATGAAGTAACTCGCAATGTCAGTGTCTAAGAGGTATTTCATTTCATATCTGCCAGCCGCTGCATTGACGGACGATTTTGCACGTCTTGGCGGTCTCGATCTATATCCCATTCAGAGTCTGAAATCACGCCTTGAGTTTCGTGCAAGGCCAACAACCTTGAAAAGGGTCGGGGGTTGCTCTTTGAAATGACGATTTCGCCCGCCTCGTCATCGAGGCTCAAATAAACGACTTGTGCATCCAATTTGAACGATGCCGGAATGCGTATTGCGTTGCTTCCGCCGTTTTTGAATACTTTGGCTTCGATAACACTTTTCACTCAAACCTCCTTGTATAGACCATAAGTATAGACACAATGTAAAGATAGATTGCAAGTAATTTCAATTCGCTGTGCGTTCAAAAGAAAAGTGGCCGCCAGAAAACTGACGGCCACTTTTGAGAGTGCTACTGACTACCAGACGATAGTTACTTCTACGCGTCGAGCAGTTGGGTTGTTTTCTTTTGCAATGCCTTTTGAGCTGACCTTGTAGGTCGCCTTCACGCCGCTTTGCGATAGATAGTTTGCAATGTTGCGCGCACGCTGCAAGCTGAGGCGAAGGTCATAGCTTGTGTCAGCGGTTCGCTTAACAAAACCGGTAACAGTCACCTCGACACCCACTTTTGAAGTCACCTTTTTGCTAAGGGCCTTCAGGTCGGCAATTGTTGTGGCACGAAGCTTGTGTGAGTCACCGTCGAAATAGAAGGTGCCCGATAGCTTGTGCTTTGCCGCAACTGGCTTTGCTTTCACCTGCAACACGCCATCACGATAGCTCGCTGTGCGATAGCCAGCTTTTGCAGTGAAGGTGCAGTGAATCACATAGGGGCTCTTGGCAGCCTTTAGGTCAGCTGCAACTAGTTGATTAGCGAATGCAACATCACCGCGCTCATAGACGCCACAGGCAAGGCCGTCAATGTGGGCAGTTTCATTGGTTGTGAAAGTTGGCAATGCTGAGCCTTCAACGATTGACTTGTTGTCGGCGACGACGTTGATGTCTACTAATGGAATAGCTTCCCATAGCGCGTCACAAGTGGCGTCGGCTGCTGGGGTGTATTCCTGGCCAGCTGCGATTTCTACATCTGAGATTCCGTCGGTGCAAGCCCATCCAGCAAACTGGTCGCCAGCCGGAGCCACCATCGAACCAACACCAGGCATTGATAGCACTGGGCTGTTTTCGGTTGCTGGGGCAATGCCCGAACCAGCGCCAACGTTGAACGTCACGGTGTGAATGAGTTCCCAATCAGCTGAACACTGAGTTGCCGCCGCTGGGGTCAGTGACTGACCAGGTGCAAACTTGCCGCCAGGCACGCAGTTCCAGCCAGCAAACGCATGGCCCGCTGGGGCGACCAAACCGCCCTGGCCTGGCAGTGTCGTTTCACCTGTGGTTGAGTTTGGAGCAGCGCCTGAGCCAGTGCCAGCGTCGAAGTTCACAGCATAGCCAGTCCAAACCGGCAAACAGTGCGTGTTAGCGGTCGGCGTGAACAAAGTGGCTGGCTGATAGACGTTGCCCGGAGGGGTGCAGGTGTAACCATCAAAGAACTTGCCTGCCGGCGCGGTCATGCCCGAACCATCTGGCATTTCGATAACGCCGGTCATCTTGGCGTGAGCCGTGCCGGTTCCGCCATTTAGACCAAAGGTGATCTCATATGGCGTCCACTGAGCTGCACAGGTTGTTGCAGTTGCAACAGTTAGTGCAGCACCAGCAGCTTTAGCGAGAGTATTGGTGCCGTCGTTGCACAACCAGCCCGAGAAAGCACCGTGGCCAGCAGGTGGTGTCATGCCTGTTCCATCTGGCAAAGACGCGATGTTACCAGCCGAAACAGTTGGCGGTGTTCCTGAACCGGCGCCAGCGTTGAAGGTCGCTGTGTGAACAAAGTTCCAGGTTGCAGAACAGTTCGTCGCTGCCGTTGGGGTCAATGTTTCCCCTTGGGCGAAGTATCCACCTGGGGTGCACTCCCAACCACCGAATACGTGGCTCGCTGGCGCAATCATGTTGCCAACGCCAGGCAAGGTGATGACGCCCGAAGTTGAGCTTGGTGCAGTGCCCGAACCAGCGCCTGTGTCAAAAGTCACAACGTATGGCGTCCATACTGGCAGACAGTTGGTGTTTGCAGTCGGCGTGAAAGCTGCGCCAGCCTGAATCACTGTGCCTGGAGGGGTGCAGGTGAAACCGTCGAAGAACTTGCCGTCTGGGGCAACCATGCCCGAGCCGTCTGGCATGGTGATAACGCCCGACATGTCAGCGTGCGCTGTGCCTGAGCCACCGTTTAGACCGAAGGTAACAACGTATGGCGTCCATTGAGCGGCACAGGTAGTCGGCGCGGTAACTGTCAGCGAGCTAGCTGCTGCGGCATCAAAAGTGCTGGTGCCGTCGTTGCATGACCAACCCGAGAAAGCACCGTGGCCGGCAGGAGGGGTCATGCCAGTGCCGTCAGGCATCGAGGCTACGTCGCCAGCTGGCACAGTCGGAGCAGTGCCCGAGCCGGCGCCAGCGGTGAAGGTCACGCCCGGAGTTGAGTTGATCTCAAAAGTAATCTCTTGTTGGGCGCCGTTGTAATTTATGTCACCCGCTGTGATAGCAACCACACTGCATGTTCCAGTAGTTGACGTATAAGTGATTGCACCCGTCGCCGAGTCAACAGTGCAGTCAGATGTGCCACCTGATTTTACGTAGCGAATCCGAGTGCCGCCACTGTCTGTTGCAGGTGTTACACCAAGGTTGGTTTGAGGGCCAGCTGGCAAAGTTTTGACTGGGTCCCACGTAAGCGTTTGGGGCAAATTGAATGCAAGAAGGTGCATCGTTGCGTTGCCCGGAGTTATTTGATATGGATGGTTCGGTTCATTGTAAAGAATGTTGAAACCAGTCACAAACAGGTTTAGGCCTGCTCGAATTTTGGCCCTATCTGCCACCGAAGGAAAGTTAATCTTGCCAATGGGAACATGGACCTCAGTTAGCGTGTCGTTGAAGCTGGTGTCCGTGGCGCTTCGCCATGAAATCTTCACGGTGCTGGCGAACAAATCTGTGCTGTGAAGATAGAACGGAAAAGTGTATGGGGTCAACTTTTGGCCTGTTAAGAGGTCATCAAAATTTTGAGAAATGACCGACACTGATACGGTGTAAGGGTTGCCTGCAGGCTGAGTTGTTGTTACTGTTAGACCGCCGCCACAGTCAAAAACACCTGATGTATCAGTGCAAGCCCCTGAAACAACACCAGCACCAAAAGTCGCGTAGTAATACTGGTTCTCGATGTCGATACCTTTTGAAAAGCTGGATGACGAGTGATAAGGATCGGTAAACGGGTCTGGTTTAAATGCCCAGTCCCACGGCACAGGGTTGGTCACTTCTGTTGGGTCAAAACGACCGACGTCAACTTTGACTTGGCCCTGGCTCCAGCTACCATAGGGCGTCCAAGAGCCCCACGTCAGTGCATTCGCCGGGGCAGCGGTCGCGACGATGCCACTGAGCGCGAGCACCGATGAAAGCAAAATGCCAAGCATTGCTTTGCGTGGCTTTTTGGCCATGAAAAATTTGATTAGATTTTTGCGCATTTTCGCAAACTCCTTATTAGTGTCTACGCCCTGCCCGCGACTCAAGAAAGCCCCAAACATTTCTTCGGCAACCAAATAGTACTGAACCAGCAGGCGTGCCCAGGTCTGGTTAAGTCTGAACCTGTTCTAAGAGACAGGGTTAACCCAACATCTGATCGAATCGCGCACAAAAGTTGCTCGCTGAACGCCTCTGAAGTTCGTTGCAAAGCGATCGTCGTCGGCAAAGGCCTCTTTGACCAAGCGCTGTTCAACCTCACCCTGAGATTTAGTGCGATCGAGAGCGTCGAACATTTTGATTTGCATATTCGAATGCTGCAAGTTGACCCCGCACGAAAATAAAGAAAGCTTCAAGCCCGAGTGGCGAAATCAAAGAAGCACCGCGAAAAAACTTGAGAGTTTGAATAGCCAGTCGCGAGCAAGTGACACCGAACCTAGCCAAACGAAAAATGCCCACCGTGTTGGTGAGCATTTTCGTTTTGTGGCTAGTGAGGGATTCGAACCCCCGAAGGCTGAGCCAGCCGAGTTACAGTCGGATCCCTTTGGCCGCTTGGGTAACTAGCCGTATGAGTGTTTGTTCAACAATCAACTTTTCAAGAATACCCGAAAAATGCACTCGGCGCTAATCGTTGCCAAAATGTAAGCCCTTGCGATTGTGGTTGATTGAGCGATTCGGCTAGATTTGTAAAGCGTTTTACAAAAATTGTAAAAATTACAGGATTTCTTATGGCTGGCATTGAAGATGTTGCAAGGCTTGCAGGCGTTAGCACTGCAACGGTTTCACGTGCACTGAGTGGCAAGAACAGTGTTTCTGCGAAGGCGAAGGCTAAAGTTGAGGCCGCTGCTCGAGAGCTGAATTACACGGCTTCTGCAAGCGCCTACACTTTGGCTACGGGTCGCACCCGAAACGTGGGTGTGGTGTTGCCTTTCGTTGACCGCTGGTTCTTTTCGGCAATGCTCGAAGGCATCGAAACTGAGCTGATCGATCACGGCTATGACCTAACCCTCTATAACTTGAGTGGTGGGCCTGAACAGCGTCGCAAAATCTTTTTTGAGTTTCTAAACCGCAAACGCGTCGACGCATTTATCACCATCGCGGTGAAACCCAGCGAAGATGAGCTGCAGCAGTTGGCAATAGCGGGGATTCCCATTCTTGGCTTAGGCGGCCCGGTTTCTGGCGCTCGCACCATTTCGGTTGACGAGGTTGGCGCAGGTCACCTGGCCACCGAACACTTGATTTCTCTAGGTCACACCAAGATTGGAAACATTTCGGGCACGCCTGCGAGCGAAATGGAATTTCACCAGCCAAACCTTCGACGCCAAGGTTACCTTGATGCGCTAAAAGCCGCCGGCCTCACAGCTCGCCCAAGCTGGTTAGCCGAAGCTGACTTCACCATAGCTGGTGCCTACCATGCCACTAAGCAGCTGCTTGGCGACCCTAGAAATGCGCCGACCGCTTTATTTATTGCTAGCGATGAGATGGCTTTTGGCGCAATCATGGCAGCTAAAGACCTTGGTTTGCGCGTGCCCCAAGACGTTTCGATTATTGGCATGGATAACCACGACATGTCAGAGTTTTTTGGTCTCAGCACCATCAACCAACATGTGCGAACCCAAGGCGTCAACGCGGCTAAAACGGTAATCGATTTGGTTGAGAACCTTGACGACAACCAACCGGTGAACATTGAACAAAACCTTGAATGGCACACTGAGTTGATTGTGCGCTCAAGCACTGCTCGACCGGCTCGCAACTAACGGCAAGCTAAACTAGGCACATGGCTGATTCATCATTTGACATTGTTTCTAAAGTTGACAAACAAGAGGCTGAGAACGCCCTAAATCAAGCTGCTAAAGAAATCGAACAGCGCTATGACTTTAAGGGTGTTGGCGCTTCGATTGAGTGGAGCGGCGAGAAGGTGCTGATGAAGGCATCAACAGACGACCGTGTTAAGGCTGTGCTTGAGGTGTTTGAGCAGAAGCTCGTAAAGCGTGGCATCTCAATCAAGAGCCTCGATGCCGGCGAACCTTTCATCTCGGGCAAAGAAAGCCGCATCGAAGCCAAGCTAAAGCAAGGCATCGAGCAAGATCAGGCTAAAAAGATTTCAAAAATCATTCGCGACGAAGGCCCAAAAACTGTTAAGTCGCAGATTCAAGGCGATGAGCTGCGTGTAACCAGCAAGAGCCGCGACGACCTTCAAGAGGTTATTGCTTTGCTTCGCAGCTCAAACCTTGACATCGACCTGCAGTTTGTAAACTTTCGCTAGAAATCGCGCACGGCCGCAAGGCAAAACCAACTTAGAAAAAATGGTGCACACCGCAAGGTGCGCACCATTTTTTGAACCTAATTTGAGCGGTCGACAACTGCCTCGGCAAATAGCTCGAGCGCAGTTTTAACTGAGCTTTTAGGCATCGATGCCAATGCCTCGATTGCCTCGTTAGCCCAACGCTTTGCCTCTTGATAAGCGGCCTCAGTAACCTCGTGGTCGCGCAATTTGTCGACCACAAGTTGAAGTTGTTCGTCGCCCGAAAGGTCGCCGTCGATCAGCGCAAGCAGCTCGGCTGCAGCGGCATCGCTCTTGGCTCTTTCGCGAAGCAAAAGCACCGGCAGCGTTGGCACGCCAGCGCGCAAGTCGGTGCCTGGAGTTTTGCCCGATGCGCCGCTGCGGTCTTGAAGGTCGATCACGTCGTCAATGAGCTGAAAAGCCACACCAATTTTTTCGCCGAAAATTCTTAGCGGCTCAAGATAGTCTTCGGGGGCGCCCGAAAACATTAGGCCCAGCTGTGCCGATGCCGCAATCAGAGAACCGGTTTTGTCGGCCAAAACTTGAATGTAGTGGTCGATGACATTTTCGCCCTCGGCAGGGCCAACAGTTTCGTGAAGCTGACCGATGCAGAGGCGCTCAAAAGTATCAGCCTGCAAGGTTAACGCACGTTCGCCCAGGCGACTAACCAGTTGCGATGCGCGAGCCAAGAGCAAGTCACCGGTCAAAATGGCAACGCTGTTGCCCCACACTTCGTGAGCGGTTGGCACGCCGCGGCGGGTAGGCGCTTCATCCATGACGTCATCGTGATAAAGAGTTGCTAAGTGGGTGAGCTCAACCACAACAGCTGATTCTTGCACGCCAAAACGGCTTGGGTCGCCCAGCTGAGCCGCGAGCAAAACCAGGGTTGGGCGCAGGCGCTTGCCACCGGCCTCAGCCAAGTGACGCGAAGTTGCGTTAGCAATTGGGTCGGTGTGTGACACGGCTGCGATAAGTGCCGTTTCAACCTCAGCCAAGCCAGCTTTGACCGAGTTGATGAGCTTGAGGTCGGTGACTCGTCGCAGCTGCTTTGGCAGTGAAATTTCTGGCATTAGTTTGCTGCGTCTTTCTTGGCCTGAGCCTTTTCGGCGATGTGCAAGGCAACCACGCCGAAGCTCAAGTTGCGCACCGTGACGTTTTGCCAGCCAGCTTCAGCCACCAGAGCAGCCAACGACTCTTGACTGTGCCAAGCCTCGATCGACTCTGACAGGTAGCTATAAGCCTCTGGGGTTTTGCTGCTCAAGCCCGAAATGGTCGGCAGAAGTTTGGTCAGATAAAAACGGTAGAGCGGGCGCAAAATCGGGTTGGTGACTTTGCTGAACTCGCAGATCACAAGCTTGCCGCCCGGCTTGGTAACACGAAGCATTTCGCGAACAGCCTGTGCGGTGTCAACCACGTTGCGAAGGCCGAAAGAAATCGTGACGGTGTCAAACTCGTTGTCGCCAAAAGGCAGCTTGGTTGCATCGGCAAAAACAAACTCGAGCTGAGGGCGTTTTTTGCGGCCGGCGGCCAACATGCCCTCAGAAAAATCGGCGGCGATTACGCGCACACCGGGCTTGGCATAAACGACACTTGAAACACCTGTGCCAGCAGCCAAATCGAGAATGGTTTGACCACATTTAGGGTCAACTGCCTTGAGGGCTGCACGGCGCCAAATAAGGTCTTGACCTGCCGACAACCAGGTGTTGGTCACATCGTAGGTTGGTGCCACCGCATCAAACATTGCGGCGACTTCGGCTGGCTTTTTGGCCAAATCAGCTTTGCTCACCCATCAAGTCTAACTCGGTTAAAACCGCTTGAGCTATGAGCGATATTCGAAGTCAAAGCCCTCTGAGCGACGCGAGCGGATGCCGCGATAAACGCCCCAAGACAGCATTAGGGCCACCCCGGCAACCAATACCAAAATGCCGAAACCTGCGATTTCAAAGAACTGGTCGGCAGGGGTTTTTAGGGTGGCTGCTGACACCAATCGAATCGGGTCGTTGGCTGTTGGGTCGGCAGCCTTAACAAACTTTGAGTCACTTGAGCTGGTTGAACTGTTTGAGCCGTTCGAAAGCGGCGAAACCACGTAGGTGATTTGGTTGTCACCGCCAGCATCGGTTGCGCCTGAGGCATCGCCAGATTGTGAACTCAAAGTTTGCGGTTGCAAACCGGTTTGCGTCAACGGCGTGATTTGGGTTGTTGCGGGCTTTTTATAAAACTTTTTGCCGCCCGTGCCAGCACCCGAGGTAACAGCGTTTGGGTCTGCACTTGTTGGCGGTGCCGTGGTTGATGACGCATTGTTTGAACCAGCAGAGCCTGAGCCTGTGCCCGAAGCGCCTGTGCCTGAAGCGCCCGAGCCAGAAGACCCTGTGCCTGAGGTGCCCGAGCCTGTGCCTGCGCCCTCGGTGTCTTGCGATACTTTGTCGTTTGGGGTGGCTGGTCTGATGATTAGAGGCGGCAGCTGCAACTGGCCGTCAGTTTTGTTTGCTTTGGCATCTTTAGCCGCCTGTTTGGCTGCCTCGCGTGCCTTTTCGGCAACCTGTTTGGCAGCCTCACGAGCTTTTTCGGCAGCCTGCTTGGCAGCTTCACGAGCTTTTTCGGCAGCCTGCTTGGCAGCTTCGCTCTGATCACTGCTGGCTGGCGAAGGGGTGGGGTCTTCGGCTCGGGCACTGTTGCTGGCTATTTCGAGAGTGGCCGCAGCAGCTGGGGTGTCAGCTAAAGCTGGTGCCGCCAAAACCGTGAGTGGTGCCGTGATAACCAAGATTGCTGATGCAAGCTTGAGCGCGCGAATTGCGACCATGCTTGCCTAACTTTCTTGCTCGTTCAAAACAACTTTTTCTAAACAAAAAGCTCGCTTAGAATTCATACAAGAATAAGCTCGCATTCGGCTGTGCTTCAAGTTGCCGAATGACACTCACAGACAATGCACAGTTTGGTCGTCACGTTGGCACAGCACCACGAAACACCTCTGGTTTCGACCACAGTTGCACTCGAACTTGACCTGCCGTTTGAGCAACTGATTGAGCGGGCACCGCAGTCGCAAATCTTGTCGTTTGTGCGAGGCGGCTCAGGCATTATTGGTTTTGGCGAATCCCTTCGCCTAACCGCTCGCGGCCCCAACCGCATTGCAGAGTTAGCCGAGGCTTGGCGCAACCTGGTTGGCCGTTCGTCGATTTCAAACTCGTTGGCTTGGCCGGGCACCGGTCTTGTTGCTTTCGGCTCAATCGCTTTTGCCGACGAGTCTGAAACCGAGAGCATTTTGATTGTGCCAAAACTTCTTTTAGGCAGTCACGATGGCAACGCTTGGTTGACAGAAAATCTGGCTCATGATGGCACCTCGATTGCAGAAAAATGGCAAGAGATTTTCACCCCTTTGGTGCGTGCGCCCGAAACACACGACGTGGTTTTGCAAGCCGGCCAGATTAGCTCTGAACAATTTGCAGCCAACGTTGAAACAGCGCTGAAAACTTTTGAAAATGGCGAGTTGCAAAAAGTGGTTTTGGCGCGCGATGTGGTTGCACAGTTGCCGAGCAGCTTTGACCTGAAACGCGTTTTGAACAACTTGAACGACCGCTACCAAACCTGCTGGATCTATAGCGTTGACGGCACGATTGGAGCTTCACCTGAGCTTTTGGTGCGTGTTTCGCACGGGCAAGTTTCGGCGCGAGTGCTGGCTGGCACCGCTGGCCGAGGCACCGACCCGGGCATCGACCGCGCCATCGCTGCGGCGCTGGCAGATTCTGCAAAAAATGTTGCAGAACACGAATTTGCTGTGAAATCTTTAGTTGACGCTCTGCAACCTTTTTGCAGCCACGTCGATGCCGACAGCAAACCTTTTAGTTTGGCATTGCCAAACCTGTGGCACCTTGCCAGCGATGTGCACGGCGTGCTCAAAACCGGCGCTTCGTCGCTTGACATTGCAGCCGCTCTTCACCCAACTGCTGCCGTGGCAGGAACCCCTCGAAAGCTCGCGCTCGACTTTATTGCCCGAGTTGAGGGCGTTGACCGCGGGCGCTATGCGGCGCCGGTTGGCTGGATCTCTGCTGATGGTGATGGCGAATGGGCGATTGCACTGCGCGGCGGTCAGGTTTCAACCCAAGCTGATGCCGAGGGTCAGAACCCTAGGGTTTCGTTGCGAGCTTTCGCTGGTTGCGGCGTGGTGGCTGGTTCAACTGCGGCTGCAGAGCTTGCCGAGACTCGTCTTAAGTTTGCGCCGATTCGCGACGCGCTGGGTTAGCGGTTTTAGCCCGCCGCCCTGCGGTTTGGTCTCTGAGCTAGAGCTTTAGCGCAGGTCTATTTCGATGATGATTCGCCCCTGTGAAGCCAGAGCAGTGCGCAGGTCGTTGAGGTTTGAAACTAGCGTATGCGCCCAACCGTAGGCGCCTGCCAAACCCCAGATGTCTACTTTTTGGGGTGTGCGAAACAGTCGATCAAAATCTGTGGCTTCGAGTTGGGCGGCCATTTCGAGTGACTCAAAGATTGAGCCACCACCGTCGTTCACAACGATCACCTGCAGGTTGCGGGCTTGAGAGCCTAGGGCATCGCCGGCAAGTGAACCGGCGTCGTGCAAAAGGGTGAGGTCGCCTAGCAGCACTCGAGTTATGCCTTCGGGGTTGTGCAGTGCAATGCCGGCGGCTGTGGCTATGGTTCCGTCGATGCCCGCTAGACCACGGTTGGCAAAAATGCGAATAGCTTTGGCCGGTGCCATTGCGTCGGCCTCGCGAATCATGCGGCTTGCACCGAGCACAAGGTCGTCTTCGCCGGTGGTTGCAGCCCAAACCTCACGAACGATGTTGGCGCGGTTTAGCGCACCAGCGGCTTCACCTGAAACCACCGAGGCATCGGCTAGACGCCATTTTGCCAACCACTCAAAATCAACTTCGTCATCAAAAACCAATTCGTCAACTTGAGCTATGGCGCGTCGCGTGACGTCAAAGTGACCCATGGTTTGGCTGCGCACGACCACAACTTCAACGTCTGGGCGGCGAAGCAGCGCGAGCGCAGCGCGGCCAAGCGTTGGCTTGCCAAAGACGACCACGCGGCCGATTTCGCCGACCACGGGCGCCGGTTCGGCGAGCAGCGCGCGATAGTGCACAACGGCGTTTGAGCCATAGCGTGCGCCCGAAGATGGCTCAGCAAGCAGCGGCAGGCCGTAGCTCTCGGCAAACTCAACGGCGGGTTCACCGGCGCCGGCACCAGCCAAAACAATAGTTGGCACTGACGCGCTTAAGACTGCAAAGCGCGGTGCGGTCGAAACCTTCTCAGGCAAAGCAACTGACACTTTGAGGTTCGCCGCATTTGGTGCGATTGCAGAAAGCGGTTCGCGAAACGCCAAGTTAAGTTGCACCGGGCCAGGTCGCAAAAGTTCGTCGCTCGCCCCCGCCGCGTTTTGTGGCGTTGTTGGCGCCCATCCGAGTGCTATTGAAACTGCCTGAGCCGCCAAATCGCTAACCTTGCGCAAACCCGCTTCGGTGGTGTCGGCAGCGGTCGGCGCTGGCACATCAAAACATTCGCGCACCGCAGAACCAAAAATGCCCACCTGCTCAGTGGTCTGATTTGCACCGACGCCGCGCAGTTCGGCAGGGCGGTCAGCTGTGAGCAAAATCATCGGCACACCAGAGTGTGAAGCTTCTAAAACACTGGGATGCAAGTTAGCCACCGCAGTGCCCGAAGTAGTGATGACGATTGCCGGCTCACCTGAACCTAGCGCGCTGCCGAGGGCGTGAAAGCCGAGCGAACGTTCGTCGAGGTGCACGTGCAGGTCGATGCGACCGTCGGCTGCCAGCTGGCCAGCAGCAATGGCTAGAGCCTGTGATCGGGCACCCGGTGCTAAAAAGACTTGGCGCACCCCAAGCTTTGCAAAGCTGGCCAAGATCTGGGCAGCAAAGAGTTGTGCGGGGCTGGTTTCTGAGTCGTGGGCGTTGTTGCTTGCGCCGAGGTTTTGCGGGGTCACTGCGGGGTGCCCGGCTCGGTTGGTTTCGAGTCGCCCGGCTCGTCGCTCTCAGGTGAAGCGGGCTTTTCGCCCTCACCTTGAGGTTCGCCTGAAGATTGGCGCTTTAGCAGCTCGTCAAGCTCGCGCAAAAATTCGGGGTCATCGTCGGGGGCAACCGGGCCTTTGCGGGGTTTTGTTTCTTCGCGATATTTGAAATCGGCAGGTAGGTTGGGGGCTACATAATCTTCGTTGCCGATGCCTAGAAAGGTTTTGAGATAGTAGCCAAAACCGCGACTGTCGCGCTTTGGTCGCGCAGTTGGGGCTGCTGCTGGGCGATAAGTTGCACTGCCGGCAATCGGTCGGCCATAAACCAGATAGGCGATTGGGCCGATCACGGGCACAACGAGGCACACTAAAACCCACGCCCATTTGGGTAGGTTTCGCACCTGGGTTTTGTCGGCGCTGGCAGCAAAAACCACCACAAAAACTTCGAATACTGTGGCGGCAATCACCGCCAAAAGAACCATACGCATGGTTTAACTCTATGCCAGCAAAAAACTTAGACTTGAGGTTATGAAAAACGCTTGGGCAAACTACCTTTTTATTCGCATCGGCCTCTTCGTTGGCATCTTGGTGATTTTGCTGCTGCTTAACGTTGAGCAGTTTGCCGCAGCTATTTTGGCCGCTGTGCTTTCACTTGCGATCTCTTTGCTGTTCTTTAACCGTCAACGCAATGCAGTGTCTGAAGCTGTTTATCGCGCGGTCGAGAAGCGCAAAAATCTTGGTGAGACCGATGCCGACAGCGATCATGAGAACGCTGTGCTAGACAACGCGGATGCCCCCAAGGGCGACGCCTAACCTTTTCGAAAACGGCGGGCTTTCACGACTGCCTATTTGGTAGATTCGGCTTCGTATCTCAAAATATCGCCAGGTTGACAATCTAAGGCTTTACATAGAGCTTCGAGGGTTGAAAAGCGAATCGCTTTGCCTCGGTTGCTTTTTAGCACGAATAAGTTCGCCTGAGTTATGCCAATTTGGTCTGCGAGCTGTGACACAGTTAGCCCTCGCGCTTGGCGTAGCGATTCAAAGTCGACAACGATTGGCATTAGATCACGGCCTGCATTTCTAGGTGGGTGCTAACTGCTTCACGCAAAACAGCTTTGAGCGAGATTGTTACCATGGCGACGGTGAAAGAAACGAGAGTTGCGAGCATCAAAACTGCTGCCAAACCAGGCGGTAGGGTGTTTTTGGCGATTAGCCAAGCGAGCAAAAAACTAAAAGCCGCTGCTGCCACAAACAAACTTGCTGCCAGCGTAGTCACCCACTTCAAAGTGTTTTGGGCGATTAGTGTGCGTGTTCTGATTCGGCTCAAGAGCATCCAAATCAATGCCAACACAATTTGGGCCACTGTGACTATCGAAGACAGCATGACCTGAATGACGGTTCTGTCGCTCGAATATTCTGAATACTGCTGAGCGAGACTCTCGCTGATTTGGGGCAAAGCAAAGATTTGAATCGCTATCCCGATTGAAATCAAAACCCAGATCAGAAATTCTGAAACCCTGGTTGACAAAGTTTTTTGCATTGCTGAGCCCCCTTTTGTTGTGCCTAAATAGATTGATGTATCGATAATCAATCTATCGCAAAACGATAGAAATGCAACTCAATAGTTTTGGCACTAACCGAAGTTTACGACGGCCAGGCCCCATCCGAGCAAAATGCCATAGCCCAAAGCTGCGAAGCTGGTGAGCTTGAGCACCAAGATCAGCTCTTTTGGGGTCTTGGCGGTGAGCACGATGAGGGTTGCCGGAATCACCAAAAACACTGCCGCATAGGCAAAGAATGTTGCCGGATAAATCGTTACCTGCATTGCTAGCAGCACGAAGGGAATCCAAAGCATCAGCAAGAAGACTACTAGCGAGGCTTTGCGGCCAATCATGACCGAGAGCGTGCGCTTGCCGACGTGTTGGTCGAGCTCACGGTCGCGAATGTTGTTGACCATCAAAACTGCTGAGGCAAAAAGACCGGCTGCGATGCCGCCAAACAGTTCTGGGCCGTTGATTTCGCGAACCTGAATGAACGATGTGCCGATGGTGGCAACCAAGCCAAAGAAAACAAACACCGCTAGTTCGCCGAGACCGGCATAGCCGTAAGGGCGCTTGCCACCGGTGTAAAACCACGCGGCAAGAATGGCTGCGGCACCAACCGCGATGAGCCACCAGAGCGCAGTGATGAGCACGATTGCAAGACCCGCCAGACCGGCGAGCGCAAAGAAGGCAAAAGCGGCAAACTTGACGGCCTCAGGGCGCACCGACTTTGAGCCGGTCAACCGCAGCGGGCCAACTCGCTTGGTGTCGGTGCCTCGAATGCCATCGCTATAGTCGTTGGCAAAGTTCACACCAATCTGCAAAAAGAGTGCCACGGCGAGCGCCAAAAGGTCGAGACCGATGTTTGACGCTTGCGCTGCGGCGGCAGCACCAGCACCGATAGTAACCGGTGCGATAGCTAGCGGCAAAGTTCTAAGGCGTGCGCCTTCGACCCAAAGTTTTAGGCTGTTCTTCTTTTTAGACATAACTTCAAGGCTAAAGCAAAAATCGTCTCGCCCTTGCTAAAGCAAGGCGGCTAGCGAAAGGTAATCAACTTTGCTGGTCGCTGTGCGCGGCAGCGAACCAACGCGCAAGACTCTAACCGGTTTGGCAGCCGGCCCGAGCAGGGTGAGCACCTCACCAGCCAGATAGTCGGCGACCTCTGGGCTGCCCACATAAAACAGCGCTGCCCGCTGACCCCATTCGGCGTCGTCAACGGCGAGCGCGGCAGCTTCGGTCACGCCAGCAACGGTCAGGGCTGCATGCTCAAGCTGGTCGAGCGAAACTTTGAGGGCACCCGAAACCAAAACACGATCTGCGCGACCCAAAACTTTTAGACGACCTGCGTCGTCGAACTCGCCAAGGTCGTTGGTGACGAACGGGTGAGCGATGTCGTTGGCGAGGGTAGGGGCATGCACTGTGATTCGCCCATCGGGCAACAGCGCCACCTGCACGCCCTCAAGCGGCACGCCGTCATAAACGCAACCGCCCGCGGTTTCGGTGCTGCCATAGGTGAGCACAATGTTGACGCCCTGCGCGCGCAAACCGTCAACGAGCGCGTTGTCGGCAGCCTGGCCACCCACCAGAATCGCCTTGAACTGCTTTAGGGCAAACAGAGCGGATGGCTCAGTTTTGACAGCCTCAGCCAATCGAAACAGCTGGGTTGGCACGAGCGAGGTGAACTTGTTTTCGTGGCTCATCATCATCGTGGCACGCACGAAAGCTTCGGCTGTGAACGGCAGTGTGGTGTTCATGAGCACCGGTTGGGTTTGGGCGACCACCGAGCGAATCAAAACGTTTGCGCCCGCGATGTAGTTTGCGGGCAGCGCGAGCAACCACTGACCTGAGGCACCAAGGTGTTTGGCACTGGCCTGGGCGCTGGCCAGCAGAGCCTCGCGCGACAGGGTGATCTGCTTGGGGCTGCCGGTGGTGCCAGAGCTCTCAACAATTAGGGCAACAGAATCGTCAACTTCGTCGGGCAGGTCATAAACCTTGGGCGGCGCATCGCCAACCTGCGCGGGTTTCACAAAAAGGGCAAGTTTGCCATCGAGCACGTCAAGCAGGGCATTTAGAACGCCAAAAGTGTCGTTGGCGGCTAGTTGTTTCAGAGGCAGCATGTTTTTTAGCTTGGGCTTTGCCGCTGTTAGAACTGCCAAGGGTATGGCGACCAGTCAGGTTCACGGCGCTCAAGGAACGAGTCGCGACCTTCAACGGCTTCGTTGGTGCCATAAGCCAAACGGGTTGCCTCGCCGGCAAAAAGCTGTTGGCCAACCATGCCGTCATCGGTGGCGTTCATTGCATATTTGAGCATGCGAATCGAAGTTGGTGATTTGCGAAGAATCTCAGTAGCCCACGCAACACCGGTTGACTCTAGCTGGGCGTGAGGCACAACCGCGTTCACAACGCCCATCTCATAGGCGCGCTGAGCGTCATAAACCTGACCCAAAAAGAAAATCTCGCGAGCAAACTTTTGACCAACCTGCTTGGCCAAATAGGCGCTGCCATAACCGGCGTCAAAGCTGCCAACATCGGCATCGGTCTGCTTAAAACGAGCGTTCTCGGCGCTGGCCAAACTCAAGTCGGTGATCACGTTTAGCGAGTGGCCACCACCAGCAGCCCAGCCAGGCACAAGCGCAATCACAACTTTTGGCATAAAACGAATCAGACGCTGAACCTCAAGAATGTGCAGACGGCCAGCGCGAGCCTGGTCAATCGCAGGTTTAGTCGAGGCTGCATCGCCCGAACCTAAACCTACTTCACCAGCCTCATCACCCTCATACTTATAGCCGTCACGACCGCGCACGCGCTGGTCACCGCCCGAGCTGAAAGCCCACCCGCCATCTTTAGCTGACGGCCCGTTGCCGGTGAGCAAAACCACGCCAACGCGCGAATCTTCGCCGGCGTGACGCAGTGTGTTCACCAACTCGTCAACGGTTTTGGGGCGAAAAGCGTTGCGCACCTCAGGGCGGTTAAACGCGATGCGCACCATGCCCAAAGTGTTGTGCTTGTGATAGGTGATGTCGGTGAGTTCGCTAAAGCCCGGCACCTCGTGCCAGATGCTCGCATCAAAAATCTCAGAAACCTGCTTAGCCATGCTTCTAGACTAAACCCGTGACCCTATCGCTGAACTCGCTGCTCGAAACCGCCCACGTGGTCTCGCTGCCGCTGCGCCAAAAGTTTCGTGGCGTCACCCATCGCGAGATGCTGCTCTTTGAAGGCAAGCACGGATTCGCCGAGTGGTCACCGTTTTTAGAATATGAAGCCGAAGAGGCAGCCGTGTGGCTGGCCGCGGCGCTCGAATGGGCCGATGGCTCGCTGCCAGAGATTCAGCGCGATTATGTTGCGGTCAACGCCACTTTGCCAGCGGTCACCCCGCAAAACGTCAAGGGTTCGCTTGAACCCTTTGGTGCGTTCGAAACAGTCAAGATCAAAGTGGCTGAGCCCGGCCAAAACCTAAACGACGACCTTGAGCGAATTTGGCAGGTTCGACGCCTGCACCCCCACGCAAAACTTCGCTTGGATGCCAACGGCGGCTGGTCAATCAGCCAAGCAGTGGCCCTAGCCGGCGCGATGGTTGAAAACGGTGTGCCGATTGAATATCTTGAGCAGCCCTGCGCGACCATTGCCGAACTGGCCGAGCTTAGAGTCACTTTCAAACGCAACGGCTTCAACCTAAAGATTGCGGCCGACGAATCGGTGCGCAAAGTGAGCGACCCTCAAGCCGTGGTTTTGGCTGGGGCTGCTGACATTTTGGTTTTGAAGGCTGCTCCCCTAGGCGGAATAACCCGCGCGATGCAGATCGCACACGAGTCAGGTTTAGCCTGTGCCGTTAGCAGCGCGCTCGAGTCGAGCGTGGGGCTTGCGATGGGCTTGCACCTAGCAGCGAGCCTGCCAAACTTTGGTCTGGCGGCGGGCCTCGGCACCGCGGCGCTGTTAGCCGCCGACCTCACCGACGAACCGCTGCTGCCGCGCGACGGCGAGTTGGTGGTGCGCCGCGTCAACCCGAGCCCGCGGTTGCTCACTGAGCATGCCGCGTCGCCAGAGCGACGCGACTGGTGGTTGCAACGCCTAGCGGCAGCTCACGCTCTGCTGTAACACGCACGCTAAACCAACACGCGCGCTAAACCAACACGCGCGCTTCGCCCAAGCTCGCGCCGCCCACAGGGCATCCGCTGCGGTTTATTTCAAACCGCTATAGACGTGCAGGCCTTTGAAGAACAGGTTCACGATGGTGAAGTTGAAGATGATGGCGCAGAAACCGATCACGGCTAGCCATGCTGAGCGCTTGCCGCTCCAACCGCGCGTCGCATTGGCGTGCAGGTAGCCCGCATAGATGGTCCAGATGATGAAGGTCCAAACCTCTTTGGTGTCCCAGCCCCAATAACGGTGCCAGGCTCGCTCAGCCCAGATGGCGCCGGCGATCAGGGTGAACGTCCACAAAATAAAGCCGATGATGTTGAAACGGTATGCCAGCTTTTCGAGCTTGTTCATGTCGGGGAACAACGCCAAAATGCGTCGAGTCAACGCAAAACCTTTGAGCTTGCTGGTCTCAACCAGCTTTGAGCCCTTCATCAGGTAGGCAATCGAAGCGGCTGAAGCGATGTTGAAAAAACCGGTGGCCAAAATCGCCACGGTCACGTGAATCACCAACCAATAGCTTTGAAGTGCCGGCATGAGCGACTTGACCTGCACATAAAAAATGGTGGTTGCGATGCCCAAAACCAGCAGCACAAAACCAGAGACGAAGACCGCCAAAATGCGAATGTCGCGCACAAAAAACCACGACACCAAATAGATTGCAACAACCAAGAAAGTGCCCGTGATCGAGAACTCATACATGTTTGCCCAAGGCACACGCGATGCTGCAACACCGCGCAGCACTACACCGATGCCGTGAAAACCGGCTGATGCGATCAGCAGAATAAACGCCCAGCGCTCAATGCGAGAGGCGCCCTTGCGGGTAGCTTTGACCGTGCTCGAAGCCTGCGAAAGGTGCCACACATAAGCCAAGAAGCTCACGGTGTAGACCGCCATTGCCGCATAAATGAAATAGAGCGAAACCTGCGAAAGGTCGTCGTTTAGCGCAACGGTTTCTTGCGCGCGAAACAGGCCAGGCAAAAGGTGAAGCAGTTTAGGCATCAGCATCTTTCTTTGAGCTCTTAGCTTTCAAACCAAGTTCGTCAGCGATTTCTTTAACAATTCTCTCAAGCGCAGGGTCATCGCCGCGAGCCAAAGCAGCAACCTCGACACCGTCTTCGGTTCGCTTAACCCAAACGCGTCGGCGAGGCACCAACAACGACAAAATCAACCCACCGAGTGACAACAGCGCAAACAGCAGAACCCATCCCTGACCGGGGTTGTAGTCAATGTCGAGCGAAGCAAAACGTTTCAGGTCGGTGAAAGCCACGCAACCCATGTGGTTTGGCAGGTTCTCGGCATTGCCCTTAACCAGTAGCTTGATGGGCTCAACACCGGTCTTGCCGCCGCTGAGCTGCTTGAGGCCGTGCGTGGCTAGCGAGAAAACGTTTGAGGGAATCCCCGAGTCAAGACCCAGGTTGCCCTCATAAACGTTGAGGCTGAGCAAGCTGCTCTGTGGGCTGATGGCGGCCGGATAAATCGAGGTGAACGCACCCGACGGCAACTTGCCGGCTGTGGGATAGAAAAACGACAGCACACCATATTGGTTTGGCTTGGCGTCGGGCAGCTTGATCACACCGAGCGAGGTGTAGTTCGGGTCTTGCGGCAAATATGGCACAGCGCCTTGAAAGCTGAACGGGCCTTCAATAACACGAACACCACCTGGCAAAGCCTTGCAGGGTTTGTCGCTAAAAGCCAACACCGGCGCATAGCCGTTGCCGGTTAGATAAACCTTTGAGCCTGGCAGCTCAAGCGGTTCGTTCACACGAATCACAGCCTGCTTTGAGGCGCTGGTTGGCGTTAGCTTGGTCGAAACGGTGGCCCGAAAATCAATTGGGGTGCCGGTGTTGCCCACGTGTTTAGGGTTGTTGTCGAACGCAATCGAAAACTTGTCGAGCTTCATGCTGAACGGTGGCAGATTGTTTTCGTTAAAGAAAGCACCCGGCGAAAAAGAGTCATAACCGGCAAGGTTGTTCACAAAAGTGTCGCCCTCAACCAGCAGGCGCTGGCCACTGTAGCTAAAAGCGCCACCAAAACCAACAGCAACCAAAACACCGATCAAGCTGATGTGAAAAATCAGGTTGCCGGTTTCACGCAAATAACCGCGCTCAGCACTCACCGAGTTTTCGTCGGTGACAACCCGATAACCCTGCTTTTTGAGCAGCACCACCGCGTTGTCAACGTGCAGTTGGCGCACATCTTTTTTAGCTTTGCCCAAAAAATAAGCCGGCATGCGTGCGAGGTTGCGCGGGGTTGCCGGTGGCGGGGTAACCATTGCTTTGCCGTGCAAAATGGCGCGCGGAATCACGCAACCAATCAGCGAAATGAACAGCAAAATATAAATCGCGCTGAACCAAACCGAAGAATAAACATCGAACAGCTGAAAACTGTCTAGCACCTTGGCCAGGTCGGGGTTCTGCTGAAAATAAGTTGTAACACCGTTAGGGTCGGCGCTGCGCTGCGGGTAAACCGAGCCGGGAATCGCGGCGGCGGCGAGCAACAGCAGCAAGACCAAGGCGGTGCGCATCGAGGTCAGCGAGCGCCAGATCCAGCGCAACCAACCCACAATGCCCAATTCGGGCGAGTTCACGTTAGCTTCGTTTGACACGTGGTCAGACGGCCGGGATGAATCCACTGAGAACCTCCTGCAGTTGAGCGACTAAAACATTCCAAACACCGGTTGCGAGCAAAAGCCCAAGCACCATCAAAAGTGCACCGCCAGCCAGATTAAACAAGCGGATGTTGCGCCTCACGAATGCCACCGAAGTTGTGGCAAAACTCAAACCCGCCGCGATTGCAACAAACGGCAAACCTAAGCCAATCGCATAGCAGGCTGCCAGCAAAGCGCCCTGTGCACTCGATTGCTGCTGGGCTGCGAGGGTGAGCACCGCGCTAAGGGTTGGGCCGATGCAGGGGGTCCATCCGAGCCCAAAAACCAAGCCGAGCAGTGGTGCGCCTAAAAGACCGTATCGAGGTTTGAAACTCAGTTTGACTGTGCGCTGCAACCAGCCGATTTCGCCAACCATTACTAAGCCCATTACAAAAACCAAAACGCCAAGCACAACTTGAATCACGGTTTTGGCGGTGCCTGTGAATAGGCTGCCTAAGCTGCCGGCGCCCGCACCGAGGGTTACAAACACCACGGCAAAACCGAGCACAAACAGGGTGCTGCCCAACACGATTCGACTGCGGGTTGGCGTGGTTGAGGTTGGCGCGGCTGCGGCTGGCGCGCCTGAGTTCGTTGCTCTCGCTGCGCCACCACTTCGACCAGCCATGCCCGAAACATAACCCAAATAGCCTGGCACCAAAGGCAAAACACAGGGTGACAAAAACGAGACCAGCCCAGCAAGCAGCGCCAACGGCATCGCCGCAAGCAGCGAACCGTTAAGCACAATCTCGGCGGGGTTCATTTATTTCTCTTCAACCACCGTGGTGATCAGTGCGCGCAAAGTTGATTCGTCGGCGCGACCCAAAATGCGGGCTTCAACGCGACCGGTTTTATCGATAACCAAAGTGGTTGGCACTGCCTGCGGGGTGACGATGCCGGTGAAAGCCAAAACCACGCTGCCCGAGTTGTTGTCGATGATCGACGCATAGTCGACCTTGAAGTTGCGTTCAAAAGCGTTAGCGGTGCCAGCGGTGTCGCGCACGTTCACACCAACAAACTGGGCTTTACCTTTGAACTCTTTAGATAGTTTCACCAAAAGCGGTGCCTCGGCGCGGCAAGGCGCACAACCGGCATACCAAAAGTTGATCACTAGCGGCACACCCGAAAGGTTAGCGCTGCTCAAAGTTTCGCCAGCATCGGTCAAACCCGACCATGCCACAGGCCCGGGGCGCTGCGACTTGAACTCGGTAACGGTGCCGTCGCCAGCGATGTAGTTTTTGTTGTCACCGCTGCGAAACTGGTTGGCCAAATTGTCGTTGCTGGCGCAGCCGGTTAGCAAAAGGCTTGCGGCCAAAACAGCGCCAAGGGCAAACAGGCGTGATGGTTTCTTCATCTAAACAGCTCCCACGTCAATGGAACCTACGAGCAGTGCTGCCGCCGGTTCACAATAGTCAACCTCAACGAACTTGCCGTCGATTTTTTCAAAACTGGTGATGCTCGAAAGCGCGCAGCGGCGCGCCTTTGGGTTGTGAAACAACTTGTGCCCCCCAATCGCTAGGTGCGATATCCAAATCGGCATCTGGTGGCTCACAATCACAGCGTCGCCCGACTCAGTGTTTGCCCAAGCCTCTTCGATTGCAGCAAGCATTCGGTTGCGAACCAAAACATAGGGTTCGCCCCAGCTTGGGCGCAGCGGGTTGCGCAACTGCCACCAAAGCAGCGGCTTGCGCATGATGGTTTCGATTGAAACTTTTTTGCCCGCAAAGCTGTTGTAGGGTTCGATGATTCGGTCATCGATAATCGGTTCGATACCAAAAAGTTCTTGCACCGGCGCTGCTGATTCGCGAGTTCGCTGCAGGGGTGAAACCCGCAGGCTGGCGATTGGCCGGCCTTGGGCTTTTAGCTCTTGCGCTGCCAGGCGAGCCATTTTGTGGCCCTTTGTTGAGAGCCCAAACGCGGGCAAACGCTCATAAAGAATGCCGTCTGGGTTGTGCACTTCACCGTGACGAATCAAGTGAATACGCGTTGCGGTCATGGGCTCTGTTCTTTGTTCACAACTGCCCGTTCGTTGCGGGCACTAAAGGGTTAAATACAAGTCTACCCTTGGCTAAACTTGCTCTTTAGAGCGTTCGCAAACCCTTAAGGGTTAAACCGCGACACCAAACGAAAGCTAGGAATCATGAGAGACCGCAAACTTGTAAAACAGCTGGCCGCATTGCCAGACGGCCCAGTCATTATTGGCGGATGGGTTGAAAAACTGCGCGACCAAAAGCGCATTCAGTTTGTGATTCTGCGCGATGAATCTGGTGACGTTCAGGTGACCTACCCGCGCCGCGAAGAGCAAGATGCTTTGGCTGACAAAGTTTCGAGCCTCACCAACGGTTCGTTCGTTTGGGTGACCGGCCGTTTGGTGCACGATGAGCGGGTTAAGCTCGGCGGCCTTGAAATTCAATTGGATGACCTCGAGATCATCAGCCTTGCTGACCCTGAGACACCGATCGCCGACGACACCAGCATCGACAAGCGCATGGACTGGCGCTTTCTAGACCTTCGTCGCCCAGAAATGAACCTGGTCTTTCGCATTCAAACCACCATCGAAGCGGCTTGGCGCAAATATTGGGTTGAAAACGGCTTTGTTGAGATTCACTCACCAAAGTTGATGGCTTCGCCTTCAGAGTCAAACGCCGAGCTTTTCAAACTCGAATATTTCGAAGGCCACGCCTATCTGGCTCAGAGCCCACAGTTCTATAAGCAGATGGCAATGATGTCGGGCCTCGGCCGCATCTTTGAAATCGGCCCGGTGTTTCGCGCCGACCCGTCTTTCACCTCACGTCACGCCACCGAGTTCGTTTCGGTTGACATTGAAGTTTCGTGGATCGACTCGCACGAAGACATCATGGCCATGCAAGAGCAGTTGCTTCACACCGCATTGAGCGCAGTCAAAGAGCTGCACGGCGAAGAAATCTTGGCACGCTTTGGTGTTGACGTGGTTGTGCCTAGTTTGCCTTTCCCACGCATTCCGCTGCACGAAGCTGTTGAGATTGTTGCCGCACGTGGGCACGAAATCGCACGCGGCGGCGACATGGACCCAGAGGGTGAGCGCCAGATTGCAGCTCACGTTGCTGAAACCTACGGTCACGAGTTTGTGTTCTTGACCGACTACCCAGCCAGCGTGCGCCCGTTCTATCACATGCGCTCAGAGACCGACTCAACGCTCACCAAGAGCTACGACCTTATTTGGCGCGGCACCGAAATCACTACCGGCGCTCAGCGTGAACACCGCCTCGACGTTCTAATCGAACAGGTCAAGCAAAAAGGCCTCGAGCCTGAAGGCCTTCAGACCTACCTCGACTTCTTCAAATACGGCGCCCCAGCACACGGTGGCTTCGGCATGGGCTTGCTTCGCGTTTTGATGTTGCTATTGCACCAGCCAAACATTCGCGAAGTTGGCTTCTTGTTCCGCGGACCAAACCGTTTAGAGCCATAAGCGCCACACAAAAGTTTCAACCGCAACCCTCGCTCGAATATTCGGGCGGGGGTTTGTTGTTGCCGCGCCTGAAGCGAGTTTGCGCAGCGTTAGCTAAGTTTGCGAAGCGCCTCAACGAATCGCAACGGGTCGATGCGCCAATAGTTGTGCACTTTGCCGTCGATTAGCAGCACCGGAATCTCCTCGGCGTAACGCGCGTGGAGGGCGGGGTCATCCAAGATATTTTTATAAATCAAATCAAAACTGATGCTTGGCCGTTCGGCCGCAAACTCAGCTAAGACGCGCTTGATTACCGCCTCGGCATCTTCACACAAATGGCAACCGGGTTTTGAAATCAAAGTTAACTCGTGGTTTTGGGTCACGAGCCAATGCTAACGAACCATTAACATTGACTAGTGCCTGAAAAAGCCGAAGCCCCAATCAAAGAGATCAAACCGCGCGTGAAAAAAATCGAAGCGGCGTTCTTTGACGTTGACAACACCATTTTGCGTGGCTCGAGCAGTTTCTTGTTTGGCAAATGCGCCTATGAGCGCAAGTTTTTCACCCGAGCTCAAATGTGGAGCTTCGCTTGGCACCAGATGCGTTTTATCGCCAAAGGCGAGAACAACAACACTTTGAACTCGATCAAAGACCGTGCTTTAGCTTTGGTTGCCGGCCACAAAGCCGACGAACTAATGTCATTGACCGACGAGGTTTATGACAACCACATCAAACCAAAACTTTGGCCAGAAACTGTGCGCTTGGCAAAAATGCACATTGCTGAAGGTCGCGAGGTTTGGCTGGTAACAGCAACGCCTCAAGAAATCGCCGACGTAATCGCTCGACGTTTGGGTTTGACGGGCGCTCTCGGCACGATCATCGAAAGCAAAGACGGCATCTTAACCGGCAACCTGGTTGGCAAAGCCCTGCACGGCAAAGCCAAGCGCAAAGCAGTGCGCGCGCTTGCCAAAGAGCGCAACATCAGCCTGCGTCGCAGCCACGCCTATAGCGACTCACACAACGACCTGCCAATGCTCACACTCGTTGGTCACGCAGTTGCAGTAAACCCCGACAAGATTCTTGCCGTTCACGCCAAAGCAGCGGGCTGGCGCATTCTTGATTTCAAAAAGCGCGAACTGCGCGCTAACAAGTTTCTAAACCACTAGTCGGCTTGTGCCGGCTTGAATGCCGCTCGACCACAGATGTTGCCAGGCCGAAGGCATAACTGGGCCGCAAACGATTCTGGCCCAAAATCTGGCTTTCGGCCCTTTTTTCAAGCAACTTATAAACAGGCGCGTTTGGCGCAACTTGCTAACAGAAATCAGTGGATAATGGGCAGTCCACTTGCCCCATTGACTGCGACAATTGGCGCGCTGGCAGAAACGTGCGTCTTTGTTTAGCCCGGCTAGAACAAAACCCTCGGCTGACACCGAGGGTTTAGTTTGAAGCTCCGAAGAGCGTCGAATCGGAAACATACTCCGAAGATCACTTCTCTTCGAGTATAAGCAAATTTGTGGTCGAAAGGCAACAAGTTTGCACTGGTTCGTCGCTAGGTGCGCACCCGAGCGAAGGAGAGGGACATGTCTAAATGGCAAGTCCTGGATCTCGTGCTAGTGGTGGTGAAAATGATCATCTTGGCCATTGAGCTTCTGCTGCTAACCAGGTAACCCAGAAGGGGCCTCGAAGTGGCTCACCCGCTTCGAGGCCTTTTCGGCAAACAAAAAACTCCGCCTGATTAGATCAGGCGGAGTTAGCTGTTTAAGTCTTAAGACTATTTCTTGTTACGACGCTGGTGGCGAGTCTTGCGAAGCAGCTTGCGGTGCTTCTTCTTCGACATACGCTTGCGGCGCTTTTTAATTACTGAACCCACAAAGACCTCACAGAAAGATTTCGTCGCACGAAAGAGCTTCGGCGACCTTGGTTATCACTCCATACTAGCCTATGCTCAGGGCATGACCCAAAAACAGGTGTATTCGGTGGTTTCAGTTCATGACGGTTTTGAGGTGCGCCGTTATGACGATTGCGTGCTGGTTCAGGTGGTTGCGCGCGGTGAGTTCATGGCTGCCGGCAATAATGCTTTTGGTTCGCTGCTCAGTTTTATTAGCGGCAATAACGCTCGGCGCCAAAAAATCGCTATGACCGCACCAGTGATTCAACAGCCGCTAGGCAGCAACCAACACGTGATCAGTTTTGTTATGCCGGCCGATTTTAACGCGGATGACACGCCTGCACCCCTCAACTCTGTGCTTTCAATCAAGCCGGTGCCCGCTCACCTGGCGGCGGCTCGAGCCTTTAAAGGTTCTTGGAACGCCGCCCGTTTTGAGGCAGAAGGTGAAGCTTTGCTTGCGTCTGTCGCAAAGGCAGGTTTGCCATCAAAGGGTAGTCTGTATTGGTCGAGGTTTGACCCACCATTTAAACCTGGCTTTTTGAAACACAACGAAGTGTTGATTGATTTAGAGAACTAGAAAGGCTCCACTTTGAAAAAGAATGTTTTTGCTCGCCAAATCGTTGCCGAGTTTATTGGTACCGCGGTTTTTCTAACCGCAATCGTTGGCGTTAACGCTGGCAATGTTGGCCCTTTGGCTGGTCTGGCTGCCGCATCGTCGCTTGGTTTGATGATTTTGCTCTTGGGCGATGTTAGCGGCGGTCACTTCAACCCGGCTGTTTCGCTGTTCTTTTTTGCCCGCAAAGAAATTTCGGCTCGACAGTTCTTTGGCTATGTAGTTGGTCAGCTTGCTGGCTCAGTGGCAGGTGTTGCGTTGGGCGCTGCAATTTGGGCTAACTCTTCGCTGCTAACTGTTAACAGTGACGCTTTGGGTGCAACCCCAGCGGCTTTCATCAGCGAAGTTGTTGCCACCGCAGGTTTGGTTTGGTTGATCGCCAAGTTGGCTCGCGACGGCAAAGGTTCGCTAATTGCCCCGGTAGTTGCCGCTTGGGTTTTTGCTGCCGGCACTTTCACCAGCACTCACGCCATTGCTAACCCAGCCGTTACCTTTGGTCGCTTCTTCACACCGGTTGCCGGTGCCGAAATTCAGGTCACCGCTGGCCTCGAGCTTGTTGTGGCTCAGGTTGCTGGCACCCTGGTTGCCTTGGTCTTGCTGACCTTTGTGAGCGGTGCGGGCATCGGCAAAGTCAAGGCAAAAAAGGCCAGCAAGCCTCGCGCCAAAAAGTAACCAAGGCGCTGCGAGAGCGCCGCAGTTCTAGAAAAATATTCCCTCGTGCACTAAATCTCATTAGTGCACGAGGTTTTTTTCATTTTTCTGACACCTCGAGCTGAAAACCTTGCCATAATGACACAAACACCCACCATGTTTATTCAGCTGTGCGAGTGAGGAGCTCTAATCAATGGCGATTAGCAAAGCGTCACCAAACCCTAAACAGTCACGCGCTCGCGACACAATCGACGCTGTGATTCAGACCACCAACGAGGCAATTCGAGCCGGTGGCGAATCAGCGGTTCGCATTCAAGAGATCTCGGCAGTGAGCCACGTTTCGGTGGGCTCGATCTATCACCACTTTGGCGACCGCGACGGCCTGATTCGAGCCACCTATGTGCACAACTTTTCTTCAGCCATCACCGAAGACATTGGCCGAGCCAAGCGCTGGTGGCAAAACATTCACAATGCAAGTGAAATCGCCGAACACCGTGAAGAGATGGAGGCTTTTCTAAACTCACACTTTAGCCACCAGTCGCCACTCGAACGAGCCTCGATCATCGGCAACTCGGCTGGGCGACCACAGCTTCGCGAAAACTTGGCTCAAGTGCAACACAAGCTCAACGATGAGCTAACCGAAGTGATGCAAATGCTTCAAGAGCGCGGGGTTTTGCGAGCCGACCTCAAACCGCGAGCGGTTGCCGTGATGATTTTAGGAATGCTCTTTGGTCGAGTTGTTGCAATGCTCGACAACGAGCCGGTAGGCGACCACGACTGGAACCAAACCCTGCTGGCAGCGTTTAGCGGTTTCTTTATTTAGAAACCCAACTTCGCCGCGGGTAGACGGTTTTAGGGTAGACGGTTTTAGTCTGACTCTGGGCCCTGCTGCTTTAAGCGGTTCTTAGCCGCCTGCAAACCTTCGTCAAGTTTTGCCTTGGCAGCTGCCGCAGCCTCACGAGCAGATTTTTCAGCTGCAAAACGAGCATCGGCCATGCGGCGACCAAGTTCGCGGCCAAGTTTGTCTTCGTCGATTTTTTCAATAACCTGCTCGTTTAGCTGATCGCCCAACCAGTCAACCGACTCAGCAACCCAAGTGCCAAGGTTTTCGCCGGCCTCACCCAACCTCACGGCAAGCTTCGACTCAATCGCCGAAACAACCGCTTTGGCCGTAACCTCAGACTCGTGCTTTGACGAGGAAGCTGAGTGCGCCGAAGGGGCATCCACTTGATTTAGAAACGCAGCAACCTCAGCCAGCGGGCCAGAGTTGTGCGAATATTTGCGAGTTTGACCCGCAGTTTCAACCGTAACCAGGTTTAGGTCGCGCAGGGTTTTCAAGTGCTTAGAAACTGTTGGCTGCCCCTCGCCGGTTAGCGTCACAAGCTCGCTAACAGTTAGGCCAGGGGTTGCGGCTAACGCGCCAAGAATCTGGCGACGGGTGGCATCTGAAATGGCATTGAAAATATCGCTCATGGCTTTAGGTTATCGGTTGCCGCTGGCAATTTCTTTAGAGCGGGCCAAAGCGGCCGCTGTTGCAGCCTCAAAGGTTGCCTGCAGCCCTGAGTTTTCAAAAACGGCAATCGCTCGTTCTGTAGTGCCGTTGGGGCTAGTCACCTGGCGACGAAGTTCAGCCGGGGTTTTGCCGCTGGCCTCAAGCAAAAGGCTTGCGCCCAAGAAAGTCTCGTTGACCATCAGCGCAGCCTGCTCGTCGTTGAAGCCTAAGGTTTTAGCTGCCGCGGTGAACTGCTCAATCAGATAAAAAACATATGCGGGGCCACTGCCACTAACCGTGCTCAGCGCGTCGATTTGCGACTCATCAACCGTGATGGTTTGACCAACGGTTTCGAAGAGGGCGATTGCCGTGTCGAGGTTTTCTTGAGCGGCGCGGCTGCCAGCTGCCAAACCCGTGATTGCGCGGCCAACAATCGCTGGGGTGTTTGGCATAGCTCGCACCACGGCAACATCTTCGGGCGTGACCGCCTGCATCGACTCGATGGTGATGCCGGCGGCAACGCTGATCACCAGCGCGTTATCGTCGAGGTTTTCGGCAACCTCGGCAAGAGTTTGCGCAACATAGGCGGGCTTGACCGCAACCAAAACTACGTCAGCACCAGCAACGGCCATTTGGTTGGCGTCGTCGCCGTTTTCAAGGGCAAAAGAGAGGATGCCGTATTCGGCCGTCAAAGCCTCGGCGCTGGCGGCAGACTTTGTGGTTGCGGTGATGTTGTCTGGGCTAAAACCAGACTTGATCAGACCGGCCAAAATAGCCTTGCCCATAGAACCGGTGCCAAGAATTGCTAAACGTTGAATATTCACAGCTCAAGTTTAGAGTGCGCAGATTTCTTGCGCTTTGGCAGCCTCTGCGAGCTGGGTTGCACAGCGCGGTTGCGCCTGGGTTGCACAGCGCGGTTGCGCCTGGGTTGCACAGCGCGGTTGCGCCTGGGTTGCACAGCGCGGTTGCCGCTGCGCCCTAACTTGTCGGCGGCGGCGTGTAGTTTTGAAGCAGTAACTTCGCTCACTGGAGGCCCCATGGCTAACGCCAAAAATAAAAACGATTTTGCCTGCACCGAGTGCGGCTGGAGCACCATCAAGTGGGCTGGTCGTTGCGGCGAGTGTCAGGCATGGGGCACAGTTCAACCCGTTGGTGCAACCACTGGTGTTGCAGCAAAACGTGTGACGGCCGCCGTGATTGCGCCTTCGAGCGCAGCCAAGCCAATCACAGAGGTCAGCACCCTTCAGGCAGCTTCATCTTCGACCGGTGTTGGCGAGTTCGACCGCGTTCTTGGCGGCGGTTTGGTTGCCGGCGCAGTGGTTTTGCTCTCTGGCGAGCCTGGCGTTGGCAAATCAACCCTGTTGCTTTCGGTGGCAGCTAAGGCTGCCGCGCGCGGGCTCAAAGTTCTTTATGTGAGCGGCGAAGAGTCAGTTGGGCAAATCAAGTTGCGCGCCGAGCGCACCGGCGGCCTTGAGCCACTGCTTTATTTGGCGGCCGAAACTGACCTTGCCAGCGTGCTGGGGCAAATCGACGAAGTCGCCCCCGACCTGCTGATTGTTGACTCGGTTCAAACCATTGCGGCCGCCGAAATAGACGGTGCCGCCGGCATGCCGAGCCAGATTCGCGAGGTTGCCAGCAACATCATCAAGGTTGCTAAAGAGCGCGCCTTGCCTGTTCTTTTGGTTGGGCACGTGACCAAAGATGGCAGCATTGCTGGCCCTCGAGTGCTTGAGCACCTGGTTGATGTGGTTTGCCACTTTGAAGGCGATCGTCAAACCGCCCTGCGCTTTGTGCGTTGCCAAAAGAACCGCTTTGGCCCAACCGACGAGGTCGGCTGTTTTGAGATGACCGGCGAGGGCATCGCTGAGGTGCCCGACCCGAGCGGCTTGTTTTTGAGCCGCGGTGACACCCCGGTTTCTGGCACCTGTGTGACAGTAACCATCGAAGGTCGCCGGCCAATGATCGCAGAGGTTCAGGCACTCGTGGTGAAGTCTTCGGCGCCGCAACCGCGCCGCGTGGTCAACGGGGTTGATGCCTCACGCGTTTCGATGCTTTTAGCGGTGCTTGAGCGCCGCGCTGGCCTTAGATTGAGCGAACATGAGGTTTATGTGTCTACGGTGGGCGGCGTGCGCCTGAGCGAGCCTTCAGCCGACCTTGCCATCGCGCTGGCCATAGCCTCGGCAATGCAAGACAAGCCGATAGCCCACAACCTCGCTGCTTTTGGCGAGATCAGCCTCGCCGGCGAAATACGCGCGGTCACTGGCGCAAAAGTGCGTCAGGCAGAAGCCGCCAGATTGGGGTTTGCTCGCGCAGTCGACAGCAGCGTTGGCAACCTTCGAGCAGCACTTGCCCTGGGCCTCAACTGGTAGGCGACTTTTAGCGCAGAATGAAAGAACCCTGCCCAGGGTCGCTCAGCACACCCGCAACCGAAACGTTTAGGTGAAAGGTGGCTCCCCCGGCAGGCACTGCGGCCTGACCCGATGCGGCGTTGCAGCCGGTTGCCGATGAACGCACACGATCCCAAGAATTTGGCTGACTCGAAATGGTCTCGCCAACCTTGATTACCTTCATCATGTCAAGGGTGCCGCTTCGGTCACAGTCTTTCGAGCTCCAATAAACTTCAGAACCACTGGTGACTGTGAAGAACTGCTGAGCGCTGCCAACGTTGAAGCTGCAGTCAACTGCGCCAGTGTTGGTGAGCGAGAAGCCAAAATATGGGGTCTCGGTTGAACCGAAGCTTTGCCGCGGGTCGGTCAAAGTCTTGTCGGTCACAAACGGCTTGACCACGATCGCGCCGGGCGCGCAAGGGTCGCCCGAGCCAGCCGTTGAGGCAGCTGAGATGCTTGCACTGGGGTTAGCCGCACTGCCTCGAGAATTGAGCCCACTGGCCAGTGAAACTATGCCCCAAATCACCGCCACCAACAGTGCCAAAACCAGCACGCAGCCGATTTGGCGGCGGCGATAAATGTGTTCTGGCAGTCGGCGGTTATTTGGGTTTGAGTTGCTCACGGGTCAATTAAACCAGCGCGGCTATAGAAGCCGAAGCATTCGGGTGTTGCCGAGCGTGTTTTGTTTGACGCGTGCGAGGTCAAGAAACTCGGCGATGCCTTCATCGCTTGAGCGAATCATTTCGGCAAAAGTTTGATCATCAACCGGGGTGTCGGCAATCGGCTCAAAGCCGTGACGACCAAAGAACTCGGTTTCAAAAGTGAGGCAAAAAATGCGTTTGATGCCTAACTCAACTGCTCTGGCTATGAGCGCATCGATGATTAGGTGGCCGATGCCCTTGCCCTGAAGGTTGGTGTCGATAACAACGCTGCGAATCTCGGCAAGATCTTGCCACATCACGTGCAAAGCACCACAGCCAACCACAATGTCGTGTTCATCAACGGCCACGAGCATCTCTTGAACCTGTTCATACATTTCAACTTTTTCGCGGCCAAGCAACACCCCGCGGTCAACCCAAGGCTGACGCAGGGCGTGAACCGCTGGAATGTCAGTGGCTCGAGCGGCACGAACGTGATAAGTCATAAAGCAATGCTAGCGAAGGCGCCAGCGTGCGACCCCCAGCTAAACGAAAACGCCCTCGCTGCGAGGCGAAGGCGTTTTCGAGTGGCGTTTGGTTATAGATCTTGGGTTACGGTTTCGCGAACCTGAGCTTTTGACTCAAATACGAAGGCGCCGTCAACATAATCGACAATCACGTGGCTAGCCGAGGTTAGCTCGCCGTGCAGAATCTTTTCGCTGAGCTTGTCTTCGACCTCACGCTGAACCGCGCGACGCAATGGGCGTGCACCCAGTGCTGGGTCAAAGCCAATCTCAATGAGACGGTCTTTGGCTGCTGCGCTAACCTCGATGGTCATGTCGCGGTCTTCTAGGCGAACTGCGAGACGCTTGACGAAGAGGTCAACGATCTGGCGCAGTTCTTCTTTGTTGAGTTGAGGGAACACGATGGTTTCGTCAACACGGTTCAAGAACTCTGGCTTGAAGTTGCGCTTTAGCTCTTCGTTGACCTTGCCCTTCATGACCTCGTAGTCGTTCTGGGCGTTGCCTTCAAGAGCAAAGCCCATGGTGCCGCGAGCGATGTCGCGGGTGCCGAGGTTGGTGGTCATGATGATCACGGTGTTCTTGAAGTCGACGATGCGACCCTGACCGTCGGTTAGGCGGCCTTCTTCAAGAATCTGAAGCAGCGAGTTGAAGATGTCTGGGTGAGCTTTTTCGATTTCGTCAAAAAGCACAACCGAGAACGGCTTGCGACGAACTTTTTCGGTCAGCTGGCCGCCTTCTTCAAAGCCTACGAAGCCCGGAGGGGCGCCGAATAGACGTGAAACGGTGTGCTTCTCGCCATATTCGCTCATGTCAAGCGAAATCAAAGCGCCTTCGTCGTCGAACAAGAACTCGGCAAGCGCTTTGGCTAGTTCGGTCTTGCCAACACCGGTTGGGCCAGCAAAAATGAACGAGCCCGAAGGGCGCTTCGGGTCTTTTAGACCAGCGCGCTGACGGCGAATGGTTTTTGACAAAGCCGCAATGGCTTCTTCTTGACCGATCACGCGTTTGTGAAGTTCTTGCTCCATAAAGATCAGCTTGGCCGATTCTTCTTCGGTGAGTTTGAACACAGGAATACCTGTTGCCTGCGCCAAAACTTCAGCGATTAGGCCTTCGTCGACGATGCCTTGAGCGCGAACGTTGCCCTCACGATATTGCTTTTCGAGGCGCACGCGTTCGGCGCTGAGCTTCTTTTCTTCGTCGCGCTTTGACGCTGCAAGCTCAAAGTTTTGACCTTCGATGGCTTTTTCTTTGGCAACGCGAACGGCAACAATCTGCTCTTCGATCTCGCGAAGCTCAGGTGGCGAAGACAAAATCGAAAGGCGCAAACGAGCACCCGCTTCGTCGAGCAGGTCGATTGCCTTGTCTGGCAAGAAGCGGTCGGTCACATAGCGGTCGGCCATGCTTGCGGCTGCCACGATTGCTGCGTCGGTGATCGAAACTTTGTGGTGAGCTTCGTAGCGGTCGCGAAGACCCTTCAAAATGTTGATGGTGTGAGGCAGTGACGGCTCGTTGACCTGCACCGACTGAAAACGACGCGCTAGGGCGGCATCCTTTTCAAAATATTTGCGATATTCATCAAGAGTGGTCGCGCCGATGGTCTGAAGCTCACCGCGAGCAAGCAGCGGCTTCAAGATTGAAGCTGCGTCGATTGCACCCTCAGCCGCGCCAGCGCCAACCAAAGTGTGAATCTCGTCGATAAAGGTAATGATGTCGCCACGGGTGCGAATCTCTTTGGTGACTTTCTTTAGACGCTCTTCGAAGTCGCCACGGTAGCGGCTGCCGGCGATGAGCGAGCCCATGTCTAGGCTATAAAGCTGTTTGCCCTTGAGGGTTTCTGGCACGTTGCCGTTGACAATGGCCTGAGCCAAACCTTCAACCACGGCGGTCTTGCCCACGCCAGGCTCACCAATCAAAACTGGGTTGTTCTTTGAACGGCGCGAAAGAATCTGCATGACGCGCTCGATCTCGCGCTCGCGACCAATCACAGGGTCGAGCTTGCCGTCGGCAGCTGCCTGAGTTAGGTTGCGACCAAACTGGTCAAGAATCTGCGAACCCTTTTGCGGGGCTGCCTGTTCGCCGCCAACGTTGACGGTTTCTTTGCCCTGAAAACCTGAGAGCAGCTGAATGACCTGCTGGCGAACGCGGTTGGTGTCGGCGCCGAGTTTAACCAAAACCTGCGCGGCAACACCCTCGCCTTCGCGAATCAAACCAAGCAAAAGGTGCTCGGTGCCGATGTAGCTGTGGCCAAGCTGCAGAGCCTCGCGAAGTGAAAGTTCTAGAACCTTTTTGGCTCGCGGAGTGAACGGAATGTGACCGGTTGGCGCCTGCTGGCCTTGACCGATGATCTCTTGAACCTGCTCGCGCACGGCGTCGAGTGAAACGCCAAGAGCTTCAAGAGCCTTAGCTGCAACGCCTTCGCCTTCGTGAATCAGGCCGAGCAGAATGTGCTCGGTGCCGATGTAGTTGTGGTTCAGCATCTTGGCTTCTTCTTGTGCCAAAACCACCACGCGACGAGCTTTGTCGGTGAACTTCTCAAACATGTTTACTCCTTGCCCAAAATGGGTCGACAAACGGGTTGTCTATTAGAGATGTTAGAGAATCGGCAAGCGCTTTTGGGCGTTGTTCGCCCTAGGGTGAAATTGCTTGAGGCTTTTAAACGCGGATGCCCTGCGGCCCCACCTGCCCCCAACTATTCGGCTGAGTTTGCCTTGGAGCCTTCGGCTTTGGCGGCAGCGGCAGCTGCCTTGGCTGCTTCGAACTTGGCGGTTTCTTCGGCCTCGATCTTGGCATAAACGGTGCGTTCGGTGCGGTCTGCGCGCAAAATGGCTCGCATTACGATCCAGAAGATTGCGCCCACAAGAACCGGTGGGGTTAGCGCCAGAAGAACGTCCCAGGCGCCTGACAAGAATGCGTTCATTTATTTCACCAACGGAAACATAATGGTTTCGCGAATTCCCAAGCCGGTGAGGCTCATGAGTAGGCGGTCGATGCCCATGCCCATGCCGCCCGAAGGTGGCATGCCAAACTCGAGGGCTTTCAAAAAGTCTTCGTCGAGCTTCATGGCTTCTGGGTCGCCGGCTGCTGCCAGTGTGACCTGCTCAACAAAGCGGGCACGCTGAATCACCGGGTCAACAAGCTCGCTATAACCGGTGGCCTGTTCATAGCCGCGAATGTAGAGGTCCCACTTTTCAACAACGCCCGACTTGCTGCGGTGGTCGCGGGTTAGCGGTGAAGTGTCTACCGGAAAATCAATGACGAACGTCGGCTTGACGAGGTTGGTTTTCACAAAGTGTTCCCACAGCTCTTCAACATATTTGCCGGCGAGCGGGTGTTCGATTTCAATGTCAACTTTGGCGGCGAGCGCCTTTAGTTCGGCCATCGAAGTCTCAGGTGTGATCTCAACGCCGGCAGCTTCGCTGAGCGACTCATACATCGAAATGCGTGGCCACGAGCCCGACAGGTCGTTGATCTCGCCACCTTCGAGTTCGACCTGGTGGGTGCCGAAAACATCCATGGCCGCATTTTGAATCAGCGACTGGGTGAGGTCGGCGATGGTGTTGTAGTCGCCATAAGCTTCATAGGCTTCGAGCATCGCAAACTCTGGTGAGTGGGTGCGGTCGGCGCCTTCGTTTCTAAAGTTGCGGTTGATTTCGAACACGCGGTCAATGCCGCCAACCACTGCTCGCTTCAAGAACAGTTCAGGCGCGATGCGCAAGAACAGCTCAGTGTCAAAAGCGTTGCTGTGAGTTTTGAAAGGTCGGGCCGAAGCACCACCGTGAATGGTCTGCAGCATCGGGGTTTCAACCTCGGTGTAGCTGCGAGCCTCAAAAGTGCGGCGAAGCGACTTCATGACGTTGGCGCGAATCTGCACAACTTCACGAGCGCGGTCGCGAACAATTAGGTCAACATAGCGGTGACGCACCCGATATTCTTCGCCAAGCTCATTGTGAAGGTTAGGCAGCGGGCGAATGGTTTTAGCGGCCATCTTCCACTCGCTAACCAAAACGCTCAACTCGCCACGCTTTGAGGTAATTACCTCACCGGTCACAAACAGGTGGTCGCCCAAGTCAACCAATTCTTTATAGCTCTCGAGTGCGGCTTCGCCAACCTTGTCGAGGCTGAGCATCGCTTGAATGCGCTGACCCGAACCGGCCTGCAAAGTTGCAAAACAAAGCTTGCCGGTGTTGCGCTGAAAAACAATGCGGCCAGCCAGCGAAACAGTGTCGCCGGTGGCAACGTCGATCTCGAGGTCAGGGTAAGCCGCGCGAACCTGCTCAATGGTGTGGGTGATTGGCAAACTAACCGGGTAGGCATCGCCCTCGGCAATCAAACGCTCACGCTTAGCCATGCGAATCGCAATCTGCTCAGGCAGGTCGCTCTCTTCGCCCTCAGGTGCTGAGTTTTCGGCGGCAGTGTTCGAAGCCACCGACTTCAGTTCGGCGTCTTTTTGGGCGTCGCTCATGACGGGCTCCTTCAAATCAAAACTTCGAGATTATCAATCAACCGGGTCTGACCGATTTTGGCTGCAATCAGCAAAATAGCCGAGCCGTGAAAATCGTCAGAAACTGGTTCAAAATCTTTTGCGCTAACCAGCTGCAGATAATCAAGTTTAGCCTGAGGCGCCTCGATTGCGAGCTGCTCGAGGTGAGCCTTCAGCACGACAGACGGCGCAGCACCCGCCTCGAGTTCGGCGCCCGCGGTGCCAAGCGTGCGGTTTAAAACATTGGCCAGTCTGGCGTCATCGGCGCTGAGATAACGGTTGCGGCTAGACATTGCCAAACCGCTCGCCTCACGCACCGTGGGTGCGGCCTGCACGATTAGCGCTGGGTAATCTTTGGCCGCCATTTGACGCACCAAAAACAGTTGCTGAGCGTCTTTAGCACCGAAAACCGCACGGTCAGGGTTAACCAGGTCAAATAGGCGGGCAACCACGGTGAGCATGCCGTCGAAGTGACCTGGGCGAGCCGCGCCCTCAAGAATCTGAGCGGCTGGGCCTGCAAACTTGTGATTCGCGCCGGCTTGCCCGTTGGGGTAGACCTCGTCGACGGCGGGCGCAAAAAGCACATCAGCCCCGCGACCCTCAAGCAACTTTGCGTCGGCGTCGAGTGTGCGCGGGTAACGGTCAAAGTCTTCGCCCTCGCCAAACTGCAGCGGGTTCACAAACACCGAAACAATAACAAGCGGATGCCCTTCGGCCGGGCTAACCTCCCGACCACTGAATGGCCCAGCCGCACCCTTGCCGAGACCAGGTCGTTTAGCTAAGTCGACCAGCGACAGGTGCCCCGCGTGCAGCGCGCCCATGGTCGGCACAAACACGATTTCGCGGCCGGCGGCGCGGGCGGCATCCACTATTTTTTTTAGTTCAGAGGCGGTGTGAACGGTTTGCATCAGCGACCCCCGGTTAGTTCGTCTGGGTCAAAAGGTTGGTGGCCGCTGGCTAGCGCTTGTTCAACCGCGCTTCGCACAACCGGCGCAATCACAGCGCGGGCGTCGGGCAGGCCGATCTGTTCGAGCAGACCAATCGCCTGGTTCACAACCAGTGCAGAAAAGTTGGTGGCAACCTCAAACGCCTCAAAATATTTGGCGCGGTCAGCTTCGGCAACCACAAAAGGTTCGCCACCCATTTCGATCACGAGAGCTTCAACAATTGGCAACGCAACCTTTGGCGCGTTCACCGCAAAATAGCTTTCGCGAATGCGAGCCACGTCAATGCTGGTGCCGGTGAAACGCATCGCCGGATGAATCGCCAACGCAATCACACCCTGCTGTGAGGCGGGCGCCAAAATCGAATAACCGTATTCGCCCGCCGTGTGGGCGAGCAGCTGGCCGGCGCGCCAGAGGTGCGTTTCGGCAGCCCCAGCAACGAGGTCAAGAATTTGACCTGAGGGAATAGCAAGCAGCACGAGGTCGCTGGCTTCAATAATTTCGTCGACCTGCATCAGCTGCGCGCCCGGCAGCATCGCTTCGATGCGGTCGAGGTTTTCGGCCGAAACTGCGCTGATGCCAACCAGCAGGTGGCCCGCACCGGCAAGGGCCTGCGCGAGTGCAACACCAACCGGGCCTGCACCAATCACACCGAAGCTCAGTCGGCCGTCGGCCGCGCTCACGCGGTAGCCTCTGGGTCGGCATCGGTGTTGTCGTTAGGTAGGCGACAAAACCGTTCAACAATCAGCGCAACGGTTAGCAAAATCACTGCGCCAACGCCGCTTGAAATGGTTCTGGTGAGCGAGTCGGCAACCTGAGCTGGGCGGCTGAGCAAATAGAAAAGCACGCCGAGCTGCCAGCCCAGAATCGCACTTGAGGTGATCGCACTAGCTTTGGCTAAAACCAAAACGCGCACCGCATAAAACGGGTCGACACGCTTTAGCGGTTTGGTCGATTTGGTTTTGAGCGCTGCACCAAGCGCTCTGCGATAGCGAATAACCGGCCAAGCAAATGCCAACAGCAAAATCGCAATCGCAGGCAGGGTGAAAGCAAGAGTGGGCGGAGCAATAAAAACCGCTCGACCTTGGCGCGCAAAAAGGTCACTCGAAAGCAACGCAACAAAACCGTCAACGGCGACTACCCCGAGCAGGGTCAAAACACGGGTTGGCCTCATGCCACCACCTCAACTTCGTGCCGCAAAGGCTGAGCCAAATCGGCCACCGAACCGTGACCGGGCAGCACCGCGTTGGCGTCAAGCAGCATCCACGGCACTAAAACAAACGCGCGCTCATAAGCTCGCGGGTGAGGCAGAGTCAAAGTTTTTGTTGCCTTAATGGTGGTGCCAAACGTAATGATGTCAATGTCTAAAGTGCGGCTGCTCCAACGCGCCAAGCGCACTCGCCCGCGCTCGGTTTCGATTGCCTGCGTCACCTCAAGCAGCTCTTTGGCACTCAGTTTAGTTTCGAGCGAAATCACGCCGTTTAGATATTTGGGTTTCGACTCATCAACACCCTCGAGAGTCACCGCAAAACTTTCAACCAGAGGCGAAAGTTTGACCTTTGAAATCGACTCGTGGGCTTTCAGAGCCTTAAATGCGGCGAGAATGTTAGCCTCACGGTCGCCAAGATTGCCACCGAGCCCAAGAATAACCGCGGTCATTTTCGACGCCCCTTGACAGTCACCGAAACGTCATCAAACTTGTGAGCGATTGGGGCGTTCGGTTTGTGCACCGTGATTTCAGCTTTGATCACTGGGCTGACGATTGCGTTGTTGCGAGCCGGGTCAGCGGTGGCGCCAAAAGCAAGCACCAGACGCAATAAGCGCCAAGCCAAAGTTTCGATTAGGTCAACCGGTTCGTGTGAAACGTTGGTAACAATCGCATCGGCCAGCTCGCCGTAGTGCACAGTGCCGGCAACATCATCTTTGGCCACAGCCTCAGATGCGTCAACCCAAACTGCGGCGTCAATAATGAACTCTTGCCCGTTTTCTTTTTCAAAATCAAACACCCCGTGGTGCCCAAAAACTCGAAGGCCGGTGAGTTGAATTTTTTGACGCATGTTTTAACTTTGGCGGTCGATGGCTCAGTGCGCAAACCGCAACGCTGCAGCAAGCTGCAAAGCGTTGATGTTGGCCTGCACATTGTGCACTCGAAACCCCCAGAGTTGATCGGCAGTTTCGCCATCAAGAGCCTGCCCCCAAAGACTTGCGCTTAGTTCTGCCGTGGCTTGGTCGCGCTGCGATAGCCCCACCGAAGCAACTTCGATGCCCTGCGCCTTCGCGACCGAGGCCGCCACAAAACGCTTGCGTGAGGCTCCGATCAAAACCGGCAAACCAAGACTTGCCAAGGCGTTGAAGTTTCTAACCAACTGCCAGTTTTGATCGCTGTCTTTGCCAAAGCCAAGGCCAGGGTCAAGCACAATTTGGTCAGGTTTGATCGAGGCCTGTTCGGCCAAGGCAACCCGCTCGGCCAGTTCGGCAACCACCGCGGCCACAATGTTGTTTGTCTGCTGAACTGCGGCAGCACCTTCAGCAAAGTTTGCCCAGTGACCCAAAACATAGGTCACGGCTTTGCCCTGGCGCGCCAAATCGGCGATGGTTTCAAACATTTGAGGGTCGGCTTGCCCGCCAGCAACATCGTTAACGATTGTTGCGCCGGCCTGCACAGCCGCCCGCGCCGTTGACGCGTTCATGGTGTCAATGCTGATTTGCACCCGCCCCGAGGCAACCTCGGGCAGTTTTGCGATGCGTTTGATGATTTCAATAACTCGCGCCTGTTCGGCCTCTGCACTCAGTCGCACTGAACCTGGTCGAGTCGATTCGCCGCCCACATCGATGATTGCGGCGCCCTCGGTTATCAGCTGCTTGGCATGAGCCAACGCCGCTTCGGCTGAAGTGAACTTGCCACCGTCGCTAAACGAATCGGGGGTGATGTTGAGCACACCCATTAGGCGGGGCAGTCGGGGTTGCGGCTCGACGCTAAAACTAGCCGATTCTGATTTTGAGTTGACCATTTGCACCTATTTGGTGATTAGAGCCATGACTTCGGCTCGCGCGGCCGGTTGGTCATAAACGCCTCTGGCTGCCATTGTGATTGTGCTCACCTCTGGTTGCCTTGCGCCGCGCGATGCCACGCAGTGGTGGCGAGCTTCAACAACAACCACAACGCCTTTGGCACCAAGGCCAGTCTCAAGTGCCGACGCGATCTGCGAGGTGAGGTTTTCTTGAAGCTGTGGGCGGCTTGCCAGCACTTCAACTAGTCGAGGCAACCTGCCTAGGCCAACCACACGGTCGGTCGGCAGGTAGGCAATGTGTGCCACGCCGGTGAACGGCAGCAGGTGGTGTTCGCAAATTGAAACCAGCTCGATGTCTTTGAGAATCACAACTTCGTTGTGCTCAGCCTCAAAAGTTTCGGCTAAAACATCGAGCGGGTTTTGGCCAACCCCTTTAAAAAAGTCGGCATACGATTCTGCGACTTTTTTTGGGGTTGCCTGAAGCTCGGCGCGCGTTGGGTCTTCACCAATAGCCGAAAGCAATTCGACTACGGCTGCCTGAATGCGCGCGGCGTCAACCAAAACTACTCAGCTTTGGTTTCGGCGGGTGCTTTTGGCTTGCGCGGCGCGCGAGGCTTTTTGGCAGGCTCTGCAGCAACTGCCTCGGCCTGGTCAATAACAGCCTGCTTTGCCTTGCTTGAACCCTTCACAGGAATCTCGATTGGGCCTTTTTTGCTAACCGGGCGGTCGCTGGCTGAGAGCCACACTTTGCGCTCTGGTAGCTTTTTGACACCCTTAAAGATTTCGGCGATTTCTTCTTGGTTCAAAGTTTCGCGCTCCATCAGCTGCTTAGCCAACTCGTCGAGAATCGCACGGTTTAGGTTTAGCGCCTGATAAGCCTCTTTGTGAGCGGCTTCAACGATTGCGCGAACCTCAAGGTCGATCTGCTGGGCAGTTGCCTCAGAATATTCGCGAGCTTGCGCCATGTCACGGCCAATGAAAACCTCGCCGCCGCTGCCGAACGAAACGGCACCAACGGTTGAGCTCATGCCATATTTGGTGACCATCTGTCGAGCGGTGCCGGTGGCTTTTTCGAAGTCGTTCGAAGCGCCGGTGGTTGGGTCGTGAAACACGATCTCTTCGGCAACGCGGCCACCCATTGCATAGGCAATTTGGTCGAGCAGCTGGTTGCGGCTAACCGAGTAGCGGTCTTCGAGTGGCAGAACCATGGTGTAACCCAAGGCGCGACCACGAGGCAAAATGGTGATTTTGGTGACAGGGTCGCTGTTGTTCAGCGAAGCTGCAACCAGCGCGTGACCAGCTTCGTGATATGCGGTGTTTAGTCGCTCACGGTCTTGCATCAAGCGCGACTTCTTTTGTGGGCCGCCGATAACGCGATCGATTGCCTCGTCAAGGGTTGCTGCGGTGATCTGCTTTTCGTTGTTGCGCGCGGTTAGCAGAGCTGCCTCGTTCAAAACGTTGGCTAGGTCGGCACCGGTGAAACCTGGGGTGCGACGAGCAACCACTGCAAGGTCAACGTCGGCAGCAATCGGCTTGCCTTTTGAGTGAACCTTCAAGATCTGTTCGCGACCGATTAGGTCTGGTGCGCCAACACCAATCTGACGGTCAAAACGACCTGGGCGAAGCAACGCCGGGTCAAGAATGTCTGGGCGGTTGGTGGCTGCAATCAAAATCACGTTGGTCTTTGAGTCGAAGCCATCCATTTCAACCAAAAGCTGGTTGAGGGTTTGCTCGCGCTCGTCGTTGCCGCCGCCGATGCCGGCGCCGCGGTGGCGACCAACCGCATCAATTTCGTCAACAAAGATGATTGCCGGTGCGCTGGCTTTGGCCTGTTCAAAGAGGTCGCGAACGCGCGAAGCACCCACACCCACGAACATTTCAACAAAGTCAGAACCTGAAATGGTGAAGAAAGGCACGCCAGCCTCGCCGGCAACTGCCTTGGCAACTAGAGTCTTGCCGGTGCCCGGAGGGCCATAGAGCAATACACCGCGCGGAATCTTGGCGCCAACGGCTTGAAACTTTTGTGGCTCTTTGAGGAACTCTTTGATTTCTTGTAGTTCTTCAATGGCTTCGTCGGCACCGGCAACATCGGCAAAGGTGACCTTTGGGTTGTCTTTGTTAACGAGCTTGGCGCGAGATTTGCCAAAGTTCATAACGCGTGAGTTGCCGCCTTGGGCACCTGCCATCAAGAACCAGAAAATCAAACCGATGATTACGAATGGCAGCAAAGTGCCCAGCAGCGAGAGATACCAAGGGGTTGAAGGCACTTCGTCGCGGTAGCCCTGCTTGATATTTGCTGAAGCGATGGCGTTGACGACCTGCTGGCCACGAGGCAGCACGTAATAGAACTGCACAAACTGGCCATCGGCTTTGTTGGCTTTGGTGAGGTCAACGTCGACGCGCTGTTCGCCGTCATAAATGTGAACCTTGTCGGCGTTGCCGTTTGTGATGTAGCTCAAACCAACAGAGGTGTCGACCACCTTGTATTTTGAGGTGTTCATGAGGTTGGCGCCAATAATCACAACGGTTACGGCAACCAAGATCCAAATGAAAGGACCACTAAAAAGTTTCTTAAGATTCATGCTCGCGACCTCGGCCGCTTTCCTTTCGAGAAGACAAGAAGGCTAACCATAAGGCTATCGTTCGCGCTGTGCGAAGCCCACCCCTGTTCGCCAACGGAATAACTTAGCTGTAAACCTTTGGCGAAAGAATCGCAACCGATGTCAGCGAACGATAGTTTTCGTTGAAGTCGAGACCATAGCCAACCACGAAGTCATTCGGCAGATCAAAGCCGACCCACTCAACATCAACCTCAACTTTGGCTGCTGCCGGTTTGCGAAGCAACGCAACGATTTTGACCGAAATCGCGCCGCGGTTGCTGAGGTTTTGAGCCAACCACGACAGGGTTAGACCCGAGTCAACAATGTCTTCAACGATGAGCACGTGGCGGCCCAAAACGTCAGCGTCGAGGTCTTTGAGAATGCGCACAACACCCGAAGAAACGGTGCCTGAGCCATAAGAAGAAACGGCCATCCAGTCAACCTGGGTGTGAATCTGCATTGCTCGTGAAAGGTCGGCCATAAACATGACGGCGCCTTTGAGAACACCAACCAAAAGCACATCTTTGTCGGCATAGGCTTCGTCGATTTCGGCAGCCAGTTCTGCTACACGAGCCTTGATCTGCTCTTCGGTGACCAAAACTTCGGTGATTTGGTCAGCGACCTTGTCAATATCCACTTAGCAGACTCCAGATTTCATGGTTTTTGTGCTCTTGAAAACGAGTTTTTCACCCGCACGTTCTACTCTAACCCGTGGCAGGGTGAGCATTTTCTGCCCGTGCCAGTTATCGAGCAAATCTTCGATTGAGCGGATGTGCGCCAAGCTGCTTTCGGCAGTGAAAACGGCGAGCGCCGACTTGAGAACTCTTGAACGAATTGCCTGCGCCAGCGCATTCAGCGGTGCGATGTCGAAGGTCAGGTCAGTTGAGCCGAGCAGCGCCAAACGCGTGAACTCGGTTTCGGCGAGCGCGTCGAGATAGTCGGCGTCGGCACGCAACAGGTCGGCGGTGCGCGCTAGTGCACCGGCAATGTTGGGGCCAAGTTCGGCTTCGAGCACCGGCATAACCGTTTGGCGCACGCGCACCCTAACGAACTTTGGGTCTTGGTTGTGCGGGTCGTGCCACGGAGTCAGGCCGCTATCTTCGCAAAATGCGACGGTGGCGGCTCGTGAAATGCCAAGCAACGGTCTTAGATAGTGGATGCCTTCGGCCGCCACCGAATCCGGCGTCGCACTGGGTGCCGACGTTGCACTTGGTGCCGAGGTTGCAAGGGGTGCCGGCGTCAGCGCTGCCATACCACTCAAACTGCGCGCACCCGAACCTCTGGCTAACCCAAGCAACACGGTCTCAGCTTGATCGTCGAGCGTGTGGCCGAGCAAAACAAAACGTGCGCCTAACCCTGCAGCTGCTGCGCGCAGGGCCTCATAGCGGGCATCTCGCGCTGCAGCTTCTGGCCCGCCGGCTGCGCCAACTGAAACTTTCACAATCTCAACCGGCGCCAAGCCCAAATCGGCAAGTTTTGCAGCCGTTCTTGCTGCCACCTCAGCCGAAACCGACTGCAATCCGTGGTCAACGATCACCGCACCGGCTTGCAATCCCAAACCCTCGCGGTGCGAGGCCCCAACTTCAAACGCCAAAGCCGCAGCCAGAGCCAAACTGTCTGGCCCGCCAGAACACGCCACCAAAATCAGTTCGCCCGGCATCAAGGGTGAGCCAAGCGCCGCAGTGGCGGCATCCACTTGCTCTCGCAAAGCCCGCCTAACATCGGCAATAGCGGGGGTGAGTCTGGGGCGTTCGACCATAGATAAAAGCCTAGCTTTGCAATTCGATAACCTATAAGAGTTAGTGAGGGTGCCTGTGCCAAGCGCAAGTGACCAAAACTCACCAAACGCCCGACCAAACTTTAGGAGCCAACGTGCCTTTTGACGCCGTTATTGAGATTCCCCGTGGCAGCCGCAACAAATATGAGGTTGACCACGAAACCGGTCGCGTTCACCTTGACCGCGTGCTGTTCACCCCGTTTGTCTACCCGGTTGACTACGGCTATTTCGACAACACTCTTGGTGGCGACGGCGACCCGCTAGACGCTCTGGTTCTTCTTGAGTTCCCGGTTTACCCAGGCGTTGTTGTGAGCGTTCGCCCAGTTGGCGTTTTGCCGATGGAAGACGACGGTGGCATCGACGAGAAGATCCTTTGCGTGCCTGCAAAAGACAAGCGTTGGGCTCACATTCAAGACATCAACGATGTTCCACAGCAGACTAAAGACGAGCTTTTGCACTTCTTTAGCCACTACAAAGACCTTGAGCCAGGCAAATGGGTCAAAGTTGGCGAGTGGGCCGACCGCGCAGCAGCCGAGAAACTAATCGAAGAAGCACAGGTTCGCTACCAGGGCTAACCCACAGATTCGCGAGACCCCATCAGTGCCTAGGTGCTGGTGGGGTCTTTTTTTGCGCGGATGCCCTACGGCCCAAAATTAGCTCGCGCCTCGCTCAAGCCGCCTGTTGCGCGTTCAGGTAGCTCTGGCTTCGCTCGAGTCACCCGCGCCTCGCTCAAGTTGCCCGCCCAGCGGAAACCAGCCCGACAAAACTGTGCGCGCGCCGGCAACCGAAGTTAGCGACCACTGCCAGCACATTTCGCCTATTAACGCGGTGCCCAAACCGCTCTGCTGCTCTGATTCAACAGCTTTGCCATTATTAGACACCTGGCAAAGCAACAGGTCGGGTTCTTCAACCCGCAAGTTGATTTCGACTTCGGTGGCAGTGCCGTGCCGATAAGCGTTGCTAACGGCTTCACGAATCAGCTCAGCCACTGAGCCGCAAAGTGCGGCGTCGTTGGCCAAAGCAGTTTTGGCAGCTTGCGAAATCTGCGTGTTGAAAGTTAATACGCCGGCCCAAACCCCCGAGATCTCGCCCAGGGCAACCTCGATGTCGTTGTGACGAGCCCAACCCGACTCGATTTGGCTAACAGATTCTTCGATGCGGCCGGTGAACTGTCTAACGTCGAAAGCGGCGTGCGGTGCGCGGCCGAGCTGAATCGCCGCCGAAATCAGGGTGGCTTGAATTGGCCCGTGCAGCAGCCAACTCAGATTTTTGCGATGGTTGGCAAGGTCGCGTCGTTGGCGTGCCACAAGTTTCTCAAGTTGGTTATTCACCCGATTGAGTTCTTGCTCTGCCGATGTGTTGAGCTGTTCGATAGCCACCGCAATGATGAAGCCCATGAACAGAAAATAACGATCAACCAGGTGGGCTTCTAGATATTTGTTGCCAAAAATCTCTGGCACTGACCAGGCCAAAAAAGTTCTTGGAATCACGGCGGCAAGCACATAAAGCACGCTCCAAATCGCCATTGAGGGCAGCAGGCGATTGTGGGTTCTTGATTTGGGCCAAAAGCCTTTTGCCGCGATAAAAACCGCACCTGCCAAAAGGGTGACTATCAAGTCGCCAACGATGCTGGCGCTGATCACCCTTGTCAGCGGGCCAATGACCAAAGCCTGCAAAAATTCAACGGCGCCAAGCACCGGCAAACTCACGAGTTTTGCAGTGTCAAACTTTGCACGAAAAATTTGCATCTTGGCAACTTTGCGCGCCACCCGCGGGGTTGCAGCCGGGTTGTCAACCACCGAAATCGCTAGCGAGTGGCTCATTGGGCGAACCACGTTGCTCACCAAGTTTGTCAGCGCCGAAACAATCACCTGAATCTCTTGCGGGCTGGCCGTGTTGAAACCTGAAACCTTGTGCCTGATTTCGTCAATCGCAGGGGTGAGGCTGCCGGCAACCTGTTTCTCAAGATTTTCACGCTCGGCTGCGATGCGTTTTTCAAAATCTTGACTCAACTGCAAAAGGCTGAGGTTGTCGGTTTTTAGCTTGCTGGCAAGTTCAAGGTGCTCTTCGCGCCGCTGTGCCAAGGTAGCCACCAAAAGCATCACCAAAACGATTGGTTCACCCACCGATAAAAGTTGCTGCGGAAAAAGATTTCGACTGTGAACATAGCCAACCTGTTCAGCTATCAAAAACATGATTAGCCCGCGCACCGCTGAAACCAAAAGATAAGCCAACAGGGCGAAAATTCTCGCAAATATCGCAACTTTTATGCGCTTATGCAGCTGCCCCAGCAAACAAAAACTTGCCCACATGATTGCCGTTGCAACCACACCCGCAGCCAATGCGGCCGGGCCACCGCGCACACCATAGCAGTCGACATAAAAAGTTGTTAGCAGCGAAGAAAACAGCATTGCCACTGCAACCGAGCGACCAAAAGCGTTGTGGCCACCCATTGCGTTTCTCAACGCCTGCAGAGTGAGTTTTATTGGGCCATAGAGCCTATTCAGCAACCGGCAACCCCGCCGCCGCAATGTAACTTCGAGCAGCCACCACTCGAACATTGGCTTCGGTGTCGTCGTCAACCCCAAGAGCCGCCACAGCCTTAGTTAGCATGATCTGCACTGCGCGAACCGTGGTGTTTCGAATCACAGCAATCTGCTGATTTGACAACCCCAAAGCAACCATCTTGAGCACGGCAATCTGATTTTTTGAAAGCTTCGCCAAAGGGCGGCTGGGGTCTAAATCATCTCGCGGTGTTGTTGTGAGGTGGCCTTTCAAAACAAGCTCTAACGCCTCAACCAAAGCACCCGGTCTGGCAAGTTTTTCTTTGCGCAAATAGCCGGCACCCTGCGGCAACGACTTTGGGTCACGCGAAGCAAATCGGGCATCTGGCAAGTTTGTCAAAAACAAAAAAACCAAGTGGGGCGAATCAGCCAGCATTGCGTCAGCAACATCAAAACCTGAAGGGCCAACACCTAAATCGATATCCATCACGACCGCATCAGGGTCAATCAGATCGCAAATGCGCCTAGCATCTGAACCAGTCGAAGCTGTGGCAACGCGAAAGCCTGAAGCATCAAGAATCTCAGCCAACAGGCCACGAGTCATCGGGTCGTCTTCGACAACCAACACCGTTCGAACATCCATGTGCTAAAAACTCCTCAATCTAGGTTGCCACACAAAAGCGGCCGACCCCAGAGCTGTGGAGTCGGCCGCATTCGAGCATCCGCTGATTATTTTGTGAGATAACGCAACACGATGATGTCGGTTGAATCACCGTTTGCGTGATAACCGGCGACTAACAACTTGCCGTCGGTTTGCAAAGCAATCGCACTAGCAACATCGTTGCCATCGCCAATCGAAGTGTTGACCACACCGTTCTGGGTGCCGTCAACGGCAACGCCAAAGGTTGGGTCAAGCGAACCATCGGTTGCGAATCGCAACACAGCAACGTTGGTTGAATCGCCGTCTTGGTGGTAGCCACCAACCAAAATCTTGCCATCGGCCGCAATGGCAAGGCCGCAAGCAAAGTCGTCACCAGCACCAAGCGAAGTGTTGACCACACCGTTTGGCGTGTTGTCGGTTGCGGTGCCAAAGCTGTCGTCGAGCGAGCCGTCGGTGTTGAAACGAATAACCGCAATGTCATTTGACGAGTCTGCACTGTGGTTGCCAACAACCACAATCTTGCCGTCGCTCTGCAACGCAATGCCGCAAGCAACATCGTCGCCGCTGCCAAGTGACTGGTCAACAATGCCGTTTGCTGTGCCATCGTTTGAGGTGCCAAAAGATTCATCTAGCGAACCATCAGTGTTATAGCGCAACACCGCAATGTCGCTGCTGCCATCAACACCAACGTGGGTGCCGGCAACAACAATCTTGCCGTCAGCTGCAATCACAAGATCGCGAGCCTGGTCATTGCCATCGCCGATTGAGGTGTTGGTGATGCCGTTAGGGGTGCTGTCTGTTGCCGTGCCAAACGACTCGTCAAGGCTGCCGTCAGCGCTGAGTCGCGCAACGATCACATCGGTCGATGCGCCGTTCACGTGGTAGCCGGCAACAACAATCTTGCCGTCGCTCTGAAGCGCCACCGAAGTAGCGGTGTCGTCGCCATTGCCGAGTGAAATGTTCACCACGCCGTTAGCTGTGCCATCGTTAGCGGTGCCAAAACTGTCATCAAGCGAACCGTCAACGTTGTATCGAGCAACAAAAATGTTGGTCGAAGAACCCTCAACGTGGTCGCCGGTAACAACGATTTTGCCGTCGCTCTGAAGCGCAACGCTGCGAGCGTGGTCGTCGCCGTTGCCAAGGCTGGTGTTAACCAAACCGTTTGGGGTGCCATCGTTAGCGGAGCCAAAACTGTCATCAAGCGAACCGTCAACGTTGTATCGAGCCAAAACAACATTGGTCGAAGAACCGTCAACGTGTTCGCCAACCGCAATAATCTTGCCGTCAGCCTGAACAGCAACATCGGTAGCTTTATCGTTGCCAGCACCAACCGAGGTGTCAACCACGCCGTTAGCGGTGCCATCGTTTGCGGTGCCAAAGCTAGCGTCAAGCACGCCAGCGCCAGTTGTTGCCGTGCTATTTGACTGCGCACTGCAACCTGCCGCCAAAAGCGCGCCAATGACCAAAAGTGTTGCCCCGAATACTTTTTGAGATTTCTTCATCTCTTGCCTCTCTTGTGAACACACGCCCAAATGCGTGGTTTGCGGCGAGCCGCCACAAAAGACTATTTGGCAGGCTTCACGAGAGCCCTCGGTGATTTCGCCTAGGCGAAAGTTTGCACGAACTTATCAATGCTTAGGTTCTGGCGAAGCCTTTTTAAGCGGATGCCCTTCGGCACGAACGCCTCGGAGCTAAAGGGAATGCATTTCCTGGTCAATCAAGAATAAGAGTGCCCTGAATGCTTGTAGCGCGTCATCAAAGTCAGGTGCTCCGGCGATTTCCTCAGTTTCTCTGACATATTGTTCTTTAAACTCTTCAGATGGCCTAAAAACTGAAGGCCACGCATGCTGCCCCCTTGCATCAAATGTTTGCCGCGTCAGCCTAGCAAGCTCTACAAAATCAACCTTTGCCTCTTTGAGTATCTTCTGAATGTCATAGAGGTCATGGCCTCTCGTACTTGAAGGGGTGAGGCAGGCATGCACCTTCTGGGCAATTTGGAGTTCCTTCTGCATCACGGGAACGGCCGAAGGAACATCCAGTCCAAGAATCCGAAATTGCTCGCTCAAAATTTCGCCGCCCAAGTTTTCGGTGAACAGGGCTGAACCAAGCTCATCCGTTGTCACTTCAACTGAGACAGTTCGCCATTCCGATTCGCCGAAAGTGATTTGCACCTTGAATTTCAGAAGCCTATGTTGCAATGGAACCCACGAAGGAGCTGCTGTCTTCACTACCTTTACGTTTGTAATTTTGAACGGTGCCCAAGTAACGCCAACGAGATTACAAATCAGGTCTTGTACTCGTTCACGCTCGGCATCGATAGTCATGTCGATGTCTTGGGTGGATCTTGCCTCAGAAATCCCAAATCGAAAGAAAAGGCTTGTTCCTCCTTTGAAATAGAACCTTTCGTCGGCGAGGTGAGCAGCGCTAACGACCAGCTGCGCAAAACAATGTTTGCAATAGTCTGCTCGAGCGCGGCAAAGGAGGTATTTGTTCGCTTGGCATGAGCTTGGATTCGTTTTTGAAATGCAAACTTCGAGGTTGATTTGTTGGCCATAACTAAATCGGCCTCGTTACGTGCGCATCCAAGGAGCGGCGCAAGGCCCTAGCCTCCAACTTGGTAATGAAGCCCTGAGTAAACGATTCATCGATTGTGTCGTGAAGCCGTTCGTGAATTGCAGCTCCGATGAGTGAATCAATTGCGTTGAAAACGGGTTCGCAAGGAACATCGTAATAACGCACAATTTCAGGTGCTTGCGAGGCTGGGATAACTTTTAGATGAACGCTTGAGGGGATCCGGTGCCTCGGCATGACTGTCGTGGTTACGATGAGCTTATTCGGGTTGAACAACCCCAAATCGAGCAACTGAATTACTGACCGGCCAGAAACGTAAGCATTCTTGCCAACTGTCAAAACACTTTCGAGCGCGCTTGAGTAGCGATCGATTGGCGCGAACGGCACACGATAAAGGTTTCGAGCAACCCGTTCAATCGCGCCGCGCTGCACAAGCTTTCGCATCTCTACGAGTGGCACGCCCGCGTCGAGCGCCATCTCTGCTGTGATGATGCCTCGCATTTCGTTTGCGAGGTTATAGATTTTGACCCGATTTGTCTCTTTGACTGCCATTACAAAAGCATACCGTTTTTGGTACGCTTTTGTAAATAGCTATTATGGTCAAATTAAGCGGATGGCCGCCCGGCATAAGGGAACAACTCGCCGTAGCGAAGTGGAACGATGCGCACGGTGCGTGCAGGGTTTGGCGCTTCGAGCATCATGCCGCCACCCAAGAAGATCACGACGTGATATTTGTCGCCGTTGAAGGCTGAGTCTTGTGAATACCACATCAGGTCGCCTTGAACAGCTTGCGATAGCGGCACGAGGCGGCGTTCTGCTGCCATGGTGTTGAACTGGTTGGTTGCAGAGTGCGTGCCGATATAGATGCCGGCCGCTGCGTATGCAGCCTTGGTGATGCCTGAGCAGTCCCAAACATTTGGCCCCATGCCGCCGAGCACATATGCTTCACCTAACTGCTGCTTGGCATAAGCGATTGCGGTGTCGACTTTGCCCTGGTCAGCCGGGCCAACAGAATATAGCTCAGGTGCAACAGGCATTGAGGTGCCAGCGTTTTGGCGAGCCTCAGCAGCCAAACCTTCGGCGCGCTGTTGCTCAAGACTTGCGGTGGTGTTGCGCAGGCTGGCCAGCTGGGCATAAAAAACTTTGTTCAGCTTATTGTTGGCGTCGACTTTGGCTTGAACAGCGCTCGCCGCTGACTGGGCTTCGCCAAAAGCTGCTTGGGCAACTTTGGCTTCGCCCGCCAACTGCGTTTTGGCTGCCCCCAGTGTGTCGGTGATTGACTGGGCGTATTGCTGTCGTTGCACGGCACGTTCATAGAGGCTTTGGCTTTGGCCGGCTAGTCGGTCTTGGGTGCCTAGCTGATAGAGCAGGTTGTCGGCTTGGCCGGCGTTTAGAAATAGGTCTAGTGAGGTGCCGGCTGCGCCGTCGCGATACATTTGGGCGGCGATTTGGCCGAGTTCGGCTTTGGCTGCATCGGCTTGGGCGTTGGCTTGGTCGGCTTGGCGCTGAAGCGACTTGACTTTGCGGGTCATTGCGTCGACGGCGTCTTGGGCTTGGTTAAAGGCTTCGCCTTTGATTAGTGCTACTTTTGCCAGCTTGTCGGCTTCGGCTGAAAGTGCGGTGATCGTCACCTGTAGGTTGTCGATCATGGCTTTCTTTTTAGCTTCGTTGGCTTTCGCGGCTTGAATGTCAGACCAGCTCGGGTAGCTTGGTGCGGCGAATGATGGCGCGATTATGGCAACGCTGGCAGCTAGCGTCAATGCTGCTACACCGGCTAGTGCTGCCGAAAACTTGAATCGCACTTTGTTGCCCTTCTTGCCTAAAACACTTGCATCCACTTTCAAGTTAACCTTGAAACTTGTCAATTGGGTGAACTGACGAGGTCTGAACCGGCATATTTTCAGCTTTTTCGTCGAAAAAACCGCTCAGGTTGCTATTTGCGCGCGAACTCAGTATTCTTGACCCTCGGTGCTTATTAGCTCCATCGCTGTATCGGCCCCATCGTTTAGTGGCCTAGGACGCTGCCCTTTCACGGCAGTAGCACGGGTTCGAATCCCGTTGGGGTCACCACAGCGAAGGTGTTGAGACAGCCCGAAATGGTCCTGTAGCGCAGTTGGTTAGCGCGCCGCCCTGTCACGGCGGAGGTCGCGGGTTCAAGTCCCGTCAGGATCGCCAGCAGAGCCCTTCGAAAGAGGGGCTTTTGTTGAAAAGGTGTGAATTTAAAAGCACATCTTGGCTCTGTAGCTCAGTTGGTAGAGCGAACGACTGAAAATCGTTAGGTCACCGGATCGATGCCGGTCGGAGCCACAAATAGACCCTCTCAAGGCGCAAGCTGCGAGAGGGTTTTTTGTTGATTAGGCTGAGTGAATGAGCATTTTGTTCGGCTTGGCCGCTGGTTTGATCTATGGCTTTGCCGACTTTTTTGGTGCGGTTAGTTCGCGCCGCTTGCGCCCGGTGCTGGTCACCGCGGTTGCCGCCTGCGCCGGTTTTGCTTTTAGCGTTTTTGGCGCGTTTAACTTTGGCGCGTTCACCCAGGGCGCTGCTTTCACCCCAATCTCAATCATGTGGGGTTTGATCGGCGGCGGTTTTTCGGCAATTGGCATGACCTGCCTCTATGCCGCCCTAGCCGAGGGCCCGATCTCGATCGTGTCGCCGCTGAGTGCGCTCGTGGCTGCTTTGGTGCCAACGGTGGTGGGCGTGGCCTCGGGTGAATCGTTCAGTTTTTTGGCGTGGATGGCGATTATTCTCGTTTTAATTGCCGTCGTGTTGGTGGGTTTTGTGCCTTCGGCCGACCTTCGCCTGCCGAGTTTGCGCGGCCTGCTGTTTGCGGTGGGTGCGGGCGTGGGCATTGGTGTGGTGATGGTTTGCCTCAAGCAGCCGCCCGCCGAGACCGGCATGGCTACGGCGATTTTGATTCGCGGCATTAATGCGGTTGTGATGGTGAGTGTGGCCAGTTTTATGTTTGTCAGCCGCCGCGCCAAGCCGCTAGAGTTTCGAGGTTTGGGCTTTGGCATTTGGATGTTGATTGCGTTGACCGGCATTTGTGATTCGGCAGCAAACATGTTGTTTCGCGCTTCGGCGGTGAGTGGCACCCTCACGATTGCGAGCGTTCTCACATCGTTATACCCGGCGGGAACAATTCTTTTGGCTAGATTTGTTCTTAAAGAAAAGATTGCGGCCGTTCAAACGGTTGGCATTTTGCTTGCGCTTGCAGCTTCAGTGCTGTTGGCCCTGGCCTAATTTCAAAACATTGGTTTGGCTTTTTCACCGATGCCAAGCTTCAAATCAGTGGTTTGGCGTCAGCGACGCCAGGCTTCAAATCAGAAAGCAACGACATGTCAAACATTTCAGCTGCACCCCTAAGCCGCGCTCAGCGTTTTCGCTGGCTTGGCCTGATTTTTATTTCGATGGGCATTTCGCTCGTCATTATCGATGGAACGATCGTTAACACGATTTTTCCGCAGATCATTAAAGCTTTGAGCCTCGACTCAACCCAGGTTCAGTGGGTTCAAGAGAGCTATGTGTTGGTTTTCACATCGCTGCTCTTGATTTGGGGTTCAGTTGCCGACCGTTTCGGTCGCAAACTTTTGCTCATTATTGGCATCGTGATTTTCACCGGCGCTTCGATGTGGGCTGGTTTGTCGGGCGACTTTGGCTCGATGGTGCTTGCCCGCGTGGTTCAGGGCATTGGTGGTTCTATGGTTTTGCCAACCACGCTTTCGCTGGTCAACGCTAACTTTCAGGGCAAAGAGCGCGGCATTGCTTTTGCTATTTGGGGTTCGACCATCGGCGGCATGGTTGCTCTTGGCCCGGTTTTGGGCGGCTGGCTGGCAACCGATTTTGGCGCGGATGGCTGGCGCCTAGCTTTCAACATCAACCTGCCGATTGGTGCAATCATCATCGCCGGTTTGTTGTTCTTTGTTGCCGAGTCAAAAGTGGCATCGGCTGCTAAAGGCATCGACGTGGTTGGTGCGCTGCTTTCAGTTGTGATGTTCTCAACTTTGGTTTTCGGTTTGATTCAGGGCCGCAACTATGGTTGGTTCACCGTTAACGCCGACCACCCTTTCTCACTGTTCGGTTTCAACTGGGCTAAAGACGGCATCTCGGTGATTCCGGTGTCACTTTTGATTGCGTTGATTTCGGGCACCGTCTTTGTGCTTTGGGAGCGCGCCCGTGCCAAGACCGGCACTCAGGTTTTGCTTGACCTTAACCTGTTCAAAATTGCTTCGTTCAGAAACGGCTCAATCGCCGCACTTATCATTTCGCTGGGTGAGTTTGGCATTTTGTTTGCTTTGCCACTTTGGTTTCAAAACGTTGAGCACCTTTCAGCTGTTGAATCGGGCATGGTTTTGCTTTGGCTAGCTGGCGGCGCATTCTTGGCCTCAGGTGTTGGTGGCGCAATGAGCGGCAAAGTTTCACCAGCCGCCGCAGTTCGCCTCGGTGTTTTGCTTGAACTAGTTGGTGTTGTTGGCACAGCTTTTGCTGTTGGTGCCGACGCCGGCTGGGGCTGGGTTGCTCCTTGCCTACTGTTCTATGGCATCGGTGTTGGTTTTGCTACCGCTCAGCTAACCGGTGTGATCATGGTTGATGTGCCGGTTGAGCTTTCGGGCCAAGGCTCGGGCTCGCAGAGCACCGTGCGCCAAATCGGCTCAGCGCTTGGCATTGCGGTTTTGGGCACCGTGCTATTCACCGCAACCCAGCTTTCACTAGAGACCAAGCTCGACAACATTCACGTGACCGGTGCTTCAAAAACCGCAATCGTGAACGCTGTCGTCGACAGCTCTGGCGGCGCAATCTCGGCGATTCCTGGCATTCTTGCCCAGACCGGCGGCAATCCTGCCGATGGTCAAGCCGCCATCAAAGCTGCCGACGATGCCTTTAGCGATGGCGCACGTTGGGCTGCGCTAGCCGCGAGCTTGTTCTTGGCCGGTGGTTTGGCTGCGAGCTTCAACCTTGGCTCACGCAAGCACGGCGAATAAGTCGGCCAACTAAACGCATCGAACGAGCAGGCGGCTTTGAAACTTTCACCGGCAAACTTTGCCCTAGTTTTTTTGGGTGGCGCGATCGGCACCGCAGCGCGCTATGCGGTGTCGCTCACGCTGCCTCAGCTGGGCATGCTGTTTGTTGTGAACCTGCTTGGTGCTGCGTTTTTAGGTTTGGTCAACTCGGCACCGGTGTTTGAATCGGGTGCCAGCAAAGCGTTTTGGGGCGTCGGCTTCGCAGGCGGTTTCACCACCATGAGCGGTGTTGCGCTTTGGTTGGTCGCCGCTGCCGACGGCGCAGCTTTGGCTCCGTTCACCGTGTTGGCAATGTTTGCGCTTGGCGTGGTGGCTTATTTTGGCGGGCTGCGCCTTGGCAAACGCTTAGGCCGCAACGAGGTAGCCGAATGACCACAGTGCTATTCGTGCTAATCGTTGCAAGCCTCGGCGGCGTCGGCGCCATGCTCAGATTCTTGCTTTCGCGTTTTAGCGGCGTGCTGCCCTGGGGAATCTTAACGGCTAACACCCTGGCGTCAGTGGTAGCGGGTTTCTTTTTGGCCGGCCCCGAACCAGCAGTTCCCTACGGCATTCTGGTCGTTGGTTTTGCCGGCGGGCTGTCGACTTTTAGCTCATGGGCAGCCCAAACTGCCACCTATTGGCAAACCAAGCAATACCGCAAAGCCACCTACAACGCAGCCCTAAACCTGCTATTGCCTGCCGCCGGTGTGGTTGCGGGAGCAGTTTTTGCCTACACCCTGCTAAAATAAGCGCAGGTTTTCATCAATTAATCGTTCCGAACCAGAATTCATGGTTTGGCCAAGTTCATAAGAGGGGGTCTCGCCATGGGGCGTGGCCGTCAAAAGGCGAAGCACACAAAGGTGGCTCGAGAGCTAAAGTATTTTAGCCCGAACACTGACTACACCGCGCTTGAGCGCGAGCTTGGCACTGTTGCGCCGTCGGGCGCTGGTGAGCCTGACTACGAAGACAAGTGGGCCGATCTTTATGACGATGAAGACGGCGAAGAAGACAGCGATTCAGCTGAGGCCGTCGGCGATTCTGACGCCGAATCTTTGACAGAAACTAGCCCTGACGAACCGAAACAAAAATAGGCGCCCAGCTTAGCTGAGCACCTATTTTTTAAGTTTTAGTCGCAAAAACCCGCTTAGGCCTGAGCACCCGCAACTGTTGGCAACTCTCGGCGAAGGTTTGGGCAGCAGTTCAAAGCACACACATCAGACCATGGGCCCAGGGGTGACAGAGCCTTCTTTTCTGCGCCAGCGGTGCGCTCAAGAACCAGGTCGGCGATTGCGTCAACAAACGCTGGGGCTACACCCGCAGTTGCGACGCGAATAAACTTCAAACCATTTTCTTCTGCGGTTTCTTTAGCCTCATTGTCGAGATCCCAAACCACTTCAACGTGGTCACTCACGAAACCAATGGGCACAACAATCACAGCCTCTGCCCCATCGGCTTTGGCCGCAACAATCGCATCATTCACGTCGGGCTCTAGCCAAGGAATCTCGGGTGAACCCGAACGCGACTGATAAACCAGTTCGAAACTTGGCAGGTCGTCGCCGATCATGACAGCCACCTGAGCCAGAGTGGCTTTTGCAGCCTCGATGTGCTGAGCGGCATAGGCGCCACCATCGCCAACTGCCTCAACAAACTCGGCAGCACGGGCCGGCGGGCCTGAGGTGACACCCATTTTTGAAGGAATCGAGTGGGTCGCAAAGAACAGCGCAATCTTGTCGCTGGCAATGCCCTGATCTTTGAACTCGGTGATAGCCCTCGCCAAATCTTCGGCAACCGGAGCAATGAAACCAGGGTGGTCAAAATAGTGACGAACCTTGTCAATCTCAAGCTCGCCCTCAAGGCCGGCCTCAGTTAGCGCGCCAGCCAAGTTTTCACGATACTGGCGGCATCCGCTATAGCTTGAATAGGCTGCGGTGACCCAAGCCAAGATTTTGCGGTGACCATCGGCGTGCATCTGCTTTAGAACATCGGCAAAGAATGGCGCCGAGTTGCGGTTGCCCCAATAAATCGGAATATCAATGCCGCGGCTCGGAAAATGTTCGCGCATGGCCGCCAGCAGGGCACGGTTCTGCGCGTTGATAGGGCTGACACCGCCAAGCGCCAAATAGTGGTGCGACACCTCTTCGAGGCGTTCGCGAGGCACGCCACGGCCCGCGGTCACGCGCTCAAGATAAGGCATGACCTCATCTGGGCCCTCAGGGCCACCGAATGAAGTTAACAGAATTGCGTCGTAGTTGCTCATGCGTAGTAGTCTCCGATTTGGGTTAGGTCGATGCGTTTGCCGGTATAAAAAGGAATCTCTTCGCGAACGTGGCGGCGAGCCGCTGTGGCACGCAGGGTGCGCATCATGTCGACGATTTCGTGAAGTTCGTTTGATTCAAGCGCCAGCAGCCATTCATAGTCACCAAGCGCAAACGATGAAACGGTGTTGCTAAGAATGCCTTTGTAGTCGCGACCTGCCATGCCGTGCTCAACCAGCATCGCGCGTCGTTCTTCTTCGGGCAAAAGGTACCATTCAAACGATCGCACAAATGGATACATGCACAACCAGTCTTTAGGGTCATGGCCAGCCATGAACGCAGGCACGTGACCCTTGTTGAATTCGGCTGGGCGATGCAAACCCATGGCCGACCATACCGGCTTCAAAATCAAGCCCAGCTCAGTTTTAGCCAGCTTGCGCAAACCATCTTGAATGCCTTCGGCTGTCGGGGCATGAACCCACAAAAGCAGAGATGCGTCGGCACGCAAAGCCGAAACGTCGTAGGCGCCACGAATCACAAAATCGTCTTCGGCTTCAAGTTTTGCCGCAACGGTTTTGAACTCAGCCGAAGCTTCGTCGGGGTGCGATAAAACACCGGTTGCCGCAAATGCCGTGAAAGTTGTGTATCGAATCGTGTCATTGATTTCGCGAGCGGTGACCCGCGACGTTGGTTCAGTCACTGTGCCTCTTTCATTTCGTTGTTGCCATAGCGAGTGACCATGTTGGTCACTTTCAACTTTGTTTTTGCAATGATGCCGGTCATTCCGTTGCCGCCGAGGCCGACACCAACCACCGCTACATTGCCTAACCGTTGTTCAGCCGCTTCTATTTCAGCGAGAATCGCACCGTGCCCCGGCTTGGCTTGCACCAAAGCGTCACGCCAAATAATGACCTGCGAATCAATCAGCTCAATGTCACCCGCGTCATAGAGCGCTCGAGCATCAGCAGCAGCCTGGGCCACCAAATTTAGCTGATCTTCAGGGGTGCTAACCGGTGGCAGGTCTGAGCCGCGACCATAAGAGAGTCTCAACAGGTGGTTCGAGTCTGGCAAACGCGATTCAACCCACGGCCATTTGGCGTTGATGTGCGTGCTGGCCTTTGCCCCAATCGAGGTAGTTTGATTCACCTCAGGGGCCACCAAAACACCAGAACCCAGCGGGTTCTCATTGAGTTTTTGGCTGGTGACCGAGAGCGCGACCACGGCTACGTCGAGTGTTTTGATTCTGCTCAGCGGCTCTGCCAACTGAGGCGTTTCAACCAAGAGTTGAGCAGCTAGGTTGCTGTTCACAGCAACCACCAAAAGGTCAGCCCTAGCAGTTTTGGTTGCCAAAGTCGCAGCCCAGGTCTGGCCATCGTGCTTGATTTTCAGCACCCTCGAACCAACCTCAAGTTTCACGCCGCGCTCGCTCAGGTGTTGCGATAGCCGCGAAATCAGACTGTGCATGCCACCGACCAAACCAGCCACCGCCGCACCGGGAATCGCAGTCTTGCCGCGAATGGCACCTACCGCCCCAATGAGCGAGCCAGTTTCGGCGCCAGCCGCTAACAGGCTTGGGCTAACAGCCGCCGCCTCAATTAGGTCAGGATGACTGGCATGCACGCCCGCGACAACTGGCGTGACCAGTCGCTCGAGCACGGCTTCGCCAAGGCGAACACGAACCACCTCACCAAGGGTGATGGCCTGACTCGAACTTGGGTCAAACTGCCACGGTGCGGCATCTAACGCCTTGGCCTCGGCCAGTTCGTCTTGGCTCAAATAATTGGCCACCGCAGCATCGTCGAGATTTGCCGGAATGCCCAAGACACCCGCCGGAATCTCAAAGCTGCCTGTGCTGGTGCGAATGCGAGCGGTCATTGATTTGGCCGCGCCGGTTTGGGCAGCGCTCGACGCCTCGGTGTCGGCTGGGCTGACCGCGCTGCTGCTGTCAAAAGCTGAATCGAGAGTTTGCTTGGCAGCAGCGCTCGCCGGCATAGCCAGTGAATCGGTGAGACCAATGTCGGCAATCAAAGTTTTGGTTGCTGGGCTGGTTAGGGCAAAAGACTCAGCGCCAACGTCGATTGCAATTTTCGAGCCATCGATTAGGCGAAGCTCGCCCGAGGCTATAACACCGCCAAACTCAGCGTTTGATTCAAAAACGGTGACGTCAGCAACCCCGTTTTCAAGCAGGGTATTGGCGGCTGTGAGACCCGCAATGCCACCGCCAACAACTATCGCTGAGGTCAAAGTGAGTGCACCAGCTCAACCAAGCGCGTCAACACAACCGGGTCAGCGTCGGCGGGCACGCCGTGGCCAAGGTTCACAACGTGAGCTGGGGCTTCTGCGCCTCTGGCAACAACATCTCGCACGTGCGCCTCTAGCACCGACCATTCGGCCGATAAAAGATCTGGGTTAATGTTGCCCTGCAGTGGCACCCGCCCACCGAGTGCACGGTTGGCATCGTCGAGGTTGGTTTCATAGTCGACACCCATCACGGTTGCACCAACTTCAAGCATCGCGGGCAGCAGCTCGGCGGTGTGAACGCCAAAGTGAACTCTTGCTACGGGCAGGTCGGCGAGCGCGTTCATGACTTTTCGACTGTGCGGCGCCGCAAATTTCAGATAGTCGGCCAGGCCTAAACGACCCGCCCAGCTGTCGAACAGCTGAACTGCGCTCACACCGGCTAAAACTTGTTGGCGCATAAAAGTTGCGGTGATTTGAGCTGTGTAATCAAGAATGTCGTGCCAAAGTTCGGCATCGTTTGCCATCAACCAACGTGAGGCGGGCAACTCTTTAGACGGCCCACCCTCGATTAGATATGAGGCAAGAGTGAACGGAGCCCCACCAAAACCAATCAGGGGTGTTGAACCCAACTCTGCCGTGGCCAGACCTACCGCTTCGATAATCGGTGCCAAAGCATCGATTTCAAGAATCTTCAGTTGATTAAAAGCTTCGCGAGTGCGCACCGGGTTTTGCAACACCGGGCCGACACCTGGCACGATGTCAACCTCAACGCCTGCGAGCTTTAGCGGCACAACAATGTCGCTAAAAAAGATGCCGGCGTCTACGTTGTGGCGACGCACCGGTTGCAAGGTGATCTCGGCCGCCATGTCTGGTCTTAAGCACGAGTCGAGCATGGCTACACCCTCACGCAGCTTGCGATATTCGGGCAGCGAGCGGCCCGCTTGGCGCATCATCCAAATCGGCAGAGGCGACTGTTTGTTGCCGGCATAGGCCTGAACCAAACTCGAGTTGGTGGTCAGGCCAGATATCAAAGGATGAGCTGAAGAAAGGGGCACTAGTCGATTATCTCAGGGTTATTGTGCGGTTAGCCTCATGCACGAGGGTTAAGATTGTTGGGTGGCTTTAGTGATGCTCGGAACCAACTATCAAGACGTTCCGTTAGCCGAACTCGAAAAGCTAGAACGCGAAACTAACCTCATTAGAGAGCAGCTTTTCGCGTCGGCTCCCGAAGAAATCGGACTTAACGGTGGCGTTCTCATCGCTACCTGCAACCGCTTCGAGGTTTATGTCGAGAGCGATAAATTTCACGACGCAGTTGAGCACGTGATCAATGTGGTGGCAAAAGCCAGCGAACTGCCTGCCTCTTATGTGAGCAAAATTCTCAGGGTCAGCTATGGCTCTGCCGTGGCCCAACACCTTTTTGCCGTTTCTTCGGGTCTCGAATCGATGATTGTTGGCGAGGGCGAAATCTCGGGCCAGGTCAAACGTGCGTTCACCGACGCTCAAAAGGCTGGTCAGACATCAACTCTGATTGAGCGACTCTTTCAAAACTCAATGAACGTTTCAAAGCGAGTTACCAACGCAACCGGCTTAGGCGATGCTGGTCGCTCAGTGATCACAGCTGCCCTTGATTTGCACCAGCAAAGATTTGGTTCGATACAAAACAAAAAAGTTTTGATTGTTGGCACTGGCGCCTATGCCCGCGTGGTGGTGGCTGCCCTTAAGCGCCTGGGCGTTGCCGAAGTTAAGGTCTATAGCAGCAGCGGTCGCGCCAAACTTTTTAGTGAAACCCACAGCACAACGGCGATCAAGCACGCCGATTTGGTCGATGCACTGAGCACGGTTGATTTGGTGGTTTCGGCTAGTGGCTCACGTGAACACGTGTTGACCGAAGCGCTGGTTGAACCAGCGTTGGCCGCCCGCCTAGAAGCAACCGATGACCGCCCTAAAACTTTAAGAATTATTGACATGGCGCTGAGCGCCGATGTTTCGCCAGAGGCTGCCAGCCTTGAAGGCGTTGAGCTGATCGACCTCGAATATGTTCGAGCCAACAGCTCTTCTGAACCAACAGAAGCCATTTTGGCGGCACAAGACCTAGTGCGCGAAGCAGTCGAAAAGTTTGAGACCGAAGAAGCCTCAAGAAGCATCGACCCGGTGATCGCGGCTTTGCGAGCGCACGTCGGCGTTTGGGTTGAACAAGAGGTCGAGCGGGTTCGTCGACGCTCGGGCAACGACGCCGCTGCCGAGGTTGAGCACTCACTGCACCGAGTAACCAATGCTTTGCTTCACACCCCCTCGATTAACGCTAAGTCACTCGCCAAATCGGGCAATCACAGCGAATACGTTCAAGCAATCAAGACGCTTTTTAACATCGACCTAAGCGCATTCAATGAACATGAGTAACGGCGCAGCACTTCGGGGGCGACAGATTCGCCTCGGCACTCGCGGTTCAGCACTAGCAACCACCCAGTCGGGGCACATTCGCGAATGGGTGCAGTTGAAATCTGCTGGCGACATCGCCGTTGAAACCATCATTATCAAAACCGAAGGCGACAGCGCCTCAAGTTCACTCTCAAACCCATCAAGACCAGGTGTTTTTGTTTCGGCTCTTCGCGATGCACTGCTCGCAAACGAGGTTGACTTTATAGTTCATTCGTTCAAAGACCTGCCTTCGAAACCACACGAGGGCATCACCCTGGTGGCTGTGCCGCCTCGTGAAGACTCACGCGACGTGCTGGCATCGGCCTCTGGTTTGGGTTTAGCTCAACTGCCTGCAGGCGCAAAAGTTGGCACTTCTTCGCCGCGCCGAGCCGCTCGCATTCGGGCTTTGCGCCCCGACCTTGTTGTGGCACCGATTCGCGGCAACATCGACACGCGTTTAGGCAAAGTTAAATCTGGCGAATATGATGCGGCTATTTTGGCTGCCGCGGGCTTGGCGCGCATGGGCTGGCTGCACGAAGCCACCGAGTTCTTGACCCACGAACAGCTGTTGCCTGCCCCAGCTCAGGGCGCCTTGGCGATTGAGGTTAGAAGCACCGACACTGAGCTGATTCAGTTCTTTGAACAGCTGAACGACGACAATGCCCGTTTGGTGACTACAGCCGAACGAGCTGTTCTAGTAGGGGTTGGCGCCTCGTGCACCACCGCGATTGGCGCGGCCGCAACCTTTGAACTTGGGTTTTTGAAACTCACCGCCGAACTCAGCGACCCTGACACCGGCGAGCAAATCAAAGTTTCTGGGCAGGTTGAATCAATTTCGGTCAACGCCCTTGCCGATGCTGAAATGCTGGGGCTAATGCTTGCAAGGCAAATTTTGGCAACACCGATTGGGCAGCGTTTGGCTGGTCAAGGTGGTTGAGTTTATAAACTCAAAACCTGTGCTTTTGATTCGCGCCGCAAACAACGACAGCGACGTTGAAGCTTTTGAAAAGCTTGGGCTGCGGTGTTTAGTTGACCCTTATTTGAGCATCAATGCCAGCGTTAGCTCTAAAGATGCAACCTACCTTTTGGCGCAGCTGGCAACAGCGAATGCGCCACTCTGGTTGATTGCAACCTCGGTGAATGCCATTGAAAAATGGGCTGAACTTGTTGGGCCAGAGGTTCTGAAACAGACCATTGAGCGACGAAACGACCTTCGATTTGCCGCTATCGCAGAGCGCACCGCGGCAACGCTCATGAAGTTTGGTGCGACCCGAGTGGTAACACCCGAGACCGGCGATTCTGAAAACCTTGGCGCGCTGCTTGCCGAACTGTCACCGGCAACCGCGATTTTGCCGAGCGGCAGCCTGGCCATGAAGGCACTGCCCAACAAGCTTCGCGTTGCTGGTTGGAACATTATCAGCGGCGTGGTTTATGAAACCAAGACAGTCGGCCCGCGCCCCAAGACTGCCGAGCAGGTTGATTCGGGTGAGTTCGAAGCCGTGATCTTGCGTTCGCCAAGTGCAGCCAGAGCATTAGTTGCACACACCTCGGCGGCTCGGGTGGGCCTGGCCGTTTTTGCTGCCGGCAAAACCACCGCTGCGGTGGCAGCCGAGCTCGGCCTAAATGTTGTGTCAACCAGCCCAAACCCAACCCCGGCATCGGTGGCCGAAACTGTGAAAAAATGGTTTCAACAGAAAGGCATTGCCTAAACATGATTGAACGCCCTCGTCGTTTGCGCCAAAGCGCAGCAATGCGCGGCCTGGTGGCCGAAACCCGCCTGCACGCTCAGCAACTGATTTTGCCGCTTTTCGTGCGCGAAAACGCAACGAGCACACGTGAAATCAAAGGCTTGCCGGGTGTGGTTCAGCACACTTTTGATTCTTTGCACGCCGAGATTGAGCGTGCCATTGCCGCCGGCATCGGTGGCGTTATGGTCTTTGCGATTCCTGATCAGCGCGACGCCGAGGGCAGCGCGGCCTGCGACCCTAACGGAATCTTGAACCGTGCCGTTCGCGCCGTGCGTGAGCAGGCCGGCGACAAACTTGTGATTGTGGCAGACCTTTGCCTCGACGAGTTCACCAGCCACGGGCACTGCGGCGTTCTGGGCGAAAATGGCGAGGTTGACAACGATGCCACCCTGGTTGCCTATGCTTCGATGGCGATTGAACTTGCTCGCGCCGGTGCTCACCTGGTTGGCACGAGCGGCATGATGGATGGCCAAGTTGGCACGGTTCGAGCGGCCCTCGACGATGCTGGCTTTGCCGATGTGGGCATTTTGGCCTACGCAGCCAAATATGCTTCGGCGTTTTATGGCCCGTTTCGCGATGCGGTTGAGTCTGCCCTAGAGGGCAATCGCCGCGGATATCAGCAAGACCCTCGCAACCGCGTTGAGTCGATGCGTGAGGTGCGCCTCGATGTTGCCGAAGGCGCCGACATTGTGATGGTCAAGCCAGCTTTGAGTTATTTAGATATCGTTCGCGACACTGCCGAGAGCGTTGATGTGCCGGTGGCCGCCTATTTGGTCTCTGGTGAAATGGCAATGATTGAGGCGGCAGCGGCTGCTGGCCTGATCGACCGCGAACGCGCGATTCTCGAAGCGCTGGTTTCAACAAGGCGAGCCGGCGCAACAGTAATCTGCACCTATTGGGCGCTCGAAGTTGCCGCCCTGCTAAAAAGTGATGAGGTCAAGTTTTGAATAACCAACCAACCGCGCAAAACTTCTCGGGTTCGGCCGCTTGGCATGAGCGCGCCCAAAAGAGTATTCCCGGTGGTGTTTCTTCGCCGGTTCGCGCCTTCAAGGGTGTTGGTGGCACGCCGCGCTATTTTGTTCGCGGTGTGGGTTCTAAAATCTGGGATGTCGACGGCAACGAATATATCGACCTAGTCGGTTCGTGGGGCCCGATGATTGTTGGTCATGCGCACCCGCACGTTGTTGCCAAGGTGACTGAGGCTGCCAAGCTATCCGCTTCGTTTGGTGCACCAAGCCCCAATGAAGTTTTGCTTGCCGAAGAAATTCTGCGCCGAGTTGAACCTGCCGACCGGGTGCGTTTTGTGTCTTCGGGCACCGAAGCGGTTATGACTTCGGTGCGTTTAGCTCGAGCAGCAACCGGTCGCAACCTGATTGTGAAGTTTGCCGGTTGCTATCATGGGCACAGCGATGCCCTGTTGGTGCAGGCTGGTTCGGGCGTGGCAACTCTTGGCTTGCCGAACAGCCCAGGCGTGACCCCCGGTCAGGCGCAAGACACCATAGTTTTGCCCTATAACGATGCCGCCGAGTTGGCTCAGTTGTTTGCGCTTCGAGGTAGCGAAATCGCGGCCGTTATCACCGAACCATCGCCAGCCAACATGGGCGTTGTGCCGCCGCTGCCCGGTTTTAACGCTCTGATTCGCGAGCTCACCTCAGCCGTCGGCGCGCTAATGATTTTTGATGAGGTAATGACCGGTTTTAGGCTTTCGGCCGGTGGCTATTATGCCAAGTTTGGCGCGCCTGAAGGCTGGGCGCCCGACCTTTTCACTTTCGGCAAGGTTATCGGTGGCGGTTACCCCGTGGCCGCGGTTGCTGGCAGCTCAGCGGTGATGGACCTTTTGGCGCCACTGGGTTCGGTTTATCAGGCCGGCACTTTGAGCGGCAACCCTGTTGCTACTGCCGCTGGCTTGGCAACGCTCGAGCTTTGCGACAGCGCCCTCTATGACACCTTGGATGCTCGCGCCACACAGCTTGGCAGCGCAATCAGCGACGCACTGAGCGCCGAAGGTGTTGCGCATCAGCTGCAAACCGCGGGCAACCTGTTTTCGTTTTTCTTTAGCGAAAATCCGGTGCAAAACTTCGCCGAAGCTAACGCGCAAAACGTTAAAGCGTTCAACGTGTTCTTTCACACGATGCTCGAAAACGGTGTTTCACTGCCGCCTTCGGCTTTTGAGGCATGGTTCGTTTCAGGTGCTCACACCGATGCCGATGTTGAGCGCGTCGCCGAGGTGGCTCGCTTGGCGGCAAAGGCCGCTGCTCGCGCCTAGCTCGCTAACGCAAACGGCCCGCGCCCCAAAGGGCACGGGCCGTTTCGACTAAAGCGCCTAGATCGCCTTATTGAGCCTTGCGCGAAATCGCAACCTGCTCGTCGCGGTCAACAACTTTAACGCGCTCGCGCTCAACGTGCGAGGCGTCAGCCGCACCCAACGCGATTTCGTGCTGGTTCAAAGCCAACCAACCCTGCCAGTTGGTGAACTGCACACCGCGAGCCTCAAGCTCGACAGTTGCTGATTCGTTCGACTCAGGGTCAACCAACTGGTCGATGTCGGCTAGCAGGTTCTCGATGGTCTCGAGTGCGTCGCTCTTGGTGTGACCAATCAGGCCGACAGGGCCACGCTTGATCCAACCGGTTGCATAAAGGCCGGGCACTTGGGTGGCATCCGCTTTAATAACACGGCCGCCAGCGTTGCGAATCACACCAAGTTTGTCGTCGAAAGGCACGTCTGGCAACTCACTGCCAAAATAACCGATCGCGCGATAAACGGCCTGAACCTCAAAGTCGCGGTGTTCGCCGGTGCCCTCAACCTTGCCGTCGCCAACCGGGCGGGTGCGCTCAAAACGAATGCCAACAACCTTGCCGTCTTCGCCCAAAATCTCAACCGGTGAGTGATAAAAGTGCAGGTGCAGACGGCGGCTGGCACCGGTAAGTTCGCGTTCACGCCATTCATCCATCACGCGAGCCATCACGCGGTGCTGGTTGGTCACACCCTCAGCATCTTCGTCGAACCAGTCGTCGCCAAAGTCTTCTTCATAAACCACAATGTCAACGTCTTCAACCTCGCCAAGCTCGCGAAGCTCGATAGGGGTGAACTTGATCTGCTGCGGGCCGCGGCGACCAAACACGTGCACGTCGGTGACCGGCGAGGCCTTTAGACCCTCATAAACGTTTGCCGGAATATCGGTCTTGAGCATGTCGTCGGCGTGCTTAGCCAACACGCGCGCAACATCGAGAGCAACGTTGCCGTTGCCCAAAACCGCGACCTTTTCGGCAGTGAGTGGCCAGGTGCGAGGCACGTCTGGGTGGCCGTCATACCAGCTCACAAAATCAGCCGCACCATAGCTGCCATCAAGGTCGATGCCAGCAATGTTGAGTGCAGCATCTTTGATGGCGCCGGTCGCAAAAATCACCGCGTGATAGTGTTTGCGAACATCGTCGAGCGTTAGGTCGACACCAAACTCAACGTTGCCAAAAAAGTGAATCGAACCAGCGTTGAGCATTTCGTGCAACGAATTGACAATGCCTTTAATGCGCGGATGATCGGGTGCCACACCGTAGCGAATCAAGCCATAAGGCGCGGGCAGCGAATCGAAAAGGTCGATGCTAACCTCAGGGTGTTTGGTGTGAAGGATGTTGCCCGCATAAACGCCGGCAGGGCCAGCGCCGACAATTGCGACTCTCAAGTGTTTGCTCATAGTGGGTTCGTTCTTTCTGGTTTGAAAACTGTTGCCTCAAGTTCGGCCAAATATTGTGAGCTGAGGCGAACCACATCGCCAACAACAATGACTGCAGGGTTTTTTACTCCCGCCGCAGTGGCAAGTCGATAAATATTGCCGAGGGTGCCCATGGTGATTCGCTGGTCGGGTGTGTAACCCGACTCGATGATAGCCACCGGGCAGTCGATACCGCGTCGGCCAGCGGCCAAAGTAAAAGCGTGTTGCTGCAACATGCCGACACCCATCAATATCACCAGGGTGTGGCTGGCGTCGCCGCCGATAGCGTCGAGCTCTTCGTGGCCGGTGACCACAGTGAAAGAGTCGGCGACCCCGCGATGCGTTAGCGGAATACCCGCGGCGGCCGGCACAGCAATAGCACTTGAGATGCCGGGCACAACTTCAACCTCAACACCTGCGGTTTCGCAAGCAAAAACTTCTTCGCCGCCGCGACCATAAACAAAAGGGTCGCCGCCCTTGAGGCGAACCACGGTTTTGCCGGCGAGCGCTTGGTCAACCAGAATCTGGTTGATTTCGTGCTGCGGCACCGGGTGGTGGTCGGGCATTTTGCCAACGTTGATGATCAATGCGTTAGCCGAGGCGCTCTCAAGCGCACCAACGGCGCCAAGCCGGTCGGTGACAATAACATCGGCTTCTTTGATCAGCCTTGCGCCGCGAACGGTTAGCAGGTCGTCGGCGCCGGGGCCACCACCGACCAAATAAACCTTGCCAACTTTGGCTTCGGGCACGGCACGCAAAACTGAGCCGTTGCTGGCTGTGCGAGCGGCTAGGGCGTTAGCTGCCAGAACTTCATCGATTTGCGCTAGTTGACTTGGCAACAACTCGGCAATCGAGTTGCGCAGTGCAACGGCCCGCTTCGAGTTTCTGCCACCAAAAACTGCAACCGAAGCGCCGGCTTCTTTGGCTAGAGCTGGCATCCACGCGGTGCCAAGGTCGGCGTTGCCGGCATGGTTGCAAAAAATGCGGTTGGCGTTTGCCTCAGCTAAAACGTCGCCGTCAACCTCGGCATTGCCGGTTGCGGTGAAGGCAAGCCACGCGCCGGCCAAATCGCCGCGACGATATTCGCGCAACTCAAGGGTGATTGCGTCGGTTTGCGCTAGGGCAAGAAGGTCTGCGGTTGCTGCAGGCGAGATAACGTTGACGTTAGCGCCATCTTGCAACAGTCGCTGCACTCGGCGGGTGCTAACTGCACCACCGCCAACCACAACTACCCTCTTGCCTCTCAGCATTAAGCCGAGTGCAAACACCGATTCACTCAAAAGTTCCAGCCAGCCTCTTCTGCCTCGGCTGCGACAGCAACTTGGGCTGGGCGCACAATGCCGGCGGCCAAAGTGGCGCCAACCTGCGGGTGAATAATCAAGAACGCGCCGGTGCGGCGGTTGTCTTGATAGCTTTCAACCGGCAGTGCGCTGGCTAGACGCAAGCTAACGTGACCGATGTCGTTGATGTTCAGCTCTTCGGCTGAGTCAAGACCCAAAGTGTCTAGGTTGCGACGGCCATCGATTTTGTCGACGATTGCCTGAATGGTCGATGTGCCGCTTTTAACCAGCACACGAGCCCCAACGGTTAGTGGGCGCTCGTCAAGCCAAAACAGTTCGCTGTCTAAAGTTTTTTGCAACTCAGGCACTGTGCCGGCAGCTGCGATAAACGCGCCACGTGCAAGGTCAAACTCGTGAGCCAAACGCAGAGTTACCGACTGCGGGGCAAAGGCTTCATCGACCGAACGATTGCCAAGGTCGATGCCAACCACGGTGGTTTCAAAACCGCCAGGCACCACCTCAACAGCATCACCCACGCGCACTACACCCGAGCTGATTTGCCCGGCGTATCCCCTGTAATCGCGATAAGCCTGGGCATCTTCGATGTCGCGAGCCAATGCGCCCTGAGGGCGAATCACGGTCTGCACCGAGAGCCTAAACGGCTCATAGTCACTTTCGATTTCGTCTATCGAAGGCAAAGTTTCGAGCAGCTCAATCAGTGAAGGGCCTGAATACCAAGGCGTTCGGGTCGACTTTTCGACCACGTTGTCGCCATCAAGAGCGGATACCGGAATCACGTGCACCGAGGTGGCGCCAAGCTCAGCGGCAACCGCCGAAATCTGCTCAGAGATTTCGTTATAGACCGACTCGCTAAACTCGACGAGGTCGATCTTGTTCACGGCAACGATTACGCTCGGCACGCGAAGCAGCGCGGTGACAGCGAGGTGGCGGCGGGTCTGCTCAAGCACACCGCGGCGGGCGTCGATCAGCAAAACCACGGCGTCGGCAGTTGCCGCACCGGTGACCATGTTGCGGGTGTATTGAACGTGACCCGGGCAGTCGGCCAAAATGAATGAGCGTGCGTCGGTTGAAAAATAGCGATAGGCAACGTCGATGGTGATGCCCTGCTCGCGCTCAGCGCGCAAACCATCGGTGAGCAACGCGAGGTCAAGACCGCCAGCTTCGCCACCAAAACCGCGCTCAGCCGAGGTGCGGGCAACCGCCTCAAGCTGATCAACCAAAATCGCTTTGCTGTCGTGCAGCAGGCGGCCAACCAAAGTTGATTTGCCGTCGTCAACCGAACCGGCAGTTGCAAAACGCAACAGCGTGCCAGTTGCCAAAATGTCGCTCGAGAGCGCAGGTGCAAAGGTGTCATTCGACATTAGAAATAACCTTCTTTCTTGCGGTCCTCCATGGCGGCCTCACTGATTCGGTCGTCGGCGCGGGTGGCGCCACGTTCGGTTAGTGTGCTGGCTGCAACTTCAAGAACAACATCGTGAATATTTGCAGCTGGCGATTCAACCGCACCGGTGCAGCTCATATCGCCAACGGTGCGATATCGAACTAAGCGTGTTTCAATCTTCTCACCTGGCAGGGCTGGTGACACCGGGCTCACCGCGCGCCACATGCCGTCGCGGCTATAAACCTCGCGCTCGTGTGCGTAATAAAGCGGTGGCAACTCGATGCCTTCGCGCTCGATGTAACGCCAAATGTCAAGCTCTGTCCAGTTGCTGATCGGAAAAGCTCGAACGTGCTGACCCGGCAGGTGGCGACCGTTATAGAGGTTCCACAGCTCAGGGCGTTGGTTGCGAGGATCCCACTGACCAAATTCGTCACGCAGGCTAATGATGCGCTCTTTGGCTCGAGCTTTGTCTTCGTCGCGGCGCGCGCCGCCGAACACTGCGTCATATTTGCCGCCGCGAATGGCGTTTAGCAACGGCAGGGTTTGCAATGGGTTTCGGGTGCCGTCGGGCCGTTCTTGAAGTTCGCCGCGGTCGATGTAGTCTTGCACGCTGGCAACTTCGAGGCGAAGCCCTAGTTTTTCGGCGGTGCGGTCGCGAAACTCGAGCACTTCAGCAAAGTTGTGACCGGTGTCTACGTGCAGCAGTGCGAATGGCACTTTGGCTGGCCAGAAGGCTTTGGTTGCTAGGTGCAGCACGACCACTGAGTCTTTGCCGCCCGAGAACAAGAGCACTGGGCGTTCGAACTCTGCTACAACTTCGCGAATGATGTGAATCGCTTCGCTTTCGAGGGTGTCGAGCAGGTCGAGGCGGTGGTGTGCCTGTTTTTGGTTGGCGGCGGGTTTGGCGTTCGCCGGGGTCTTGCCTGCGGTGTTTAGTTCTTGACTCATACGTGCAACCCGCATTCGGTTTTGTTGGTGCCTGCCCAGCGGCCTGCGCGTGGGTCTTCGCCTGGGGCCACTGGTCGGGTGCATGGTTCGCAGCCGATTGATGGGTATCCGTTTGAAAGCAGAAGGTTGGTTGGTGCGTCGTTGGCGATTGAATAGTCAACGAGTTGGTCGAAGCTCCAGCTGGCTAGCGGGTTGACTTTGACTAGACCGTTTTTGGCATCCCAGGTGATTAGCGGGGTGTTGGTGCGGGTGTCAGCTTCGTCGCGGCGAACGCCGGTGAACCAAAGTTCATAGTTTTTTAGGGTGCGAGCTAGCGGCTCAACTTTGCGAAGTTCGCAGCACAGGCCTGGGTCGCGGTCGTGCAACTTGGCGCCATATTGGGCGTCTTGTTCGGCAACGGTTTGCTTTGGCAGAACGTCGACCACGCGCACCGGCAGGCGGCGTGCAACCTCGTTGCGGGTGGCCACGGTGTCGGCAAAGTGGTAGCCGGTGTCTAGAAAGAGCACGTCGGCGTCTTTGATCTGCTGCGAGATGATGTGCGGCAAAACACTGTCGGCCATTGAGCAGGCGATGGTGATTTTGCGCACGTCAAAGTTGGCTGCCACCCAAGCAATAACCTGCTCGGGGGTTGGCTCGGTGGCTGCGTCGACCGGGTCTTGCAGGCCGAACTCGGCAACGGCTGATGCCACGAGGGCTCGAAGTTCTTCGGGTGAGCGAAGGCCAAGGGCGGCGCGCTCTTCGCCGGCCGGCAACGCGTTTAGGTTGATTGCGCTCACTGTAGGTCTGCCTCGTCTGCTCGGTGCGCCCAGTTAGCAAAGGTTTCGTTAGCGTCAACTTTTTGTTCGTCGAACTTGCGAACCAAACGCTCAACATATTCGGGCAGGTCGTCGGCGGTCACCTTGAGGCCGCGCACGGTGCGGCCAAGGCCGGCTTCGTCGCGGTCTTTAGTTGCCAAGCCGCCGCCCAGGTGAACCTGAAAACCGGGGGTCTGACCACCGTTGCCATCTGGCAAAAGCTGACCTTTCAAACCAATGTCTGCGGTTTGAATGCGCGCACAAGAGTTTGGGCAACCATTCACGTGCAAGCTGATCGGGCGCGCAAGCTTCACGTCGCGAATCGCGACATCCACTTTTTTAGCAGCCGCAGTTGCGGTGGCTTTAGTGTCGACGATTGCGAGTTTGCAATATTCGATGCCGGTGCAGGCGATGGTGCTGCGCTGAAACGGTGCGGGGTTTGCTGAAAGCCCAATGGCTTCGAGGCGCTCAAGCACAACCGGCACGTCGGCTTCGGCAATGTCGAGCAGCACCAGCTTTTGGTGGGCGGTGGTGCGCAAGCGCTTTGAACCAAACTCTTCGAGCAGGTCGGCGAGGTTGGCCAAAATGGTGCCGCTGACGCGACCAACATATGGGGTTACGCCGATATAGAACTTGCCGTCTTTTTGTGGGTGCACGCCAACGTGATCGCCAACGGTGGTTGGGGTTGGTGCTGCGAAACCGTCTGGCAGTTTGCGGCCAAGATATTCGGTTTCTAAAACCTCGCGAAACTTCACCGGGCCCCACTCGGCTAACAAAAACTTGAGGCGCGCCTTGTTGCGCAGGCGGCGATAGCCATAGTCTCTAAAGATTTGGCAAACGCCGTGCCAAACTTCGGCAACATCGGCAGGCGCAACGAACACGCCAAGGCGTTCGGCTAGGCGAGGGTTGGTCGAAAGCCCGCCACCGACCCACAGGTCAAAGCCGACGCCCAGTTCAGGGTGAGTGACACCAACGAAGGCAATGTCGTTGATCTCGTGAACTACATCTTGACTCGGGTGCCCGGTGATAGCCGACTTAAACTTGCGCGGCAGGTTAGCCAACTCTGGGTCGCCAATAAAACGGGTGGTGATTTCGTGAATCAACGGGGTTGGGTCAATAAGTTCGTCGGCAGCAATGCCGGCAACCGGTGAACCCAAAATAACGCGAGGCACATCGCCGCAAGCCTCGGTGGTGCCCAAACCAACGGCTTCGAGGCGGCGCCAAATCTCTGGCATGGCCTCAACCTCAACCCAGTGAAGCTGCACGTTTTGACGGTCGGTTAGGTCGGCGGTGTCGCGGCCAAAGTCGCGCGAAATGCCCGCAATGGTGCGCAGCTGCTCGGTGGTTAGCTGGCCACCGTCAATGCGCACGCGCAACATAAAGAATTTGTCTTCGAGCTCGTGAGGCTCAAGAGTTGCGGTGCGGCCGCCATCGATGCCCGGCTTGCGCTGGGTGTAGAGACCCCACCAGCGAAAACGGCCGTGAAGGTCGGTTGGGTCGATGCTGTCAAAACCCAGCTTGCTATAAATGTTCTCGATGCGCTCGCGCACCTCAAGACCGCCATCAACCTGCTTCCAGGTTTCATTAGCGTTCAGCGGCTCAGTGCCGTCAACCTTCCACTGCCCATTCGAACGCACTTCGCCACCGGGGCGAGTTGCGTGAACACGAGTGCCGGGCGCCTGCGCGGGCGCGGCTTTATTTTCTGATGACAAGGGGTTCCTTTTGTTGCGGCTGAAGTCAGCGAATATCTAGTCAAATATGCCCCAAAGCACCCCAATTTGCGAACCTCTGCGTAACATTTCGCAACCCCGCGCAATCAAACCCAAACGCCCCTGAAGCCCTTTATTTGTCTACTAAGTTAGTGGGCAAAGCGTGGCGCAATCCCTACCGATTTGATGGGCAAAGCGTGGCGCAACCTCTACCTTTTGGGTGGGCCAAGGCTTGAGCACCCCACCCTAAAAACGCGGTTAAACTTGCCCTATGAATTCACGCACTTTGGTAGCCGTTTCGCACGGCACCGACAGCCAGCCGGGGGCCGCCGCGATAGCGGCCCTGGTGCAAGCTGCAGCGCGTGAGTTGCCACAAACCCGCACCCTCGAAGCCTTCGTTGACGTGCAGCAACCCGACCTGCCGAAGGTTCTCGAGCAAGCCGGCGACCGCGCAACGATTGTGCCGCTGCTGCTTTCAACGGGTTATCACGTGCGCCAAGACATCGCCGACAGTGCCCATGCCTCGGCGGTGACCAACATCGACATCACGCGAGCTTTAGGCCCCGACCCGCGCCTGGCCAAGGTGCTGCACCAGAGACTTATTGAGAGCGGATGGACCCCCGGCGACCACACCATCTTGGTGGCAGCGGGTTCAAGCGATGACCGTGCGGTAGCCGAAGTTCAAGAGCAGGCCGACATGCTTCGCGCCCTGATTGGCGAACTCGACGTGGCGTTTTTGTCAGCGGCCGAACCTAAGCTCAAAGATTTGGTGCCGCGAATCAAGTTCAAGCATCCGCGCAAAAAAATCGTGGTTGCAACATATTTGTTGGCACCGGGGTTCTTTGCTGGGCTGGCTGCCAAGTCGGGCGCACACATTGTGAGCGAACCGCTGCTGGCCGAAACCCAAGAGCCGCCGCGCGAAATCGTTGAGCTGTTGGTCGAACGGTTCAATCGTGCAGTTGAACCTGGCGGCACCACGGGTTGTCTGCAAAACCTGCGAAACCTGAAAACCCCGTTTGAATGCGCAGCGGGTTGCGCGGTTAGTTGCCGCTAGAGCGATAGAGTTTTGCCAAGGGGGCGTGCACCACGCATCTTGACCAAAACTTTAGAGATCGAGGCATCATGAACACTGCAATTCACATTTTGGCTGCAAGCAGCAGCAACTCGCTAGGTTTGAGCTTTTGGCTAGCTGGCGGCGGTTTCTTTGTTTTGGCTGCCGGCACGATTTATTACATCACCCGCATCAAAAACAAAAAATAAGTTTTAGCACAGCGCTAACGCGCTAACGTTCACCGAATCAAAGCAGCCCAGCTGCTGTTGCCTTGTGCACGATTTCGGCTCGGCGATGCGCGCCAAGTTTGCGCGACAGGTTTTGCAGGTGAAATTTGACTGTGCTTTCGCTCACATAAATTTCGGCTGCGATTTGCTTATTGCTTAGGCCGCGCGCCACCAGTTTGAGCACCTCAAGTTCGCGGTCGGTCACGTGTTCACCAATGTTTCGGTGCGAACCCAGCGAATGGGCCACAAGGTTGCCGATGCCTTTGCCCATTACGACTTCGCCGTCTTGAACGGTGCGCACAGCTTTGCCCAACTCATCGGCTTTTACGTCATCTTTGAGCAAATAGCCGGTCACCCCGCGACGCATTGCGTCGACAACCACGAACTCGCTGAGCGTTGAAGCCAGAATCATAATCTTGGTGTGGGGGTATCGTTTGGTGATCTCTTCGCAGAGTTGCAAACCGCGGGTGGTGTCATCGCCAAGGTCAAGGTCGATCACCAATACGTCGGGGCCGTGTTCGTCGACAGCGTCGATCACTGCGTCATAGGTGGTGGCTTCGGCTACCACCGCCACACCTGGGGTGCGTTCAAGAATTGCGCGAACACCAATGCGAATGATTACGTTTCGGTCGGCAACGAGCACACGGGTTTTTGAATGCGGCGAGCGCCTGCCAAGTGGCACGTCTGGGCGAACTGCATCGTTCATAATCGCCACGCTACTGCAAAAACTGTCACCTGTCTATTTGGCTAGGTAGGAGACCTAGCCAAAATGCGTGGTTCTAGACAGTCACACCTCAACGTTAAGCAAACGTAATCAAATCGGGCATAACTTGACGATTGTCGCCCACCAAAGGGGTTGGGCCGAAAGAAAGAGCAAAACCATGTCAATCTATGCAGCACCAGGCACGGCCGGAAGCATCGTTGAGTTTCGCCCGCGCTATGACCACTGGATCAACGGCCAATATGTGGCGCCGAGCAGTGGCCAATATTTTGAGAACGTAACCCCAGTCACCGGCAAGGTATTCACCGAAGTTGCCCGCGGCAACGCCGAAGACATCGAAAAAGCACTTGACGCCGCGCACGCCGCAAAGAAGGCCTGGGGCGAAACCTCAGTCACCGCTCGCGCCATCATCTTGAACAAGATCGCCGACCGCATGGAGGCAAACCTTGAGAAAATTGCCGTTGCTGAGACCTGGGAGAACGGCAAGGCTGTTCGCGAAACCCTAGCCGCCGATATTCCGCTAGCCATCGACCACTTCAGATATTTCGCCGGCGCGATTCGCGCTCAAGAGGGCAGCCTCGGCGAACTAGACAACAACACCGTTGCCTACCACTTTCACGAGCCACTAGGTGTCGTCGGTCAAATCATTCCTTGGAACTTTCCAATCTTGATGGCCGTCTGGAAGCTCGCCCCTGCGCTAGCTGCCGGCAACTGTGTCGTGCTGAAGCCGGCCGAGCAAACCCCAGTTTCGATTTTGTATCTGATGGAGATCATTGGCGACCTACTGCCACCGGGCGTTGTGAACATTGTCAACGGTTTCGGTGTTGAAGCTGGCAAGCCTCTTGCTTCAAACCGTCGCATCGCAAAGATTGCATTCACCGGTGAGACCACAACCGGCCGCCTAATCATGCAGTATGCCAGCGACAACATCATCCCGGTCACTCTAGAACTCGGCGGCAAGAGCCCTAACGTGTTCTTTAGAGACGTCGCCGACCAGAACGATGCCTTCTATAACAAAGCAATCGAAGGCTTCAACATGTTCGCATTGAACCAGGGTGAAGTTTGCACCTGCCCTTCACGCGCACTAATCGACGCACCCATCTATGACAAGTTCTTGGCTGACTGCCTCGAACGCACCAAAAAGATCATTCAGGGCAACCCGCTAGACACCGCAACCATGATTGGTGCTCAGGCCAGCAACGACCAGCTAGAAAAGATTCTGAGCTACATCGAAATCGGCAAGGCCGAAGGCGCCAAGCTGCTTCTTGGTGGCAAGCGTGCCGACCTCGGTGGCGAGCTTTCGGGCGGCTTCTATGTTGAGCCAACCGTGTTCGAAGGCACCAACAACATGCGCATCTTTCAAGAAGAAATCTTTGGCCCTGTGCTTGCAGTGACAAAGTTCGACGGTTTCGAGCAGGCCATGAGCATTGCCAACGACACCATCTATGGCTTGGGCTCAGGTGTCTGGACTCGCCTCATGAACACCGCATACCGCGCCGGTCGCGAGATTCAGGCTGGCCGCGTGTGGACCAACAACTACCACGCCTACCCTGCCCACGCAGCGTTCGGTGGCTACAAGTCATCGGGCATCGGTCGCGAGAACCACAAGATGATGCTCGACCACTACCAGCAGACCAAGAACCTTTTGGTCAGCTACTCACCAGACGCGCTCGGTTTCTTCTAAACCAAATTTAGAACGGCGGATGGCGCGAATCGTCGATGCTAACAGTCAAGCTGACGCGATTTTATTCACAAATGTGGGGCTCTTCGGGGCCCCACATTTTGCTTAACGCCCAGTTTTGGCACTAGCTGCCCGAGATTTCGAGAGGTAACCTGCACTTATGTATGAAAACTTGCCACCACGAGTTGAAACCACGCCTGCTGCCGACGATTTGCTGCGCAAGCTAACCGCAACTCACGGCCCGCTGATGTTTCACCAGAGCGGTGGTTGCTGCGACGGCTCAGCGCCAATGTGTTATCTCGCGGGTGAGTTTCGGGTCGGCGGCAGCGACGTGCTGCTCGGCGAGCTGGAGGTCGCCGGCATCGAGCAACCCATCAAGGTGTGGATCTCGCTCGAACAGTTTGAATATTGGAGGCACACGCACATCACCATCGACGTTGTGCCGGGTCGCGGCGGTGGGTTTTCGCTTGAGTCGCCCGAGGGTGTGCGCTTTATTATTCGCTCGCGCCTTTTCAGCGACGATGACGCCATGACACTTCTAAAGTCGCCAATCTTGCTCGGGTCGGGCGACCTCAAACTCGTTTAGCCTGCGCTTAGCTCAGTGCCAGAGCGCCGAAGGCTGCGCGCTTAGAGAGCGTATTTGCCAACGAGGCGCACGGCACCGCCGCGAACGCCTTTGGCTTCGGTCACATAACTTGGGCCGGCGAGGTCGCAGTCGGTTGACTCAACGATGCCGAGCTGCCAGGTTTTGATTCCGGCGGCGTTTAGCTGAGCCGAGATTGCCTCGGCGGCGTGACCTTTGACGACAACTGCAAAGCCAAGGCCGAGGTTCCAGGTGCCTTCGAGTGCGGTTAGTTCATAGCCGCCCCACGAAGCCATAGTTTGAAACACGTTTGACGGCGCCCAAGTTGAGCGGTCGATGTCGAGGCTCACCTGCGTTGGCAAAACTCGCGACAGGTTGGCTGCGATGCCGCCACCGGTGATGTGCGACATGGTGGTTACGTATTGACCAAGGTCGCTCTCGAGAAGGTCGTTTAGCACGCCAGTGTAAAGGCGGGTTGGCTCAAGCAAAACCTCACCCAATGAGCGCGAGCCGAACTCGGCAACGGTTTTGTTGTAGTCGAGTTTGCTATCGGCGACGATCTTGCGAACCAGCGAATAGCCGTTGCTGTGAAAACCGCTGGCCTCCATGCCGAGCACAACATCGCCAACCTGCACGCGGTGTGCACCAAGAAGTTTCGAAGCCTCAACCGCACCAACTGCGGCACCAGCAACGTCGTATTCGTCGGCAGCCAAAAGACCAGGGTGTTCAGCGGTTTCGCCGCCAACTAGAGCAACACCAACTGAGGCACAGGCCTCAGCAATGCCGCGAACGATGTCGGCAACGCGCTGCGGAACCACTTTGCCGGTAGCAATGTAGTCGGTCATAAAAAGGCTCTTTGCGCCAACCACAACAATGTCGTCAACAACCATGCCAACGAGGTCTTGGCCGATGGTGTCGTGCTTGTCAATCGCCTGAGCGATAGCAACCTTGGTGCCAACGCCGTCAGTTGAGGTGGCAAGCAGCGGGCGTTCATAGGCTTTCAAAAACGAAACGTCGAACAAACCAGCAAAACCGCCAAAGTCACCAAAAACGTTGCTGTTGTGAGTTGCCGCAACAGCCTTCTTCATAAGGTTTACGGCAAGGTCGCCCGCCTCGGTGTCAACACCGCTGGCTGCATAAGCGTTAGTCATTTAGAGTCTCTCGTTGAGTGCGGTCGGCGGCATCTTGAACCAAAGCGTTCAGCTCGCTGTCGGGCCCAGGGTTGCAAGCGGCAGCGGCCTCAAGATCAGCCGGGTCAACGTCGTCGCTGGCCGAACCCTCTGGGCGCTCAAGCAGGTTCTTGCCCAAGCGTTCAGCGGTTGGCAACTCGATCGGATACTTGCCGGTGAAACAGGCTGTGCAAAGTTGCGACTCTTTTTGGTCGGTGGCGGCAATCATGCCGTCTTTGCTCAAATAGCCGAGAGTGTCGGCACCGATTGACTGGCGAACTTCATCAACGGCAAGACCAGTTGCGATTAGTTCGGCGCGAGTGGCAAAGTCGATGCCATAAAAGCAAGGCCACGTGATCGGTGGCGAGCTGATGCGAATGTGAATCTCGGCAGCGCCAGCCTCGCGCAACATTTGCACCAAAGCGCGCTGGGTGTTGCCGCGCACGATTGAGTCGTCGATAACAATGATTCGCTTGCCACGAATCACCTCTTTAAGAGGGTTCAGTTTAAGGCGAATGCCTCGCTGACGAATGGTTTGTGAAGGCTGAATAAAAGTGCGGCCAACATAAGCGTTTTTGACCAAGCCGTGACCAAAGGGGATGCCCGACTCTTGCGAATATCCGATCGCAGCTGGGGTGCCCGACTCGGGCGTTGGAATAACCAAGTCGGCCTCAACCGGGTATTCGCGAGCCAACTGACGACCCATTTCAACGCGAGCGTCATAAACGTTTTTGCCGTTAATAGAAGTGTCTGGGCGGGCCAAATAAACATATTCAAAAACGCAACCAGCGCGCTTGGTTTCGGCAAAACGAGTTGAGCGCAAACCGTTCTCGTCAATCGCAATCAGCTCACCAGGTTCAACCTCGCGCACGAAAGAGGCACCAACAATGTCAAGTGCGGCGGTTTCAGAGGCAACCACCCATCCGCGTTCTAAACGGCCAAGCACCAAAGGGCGCACGCCCTGTGGGTCGCGGGCCGCATAAAGAGTTTTTTCATCCATGAACACAAGGCAAAAAGCACCGCGAACACGAGGCAAAAGCTCAAGCGCGGTGGCTTCGAGAGTGTGGTCGAGGTCGCCCGCCATGAGTGCTGTCAAAACTGCGGTGTCGGTGGTGTTGCCACCGGTGATTTCGTTCGACTGTTGGTCTGGGTAACGAGCCTTTAACAGGTCGAGAAGGTCGGCGGTGTTGGTTAGGTTGCCGTTGTGAGCCAAGGCAACGGTGCCTTCGCTGGTGCGGCCAAGAGTTGGTTGGGCGTTGCGCCAGTGGCTAGCGCCGGTGGTTGAATAACGGTTGTGGCCAACAGCAATGTGACCAACGAGGCTCTCAAGTGCGGTTTCGCTAAAGACCTGCGAAACCAAACCCATGTCTTTATAAACCAAAATCTTTTTGCCATCACTGGTGGCAATGCCGGCAGATTCTTGACCGCGGTGCTGCAAAGAATAGAGGGCAAAAAAGGTTAGCTTGGCGACTTCTTCGCCCGGTGCCCAAACACCAAAAACACCGCACTGATCTTGAGGTGCTTTTTCGCCAACCATCAAGTCGTGATTTAGAAGGCCGTCGCCACGAAGCAAAGTGGTGTTTCCCGTCGTTAAGAGTTGCAGTTAGCGGGTGCTGTTTTCACAGCAAAGAGGCTTGTGTTACCTCTCAAGTTTAGTCGCTGAAACCTGCTTGGCACGAGCCCTAAAAAAGGCTTCAAGCGCCAACACAGCTAAAACACCAAGGGCCAAACCAGCCCCAGCGCAATAGAGCACCAAATAGCCAAGAATGTTGGTGTCGGTGCGGTTTTCGGGTGCAATCAACGCGTTCAAAATAAAAGCCACTACGACGCCTAAAAGAATGCCCGACAAAACAAACGGCAAAAACTTTGGTGAACGACGCACCTTCACGGTCACTTCGCTCGCGCGCATCTCGATCTGCTCTGCACCCTGGCGAGCTTCGAGAGTCTCAAGATTTTTTGGGTTAGGCAACTGCTTTTTAGGCGATGAATTGTTCACACATCAATTGAACACTAAAAAAGCGGCAGCAACGCTTCGAGGTCGGCGCGAACCCCCGAAGCTACAAGACCACCCGTGGCGAGCGCAGCCGACCAATCGATTTGCCCCAAAGCCAAAGCCAGCCACAGGTCGGGTGTGAGTTCAACCACATTCGGCGGCGTGCCACGGGTGTGCCTCGGGCCCTCAATGCACTGCACCGCACCCAACGGGGGCACACGAACTTCAACCGAGTTGCCAGGCGCCCGATCGGCTAGCTCTTCGAGCAAGAACCGCACTGCAGTGGTTTTCAAACCGGATGCCGCCTCGCCTAAACGCCCTAAGTATTCGGCGCGCAACACCGCCACGGCTGACATGCCGTCATGCACCGAGGTTTTTCTGCGAATTGCCATAGAACTATTGTGCCTTTTTGCGAGTCTTCAGCTAACTTGCAGAAAAGCCAGTTTGACTTGAACCATGAAGAACACAACCAGCAAAGCCCGCATTCTTGTCGTTGACGACGAAGTTGGGCTAGCAACCGAGATTTCAGTGGCCCTTCGCGCCGCCGGTTATCTAACCCGCGTTGAGCACAACGGTGCCGACGCACTAAAAACCATTCTTGAAGCCAAACCAGACCTAGTGCTGCTCGACATTATGTTGCCGGGCATGAACGGTTTTGAAGTTGGCCAGCAAGCCATTGACAAACTTGGCGTGCCAATCATTTTTATGACAGCCCGCGATGCAGCCGAAGACAAAATGCGCGGCCTAACCGTTGGCGCCGATGACTATGTGACCAAACCGATTTTGATGGGTGAGCTGTTGCTGCGTGTGCGCGCAGTGCTTCGCCGCACCGGTGTTTTGGTTGCCCCACTGGCCATCGGCGACCTACTAATCAACGAAGATGAAGCCAGCGTCAAATATGCTGGCGAAGAAATTCACCTCACCAACACCGAATATCGACTGCTGGGCGAACTGGCCCGTTCACGCGGTCGAGTGCTTTCAAAAAACTATCTGCTAACCCAAGTTTGGGGTTATGACGCATTTGACCCAAACCTGGTTGAAGTGCACGTTAGCTCGCTTCGCAAAAAACTAGAGCAGGCCGGATGCGACGCTAACGAACTAATCAAAACTAAACGCGGCTTGGGCTACATGATCAAATCACCAGCCGCAAAAGTTGACGAAGTTTCGAGCGATATTTAACAGATGAAATCTCTTCAAAACCGAGTAATCGTCACCGCGTTAGCTGCGGTGGCAATCACAGGCGTGGTGCTGATTGCAACCATTGCTGTTTTGCTGCGCCCGGTTTTGAAACAAAATCAGATAGCCGCTTTGAACTCGGTGATGAATAACGCAATCTCACTCGAGGCAACCCTGCAGCCCGAAGAGCTGGCAAAACGCATCACCCGCCCCGGTGTCAGCGTGGTCATCACCAAAGACGGCCACAACTTTAGCGATGGCAAAGGCCTAGGCCAGGGCGTGAGCATGGGCATGGGTCACGGCGACCTTAACCTTGTGCCCCTGCCAGGTTTTGCCAACCGGTTCACCGGCGAAGACGACGGCTTTATGCTGCTCGAAGACATTTTGCCAACCAGCCAAGCCACCATCACGGTGGCTGCCGCAAACATTGAAGCATTTGACGTTTTTGGTCAGATCATGGCAATCGGTGTGCCGGCGATGCTGTTGCTGATGTTGGTGTTGGCTTTGGCTTTGCGCCGAGCCATGCGCCGAGCGCTCGAACCGCTCGATGAGATGAACAAGGTTGCGAAAAGCATCGCCGGTGGCGGTGAGCTTAGCGAGCGAATTCCTGTCGACGACGAAGAGTCAGACCTTGGTCGCACCGGCACAGCCTTTAACGAAATGCTCGACCGCGTTGAGGCATCAGTGCACCGCGCTGAAGATGCCGAAGACGGCATGCGCCAACTTTGCGCCGACGTGGCGCACGAGCTTCGCAGCCCACTGGCCTCAATCGTGGCTGGCGCCGACAACCTTATGCGATCTAACGGCAAACGTGCCGTGGTTGAGCAAACAGCAATCGCAGTGGTGCGCGAAGGCAACCGCGCCGCGCGCATCGTGCGCGATCTAACGCTGGCCACTCAGCTCGACAACCAAGGTGTTGCCGAAAAACAGATTCACAAACGTGTTTCAGATGTGGTTTCGCTGGTGGCTGGTGGTGTTGAAAGTTTTGCTAGCCGCAGCACTTTTGATGTTTCGCTCGAAGCCGACCCTAAGCTCAAGTCGCTCGACCTATTTATTGACCCTGAGCGCATTCACCAGGTTTTGACCAACCTGCTCGAAAACGCCAACCGCTGGGCCGAAACCAAAATCACTATTCGCACGGGCATCACCGATGATGCGGCCGATGGCAGCCACAACAGTTTTTGGGTGCAGGTTTATAACGATGGCCCCGCCGTGCCCGATGACCAGCACGAACACATTTTTGAACGTTTTGTGCGCCTCGAACCAGACCGCGCTCGCAACACCGGTGGCTCTGGTCTTGGCCTAAGCATTAGCCGCGGCCTGATTGAGGCTCACGGTGGCAGTTTGGTTTGCCTGCCAAACGAGGTGCCTTCGGTGTCGCTCTCGGGCGAGGGTTCGGCAACCCCGGCAGTTGGTGCAACTTTTGAGCTTCGACTGCCTGTGATTGCCCCGCCAGCTGAGGCTTATGCCGCTGCTGCCGAAGCCCAAACTCAAGACTTCTAAACCCAGTGGCAGGGCTAAACTTGACCCTGTGAAGATTCTGGTTTTAGGCGGCGGCGCCCGCGAACACGCAATTGTTAAGGCACTAATTCGCACCGGCACCCCTGCCGAAAACATTATTGTTGCCCCGGGCAACGCTGGCATTGCCGGCGATGTTCACTGCGCCGCGATCGACGCTAACAGCCCGCTCGAAACCACCAAGTTTGCCCTTGAACACAAGATTGATTTGGCGATCATTGGGCCCGAGGCGCCGCTAGTTGCCGGCGTGAGTGATGCCCTACGCCGTGAAGGCGTTGCAGTGTTTGGCCCAAGCCAGCTGGCCGCTCAGCTTGAGGGCAGCAAAAGCTTTGCCAAAGAGGTTATGGCAGCTGCCGACGTGCCAACGGGCATGGCTCGCGAGTGCACCACCCTTGCTGAGGTTGAATCAGCTATCGACGACTTTGGCGCCCCTTATGTTGTGAAAGCGGATGGCCTCGCGGCCGGCAAGGGCGTCATCGTCACGAGCGACCGCGCCGCAGCCCTCGCCCACGCTGAAAAGTTCATCGATGGGGGCATCTTAGTTGAAGAATTTCTCGATGGCCAAGAAGTTAGCCTGTTCTTTTTGAGCGACGGCGTCGACGTTATGCCGCTAACCCCGGCTCAAGACTTTAAGCGCGCGTTCGACAACGACCAAGGCCCAAACACCGGCGGTATGGGCGCTTATAGCCCGCTGCCTTGGCTGCCCGCCGACTTTGTTAACGAGGTTCAGCGCACTGTTGCCGAACCCACCATCAAAGAGCTTGCTCGCTTGGGTTCGCCATTTGTGGGCCTGTTGTATTGCGGCCTGATCGTTACCGAGCGCGGCATTCGCGTGATCGAGTTCAACGCTCGCTTTGGCGACCCAGAAACTCAGGTTGTGCTGCGCCGCCTGCTAACCCCGTTGGCTGGTCTGCTGCACGCAGCCGCAACGCAAAGCCTTGAAACCGCGCCTGAACCACAGTTCACCAAAGATGTTGCCATCACCGTGGTTTTGGCCAGCGAGGGCTACCCAGACACCTCGGCACCGAGCCGCGCGATTCACGGTTTGCACCACGCTCAAAAAGTTGAGGGCGTTGAGATTTGCCACGCCGCAACCGTTCAGCGCCCTGAGCACCTAATGGCAACCGGCGGCCGCGTGCTGTCAGTGGTTGCCATTGGCCACGACTTTGCTCAGGCACGTCACCGCGCCTATGAGGCCATGGGTCACATCAAACTTGAGGGCAGCCACTATCGCAAAGACATCGCCAAGAAGGTTGCCAATTGAGCGCCGCCGAAACTAACGCCGCCGGTTTGCCTGGCGCTGAGGCCCTGGCAATCGAGGGTTGGCGCCATGTTTATAGCGGCAAAGTTCGCGACCTCTATGAGTCGACCGACCCTGCACTGAGTCACCTGATTCTGGTGGTTGCCAGCGACCGAGTGAGCGCTTTTGACCACGTTCTCGAACCGGCAATCACAGCTAAGGGCAAATATTTAACCGAGCTCACCAACTGGTGGTTCGACCGCCTCGACGTGCCAAACCATGTTTCTCACGAGGTGCCGGTGCCAGTCGAGGTTGCCGGTCGCGCAACTGTGGCTAAGAAGTTGCAGATGTTTCCCGTTGAGTGCGTTGTGCGCGGTTACATCTCGGGTTCGGGTTGGAAGGATTATCAAGCCACCGGCACCATCTGTGGCGTGCCACTGCCCGAAGGTTTGCAGTTTGGTGGCAAACTGCCTGAACCAATTTTCACCCCGGCTTTCAAAGCCGAGCTTGGTGACCACGACGAAAACATCACCTTTGAACGAGTCATCGAACTCATCGGTGTTGACAACGCAAACGCTCTTCGTGACCTTTCGCTCAAGATTTTCAACCGCGCCTCTGATTTGGCTGAACACGCGGGCCTCATTTTGGCCGACACCAAGTTTGAATTCGGCGTTGACCCAGCAAACGCTGTGATCACTTTGGGCGATGAGGTTCTAACCCCCGACTCGAGCCGTTTTTGGTCTAAAGCTTCGTGGCTTCGCGGCGACCGCAAAGATTCGTTCGACAAACAGATCGTGCGAAACTGGCTGGCCGACAATTGGAACACCGATGGCACTACCCCGCCACCAGCTTTGCCTAAAGAAATCGTTGAACAAACTTCGGCTAAATATGCCGAGCTTGTTGAGCGTCTAACAACTGAAGTAGCCTAAATGTCTCAACTCGACCTAGCCGAGCTGCTAGATGTTGCCCTCAACGCTGCTCACACTGGCGCAAAGATCATCGCCGACTATCGCAGCCAAAGCACTTTGAGCTTTGACACGAAGGGCGACATCAACAACTTTGTGACCGAGGCCGACCTAGCCAGCGAGCGTGCTGTGCGCGACACCATTCGCGCGGCCCGCCCTAACGACACCATCACCGGTGAAGAATACGAAGCGGATGCCCGCCAGGGCGCGCAGGTTCGCTGGAGCATCGACCCTCTCGACGGCACCATCAACTACATGCGCCGCCTGCCTTTTTATGCGTGCAGCGTTGGCGGTCAAGACATTGCTACTGGCGAGTGGATAGTGGGCGCTGTAGTTGCCCCCGAGCTGAACACCGTTTGGTATGCCAGCAAAGGCCAAGGTTCGTTCGTAACCCGCAACGGTCAAACCACCAAACTCGTTGGCCCACCAGCCGACCGCAAGAGCCGCATCTTGGCCACCGGCTTTAGCTATAGCCCAGACATTCGCCCATCGCAGCTAGCCGAAATCACAAGCCTCATGCCCGCCTTTCAAGACCTACGCCGCAACGGCGCCGCGGCGATCGACATGTGCCACGTTGCCGAGGGCGTGCTCGACGCCTACTTTGAGCGCGACATCAAAGAATACGACTGGGCAGCCGCGGCCCTCATCGCCGAAGAAGCCGGCGCGCCAGTTATTCGCCCTCAAGTTGTGGGCGATGCGACGGTTGTTGGTGCGGTTGAGGGTTTCACAGCCTAGGCTTCGGCGTCAATGACCCAGTTGAGACCCAAGCCCAAAAGCTTGCTATCGGCCGTGACGAATTTTGCTTCTAGGCTTGCAGCTTGGGCCAACAACAGCCAGTCGAAAGGGTCATGGTTATCTAACTGTTTGAACCTTGACATCGATGTCGCTGCGGCGGCTTCGAACGCTACGATCTGAAAACCGATTTCAGGTAGGTCATCAGCCGGCTCTGAGTTGATTTTGAGTTTGCCTGTGGCCCGCTTCATCTCTATTTCGGCCAGCGAAATCGATGAAACATAGACCTCGGTGGTTTTATCAAAGAGTTTAATCAGCTCTTTTGAAATGCGGCGCGACTTATAGGCTGACCAAAGAGCGACGTGCGTGTCGAGCAGAATCCGGTTCACAAAAGGTCATCCTCGACGAATTTGGCTCGGATTTCTTCGTCCATTTGCTCCCACTCTTCATCAGATATAGGTTCCATTAGGCCATCGAACAGCCCTATTTTTAGCCGCGTTGGCTCCTCGATATATTCCACAAGTTTCATAATCGGCTTTCCTGCACGGGCGATCACAACTTCATCACCGGCTGCTACCTCTTCGGCGATTTTCGAAAAGTTTGTCTTGGCTTCATGCATGTTATACACACGTCTCATACTGCAACGATAGGGCGATTAGTCCAGTTAGTCCACCCTTGAATTGTTAGTAACATCACTCTGTCCGCCCTGTTAGCAACCTGCCAGGCGGAATGGGCTAAACCCGCGCATCAACAACCCAGTCGAGCCCTAGGTTGATGATCGTTTTGTTGACCGTGAACAGACTTGCTTGAAGTTCTTTCGCTTGGCAAAAAATAATTCGATCAAATGGGTGCACGCCATCAAGTTCTGGGTGTTGCGAGATGCTGCCCAGAGCGTTATCAACGACGCTTAACTCAAAGCCAGTCTCTATTAGTAGGTCGATAACATCGACTTTGCGCTCTGTTACCCCAGCCATGAGCTTCATCTCAAGCTCAGCAACAGTGAGCGTTGAAGCATAAGCATATTCAGCAGCGATTAGCTCGGCGAGCGCCTTCGGGCCGATAAGTTTGTGATTCGTAATAGCCCAAAGCGCCACTTGGCTATCGACCAAGGCTCTCCAAATCACGCTTGAACCTCAACGAACGAATCATTGAAATCCTTGTTGATGCGATTCCACTCGGCTTTAGTCCAGGCCGGCAGCAACTTAGCACCCAGGTCGAAGTCAAACTCATGCAAAGTTTCATGGAACTTCTTTAGAATTGCGACCCCGTCGCCATCCTCTAGAAAAATTGTTTCTTTGCCCTGCCTAGCCTCTTGCACGAGAGTGCGAAGTGGCTCGTCTAGCGAGTTGCAACTTATGTAGTTTCTTTTCATGCCCATAGCGTAGGCATGATCGGCTCAAGATCCAAAGCGGGTGCCTGTGGACAATCAAGGTGCAGAATAGCTGTTAGCAATCGACAATGTAATTGACTAAGTTGTAACCAAATTCTTGCGAATATACGATTCGAACTGATTCCAATAGAACTCGAATCTCGCTTCAACTTGGTCAGTACTCCAAACGCCAGCATCAACGGTATTTACTCGAAGCGGCCCGAGCACAGCCTCTAGATCTGGGTCGTTAGATGGAATTGCAGAGAGAATCTTTGTCGCAAAACAGATCGAATTTGAGTAGTCAAGCGCCTTGAATTCAACCTGGTTGTTGCCTTGCGATCTATTGTCTTTGGAATGGAACAAAGTTAAGTTTCCAAGACTATCTAGCATGTCTGCCAGATAGACGCCGGCTGTGCTCGAGGCCCCAACATGCTCGATATCGTAGCCAGGATGGTCCACTCCACGAACTTTTTTGCTGGTAGTCAGTAGATCCTCGACCTTGTAGTGATAGACATTCACAAGCGATTGCAGCTCAAAGTTGATTATTGCCAACAGCAAACGAATTCGAGCTGTCTGCCCCGGGGTTTTTCCGTAACGTAAACCTTGAATGGCAGCCTTTGCCCTATTCAGCAAATCATCTAGATCCTGAGATGTCACCCGCACTTCCTGGCATACGTCTGAATCCGTGGCAGTTAAATCAAGTTTTTGCACGTTGTGTGCCCAAGTGGTGGCAAGCGACTCATAAGTTTGAGAACGTTCTAATGCAAATAACGACAGAATAGCGCGAATTTCCAAACGCTTTGAAAGCTGATCGAAGACAGCCGCGTCTAGGCCTCCACCAGCAAGCTTTATGCCGTAGTTCTGAGTGAATCTCATATATTTGGTGGCAAATGTGTAATTGTCACTTTCGCCGGATGGCGTCTTTCCGTCGAGGATGTTAGCTAACTGAATAGCTTTCAGCTGAATTCTGTCAATGAGCTTGTTGCACATAGCCTCATCAGACACAAACGGCTTCCAAAGGTCGTAGATCTCAGATTCTTTTACCTTTGTATTCAAGTCAGCGATTAAGACATTGCGAAGGAGATAATTCATCGAGCCCTCACGGCCAAACTTTAGAAGTTTCTTCTCCGCTTCTGACCAAACATCAGTGGCCGTTTCAAAATCTTCGTCGGACTTGATGTTCTGCAACAATCGGTTTTTCAAGAGATCCGTTTTGGATAATGGTCGACCTCTATCGTTCACGCGCTCGAAGAATTGAAATGCCGCGCTTGCATTAACCAGTGACAACCTTGAAAGGTACACGGTGTCTTTAACTTTGGTGAAAAAGTCGTGTACAGAACCTGGCTTGTCTTCGCCAAATTTTTCTAATATTTGACTCTCAATAGTCTCGAGTGCAGAAACTATATTTCGTTGTGATGGCGTCGTTTTATCAAGCTCAGATGGCTTTAGGCCATTTATGTATTTCTTGACAGAATCAGAACCATTACCGCTCATCTTGACGCGGATCTTCTTGTTTTTTTTGAGCAGTGGCCTTAGCTCGAGCAGCTCCTCCTCATCGAAACTGTTGTTCACGAGATACTTGTAAATCACAGCAAACAGCAGGACTAGCGTCGTGGTTCGTTGCTGACCATCGATTAATTCGACCGCGTAGTCAGTGTCTCCTGAATCGACCACAATCACATCCCCTAACAAGTAGTAGGGGGCAGAAGCATCGTCGAAATACTCGAATAAATCGGTGAGGAGTTGTTTCACTTCGACAGGCGTCCACGAATAGTTTCGTTGGTAAGAAGGGACCAGATAAGTTTTGGTGAAAAATTCCGCGAGGTTCTTACTATCGACCTCGGGCGGTGTTCTATCAATTGCCATGCGATCATCCCATCTTCAGGGGAAGCGCAGACCCCCGTTTAGATCATTAGATCACGCCCAGATCTGCCGATCAAGTTGAGGCGAAGCGCAGCGAAACTTGGGGCCGAGCAACCGGGTATCCGCTCATAAAAAAGTGCGACTAGAACCGCGGCTGAACCACGCCCGCGAGGGGCCGCCATCCACGCTAAAATAGAAGGGTTCGCCACCGCCGCCGTGCGCCTTTCAGCCCGTTCGGGTTCTAAAAATTGGGAGCTACTTTTGTCAAAAATCATCGTTGAGGTTATGCCTAAGGCTGACCTGCTTGACCCTCAAGGCAAGGCTGTGGCTAACGCGCTGCACCGTCAGGGTTTTGAGCGTTTTGAGAATGTTCGCATTGGCAAGCGCATTGAGATTCACATTGCTGGCGAGGTGACCGAGGCCGACAAGGCTAATGCGGCCAAGATTGCTGAAACTTTTCTTTCGAACGGCGTTATTGAAGACGTCGTGAAGATCACTGTCGAAGACTAAGCGCCGATTATGAAGATTGGTGTAGTCACTTTTCCGGGCACATTGGATGACCGCGATGCGGCCCGTGCCGTGCGTTTGGCGGGTGCTGAAGCTGTTTCGCTGTGGCACGCTGACGCTAACTTGCACAAGGTTGATGCTGTAGTTTTGCCTGGCGGTTTTAGCTATGGCGACTATTTGCGTTGTGGTGCGATTGCTGCGCAGGCTCCGGTTGTTGCAGAGATTGTGAAGGCTGCTCAGGGTGGTCTGCCGGTTTTGGGCATTTGCAACGGTTTTCAGGTTTTGGTTGAGTCGCACCTTTTGCCTGGTGGTTTGATTCGCAACGAACACCAGCACTTTATTTGCCGCGACCAGGGTTTGCGTGTTGAGAACGTTGACACCGCATGGACTAACCAGTTTGAGCTGAACGAAGAGATCACGATTCCGTTGAAGAACGGTGAGGGTGGTTACATTGCTGACGGCGAGACTTTGAAGCGCCTCGAGGGCGAAGGTTTGGTTGCGTTTAGATACATCGGCGGCAACCCAAACGGTTCGGTTAACGACATCGCAGGTTTGCGCAACGAGCGCGGCAACGTGGTTGGCCTAATGCCTCACCCAGAACACGCTGTTGAGCCTGGCTTTGGCCCAGACACCCCAGCCGCGATGCGTTCAGGCATCGATGGCCTCAAATTTTTCACCTCTGTTTTGAAAGCTGTAGTTAACGCATGAGCGAGCAACAACTAGACGGCGCCCAAATTTCTGCGGCGGCAGTTGACACCACCGAGTTTGCAGCTGCCACCCCCGACAAGCACCAGCCGTGGCGTGAGCTTGGTTTGAAGAGCGACGAATATGATTCGATTCGCGAGATTCTTGGCCGCCGCCCAACCAGCGCCGAGCTTGCCATGTATTCGGTGATGTGGAGCGAGCACTGCTCATATAAGAGTTCAAAGATTTATCTTCGCCAGTTTGGCGAAAAAGTCACCGACGAGATGAAAACCCACTTGATGGTGGGCATGGGCGAGAACGCCGGCGTTGTTGACATCGGCGAGGGCTGGGCTGTGACCTTTAAGGTTGAGAGCCACAACCACCCAAGCTACATCGAGCCTTTTCAGGGCGCAGCAACCGGCGTTGGCGGCATTGTTCGCGACATTTTGACCATGGGTGCCCGCCCGATTGCCGTTATGGACCAACTGCGTTTCGGTGCTGTTGAAAACCCAGACACCGCACGTGTTGTGCACGGCGTGGTTGACGGCATCAGCTTCTATGGCAACTGCCTGGGCCTGCCAAACATCGGTGGCGAAACCGTGTTCGACAAGGTTTATCAGGGCAACCCGCTAGTCAACGCTCTGAGCGTTGGCGCGCTTCGCCACGAAGACATCAAGTTGGCTAAGGCTTCAAACCCTGGCGACCTTGTGATCTTGTTCGGCGCGCGCACCGGTGCCGACGGCATTGGTGGTGTATCGGTTCTGGCTTCTGAAACCTTCGACGCCGATGGCCCAAGCCGCCGCCCAGCCGTGCAGGTTGGCGACCCGTTTGCCGAAAAAGTTCTGATCGAGTGCTGCCTTGAGCTTTATGCAGCCGACGTTGTTGCTGGCATTCAAGACCTCGGTGGTGCCGGCCTAAGCTGCGCCACCAGCGAGCTAGCCTCAAACGGCAACGCGGGCATGCGCGTGCAGCTAAAGCACGTTCTAAAGCGCGACGAAAGCCTCACCCCCGAAGAAATCTTGATGAGCGAATCTCAAGAGCGCATGATGGCGATTGTGCCTAAAAAGTCTTTGAAAGCTTTTGAGGCAATCGTTAACAAGTGGGAGGTCGAATACAGCGTTCTTGGCGAAGTTATCGACGAACCGCGCCTCTATATCAACTGGGGTGACGAAGAGATCGTCAACGTGCCACCACGCACCGTTGCTCACGACGGCCCGGTTTATCACCGCCCGGTTGAATACCCAACGTGGATAGACGCCCTCAACGCCAACTCGGTCAACGCTGCCGGCTTGGCACGCACCGCCGTTGGCACCGACCTTGCAGCCCAGTTGCTTCAGGTTGTTAGCAGCCCAAACCAGGCATCAAAGTCTTGGATCACCGACCAGTATGACCGCTATGTTGGCGGCAACACCGCGTTGGCTCAGCCAGATGACTCAGGCATGGTTCGCGTTAGCGAAGAGACCGGTTTGGGTGTTGCAATCGCAACCGACGCCAACGGTCGTTATGGTCAGCTCGACCCATATGCTGGCGCACAGTTGGCTTTGGCCGAGGCCTATCGCAACGTTGCAGCATCAGGCGCCAAGCCTTTGGCTGTTACCAACTGCCTCAACTTTGGTTCACCAGAAAACCCTGAAGTTATGTGGCAGTTCAAGCAGGCAACCGCAGGTTTGGCCGATGGCTGTCTAGAACTCGCGATTCCCGTCACCGGCGGCAACGTGTCGTTCTATAACCAGACTGGCGATGTGGCGATTCATCCGACCCCTGTTGTTGGTGTTTTGGGTGTTATCGACGACGTTGCACGTCGCGTGCCTTCGGGCTGGCAAGACGCCGGCCACAACATTTATTTGCTCGGCGTTACCCGCGACGAACTCGACGGCTCAGTTTGGGCCGAAGTTATTCACGACCACCTAGGCGGCAAGCCACCAGTGGTTGACCTAAAGCGCGAACAGCAGCTTGCCGAGCTGTTGCACGCCGCAGCTCTTGAAGGCTTGTTGGCCTCGGCTCACGACCTTAGCGAGGCCGGTTTGGCTCAGGCCGTTGTTGAGTCTGCGCTGCGTTTCAACGTGGGTGCCCGCATTTGGCTAAACGAGATCGTTGAACGCGACGGTGTTGACCTCACCTCAGCACTGTTCAGCGAATCAACCGGCCGTGTTTTGGTTTCTGTTGGTCGCGAAGACGACGTCAAGTTTGTCGGCTTGTGTGAGGCTCGCGGCGTTGAAGTTTTGCGCATCGGCGTGACCGACTCGGCACCTGAGTTGAACATTCAAGACATCGCCCTTTGGCAGCTTGATGACGTTCGCGCTCAGTGGTCAGCAACCTTGCCAGAGCTATTCGGCTAAGCGTCTGTTCGGCTAGGGTTTTCGGCTAAAACTTAAACACAAAACGGCTAGGTGCGCCCCTCCCAACTTGGGCGTGGCACCTAGCCGTTTTGCTATGCCGCAGGCTTTAGTTGAGGCTCAATGCCAACGTGTCGCAGCGGCCAAGCGAGGTAGTCGGCGTGACTGCTCAGTTGCGGTTCACGCCATGCATAGTCGCGAGCAATCTCGCCCAAAGCGGCCCAAAAGAACACGTTGATCAGGTCGATTGCCAAATAGTTTGTGGTGTCTTCACTAAACGCGCGACCGAGCATTCGGCGCAGCAACGAAGGCAGTTCGCTCAAACCAAATCGGTGCAAAGCGCCACGCACCTCAAACTCGATTTCGCGCGAGCGACGCGGGTTCCACACCCGCTGAGCGTTGTCGGTGTGAAAGTGCAGCAGGTGGTGAATCTCGACAGCTTGGCTATAGAGCGCATCTTCGAGTTTGTCGAAGAGCGGGGCAAACCGGTCAACCTCATAGCCGGCCCGGCGCAAATCTAAAATGTCGGGGTATGAAAAGAATCGATAAAACGGCACGTGCGGGCGGGTGCCGGTGTAGGGCTCAGATGTGAACGACGCCCATAGCGGGTCGACCCCGGCGGCAGCTGCGCCCCAGGTGTCAAACGCCTCATCGGCAATGTCGTTATCTAAAGGTTCCATCGAGACAATTCTTCACTATTTGGTCGATAACCTAAACCTATGAACGAAACAAATGCTTTCGCCAGCAGTGAACATTTTGAAGCGGATGCGCCCCTAGTCACGACAACCTTCGCTGCTGCGACCGACGTCGATTCGGTGATGACCCGCGGCGAGCGCGTGATTGTGAAGTGGGAGAAACACTCGGCTGTGCCGCTGGCCCTTTTGGCGTTAGCCTATTTGGCTCTCTGGGCGGTGCAGGTTTTGGCTGATTTGTCGCGGTTTGAGTTTGAGCTGGTCGATGCGGGCATTTTTGTGATTTGGGGCTTTTTCATTGTTGACTTTTCGGTGCGATTGTTTTTTCACAGCGACCGCAAAAAGTTTCTAAAGAACAACGCGATTGAGTTGTTGGCTTTGGTGGTGCCGATTTTTAGGGCGTTTCGCATGCTTCGCGTTATTACTGCGGTGGGCATTTTGACTCGCGTGGTGCAGTCTTTGCAGGCGCGCGTGAATCTTTATATCGCCATTGTGTTGCCGATGATTGTTTTTGCTGGCTCGTTGGGTGTTTTTGAGGCTGAACGCAACGCCCCTCACGCAACCATCACCAGCTTTGGCAATGCGGTTTGGTGGACCATCGTGACGGTTTTCACCGTAGGTTATGGTGATCTGTCACCTGTAACCATCGAAGGTCGCGCGATTGCTGTGATTATGATGCTCAGTGGTGTTGCTTTGATTTCGGTGGTCACAGTGAACTTGGCTACCTACTTTTTGCGAAACGCTGACCTTTCGGCTTGGCGCCGCTTTTAGGCAGCTAGGTTCAAGTTTCGGCGCGCATCCCTTGGCCCTCGATTTATGCCCGCCAGTTATGCACAGCCCCAAGTTTTTCGCTCTCGTGCACAACGCTCAGGCTATTGTCGGGTTGGGCGAGTAAATTTGGCTCTAAGAGTTAGGTGCCAATGGGTTATTCGATTTTGCGAACAGCAGTGCTGCTTGCCCTATTTTGGGGCGCAGGCGAATACCTTCAGTTGCCGCTTTTTATCAGCTTAGGCGCCGGTTTGCTGGTTGCCGCCGGCCTGCAGTTTGCGCTTTGGTACAACAAAAAATCAAACGTCTACACCGCAAACGCGCTGCGCGGCAAACCCTTTGGCGAGCTGGTGCCCGTGGCAGTTGTTGAAACCATCGACAACGCACCCGCGCTGGCCGGCGACGACAGCTATGGCCAAAAAGTGGTTGGCACCAAAGCCTTTGCCAAAGGTTTCGAAAAAGTGCTGCACTATGCCGAGGTGCCCGACGGTTCGCTGGTCGAGGTGCAATCGGCTCTGGTTGCCGAGCCAGCAAACCCCAAGTCAAATCACGCAGTGGCAGTGTCGGTTGGCGCAGTAATTTTGGGCTACATTCCCGAATTTGAAAGCGAATCGCTTTTCACATTTTTGATGAACCATAGAGGTGTTGCGCGAGTCAACACCAACATTTATCTCGACGTTGCCGGGGGCGACAACCGGGTCGAAATCGACCTCGTGCGCCCCTATCAAGTGCTCAAAGGCGTCTAACCTGAAACCTAGCTAAAGGCGCCCTTTGTAACAACAATCTCGGCTAACCTAGTGGAATGACTAACAAGCGCTGGCTAACCGTTATCACCGTTCTTATTGCCGTGGCAGTGGTTGCCATTGGCGGCATCATTTATTACGGCACCGCAGTTTTGCCTGGTGAGCGTCTAGCCGCCGACAAAACAGCCTGCCAAACATTGAACGATGGTCTGCTCAACGCAAGCAGCAAGGCTATGGTTCTGGCCGAAAAGACTCCCCCGGCATCAGACGCCGAAGTGGCAAAAGCATATCTAGACACCGCCGATAAAGCCATCAGCGATGCCTACCTCAAAGCCACCAGCAACGGTGCAGTCGCAGCCGCACTGGGCCAAATCAGCTTCAGCCGGCTAAACGCAGGCGCCGATCAAAGCCTGACCGCTGTGACCAACTTGGTGAACAGCCTCGACACTGTCAAAACCGCCTGCGCCCCATTCGACCCAAACGCCACACCAAGCCCAACTAACTAAAAACTGGCCGATGCTTTCGGCCTAAGCGCACAAAAACAAAGGTTGCAATGAAGCGTTTCTTGCCCGCAATTATTGCGGTGCTAATGTTCTCGATGACCTTTGTGGCAGTGGTTTTGGGCAGCCGAGGCTTCGACCCTATCGTCATGAGCCTAGGTCGGGTGATTCTGCTCGTGCCCGCTGCGGTTGTTACTTTGCGGTTGCAAAAACTTAGCCTTTTGCCAGCGCGCAAAGACCTCGGGCTAATCGCAATCGTTGCTGCCGGTGTGATTGTGGCCTACCCTCTGCTCAGCACATATGCCCTCGCCTCGCTCTCGGTTGGCGCCTCAGGCATCATCAACTCACTCACCCCAATCATCGCATCGGTGTTCGCGTTGGCCATCGGTCACAAACAACCAAAGCGCGCCTTTTGGTGGGCTGCCGCAGCCGGCACCGTAGCAACAATTTTGTTTGCCCTCTCAAAAGATGGCCACCTAACGTCAACACCGTTAGCCGTGCTCGCCCTTTTTGCTGGCGTGGTGGCAGCAGCGGTTGGCAACGTCTCGGGCGCAACCCTGAGCAGCCGCCAAAAAAGTTATAACGTGATCAGCTGGGCCATTCTTTTGGCGGCACCGGTAACACTTGGGGCAACTGCGGTCGACCTCATCTTTAGCGCAAACCACGGCCTGTCGCAGGCCACCATCAACGCAGGTTTCGTGGCACCCGAGGCCTGGTTTGGCTTTGCCTACGCCGCGCTAATCTCAAGCTTCGGCGCACACTTCTTTTGGCTAGCAGGCCTCGACCGCGTTGGCGTGGTGCGCGGCTCGCAGTTGATGCTTGGCCAAGCGCCCGTCACACTAATCTGGGGCATCTTGCTGCTTGGCCAATACCCGAGTCTGCTCACCTGGCTCGCCGCTGGCGTCATCATCGCCTGCGTGGCATGGTCCCAGCGCGCCAAGTAGCGACGCCGCAGCGCGAGAACAGGCGGCGCCCGCAACGCAAAAAGCCCGGCACGCAGTGTGCCGAGCTTTTCGTGAAACGGTTTGGGCCGGGGGGCATCCGCTTGAAATTATGCGCGCAACATGTCGTGGCGCACGATGGTTGCGTTGCGGTCTTGGCCCACGCCGATTGCCGAAATGCGAGTGCCGGTGAGCTTCTCGAGCGCAAGCACATAGTCTTGAGCGTTCTTTGGTAGGTCTTCGAAGGTCTTGGCGCCGGTGATGTCTTCGCTCCAGCCAGGGTAGTTTTCATAAATCGGCTTGGCGTGGTGAAAGTCGCTCTGTGAAACAGGGATTTCATCGACGCGCACGCCGTCGACCTCGTAAGCCACACAAACCGGAATCTGCTCGATGCCGGTTAGCACGTCGAGCTTGGTTAGAAAGACGTCGGTTAGGCCGTTGATGCGGGTTGCATAGCGGGCAACCGGTGCGTCGAACCAACCGCAGCGACGTTCGCGGCCGGTGGTAGTGCCGAACTCGCCACCGGTCTTGCGCAAGAACTCGCCCCACTGGTCAAAGAGCTCGGTCGGGAACGGGCCCGCACCAACACGGGTGGTGTAGGCCTTGAGAATGCCGATGACCGAGGTGATCTTGGTTGGGCCAATGCCCGAACCGATGGTTGCGCCACCCGAAATCGGTGACGATGAGGTTACGAACGGATACGTTCCGTGGTCAACGTCGAGCAGTGTGCCCTGGCCGCCCTCAAGCAACACGGTCTTGCCAGCCTCAAGGGCTTGGTGAAGTTCTAGTGCGGTGTCGCGAACCATCGGGCGCAGGCGCTCGGCATAGCTGAGCAGCTCGGCAACAACGTCTTCGGGTTTGATGGCTGCGCGGTTATAAACCTTGACGAGCAGCTGGTTCTTTTGAGCCAACGCAGCCTCAACTTTTTGAGTCAAGATTGACGGGTCAAAAAGGTCTTGCACGCGAATGCCCATGCGGCTAACTTTGTCGCCATAGGTTGGGCCGATGCCGCGGCCGGTGGTGCCGATAGCACGCTTGCCCAAGAAACGTTCGCTGGTTTTGTCGAGCGTGGTGTGATAGCTCGTAATGATGTGAGCATTGGCTGAAATCTGCAGGCGCGAAACGTCAACGCCCTTAGCGATTAGACCATCGAGTTCGTGAAACAGCACACCTAGGTCAATGACCACGCCGTTGCCGATAACGGGAATCACACCCGGAGTCAAAATGCCCGACGGCAAAAGGTGCAGGGCAAACTTTTTGTCACCAATCACAACTGTGTGACCGGCGTTGTTGCCGCCCTGATAACGCACAACATAGTCAACGCGCTCACCCAAAAGGTCAGTCGCTTTGCCCTTGCCTTCATCGCCCCACTGGGCACCAACAAGCACAACTGCAGGCATGCCAAACTCGATTCTTTTTAAGCTGGGATGTTCGCCTCTGGGCTAACGCTTAAGTTTAGCCTAAGTGGCTGTTTCACGCCCAAACGGGTTGCAACACAAGGCAACACTGGTGTGCGGTTTTCACTCTAATCGGCTCAAATTTTGGAGCCGACCTGGGCTAAAAAACGTGTTGCATCACCCAACTGTGCATGGTGATGGCGGCAGCTGCGCTGGCGTTGATCGAGCGGGTTGAGCCGAACTGTGTGATCTCAAGCACAACGTCGGCGGCAGCGATAGCTGCCTCGCTCAAACCCGGGCCTTCTTGACCAAAAAGCAACACGCAATTCTCAGGCATTGAATAGGTCTCGATCTGTGAGCATCCCGGCACGTTGTCGATTGCAAGAATCGGCAAACGCCCACCGTCGTCGCCAGCGGTTTTAGCCCACTCGATGAACTCTTCGACAGTGTTGTGGTGGCGCACATGCTGATAGCGGTCGGTAACCATGGCACCCCGACGGTTCCAACGTTTGTGCCCGATGATGTGAACCTCAGCGGCCAAAAACGCGTTTGCGGTGCGCACGATCGAACCAATGTTTAGGTCATGCTGCCAGTTTTCGATAGCCACGTGAAAACGGTGACGACGCACGTCGAGGTCGGCGACGATGGCCTCCATCGTCCAGTAGCGGTATTTGTCGAGAACGTTTCGCGTGTCACCGTTAGCGAGCAAATCAGGGTCAAACTGCGGCTCGGTCGGCCACTGCCCCACCCACGGCCCAACGCCCCACGTGGTTTGCTCGTGGCTGGGGTTTGGTGTGTTCGCAACTTCGTCAGACATAACTTCAAGCATATCGGCGCTGCAGCAGCATGAACCCGCGGTGGCGCGAACCCGCACTAGCATTAACCCCATGAGCAAACGCAGCGAAATCAAATCTTGGCTAACCGACATGGATGGCGTGCTGGTTCACGAAGGTCACGCCCTGCCGGGTGCAGCCGAGTTGATCAAGCAGTGGCAAGACACCGAAACACCGTTTTTGGTGCTCACCAACAACTCGATTTATACCCCACGCGACCTTTCGGCTCGTTTGCGCGCAATCGGCCTTGACGTGCCCGAAGATCGCATCTGGACGTCAGCTCTTGCGACCGCCAACTTTTTGAAGTCGCAAAAACCCGATGGCACCGCCTATGTTTTGGGTGAGGCCGGCATGACCACTGCTCTTCACGACATCGGCTATGTGATGACCGACCAGAACCCCGACTATGTTGTGCTGGGCGAAACCCGCAACTTCAACTTTGATTCGCTCACGCGCGCGATTCGCCTCATCAACAACGGCGCACGTTTTATTGCCACCAACCCAGACGCAACCGGCCCATCGGCTGAAGGTGTTTTGCCTGCAACCGGCTCGGTGGCCGCACTGATCACCAAAGCCACCGGCAAAGAACCATACATTGTGGGCAAACCAAACCCTATGATGTTTCGCTCGGCAATGCGCAAAATCGGCGCACACTCAGAATCAACCGGCATGATTGGTGACCGCATGGACACCGACGTTGTTGCCGGCATCGAGGCGGGTCTTCACACCGTTTTGGTTTTGACCGGCATCGCCGATCAGGCCGAAATCGAAAAATACCCTTTTAGACCAAACGAGATTCTTGGCTCAGTAGCCAACCTCGTCGAAAAGTTCTAGACCAAACAGAAAAGTGCCAGCCGCCGAGGGGGGGGGTGGCGACTGGCACAGACTTTGATTTTAGCGACTAGTTGTCGTCGCCGCTCTCGTTTTCATCGTCACTCTCACCATAGTTGCTCGAGCCACCGTTGCTTTGACCGCCATTTGCGCTTGGCGTTGCGGTTGAAGTGTTGGTGTGACTAAAAGTTGGTGGTGCAACTACAACACTGGGGTTTGGTGTTGCGCTGGGTGAAGGCGCACTCGATTCAGCAGGCGCTGCCTGAGTTGTGCTTGATGTCGAAGTTGATGCGGCTGCATAGCGCTTAGCACCGTGAGAGGTCACACCAAAAGCTGAAGTCGAAGAGCCATCGCTGTTAGCCGCGGTGGTTGCATTGCCGGCAGGTGAGGCTGTGTTGGCCGATGTGGTTTGGCTGGCGCTGGCGGCATCGTTGCCCGCCGCATTCGCGGCGTTGGCACCTTCGGCACCCGAACCATTAGCGTTCGCCGATTGACCGGCCGCGTTGGCTTGGTCAGCGCTCTGAAGGTTTGGTGGTGTCATCAACTGGTTGCTAACAAAAAGGCTGCCGCCTAAAGCCAGCGCGCTGGCAACATAGGTTGCCACTTTCACGCCGATGCCGGCTGCTGCTGAAGCGCCAAAGTTGTAGGTGGCGTCTGACGGCGCCGGCTCTTGAAAGGCGTCAAGGTTGGCGTGGGCCACCTTGGTGTTGGTCACCTGGTCGAACTCTTTGCTGTCAAACACTTTCATCACCTGATTTTGTGGGCTTTGGGCCAGTTTGTGAATCTCTGCAACTTTTGCTGCACCTTTATTGTTTCGCTGCGCCTTGTGTTTGTGCCTTTAAAACGTTGTGAGAATGCTGTGAATCACCGGTTGAGCAATGAAGCCAATCGACCCCTGGTTGCGCGCTTGATGCCTAAAAACTTGGGCTTTTTATGCCGAGATTTAGCTGACAGTTCAAAGGTTCTTCAGCTGAACTTCACTTTCAAAATCGATAGTTGAAACGTGAACTACGGCGAAATTCGCAACTATGTTGCCATCGGAGACTCCCTTTCAGAGGGCCTCGGAGACTTTGCCTTCGAGTGGTTTGATAACCGCGAGGGTTGCGGCTGGACAGACCGCCTTGCCACGCTTTTGACCATTGAGGCTGAAGATCGCGGCAACACTTTTCACTATGCAAACTTGGCGATTCGCGGCAGCAAACTGCGCAAAATCATGACCACCCAACTTGATGCCGCTCTTGCCCTAAAGCCTGACTTCATCACGGTGATGGCTGGCGCCAACGACATTATGACTAAGTCTAAGAAACTGCCTGAGCTTGAGCGAATCTATCGCGAGGGTCTGATGCGCATTCAAGCCAGCGGCGCCAAAGTTGTGGTCGCTAACATCATGAACCCGGTTCACCTTCGAGTTTTCAGCCCGATGGCCGCCCGAGCTGCCCGCATGACCGCTCTGATTGAGCGAAGCGCAGCTGAACTTGGCATCGATGTGATCGATGTTCACCGCATTGGTGAACTTCGCGATCTGCGATATTGGGCCGACGACATGGTTCACTTTTCGGGGCACGGTCACATCATGGTGGCTAACCGCGCTGCTGCGGTGATGGGCCTTGAATATCGCATGCCAGAGGCTGAGCTTGAGCCGGCGCCAGACCTGAGCCGTTCAATTCGTGAAACTGTGCGCTGGATTCGCGCCTACCTGCTGCCGTTCTTTAAACGCAAACTCACCGGTCGTTCTTCGGGCGATGGGTTCGAGGCTAAGTATCCGCAGTTCACAAGAATCAACCACGAAGAATTTGAAACTTTTCAGGTGGTTTTGGCCGCCTAGTTTGCGGTTTAGGTTTTGGCCGCCTAGTTTGCGGTTTAGGTTTTGGCCGCCTAGTTTGCCGTTTAGGTTTTGGCCGCCTAGTTTGCCGTTTAGGTTTCGGCCTAGTCGAGCACTGGGCTTGGCGCCCACACCGGCAACCTAGCCTGCGATTTCTTTTTGGCCCTCTTCGACCGTGCGAGCATGTTTGCGACGGCGCACATAGTTTGCCAGCAACTCAATTGGCAGCGGCAGCGAAGACAGCACAACAAAACCGAGCACAACAACCTCAACGTTTTGGTGCACCCACACAATTTGGCCCAGCCAAAAACCCAGGTTCATCACGCCAACCACCCAACCAAAACCGCCGATTAGGTTGTATCTTAAAAAGCGCTTCGACTCAAAGTGGCTGATGCCCACAAACATTGGCACCAGGGCGCGCAGCACCGGCACAAATCGGGCGAGGATGATCGCCCTTGCCCCGTAACGCTCGAAAAATTCTTGAGTTCTTGCCACGGTTTTTTTGTTGAAGAACCAAGTTGAGCGCCGCTCGAAGAGGTGCGGGCCGAGGCGTTTGCCCAACCAATAACCAGCCTCAGAGCCAAGAACCGCCGCTGCAAACACGATGATGAGCGCGAGCCAAAAAGGAAACTTCTCGAGGTTCGGAATCGTCGCGAGGCTTAGCCCAAGCAAGAACAGCAGCGAATCGCCCGGCAGAAACGAGCCGAAAATTGTTGCGGTTTCGAAAAAGATGATGATGGCAACACCCCAAACGGCGAAGTTGCCGAGGTTTGCGATGATTGCGTCTGCGTTAAACCAGTTCAATGTTTAGAGCCTTCTTTGAAGCGCCGGCTCTTTTTGCCGAGTTAATAGCTATCGCTTCATTGTAGAACTCTAAAAGCTTGGCGTTGTTCGCCGCCCAAGATTTTTTGATAACGGCACGGCGCGCACCTTCGCCCAGTTTTGCTCGCAGGTCGGCGTCTTCGACCAAATCGCGCACGATTTTGGTGAAACCGTTCTTGGCAAACGGTTCTGCCAACTTGCCGCTAACACCATCTTCGATCAAAAACTTGGGGCCACCCGCAGCTGGGGCAACCACTGCTAGGCCGGCAGCCTGTGCTTCTTGAATGGTTTGACCAAAAGTTTCTTCGGTGCCAAAGTGCACAAAAATGTCAATCGCAGCATAAGCGTTCGCCAGCTCGAGGCCAGACAGGCGGCCAGCAAAAGTCACAGGGTGACCGGCAAACTCTGCCTCTAGGCGTGGGCGCTCAGGGCCGTCGCCAACCACCAAAAAGGCGGTGTTTTCGATTTTGAAAAGCTCGGCCAAGCGGTGAACCTGTTTTTCAGAAGCCAATCGGCCAACGAAGCCAATCACAACCGGCTCTTGGCCTTTTTTGTTTTTAGCCAGCGACTGCACCTGCGCTCGAAGGCTTTGAGCTTCGGCCTCGGCGCGCCAGTTTGGGTGAAACAAGTCAAGGTCAACGCCTCGGCCCCAAACGTAAACGCCGCCCACGCCTAGGCGCTCGAGATAGCTGGCGGTTTCTGGGGTGGGAGCAAGGTTTAGGGTTGCCGGTTGGTGAATCGCTGCGATCAGTTTGTCGACCATTGGGCGCGCAAACTTGAGGTTATAGCGCTGCATGTAACCCGAAATGTCGGTTTGATAAATAGCTACGGACGGCACACCCATGCGTTCGGCAGCAGCAATAGCTTGACCGCCGAGCATAAACGGCGATGCCACGTGAATCACATCTGGTGCAAAGTCTTCAAGTTGGGCTTGCAAAAACGGGCCTGGCACGGCCACCGGAAACTGAAACACCGGCACCGAAGCTGACTTGACCACATTGAAACCAAGGTGTTTTTCGGTTGGCGCGGTAGGCGCAATAACCATTGCTTCGTGTTCATGCTGCTTTAGAGTCTCGAGCACGCGCACCACAGAATTGGTCACACCGTTAATCGACGGCAAGAACGACTCAGTTACAACCGCCACCCTTAAACTCATGTTTCAAAGGTAAATTCTTTAGGTTTCATCTGGGTCTTTGAAACGTAAACTTCGGGTTAACTTATGCCGGTGTCGTGGGCCGCTGGCGGTGGCGCCAGCTGTTTCATGCCCACCAGACCCTTTATTTGTAGGTTGCCTTGACGTCTACACGGCGAATCGCGTCGCCCTGGCCTGGGCCAGTTGCAGAAGCTGCCACAAAGGTTGCGGTGACGCCTAGGCTCTTCAAATAGGCCACAACAGCTTTGGCGCGCTTAGCAGCAGTTGCAAGGTCAACCGGGGTGGTGCCCACGTTGCGGGTCATGCCGGTTGCGCTGATCTTGATGCTGGTTGCGCCAGCAAACTTGGCAACCAAACCTTTAAGAGCGGTCTTAGCAGCAGCCGAAAGAGTGACTGAGCCAAAGGTGAAGAATGCCTTCACGGTTGTGGTCTTGGCAGTTGCCACGGTGCCGCCGCCACCACCGCCGCCGTTAGTGGCGCCAGTTAGGCCGAAGCCGAGCGATGCTGAACGAACGTATCCGCTCTTATCGATGCCGTTGATCTGAATGGTGTGGCCACCGTTGGCTAGCGTGGTCGGCAAAGTCACTGAAACAAACAGGTTGCCGTTGGCGTCGGTTGTGAACGTGCCAAGCAGTTGCGGCGTTGACATTACATAAACGTTGACCGAAGTGTTAGGCAGATAACCTGTCGACATAAAGTTGAACTTAGCACCGGCAGTCACCGCGAGGCCGCCGCCAACCAAAGGCAGCACTGCACCAGTTTTGGTGGTTGCGCTTACGGTGGTGAGCCATCCGCTGCCAGAAACGCGAATCTGGTTGATTGCGCTCACCGGGGTAGGCGTGATGTTGGTCTGAAGCACACCGTTCACATAGAAAGCACCCGAACCGGCAGGCACGTTCACGACAATTGGCGTGATTGCGGCCGGGGCAACCACCACTGTGGCATTGAAGGTGGTGAGGCTAATGCCGTTGCTGTCGAAAACCTCGATGGTGATGAGGTTCGGGCCAACCGAAAGGCCGGTGTCGCCGCTAATAACCACGGTGTTGTTCGGGTTCTTAGTGGTTGCAACCACGTTCACCGAAGTTGTGCCGTTAGGTGCGTTGGTTGTGGTGTTGGTCAGCACCGAAACACCGTTCACAGTGAACACAGCTAGACCTGGGTCATTCACCGAAACGGTTAGCACGCCAGCGCTGTAGGTGATGGTGTAGTTCGGCGCGGTGGCACCGTCGCAGTTGACGGCGTAGTCGCCAACCGGGTTGCCCTTGACATAGTTTGTGGTGCAGGTAGGCGCAACCACAAAATCGTCACCGGTCACAAACCCGTTGGTGCTGATCACATAGTTGGTTGGGGCGTTGTCGCCGGCAGCAATGGTCTTGTGCACGGTGGTTACGCTCAAAGCCTTAGGCGTGACAGTTAGGTTTGCTGTGCCGTAGTTGATGTTGTAGTTCGCTTGAACCGCACCCGAACAGCTAACCGCGTAGCTGCCAACGTTGAAAGTTGTTGCGATGGGCGCACAGGTTGGCTGTGCCGCCAAAAGGTCGCCGGTCAATAGGCCAACAATGTTCGGCACAAAAGCTGGCACAGCCGAACCATAAACCATGGTCTTGTCGGCCACTGTAACGCTGAGGTTGCGCGGGGTAACAGTTAGCGTGCCGGTGACATAGGTGATGTCATAGTCTGGCTCAACCTGAGGGGTGCAAGTGATGTCATAGGTGCCGGCAGCAGTGCGCGAACCATAGGTTGCCGCACAGTTTGGCAGGCTCGTCAAACTGTCGCCGCCAACAAAACCGTTGATGCCGGTGCCAACAATGTAGTCAAAGGCTGGAACACCCGGGGTGCCATAAACCACGCTGATGTTTTTAGCTGTGATCTGCAGTGCGTGCTTGGCAACTGTGAAAGTTGAAGGCGCATAGCTGATGTCATAGCTGGCCTGAACTGCGCCGGCACAGGCGATGCCGTAGGTGCCAGCGTGAGTCTTGGTGGTGTAGGTGAAGCTAGTGCCAGCACTGGTTGGAGCACAGCGAGGAACGGTGGTGAAAGCATCGCCAGCAATCAAACCAGGTGTTGCAATGAAAGTGAAACCTGGGCCGGCATCACCGTAGGTCACACTCTGCGGGTTGGCTGTAATCAGCAGCGACTTCTTAGCAACGCGCAAAGCACCCGCAACGTAGGTGATTGCATAGTTTGCCTGAACACCACCAGAACAAATCACTGAATAGTTTCCGGCAGGCGACCTAACACCAAAAGTGGTTGAACAGGTTGGGGCTACGGTGAAAGTTTCATTGCCGATAAAGCCGGTGGCGGTGAAGCTTAGGCCGGTTGGGTAGGCATCGCCGTAGGTGATGTTGCGTGATTCGGCTTGAACTGTCAGGCCAAGTTTGCTAACCACAATCGAACCGTTGGCATAGGTGATTGCATAGTTGTCAGCAACCGCGCCCGAACAGGTAATCGGGTAGGTGCCAGGTGTGCCGAACTGCACGTAGGCAGCTGAACAGCTTGGGGCCACAGTGAATGAGTCGCCAGCAAAGAAGCCATTAGCGTTCATGCTTGGCGCCGCTGGTGCATCGCCATAAACCAAATATTGGGTAACCGGCGTGATAGTCAGCGCACGCTTGTTCACAGTTAGGTTGCCGTCGACATAGGTGATGTCGTAGTTCGGAATAACAGCGCCGTAACAGGTGATTGCATAGTCGCCAACACCAGAACCCTGGTTGTAGCCCGAGGTGCAACTTGGCAAAGTTGTTAGGTGGTCGCCCGTGATCAATCCGGTGATTGTGTAGGTCAAAGTTGACTTAGCGGCACCATAAACATAGACCGCTGCGTTAGCTGTGATCACCAGCGATGGGCGGCCAACGCGCAGCGTGCCAGTCACATAGGTAATGGTGTAGTTCGGCGAAACCGCGTTGCGACAGCTGATGATCAGCGTGCCAACCGAAGCCGAAGGCGTGTAGCTTGATGAACAGCTCGGTGCGTTGGTGAAACCGTCGCCGTTGATAAAACCGGTAGCCGTTGCGGTGTAGGCAGGAATCGCGTCACCGTGGTTGACGATCATGTCATCGGCCGTAACGGTTAGCGGTGCTGGTGTAACCACCAGGTTCACTGGTGCATAGGTGATTTGGTAATCGCTCTGAACTGCACCGCTGCAGATAATCGCATAGCTGCCGGCAGGTGTGGTGGTTGAATAGCTAACCGCACAGGTTGGCGCGGTTGCAAAACGGTCACTGCCCACAAAGCCTGAAGTGGTGAAACCATAAGGGCCCGGGTTTGGGCCGCCATAAACCACAGTCTTGGCATCGGCGGTAACCGTCAGCGGCTTAGCAGTCACAGCAAGAGTTGCTGTGTTGTAGCTGATTTCATAGTTCGGCTGAACCGCACCAGAACAGGTGATGGTTAGGTTGCCAACGTGGGTGGTGCCAGCAACATAGCCGGTGGTGCAGGTTGGCGCCACAGCAAAGCCATCGCCGTTGATAAAGCCAGAAGAACTCGAAGCCAACGTCGGTGCGTTTGCACCATAAACCACCGAGGTTGAGATTGCGTTGACCGTTAGGGCTCGTTTGGCAACCGTGAGGTTAGCAGGCACATAAACGAAGTTGTAGTTCGGGCCTGCGTCGCCGCCAGAACAGTTAATCGCATAGGTGCCGGCTGGGCCATATTGGCTGTAGCTAACCGAACAGGTGGCGTGGCTGATGAAAGCATCCGCGCCTAAAAGCGTGCCCTCGGTGAACGACACATTCGGCGCAACCTGGCCATAGGTGATGTTGATCGGGGTTGGGGTAACATTCACATTCTTTGCCGACAAAACCACCTGGCCAAGAGCCGCGCCGCTGGCATAGGTGATGTTGTAGTTTGAACCAACAGCGCCCGAACAGCTAATCGCATAGGTGCGCGGTGTGGTGCTGCCCAGCGGGGTGTCCCACTGCTGATACGAAGCGCTACAGGTTGGTTGGGTTGTGAAAGCCGGGGTCACGTTCACATTGTTCAAACCGGTTGCGTTGTAGTCGTAGGTTGGCACCGCATCGCCATATTGCAAGTTTTTGGTCTTGGCGGTGATCAGCACGGTCTTGCGGCTGATAGCCAAAGTGCCAGCCACATAGCTGATCTGATAGTTGGCCAGAATCGCGCCAGAGCAGTTGATCACATAAGAACCAACACCGGTTAGCGCAGTGGCGCTGGTAGCACAAATCGGCGCAACGGTGAAGTTCTCTGAGTTCGCAAAGCCGGTGGTGGTGTAGCTAAAGGTTGGCAGCGCATCGCCAAACTCTTTAGTTGCGTCGGTAGCTGTCACAGTGATTGGCTTAGCGGCAACAGTTACCGAACCATCAACATAGAAGAACAAATAGTTCGGCTGAACCGCGCCCGAACAGCTAATCGCATAGGTGCCAACCGGGCTGGTGCGCGAATAGCTCGAAACACACATCGGGTTGGTTGTGAAAGAATCACCGTTGATCAAGCTGCTGGCAACAAAGCTATAGCCTGGCAGTGGGTCGCCATAGTTGACGAACTTGTAGTCGGCGGTGATGGTAACGCGCTTAGGGTTGACGGTGATTCGGCCCGTTACATAGCTGATGCTGTAGTTGCTCTGAACGCCACCCGAACAAACAATGTTGTAGCTGCCGGCTGCCGTCGTGATGCCGTAGGTGCCCGAGCCAACCACGGCGTTGCAAACCGGTGTGGTGGTGAACGAGTCGCTGTTAACAAAGCCGGTGGCGGTGAAAGTGTAGGCAGGTGCAAGGTCACCATAGGCAACCGATTTAGCATTTGCCGAAACGGTTAGCGCGCGAGGCACAACCGTTAGGGTGCCCGGCAGATAGGTGATCTGGTAGTTCGCCTGAACCGCGTTGGCACAGGTGATTGAATAGGTACCCACAGTGGTGCGGGTTGAATAGCCAACATAAGAACACTGCGGAATGCTCGTGAAAGTGTCACCATTCACAAAACCCGATGCGCTGTAGCTGTAGTTAGGAGCAGCGTCGCCGTATGGTGTTGAAGGGGCGTCGGTTGCAGTAACCGTTAGCGCACGCTTGGCAACCGTTAGGTGACCAACCTGGTAGGTGAGGTCATAGTTAGCGGCATAGGCGCCGAGCGAAGCATTTCGACAAACAATGTCATAGGTGCCGGCAGCTGTGAGAGTTGTGTAGGCATAGGTGCAACTTGGTGCGGTAGCAAAGCCTTGGCCGTTCACAAAGTTTGTTGAGCCAAGCGAATAGGTGTAGCTTGGGCCTGCGTTGGCATAGGTGACGGTCTTGTCGTCGCCAATAACCGTAATGCTGCGCTTGGTGACAGTGACAGACCCTGCAACATAGGTGACGTTGTAGTTTGCGCTGACCGAACCACCGAAACAGCTGGTGGTGTAACTGCCCACTGAACTGGTGCTCGAATAGGTTGAATAGCAGGTTGGGTTGAGGCCACCCACAAAACCTTCGCCCGAGGCAAAGCCCGCTGTGATCATGGTGTAGTCAGGCACAGCGTCGCCATATTGCAACACATATGAACCAGCAGTGATGGTGAGCTGACGAACGGTCACGGTGAACACTGCAGGCACATAGCTAATGTCGTAGTTCGACTGCACAGCGCCCGAACAGGTGATTGATGGGGTTTGACCGGCCGGGGTGGTAACGGTGTATGCCGTCACACAGGTGGCATCAACGGTTAGGTGATCGTTGTTTACCAGACCAGCAACCTGAGCAGTCAGAACACCGGTCGGCGTGCCATAAACAATGCTCTGCCCAACAGCAAAAATTGTGAGCGTACGAGGCGTGACGGTTAGGTGGGCCAAGTGATAGGTCACGTTGTAGTTCGCCTGCACGCCCCCAGCACAGTTGACAACATATTGACCAACACCGGTGGTTGGTTGATAGTTGGCGGTGCAAGCCGGGCTGGTGGCAAAAGTGTCGCTGTTCACAAAACCAGAGGTGGTGAAACCAAGCGGTGCAGTTGCCGAACCATAAACAACGCTTGAGTCGGTTGCATAAACATCTAGGTTGCGCTTTGCAACGGTCACACTAGCCGCAGCAACGATGATTTGGTAGTTTGACCCAGCGTTAGCGTTCAAACATGAGATGGCGATGGTGCCCGCACCTGAACTTGGAGTGTAGCTCGAGCTGCACACCGGCAACGAGATCATGGTGTCACCGTTGATTAGGGGCTCAATGGTGTAGCCATAGCTGATGGTCGCGTTGTCGCCATAGGTTACGGTCTGATTGGCCGGTGTCACGTGAATTACAAAAGGTGCAACCGTTAGCATCGCGCCGACATAGATGATGTTGTAGTTCGATTGAGCGGCACCCGAACAAACAATGGCATAAGTGCCAACGGCTGTGGTTGGCGAATAGCTTGCGTCACAGGTAGGGCCGGTGGCAAACACGTCACCGTTGATGAGGCCGCTCATTGAATAGTCAAACAGCGGCACGTCGTCGCCATAGGTCAAATTGATTGTGCTGGCGGTGATGGTTAGGTTGCGCTTTGCAACGTTCACTGCACCATTGATGTAGTGAATCGCATAGTTGCTTTGGGCGGCACCCGAGCACACAACGTCGTAACTGCCAACCGAACTAGTGCGGGTGTAGGTCGAAACGCAAACTGGGTTGGTGCTAAAACCGTCGCCGTTCACAAAACCTGAGGTGGTGCTGGTGTAGGCCGTTGCAATGGCGCCATAGAGAACGTTCTTTGAGTTGGCGGTGACATAAAGGTCGCGCTTGGCAATGGTTAGCAAGGCTGTCACATAGCTGATCGCATAGTTGTCGCTAACCACGGCGCCCGAGCAAGTGATTGTTAGCGTGCCAACTGAGGTGCGGCTGTTATAGCTTGTGTCACAGACCGGCTGGTCAAGATATGTTTCACCGTTGCCAAAACCGGTGTCGGTGAAATCGTAGGTCGGCACAGCATCGCCGTAATTTAAGTAGATGGCGTTTGCCGTAATAACCAAAGCCTTGCGAACTACGGTGACGGTGCCGGCAACGTAGGCAATCTGATAGTCGCTCTGCTCTGCGCTGTCACAGTTGATGCTGTAGGTGCCGACCGCGCTGGTTGGCGAATAGTTTGAGGTGCAGATTGGTGAAACGGCAAACCCATCGCCGTTCACAAAACCCACCGAGGCAACGCCATAGCTTGCAATCACCGTTGAATATGGCACGGTGCGACTGTCAGCGGTCACGGTTAGGGCGCGCTTGCCTACGGTTATTGAACCTTCAATGAATGTGGCTACATAGTCGCTGGTTGGCGTGAACTCGCAGGTCACAGCATAGGTGCCCACGTGGCTCAAGTTTGAATAGGTCGAGGTGCAAACTGGGGCAACTGAATATGAATCACCGTTTACCAAACCAGCGGCTGTGGCTGAATAGTTTGGCGCTGAAGAACCGTAGGTAATGCTGTGGCTTGAGCCGGTCACGATGAGCTCGTGAGGGGCAACTGTGACCACGCCATCGACATAGCTGATGCTGTAGTTTGCGCCGGCACTGGCCAAGGCGCAGACCACGGCATAGTGACCAACGTGCGAAACAACGTCATAAGCCGAACTGCAGGTTGGGTCGATGGTGAGCGAATCGCCGTTGGTTAGGCCATTGACCACAAAGCCATAGTTTGGCACCGAGCTGCCATAGATAACCTGGTGAGAGTTTGCGGTTAGAACCAGTGACTTGGCCGAAACCACAATCGCACCGGCGACATAACTGATGGCATAGTTGTTGTTTACTGAGCCGCCATCGCAGGTTATTGCATAAGAACCAACCGAAGTGTGGTCGTTATAAACCGAGGTGCAGCTTGGGTTGCTGACCCAGGTTTCGCCGTTCACAAAATCAGCGGATGCCAAAACATAAGCCGGCGCGGTGTCGCCGTAGGTTGCTGTGGCGTTCGAAGTTGCAGTGACGGTGCGCTTTTGAATGGTGATTGCGCCTGCGATGTAGCTGATTTCATAGTCGCTTTGAACTGCGCCCGAGCACTGGGCTGCCACTGGCGAGCTGGCTACCGGCGTAGCAGTTGAATAGCTGCTTGAACAGGTAGGCGCAGTAGCGAAGGCATCGCCGTTGATGAAGCCGTTAGCAGCATAGCCATAAGAGGCAATCGCATCGCCATAAACAACCACGTGGCCATTTGCGGTGACTGTGAGCGCGTGCTTGGTGACGCTTAGGTTGCCAGGCAGATAGCCGATCTCATAATCGCTCTGCGATGCGCCCGCACAGGTGATGCTGTAGTTGCCAACGTGAGTGAGCGAAGAATAGCTGGCATAAGCACAGGTTGGGTCGATGGTGAGCGCATCAGAGTTGACCAGACCAACCGTTGTGAATGTGTAGCCAACTGTTGAGGTGCCATAAACAACTGACTTGCCGTCAGCCTCGATGGTGAGTGCTCGCTTGGTAATCGTTAGATTTGCCGGCACATAGCTGATGTCATAGTCATTCTGCACGGCGCCAGAACATGTGATGGCTGTGGTGCCAACGTGGCTGCTGGTTGTGTAGTCAACCGCATTGCAGGTTGCACTTGCGGTGAGTGAATCTGAGTTGACGAGGCCGCTGTTCTGACTGGTGAATGCTGGCGGAGCATTGGCATAGACCACTGATTTGCTGTCGGCCGTGATAACTAGCGCGCGCTTTTGAACGGTGAGGCGAGCGGCAACATAGCTGATGTTGTAGTCGGCAGCAACGGCACCCGAACAAAGAATGTCATAGCTGCCCACATGGGTTGTGACACCATAACCAGCAACGGTGCAGGTGGCCGCCGTGGTCAAAGTTTCGCCCGACACCAAGCCAGAAGTGGTTGAAGAGTAGCTTGGCGCGGTGTTGCCATAAATCACCGAGTTGGCGTTTGCACTAACGGTCAAGTCTTTTTTGGCAACCGTGAGCGTGCCTGCAACGTAGGTCAAGGCATAGTTTGTGGTGCTTGCCAGACCTGAGCAAACCAGAGCATAGGTGCCAGCGTGGGTGTGAATGCTATAGGCGCTAGTGCTGCACGAATAAACACCCGTCAAAGTGTCGCTGCCATAAAGCCCATCGCCGCTCAGAGAGCTGCCATAGGCAGGGTTGGCATCGCCGTGAGTCACCGTTAGGTCGTTTGCGGTGACCGTGATGGCGCGTTTCAAAACGGTTAGCGTGGCCGCACCGTAGCTGATTGCATAGTTGGTGTTGCTGGCAGCGCCGGAGCAAGAAATTGTGTAGCTGCCGGCTGATGAACCCTGAGCATACGACGAGCCACAGGTGAACAAGCTCGAAAGATCGTCTGAACCATAAAGGCTCATGCCACTCATCGCATAGTTATAAGCCGAAACTGCCTCGCCGTAGTGAACGGTTAGTGCATCTGGAGTGAAAGTTACTGTGCGCTTTGCCACGGTCAAACGACCAACAACATAGCGAATGTTGATGCCGCCAACCTGGGTGCCAACACAGCTGATGGTGTAGTTGCCAGCGTTATCGCCCAAGTTATAGTCGGTTGAACAAACCGGGGCGACGACCCAAAGTGGGTCACCGGCGATTGCATCTGTTGTGGTGTAGCTAAAGCTTGCAGTAGGTGCCGCTTCGCCATAGTGAATGCTCAACGAGCCAACGGTAATCGTTACGACTCTCACACCAACGGTGATAGTGCCGCTGATGTAGCCCACGATTGTGTAGTTTGAGCTAGCGGCAGCACCCGAACAGGTGATGCTGTAGGTGCCCAGGGCGTCACCCTTAACATAGTTGGTCGTGCAAGTTGGCGCAGTGGTTAGGGTGTCTGTGCCATAGAGGCCGTCGAGGTCAACCGTGATGGTCAGCGCTGGCACGTCGTCGCCGAAGGCAATGCCGTGATCGTTGGCAATAATGTTCAACTGGCGCTTGGCAACTGTTAGCACACCGTCGTAATAGGCATCGACAACATAGTTTGTTGTGCTCGAAGGGCCGGTGCAGCTAATGCCATAGGTGCCAGCGTTGGCGCCCTGATAGTAGGCGGTGTCGCAAGCGATTAGACCAGCGAAACTGTCAGAGCCATAGATGCCGTCGCCGCCATCGGTGACCGTGAAGTCGGGAACAACGTCGCCATAAACCGCGCTAGATGCATCGGCTGTGAAAGTGATGTGGCGCTTGGCAACCACCAGGTTTGCCGATGCATAGACCAAGTTGTATTCGCCAGTTGCACTAGCACCGGCACACACGATGCGATAGCTGCCGGCATCGGCACCAGCCGAATAGCTAACGCCCGGCGCAAGCGAACAGGTTGGGGCAACCACAAAACTGTCGCCCGCAAAGAAACCGGTTGAAGTGAAGGCATAGCTGGTTGGAGCCGCGTCGCCATAGAGCAGGTTTTTGCCGGTGGCAATGATGGTCAAAGTTGTTTTGACGCGACCGGTGGCTGCGACGCTGTCGTCAGAGGCGTCATAGCCCGTGGTGGCTGACTCTGCAAAAACTGTTACATAAACCGAAGTTGTTTGAGGCAAGCCAGAAATAGTAACCGGCGAACCGCTAACTAGATCAGCCGAAGTTATAAACGTGGTTAGACCCGAATCGCCCCAAACCACGATGGTGTATTTCTGACCAACCATGGCGTTAGCCGAGGCGTTGAATGTCACGACGATCGAACCCGAGGCAGAGCCTGGCGTGACCGTAACACCGGTTGGCGCTTGAATCTTGATGTTGGCCAAGCCGCTGCCAGCTGTTGAGTTTGCCGAGGCCAAGAAACCGGTTGAGGCTTCGGCTATGACCACCGCATAATAGGTGCGGCCAGCCACCAAACCTGCGATGGTAACCGGTGAGGTTTGACCTGCAAGAACGGTGCCAACAAGTTGAGTGCGGGCCGCATCGCTATAGATAGAGACCGAGTAGGTTTGGCCGAAAGCGGCGTTGGCCGAGTTGATCCACTCAACCAAAATTGCACCCTGAGCGTTGGCGCTGTTGCCACCCAAAACCGTCACCGAGGTTGGTGACTGAAGCTGCACGGTGGCAAAGTTTGCCGAGTGCAAAGATTCTGCTGAGGCAAGGTAGCCCGCTGAGGCTTCAGCAACAACAACCGCAAAATAGCCAGCGCCTTGGGTTAGCCCGGCTAGCTGGGCGCTCGAAGCTGAAATGCCTGTGCGCTGTGAAACCAAAAGTGTGTGAGCAGAGTCGCTATAAATGCTCACGGTGTAGGTTTGGCCAGCCGCAGCATTCGCAGCAGCCACGAATGTCACCAAGATTGAGCCCGCGACACTGCCGGGCACAGCCACAACCGAGGTAGGTGCAGCCAACTGAATGGTTGCGTTGCCTGAAGCAGAGTTTGACTGCACCGAAGCCAAATAGCTGCCAGAAGCATCAGCAATAACAACCGCGTAATAAGTTGCGCCCTGGGTGAGGCCAGTGAACGAATAACCCGAAGTTGCGCCCGAAACGGTGGCGCCAACCTGAGCGGTTAGGCCAGCATCAGAGAAGATCTTGATGGTGTAGGTCTGGGCCGGCGCAGCGTTGCTTGAGGCAACCCAGGTGATGCGAATCGCACCTGCTGTGGTGTCGGGCGAAACGCTCAAAGCTGTCGGGGCTGCTAGTTTGGCGTTAGCCACTGCGCTAGCACTTGCCGAGGCAGTTGAAACCAAGTAGCCGGTGCTAGCCTCAGATGTTACAGTCACCCAGTAGGTCGTGCCCACAGTCAAACCGGTGATGACCGACCCCGAAACTTTGCCAGCAAAGGTGCCAACCACAGTGGTCAAACCAACATTCGAATAAACCTTGAAAGTGTAGGTTTGGCCCGCAGCAGCGTTAGCAGGCGCTGTGAAAGTTATTGCCAAAGAGCCAGAAGCCGAAATAGAGGCGCCACCGGCAGCGGCAACAACGGTTGGCGCTGAAAGCTGCACGGTTGAAGCGCCCGAGAAGGTAGCCGAAGAAGTTGATGCAACATAGCTCGGTGAACCGTCGGCAACAATGACCACATAGTAGGTTGCGCCTTGGGTTAGGCCGGTGACGTTGTAGGCCGAAAGATTGTGAGCCAAGCTGCTCGCAACCAAAGTGGTCAGCGCCGCGCTGTTATAAACATAAATCGAATAGGTTTGGTTAGCCGCAGCGTTAGTTGAAGCAACCCAAGTGATGCTGATCGAACCTGCAGTCAAACCAGGTGCGACGGTCACGCTAGCCGGCGCGAACAACTGAACCGTTGCAGCACCGCTGGCAATAGCTGAGATCGGTGAAACTAGATAGTTCGAAGACGCATCGGCTACAACACCAACAAAATAGGTTGCACCAATGCCCAAGCCAGTAAAGGTCACAGTCGACGAGGTGGTTTGAATCGAAGCAACCACAGTGTTGCGGGCGCTCGTGTAATAAATGGTTACCGTGTAGGTCTGGCCGGCCGCGGCGTTAGTTGGCGGTGTGAACGAAACCACAATCGAACCGGTCGATGCTGCAGCGTTGCCGCCAACCACTGTGACTGCCGTTGGCGCTGAAAGCTGAACGGTTACAAAGTCGGTGCCAAAATCTGAAGCAGCCGACGCCAAGTATCCGCTTTGTGAATCTGCCGAAACAGTGACCCAATATTGTGCGCCAACCGTCAAACCGGTTGCGGTGTATGGCGAAGTCAAACCGGTGTGGGCGATGCCAACCAAAATGGTTTGAGCTGCGTCGCTATAAATTCGCACGGTGTAGGTCTGGCCGGTTGCGGCTGCGTTTGTCGAAGGCGCCCACGAGATAACCGCAGTGCCAACGGTAGTGCCCGGCCCAAAGACCACACCGGTTGGGGCAAGCAGTTGAACGGTGGTTTTGCCGCTGGCAGCAGCTGAGTTTGCCGATGACAAATAGTTGCCCGAAGCGTCTGCAGAAACCACAACATAGTAGGTAACACCCTCGCCGAGCGCAACCAGCTGAAGTGGCGAAACCGTGATTGGCGAAGTCTGGCCGGTGATCGGCGAACCCATCATGATGGTGCGGGCAGCATCACTATAAACCGTGATGGTATAAGTTTGGCCAACCACAGCATTGCTCGAGGCCGTCCAAGAAATTGCAATCGAGCCAGGCAGGTTTCCTGGGGTAACAGTGACACCGGTTGGGGCGTTCAGCTGAATTTTCACCACGGTGGTTGCCGAAGCCGAGGCTGCCGAAGCCAAATAAGCGTTGACAGTGTTAACCACAACGTTGTCTGCGCTAACAGTCACCCAATATTGGTTGCCAACAGTCAAACCGGTTGCGGTGTATGGCGAGGTTTGGCCAGTGATTGCGGTGCCGACCAAAGTGGTCAGACCAGCGTCTGAATAGATTCTGATCGTGTAGCGCTGACCGGCCGCAGCGTTGCTCGAGGCGCTCCACGAGATAGCAATCGAGCCGGCTGTTGCACTTGGTGTGAAAGTCACACCGGTTGGCGCCTGCAGCTGAACGGTAGCGATGCCGTTAGCGCTGGCTGAGGCAGGTGAAACCAAATAGCCCGTCGAAGCGGTTGCTGTGATGCCGATGTAGTAGGTTGTGCCCGCTGTCAAACCGGTGGCAGTGAATGGTGAGGTCACACCCGGGTTGGTTGAAACCACGGTGGTTCGAGTCGAGTTTGAATAAACCACAACCGTGTAGGTCTGGCCCGGGGCTGCGTTGCTCGAGGCGGTCCACGAAATGTTGAGTGAGCCAGCCGAAGTAGACGATGCTCCTCCCGTGACGGTCACAGCCGTTGGAGCGGTCAGGGTTTGCGTTGCGGCACCGGTGCCAGAAGCCGAAGCGGTCGAAGCCAGGTATCCCGTGCTTGATTGGGCAACAACAGTCACCCAATAGGTAGTGCCAGCCGTCAAACCGCTGATGGTTGCGGGCGAAGTTGCGCCGGTTGTTGTGGTGCCAACCTGCGTGGTTAGGCCCGCGTTGCTATAAACAAAGATGCTATAAAGCTGACCGGCAGCGGCATTGCTCGATGGGGTCCACGACACGCTGATCGTCGATAGGCCAGCGCCACCCACAACTGTCACCGCTGTCGGTGATTGCAATTGGATGTTCGCAGCGCCGTTAGCGCTTGCCGACTGGGCCGAGGTGATGTATCCCGTTGATGCATCTGCTGTAATGCCGATGTAATACGTGGTGCCAGCGGTGAGACCGGTGACCACGAACGGCGAAGTCTTGCCAGCCCAAGTTGAAACCACCGTGGTGCGGCCAGCGTTTGAATAAACCACGATTGTGTAGGTCTGGCCAGCTGCGGCGTTCGTAGACGAGCTCCAGCTAACCGAAATTGATGCTGAAGTTGAGGTTGAAGCGCCACCCACAACGGCAACACCGGTGGGAGTTGCCAACTGAATGGTTGCCAGACCAGAACCAGCGGCCCCGGCTGCCGAAACTAGGTTGCCGGTAGTGCCTTCGGCATTCACGACCGCATAGTATGTGGTGCCGGCGGTGAGGCCGGTGACCACAAGCGGTGATGTTTTGCCGGTGAGGGTCGATACAACTGTGGTTAGCGAGGCATCGCTATAAATAACGACCGTGTAAAGCTGGCCAGCTGGAGCGTTGCTCGAAGCAACCCAGCTGACCGAAATCGAGCCGGCAGTAGTGGTTGAGTTGCCACCAACCACGGTGACCGAGGTCGGCGCATTGAGCTGCTGGGTGGCTTTGGTAGTTGCCGCTGCCGATGGAGTTGAGGCAACATAGCTGCCTGAAGCTTCTGCAACAATGGTGAACCAATAGCTGGTGCCTGGCGTTAGGCCCGTGATTGTCACCGGAGAGGTCTGCCCCACCAGTGAGCTAACCAGGGTGGTCAAACCCGCGTTGCTATAAACGTTGATCGTGTAGGTCTGGCCCGGTGCGGCGTTGCTCGAGGCCGCCCAGCTGATGTTAACCGTGCCCACTGTGCTGCCACCTGTCACTGTGACCGAGTTGGGTGCCTGCAGGGCAATGGTTGCAACGCCCGCGGCTTCAACTGAAGGCACCGATGCGAGGTATGCCGTTGACGAATCTGCCACCACGTTGACATAGTAGGTGTTGCCTACGGTCAAACCCGTTGCTGTGAAAGGGCTGGTTTTGCCAACCTGGGCAGCAATCGCCAAGGTCGTTAGCGTTGCGTCGGTATAAACATAAACCGTGTAGGTCTGGCCGGCGGCAGCATTGCCGGGGGCTACCCAAGAAACAGTAATCGAACCTGCAGCAGTTGTTGAGTTGCCACCAACCACTGTGACGCCCGTCGGGGCGCTCAGCTGAACTGTAGCTTTGCCGCTGGCGTTAGCTGAAATCGCAGAAGCCAAATAGTTAGTCGAACCTTCAGCAACAACCCCAACATAATATGTTGTGCCTTCGGTTAGGCCAGATACGGTCACGCCCGAAGTCTGCCCGGTGAGCGCGCTGCCGACCACGACGGTTCGTGCCGAGTCGCTATAAACGGTGACGGTGTAGGTTTGGCCGCCGACTGCGTTGCTTGATGCAGTCCAGGTGATTCGAATCGAACCGGCGGTTGTTCCTGCAGCCACAGTCACTGCAGTTGGCGCGGTGAGCTGAACTTGAGCAACGCCGGTGCCGGCGGCCGAGGCAGCCGAAGCCACATAGCCGGTGCTGGCATCTGCGGTCACAGTCACCCAATACTGAGTGCCCATCGTTAAACCGGTTGCGGTGTATGGCGAGGTGCGACCTGCAACTGCCGAGCCCACCAAAGTGGTGAGGCCCGCATCTGAATAAATTCTCACGGTGTAGGTTTGCGCACCAGATGCGTTCGACGATGCCGACCAGCTGATTACCGCTGCGCCAGCAGATGCACCGGGCGCAACTGTCACACCAGTTGGAGCTTGCACAGTCACCGTTGCAATGCCGTAAGCGCTGGCAGAAGCTGCCGAAACCAAATAGCCGGTTGAAGCGGTTGCAGTAACGCCGATGTAATAGGTTGTGCCTGCCACCAACCCGGTAATGGTGGCGCCCGAGCTTAGACCAGCGTTGGTTGAAACCACCGTGGTGCGAGCTGAGTTTGAATAAACCGTGACCGTGTAGGTCTGACCCGGCGCTGCGTTTGAAGAAGCAACCCAAGAAACAATGATCGAACCTGCGGTCGTGGCCGAACCGCCGCCAACAACTGTGACGGCTGTCGGTGCTGCAAGAGTTTGGGTTGCAAGGGTTGGGCCAACACCGCTAGAGGCGGCAGATGCCAAATAGTTTGTCGAAGCATCGGCGCTAACGGTCACCCAATATTGCACACCGCCGGTTAGCGAAGTTGCGATTGTGGCACCTGAAGACTGGGCGGTGAAGGTGTTAACCAGAGTGGTGAGGCCAGCATTTGCATAAACGCGAATCGTGTAGGTTTGACCGGCTGCAGCGTTAGCTGATGCTACCCAGCTGACTGTTAGCGAGTTAAGGGTGGCACCAGGCAACACCGTGATGCTGGTCGGGGCTACCAACTGAACCTGGGCGGTGCCGGTGCCTGATGCTGAGGCTGCCGAAACCAAATAGCCCGAAGAAGCTTGCGCAATTACAGTCACCCAATAGGCGGTGCCGGTGGTTAAACCTGTGATCACTGAGCCCGAGGTGAGGCCGGTTCTTGCGGCGCCAACCTGAGTGGTTAGCGTGTTGTTCGAATAAACCATGACCGTATAAAGCTGGCCCGGTGCCGCGTTGACCGGTGCTGTGAAAGTAACAATTATTTGACCGGATGCTGGGCCAGCAACCACAGTTGCGCCTGTTGGGGCGCTGAGCTGAACAGTTGCCAAGCCCGAGCCTGCCGAAGAAGCCGCCGAGGCTGCATAGCCGGTGCTGGCATCGGCCGAGACGGTCACATAGTAGGTTGAGCCGGCGGTTAAACCAGTTGCCGTATAAGGCGAGGTTCGGCCGGTGACTGCCGCGCCAACCAGCGTGGTTAGACCGGCATCTGAATAAATTCGCACCGTATAAAGCTGACCGGCCACGGCATTGCTCGAGGCAGTCCAGCTAACGGCAAATGAGCCGGCTGTTGTGGTGCTCGGCGTGATTGTCACACCGGTGGGTGCAGTCAGCTGAATGGTTGCTGCCGCATTCACGCTGGCACTCACTGCTGAGGCGAGGTATCCGGTTGAGGCAACGGCAGTCACACCAATGTAATAGGTTGTGCCCGCAGTCAAACCAGAAACGGTGATCGGCGAAGTCACACCGTTATTGGTTGAGACCACAGTGGTGCGGGCCGAGTTTGAATAAACCACAACGTTGTATAGCTGGCCCGCTGCTGCGTTGCTTGATGGGCTCCAACTAATAGTTAGCGAACCCTGTGCGGTGTTTGAGTTGCCACCAACCACGGTAACAACCGGTGCCTGCAACTGAATGGTTGCCATTGCTGAGGCCGAAGTTGATGCAGTCGACGCCAAATAGCCTGCGCTTGCCTCGGCTGTGACATCAAAGTAATAAGTCGCGCCCGCGGTTAGACCAGTCATTGTGGCTGGGCTCGTGAGGCCTGTTGTTGTGAATGCCAGGTTGGTCAGCGCCGCATCGGTGAATACGCGCACGGTATAGGTTTGGCCAGCTGCAGCATTTGTTGATGCGGTGAAGGTAATCGTGACCGACCCCGATGTTGAGGCCGAGTTGCCGCTAGCTGCCGAAACACCGGTTGGTGCGTTCAACTGAACCGTGGCTTTGCCGGTGCCCGCACTTGAGGCAGCAGAAACCAAATAGCCGGTTGACGCCTCAGCGGTCACGGTCACCCAGTAGCTTGAACCGCCGGTTAGGCCGCTAACCACTACTGGCGAGGTCTGGCCGGTTAGCGTCTGAACCAGTGTGGTCAAACCAACGTTGCTATAAACCTTGACGGTATACAACTGGCCGGCAGCAGCGTTGGTTGATGCTGCCCAGCTGATTGAGATTGAGTTTAGGGTGGCGCCACCAACAACTGTGACGGTGGATGGCGCCTGTAGTTGAATGTTGGCCATGCCCGAAGCTGAACTCGAAGCCGCCGAGGCTAGATAACCGGTTGAAGCCTGCGCCGTCACGGTGACGTAATAGGTTGAGCCAGCAGTTAGACCGGTGATGACGTTCGGTGAGGTTGCGCCGGTGATCGTGTTGACCAAAGTCGTTAGACCCGCGTCGCTATAAACCTTGATTGTGTAAAGCTGGCCGGCAGCTGCGTTGCTCGAGGCGCTAAAGGTGACCGAGATTGAGGCCGAAGTCGAAGTGGATGCACCACCCGTGACCGTGACGGTCGCCGGCGCATTCAAAGTTTGGGTTGAGGTGCCAGAAACCCCAGCGGTGGCTGCTGAAACCACATAGTTGCCGCTTGCTTCTGCCGTGATGGTGAAGTAGTAGGTGGTGCCGGCCGTCAAACCGGTGAAGTTGTATGGTGAGGTCAAACCGGTTTTTGATGCACCGAACTGGGTTGTTAGGCCCGCATCGGTGTAGGCCTTAATGGTGTAGAGCTGACCACCCGGCGCGTTGCTCGATGGGCTCCAGGTGATTGTGACGCTACCCGAAGTTGCGCCACCAACAACGCTTACGCCAGTCGGTGCATTGAGCACAACTTGAGTGGTGGCTGTGGCTGCAGTTGAAGCCGACGAGGCCACGTATCCCGTTGAAGCTTCAGCAGTGACTGTATACCAATAGGCTGTGCCCAAGGTCAGGCCGGTCACCACATAGGGCGAGGTCTGACCGGTTGCAGTGGTGCCTACCTGTGTTGTTAGGGCGGCGTCTGAATAAACCTTGACCGAATATTTCTGACCAGCGGCGGCGTTAGAAGAGGCCGACCATGAAACAGACATAGAACCGCTGGTTGCGGTGGGCGCTGCGGCAACCGCGGTGGGCGCAGCTAGAGCAATGGTTGCGTTGCCGGTGCCAGCTGTCGAAGCAGCTGACGCGAGGTAGCCGCTAGATGCCTCAGCGGTGACCGTGGCCCAATAGGCCGTGCCGCCTGTGAGACCCGAAGTGATCGAAACCGGCGAGGTTTGCCCAGTGAGCGTGGTGCCAACCTGAGTGGTCAAACCCGAGTTGCTATAGAGCTTCACAGAATATTTTTGACCGGCTGCCGCGTTCGAAGATGCCGTCCAGGCAACGCTAACCGAAGCTGCAGTTGCGCCGCCGGTGACTGTCACAGCAGTTGGGGCTGTTAGCTGAGTTGTGGCAACCGCAGATACTGTGTTTGAAACCGGTGCAGTGCCAAAAGCCGTTGTGCAGTTGGTTGATGTTGTCGAGCTCATGCCGGCGACAGAGATCGTATACGAGGTGCCAGGAGTCAATGCGGTGCCAGCGCTTGTCGTGTTGATTGTCGCAGTTAGTGCGGTAGAAGCAAAGTTGCTGATTACAGTTGCCGAAGTAATGCCTGCAGCCGTAGTGTCAGCTCGGTAGCCGTATGAGGTTGCACCCGTCGATGAAGTCCACGAAAGATTGATTGCGCCAGCCGTCGTGGTGCTAGGAGTCGCTGTGACCACAGGCAAAGTTGAACCACCACAGGCAGCATAGGCAGGGTCTGCAGTGAGAGCAATGGCTCCAGCCGCTGCTGTGCCAACAACGGCAATCAGCAGCCTAGCGGCCCAGCGTAACTTCATTGATTCCCTCATTGAACTGCAAGTAGTTTCGAACATACAGAGGTGCATCTGTGGCCCGAAGGTTCAAGTTTATTCTGAAGGTTTACTGGTGTAAATAGCCACTGCTAAGCGATATTTCACACCAAACTCAAAGCTTCAGAATTGCATACGGAATACCCCACATTTCGCAGTTACCCGATCGCGAGGGGCGGTTCATCCGCGTTGAATTTTCGCCCATTAAATGCAAAAGTGCCCCACCTTTCGGCAGGGCACTTTTGACTGAGCTGTTATTAGCGAACGGTGCGAACTAGAGCTAGTGCACGGGTCTTGATTGCGCCAGGCAATGCAACATAGCCAAGAGCGGTTGCACGGCTAGGTGCGCAGCTGTTGATTACGTAGCTGAAGAATGCCTTGGTGGTGGCACCCTTTGCACTGGTGGTGTTGTGAGCTAGACCGTAGGTAACAAGGTCAAGGTTGTAAGCACCTGGTACGTCTGCGGTGTAGTCAAAGCTAACAAGACCGTTGCTCTGAACGTTGGTGGCCTGGTTCTTTAGGAACTTGCCAGCAGTTGCAACAGTTGGCTTCACGAACTGGTTGTGACCGTTCTTGATTGCTGCGAAGTGCAAGTGAGCAGTCAAGGTGTCTTTAAGGTCTGCATAACCGATGGTGTATGCGTTGTTGTCAACATAGTTCACAACGTCGTTCGAAGCTGCCTTGCCCTGTGAACCTGAACCGGTGTAACCACCAGCGGTGCCGAAAGCTGAGTTTTCGGTCCAGCCAGGAGCGCCGTTCTGCTGTAGGTACTTGGTGAAGTTCTGGGTGGTGCCCGAAGTGGTGTTGCGGTATACAACGATGATGGTTGCGTTAGGCAACTTAGCGCTCTTGTTGATGAGCTTGATCGCTGCGTCGTTCCACTTGGTGATGTTGCCGGCAAGAATGTCGCCAAGAACACGTGGGGTTAGGTTTAGGTTAGCTACACCTGGCACGTTGAAACCAACAGCAACCGGGCCGGCTACTAGCGGAACATAAACCAAGTCAGCTGGAGCGCCTGAGCTGTAAGGTGCGTCTGCTGCACCGAAGTCGAAGGTGTTTGATGCGAAGTTGTTACGACCAGTGCCTGAGCTGCTGCTGGTGTAGGTTACGCTGTCGCCGTTGTGGCTCCAGGCTGCTGCACAAGCGGTTAGCATACCGCCGGCGAATGATGAGCCACCAGCGGTTAGGCTGTTCGCTGCGTTTGCGGCTGGGCCGGCAATTGCGATTGAAGCAATAGTTGCCAAACCGGCAACAACGCTTACTAACTTCTTGTTTAGCATTTTTCTCCTTAAGAAAACTCATTTCGAGTGCTTCAATCAAATCAAGCCAACATTAAACTTGCATGGTTAGTTTGGTTAATAGAATCTAAATTCTCGGTATCAATTGCGTGCCTACACCCGCATTCTGGCCCGCTGCACAATTGCGAAACCCCGCCATTTCTGACGGGGTTAGGCAATGATTTTGATCTAGCGGTTACTTCACCGATAGAACTGCACGGCGGTTCAGCGAAACGACTTTCTTGTTCACAGGCGCTGTTGCTGCACGGCCGGTGGCCACAACATTCAGACCCAGTGACTTCAAGAACTTAGCTACTGCCGCGGCGCGAGCCTTAGCGATCGCCTTAGCCGACTTGTCGGCCTTGCCGGTCTTGTAGTTGATGCCGTTGGCATAACCGTCGACATAAACCACGCGGCTCTTGCCAACAACCTTGACCCAGGCCTTGATTGCAGCTTGAACTGCCTTGGTTAGCACAGCTGAATCGCGACCGAATAGCACGGTGGTCTTGGCCGGTTTGACTGAACCAACCTTGATGAGTGTGCTCTGGGTTAGCGAACCATAACGAGGTGTCACGCCTGCAGTCTGAACTTGACCAACCAAGGTGAACACAATGTTGTAGGCACCAGCCTTGGTCAACTTCAGCGCTGGCAGCGCCAAGGTGCCATCAGCGTTTACTGCGCCTTGGCCTAGGTCGATCCAGGTGCCATCAGGTGTCTGAAGGTATGCCTGAACAACGTCGGTTGCGGCGAATAGCGTCGAGGTTAGCTGAACTACCGAGTTCACCGCAGCGTTCACAGTGACAGCACCAGCGGCGCCAGCATCGATCAGGCTAACAGCGGTTGGGTTGCTAATGACCTGAACCGAGGCGTTGTTGTTGACGCCTGAGTTTGTAGGCACCGTGACCGTAGCGCTTACCGGTGCGGCGTTAGCCTCTGTGGTTACCGTTGTGTAGGTGGTAACAACAGGTGCAATAACGGTGGTAACCGCTGGCTTGCCGGTGCGAACGTAGCTGCTGTCTGACCAGGCACCAACGCCCACGCCGGTGATTGCAGCCACCTGGAACTCATACTCGGTGTCGTTCTTCAAACCAGTGAATAGGTGGTTTAGAGCAAGACCCTGAGTTGCATAGATCCAGTTAGCAGCACCGGTTTCGCGGTAGGCAATCTTGTATCCGGTTACATCGGTACCACCGTTGTCGTCAACTTCAAGCCATGAAACGAGGATGCTCGTCAGCGTGGCAATGCTGCTGTCGAACGCAGGTGCGGTCGCGTAGGTTGCGGTTGAAACAACGGCTGGGTCCATGACGTTTGCGCTGTCAATGGTGTTGCCAACACTGTTCAGAGCAACAATCTGGAACTCGTATTCGGTTGCAACCGATAGACCAGTGACAGTCCACGAAGTTGCACCGGCTGCAAGCTGGTTGCCAACGATCCATACATCGCTGCCGGTTGCGCGGTACTGAACCGCATAGCCGGTGATTGGAGCGAAGTGTGCATCTGGAGCAGTCCAGTTCAATGTGACCGAGGTGCCGGTAGCACTGGTGTCATCAATCGAAACAGCGTCAGCTGCTGATGCAACGGTGGCGGCATAGAAGCTGTCGCCGAACGCACCCTGGCCAGCTGCGTTGATAGCTGCAACCTGGAACTCGTATTCGGTAACGCCTGCTAGACCGTCAACGGTCACACCCGCGTCAACGATTGGGTCTGAGAAATAGATCCAAGTGTTGCTGCCGGTTGCGCGGTAACGAAGTGCATAGCCAGTGGTTGGCGCCGAAGTTGCAGTTGCTGGGTCAGTCCAAGCCAAGTCAATGCTGGTTTCGCCGGCAGTAGCCGAGTCAAGGGTGAAGCCGCCAGCGACGTCAATCACAACTGCCTCAGAGAAGTTAGCCAAATCAGCAGTCGGAGCCACACCATTTAGCGCAGCCAAACGGAACGAATAACCAGCAATGTTGAACGAAGCAGGATCAAACAACGGATCAGCCTGCAACGCAGCCAACAAATCAAACGTCACCGAAGTAGCCGAAGCATCAATAACCAAATCAGCATCAGTCCAAGCAACATCACCAGGAGCCATGTACTGCAACGCATAACCAGTAATGGCCGAGTTGTTATCAGCAGGAGCAGTCCAAGTCAAAGTAACAGTGCTCGAAGTCGCATCAACACTGTCGAACTCAACAGCATCAGCAGCATCAGTCGGAATCGGTGAAGTGTTGAAGAAGAAACTCTCACCAAAAGCACCAACACCAGCAGCATTCACACCAGCAACCTGGAACTCATACTCAGTGTCAGGCAACAAACCAGCAACATCAACAGTCGCATCAGCAGTACCAGTAACCGGAATCCAAGCATCAGAACCAGTCGCACGATACTGAATCAACCAACCAGTAGTCGGAGCCGAAGCAACCGAAGCAGGGTCAGTCCAGTTCAAAGTAACAGTAGAGAAGAAACCATTAGTCAGGTCACCATCAACCACATCATCAGCTGAATCAATCACAGTCGCAGGAACAACATCGATAACAACAGCAGCTGAGAAGTTAGCCAAATCAGCAGTCGGAGCCACACCATTTAGCGCAGCCAAACGGAACGAATAACCAGCAATGTTGAACGAAGCAGGATCAAACAACGGATCAGCCTGCAACGCAGCCAACAAATCAAACGTCACCGAAGTAGCCGAAGCATCAATAACCAAATCAGCATCAGTCCAAGCAACATCACCAGGAGCCATGTACTGCAACGCATAACCAGTAATGGCCGAGTTGTTATCAGCAGGAGCAGTCCAAGTCAAAGTAACAGTGCTCGAAGTCGCATCAACACTGTCGAACTCAACAGCATCAGCAGCATCAGTCGGAATCGGTGAAGTGTTGAAGAAGAAACTCTCACCAAAAGCACCAACACCAGCAGCATTCACACCAGCAACCTGGAACTCATACTCAGTGTCAGGCAACAAACCAGCAACATCAACAGTCGCATCAGCAGTACCAGTAACCGGAATCCAAGCATCAGAACCAGTCGCACGATACTGAATCAACCAACCAGTAGTCGGCAGGGTGTATGAACCAGCAGGGTCGGTCCAGTTTAGAGTGACGGTCGAGCTGAAGCCGTTTGGCGCAGTGGCGTCAACGTCTACTAGGTCGTCTGCTGAGTCGATGATCGTGGCAGGAACAATAGCAACCTGCACAGCGGCCAAACCAAAGTCAGCCAAGTCAACTGTTGGCGCAACCCCGTTTAGCGCGGCCAAACGGAACGAGTAGCCGTTGATGTTGAAGGTGCTGACATATTGAGCAACCCATGCGGCGGCATCAGCGTCGCTGATGGTAAAGGTAGGGTCAAGCAACAACTGGGCGTCGATGTAATCTTGCAGCGCCTGAGTTGCAACGTCATTTGCAACGTCGTAGGTCACGGTGGTGTCAGCTGCGCCGATAACAACGTTGGCGTTGTTCCACACAGCAGGAACAGCTGCAGCATCGGCAGGAGATGCATATTGCAACGCATAACCGGTGATAGCCGAGTTGTTGTCAGCAGGGGTGGTCCAGGTGAGGGTCACAGTGCTTGCAGTTGAGGTGGTTAGCGCGTAGTCAACCGGGTCGGCAGCGTCTTGAGGAATCGCCGAAGTGTTGTAGAAAGCGCTCAAACCAAAGTCACCTGTGCCAACCGCGTTGATGCCTGCGATCTGGAACTCGTATTCGGTGTCTGGCAGAAGGCCAGTCACGTCGACAGCTGGGTCAACGATAGGGCCTGCAAATGTAGTCCAGGCGTCGGTGCCGGTCACACGATATTGAAGCACCCAACCGGTAGTTGAGATTGAAGTCAGCGGGGTGGCGGCAGCTGGGTCTGTCCAGTCAAGAGAAACAGTTGAGCTGTAACCGCTTGGCGCGGTTGCGTCAACATCGACGGTGTCTGTGGTGTTGTCGATGTTGGTGGCCTGAACCAAAGCCACTACCACTGCAGACGAGAAGTTGGCCAAATCAGCAGTCGGTGCCACATCGTTTAGCGCGGCGAGTCTAAAGCTGAAACCAACCAAGCTGAAGTTGCTGATGAACGCTGCAACGCGGGCGGCAGCGTCGACGTCACTGATTGTGAAGGTAGGGTCAAGCAACACCTGGGCGTCTACATATGCCTGAAGATCTTGCGCTGCAAGGTCAGCCGCAACGTCGTAGGTGACGGTGGTTGCATCGGCGGCAATTGGTGTTGCCAAAGTAACGGTTGACCAGTCAATGTCGCCAGGTGCTTTGTATTGCAAAGCGTAACCAGTGATTGGTGAGCCACCGTCAGCTGGGGCACCCCAAGCCAGGGTGATTGTGCCGGCAGCAATGTTTGCACTGTCAAGTGCTACAGCTTCAGCGGCGGTTGCAGGCACTGGGTCAGTGCTAACGAATAGCGAAGCCGAAGCTGCACCAATGCCGTTCACGTTGACAGCCGAAACAGTGATTTCGTATTCGGTGTCTGCTAGAAGGTTGGTGAATGAGTAGGTCAGAACGCCTGCGGCTAGGTCGTAGGTAGTAAAGATGTCGTCGCCGGTCGCACGAATTGCAACCTGGTAGCCGGTGATCGCCGAACCACCATCGTTGACTGCAGCTGACCAAGCAACCGAGATCGAGCTTGGGCTGGTAGCCGAAGCGGTGGCTGCATCGTTTGCGGCAGGCACAGTGCTTAGCGTGGTGACAGAAGCTGGCGCTGAAGCGTTGAAGTTGTTTAGGTCTGCCGAGTCGGCAGCGGCGCTCAACGCGATTACTTCAAAGTCGTAGGTGGTTGCTGGCAAAAGGTTGGTTGCGGTGAAGCTGACAGCTGCTGGGTTTGAAGCCAGAGCCAAGTCGCTGACCTGCGCGAAGGCGTTGGCGCCGGTGCGTGCCAAAACAACGTAACCGCTGATTGCAGTGCCGTTGTCGGCAGGTGCCGACCAAGTAATGGTTGCGGCAGTTGCGCTGTCTGCAGTTGCCGATGCAATAACTACAGCGTCAGGAACACCGGTAACCGCAGCAGGTGCAACCTGGTTGGTGGTGTCTGGTGCTGCGACAACGTCAAGTGTGTTGACAGCAGTCGATAGCGACCATTTGCTTTGACCAATGGCGTTGTTGGCGGCAACCTGAACCTGGTAACGGGTGCTGGCCAAGAGGTCGGTGATGTTCAGCGACAGCTCGGTGGCGTCTGCGTAAACCCAGTCGGCTTCAACACCGCCTTCGATGCGGTAGCGAACGGTATAACCGGTGATGTCGGCGTTGCCGTCGGTCAGCGGTGCGTTCCATGAAGCTGAGATCTCGCTGGTCGACAGCGCTGCCAGTGCAACTGCTTCTGGTCGGTCAGCAACGGTTACCTTTGGCGCGGTAGCCACCGTGTGATAAACGGTCTTGGTTGTGGTCGTTGTGTGAACCACAGGCGCCGCGGCGCTAACGCTCGGCGTGACCACCGGAGTCACCTTTGGGGTGATTGGTGCACTCACTGAGCTGGTTGGCACAGTGAGCGTGTTAAGTGGTGCAGCCTGAGCTGGGTTGGTGATGCTTGCAGCAATCAGAGCTGTGGAAACGACTACGACAATAGGACGCCAAAAATTACGCATGCTCTAAGGCTACAAAAATGCACCTAACGGCAAACCGGCAAGTTAGTAAACGAATAGTTAACAGGTGGCAAACAATTAGGCCGCAGCGGCAATGTCGTTTTCGATCAAAACAGCATCTGCGCGCTTTGATGAATACTTGAGCATGCCCACACCGGTTGGCTCAGCTAGGTTGCTAATAAGGGCTAGAAGTTTGCAGGTTTCGCACTTGAGGTGCGACACGGCGGCTGATTCGCTGACAAGGGAATCCCAGAGTCGCCATGAACGACCCACTGATTTCACAGCTGACTTTTTGTGGCCGCATGAGTGTGTGCCAAAGAAATTGAAAGCCAAAATCTCACCTTGCCCCTAGTTAGTGGTTTCAGGTAATCCCTTATCTGAAACTATTCACAGAATACTCTCAGGTTTTTAGGTTATGCAAGTGCTATTGGGCGTGTTTCGAGCAATTCTGTTACTTTGTTCACCGATTAAACGCTTAAGTTGCCTTTAGCTCAGCGACACAGTTTTTAACTAGTTCACCGGCGCGCAAATCATCACAATAGAGCTCGGCGAACCCATATCGAAACGTTCGTCATAAATCTCATAGTGGTTGGCATAACGTTCAGCTAGCCCCTCAGCCGGCAGCCAGGTTTGATAGAACCAAGCAGTGGTTTCACCCAAGCCGTCAAGCAGCCCAACATGCTCGCACACAGCAAAGCGACCAGCGGCATAGCTTCGCAACTGCAAACCTGCGTCGACCAACGCTTGAACATGCTCGGGGGCCAAACCATCAACCCTCATGCCAGCAAAATAGTTCATCAAGCCCTCGACCTCAGCGCCCAGCTCAGAATAGGCCATAAGGTCTGGTTCACCCAAGGCACCTACCATCCACTGCTTTGCTTCTGAAGCAACCTCGGCGTTCACCGCACCGATAACCGCCCACACGTCACCCCAAAGTTTTGGCAAAACTTCGAAAGCGTTAGAACCCCGAACCAAAGCCGAAATAAAGTTGGCACCTAGGCCCGCTATTGTCATAGCCGGCAAGTCAACCAGGCTCACATTGGCGCTGTTGTTAGTCATGAATTCAGCATATCTAAAGTGAAGCCAATTAGGTTGACAAGCATGACCTCAATGCCAACAGCCAGTTCAGCCACAGCAAGCCTTCGCAGCCTCGCCGTTAAGGTACCGGCGGTGACAGCATTCTTTTGGATCATCAAGGTGCTGGCCACCACAGTGGGTGAAACTTTCGCAGATTTTCTGACCACCTATTTTCACCAAGACCTACACATTTTGACGCGCCACGCATCACTCTTTGTTTGCGCCATTTCGATCGGTGTGCTGCTGCTGATTTTGGCGGTGCAGTTCGCTGTCAAAAAATATGTGCCAGTGATCTATTGGAGCTCGATTGTTGTTATTAGCGTCGCCGGCACGCAAATAACCGACGCACTGCACGATATTTATGGTGTTGAACTTTGGGCTACCACCGTGCTATTTGCCGCACTGCTTTTGGTGACGTTTGCCCTCTGGTATCGCAGCGAAGGCACGCTAGCAATGAAAAGCATTAACACCCGCAAGCGTGAGGCGTTTTATTGGTTCGCGATTCTCTTCACCTTTGCCCTGGGCACTTCGGCTGGCGACCAGCTTTCAGAAATTATGAGCAACGGCTTTATCGTGCCTTTAGTGGTTTTCGCGGCCGCGATTGCATTTGTCGTGGTGCTAAATCAGTTCAAAGTTATTAGCACGATCACCGCCTTTTGGATCGCCTACATTTTGACGCGACCACTCGGTGCAAACCTAGGCGATTTGCTTGCACAAGCGCCAGCCGATGGCGGTTTAGGTTTGGGCACAAACACGGTGAGCCTGATTTTCTTGGGGCTAATCTTGCTTTCTGTTGCGGTGCTTTCAATCACTAAGCGCGACAAACTAACCGCTTAGCAGCAGACAATCTTTTTTTTGGCGGATGTGCCAAGCTTGAGTGGGGGCAAGCAAAGGAGCGAACCCGTCGATGGCTGCATTCGAACATGATGTCGCGCTAAGGCATGATGCCAACGCTGCGCAAAGCGCGATGAGCTTGACCCACCCAGCTCGGCGAAGCGGGTTGCGCTTGACCCACCCAGCTCGGCGAAGCGGGGCGCGCTTGATTGCCACCGCTGCCCTAGTCGCAACTTTGGTTGCAGGCGGCTCAGTGATTGCCCCTTCACAGCTGACTCAGGCGGCGAGCGCAGCTTCGCCCGCTCAGAACACTCCCCCGTGGGCTGGCCCGGCGACCATTTATGAAGTGAATGTGCGCCAGTTCAGCTCAACCCAAAACTTCGACGGAGTGACCGCACAGCTTGATCGTCTGAAAAACCTTGGAGTTGGCATTATTTGGTTGATGCCGATTCACCCGATTGGTGTCACAAATCGCAAGGGAACCCTTGGCTCGCCTTATTCGGTAGCCGATTATTTGGGCATCAACCCAGCTTTTGGCGATGCTGCCGCCCTGCACCGTTTGATTGACACGGCTCACAGCAAAGGCATGCACGTGATTCTTGACTGGGTTGCAAACCACACTGCCTGGAACAACCCTTGGGCAACGAGTCACAAAGACTGGTATCTGCTCGACAATAGCAACAACTTTCAGCCACCGATTGGCACCGACTGGACCGACGTTATTCAACTCAACTATGCCAACCAGGCCATGCGCGAGGCCATGATCGCTGCCATGAAGTTTTGGGTGACTGATTTTAAAGTGGATGGCTTTCGCGAAGACGCGGCCGGAATGATTCCTGTCGACTTTTGGCAGCAGGCTAAGGCTGAGCTTTTGACCACCGGTCGTTCGCTGTTTATGCTCGCCGAAGATAGCGCCAATCTCGAGTTTCTGAACCGAGCTTTTTCGGCCAACTACAACTGGCCGGGTTTGAGTGTTCTAAAGCGGGTTGCTGCCGGCACTGCTGACAAGAGCGACGTTATCAGTGAAATCTTCAACGACACTCAGAACTACCCCACCGGTAGTTTTGCTTTGAACATGCTGACCAACCACGATGAAAACTCGTGGAACGGCACAGTTCAACACTTTTATGGCTCTAAAGAGCAGGCGCTGGCCGCTTTGACTTTCACCTGGCCTGGCATGCCGCTGCTTTATAACGCGCAAGAAACCGGTTTGAATAAACAGCTGGCATTCTTTGAGAACGACCCGATTGTTTGGAACTATGCTTCGCCGCTGCAAACTTTTTATAAAAAACTAATTGCACTCAAGAAAAACAACGCAGCGCTGTGGGCTGGCGCGGCAGGGGGTTCTTTTGCGGTGGTGCCTTCAGGCAACCCGAAGGTGCTTGCGTTCGCCAGAATCAAAGGCTCATCGAAAGTCTTTGTGGCGATTAACTTGAGTTCATCCGCTCAAAAAGTTTCACTCAAACTTGGCAGCAAACCTCAAAGGCTCTATAACTTTGCAACCGGCAAGCTCGAAACGGTGCCGGCCAACAAGTTGATTAGCCTAAAAAACTGGACTTTCAGCGTTTATAGCACCACTCGCTAGAGGCCCAGCGCCCACTAACCTACGTTGTAGCCGGTAATAACCGAGTGATCAACGCTCAGGTTAACTCGGCCATCGCTGTAGTCTGCGGTTAGCGGAAAATTGATGCCGTCGCGCGCCGCAATGCGCACCACGATTTTGTGGCTGCGCAACAGCGCGATGCCTGCGTCTTCGTTCATGCCCACGGTTTGGCAACCATAAAAGTCGCTGTCGGCGAATGCCGCAGTCACCACGGGCCCACCGGCAGTTGGTGTCTGGCCTACGACTAGACGGGTGCACTTTGCTGTGGGTGTTGGCGAACCGGTGTCGTGCTGCTGGTTGTTTAAAACCAACAGCCCGATGACGCTGAGCACGCTAGCAAAAATCATCACCCCAAAAACTGCGAGGATGAATTTTTGCGTTGGCGTCAAGCCTGAGCGTTCTATTGCCAACCAACAACCTTCAACTTTCGAGTGTTCAGACTCTTGCTAACACCATTGCTCACGATAACAGCATTGATGGTCGGTGTGATGTTTTGACCGGCGATTGGCACGACGATTAGCACCTGCTCGGCCTTGACCGCGGTGAAGGCCAGTTCAACCCCGTTCAGTTTGATGCTGGTTGCCGAGCCGATGTTTAGACCGGTTAGCAGCAAAGTGGCTGAAACACCCGGTGTTGCCGAAACTAGCCGAACTGCACCCACCTTTGGCGTCATGGTGCCGCCGCGAACGGTGAAAACGGTTGAAGCTGCGTTGCCGTTTGGGTTGCCGTTTGGGTTGGTCAGGCTGATCACGCCGGTGCTTGCGCCCAGTGGCACGGTGGCCAAAATGCGAGTTGACGAAACCACCACAAAGTTTGTGGCAACTGCGCCGCCAAACTCGACGGCGGTGGTGCCTAGCAGGTGGGTGCCGGTGATGGTTACGGTTGAACCTGGCGCAGCTGAGCGCGGCCAAATGTTAGTCACTTTTGCAGCCGGAACAACCGCTGCTGGTTTGACCACTGTGAGCGAATCACTCGAAGTTGCCATAAGCGCGCCGCGAATAACTGTGATAGCGCCCGATTTTGCTTTTGCCGGCACAACCACCGAAATCTGGGTTGGTGAATCAACTGTGAAGTTGGTGGTTTGAGCACCGTTAAAGCGAATCGCCTGCACGCCGGCCAGGTTTGTGCCCGAGATAACAATGGTTTGCCCGCTCGATGCGCTGGTTGGTGAAACGCTCGCCACCGACACCACCGAGATTGTTGCCTCGCTAGATGTCACTGTGCCTAAGCCGTTTGTGAATAGTGCGCGATAGATCGCACCATCGTTGGCCGCATCGGTTGCGGGCATGAAAGTTGTGTTGGTTTCGCCCGCGATGTCGACAAAGTTTGCGCCAACTTTAACCTGCCACTGCACGGTTGCTGCTGGGCTTGCATCGCTGGTTGCACTCAAAACCGCTTGCGAGCCGGCGACCACTGTCTGGCTGTGGGCATCTTGCAAGAGCACTGGGGCTGAACCGGTGATAGTTAGGTATTCACCGATGAAGCTGATGTCATAGTTCGCACCAGCGCTCAGCGTGCCCTGGTCAATGAGGTAGCCCGAACTGGCTGCGGCGGTAACATCTTCGCCGGCAGCGCGCGAAAGCGAGCCGGTGAATGAGTCGGTGCCATAGAGCTGGCCAGCAAAGATTTGATAGGTGAGCGTTGGGTCAGGTTGGCCCCACACTTTAGTTTGAGGGTCGGCGACCACCAAGATCTGAGCCTTAGCAGCCAAAATGGTGAAACTCAGTTGCGCTGCCGCGGCGTAGGTTGAATCGCCTGCCTGGTCGATAAACACGTTGCAGCTGTCAACACTGCTGGTCATGGTGATGTTGACACCGTCATAGCTGCAACCACCGGTTACGCTCACGGCAGGTGCCAAACCTGAGTCGCTCACGGCATCAACCGGCACAACATCGCCATAAGAGGCGGTGTCGGGCAGAGCAGTGTTCAGGCTCAAGGTTTGCGGTGTAGCACCCGGGCCGTTCGAGGCAGCGCCAATGTTTAGCACGATTGCCGAAGCCGAAGTTGCACCTTGGCTGTCGGTGGCGGTGAGAGTGGCGATTACCTTGTTGACCGCAGCAATGCCAACACCGAGTGAAGCCGGTGCGGCATAGGTGTTCTGCGCGCTGCAGCTTTGAGTTGCTGGGTCATAGGTTGCCGGGCCGGTTGTGCCGTCGCCCCAGGTGACTGTGCAGGTAACCGGGTCATCGCCCGGGTCGGCAACTGAAGCGGCCAAAGTCACAGGCGTGCCCGCGGTGACTGTTGCTTGGCCGCTGGTGCTGGGTTCGGTGATGTTTGAGGTTGGCGGTGCATTATGAACAAAGAAGTCAACGTCATAGTCGTCGCTGCTGCCACAAGCATTAGCTGTGCCACATTCCCAACCCCAAACGTGGGCAACATATTCGCCGTCTTTCGGGCAAACCGCATAGGCAAGCTTTGCAGTGCCGTCTGGGTTGATGGCTTGAGCGCCGCTCGGCGAAATCTGGCAGGTTGCGGTGTTGCCGTTAATTCCGGTGACCTGCCAAGAGCTGCTAACCGTGCCGTTGGCTAGGGTCCAACCAAAAGCCGATGGGTCGAGCAAAATCGGAGTGCCCTCATTGCCTGTGAAGGCAGGGGCACCCGAATAAGCAATCGGGGTTAGCGCGACCGGCGGCAGTGGCAACGGTGCGGTCACGTTGCCGCCAACACCGCTTTGACCCAACGGGGCCGGCGTGGTGGTTGCCTTGCAGATGCTGTCATCCATGTCGATTTTGCCGTCGTTGTTGTCGTCGATGCCGTTGTTGCACGATTCTGCAGGCGTAGTTGAAAGGCTCTGAGCCTTAATCATTACGGCGGTATCAAGAATGCCGTCGCTGGTGTCGGCAATGGCAAGTTTCATGTGATTAGTAACGCCAGGGTTCACATCGGCAGCGCAAATCATTTCAACGCTTAGCCCGTCATATTCAATGTTTAGCGGGTTAGCCGGCGGGTTTGAAAAAGAATTGTCGCGAAACAGGTTGCTGTTCACAGTGCTGTTAATGGTGTCGATGCTCACCGGCACATTGCCGCCACCACCAGCTGCAGGAACGGTTGCGCAGTTGGTGCCGTTGACATAAAACGCAAAAACGTCGTTGAACAGGTTCACCCATTCGAGATATTCATCTGAAGCAAAGGTGTAGGTGAAATAGATCTTGTTGGTGTTTGGCACAAAGTCAAACGAGAGCGTCGTTGCGTCATAGGTCATTGGGTTGACCGTGGCAGTGTTTGAAATCAAAGCTGTTAGGTCGGGGTCTTCGCCGCCACCGATATAGCCAGTGATGCTGTCTGACTTGTTTGGGCCAACCGCGTTAGAAACATCACCGCTCGACATGATGATGCCGTGGTTGAACGAAACAACCTGCGGGTCTGCAATGTCGATGGTGCCAGCCTGAGAATTGCCGCCGGTGAAGCTCACGTTAGAAACGCTCACGCCAGCACCAGCCAGCTCTTGAGCCAGCGAAGTTGGGGTCACCCCAACCGTGTTTAGGTCTTTGGTTACGATGCCGTTCGCCACCGTGCCCGCCGCGGCGTGAGCCGGTGAAGCTTGAAAGATTAGCGAACTAGCTAAAACAGCAGAAGTTGCGATTAGAGCAACCAGCGACTTCGACTTGTTTTGAAATGCATCTTTGCTCAAAATAAACACGCTCATAGCGCCAGATTATCACCGCACCCAAAGCCACGCTTATAGGTTGGCCTAACCTCTGAGCTAGTTCACAGGCAGCGGTAGCTTTAACTCAAAACTGAGTTGCGGCAGATGGCAACCTATTTAGACGAAGCTGTTGCGCCTGACTTTGCAAACACAGCAATGAAGTCTCGCGTTGAACTGTCTTTGAAGCGACTGACAACGTGCGTGATTTTCGGGTCCATAGGCGCGCCGGCACCATATGGGCCATAAAAATACGAACTCGCCCATCCGTTATTCATGTCTAGCGCCATGCCGCGCACAACACCAGCTCTAACCAAAAGGTCGGCCATGCTGCTGGTGCTGAGTGAAGGGCCAACCAGGTGAACGACAGTGCCATCGGCGCGAACGCCAATTGCTGAACGCCACACAAAAATGTGCCCCGAAGAAACACCTTGGGCGGCGCTGCCCCATTTAGCAACGGCGTCGTTCTTGACAATGTTTTTGCCCTGATCGACCAGCAGTGTGAGGTTTTGACGGGCCGCCGTGAAACCTGGGCGGGCGGTTTCGTGACCCCAACTAACGATGTCAAAGCTGCCATCAGGGTAGGTCAAGAATGTTGCCGCACCATCACGCATTGCGATTACCTGCTTGCCTCGATAGAAAAAACCGCCGTGCATGTTGTCGGTTTTGTAGCCGCCATTTATGCCCGCCATATAGAAAGGCGCTAGAGACTTAGCTACCTTGCCGTTGCCGCGGGCAAAATTTCCCTTTGGCTCGAGGGTGCCGGGCACTTCTTGAAAAGCCAGCAGGTGCGGGTCAAACCAAATCAAGCTGTCAAGAAAAGATGTGTGCACCGAATCTGGCCTAACCCGAGCGACGCGGGCGGCCACATGGCCGTTCACCACAAGCTTTGTTGGCAACCACTGCCCTTCGCCAGGCAGAGCAGGGCTGGCGGGGCTGATCACGCGGGCAGGAATCTGGCTGGGAGCCAGCGCCCCACCCCAGGCTTTGATGTTGGCCACTGCAGTTGAGGTTGCAGGCGACTGCGAGCCGAGACCATTTTCGGTCTCAGTGCCCACGAGCGACTTCACTGTGACTGGTTCAGATGGCTTGCCTCCAACTTTCGCCGGGTTCAGTTGGCCATAGTAGTAGTTTTCGAGAGTAGCGACTAGCTGGCCCATGCCTAAGTCACGCGCCACATCTGCGGTTGCCAGAATCGGGTCTTCTTGGGTTTGCTGCGCACGCTGTTGCACCTGAATTGCAAAAGAGCCAATCAACACGACCGCAGCCGCTGCCAACACCTGCAGGGCTCGCTTGATTCGGTGTTGAACCTCACCAACTTTGGTCAACAGCGGATTCTTGCTGATCAGCTTTTGACTCATTGCAAACCCAAAAAGATCGGCCAGCTCGGCCTCAATCGCCGCTGCGTGTTCAGAGCCGCGGTGCTCTTTGAGAAACTTTGCGAGGCTGCGACTTGAGACCTTTGACAGCTTGGTTTCAGCCAGGCGGCGTGAGTTGCGCGAATGCGTCAACGCGAGCTCAAGGCTAGAAGTTTCGTGACCTGCAACGAGAGCAATTTCTCGAAGCTGAATAAGGTTGTTGGTTTTTCGAGGCATTTTTCTGATTTCTTATTTTTGGGTTAGTGCATAAATGCTGATGGCAACCAGCAGCAGGCTAGCGGTCAAGATTTGCTTATCTTTGAGAACCACATCGGTTGGCGATTCACCGGCACCAACCACGTCAGCCACGTGCCAGTAGCGCAACATTGCAAACAAAACCACCGGAATGGTTGCTAAGAAAACTGGGCGTTCGGTAAGGGTGAAGATGCCATAGAAGGCTATGGTCAGCGTGCCGGTGACCATAACAATGCGCTCAATGAACGCTTGCGAATATGTTTCTAGCACCACGCGAGATGCTGAACCGTGCGACTTGACTTCTTGAAGTCGCTTCATCGAGGCAAAGAACAGCGCGAGGAACAGCGTGGTGATGAACATCCAGTTTGAAACTGGCACTTCGATTGAAATCGCGCCAGCAAACACTCGCAACACAAACCCTGCCGCAATTGCAAAAATGTCAATAATGGCAAGACGTTTGAGATAAAAGCTATAGGCAATGTTCAGCAGAAGGTAGGTCAAGATGATGCCCGAAAGAGCCGGTAACGGCAAGGTGAATGCCTTGTCGGCTGAGTCTTGGTGATAACCGTTTGATGCTTGAAATTGGCTATACGGAAAAAGCATGGCAATGATGCCCAAGATGAGAAAAGCAAAAAGAGACCAAGCCTGGGGCACTGTGACCATGCCGGCGGCGATTGGACGGGTTAGTGATTTCTTGGGGTGAAGCTTGTCGGCTTTGACGTCTTTAATGTCATTTAATACGTAGGTGGCTGAAGCTGCGAGGCAAAAAACGGCGAAGGCCCAGAGCGTTCTCAGCACCGAATCAAGATCAACAAATAGCCCGCTAAAGAGCAGCGGAGCAAAAAGGAACGAGTTTTTCACCCAGTGCTTTGGCCTGGCTAACTTGATTAGGCCGATAGAAGTCTTGATGGTCTGATTCATTGGTTGTCTCTAATCAATTGGGCGATTTGGCAAACGTGGCAACAAAGTCACGTTCGCTTTGATAATAAAAATCCAGCGGAGAATTGGGGTTCTCGGGGTTGATGTGTTTGCCTGCAGGCAAATAGGGGCCAAAAAGGTTGCCGTTGGCGAAACCCGAGTTCATGTCTAGCGCCATGCCTTCGACAGCACCAGCTCGAACCAAAAGGTTGGCCAAAGTTTCAGCACTTAGAGCTGCGCTTTGAACATAAACGATGCTGCCGTCGGCGAGTTTGCCTATGCCTGAACGCCAAACGTAGTTGCCGCCAGAACCGGTGCCGTGCCAGGTTGAACCCCATTCGGCCGCAGCGTTGCTAAACACCTTGCTGACGCCACCATCGACCATGAGGTTAAGGTTTTGCCGGGCAACTAAAAAGCCTGGGCGAACCGGGTCTCGACCCCACTTGACGATATCGATAGTGCCGTCGGCATAAGTGAGCAGGGTGGCCTTGCCTCTAACGAGTCGCGAGATTTCGACACCATCTTTTACATAGCCGCCTTGGCTTTGGTTCATTTTGTAGCCGTCTGCGAAACCGGCAACATAAAACTTGCGAAGTTTGCTCGGCACCCGACCTTTGCCGTGATTGAAGTTGCCCTCAGGCAATTTTGTGCCTGGCACCTGCGAAAACCCGAGCAGGTGCGTGTCAAACCAAGCCACGCTTGCATAGATCGAAGTGTGGCTGGCGTCTGGGCGCACCCTAGCAATATAAATGGCTGGTGCACCATTCACCACAATCTTGGTCGGCAGCCATTTGCCCTCGCCTGGCAGCGGCGTGACCGGTGAAGTCAAGGTTGGCGGCACAGCCAACGGTTGGTCTGCTGGGCCAAAAGCTGCGATGTAGGCTTTTGGGTGCTTTTGGTGTGGCGAAACATATCTGGCCTTAGCTATTTTGGCTGCGGGGTCAAAAGCTGCCGGTTGCGCTGGCGTGCCGCCAACTTTCGGCGGATTAAGAACCCCGTAATACAGGTTCTCAGCCATTGCCACCAGCGGGTTCAAACCCCAGTCGCGGGCAACCTCACTGCTGGCCATCAGCACTTCTTCGTGCGAGGTGCTGGCTCGTGATATCGATGCCGCTATGAATGCGATTGACCAGCCAACAAAAACTGAGAGCATCGTTGCAACCAGCCCCAGAGCGAGTCTTGCAACCTTCGCGAGTGTCTTCTTGGTTATGCCTTTAGTCTCGGGCAATCGCACTTAGACTCCTTGCTTAACTTGGCGGCACTTTGTCAAGACTATTTTTTGGCAATCACAGAAAAGGCCTGCTTTGGCAAACCTTAAGCTGACCACTAGGTTTCGACTGCTCAACGCCGATTGGTTGCTGCGGTGATCAACCCGATAATCGTTGCCGCTGCTTGATTGATTTAGAGTTTGAAAAGCAGCTAAAGGTTGAGTCGGTGAAAAATAACGCCAGGAATCAAACGCACAATCAGCATGATGATCGCCCAGATAGGTGGGGTATAGACCACGCCGCGTTTTTCTGCATCGATGGCCGAAACTATTTGTGCCGCAACCAGATTTGCGTCGGCAAGTTTTGCTGGCGGGTTTGACAAGCTCAAAGTCATTTTGCTTGCTGTTGGCCCCGGCTTAATGAGCAGCACAGCAACTTTTGTTGCGGCGAAGCGGTGAACCAGGCCTTGCCCATAGGTTGCTAAGAATGCCTTCGATGCGCCATAAGAATAGTTTGATTTTCGACCGCGATCGCCGGCAACCGAACCGATGATTGCGAGCCGGCCAAAGCCCTGGGTTTCGAACTTGCGAGCGATGGCTTCGGCGAATAGAGCTGGTGAAACTGCGTTGATTTCAATCGAATTTTGCAAAGCCTTTGAGTCACTTTGAGCGGTTGCCTGGTCGGTCAGCTCACCCTGACAAATCAAAGCTATGTCGAGTTGCCCGAAACTGCCCACTGCCGCTTCAATTTGCTCTTGATCAGTCATATCGATGGCCGATACAGTTGTGCTAACCCGAGGGGCGCGCACTTTTAGGTCGGCTGCAATTGCTTCTAGTGACGCTTGATTGCGCCCGACAAGCACAAACTCGAGGGTTGAGCCCAGCGCTGAGGTTTCAACATTCTGGTTTGCTGCGGGCTGTTGAGTTGCCTCAAACTTTTTGGCCCAATTGCGAGCGGCAGCTTGCCCAATGGTTGACGTTGCCGAAATGATTGCGATTTTCATCAGCTGCCTAACAGTCGACGCGACATTGCCGACGAAATTGCCGGGTCACGATATTGTTTGAATTCTTCAATGTTGCTAAAACTGGCTTCGAACATCTCACGGCTCATGCGCGCATCTTTAGAAGGGTTGAGGGCACCGCCGGCGGCTAAAACTATTTCATCGAGCGCATCTAAAAGCTTGAGCGTTTTGTTGCCGAGGTTGGCAAAGTCGAGCGCCAACGTGATGCCCGGTCGCGAGAAACTCATTAGCCCCGCTGGCGGCTGATCACCCATGTTCTTGAGCACGCTCAAGAACGAACCTTGGCCCGAAGATCGAATCTTGTCGAGCATGGCCTGCAAAACGTCTTCGCCGCCAACTCGTGGCACTACCGATTGGTACTGATAAAAACCCTTGCTGCCATAGATGCGGTTCCATTTTTGAATCGCATCGAGCGGATAAAAATAGGGCTGATAGTGGCTGATGTGTTTGCCTGCAGTTGCTGCATTGGCATAGTAGTAGGCCAAGTTGAAACCAGTGACCGAAAGGCGATTGACTAGCGAGAAAGGCAAATCAATGGGCACCGCTAGCTTTCGCTCGGCGGGTTCGGCCCTGAGCTCACCGGGTGAACCTTTTTTGTATTGGGGGCCGGCGTGGTTGCCTCGCATGAAGATTCCGCGACCGTTTGATGGTGTTGCGCAGTTCACCCAAGAAACCGAATATTTAAAGTCAGCCTCTGACTCATCGCTGATGTTCAGAAACTGGGCAACATTTTTAAAGGGGATGTTCTCGGTTTCGAGCCATGGGCTTTGCACCGGCTGCAACCTGATCGTGGCTTGGGTGATGAAGCCGGTCAGACCCAACCCTCCGATCGTGGCTCTAAACATTTCTGGGTTTTTGTCTTTTGAGCAAATCAAAACTGTGCCGTCGCTTCGCGCCAGAGTGAACTCAATCACGTGGTCGCCAAAGGTGCCCATTGAGTGGTGGTTTTTGCCGTGCACGTCGTTGGCAATGGCGCCACCGATTGACACAAACTGGGTTCCTGGGCTAACCGAAAGCAAAAAACCTCGAGGTGCGAAGGTTCGCTGAATGTCGCTGAGGCTAACACCCGCTTCTGCTGTCAGATAGCCGGTTGCTGGGTCAAACGCCAAAAACTTATCGAGCGCCGCTGAGCTCAACAGGGTGGCGCCTGGGTTTAGGCAAACGTCGCCATAGCTTCGACCCAAACCGCGCGGCAAAACACTGCCAACGTGAACCTTGGTGATTTCATCGCCCGATGCGCTGGCCAAAACGGTGGTTTGCGCGTCAACACTCAACCGACCCCAACTCTGAAAGCTGTTCACTTAGACGACCTTCTTGAACACAAAACATTTGTCTAGCTGATATTTGAGGTAATAACCCAGAACCAAGCCCAACGCGCCACCAAAATATCTCATCGGTGCATTGTGAAACACGGCATCGAAGCCGAGTTCACCGCCCCAGAAAATGGTCGTGGTCACCAAACCGAAAAACGCATAGCCAAACATTAGTTTCAGGTCATGACCGGCAGATCGTGTTTCGAAACGAAAAATGTATTTTTTGTCAAGAAAATACTTGACCACAAGGCCAACGCCCGTGCCGGCAATCAAAGCCAACCAAATTTTTAGCTCGCCAAAATACCAACCGTCAATGACGAACTGCGTGCCAAAGTTGGCCGCAATAGCCAAAGCTGCAAACCAGGCATAAGTCGCTACGAGTTTCACCTAGTCAGTCTCGCAGACAATGCTGAAGTCTGGGCCTATGCCATCATTTCGCGAACCAGCGGAACCACCTTGGTTGCATAAAGCTCAATCGAATTCATCAGCAAGCTGTGAGGAGTCGACCCATTGTCGTATTTCAAATCGAATCGCTCAGCGCCAACCGATTCGAGCGCGTGAACAATTTTGGCTGCGACAGTCTCTGGTGAACCAACATAGAGCGAACCATATTCGATCTCGCCGAAATAGCGTGCCTTGGTCATTGGGGGCCATCCGCGTTCTGAACCCAGACGGTTCAGATAGCTCTCGTAATGAGGCCAAAGCTCGTCAACGGCCTGCTCGTCGGTGGCTGCAATGTGGCCGGGCGAGTGAATAGCGATCGGCAGGTGGGGGCGCTCGAGTTTGTCGAGGGCATCGCGATAAAGTTTGGCGAACGGCGCAAAGCGAGCTGGGTCGCCGCCAATGATCGCGAGAGCCATCGGAATATTGAGTCGGGCAGCGCGAATAACCGACTCGGGGCTGCCGCCAACACCAACCCTCAAACCGATGCCCGACTCGGTTTTAGGGTAAACCTGCTGGTTATTTAGCGACGCGCGGGTTTGACCCTGCCAAGTGACCGGCTGCTCTTTTAGCAGTTCAACCAGCAGCTCAAGTTTTTCTTCGAAGAGCACGTGATAGGCGTTTAGGTCAAAACCAAACAGCGGGAACGACTCGGTGAAAGAACCGCGACCCGCAGTGATTTCGGCTCGACCATTCGATAGGGCCGCGAGGGTTGCGAAGCGCTCATAGACTCGCACCGGGTCATCGCTTGAGAGCACGGTCACGCCGGTTCCGAGCTTGATCTGGTTGGTCACTGTGGCAATTCCGGCAAGAACTGTGTCGGGGGCTGAAACGGCAAAGTCGTCGCGGTGGTGCTCGCCAACGTTGAAAGCGTGAAGGCCGAGTTGGTCGGCCAGCACGGCTTGGGCAACAATATTGCGAATCACTTGAGCGTGCGACTGAGGGTTGCCGTTTTCGTCAACGCTAACGCCACCAAAGGTGTCGAGACCAAACTTTAAATCTTTTGCATCAATAGCCATGTGTTAAGTAAAGGGGCTATTGTCAAAAATTGTTCCCGCCACGCTGAAACTATTTTGCTTCGATGAGTGCCTTCAGGTCAGCAAGGCCGCTGGCAAAGTTTTTGTTCATCATATTGTCAAGACCAAGAACGGTCGCAACGATCTGGTCGCCCAAACCACGCTCACCGTGCATCGACCAAGTGACGTCTGTGGTGTTGCCTACAGCAAGCAAAAGATACGAAGTGTCGGCAGAGTTCTTAGGGCCAAAAGTCATTTTGGCGTGAATCTCACTCGGAGCACTCACCGAAGTGATGGTCATAGTGCCATCACCAACTCGCTTGCCTTTCCAGCTATAAACCGCACCCACACCGGCGCCAACTTCGTTGACATTCCAAGTTATAGATTTATCCATCTTCACAAAGGGAGTCCAATCGGCCAAACGGTTTAGGTCGTTTAGCAGAGCGAACACCTCGTCGATAGGTGCGTCGATAGTAATGCTTGCCGAAGAAGAGTGTTTATAAGCCATGCCTTAAGCCTAGATGAGCGGCCGAGTCGATGCCAGCAGCAAACGGCGATTGCGATTGCGATTGGCTAGTTTGCGATTGGCTAGTTTGCGGCGCCCGGCGCCACAGTCGGAACAACATAGTCTGGCGCAGGTGGCAAGCCCAAATAAGTCTCGAGCACCGCAGCTTTAGCGTTGTGCATTTCAGCAGCAAACTTTTTGCCCACGAAACGATAATGCCAAGGTTCAAACTGATAGCCCGTGATCGCAGTTGCGCCCTTCGGGTAACGCAAAATGAAACCGAAGCGCCACGAATTTCGCGACATCCACTTGCCAGCTTTTGTTTTTGCAAAGCAAATCTTGATGGCGCAAGTTTGGTCAGTTGCCGAAATGTCGGCCGCCAAACCAGTTTGGTGCTCGCTAAAACCCGGTTTTGCCGCGCGGTTTTCGCCAGCATTCATGCCAAGCGTTGCGGTGTAGTGCAAATAGGTGCCTTGCTGCGTGGCGAAATCTCTGAACCCGCTGTCGATTTTGAGCTCGCCAGCGCCAGCCGCGTGAATCGCCGCGCGCATCTTTAAATAGGCGTCAGCGGCCGGTTTTGCTAGTTCAACCGAACCCATTTTTAGCGGATGATATGTCAACGGGCTCAACGGTCGCGCCTTGTTGACGACAACCGTGAGAGAACTTGCGGTGTCGGTGTCATAGGCGGGTTTTTGGGCGCCAGGGTTGAACCAAGCGCCAACCTGATTGCCAACCCAAGTAACACCGCCGGCGATAGCCGCCGAAACCCCCACCAGCAAACCGAGCATCAAGACTAAAACAATGAGGCGGCGCACCAAATATTTGCGTCGAAGATTAGTTTTCAAAAGTTTGCTGCCGCTCGGTTAGAAGTTTGCATTTCACACTGGGCTGTTTGCCCCCCGTGAAGAGTTTAACCGCTGCTCGGCGATTAATTGGTTAGATAGCTCGGCGCAGCTGGCAAACCCAAAAAGGTTTCTAACACGCTGGCTTTAGCTTTATGCATGGCGGCGGCAAGAGGCTTGCCAACAAACCTAAAATGCCAAGGCTCATATTGATAACCGGTGACTTTGGTCGCACCGCTTGGATACCTCAAAATAAAACCAAACTGCCACGAGTTGGCGGCCAACCACTTGCCCGCTGGCGTGTCTGCGAAGCACATAAAGATTCGGCAACCTTGGCCGGTTGCCGCCAGGTCGGCAGCCAACCCGGTCTGGTGCTCGCTATAACCCGGCATGGCAGTCAACTTTTGGGCACCCGAAACACCAAGCTTGGCCAAATTGCGCTCATAGATCGCTTTTTGGCTGAAATAACTGCGATAACCGCTAGCCAAAATCAAGTCACCCGCACCCGCCTTGGCCATAGCCGCGCGCATCTTGGTGAGGGCATCTGACGCCGGCTTGGCCAAGTTGTAGCTGCCCATCACTTGAGGCCGATAACGCACAGGTTTTAGCGGGCGAACCTTATTCACCACCACGGTGAGCGAAGCAGCCGAGTTGAGATCATAAGCGGATGCCCCCGCCGACGGGGTTGGGCTTGAGGTAGGGCTCGAAGTTGGGTTCGAGGTTGGTGTTGCCGAGACCTTAGCTGCCATTGTTGGCGTTGCGGCGCCGGCCGAAGTTGAGGCGGCCAGCAACGATGCTGCGACAAAACCCGCAACCAAAACTCGAGCAACCGCCCAAGCATTGGTGCGCGTTAAAGACTGTCGGGCATCCACGTTTTAATTCAAACGCTTTTTTTAGCCGCACGCGACCAAACACAACCCAACTTAAGCAAACTCGCTTTAGGCGAACGGGTTCGGAGTCATCGTGTATTTGGTGCTGAGGTATTCGAAAATACCTTCGGCGCCGCCCTCGCGACCCAAGCCCGACATCTTGACGCCACCAAACGGTGCCGATGCGTTAGACATCACGCCAACGTTGAGGCCCATCATGCCGGTCTTGAGGCTTTCGATCAGGCGCTGGCCTCGAGCTAGGTCTTGGGTGAAAACGTAGCTCGCCAAACCATATTCGGTGTCGTTAGCAATCGCAACAGCTTCAGCCTCGGTGTTGAACTTGACGATCGAAAGCACTGGGCCAAAGATCTCTTCGGTCAAAATCTCACTGCCAGGCTGAACGTTAGTCACAACAGTTGGCTCAAAGAACGTGCCTGCGCCATCGATTTCGTTGCCACCGGTGGTCACGGTTGCACCGCGGCTAACAGCTTCTTCAACAAGCGACTTGGCCTTGTTCACGGCGGCAGAGTCGATGAGTGGGCCGATTGTGACGCCGTCTTCGGTGCCGCGACCAATCTTCATAGCCTTGACTCGTGCGGTGACCTTGGCTGCAAACTCGTCGGCAACATCGGCGTGCACAATAAATCGGTTGGCAGCTGTGCAAGCCTGGCCAATGTTTCTGAACTTTGCGGCGAGCGCACCCTCGACTGCTTTGTCTAGGTCGGCGTCTTCGAACACAACGAATGGGGCGTTGCCGCCGAGTTCCATCGAGGTGCGAAGCACGTTGTCAGCAGCCTGCTTCATCAGCGCGATGCCCACCGAGGTTGAGCCGGTGAACGAAAGCTTGCGAAGGCGCTTGTCGGCAATGATCGGCGCTGAAACTGCCGATGACTTGCTTGTGGTGATGACGTTGACAACACCCTTTGGCACGCCAACTTCTTCGAGAATCTTCACGAAATACAAAGTGGTGAGCGGGGTTAGGGTTGCCGGCTTGACCACAACGGTGCAGCCGGCAGCTAGCGCTGGGCCGATCTTGCGAGTTGCCATTGCCAACGGAAAGTTCCATGGAGTGATCAGATAGCAAGGGCCAACCGGTGCATAAGAGATGATTGCGCGGCCGGTGCCCTCAGGGTTTGCGCCATAGCGACCGGTGATGCGAACGGCTTCTTCGCTGAACCAGCGCAAAAACTCTGCACCATAGTTGACTTCGCCAACTGCTTCGGCGAGAGGCTTGCCCATTTCAAGTGTCATCAAAAGCGCAAACTCATCTTTGAGTTCTTGAACGCGCTCAAAAGCTTTGCGAAGCAGTTCGCCGCGCACACGCGGCGGGGTCTTCGCCCATTCCTCCTGCACACTCGCAGCGGCATCCATGGCAGCTTTGCCGTCTTCGACGCTGGCATCAGCAATCTTTGCCAAAACCTCGCCAGTGGCAGGGTCAAGCACATCAATGGTTGCGCCGGTTGAGCCATCGACCCATTCGCCGTTGATATAGAGCTGAGTCGGAACCTTGGCTAGCAGGGCAGCTTCGCGTGATGCATTCATTAAGAAAACTCCTTTGTATTCAAATGAAATTCTAGCCCACGTATTTTGCCCCGCGAGGCATACCTAGGCTCGAACAGCTTTGAGTTAGATGCTTTGTTTTAGATGAGTGAAGTTACGGGGTTCTCGATGCGCTTGACGAAGGCCGCCAGCCACTGGGCGGCTAGGGCTCCGTCAACCGCGCGGTGGTCTGCCGAAAGCGTGACTCGCATCACTTTGGCAACTTTGAGCTCACCATTAACAACAACGGCCTGGTCTTTGGCAGCGCCAACCGCCAAAATGCCCGACTGCGGTGGGTTGATGATTGCGGCAAACTCAAGCGTGTCATACATGCCCAGGTTCGAAATCGAGAACGAGCCGCCCTCAAGTTCGTCTTGGCGCAGGCGCTTGTTGCGACCGCGTTCGGCAAGCTCGCGAATCTCGGTCGAGATGCCCGAGAGGCTCTTGTTGGCAGCGTCGCGAAGCACAGGGGTCACCAAGCCACCCTCGGTCGAAACGGCAACCGAAATATCGACATTTGAGTGGCGATAGATCACGTTGTCGCCCCAAGTGACGTTAGCCTCAGGCACATCAACGAAAGCCTTCGCAACTGCGAGCACCACAAAGTCGTTGACCGAAATCTTGACCCCGCCCGCCGAGTTGATTTGCTCGCGAAGCGCCAGCAACTTATCGACGTTGCATTCAGCCGTTAGATAGAAGTGCGGAATCGTCTGCTTGCTCTCGAGCAAACGGCGCGCGATGGCTTTGCGCATTCCGGTGAGTGGAATCTCGGTCACCACGTTTGGTCGACCCCAGCCTGGGTTTGGTGCGGCCGCCGTTGCGGTTGCGGTTGCGGCCTGAACTGGCTTGGCCACGATTGCCGCTTCAACATCGGCGCGAACGATTCGGCCCTCAGGGCCGGTGCCGGCAAGCGTTGCTAGGTCTAGATTGTTTTCACGAGCCAGTTTGCGGGCAATCGGCGAGGCAAAGATTCGCCCGCTAACCTCAATATTTTGAGCGGATGCCTTCGGCACCTCAACGACAAGCGCGGCAATAGGTGCGGCTACCGGCGCGGCGATCGGCGCGACAATAGGTGCTGCAATCGGTGCTGCCAACGGTGCCGCAATCGGCGCTGCCATCGGTGCCGCAATAGGTGCGGCCACCGGCGCCCCCGCGGCCGGCGCCACGGCGGGTGTTCCGAGCTCGGCGAGCGCAGCATCCACTGCACTGGCATCTTCGCCGGCTGCTAAAACCACACAAATCGGCTCGCCGATGTTTGCCGACTTGCCCTCGGCTAGCAGGTAACGGCCTAGCGTGCCGGCGATTTCGGCGTTGTATTCGACAACGGCTTTTTCGGTTTCAAGTTCAACCAGTGGCGCGCCAATTGCAACAGCTGCGCCTTCGGCGATGAGCCACTTGTTGACTGCGGCTTCGCTAGCGCCTGCAAGAACACTAGGCATTCTGACGACGGTTGCCATTAGCGTGCACCTCCGCGGCCTGCGATAACTTTGTTCAAACCGGCAACAACCTCTTCGGTTTTGGCAATCGCTGCGCGCTCAAGCACCTTTGAAATGCTTGGGGCTGCCTCGCCACCGGTAACCCGCTCGATTGGCTGGTCGAGGTAGTCGAAGAATCGACGTTGAATCTCATCGGCCAGCCAAGCGCCATAGCTGGTGCCGCGAGCTCCCTGCTCAACGATCAACACGCTGTTGGTCTTTTTAATTGACTCGCCGATGGTGGCCCAGTCGAGGCTCGCGCGGTCTAGCCAACGCAGGTCAATCACCTCGGCGTCGATGCCGGTCTGCTCTGCAGCTTCGAGGCTGTGACCAACCATCGATAGATAGGTCAAAACTGTTACCGCTTTGCCGGCGCGACGAACCTTAGCTTTGCCGAACTCGATCTGATAGTCGAGGTCGCCCTCTGGAATCTCACCGCTCGTGCCATAAAGGTCAATGTGCTCGATCACCAGAACCGGGTCATCGAGTTTGAGAGCAGCATTCATGAGTCCCACATAGTCGTGAGGGGTCGAAGCGGCAACGATACGCCAGCCAGGGTTTGTGGCGAAAATGCCAGCGGGGTCCATGAGGTGCTGCGAGCCATAGCCCGAGCCCATCGCGACCTTGGTGCGAAGCACTAGCGGAACCGGGTTGGTGCCACCGAACATGTGACGAGCTTTGCCGATCTGGTTGAAGACCTGGTCGGCTGCCACCCAAACAAAGTCTGGATACATGAACTCGACAACTGGGCGGTAGCGACCGTCGGTTGCGATGCCGCAGGCAAGACCTGCGAATGCGTTCTCGCTGATCGGGGTGCCGAGGGTGCGGTCAGGAAACTTCGCCGCAAGGCCCTTGGTAGCACCGTTTGTGCCGCCCTTGAGTCGGTGAATGTCTTCGCCCATCTCAACGATTTGCTCTGAGAGCTCCATGTTGCGCTCCATAACGGCTGCGACCGCATCGATGAACTTGACTTCGGTTTTTGCACCGGTGACAGCTTCGGCTTCGAGAGTTCTTGCGCCGGCAAGCTCGCTGGCGTCGCCGCGAATGCCGGTGTCAACAAAGTTGGGGTTAGGCCAAAGCTCAGGCTTGATGCGTCGGGTGCCCGCGGTGCCGTTAGGGTCGGCTTCAACCAACGTTTCAACCGCAATCTTCATCGCCGCTTGAGCTTGGGCGCGCACCGCAGCCACGACTTCGGCGTCGAGCTGACCCAGTTTTTGCATTTCGCTCGCCAAACGGTCTAGCGGGTCGCGCTTGCGCCAAGCCGCCTCTTCGGCTTTGTCGCGATAGCCAAAAGCGCTGCCAGGGTATGGTCCATTTTGGTGAAAGAAGCGATAGACCTCGGCCTCAATAAGAGCAGGGCCTTTGCCTGAGCGCATATATTCGCTGGCCTCTTGCATCGCAAGGTGAACCGCGAGGGGGTCCATGCCGTCAACGCGCCACGACGGAAAGTTGAAGCCGAGAGCGCGAGCCGATAGGCGCGGTTCGTGCGTGACTTCGTTGACGTTGGTCGAAACCGCATAGAGGTTGTTCTCGATAAAGAAGCAAAGCGGCAGGCTCCATGCTGCCGCCAGGTTCATGGTTTCAAGAACCGAGCCGATGTTGGTTGCGCCGTCGCCGAAGTAGGTCACGGTTAGGTCTGTGGTTTTTGCGTGCTTTTGTGACCACGCGTTACCGGCACCCAGCGGCACGCCGCCGCCGACGATAGCGTTGGTGCCGAGTGCCCCGGCCTCTAGCCACTGCAGGTGCATTGATCCGCCGCGACCGTGTGAGAAGCCCGGCTCAAGGCCAAGAATCTCGGCGAGTGTGCGAGTTAGCAGCTCTTGAGTTGGCTGCTCAACAAGTTTGTCGAGGGCAAAACCGGTCTGTGAAACGTAGGCGAGGGCTTTTGCTAAAAATTGGTGGTGGCCGCGGTGAGTGCCATTAACCGCATCGGTCGGGCGCAGGTGCCCGGCTGAACCAACAGCGCCACCTTCTTGCCCGATGCTCGAGTGAGCTGGGCCGTGCACCAAACCTTCACCGGCAAGTTCAAGAACTGCTTCTTCGAATGCACGAATCAGGTGCATCTGGCCGAGCATGGTTGCGAGCAACTGCGGGTCGGCCTTTTTATAGTCGGCTGCGGTGGTGCTCAGATAAACCCAGGGTGAACCGGCTTCAAGCTTTTTGATCGTAGGCACGGGCACTTGCTCCTTTGTAAGTGTTCGTTGGTTTGTTCAGTGTAACGGCAGAAATGTATACATTATGCAGTCATTTTTGATTTGTTATCAAGTCTTTATCGCTTTTTGCTTAGATAGTGGATACATTATTTGCATGAATGAGCAGAAAGAGCCGAAGGGCATCCCCGGGTTAAGAGGCGCCGAACACATCGGCTTCACAGTGCCCGACATTGAGCAGGCACACGAATTTTTCACCAACGTGATCGGCGCCGAATTTGTTTATAGCCTGGGGCCTTGGGTCAAAGACGATGACTGGTTCACCGAACACCTCAACATTCATCCACGCTCAGTGCTCAAGGAGATTCGCTTCTATCGCTGCCACTTTGGGCCGAACTTTGAAGTTTTTGAATATGAATCACCCGACCAAAACCCGACACCACCAAAGAACAGCGACGTTGGTGGGCACCACATCGCGTTTTATGTCGACGACATGCAGGCCGCCGTGGCTCACCTCGAACGCCACAACATCAAGATGCTCAGCACACCGACCGCCAGCGGCGCTGCGTCTGAAGGTCAGCACTGGCTCTATTTCTTGAGCCCTTGGGGCATGCAGTTTGAACTGGTTAGCTACCCTGCCGGCAAAGCCTACGAGCGCACAGCCACTAGACTTTTGTGGCACCCCGCGAAACCAGCAAACTGAGAAACCCCATGACCCGACCGACCGTTGCCAGCCACCGAATTGCTGACCAGCTGCGGGCTAAAATTTTGGCCGGTGAGTGGCTGCCGGGTGAGCGCATTCGCCAAGAAGAGCTCGCCGACGAATACCAGGCCAGTCGCATTCCGGTTCGCGAGGCGCTGCGCATTCTTGAGACCGACGGCTTGGTTCAGGTTGTGTCGAATCAGGGTGCTTGGGTTGCAAGTTTGACTCGCGAAGAGTGTCTTGAACAATATGAAATTCGTGAACGACTCGAGCCGCTTTTGCTGCGCGAGAGCCTGCCTAACCTCACGCAAGAACAGCTAGATAAATTGGATGCTCTTGCCGAAGAGATTCACCTAAATCAAGAGGTTGCGGCTTTTATGAAGCTTGACCGCGAGTTTCACATGCTCAGCTATTCGGGCGCACCAAACACGACACTCAAAGAAATCATTGAACGGTTGTGGAACACCACCCAGCACTATCGTCGGGCCTATGCCAAAATCGCTGGTAGCCCAGGCCTAGACGTGACTCACCTTGAGCACAAACTTTTGGTTGAGGCGATCGCTCGACGTGACTCTGAAGATGCCGAACGAATCATCGCTGGGCACATTCGCCGCACGCGCCTCTTGCTGGCCAGGCACCCTGAGGTTTTCGAAACCGCGTCTCACTAGTTTTGCCGAGCGCAGCTGCAGTCAATCTTTTGCCAATGTAGTGCTTGCCGAAGTTCGAACTGTTTAGGTATACTTAACAGCCTAAACAGTTACACTGAACAACGACGTTGACAAAGGAGTCACAATGTCTAGCTCGGCGCTTCAAAAATGGGTTGACGAAATTGCCACACTCACAACGCCAAAGGCAATCTGCTGGGTCACCGGCCATGCCGACCAGCTCAATAAACTAACCGACGAACTGCTGCGCGACAAAACGCTGATTCGCCTAAACGAAGATTTGCGACCAAACAGCTTTTTGGCCCGCACCGACCCCCGCGACGTAGCCCGGGTCGAAGAACGCACTTTCATATGTGCTGAAAACCAAGAAGATGCCGGCCCCACCAACAACTGGGTTGAACCTTCAAAGATACGTTCTGAACTAAAAGACCTTTTTGCTGGTTGCATGGAGGGCCGAACCATGTATGTGATTCCGTTCTCGATGGGGCCTTTGAATTCGCCACAAGCGCGCTACGGCGTTGAAATCACCGACTCGCCATATGTGGTTGCATCAATGTCAGTCATGACCACAGTTTCTAACGAAATCAAGAGTCGCATTGAAGCTGGCGCAGAATGGGTGCCAGCTGTGCACTCGGTGGGTGTGCCGCTAAACGATGACAATGCCTGGACAGCGAGTCGTTCGTGGCCTTGCAACCCCGACAAGATCAAGGTCGTGCATTTTCCTGAAACCCGTGAAATCTGGAGTTTTGGCTCTGGTTATGGAGGCAACTCGCTGCTAGGCAAAAAAGCGATGGCGCTTCGCATCGGCTCAGTTCAGGGCCGCGATCAGGGATGGCTCGCCGAACACATGCTCATCATGCGCGTCACAGCGCCTACCGGCAAGCAATACACTTTCACCGCAGCTTTTCCGTCGGCTTGCGGCAAAACCAACTTTGCAATGCTCGAGCCGAACCTCGAAGGCTACAAGGTTGAGACCATCGGTGACGACATTGCTTGGCTGGCGCCAAACAGCGAGGGCAAACTCGTTGCCATCAACCCTGAGATGGGTTTCTTTGGCGTAGCACCGGGCACCAGCGAGCGCACGAATAAGAACGCCATCGAAGCTATTCGCTCGAACACAATTTTTACCAACGTGGCGCTTACCGATGACGGAGACGTTTGGTGGGAGGGGCTAACCGATGACAAGCCCGCTCACCTTATTGACTGGCGAGGCAACGACTGGACCCCAGATTCAGAAACCCCAGCGGCTCACCCCAACTCTCGATTCTGCGTGCCAATTTCTAACTGCCGCACCACCCCAGCCGACTGGAACCGAAACGAAGGTTTTGAGGTTGACGCGATTCTGTTTGGTGGTCGTCGCGCAACCAACGTGCCGCTGGTTGCACAGGCTAGGTCTTGGTCACACGGCGTGTTTATTGGCTCAACGATTTCTTCTGAGCAGACCGCTGCGGCTGAAGGCCCGGTTGGCGTTTTGCGTCGCGACCCGTTCGCAATGCTGCCTTTCTGCGGTTACAACATGGCTGACTACTGGGCGCACTGGCTTGAAATCGGCGAAGCTTTGGGCGATGCCGGCAGACCAGAAATTTTTCAAGTCAACTGGTTCAGAAAAGACAGCGAAGGCAAATACATTTGGCCGGGCTTCTCAGACAACATTCGTGTGGTCGAGTGGATCATTAACCGAATTGAGGGCAAAGCCACCGGCGCGAACAGCCCACTCGGCGTGATTCCCGCAGCAGGCGAGCTCAACCTGGGCGGCGTTGACGTTAGTAACGCGGGGCTCAAAGAGCTTTTTGGTGTGAATGCCCAGTCTTGGCTAACTGAAACCAAAATGATCGCTGAATACTATGCGACCTTTGGCGACCACTTGCCGCCACAGCTGAACGAAGAGCTTAAGCAGCTAGAAAACCGTTTGGCTGCAGCTTAGGTTTAGCGACCGTTGAGCTTGCGAACCTTGGCATCGCCCATCACGTTGAGCACGTCAACTGCCGACTTGGCAGCAAAAGGCGCGGTTGCCGATTTGGCGGGGCCAAGGTTGCTTAGGTCTTGCGTCTTGTTGTCGCGGTTAGCAATAACAAACCAGATTCCGCGCGCAGGTTTTGGCGAATTGTTTTGATACATGTGCAACTGGTTGGCATCAAAACTAAAAGAGTCACCCGGCATTAGCTCGTGCGAGTCGCCTTCGATTTTGAGGGTTAGGGTGCCCTCGATAATCACACCGTATTCAAGGGCATCGTGGCGCATCATTTTGCCCTCGACCGAGCTCGAGCTGCCAGGTTCGTAGGTGACCATTAGCGGGTCAGCATCGTCGCGCCCACCATCGGCAAGGCGCTCCCAAACCACACCGTTCTCCATCTCAATGATTGGGTTTTCAGCGCGACGCTGAACGATGCCGTGGTGCCCGTCTTCATACGCCGAAGCGTCTAGCGCAGCGCTCTCACCCTGAACTTGGCCTTTCATGAGGCCGTCAAGTGAAATGCCGAGGTGATTTACGAGCGCATAAAGCGTGCTCACCGAAGGCTGGGTTTTGCCGGTTTCAACCTGCGACAGCAAACTCGCCGACACGTTCACGGCCGATGCAACGCTGCGAAGACTCAATTTTCTAGCGACCCTGACGCGTCTCAGTTCGGCCCCAATATCGAAGGTCACGGTGTCTCCTAATGACTAAACATTTAGTGTTCAATTTATTTCTAACAACTTAACAAATACTTTACAGCTTCGGGCCGATATCCGCTGATTTATAAGGGTTTATCGCCCAATTGCGAGTCTGCCGAATTAGAATTTTGTGTTTAGTAGAACTGCACATAAGCTTGAATTAGCCCGAATCAAGGAGGATTTCATGGAGCTAAATAACGGCCTCGGCCACCTCAGCTATTCAACCCTCGTGCACCTTGGCGACAACTGGACAGAAATGAACGCAAGTCTTCGCGAGTTTCTGCCAAAGGTCAAAAAACGCGTGTCGCCAAATGCCCCATTTGCCGTCTCACTGCGCATCTCAGCCGCGTCAGCTAAGACTCTCACCGAGAGCCCAGCCGAACGAAAGTCGCTGATTGATTTTCTTGCCAAAGAAGACCTCTATGTCTACACAGTCAACGCTTTTCCTTATGGCCCCTTCAAAGGCGAAGTCGTCATGGAGCGAGTTTATGAACCAGACTGGACAACCGACGCACGCGTTGAGTATACGAACTCAGTCGCCGACATTCTTGCCGAAATCACGCCAGCCCACGTCAACCCTTCGATTCAAACCGCACCGCTGGCGTTCAAGCCAAATGTTGCGGGCGAAGAATACATTCGAGCATTCACCCGAGGCGTTTTTAAAGTGGTTGCACACCTGCGCGATCTCGAAGAGCGCACCGGTCGCAGAGTCAAGTTGGCCATCGAACCAGAGCCAGCCTGCTATCTAGAAACCACCGACGAAACCGTAGCTTTCTTTAAAGAGCGAATCTATTCGCGCGCCGGCATGGCTGAGCTTGCTGAACTTGCGGGCATTGCGCTGAGCGAAGCCGAAGGCGCGATGCGTCGATACCTTGGCATTGTTTTTGACATCGGCCACCAGTCTGTCGGCTTTGAGAACATCACCGAATCGCTCAATAAACTGGTTGACGCAGGCATTCCAATCTTCAAGCTGCAAGAGGCAGCCTCGCTCTGGGTTAAAGACCTAACCACCGAAATCGTGCCTCAGCTTCGCCGATTCACAGACACCATCTATTTAAGCCAAACCTCGCTCAAGCAAGACGGCGTGATCACCAAATATCTCAACCTCGGCGAGGCACTAGACGCTTTTGAGGCCAACCCGACTAAGACCGAAATGCGAACTCACTTTCACGTGCCGGTATTTTTGGCTGAGTTGGGGCCGTTTCTAACGACTCGATTTGGCGTTCAAGAGGCTCTCAAGATGCATCGCGAAACCCCACTTTCAGAACACCTAGAGATCGAAACATATACCTGGGATGTCTTGCCTGCCGAACTCAAGACCGGCGACATCATCGACTATGTCAGCCGCGAACTCGAGTTCGTGCGCGACGAATTGACGGCATAAACATGAACGAAAAACTATCAGTTTCACTCATCGGCCTTGGTTCGATGGGTTCGGCCATGGCGGCTAGGTTGCTTAGCCAAGGTTTCGAAGTTGCCATTTGGAACCGCACGGCCAAACAACCGGCCGAGCTAGTCGAAGCTGGCGCAACCTTTGTGACGCTTGAACAGGCGTTGCAGCACCGTTTTGTAATTTCATTTTTGAGCAACGACGTTGCTGCCAAAGAAGTCTTTAGCGACACCAACCTAAGCATGGCCTCGGCTGAAACCATTCACATCAGCATGTCGACGCTGGGCACTGAAACCACTCGTGAACTCGCAAAACTGCATGAGGCGCACGGGGTTGGCTACATCGCTTCGCCGGTGCTCGGCCGCCCCGCCGCAATCACCAACGGCAAGCTGCTTATCGTAGCTGCTGGCAAGGCTGATCAAATCGAGGCAGCGAGAGTTGTTCTAGAGAAAGCTGCGGCAAAGTTTTGGAACGTGGGCGAAGACCACACCAAATCGATTTTGGTTAAACTCGGCGTGAACTACAACCTGATTCATGCGCTGCAGGCGATTGGTGAATCGGTGGCATTGGTTGAATCTGGCGGTGTCGACCCGAATGCATTCATCGAAATCATCACCCACACCGCTTTCACCGGCGCCGCATATGTTGGTTATGGCCCCATGATTGTCAACCACAACTACACCCCGCCGGGCTTCTCAATAGCTTTGGGTCTAAAAGACGTCAAGCTGGTCGAAAGCGCAGCTGCCGAGCTTGACCTCAAGCTTCCGGTTGCCCCAGTTTTGCATCAGTTATTTGAACAGGCTCTAGCCGACCCAGAGTTGAGCAACCTTGACTGGTCTGCCATCGCCGAGCTAACAAGACAGCGCAAAATCAAGTAATAGCTAAAAGGTCGGCCTCGCAACTGCGAGGCCGACCTTTTAGCATCTCTTAGGGTTCGGCTAGGCGCGCGCTTTCTTGCGTGAACGCAACAGGCTATAGATAATCGCGGCCATCAGGATCAGTGCCGCCTGCAACAGGTATTGCCAGGTTTGGTCAAGGCTAAGCAACACGGTGGCATTCATAACCTGCACCAAAAGCACAGCGCCAAGCAGGGTGCCAACATAGGTGCCACGACCGCCCATCAAACTGGTGCCGCCTAGCACCACAGCGGTAATGCTGGTGAGCGTGTATCCGGTGCCCTGCGAAGCATCGCCAACACCAATCTGAACCATGAGCATGATCGCACCCAAGAACACAAAGAGCGAAGAAACCACATAGGCGCCAATGATGGTACGGGTTACCGGCACACCAATTCGGCGGGCAGACTCTTCGTTAGAACCCACAGCGCGAAGCTGCCATCCCCAGCGCTTTTTGCGAAGCAAATATTCCATGCCGGCAGTAGCAGCCAGCAGCACGATGAACATATAAGGAATCGGGCCGACCTTAGCGTTGACGATGTGCGAAATATCTTGGTTGATGTAGCCACCAGGAGTGTCGCGCAAAATGAACGAGAAGCCACCGACCGCAATATATGTGGTTAGCGTAGCCGCAATTGCAGTGAACTTTACGAACCTGATAAACGAGCTGTTCACCAAACCGACCACCGCGCCCACGGCGATCATCGTGACTAAGCCCAAAAGACCCGAAAGAATCGGCGAGCCGTCGTTGATGAAATACGAGGCGATCACCACAAGCAAACCAGCCAGTGGGCCAACCGAAAGGTCGATTCCACCGGTCATCATTACCGTGGTTTGACCAATCGCAACAAAGCCCAAAGCGCAAACCAAAAGCAACATCGAACCGATGTTAAAGTCGCTCAAATAGCGGGCGTTCTTGCTCAGCACATAGGCGCCGAGACTCAGCATCACAATGCCCAACATCACAGCGGGTGAATAGTCGCCCTTGAGAAAACGGCGAAGTTTGTCGCCGGTGGTTTCGTGACCCAAGTTTCGTTCACGAATCTCGCGTTCGACACGAACGATCTTGGTGGTTGCGGTTACCGCTGCCTTGATCATTTCTTCTTCACGGTTCTCACCACCGTGCAACGTTTGAACAACCTGGCCGCGCGACATCACATAAACCGTGTCGCAAAGCCCTTCAAGTTCTTTGGCATCTGAAGAAGCCACAACAACAGGAATGCCCTTGGCTGAAGCTTGGCGAAGAATCTCATAAAGCTCAGAACGCGCACCAACGTCAACACCCTGAGTTGGTTCGTCGGCCAAAATCATACGTGGCTCAGACAGCAGTGCTCGCGCCATAACAACCTTTTGCTGGTTGCCACCTGAGAGCGACGAAACCGCCGCTTCAATGCTTGGCGCCTTCACCGAGAGCGAACCTAGAGTTTCGTTAACGTCGGCAAGCTCTTTCTTTTTGCTCAAGAAACCGAATTTCTTGAAAGACTTTAGAGCTGCCAAAGCTGCGTTTTCGCGCACCGACATGCGCATCATTACACCTTCACGCTGACGGTCGGCTGGCATTAGCGCAGCGGCACCGTGCAGTTGCTTTGGTGATTGCGGCACACCGTTGATCGAAATCGTGCCCGTGAAAACACTTTGACCAGCCAAAGCGCGAAGCAACTGACTTTGGCCATTGCCTACAACACCCGCAATACCAATGATTTGCCCCGGGTAGGCCTCGATCGACACATCGGTGAAGCCTTCGCCCGAAATGTTGTTGACCACAAGGTTTGGTGTGCTGCCGCTAACCAGAGTGTGTTTCGCCGGAAAAGCCGAGGCGAGCTCACGCCCGATAATCTGCGAAAGCAGTTCAGCATCGGTGATTTCAGAAATCTTTGACGTCTGCATCTTCTTGCCATCGCGCAAAACCGTGACAACGTTAGCCAACTGGCGAACCTCAGCCAGGCGGTGAGTGATGTAAATAACAGCGGTGCCGTTGGCGATTTCTTTGGCAACCAAAGCAAAGAGCAACTCAACCGAGTCTTGACCTAACGCTGCCGTAGGTTCATCCAAGATAAGAATTTTTGGGCTGGTGGCGAGCGCCTTAGCTATTTCAAGCAGGTGTTTTTGAGCAATAGAAAGGTCTTCGACTCGTTGCAAAAGTGAAATCTTAAGGCCCACGCGCTCAAGCAGTTCAGCACCGCGAGCTTCGGCGTTGGCGCCTTGAAAAACAGATTTAGGCAGAGCAACCTGCAGGTTCTCTAGAACCGTGAGATCACCCAGCACGGCGGGGTGCTGGTGCACAATGGCAATGCCGAGAGAGCTAGCCAAGGCCGGCGTGAGTGCGTCATGTTGGGTGCCGCTGACCACAAGATCGCCAACTGAAGGTGGCGTTGTGCCCGATGCAATGTTCATCAGGGTTGACTTGCCTGCACCATTCTCGCCAAGCAAAGCGTGAACTTCGCCGGCTTTGATCTGCAAGCTAACGTCGGTCAGTGCGGGCACGCCCGAATAAAACTTCGAGATTCCACGAAGTTCCAAAACTACGCTGTTTGATTCGTTGGTGGCCACGCTTATTCTCCTGGTGATTCAAAAAGTTTTTAGGTGAATCTGGGTCGGCCCTCAAAAAAGGCCGACCCAGATTCGATAATGCTTTATTACTTCAATAGAGCTTGCTGGTCTTTACCGCTCATTTGAGCTGAGAGGTAGAGGTCGCCAGAGATGCTCTTGTCGCACTGAACGTCGTTTGGAGTCTTTGATACTGAGTCTTCAAACATAGGTGCCTTGAACTGAGTTTCAGTTGGAATGGTGCCGCCGGTTGCGCGAGCAACAGCCTGCTGAATAGCTAGGCGAACGTTGTCGTTACCGGTTGCAACAGTCATCAACTTGAAGTCAGGGTTTGCAGCCACGTTGTCTTTGAAGAAGCAGCCAAGAACGTTACCGTCTGAGGTTGCCAATGCAGGAATCGAGCGGCCGCTCTTGGTGAACTCAGGTAGCGCGCCAACAAGTGAAGGGCCGAAGTCTGAAACGATAACGTCGATCTTTGGGTACTTCGCAATTGCTGCGGTTAGCACCTGCTGAGTCTTAGCTGGGTCCCAGTTGGTAACTTCGAAAGGCTGCTCGCCTAGGTACTTGTACTTTGCGGTGTCGGTTAGAACCGACTCAAAGCCCTTGCGCTCGTCTAGACCCTGGCTGTTGCCGGCAGGGCCCGATAGGAACAAGATGTTTGCACCGTTAGGGAAGTTGGTCTTGATCCAGTTGCCCCAGTTCATGCCATCGGTTACGAAGTCAGCGCCGACGAATAGGTCGTAGTCAACGCCGTCTTTGCCACCAGGGAACACGCGGTAAGGAACCGTCACGACGCCAGCGTCGTGAGCTGCGCGAAGTGCAGGCAAGATAGCCTGACCAGCGTCTGGGAACACAACAACAGCGCCAACACCCTTGGCAACCATGCCGTTGATGTCAGAGATTGCCTTTTGGGTGTCGCCCTGGCCGTCTGCATAAAGCAGGTCGGTAACGCTCGAGCACTTTGCAACTTCGTCTTTGCCAGCTGCAGTGGTAACCAAACGCCAGCTGTTGCCGCCGTAACCGTCGGTTAGACCGATGGTGGTTTGCTTAGGGCCACACCATGATGGGCGGTTTGAGGCTGAGGTGTCGGTTGGGGTTGCGGTTGAGCCGTTAGAACAACCGGCGAGTAGAACAGTTGCGACAACTGCGCCGGTTAGCGCGGCAGCCAGTTTGCGATGACTAATCATCTTGTTTCCTCCATGTTTAGTGAGTGACATCACTGTCGCTCAATTTGACTTCTAAGCTGACGGCAAAGAAGTTTGTTTTCGCCTGCGACTTGCTGCCGACAGGAGTTCTTTCAGCGCTGACCTCAAGCGAGCCCAGTCAACTGTGTAGATTGCAACGCCGATTGCCAGCGCCGCGGCTTGAACCAGAGTGCGCACGGCGAAGTTCACGCCTAGTGCAAGCACGAACTGGTCAAGTTGGGTCAAGAAGAGCGCCGCCAAAACGGTTGCCGTTGGCATGCCGCGCCCTCCGAGCAGTGAGGTGCCACCAAGAACCACAACGGCTACCGAAGGCAACATATAGGAGTTGCCCATGTATGCGGTTGGTTGGTTAGTGACACCGGCAAGCAAAATGCCAGCTAGGCAATAAAACAGCTGAGCCCAAACATAAGCCAAACCCTGGTGGGTTCTCACGCGAAGGCCAATTACTTTTGCTACTGGTGCGCTTGCACCGATTGATTCAAATCGACGACCGGCAACGGTTTTGCGAAGCACCAAGATCACGGCAAGTAGCGCGCCAATCACAAAGAACACGGTGTTGGGAAAGCCGAAGCTGATGCCGCCACCAATTTGGTTTAGCAGCGCGGTTGTGGTGCGAGGAATACCGGCAGAGATTGCTAGCACTGCGCCAAAGAGCAGGGCGTTGGTGCCCAGGGTTGCGATGATTGGGTTGAGCTGCATGAAACCGATTAGGTAACCGTTGATCAAACCAGCACCGATTGCATAGGCGATTGCCAAAAAGACTGCAGGCAGCAACTTTGAGTTGTCACCGTTTGGCTCGTGGCTCACAATCACGATTGCCAGTGAAACTGCGCCGGGAACTGACAAATCGATGCCGGCCTGCTGAATGACCAGCATCTGACCGAGGCCGACGATTGCAAGAATCGCGGCGAAAGGCAGCATGCTCAGAATGGTTCCTGATGCAACACTCGAAGGCGCTAGAAAGAAGCAAAACGCAAACAGCACAATCGTTGAGATGACGATTGTGAGCAGGCCTTTTGAAATCTGAAGGCGTGGTGCGCTCTTCAACTTGCCAAGTGCTGCTTGTGACATGTGTGCTCCTTGAAAATGGACTGACCGAGAACTGAACAAATCAATTCAAAGTGTTGAGTCTTACTTTATGAAATGTTTAGAGCGTTTAGGCAGACTTAAGATAACGATTAAGCGACACTTGTCTTTTTTTATTACTTTTTGGCAACAAAGTAGCCACAAACGCAAGGTCAATTCTAAACATTTCAAGCGGATGAAAGCGCCTCAAACTCTTGTAACTACGGGTATTTAGGGCTTTTGCGGGCTGGCCGAGCCAAATAATTATTCACAGCCGCCACAGTCGCTCAAATCATTTCAAAAAAATGCCCAAACACCTTGTTTTGCTAAACACTGAATGCTGGTATCGTTCATAATAAGTGAACACTCTCATGAAATGGAGATGCAACAACATGAGTTCAAACTCAAATAAACGCGCACTTATTGTGGGCGTGACCGGAATCTCAGGGCAATCTATCGCCACCAAATTGCTCAAGGATGGCTGGGAGGTTTTTGGCCTCTCGCGTCGCACCGAAGGTTTGCCCGCTGGTGTGCACCACATTAAGGCTGACCTTCTAGATGCGGCGGGCATGAAAACCGCAGTAGCTGGTCTAAAGCCAGAGATTGTCTTTATGACCGCCTGGATCAAGAAAGACTCTGAAGCCGAGAACATCGAAGTTAACGGCGCGACGATTCAAAACCTTCTTGACGCGCTCGAGCCAGACGGTGGCGTTCGCCACGTGGCGTTGCAGACCGGCCTAAAGCACTACCTTGGCCCATTCGACAACTATGCCAATGCCGTCATGGCAGAGACCCCGTTTCACGAAGACGAACCTCGCCTCGATGTTCCAAACTTCTATTACACGCAAGAAGACATTCTTTTTGAAGCGGCTGCGAAACAGGGCTTCACCTGGAGCGTGCACCGTTCGCACACCATCTTTGGCTATGCCGTAGACAACGCGATGAACATGGTACTCACGCTTTCGGTTTATGCCGAGATTCAAAAAGCTCTTGGCAAAAAGTTCATTTTTCCGGGCTCAACTCAGGCGTGGAACGGCGTTGTCGATGTGACCGACGCCGACCTTTTGGCTGAACAGCTGATCTGGGCGTCGACCAGCAAAGCTGGCGAGAACCAAGCGTTCAACATTGCAAACGGCGACACCTTTAGATGGCGCTGGCTTTGGCCTCAAATTGCTGCGCACTTCGGCGTGGAATATGAGGGCCCGAAAGCTGAAGCTTTTCAGCCTCTAGAAGAGCAGATGAAAGACGCCGCACCGGTTTGGGCTGAGATTGCCGCCAAGCACGGCTTGGCAGTTTCTGATGTGACCAAACTGGCATCATGGTGGCACTCAGACAGTGACCTCGGTCGTCAGATCGAGTGCTTCACCGACATGACAAAGTCACGTGAAGCCGGCTTCTTGAATTTCAGATCAAGCCCAAAGAGCTTCTTCTCTAATGTTGAGGCCTACCGCAAGGCAAACATTCTGCCTTAGTCAGCGCCAAACTTGCTCGTCTCGGAGCGATAAAAAAGTGGGTTGTCCTTTCGGACAACCCACTTTTTTTTGCCACACGCTACTGAGGCGCTAGAGAGAAGCGTTGAACTCGATGTGAGCCTTGATGTTGTTCATTGGGTGTTGAGCGGCTTCGACAGCCGAAAGTGCCTCGTCTGCGCTAAAACGGCTTGTCACCAAAGGTGAAAGGTCGATGTTTTTCTGCGACATGAACCGAATGGTTTCTTCCCACACGCCTGGCGAACCAATCGAACCGGTGATTGTTAGCTCTTTTGACTGAATCAAGCCGAGCTTGGCAGGTGCTGATTTGCCAACGTCAATGCCAATGTAGGCAACTCGACCTTTGAACCCAGCCAGCTCAAGAGCTGTTGCCATCACGTCTGGCCGGCCAGTTGCCTCAACAACCACGTTCGCGCCGCGACCCTCAGTGTCTTTGTGCAAAACCTCTTCGATTTCGGCAGGTGTGCAAACTATGTCTGCGCCTAGCTCACGGGCAGCCTGCTGCCTAAAATCAACCGGCTCAACCACGATGGTGCGAGCACCCAGAGCCTTAGCGGCAGCGGTCACGGCCAAACCAATTGGGCCAGCGCCTAGAACCACCAAAGTGTCGCTCGCGTTCACATTGCCCACACGCATCAGCGCATAGTAGGCCACGCTAAAGGGTTCAACTAGCGCGCCGTTGTTCCAACTGATGTTGTTCGGAATCTTGTGAAGCCAAGACTCTTTGGTGATAAAGAATTCAGCAGCAGCACCACTGATCGAAAAACCAAAGTGGTCATCGCCAATCACGCAGTCGCCAACCACGTGGTCGCCCTTTTTGAAACGGGTGACTTTCGAACCGGTCTTCATAACCTCACCCGACCACTCGTGGCCAGGAATGATTGGGTAGCTAAACGGAATGATGTAGCGGCCCTCAAGCAGCTCGATGTCTGAGTGGCAAACACCAACAGCTCGAGAAGCAATCAGAACCTCATCATCGGCAATCTCAGGAATCGAAAGCTCATTGACAGCAGCCTTGCCCTCTGAAACAAATTGGAGTGCCTTCATGACTAGTAACCTCTCACTAGTACTTTGGTTTCATTGCCGGTTGGCGAAACTAGCTCTTCAAAGCCCTTTGCGACAATGTCATCCATGTTGATTTGCGAACTAACCACTTTTTCAACCGGAAGGTTGCGGCGACCAATCAGATCGATGATGCGTGGCCAATCGGTGACCGGGTAGCACCAGGTGCCGGTGTAGGTGATTTCGCGCTCTGAGAGCTCCATCGGCTCAATGGCTGCCGGGCGGGTGTGCAAGCCGGTCTGAACCACATAACCGCCAGAACGCACGGCTTTGATTGCGGTCTGCAGAGCTCGCTCGTTGCCCGAGCACTCGATAACAGCGTCAACACCGATGCCCTGGGTTGCGTCTTTCAGAATGCCAATAACGTCATCTTTTGTTGGGTCAAGCAGCGTAGCAACGCCAAGGTCATCGATTAGCTTCTTGCGATTTGGGTTGAGCTCTGAAACAAAGACGCGGGCGCCCAGGTCTTGAGCATAAATCGTTGCCAGCGCGCCGATCGGACCAGCGCCGGTGATCAAGATGGTGTCACCTGGGCGAACGTTGCCACGGTCAACACCATAGGCTGCGACGGCGGTTGGCTCAACCAATGCGCCAGCAACATCTGACATTTGGTCGTTGAGTTTGAAAACGTTAGCGGCAGGCACAACAGCCTGCTCGGCAATGCCACCCCATTCGCAGCTCAAACCGATGCACGCCATCGAGGTGCAAAGGTGGTTCATGCCGCGCGAACAGAAATAGCAGGTGCCACAAGACAAAAGCGGCATAACCGAAACTCGGTCGCCGACTTTTACGTTGGTTACGCCCTTGCCGATTTCTAGAACTTCTGCCGAGAACTCGTGGCCCAGAATCTGGGGCAAAATCGAACCGTTTAGTTTGTGCGGCTTTGCCGGAATAACAATCGGACCCATTGCGTATTCGTGAACGTCGGTGCCGCAAATGCCACACCAGAATGGTTTGAGACGAACCTCATCAAAACCGACCGACGCTGGTTCGGCAACGTTTTCGATTCGAATGTCTTTGGCGCCATAAAAGATTGCTGCCTTCATTTTTTGCCTCCTGTTTTGTAACTTTAGTTTCTAAATATCTCGTTGCTAAGACGGTTAAAGCGATGGGTCGAAAAGCACTTTTCCGGCGATTTTGCCCGTGGCCAAAAGTTCAAGCTGCTCGCTTATCTGCGAGAGTGCATGAACACCCTCAACGAGTTCTTGTGCCAAGGTTGTGGTCGCCAAAATCTCTAGCGCAGGCGCGAGGTCTTGGCCGCAAACGTGCGCCAGGGTGGTTGAGATGTTGATTTCACTCATCACAATTTTGTGAACGTCGAGCTCTTGTTTGCTGGTAGGCAAACCAACCTGCAGCAGAGTGCCGCCGCGCTTGACCAGCGCCAGAGCAAAAGCCATCTGGCCTGGCGCACCGCTGGCTTCGATCACAACGTCAATGCCAGCTTCGCCGAAGATCTCGCGAATTTGCTGCTCAGCCAAATCGCCAACTTCAACCGTGTGGTCGGCGCCTAACCGGGCTGCGCGCTCGAGTCGTGCACCGCCAAAATCTAGAACCACAACTTTTGCCTGAAAGAGGTGTTTTAGGCCGGCTAAAACGAAAGTGCCAATGGCTCCTGCACCGATTAGCAAAACCTTGTCGCCGTCACGAACACCACTTCGGCGCGCCGCGTGCAAACCAACCGCGAGCGGCTGGGCTATGCCGGCGGCGTCGAGGCCAAGACCCTCAGGCACTTTCACGAGAGTGCTGGTTGGCACTGCAACAAACTGCGCCATGCCACCGTCGCGGTTGAGGCCGAGAGTGACATATTTGGCGCAAAGGTTGGTTCTGCCCTCTAGGCAGCGACGACATTCACCACAGCTGATGCCAGCGCCAGAAGCCACCACGTCGCCGATCTTGAGCCCTGATGCGGTGTCTGGTTCGCTAACGATTTCGCCAATAAACTCGTGGCCCAAAATCATTGGACCAAGGTGGCCACTGATCGGGTGTTTGGTTTGAGTGGCAAAAATCTTTGGGCCCGACTTGTATTCGCTTGCGTCAGTGCCGCACATGCCACTTCGAAGCACCTTTAGAAGCACCTCGCCCGCAACGGGCGTTGGCACTTCGCGCTCTTCGATGCGCACATCGCCGCTTGCGTGATAAACCGCTGCAATCATTGTTTGAGGCATTAGTCGATTATCTTTCGCCACGGCCTTCGAGGGTGTTTAGGTGCGACTGTGAGTCTCGCTCTAGCGAGAGCGGCCCGCCCACAGCATAGTAACGCTGACCAGCAACCAGCAGGTCTTCGGCAGGAAACTTGGTGATTACCTGGCAACCGGTGGCTGTCACAACGACCTCTTCTTCGATGCGTGCTGCGCCAATACCGTCAGCTGAAGGCCAGTAGGTTTCTAGAGCAAATACCATGCCCTCAACCAAAACCTCTGGGTGGTCGAACGAAACTAGGCGCGAGAAAATTGGTTTCTCCCAGATTGAGAGACCTACGCCGTGGCCATACTGGAGCGCAAAAGCGGCCTCTTCGTTGGCAAAACCAAACTCCTCAGCTTTCGGCCAAACCGCAACAATGTCGGCGGTGGTGGCGCCTGGGCGAACCAGCGCAATGGCGCGGTCCATGTATTCACGGGCGCGCTTGTAGGCATCGTGCTGGGCGCGACTGGCCGAACCGACCGCGAAGGTGCGGTAATAACAGGTTCGGTATCCCTGATAACTGTGAAGAATGTCAAAGAATGCTGGGTCGCCTGGGCGAATTAGGCGGTCAGAATAAACATGCGGATGAGGCGAGCAGCGTTCACCCGAAATGGCATTGACGCCCTCAACATATTCAGAGCCAAGGTCATAGAGAACCTTTGAAACTAGACCGACGGCCTCGTTTTCTTTAACGCCGGGCTTCAAAAACTCATAGAGCTTCTCATAGGCAGCATCAACCATTGAAGCAGCTTGGGTTAGCAAACCGATTTCATCACCGGTTTTTACGGCGCGAGCTTGCAAAAAGATTTGCTGGCCGTCAACCACTGTGATGCCTGCGCGCTGCAGCGCAAAAAGAATTGGCAGTTCAACAATGTCGATGCCGAGCGGCTCGTTGAGCAAACCAAACTTCTCGAGCTCGCGCTTGATCTTTGAGGCAACCTCGTCGGCGATGCCGGCGTCTGGGTTGAAGGCACCGCGCAGGGTTGAGATGCCCGCGCGCGCACCCGACTCTAGGCGTGGTTTGACTGCGCCGTGGTGTGGGGCGTGCGGGTCAGCATCGGCTTCGGCAGTGGTGGTGTCGAGCCATGGGTTATAGAGCTTGTGGTGTTTGGCTGCTGAACCGAAATCCCAGACGATTGGGTCTGACTTGCGGGTGACCAAGGCAAATCGAATGGCCTTGTCGATTGCCCAGGTGCCAATGTGTGTCGATGACATGTAGCGAATGTTGGCAAAGTCAAATGCCAGCAGCGCGCCAACTGACGACTTTTCAAGCTCTGCTTTGAGCTTGGCGAGTCTGTCGGTGCGAAGCTTGTCAAAGTTGAGACGTTGCTCCCAGTCAACCTGGTTGGTTCCAAAAGTTGCAGTAGTCATTTGTTTGCCTTTCTTTTGTGGCTTGTGATCTGGTTAGACCAGAATCATTCCGCCATCGATAGCCATGGTTTGACCGGTTACATAATCTGAATCTGAACTTGCAAGAAAAAGTGCTGTTGGAACAATGTCTGCCGGAGTAGCCGGGCGGCCCAGCAGAATGTCGTTCGACATCGAATCGAAACCTGAGTCGCCTTCGCCGATCGACTCAAGATCTTTGTCGAGTTGAGCCCAAAGTGGCGTTGCCACCACACCGGGTGAGAAGGCGTTTACGGTGATGCCGTGTTGGGCCAGCGCACGGGCGGCACCTTGAGTGATTGAGATCACCGCAGCTTTTGATGCGCTGTATGGAGCAAAACTTGCGAAACCGGTTCGGCCCGCAATAGAAGCGGTGTTTACCACTTTGCCGGTTGTGCCCTGTTTAATGAATTGTTTTGCGGCTTCTTGAGTGCCAATAAACACGCCTAGGGCGTTGACTCGCATTATTGCGTTGAAATTTTCTTCGGTTACGTCTAGAAACTTCATTGGTTTGTTGAAGCCCGCGTTGTTGAAATAGCAGTCGAGCGCGCCGTATTTTTCTACGGCTAACGCGATTGCCGAAGCAACCGATGCGCGGTCGGTCACGTCAACCTTGACCGCAATGGCGCTCTGGCCTTTTGCTTCGATTTCACTTGCCACTTCGAGTGCAGCGTCGAGGTTCAGGTCAGCAATTACGAGGTTTGCGCCTTCTTCGGCCAAACCTAGCGCAATGCCTTTGCCGATGCCCGAAGCGCCGCCGGTTACCAGCACCGTGCGCCCATTCATCTTTGAACCCATCATGTCCTCCTTGACATGTCGACTGTTTACTCAAGTCAATTTGTGTGTTTAGTCTAGATGAACAGTTTGTTTCATGACAACTGCAAAAACTCAAAGTTTTAATCACGAAAGTTTTTAAAACTGTCTACAACCCAATAAATACAAGGGATGTTCTTGAGAGACCGCCCACCCGGGGTCAAAATCATAACCAAAACGTTATGGTTGATGGCTCTTAACACTGCTCTCATGTTGTTGAATGAGAGTGAAATCGAGCGAAAGGCACCAAATGTCATTCAAAGTCGAAGGCATTCACCACGTCGGCATCACAGTTCGAGACATCAAACGCTCTTTTGAGTGGTATCAAAAGATGTTTGGCCTTGAACCCGGCCCCACCAACCATGGGCACGGCCACGAGCTGTCAGAAGCAGTTCAGGTTGAAGAAACCGAGCTATCTTTTGCCATGATTGAAATCGGTGGCACCCGCATCGAGTTTTTGCAATATCACAACCCCGTGGGCAAAGATTTTGAACTCACAAACGGCGACGTAGGCGCAACCCACATCTGTTTTCAAATCGATGACATGGATGCCGCCTATGCGACGCTAATCGAACGAGGCGCCGTATTCAACGCGCCACCGGTAACCCTCACCGACGGTGAACTCGCTGGCTCGCGATGGGCCTACCTGCGAGACCCAGACGGCATTCAACTCGAAATTTGGGCCCAGCCCAAATAGCTCTTTAGTCGGCGGCGGCGAGCTGGCCGCAGGCGCCGTCGATCTCTTTGCCTCGAGTGTCTCGCAGCGTCGTGGGAATTCCCGCGCGATCGAGCCTATAAACAAAGTCACGGGTAACATCAGGCAACGAGGCCGTCCAGATCGAACCGGGGGTTGGGTTGAGCGGAATCGGGTTGACGTGCACCCAACCCTTGCCTCGCGCATTGAGCTTCTCGGCGAGCAGGTCGGCGCGCCATCCGTGGTCATTCATGTCTTTGATAAGTGCATATTCGATGGATACGCGACGCCCGGTCTTGTCAAAATAAGCGCGCGCGGCATCGAGGGCTTCGTCGACTTTCCAGCGCGAGTTCACCGGAATCAGCTCGTCGCGGAGCTCGTCGTCGGGTGCATGCAGCGACAGCGCAAAAGTGAGCGGCAGTTCTTCTTCGGCCAACTTGAGAATCGAAGGCACGAGGCCGACGGTCGAAACCGTGATGTGGCGGGCTGACATGCCGAGGCCGTTTGGCTGAGGTTCAACCATGGTGCGCACGGCAGACATGAGCTTGTTGTAGTTAGCCAGCGGCTCACCCATGCCCATGAACACAATGTTGCTAACACGCTCGTCTTCGTGAGCTTTCTCACCCTTTTTAAGGCCACCAAGTTCGCCGGCGGCAATCACGCGATTGGCTTGAACGATCTGGTCAACAATCTCGGCAGCCGACATGTTGCGCGTGAGACCAGCCTGACCGGTGGCGCAGAAAGGGCAGTTCATGCCGCAGCCAGCCTGCGACGAAACGCAGAGGGTAATGCGGCCCGGGTAACGCATCAAAACAGACTCAACAAGTGCGCCGTCGAACAGGCGCCATAAAAACTTGATGGTGTCGCCGTTGTCGGTCTGAAGGCGCTTGACCTCAGTGAGCAGCGGCGGCAAAAGGGCGCCAACCAACTCTTCGCGACCGTTCTGGGGCAGGTCGGTCATGGTTGCAGGGTCGCTCGAATAGTGAGTGAAATAGTGCGTGCTGATTTGCTTGGCGCGAAAACCTGGCAGGCCAAGCTCTTTCACACGAGCAACGCGCTCGTCGATGCTGAGGTCAGCCCAGTGAACCGGCGGTTTGCCGCGCTTCGGTTCGGCGAACTCTAAAAGTGGGCGACCGGTTTCATCGCGGCGCTGACGCCAACCCTCGGTTGCAGGTTTAACTTGTGGGCGCTGGTTCATTAGCTGCACTCCTCATTTTGCCCTTTGCTGGCCGTTGCCGACGCCGGGTCTTAGTTGCGCGAATGGCAGGTGCGATTCGCTCATCTGATTTTAGCTCAGCGTGTGAGTTTGCGGTTGGGTGAGTTTCGACATAATCCGCGTTAAATTTGTGCAACATTTCGCAATCAAGTTTGAATTGCGAGCGCACTTTTAGCAGAGTTGACTCATAACCCCTTTTGAAAGGTAATCATGTCATTCATCACTTCACGCCGCGGCGCCCTAAAGGCTGTGTTCGCGGTTGCAGTTGCCGGTGCTTCACTTGCACTTTCGGCCTGCTCAACTGGCGCCACCCCAAGCGCCACCCCAACCTCAAGCACCAACAGCCTCGCAACTCTCACCCCGGGCAAGCTAACCATCGGCACCGGCAACCCAGCCTATGAGCCTTGGGTTGTTGGCGATGCGCCAGAGAGCGGCAAAGGTTATGAGGCAGCAGTTGCCTACGCCGTGGCAGACAAGCTTGGCTTTGCCAAGAGCGACGTGGTTTGGGTTCGCACAACCTTCGACGAGGCGATTGCCCCAGGCCCGAAGAACTTTGACTTTAACCTTCAGCAATACTCGATCACCCCTGAGCGCAAAGCAAACGTTGACTTCTCAAGCCCTTATTACTCAACCACTCAAACTGTTATCACTATCAAAGGCTCAAAGGCCGATGGTGTGACCACCGTTGCAGGTCTAAAGGGTCTGTTGATTGGCGCAGCTAGCGGCACCACCAGCTTCAGCGCTATCGAAGATGTGATCAAGCCAACCAGCGGCGCGCAAGCATTCAACTCGAACGACGACGCCAAAGCGGCGCTGCAGGCTGGCCAGATCGACGCACTCGTTGTTGACCTACCAACCGCGCTATATCTAACCGCTGTTGAGCTAACCGACGGCAAAATCGTGGGTCAGCTCGGTGGCAGCGCAGCTGGCGACCAGTTTGGTCTAGTGCTCGACAAAGGCAGCGCACTAACCGCACCGGTCAGTGCAGCTGTTGATGCTCTTCAGGCTGATGGCACCCTTGCCAAGCTTCAGACCAAGTGGCTAGCTGACTATGCTGGCGCACCGGTTCTGAAGTAGCCAAAAACTGTTAGATTTGGGGAGTACGCCGCGTTGGCGTACTCCCCTTTTCTTTGCCGGTATTCGAGTAACCACTAGATAGCGAAACGACCAATGAGCGAATCTGCCTTCAACTTTGAGCCTTCACCGGCCGAGGTCGAGCGTTCACGAATTCGCACTCAAAAGCGACGCCGATCGATTCTGGTTTCGCTAACCAGCACAGTGATCTTTGCCGCGGTAATGGCTGTTGGCCTAGTCTCAACACCCGGCTGGGATCGCGTGGTGCACTCGTTCTTTGACCTGCCAACCGCGCTTGACGCCTGGCCAAGAGTGATAGACGGCTTGTGGCTCAACCTGCGGGTTCTAGTTTTTGCAACCATCGGTGTTCTGTTCTTTGGCATGCTTCTCGCGATTTTGCGCACCTTGCGCAACCCAGTGTTTTTTCCGCTGCGCGTATTCGCTCGCGGTTATGTTGACTTTTTTAGAGGATTACCGCTAATCATCGTGCTCTATTTGGTGGGCTACGGTATTCCTGGCCTGCGCCTCGAATGGCTTGGCCGCGTGCCTGCAGAAGTACTCGGCACGGTTGCCCTGATTCTCACCTACTCGGCTTATGTTGCCGAAGTTTTTCGCGCCGGCATCGAAAGCATTCACCCGTCGCAGCGGCTAGCGGCCCGTTCGCTTGGCCTCACCTATTCACAGACCATGCGCCTTGTGGTTTTGCCGCAGGCGGTTCGCCGCGTGGCTCCCCCACTAATGAACGACTTTGTTTCGCTTCAAAAAGACGTTGGCCTGATCTCGATTCTTGGTGCTGTCGACGCCGTGCGCGGCGCCCAGATCGAAGTGGCTAAGTTCGCCAACTTCACACCATATGTTGTCGCGGGTTTGCTCTTTGTTCTGTTGGCGATTCCGAGCATCCGCTTTGCTGACACCATCGCAGCCAAATATGCCAAGCGTGAACAGGCGGGCAGTGCGCTATGACAATCGACTGGAACAACCCGCGCCTGCGCGTCAGCGGCCTTCGCAAACACTACGACCAGAAAGTTGTGCTCGGTGGTGTTGACCTCGAGATTTATCCTGGTCAAATCGTGGCACTGATCGGTTCGTCGGGCTCAGGCAAAAGCACAATGCTGCGCTGCATCAACCTGATCGAAGAGATCAGCGACGGCCAGATTTGGCTCGAGGGCCAAGAGATTAGCTTGGCAAACATCAACCAAGATGCGGTTCGCCGCGAAATCGGCATGGTTTTTCAAAGCTACAACCTGTTTGCACACCTGAGCATTCTTGACAACATCACGCTCGCCCTGCGACACGTGCAGGGCATGAGCAAAGTCGAAGCCGAAAGCGTGGCGGTGGCATGGCTCGAGCGCATCGGCTTAGCTGATAAAGCTCAAAGCTACCCCGACAAACTCTCTGGCGGTCAGCAGCAGCGCACCGCGATTATTCGCGCCGTGGCACTAAACCCAAAGGTGTTGCTGCTCGACGAAGTAACTTCGGCGCTCGACCCAGAGCTGGTCGGTGAGGTGCTCGAGTTGATTCGCGACCTCAAAGCCAGCGGCACCACAATCATCATGGCCACGCACGAACTTTCATTCGCGCGCGATGTTGCAGACTGGGTGGTTTTCTTAGACAAGGGTGTGGTCGCCGAAGAGGGCGAGGCAGCCGAGTTCTTTGCAAACCCTAAACAAGAGCGCACTCGCGAATTCTTAACTCGCCTTCAGCGTTGAGGCTCGGTCGCGCCAGTTTGAGGCTCGGTCGCGCCAGTTAGAGGCTCAGTCACTCCAGTTAGATGTTTGGTCGCGCCAGTTAGAGGCGGCAGAGCGCAACGCCAAACGGCGGCCCATCGTGACGTCTTTTAGTAGCGATAATGCTCGGGTTTGTATGGCCCATTCGCTGACACACCAATGTATCTTGCCTGTTCGGGCCGAAGCTGCGTTAGCACGGCGCCCAGCGCCGCTAGGTGCACGCGGGCAACTTTTTCGTCGGCAAGTTTGCCGATGCGATAAACCTTGGGTTCAAGTTTGGCGCCGTTTTGTGCGATTTCAATCTGAGCCATCGCCTGATTGGTGAACGAAGCACTCATCACAAAACTCGGGTGACCAGTGGCGTTGCCAAGGTTCATCACACGACCCTCGCTAAGCAAAATCAACGAACGGCCATTTGGCAGGTGATATTCATGCACCAGCGGTTTGATCTCGGTGACATTCGTTGCCAAAGCTTCAAGAGCGGGCACATCAAACTCGTTGTCAAAGTGACCAACGTTGGCTAGCACAGCAAGGTGCTTCATGCGCGGGTAGTGTTCAGCGCCAACCACGTTGATGTTGCCGGTGGTTGTGATTACAAAGTCGAGCTGCTCTACGACAGATTCCAACCGAGCCACCTGATAGCCATCCATCGCCGCTTGCAACGCACAAATCGGGTCTATTTCGCCAATGATCACGCGCGCACCCTGGCCGCGCAGCGCCTCGGCGCATCCCTTGCCCACATCGCCATAACCAGCCACAAACGCCACTTTGCCGCCAATGAGAACATCGGTTGCACGGTTGAAACCATCGACGAGCGAGTGGCGAATGCCGTATTTGTTATCGAACTTGCTTTTGGTCACGGCATCGTTCACGTTGATCATCGGCAGCAGCAAACGGCCCTCGCGCTCGAGCACCTCGAGGCGCTGAATGCCCGTTGTGGTTTCTTCACTGCCGCCAATAATGGTTTCTGCAAGGTGCTGAAACCGGGTTGGCTTGGTTGCCCGCGAAGATTCAAGCAGTTCGTGCACAATCTGATGCTCCCAATCAGCCCACGACTTTGACTGTTCTAGTTCGCCGGTCAGCTCAAACTCGCGCCCTTGGTGCAGCAGATAAACCAGGTCACCGCCGTCGTCGAGCAGGCTTGTTGGGCCAAGATTTTCGACGCCTCGCAAATCAGCGTCTAGCTGGGGGTCTTGCGACCATTCAAGAATCTGGTCAAGACACCACCAAAATTCGGCGGATGTCTCGCCCTTGCAACCATAAACCGACACACCAGCGGCAACGAGCGCGGCGGCGGCCTCATCTTGGCTGCTAAAAATATTGCAGCTCGCAAGCCGAACGGCTGCGCCCAGCGCCACAAGGGTTTCTACTAGAACCGCGGTTTGCACAGTTATTGACAATGAGACGCTGATGCGAGCGCCGGCCAGCGGCTGGCTGGCAGCGTATTCGGCTCGCACAGCCATAAGGCCTGGCATCTCGGTTTCAGCTAAACGAATTTGGTCGCGACCAGCGGCAGCGAGCGACAAATCGGCTATGGCATAGTTCGGCCCTTTGGCCTTCAAGCTAGACACTTCACGACTTTCTCTGTGTTTTCTTTAGTCTATGCAAAACTTGCAAAATCTAAGCAAACAAGTCAAATGGTGACGATTAGGCGCCCGCTAAAAAAGGTTCGTGGTGTTTATTGTGTGAATCAGCTCTGCGGTTAGATAAAGAACTATCAGGCCACCCAGACGATAAAACCAAGCCATTTTAGGGTGTGCATAGAACCGCGGTTCGCCCACTTTGCCTCTGCGGCCAAACAGTTTAAGAACGCTCATGGCCAACGAGGGCAACGGCAGCAGCACAAAGCCGATTCGTGCCAGATCGGGGGTCTCGCCGAACACCGCGGTGAGCGCAACCAAACTCAACCCACCAACCCAAAGAGTCAAAGCTAGGTTCGCTAAACCTTGAGGCATGAGGTGATAGAGCGTTGGTGAGTTCGGCAACCTGTGCTGAATTATGGTCAGCAGGTTGGGAAGAACAAATAGGGCTGCACCAACATAAAGTTGCCAGCAGTCACCAATCAAAGAACCCGCAATAAAGGCAAATGTTGTTGCCCGCAGCGCGATAGAAACTAGCTGTTGCGCCACTGGCGGGGTTGGCAGTTGATCTGGTTGTGTGATTTCGATGCGAATCGGAAAAAACCTGCCGGCAATCTCTTCAAGCGCAACACGAACCAACATGCAAATGGCCACTAGCGTTGGCACTGAGGCTGCAAGTTCTTCAACCGGCAGCTCGATGCCCGACAGCACCGGCAGCATTTCGACGATTTGAAGGCTCGCCCAAGCTGCAAGCATCGGCGCCGCCACAATGTCTACAAAACGCTCCCAAAGATAAAGCCTGGTTTGCAATCGTGGTCTTCTGAGGGTTCTGAAAGCGCCAGCGATCAGCCTAGGTGTCACACCCAACGCAACAATGCCGAACAGCAAACGCACATCGCCCGCAGACCAAACACCCGCCGTGAGCGCCAGACCGAGTGCCAGCACCATGCCGCCGACAAACCCTGCGAAAACGTCAAAAATGCCAATCGCGATTAGGGTGCACACGACAAGATTCGAAGGCAGCACCAACATCGAGTGAGCTTCGGCAACACCAATCGCACCGACAGCAGCGGCGAGCGCAACCAAAACTACCCAGGCGCTGCCAAACATGGCACGCAAATAGGTGCCGTCTAAGAACAGCTTCGAGGCAAGCGGCAAACCCTTGGCAAATGACTTGGCGATTCTCTTCGGCGGATGATCAAGCACCACAGCAGCGGGCAAGGCCCAAAGCGCAAGTTTGTCGCCCCAGTTTTGGGCATCAGCGAGTTTCAGGGCATCGTCGACCCTGCCCTTTGCCAAGTGTCGCAAGTGAGTGGTCTCGGCGATTGTTTCTTTAGAATCACCATCTTTGCTCTCGCTCTTTGCCTCGGCTTTTGCGCCGCCCGAAGAACCGCCCGAGCTCGAGCCCGAGCCTGAGCCTCCCGTGGCACCTCCAGCTGCACCGCCAGCCGCACCGCCAGCGCCAGCCGCGGCACTCGAAGCAGCGCCCGCAGCCGCAGCAACCGCCGCACCCGCTGCCGAAACCGCAGTCACAAGCGTGACGGCACTCACAGTTTTTTCGGCCACACCAGCCGGGTCGCTGGCGATTGGGTCAAGCTTTTTGTAGGGTCGGGGGTCAATATGTGACGCGGCTTGAACTGCCGAACTTGTTGCCGTTGGTGAATCAGATGGCGTGGGTGAATCAGATGGGGTTGCAACAGGCGAAGCGGCTTCGGTTGGCGTCGGCGAATCTGTCGGGGTTGGTGAAACTTCGGTAGTCTGCGTTGGGGTCGGGGTCAGAGTTGGCGACGCCGTCGGGGTTGGCGTCGGCGTGACGGTCGGCGTTGGCGTCGGCAGAGTCTGCGAGATTATCCCCTGGCTCGGCTGCGAGGTGAGCGAGCCACCATTCGACTTGGCGGTCACGGTGACGGTGTATTGGGTGTTTGGGTTTAGACCCGTGACGTCGCAAGAGAACGCAGCGGCCACGGCAACGCAGCTGAACGTGTTGGTGCCGTCAGTTAGTGACACGTGATAGCCAGTTATGTCTGTGCCACCATCAGTTGTTGGCAAGCCCCAAGTGATGTGTGCATCGTTGACGTTCGGGCTCACGCTGATGTTCGTTGGTGAGCCTGGAGCGATTGCGTTGATTGTGAAAGTGTTCGAATAGCGTGCGGCTAGGTAGTTGGCTTCTTCGGCTATCGAAGCAGAAATCGAGCAGTCACCAGCTCGAAGGGCAGTCAGCACACCCGAGTTGTCGATCGAACAAACCGCCAAAGAACCTGCGTCAACGGCATAACTGATCAGCCCTGCGCCATGATTTGCTGAGACGGCAGCGTTATAGAGGGTGTCGAAGTTCCATGGCGCAACCCCAAGGCCAAGGCTTGCTAGGTTGCGAGTCGCTTTAGCCACGGTCAGTGGCACGGTGAACGATACGGATGAATAGTTGACACTATCATCGGGCGTGAACGTGACATCAGCGGTGAACGACCCTGCATTCGGCGCCGTTGCTGGCGCGTCAAAGCTGAACACACCCGGGGTGCTCGCTGAGCCACCCGTCAAGTTCGAGCTCGCAAGGGTTTGGCCATAGGTGATGTCGGCGGCCACCGGCGGCGTCGCTACCACAGGCGTTTGCCTAACGAATAGTCCGGCATCGGTGATGATCCACCCGCTGGCGCCAACGAGAGAGTCGCGCCCGGCCTGACCTGAGGCGTCAAACTTGACCTGCTCGGCACCAAAAACAACGTTGTTTCGGTGTGGGGCGGCAGCCCATCCGCTTAAAAGCTCTGAATAGTTAGCAGGCGATAGGCCGCTGCCAGCAAACATGCCCTCGGCATAAAGCATGTTGGCCGTATTCCACGCACCGATTGGCTGGTTGAAGACGCTGTCGTGATAGAACATGTAGCGCGAGTCTTGAAGACTAGAGGTGTTCCAGGTTGAAATGTCTTGGTTGAAGTTTGAGTTTGCAAACATGGCATAAGCGCCCACCAGTTTTGAAGTGTTCCAGCCAGCGAGCGATTGATTGAATCCGGTTGAATGGTCGAACATGTTTGCCGCATTGTTGAGGTTCGAGGTGTTCCAGGTTAGCGGCTGGCCTGCATTGTTGAACGACAAGGCGCTGTTAAACATTGAGTCGGCGTTCTGCAGGCTCGCGGTGTTCCAACCCGAAAGGTCTTGATCAAAGCTGTCTGCGCTTTGAAACATGCCGTTGGCATAGATGAGATTCGTGGTGTCGAGGTTGATTGGCACATTCAGCAGCGGGTCGCCCGCGAACATGTACGAAGCAACAGCCAGGTGCGAAGTGTTCAAGTTCAAAGGTTGGCCACTGTTTGTGAACTTCGCCATGTAGCTAAACGCGCCCGACATGCTGATTGCGCCGCTAAAGTCGAACGACGAAAAGTCGTTGTCAAACACGTCGTCGCCGATGAACATGTTGTCGAGATACTGCGCGTTAGCGAGGTTCCAGTGAGTTGCGTCGGCAACCAGCGGTGAGCCCCCGTTCTTGAACTTCGAGTTCATGAACATGTAGCGAACATAAATTGCAGCGGATGGGTTCCACTGCGACAGGTCTTGGTCAAAGACACGGTTGCTCTCGAACATTCCCTGAAGGTTGGTTGCGCCGCTAACGTTCCAGTTTGAAATGTCTTGGTTGAACGGGTTGTTGCTAAACATGCCCTCAAAGGTTTCAACTTTCGACACGTTCCACCGGTCGCCGTTGGTTCGCATCGGGTTTGCTTGATCGTTTGTGGGGCTGCCGTTGTTGAACGCCCCTCCAAACATTCGAGTCATGTTGGTCACATTGTGGGTGTTCCAGTTGCTAACGTTTTGGTTGAAATACCAGTTGCTTTCAAACATGCTGCTCATGTTGGTTGCAGAGCCGGTGTTCCAAGTGCCAATCGGTTGGTTAAAGGTTGAACCGCCGAACATTTGGCTAAAGTCTTGAACATTCGAAGTGTTCCACTGATCTAGCGGTTGGTTGAAGTTTGGGCAAGCAAACATTGCGTGCATGGTCACGACGCTAGAAACATCCCAAGCATTCAAGGGTGCGTTGAATGAGTTGGCATACCAAAACATGCCGCTCATGTCGGTGACGTGCGAGACATCCCAGTTGCTTATATCTTGATTGAAGTTGATATCGGCGCTAAACAGACCCTGAAGGTTTGTGACCCCCGGCGGCAGCGTCGAGGGCATCGAGACCAGTTTTGAAGCATATTGAAACCCGAACGGATACGCGGTGGTGCCGAGAGTGCCAAAAGATTCGACCGAAACCAGCGGCGATGCCACATAACCGTAGTGACCCCATTGGCTCAAGGTGGTGCCATCGACCGTTACGTGATAGCTGCCAGGTGTGGCAAATGAGTGGGTGACGTCTTGGGCAGAATCGAAAGGGCCAGAAACGGGCGACCCATCGCCCCAGTCGACGCTGATGTTGCTGACCGTGCCGGCCAATGGCGCCGTGAAGGTTTCGCTAGGCGATTCAGTTTTGATGGTCATTTGCATAGGGCCCGGCTGGCTAACCGGCCCAGCTTGCAAATAGCCAACGTCGCTAAAGTCGAAATCTACCGCATAGTTTGTGTTGACTGTGAGGTCAGGAAAAGCCGGGATCGCTGTGTAGTTGTAAAAGCCGCCGATCACAGTTAGTGGCCCCGCAGTGGCATTCGGAAAACTGCCGCCCGCAAAGTAGTAGTCATTTGAAAATACTGAAACGGTGAACTGCGTGTTTGCCGAAATCAAAACTGGGGTATCAAGAATTTGTGTCTGCCAACCTTCGGCTGTTTCACCCACAAAAGTTTGAGTTGTCAAAAGCGCACCGGTCTGTGACCAAACGTGAGCCGTGTGGGTTGAGGTGTCGCCAGCATATTTGAAGAAATACACCTTGGATATCCAGCCGGTAGCGCTGGTGCTCACCCGCGTGCCAAGTTCGAGAGAACCAGTGCCAGATCGATCGCCCCATGCGTTGTGGGTGTATCCCGCCATCAGCCTCACTACGTTGGCAACTGGCGCCGCCTGCACCGGCGATGCAATCAGAGTTAGCCAAACGCCAGAAGAAGCTAACAGCAAAGCGCCGATAGCAGCGGTAGCCGCCAAAGTTCTTGCCAGACGGTTCAAGGTGTTGCGCAAAATTACTCCCACAAGTCAGCGGCTCACTTCGATGGGCAAGACCTGACTATATCTTCACAAATCTAGGCAAACAACTTCGGGCAGCGGTTTGCCTTCATCATGGTTTCTGCGTAGAAACCGAAGCTTTTTGGGTAACAACAAAGGGGGACTCCCGCTTGAGGTGAAACAGCGGTAGGTTTGCAGCATGACAGCGAGGTTTATTGGCGCACTGCGCCTCACAACAGCTCTAGCTATTCTCGGCAGTATCTATTGGCAGGTGTCTGACCGAATCGTGCACCACACCTTTCATCCTGAGGAATATTGGGTCTATTTCACGATCGACACGAGCCTCTTGATGGCAGTCATTTTGATAGCCGGTTTCGCAGTGGCGTGGTTTAGACATAACCAAGGGGCACACTGGTTTGAGGTTGCAAGAGTTGCATTGGTTGGCGCCTATGTGGTCGTTGCCGTGGTCTATAACCTGCTGCTGAGAGGTGACGCCCGCGACAAACGCGACGTTGCGGCAGGCTACTTTTGGCCGACACCGCCAAATGAAATCTTGCACGTTTGGGCGCCAATCGTTGTTGTGCTCGAGCTGGTTTTGGTTACACCAGCGATTCGGGTGCGCCTCGTCGAAGCTTTTTGGGCCGCGGTTTTTCCGCTGGCATGGCTGGTAGGCACAATTATTCGAGGCAACATAAATCACTGGTGGCCCTACTGGTTCATTAACCCAGAGCCCAACCCCACGAACCCGGCCCATAATGGTGGTGTGCTGGGCATGATCACCTACATTTGCGCAATCACTGCGGTGCTCATCGTCACTGCACTTTTGCTGCTGGTGGTTAGAGCGGCCGCGTCTAGATTGCTGCCGGCTCGAGCGAAATAAAGGCCTCAAGCGTGGTGCCGGCGTCTGCCGATGTGAGGCTCCATTCTTGACACACCGCCGCATAGTGCTGGCTGCCTAGACCCGCTGAAACCTCGCCCACTAAACCCAAACCGTTGTCGCGCACGGTCAGGTGAAGCGCTGCAGGGCGGTTAGCGGCTTGCTGCAAACGAATCGAAACCTTGCTGGCCTGCCCGTGAACGCGTGCGTTCAGCACCGCCTCTTCAACAATCAACGACAGCTCATTTTCAAGTTCGGGCGTTGTTGTCAAAAGTTGCTCTTGGTCGATTACGGTTTCAATCTGCAGCAGACCAGCCCACTCTTGCCTCAGCGCCTCAATGGTGGCAACAAGCGTTTGCCGAGGCGCGGGCTCTGCCAGTGTTAGCATCTCGGCTTCGATGCTATCAATCAGCGCAAGCAGCCGATTGAGTTGCAAGTCGTGATTTTCGTCACAATTTTTTGAGCTTTCAAGCTGGCCCAAAACAAAAGACACTAGGGCGAGTCGCCCCTGAATTTTGCCGTGGATGATTCGCGAAAAGCTATCGCGAATCGCCGCAGCTTCGGCTTTGAGCAGACTCTGCGCCTCGCTCGCCTGCTGTTCGGCAACCTCTAGCTTCAGACCAACCGCCCGATAGAACCTATAGGGGTAATTCACCGCGAAAGCTGCGATTGCGATCACAGAGGCCAAGATGAAAGTGGATGCAATGCTCGACCGTGCCTGCATCAGACTTGCCACTGTCGCTAGCACGACAGCGGGCACAACCAGGCTCAGGGCAACCCACCCAAAGTTTGCCGCGCGGTTCATGCCAGCGAGTTTCTTAGCCGCTCTAGTCATGAGGTGTTGACCGGCAAACAACAACAGTGCTTGAAACGCAATGAACCACATTGAAGTCTCAGGGTTGACGATGATGCCAAAGGCTAAATACAGCCAAGCTACCAGAGTTGCATTGGGCGGAGCTATCACTGAGGCATCGTAGCGACCCGCGTCATAGATGGAGTTAAGCGAGGGGGTCGGCGCTGGAATTGCCGCGATGTCGCTCTCGGCAATTTCGTGGCTGAGGCTTCGCACCTGATCGATGGAGTATTGCCTAACTCGAGCGGCGAATAGCATCAAATCGCCCTCGGCGCGATTAGCCTCGGCAACTGCAGCAGCATCTGTTTTGATGCGCTCGAAGCCTGGCACAAGTGTAGCTCTGACCTGCCTGCTAAAGCGCAGCCGAATTGCACTGAGATAAGAATCTAGGTTTGACACAATCTCGCGTTGCCTTGCCAGCGAAGCGCCAAGGGCGCTTACCTTTTGACGTGACAGCGCCAATAGGCAGAGGCTAAAAACTATGGTGGCGCCAATCGGTATCGTGCCTATTGCGTGAATCAGAATGTTCAGCGGTTCGGCGACTCGTGCGCTTCTAAGGTTTGATTTGCCCAGAAAAGCTATTGCGGTGGTCGACAGCACCAAGTCTGAAATTAGCCAAACGATAATAGATACAGCCACGCTGGGCCGGGTGCGCCTTCGCGCTCGCAAAACTGTGACCGAAGCCAGAAAAACCGGAACACCTGATGCAACGTAGGCGACCAACAACGAGGGCAACTGGTGTTCATAATAGTTGTTGTGATTTGCCAATAGCCGCTGGTCAAGAATCGGCAGCCTTATCAGTGCCAGCAATAGCCAAAAGCGCCATGAGACAACCCAGTCGCCTAAGTTCTCGGGTATTCGCCACAAAGCCCTAGTTGAAGCCAGGCGCTGCCGCACGGTCATTTGCTTCTTACCCGACCCTCGATCCACAAGCGGGTTGCCAACACTCGAGCGTTATTTTGGTCATCAGGTTTGATGCCGAGTGCAGCAAAAGTTCGCTGAACCAAACCTTCGGCCGCTCGCACACTAATTTCTAAGGCGGCCGCAATCGCCGAATTTGAGCGCCCAGCTGCTATCAGCTGCAACACCTGAGCTTGACTCTTAGTGATCTCGATTCGATCTTGGGCCAAAGCGCTGGCTTCGGTTTTGGGTTGACTCTCACCCTTAATCGAAGAATACACGGCCTCTCTGAGAGTTGCGCTGCCCGCAACATCGGCCTTAACTAAATAGATAGTTTCAGCGGGAATCTCAGATGCCTTGCCAATAGCAAGCGTTGGTGATGAGTGCGATGAAAGCACCACGCGACCGATCCAAGGGTAGTTCTGGGCTAAATGCTGCAAAAGTTGCCCGCCGTCGGGGCCTGCATTGAAATCTAGGTCAGTCACCACAACGTTTGGGTCAAACGCCTCAAGGTTAGAAATCGCCGCTGCAACTGATGACACACAAAGCACGTTAGACCACTGTTGCAATGACTCACCCAATATGGTCAACGAAAACTCATCGTCGTCAACGAGCATCACTCGAATTTCTTTGCGGTCCAGAGTCATCATGAGCTTTCGAAAGGCATTTGTGCACAGTGCGCTTGTGGTTAATCCTAGTGAAGCAAAAAGGCGGTCCCTCCCTAAGGAGGAACCGCCTTTATCGCTAGTTCAGACTAGTTGAACTTGAAGGTGCCGTGCAATGCGTTGGTGGTTGCAAAGCTTGGCAGCGCTGGAGCACCCGCGTTGCGGGTTCCGCTAACCGATACACCGAAGAACGATGACAGGGTTACTGGGCTCTTAGCGTTTGAACCGGCTGACAAGAAGTTCGCGCTGAACTTGACCGGAGCGCTGCTTGCAGCAACCCAGGCCTTGGTGGTCTTGTTCCAGTATGACAAGGTGCCAACAGCAGTAACGCGTGCGTTACGTGAGTCGATCTTGGCATAACCGGTTGAGGTTCCCGAGAACTTCCAGCAGTCTTTGAACTCCCAGCGAACGTCACCTTCGTGACGAGTCTCTGAGCCAGAGTTGTCGCCGTGTGAACCCGAGTTGTCGTTGTTCTCTGAGTTGTGGTTCTCAGTTTCACAGCCGTCTTCTTGGTGAGTTAGAGCATAGCGCTCAATCTCAGCCTCGGTGCCACAAGGGTCTACTACTGGTGGAACAACTGGGTTGGTAACAGTCAAGTTTGACGTGTTAGTCGACTCAATACAGATTGGGTCGCCAGTTGGGTAGCTAACGGTGATCACATAGTTGCCAGGCAACCAACCGGTGGTGTCAACTACTGGGCCAGTCAAGGTGTAAGGGCCAGCTGCGCCGGTTAGTGGGTTCACGTCTAGCGTGTAAACCACTGCGGTGGTGCAGAGTGCTGGAACACCATTGTTGCTCAAGTTCAGGCTGGTGCCTGGGTTCAAGCTTGATGGGCCACCAGTGTAGTTAACGTTGGTTGGAATCTTGGTGATGTAGTTGTCTACAGTGCCCGACTGGTCTTCGTAGTTACCCGAAACGTCGGTGAAGCTCCAGCCTTCAGCCAAGTAGTCGCCTACTGGGGTGTGACCTGGTGAAACGGTTAGACCGCCACTTAGGTCAACGTTGTTTAGGCCGTGGCATGAACCGGTGTCAACGTGGCTGTTGCCGTCATACTGCACGTTGTAGGCAGTTACGCTACAGGTTGCAGTTGCCTTGCGAATTAGGTTGTCAACGGTGCCGCTGGTGTTGTTGTAGTTACCAGAAGCGTCGGTGAAGCTCCAGCCTTCGGTTGGGTAGCTACCCGCATTGGTGTGCGGGTCAGCAACGGTTAGGCCACTTAGCGGGTTGCCGTCTACGTCGGTGCAGCTACCGGTGTCTTGGTGGCTGTTGCCGTCATAGAAGACGTCATAAGGGTTCACGCTGCAGTTTGCGTCAGCCTTGTCGATGCTGTTGTCTGACGTGCCGCTGGTGCTGTTGTAGTTGCCGTTAGGGTCAGTGAAGCTCCAAGGCTCAGCTGGGTAGGTGCCAGCGTTGGTGTGCGGGCCAGCAACGGTTAGGCCGCCACTTAGGTCTTCACCGTTTACGCCAGAACATGAACCCACATCTTGGTGGCTCTTGCCATCGAAGGTGACGTGGTATTCGCCAACTGAACAGCTAGCGTCAGCCTTGTCGATGCTGTTGTCAGACGTGCCGCTGGTGTTGTTGTAGTTACCAGTGGTGTCGTTGTAGCTCCAAGGCTCAGCTGGGTAGTTGCCAGCGTTGGTGTGCGGGCCAGCAACAGTTAGGTCGCCACTTAGGTCTTCGCCGTTCACACCAGTACATGAACCTTGGTCCTGATACGGAGTGCCGTCGTAGGTGACGTGGTATTCGCCAACTGAACAGCTAGCGTCTGCCTTGTCGATGCTGTTGTCAGACGTGCCGCTGGTGTTGTTGTAGTTACCAGTGGTGTCGTTGTAGCTCCAAGGCTCAGCTGGGTAGTTGCCAGCGTCGGTGTGTGAGCCAGCAACGGTTAGATCGGTGCTGAGGTCTTCGCCATTAACACCAGTACATGAACCTACATCTTGGTGGCTGTTGCCATCGTAGGTGACGTGGTATTCGCCAACTGAACAGTTAGCGTCTGCCTTGTGAATGTAGTTGTCTACGGTGCCACTCTGGTTGTTGTAGTTGCCAGTAGTGTCGGTGAAGCTCCAACCCTCGCCCTTGTAGTCACCAGCGTTTGTGTTGCTGTCGGCTACGGTTAGGTCGCTGCTTAGGTCTTCGCCATTTACACCAGTACATGAACCGTTGTCGGTCTTAGCTGTGCCGTCATAAACAACGTCATAGGCGGTTACTTCACAAAGGGCGTCTGCCTTGACAATAGTCAAGGTTGCAGTCGGGGTAGTGATGAAGTTGTAACCAAGCTTTGAGCCACCCGAACAGGTGATGTCGCGTGGTGAGTGAGCTACGTCGCCAGTGGTGCTTGAGAACGGAACATAGTCGCTTGTGCAAGTTGGGTCAGTCATGCCTGCTGGGCCAGTGATTGGGCCGCCGGTGCAGTTTGCATCGGTGCAGAGCTGGTAGTCATAGGTTGGTGTGTTGTCGCCATAGGTGAGGTTCTTGTTGCTAGGAACCACGTAGATGTCGCGAAGCAACTGGAAACGAATTGATACGTAACCGTTTGCACCAGGAATGGTTTCTGCCTGTGACGAGTATGCACCTGCACCGCCACCTGAGTTAGCAGTTGGGGCAGTAGCGGTTACACCGCTTGCGATGTAGTCAGGCACTGAGTTGCCAGAGTGCCACTTGTAGGTGATGCCATTCTTAACAACCGAGAGAGTTGCGTTCAAGTTGTTGGCGGTTGAGTCATACAACGAGTTGGTTGCATAGCCACCTGCACAGTAAACGTTTGTTGGCACGCCACCCTGAGCTTGACCCGGTGAGTAGTAGATCTTCTGGTTTAGACCAGCGCCAGTTACCTGGGTGCCGTATGAAGAGCTCCATGCCGAGCCACCGCCACCGAAACAGGTGGTGTTGTCATAGAACAACGAGTCGGTCGAGGTGATGTCGCTTGGCTGAACGCCGTTACCGCCATATAGCGATAGTTCGTCAGAAGCGTCTACAGCGCCATTGCCGCCAATGCTGCCAGCGCCACCACCGGCGCCAACGCCGGTCTGAAACTCTGAACCGGCATTGCCGTTACCGCTTTGACCTGGCACCGGAACAGGAGATACTCCTGAGCCGTCGTAACCATCGGTGCCGGCATCTGCGTTGTGGCTTGTGGTGCCTTGGGTCACGTTTGAAGTGCCAAAGCCAGTGTTTGAGGTGCCCACGGTGACCTTAGCGTCAGTTGCGGTGTCAAGGCTTACAACCTTAACTTCACCGCCACCGCCAGCGTAGCCACCAACCGATGAGCCACCGGCACCAACGATTAGCGCTTCTGCACTGTGAACGTAGTTAGGAAAAACAAAGTCTGAGCCAGGTGTTGAGGTGAAGTTGACCTCACACACGATCTTGCCGCTGACGCCGAGGTCAACGGTGCCTACTGGGCAGGCAAGGGCTACAGGTGATGGGCCTGCGAAAGCTGTGGTCGATGCTAGAACAGCTGAACCGGCGATCGCCATGGTTGCCATAATTGCGCCAGCGGCAACCTTCATGCGGTTGTGACGGTTGGCCAAGAAGCCCACCTTGTGCTTTGCACTCATTTTTAGATTCCTTAGTTTTTGGTAATAACTAACGTGTCGAGTTTAGCCTGTGTCTTAAGCCAATCAAAAGCACTTTCACCCAGTGTTAACAACCTTTTGCCAGCCCCACGAAGCCAATGTTCGGCTAACACGCTATTAGCCACTTTTTAGCTGTGAAAGGCTTGGGAGCTTCTTGTGATGTTGCTCAAAACTTTGGCCCAGGGGGCCACTCTGCAAACCTATGCCGCATGCTTTTCGGCGACGCATGGGGTCGCAAGGTGAGTTGAACAAAAAGAAGTTGGGCAAGACCTTTCGGCCTTGCCCAACTCTCATCTAGTTGTTCGATTTGTTACTTGATGGTGTATTTTTTGCTGAATACGACCTTGGTGCCCAACTTCACGGTGACGGTGTAGCTGCCAGCCTTGGTGACTTTGAAGGTTGAGCTGGTCTTTGCCCATGAGGTTAGGTTCTTAGCTGCAGCCTTCTGACCGGTGATGGTCACAGTCTGCTTTAGACCCTTACCGTTGGTGACAGCCACGGTGATCACGCGCTTTGAAACAGCAACCGAGGTCACTGCTGCCGGTGCTGACCAAACCACGTTCGAGGTGATCACACCAGCTTGCGAGTCGCCATCAACATATGATGCGGTGACCGTTTGTGTGCCGGCCTTGGTAGCCGATGCATTTACGGTTACAACACCGTTTGAGTTGGTGGTGCCGGTTGCCGATGACAATGTGCCGTCAGCGTCGGTGGTGAAGTGCACTGTTGCGCCAGCAACTACTTCGCCTACCCCGTTCTTGACGGTGAAGCTAACAGCCTTGCTTGCGTTGAAGGTTGCGTTTTGGCTTGCTGAAGCAGCGGTCACAACCGGTGCACCCATCTTTACGATGTGAGCCCAGATGCGGTCGATGTGCTCAAGGTTTGAGCCAGCAAGGGTTGGATAAAACGCGCCCTTAACTTCAGCGCCGGTTGGAGCTGACCATTCGTTCTTGATGGTTCGAATGTTTTCAGCTGAGCTGCTGCTGTCGCCGTTCTTTAGGGTGAAGGTGACCTGGCCGTTAGCGTCGGTGGTGCCAGACAGCGAGCCAACGAACTGTGCTGCGTCGTAACCAACGAACTTGAAACCAGTCTTGTAGGCGTCGAGTGCTGAACCATCGGCCTTGGTGAAGGTTGCGTTGGTTCCGCCCTCGTTCACGTTCAACCAGATTGGGGTGTTTGCAATAGCTGCACCGTTGTGGTCAGTTGCAACATAGGTCAGCGAAATGGTGCCGCCAGCGGTGTAGTACTTCAAGAAGGCAGGTGAATAGATGCCGTCTGGGTTGTACCAACCAGGGGTTAGGTAGGTGTCAACTGCAGTGTTCTTTTCGCTGTCTAGCAGGCGAATGTTTACTGAGGTGTCGGCAATAACCTGTGATGCCTGAAGGTGGTACCAGATGCGGTCAATGTGCTCGGTGGCTGCCTGCATGGTTGGGTAGAAACCAGCCTGAAGGGTGTGACCGTTGGTTGGGTCAGACCAAACGTTTTTCACGTCGCGAATGTTTTCGCCGTCTGCGTCAACGTTGGTGTTCTTCAGGGTGAAGGTAACCTGACCGTTTGCGTCGGTGGTGCCTGAAACAGCGCCGCCGAAGATCGCGTTGTCATAACCGTTCCACCATTTTGCCTGAACCGGTGCAACGTCTAGCGGGTCGCCATTTGCCTTGGTGTAGGCCGCGTGCTGACCACCGTCGTTGACCATCAGGGTGATTGGTGAGTTGGCGATTGGGTTGCCCGAACCGTCAGTTGCTACATAGGTGAGGGTTGTGGTTTCACCAACGGTGCCGTACTTAATGTAGGCAGGGGTTGCGTCGCCATCTGGGTTGTACCAACCAGGGGTCAAGAAAGCGTCTTTGGTGGTGTCTTTTTCGCTGTCAAGCAAGCGGATGTTCGCAACAGCCGGACCGTTACCAGTTGGGGTCGGGGTCGGAGTTGGGGTTGAACCGCTTGAGGTTGGAACGTTGTTTACGAAGTGGTATTCGATCAGTGCCGAGTGGTTGGTCTTGCCCGCAACCTGACCGAAGGTCTGGCTGTAAAGCTGGGTGCCAGCCGGTGCGGTGCTCAAGGTTGCTGGGTCGGTTTCGGCACTGGTTGAGTCAGTGTTCTGAAGTGCGAAAATCGCCACACCGAATGAGTCGGTGGTTGCGGTTAGCACTGCTGAGTCTGCTCCGCCGTTGGTAGGCGCGATTGTGGTCAAGCCGCTCGACATTGCTGCACTCGAACCTGACCATGCTTTGTTAACTACCAGCTGAACGTCTTGACCCGCGATTGGGTTGCCGTTTGAGTCTAGGTATTGCCAAGCTGCGCTAACTGCCGAACCAACCTGGGCGTAGGCCTGGCGAAACTTTAGGCCGCTGGCATACCAGGTCTGGCCAACAAAGAAGTCTGCCTGACCCTGCTGGTTAACCGAGTTGGTGTCGTTTAGGTTCGGACCAACTGCTGATAGGTAGGCGTCGGTTGCCGGCGCAGTGGCTGCGTTTGGCATGGTGTTAACAAAGTGGAACTCGACCATGTCGCCCGCTTCGCCACCGTTTACCTCAGGGTAGATCTGGCTGTAGAGGCCGGTGCCGGTTGGCTCTTCGGTGAGGGTGGTTGGGTTGGTTTGGCCACTGGTTGAGTCGGTGTTTACCAAGTTGAAGGTTGCGTCACCGAAACCGTCAGTGGTTGCGGTTAGCAGTGCGCCGTCAACGCCATCGCCAGCGGGTGCAACTGTTGTGTTGCCGCTGGTTAGGGCAGCGTTCGAGCCACTCCAACCCTTGTTGACGTGCAACTTCACGGTTGCGCCTGCAAGAGGGTTGCCGTTGACGTCGGTGGCTTGGTAGGTCAGGTTAATTGAGCCGCCAACCGGAGCATAGACTTTGCGAAAAGTTGAACCGGCTGCATACCAAGTGTTTGAGATCCAGCCGTTCATGTCGGCCTGGTGGTCTACTGAGTTTGCGGGGGTAATCACGGGGGTGATTAGGCGAACGCTGGCAGCGCTGCCAGCGGCAGCGGTAGCAGAGGTCGCCGACAGGGCAACTCCCGACAGCGCCACGAGAGAAGCTGCAGCAATTGCCACTGCTTTCTTGAAATTGAGTTTCATGTGCATCCTTTTCATGATCGATACATAAATAGGTCAGCCGAGACCAAAAAGGTCAGGGCTGACTTTCCGATCGGCAGTGCGCACACACTTCCTTAATGTTCAAGATACAAAGAAACCGCTTTCAAAGAAAGCGGTTTCTTGTGTTAGCGCAGAAACGTTATAAAACGTTAATACTTAGGCTAAAGCTTGCGCTGCCGATCTTGACGGTTAGCTTGTGCAAACCCTTCTTTAGCTTGATCGACTGCACCTGGTTGGCTTTGCTTGGCTTGAAGGTTGACACTTTTGCCTTGCCCTCGGTTACCACCACGGCGAGACCCTTAGCGTTCACAACAGTCAGCTTGGCAGCACCTTTAGCAGCAACGCCAGTAACGTTCTTTGCACCCCAGCGAATCACCGAGGCGGTGGTTGCTGCAGTGAAAGTAGCCGAAGCATCGGTTGCCGTGGCGCTCACAGTTTGCTCGCCAGCAGTTGAGGCAGCAACCGGCACCGAAACAATGCCCGCCGCGTTTGACACAAAGCTGGTGGTGCCGCTCAACGCTCCATTGCCAGAGGTGGTTGCGTCAACGGTTACTCCAGCAATGCCGTTGCCGAAACGGTCAGTCACTTTGAACTGAGCAGTTGTGGCGACGCCCGGCACAGCAACCTGACCATCGGCAACTGGCACAATCTGGCTGGCCGCGTGGGCTGGCAAGACACATTCCATGTCATAGGTGTGCTTGATTGCGCCGGTAGCAACGGTGAAGGTGGTCGTGCCCGGTCTGGTGCAGGTCACCACGATCTGCTGTGGGTAGGTGTAGCCGAATGTGTAATCGCTAAGCTGCGCAGAAGCCGAGGCGTAGGTGCTGGCTGGCTTTGAAGGCAAAATCAAGCCAAACTTGCCGCCGTTGTTTGCCGAGACTTTGATGTCTGGAGCATAGAGAGCGATTGGAATCGAGTTCTTTAGGTAGCCCACATAGAGGTTGATGATGTTGCTGTCGGTCAATGAGTTGTCGGCTTCGTCAATCACCAAAGGTGGGTTTACCTGAAGGTCAGGGCCTGAGCCAACCACCACGTTGCCACCATTGTCGGCAGTTAGGCCACCACGGTTCAAGGTGGTGATTGTGGTTGCAGCAGGCTTGATGTTGAGGTCGGTCACGAGTTGTGGCCAGAACTCATCGATAGACTCTTGCAACTCGTTTGAGGTTGGCAAGATTGCAAATGCCACAAAACCGTGCTCGGTAGTCTTGGTGTCGCTGTTCACAAAGGTGTTAGCGCGAACCTGTGCCACGGTGTTGGTGTTCGGCACCGAGAAGCTCACGTATCCGCTTGCATTTGTGTTTTTGGTGCCGGCAAAGTTGCCCCACTTGCAAACTCGGCAACCCGAGTCGAGGTTTAGCGTGATTGGCTTTGCCTCAATTGGGGTGCCCCAAATGTCAGTCACCTTATATAGAAGGTTAATCTTTGAGCCGGCCACATATGATTTGACGAAAACCTGTGAATATTCAGGCAGCCAGTCTTTTTTGAAAACAGACCAGGTCCAGGTTTTTTCGTCGAGGTCAGAGTCGTTGCACTCGAACGGGTGCAACGTGTTGCAGGTGGCTTCTGGGCCAGTGCCGGTGCCAACGAGCTTGATTACCGGAAAATACCCGGCAGGCTCAAACAACATGACCATGTTGCCAACGTTGGTGGTGCCATCGCTGATGCCTGCGCGCAAAACATCATCGGCTCGGTTCGCAGGGTTAGGCTCGGTGAGGGTCATGGTGACCGATGCGTTGCCCGCGTTGTCGGTGACAACGTCGAGGCTCGCCGGCAATGTGTTGAGGTCGGCTGGCGAGATCACGGTGTTCGGCGTGCTGTAGGTGAATGCCTGGTCGCCGTCGAGGGTGAAGCGCACCATGTGGTTCGCGTTGGCTACGGTGCCGGTGTAGGTAACGGTCACGTTGTCGCGATCGGTTCGAACCCACGCTTGGTTGTGTTGGGTTTCGCTTTGAGTTTGCAGAACCGAGTTGGCGTCGAACTCGCGCTTGTAGCGCTCGAACACACCGGTTTCTGATTTAACGTGAAGGTTGGTCCACGAGATGCCGCTAACCCAAGTTGGGGTTGCCGATGCTGGCTGAAGACCAATCAGCGATGCGGCAAGAACTGCGGTTGCTGTGATGATGCGAAAAAAGGCGCGCACGGGTGTCCTTTCGAAAGACATTAGTGTTACGCGCGCACACGCGTATGCAATTAGCTTAGTTAGTTTTGCAAGATTTGTGAAAGCGGTTTCACCATATTGTTATAAACAAATATGAGCGCATACCCTTCGGCGACCATCCCCGGACTTCAGCCGACTGGCGCAGCAGCTCGGGTTGGCGGCTAAGACAACTGGCTCACCAGCTCGGGTTGGCGGCTAAGCCGACTCGCGCACCACAAGCTCGGTGCTCAAGATGCACGGCTCAACGTTCTCGCCGCGAAGCTGCGCGATCATGAGGTTCGCAGCAGCTTCACCCAGGGCCACAATGTCTTGGCGCACACTGGTGAGCGCCGGGCGCGAGGTTTGCGCCAAAAGCGAGTCGTCGAACCCAACCACCTTGATATCGTCAGGCACCGCTCGGCCGGCCTCTTCGATTGCCGCAATTGCACCTAACGCCATAACGTCGTTGCAGGCAAAAACGCCGTCGAGCAGCTCAACCTGTTCAAGCAGCCTGCGCATCGCAGCTTTGCCACTCTCAAAAGAATAATCACCTTCAGCAATCAACTTTTTGCTCGGCACGTGGCCCGACTTGCGATAAGCCTGGTTATAGCCGTCAAGGCGCTGGCGGCCAGCTGTAGTCTCGATGTCGCCGGTGATAATCGCCACCTGTGAGCATCCGCGTGAAAAAAGGTGATTGGTGGCCTCTTGAGCGCCACCAAAGTTATCGGTGTCAACAAACACAAAGTCGTTCGAGGTGTGCGGTGTGCCCGTGATAACCATTGGCAACTTTTGCTTAACTAGGCGCTTAACCAGACCGTCTTTGTGCAGCTGAAAGAAGATAGCGCCGTCAACTTCACCGCCCTGAAGCGAGTGGGCAACCGGGCCGTCGAGCGAGTCGAGGTTTGCCACCATCAGCAGGGTCTGCAGGTCAGCTTCCATAAGCACGCGGCTAATGCCCGACGTAACGGTAGCCCAAAAAGGGTCGCTAAAAATAGACAGGTCGTCGTCGATCACAACCGCGATTAGGCCGGTTCTGCCCGAAGCTAACGAACTTGCCGCGCGGTGTTTTTTATAACCGAGCTTGGCAACCGCATCTTGCACAGCTTTAATGCGGTCGGGGTGAACGTTTTCGTCGCCGTTGAGCACTCGCGAAACGGTAGCCTCAGAAACCCCTGCAGCTTTTGAAATCACCGCATAGGTTGGTCTGATGTTGTTTTTGGCTACCAAATCGAGTCCTTTGAAACGCTACGAAGCGATCATCGCCCCGTTGCTCGCAATAATAGCACCGTAGGTCTTAGCGCTCTCTTTGAGGGTGCGCTTTTGCGTAACAAAGTCAACGTGCACCAAACCGAAGCGCTTGTTATAACCTTCGGCCCATTCAAAGTTGTCGAGCAGCGACCATGCATAGTATGAGCGCAAAGCCGAGCCTTCAGAAACCGCACGAAGCACGTTATAGATGTGCGACTTGAAATATTCAACGCGGCGGCTGTCGTTAACCACACCGTTTGCGTCTGGCCCGTCGTCGAATGCAACGCCGTTCTCGGTGATCATGAGTTCACCCACAGTTGGGTAATCACGGTGAATTCGCATCAACAGGTTATAGATGCCATCAGGTGTGATTGGCCAACCCATGTCGGTGTGAGGCGCAGGCGGGGTGTCGTTGACACGCTGCTTGAACGGGAAGAGTCCCTTTGAAAGCAGTGAGCCGTCGTTGATGCGAGGGCTTGCCAAGAACGAGTCGTTGTAATAGTTGATGCCCAAAAGTTCAGCGTCAATCTTTAGCAACTCTTCGTCGCCAGGCAACATAACCTTTGCGAGGCGGTCGCCATATTCTTCAACAAGATTGCTTGGATACTTGCCAGTTAGCTGAGCTTCGATCCACCAGCGGTTCACGTGAGAATCCATCAACGCAGCAGCCTCAACAACCTCAGCATCTTCTGGGTTGGCAACCACATAGTTGGTCATGTTTAGCGCGGCACCGGCTCGAGCCAAAGGCTGCACGGCGCGAATCGCGCGCACAGCTTCGGCGTGAGCCAAAGCGGTGTGGTGAGCGGCGGCGATGGCATCATCGAGGCTTTTCACGCCAGGAGCGTGAACACCATTCATATAGCCGAGCCACGAAACACACCAAGGCTCATTGATGGTCACCCAGTCAATCACGCGATCACCAAAAGCTTCAGCACAGGCGGTTGCGTAGTCTTTAAACGCAGCAACAGTTTCGCGATTCGCCCATCCGCCCTTGTCTTGCAAAGGCTGAGGGAGGTCCCAGTGATAAAGCGTAGCCAGCGGCTTAATGCCTGCTTCTAGCAGAGCGTCGATTAGGCGGTTATAAAACTCGAAACCGCGCTCCTCGCGCACCGAGTCGCCGTTCGGAAACATGCGTGGCCAAGCCAACGAGAAACGGTATGACTGCACACCCATCTCTTGCATGATGCGAACGTCTTCTTCGAAAAGGTTGTAGTGGTCGCAGGCAACGTCGCCGTTGTCGCCGTTAGCTACTTTGCCTGGTGTGGCGCAGAAGGTATCCCAGATGCTTGGCCCTCGCCCATCAACGGCGGTGGATCCTTCAATCTGAAAAGACGAGGTTGCTACGCCCCAAGTAAAGTCGTCTTGAAAACTCATCATCCCTTTACCGCTCCATCCATAACGCCGCTAACAAGTTGGCGGCCAACCAAAACAAAGAGCAACAGCAGCGGTGCGGTTGCCAAGAATGCGCCACCAAGAACCAATGCATAGTCGATGGTGTAGCTAGCCGAAAGCTGGTTCACCGCAACCTGAACCGTGAACTGGTTCGGGTCGTTGAGCACCAAAAGTGGCCACAAAAAGTCGTTCCAGGTGCCCAAGAAAGCAAACAGACCGAGCACAAAGCTGCTCTGCGCGATGATCGGCAGAACCACGCTTCTGAAAACTCGAACAACGCCTGCGCCGTCGATGCTCGCAGCCTCAAGCAACTCGTTTGGCACCTGAGCGTCAATAATTTGACGCATCCAGAACACACCGAACGCGGTGACAAGAGCTGGCACAACGATTGCTGTGAGCGTGCTACCCCATCCGAGGTTATTCACAATCATGAATAGCGGAATGATGCCCAGCTGGCTCGGAAGCATCATGGTGCCGATGACAAAGAGCACCAAGAACTTGCGGCCCCTGAAGTTGAGCTTTGCGAACGCAAAACCCGCGATAGCCGAGAACACGACCTGCGCCACCGAAATTACGGTGCCCACGAAAATGGTGTTCCAAATCGACAAACCAAAGGTTGGCGCGGCTTCAAACACGTGGCCCATGAGGGTCAAGAAACGGTCACCTGGCACCAAAGTTGGCGGGTTCTTTGAGATCTCTTCGTTGCCGTTAGAGGCAACGATATACATCCAATAGAACGGAAAAGCCGAGATGATGACCATGATGCCGAGGGTGATGTATGACCACGGCGATACCTTGCGCCAACGCTTTTTGTCGAGATAAAAGACCACCAGCCACGCCACGAGGGCTAGGCCAAGAATGATGAATACGAGTTGAACCGGGTTATTGAAGATGCTCATTGCTGGTTCTCTCCGTTAGCGATTCGACGAGTGAAAAAGAAGTTGATTGCCGAGATAATGAGCACGATGAATGTGATCATGATGCCGATGGTTGCCGCATAACCCCAGTTGCCCATGTGCGCCTGCTCAAACAAGAACAGGGTTAGGGTTGAGAACTGCCTCGAGTCGCCGCCGCTTTCGCCGCCGGCCAAGGTGAGTGGTTCTGCGAACACCTGCAAACCGCCGATGGTGCCAACAACCAATACAAAGGTGATGGTGTTGCGAATGCCCGGCAGTGTCACGTTGGTGAACTGACGCCATCTGCTGGCACCGTCGATGCTCGCTGCTTCATAAAGTTCATTTGGCACAGCCAACATCGCCGCTAAGAAAATCAACGAGTTGTAGCCCAACCAGCGCCAGGTGATCATCGTTGCAATCGCAATGTGACCGGGAATCGTTTCTGACACGAAGTTGATGTGGTCGTTCATGCCGAGCCACTCGCGGGCCAAGTTGACCAAACCAAAGTCGCGGCTAAAGAGCTGACCAAAAACGATCGCCACTGCCAAAACTGAGGTGATGTTTGGCACTAGCAACATGGTTCGCCAGAACGTCTTGAACTTAAGCATCGGATTGCGAAGCACGTTAGCCAATGCGATAGCCATGATCATCTGAGGAAAAGTTGATAGTGCCCACATCGAGAACGTGTTGCGAACCGCAAGCCAGAACTGATCGTCGGCGATAACTCTTGTGAAGTTATCGAGACCGATGTAGGTGTGGGTCATGTCTAGGGGGTCCCATTGAAAGAATGCAATGTAGACCGAATAGACCACTGGCGCCAAACCAAAGATCAAGAACATAACAACGAATGGGGCTGTGAACAGGTATCCCCAGTTGCCGTTGAGCGAATTCACAACGGCACCATCGGTTGCAGGTTTGAGCTTTTTCTTTTTAGGCGCTGCCGGGTTGTTCACCCGCCAAGGCGTCTGAGGTTTTCTGGTTGCGGTTGACATGAACTAGCCGACCGCGTTCTTGATCTCGTTCAAGGCTTGAGTCCAGGCCGCTGCTGCCGACTGCTTCTTTAGACCAACACGGCTAAGTGCCTGGCCAATGATGTTGTCGATAGCGCGCTGCTTCTTGCCCTCATAGATCGGCTTCAAGGTTTGAACCGAGGTGCCAAAGATTTGACCAATCGGTGCGTTGTTGAAGAACGGGTCTTTGTAGTTCTTTAGCGCTGGGTTGTTGTAGAGCACTGAAGTTGAAGGGAACAAACCGTATTGCTTGAAGATCGCAAGCTGTTCGGTTGGCGATAGGTACCAGTTGATGAAGTCCCAAGCCTCTTTTTTGTGAGCTGCTGACTTAGGAATCGAAAGCTGGCTGCCGCCAAGGTTGCCGCCGCCGCCAGGTAGCGAAGCGACATCCCATTTGCCCTTAGTCTTTGGTGCTTGCTGCTTGATGTAGTCCATCATCCAAGCCGGTGCCAAGATCGTCGCAAAGATGCCCTTGTTCATGCCGACGTTCCAGTCGTTAGTGAACGAGTTGATGTTGGTGCCGATGCCTGAAGCAAGAGCGTTAGCGGTGGTCTGAAAAGCCTTTTTGACCTGAGGGTTGGTCGAATAGATTAGCTTGCCGTCTTTGGTGCCATCGTTTTGGTAGTACTTTTCGGTGCCTTGGTTTAGCACTGCGTTATAGATGGTGCCGGCGTTGTCGATGAAGCCATAGCAAACCTTGAGCTTGGTGCACGAAGTTTTTTCGGCAGCCGAGAGCTTGCTCTGGTACTTTTTGCCGGTTGCCATGAAGGCATCCCAGGTTGGCCAAAGCTTGCCAACGGCGGTGCGGTCAGTTGGCAGACCGTGCGACTTGAAGAGGTCGGTGCGATAGGCAACCTGCATGCCACCGACGTCGGTCGGAATGCCGAACACGGTGCCGTCATAACCAACACCCTGTGCCCAGCGCCATGCTAGGTAGTTGTTCTGGATGCTTGCCGAGTTGTATGGGGCCTGGCGAAGGTCGGTGAAATATTGCGGATAGCTTCTGAAGTAGCCCGAGTATGAGACTTCGATAGCGGCGATGTCTGGGGTCTTGTTAGCCAAGAACGCGGTGATAAGGCTCTGGTGGTGAGCGTCTAGACCGCTCTTTTTCAACTGAATCGTGATTTCAGGGTGAATCTTTTTGTAGTCAACGAGAGCCTGAGGCTCGATCACGTTGCCGTAGGTCCATACGGTCAAAGTCACTGGATATGCGGCCTGTGCAGCTGGCGCAACTAGCGAAAGCGGCAATGCTAGCGCGACTGCAGTAGCTGCGACTCGGGCGATAAGTTTTTTCATTTGCTTCGCTTTCTTGTGGTTTCGAAGCCTCGGGTGCCTGTTGTGCGACAGCCACCCGAGGCTTCAAGTTTTGTTCTTAGAAAGGTTTATTCCATTTTTCGTGAAATCGGTTTCACGTGTTACCATTACAGCGTGAAATCGGTTTCACGAAAAGGCTTCAAAGCAAAAAAGTTTGATTGTTACCTAATCGTTACCGCTCGAGTGTGCGTTCGGCGGCTTGTTTTCAGTTGTTTATAACAGGAGCTCGAATGCGCAAAATTTATAAAGTGGCCGCCCTAGCGGCAGCCACGATCTCAATAGCCGCCATGATTGGCGGGCCGGCACAGGCAGCGGCAAAGAAGCCGGTTCTGAAGTTGCTTTGGCACCAAGAATTCGCTGGCAAGGCTGGCAGTGGCCCGAACACCAAGATCTTCAACTATGACCTTGGCGGTGGCGGCTGGGGCAACCTAGAACACGAAGCCTATGTTGACGACCACGCCAAGCTCGACGGCTCAAAGCAGGGCAACCTCGTGATCAGCGCAACGCGCTATTCACCAGACCTAAACAACGACATCTACTATCAGTGCCCAATCAACACTCAGGGCAGCGCCTGCGAGTTTTTGTCGTCACGCCTGCAAACTCAGGGCAACCTGGCTTTTCAATATGGCAAAGTTTCAGCCCGCATCAAAATGCCAGCTGGCGACGGTGTGTGGCCAGCGTTCTGGATGCTCGGCAACGACATTTCGACTAACCAGTGGCCAAACTCTGGCGAAATCGACATTGTTGAAACCCGAGGCGACCAATACCCGACAACCGTGTTCGGCACAGCCCACGGCCCAGGCTATTCGGGCGAAAACGGCATCGTCAACACCACGAACACCAAGGTTGCGCTCTCGAGCGGCTATCACGTGTTTAGCGTGATCTGGCTCAAGAACAAGATTCAGTGGCTAATCGACGACAAGGTTTTTCACACGGTTACGCCGACCCAAACCGGTCGCAACTATGTGTTCAACAAGCCATTCTTTTTGATTATGAACCTTGCGATGGGTGGCAACTTTGTGGGCGGCCCAGTTGACCCAACCTTGCAGTCGGCACAGATGTCTATCGACTGGATTCGCTATTACTCATACAACGGCGCAGGCAAAGTTAGCGGCACCAAAGCAGCCATTGCAGCCGGCAAGCCCTAAAACGCAGAAGCCCTAAAGCCTAAAGCCCTAAAGCCCTAAAGCCCTAAAGCAAAAATCGCGGTCACTCCCTCTTGGGTGTGACCGCGATTTTTTTAAAAGTTTGCTGTTTAGGCAAATGCCTCGTTGCTTTGCGAGTTTTGGCGCTCGGCCATAACTTTTTCGTGAGCTTCGGCCTCTTCGATTGAAACGATTGCCTCAGGGGTGGCAAACGACTTGATCTCATTCTTGAGGTCTTGAATAACGGCAAGCTGGCGAATTAGCTCAGGGCTAACCGAACCTGGAACAACCTCAATGGTTCGGGTGAGGTCTTCGGCGCGGTTGATGAGTGATTCACCCAACAAGAAGGCTTCGCGAAGAGTTTCAGCCACCTGCTCGCGTGCCTGCGAAAGCAGATTGACTGCCTCTTGGCGACGCTCAGCAAGATAGTTCTCGGCGTTTTCTTGAAGGCTGCGAGCCTTTTCAACTGCGGTGCCGATCAAAGCGTTTGAGGCTTCGCTAACCGCGTTGAAGGTGTCGCTTGCGGCCTCGCTGGCCTGCAGGCGAATCTTGCCCTGAATCTCTTCTTGAACCTTGATCTCATAGATCTGGTGCAAGTTGTCGTATTGGTGCTTGCCACGAACATCGAGCAGGTGGTTGCGAATCTCATCGAGCTCTTTGTGAAGCTCTTGCATTTTTTGAGCAGCTGCCACTTCGGCTTCTGTCACCGAACGTGCTGAGCTGCGCTGAGCTTGAGCAAGTTCGGCAGCTGCGTTGCGCTCGATGTTCTCGGCACGCCAGTTGAGCTCTGAAAGTTTGCGCTCGGTGTCGATGCGAAGTGTTTCAACCTCTGCGGTCGAGTTTGCCTGCAGGCTTGTGACGGCACGACGCGCCTCAAGCATGGTCTGCTCAGCAAGCGAGCGGGCGTTCTGAAGTTCTTGTTTGCTGTGCGAGTTGGCAGCGTTGCGAAGGTTGCGGTCAACCTTTTCGGCCTCGGTCAAGACCTGCTCAAAGGCGTTGCCCAGTGCCGAGAAGTTAGGCGAGAAGCTGGTCTTAACCTCTTGCTCGACGCCACTCAGCTCAACCTGCAGTGCGGTCACCTGAAGGTCAAGTTCAACGCTCAGTTTCTTAGACTGCTCAAGTTCGGTTAGCAGTTCGTCGAAAACCTGAGACACACCTTTGGCGTCATAGCCAGGCTTTGCTTTGCGAAAAGCGATTTCGGTCTTTGCCATTTTTATGACCTTCTGGTTTCACTAGGGGCATATGCGGTGTTTGCGGCTTCGCTGATCAGCTGAAGATCAGTCTTGAAGGCGCCAAGTTCTTGGTTGCGACGTGAAATCTCGTTGAGTTCGCGAAGCGCAGCGGCGTTCAGGTCGCGAGCACTCTCAGAAACCTTGCCCTTGACAATGCGAACACGTGTTTCGATAGCACTGTTGAGGTATTCGATTAGCTTCTTTGCGTCGCGAACTAGGTTGTCGCCCTCAACCATCAGGCGTGAAGACTGAGCCTCAGAAGCCATAACAATGTCGGTGTATTTTCTTTGAGCTTCGCTCTCAACAAAAGCGCTCTCGGCGTTCTTTTGGTCAACATATTGCTTAGTTGCGTCGTCGGCCAAGCGCATTGCCTCAGCTGAACCGGCACGAGCCGCTTCTAGCTCGTTAGCAAGCTGCTCAATCTCGCGCTCAATCTCAGCGCGCAGCACTTCAAGAGCCTGCTCAGAGTTGATGCGGTCAAGTTCGGTGTCGTTAGCAATCTTGTCTAGACGAGCCTGGTTCTCTTTGTCAATCGCGCGAATCTCTTCGGCAGTAACCTCAGCGCGGCTCAAAGCAGCCTGAAGAGCTTCTTCGGCTTCGAGCAAAGTTGCCTCTGAGTGCTTTTCGGTCTGAACAAAAAGCTGCTTTGCTTCGCGCTCGGCCTCGGCCACCATAGCCTCGGCTTGGCTGCGTGCGCTGTCGATGATCGCCTTGGCCTGAACCTCGGTGTCGGCAAGCATTGCCTTGGTTTCATTCTCAGCTTGACGCACCAAGTCAACGGCGCGGTTCTGAGCAATGGTTAGAGTTTCGGCAAGGTCAGTGCCAAGGTTTTCAAAGTTGATTTCGCCGCCGGCCTGACGAAGAGTGGTCTTGGTGTCGGCGATCTGACGCTTCAGCTGCGCAATGGTAGCCATAGCTTCTTGGTTGCGCTGCTTCAGAATCTCAAGCTCTTGTGAAAACGAAGAATATTGAGCGTCGACCTGCTCAGGCGCAAAACCTTTGCGGGTGTATGAAAAAATGGCTGCTTCGCTCACGATCAACTTTCAGGATTGACGATAGTAGTTTCCATCTTTCAGTTTAGCCCAAGCACTTTGTGGTAACAAGGCTTTTTTGGCAATGCAACCCTTTTAGACGTTGGGCAAACCGCTAATAGAGGGTGAGCCACCTGTTGCGATTAGCCACCGCTCGAAAGTCTTGTTGAAAAGCGCAATTTCACTGCGTTTAGCGCGAATCAAATCAATGGCTTCTTGGGCCGAAAACCCCTCGCGCATCAGAACTAACGCCATTACTAAACCACTGCGATTAAGCCCAGCTTGGCATCGAATTAGAACCTTGCGGCCGGCTTTCCAATGCCGGTGAGCCAATTCGACTATTGGCATTAGGTCGACATCAACGTCAACATCAGTTAGGTCGCCGTCATAAAAGGCAAACCGCGTTTCATAAACACCATAGTCGGCGGGGTTAGCTGCGCCGAAGAAAGTAAACACCGAGTCAAAATCAAACCTCGTGATCTGGCCCCGACCGCGGCCAGAGTCGATCCAATCGCTGTCGTCGGTGCCTCCCTGCCAAAGCCCCGGCAGAATTTCAGACCAAAGCTGAGAAGAGCTGTTTTCGTTATGCAACATTGATGCCTTCATTAGTTTGACCCCTCGCGATAAATGGTTTCAACGACGAGTGCCCAGGTTTCTGGAGTTTCTTTTAGCGGTTGGTAGCCCCCGGCACCGCCGATCAGCACTCGCCCCTGCGAGTGTTTCTTGGCTAGAGCCGCGACCACCTGGGCGGCATGCTTGAAGCCTGCCGGAGTGTAGTTGTTGGTTTGACCCAAGCGACTCGACCCATAGTGGCCATCGGCACCTGCTGCCAAAAGAATGACGTCAGGCTGATATTGGTCAATGATTTCGGCGGCAGCATCCATCGCCCAAATAAACGCGTCGTCGCCATCGCCCATCGCAACGTTGAAGTTGTAGGCGTGCGCCGCGGGGTTGTGAAGTGTCGCGCGTTGCCCGCCGCCTGCCTGCATTTCTGAATCAAACGGATAAATCGACCCATTATGAATGCTGATCGTTGCCACACCTTCACCTTTGAGCATGTGATAGACCCCGTCACCGGCGTGAATATCAAAGTCGAGATAGAGCGGCTTGAGGCCTGCTTTTTTGAATTGGATGGCAGCCCAGACCATATCGTTGAAAACGCAGAATCCCGAGCTGCTAGCTTTTTGGGCGTGATGTTTTGCGCCTTGCGGGTTGAAAGCAACTGTTGCGGTGCCTTCGAGAATTGCTTTGGTGGCTAGCATTGTGCCGGCAAACATGGCAACGCCGGCTTCGGCCACTTCGGGTTTATTGCCCCACCACTGAGTGTTGTCGCCCGCGATGGTTGCATCAACGTATGCTTCGTCGTGAATGCTTTTAAGGGCATCGATCACGGCGTCGCGATCAACCAAAAGTGGTGTGACTGTTTCTGCCGAGTCGCCCAGACGCTGCTGCAACAGCTCGCTCGCGATCTTTGCCCGAACTGGGTTAGTTGGGTGCGAGCCGTCACCCGCGCCCAACTGCCAGTCGAGATAAATGTCGTCATAGACGACGGTTAGTTTTTGATTCATGGTGCATCCCCCAATGCTGTTTCTTGCGATTTCTTTTCGCAGGGTTTTTTAGCTGTTGCTGTTTTTTGTAACTTTTAGAGACTCGGGCATTTCATAGAGGGGCTTGAAACGCCACTCGTCGTATTGCGAAAAGTGGCTTCGCAAACCCTCGATGTCGTCAAACAGGGTTTCGCCCTGCAGCGTTTCTAGAGTTTCGTCTTCGGTTGAAAAGGCAAGGTATTCGACGGCCAATATTTCGCGAGTTTTGTCTAGCGGCTCTTCGAACCATATGCGCGAAGAATCGTCTTCTTGCATGCGCATCACAGCCCAAACCTCGTGCAGCGCCTGCTCATAGCGATAGCTGCGCTTTGAGACACGTGACTTGAAGTTCGAATAGTCGATGGCTTCGGCCTGAACGGCCATCCACTCACCAAAGATTGCGTCGTTCACAATCACGCGATATGGGTAATCGGCTTCTGGCGTTCGAATGATTGGGCGATCGGCCGACTTTGCCAACGGCACGAGCGCGTCATAGCGTCGCGCTCGAACCATCAGAGTGTCTTCTTCGCCTGGGCGTGGTTTGCGAACTACTGACAAAAAGCCGTTTTCGGTGAAAATCCACATATGTTTAGGCCTCCTCTTCGTTGTTTAGATCGCGCGGATCTGGCTTTGAGTTCAAGCCTCGTTTGATGCTTTCGGCGCTGCGCTTGATGAACATCTCGCCATCCATGCTTGCAAGCTCATCAAGTTCACGGCGGTGACGCTCAGCACGTGCGCGGTTGCGCGGGCTGAGGTCGTGCATGCTGTCGGTCATGGCATCAATGTCGAGACCAAGCGCGTTGAGCATCTCGCGCGCTTCGTTGATTCGACCCTCACGTGCCAAATGCATGGCGCGCTCTTTGGTTGCCTGGGCACGAACCGTTGCGAGTTCCATCACGATGTCTTCGTCGTGAGCCGGCTCAACCCAGTTGTCGGCGTTGCCAACCGAAATGTCGAAGCTGTTGCCAAACTTGACCCACTGACCAGTGACTTCGTCAAGGTATTCAACCTCAACCAAGACTGTGCCGGCGCCTGATGCGAGGTCTTCGGCAAGTTCGCCTAGTCGAAGCTCGGCCACAAAGTTGCGTTCTTCGTTGCTGCCCATGGCGCCAAGCTCGAACACTTTGTCACCCCCGTCGAGGGTTTGGCTTCGATGAACGAAATGTGGTGTAGTTATGCGAGCCTCGCGTTGAATCGCGCCCTGGGTGCGAACCGTAACCTTTAGACCAGACAGCGTGCGGGTTAGCAAACCTGAGATTTCTTCGTTCAGACCCAATGCAGCCTCAGCAAAGTTGACCGCGGCAAAGTGGTTGCCATTGCCGGTATTTGACATTCCAACCAGGATGCGCTCGTCGTATTGCTCGCCGATGCCCAGCGTAGAAGTTGTGATGAGATGCTCGGTGGCGGCAGCAGCCAAACGGCCCAACTCGATCGGGTTTTGACTGCCTTGGTTAGCGTGGCCATCAGAAAGCAGCACCAAAGTGGTTTCGACCGTTGCCGGCGCAGTTGCAGCCTCGGCTAAGCCAACGCGAAAACCGCGCTCAAGGTTGGTGCTGCCGCCCGGCTCAATTTGACCGATGGTTTTGCGAAGTGCTGCCAGGTTGATTGAACCAACCTGCGCCATTGGCTGCACCACGTCGCTGGTATCGTCAAAAGCCACCACCGCCAGGTAATCGCTTTTGTCGAGTTGGCCAAGAATGTCGAGAATCGTTGACTTAACCACCTCGATGCGACCGCCGCCCATTGAACCTGAGCGGTCAACGACAAAGACTATGCCACGTGGTTGACGGTTGATAACTGCTGTGTCGAGCTTTGCCGGCGCATTGATCTCGACCATAACGCCAATAGACGAAGCTTTGGCGGGGTGTACCTTTTGGTACTCAATCTTGATGTTGTTCATGATTTCTTTCTTAGATTTAGGGTGCGCAAAGCGAACGCTTTGGCGGTTTTGCAGATTTGTTGTTCGCAGGGTTAGGTCAAGTTGGCTTGACTGGCTGCAGTTCGTTAGGCGTGAAACACGTTGGTGCCGGGCTCACCGGCTTGGCCACTATGCGGCCAACACCAGCTCATGTGCAGGGTTGATCGTTGCTAAGTGCAAGAAATCACCCGAGCTGCTAACAAGTGCCTCACTCGCCACATATTTGTCGGCCCGGTTGCGCAATCGACCAGCGTGTTCACTTGGTTGAACACCCAGAGTTTCAACGCGGGCCACATAGTCGCGGGCTAGTTGAGATTTGCACGCGCGGAATGGCTTGGCGAATGACTCTGGCAAATATGCATCGAGGATTCCCTCGAGACGTTCAGCCAAAGTGTCTGGGTGGTCGAAAACTTCTAGAGCCAACGGCTTGCCAGCAACTGCAACCAGAACTCCGCGCTGCCCATAAAGCGGCAACGGTTTTTCTAGGTTGCGCTGAGCGATCTCAGCTTCAAGCTCATTTTTTATTTCAACGAGTGACTCAGTGTGGTGTTGCTTAGCTGTGACGCTTGCGAAGTTGCGCACCTCTGACCAAACCTCGCTCTGATTTGCTGAGGCTTGAACGGCACTGCCGTCGGCTTCGAGCTTGATGCCGCGCATTGCTCGGCGAACTCGCGCCGGGGCTGACTTGTTGCCGAATCGCTGAGTGTTAACGCCGTTCCAACGACCAGCCTCAACACAAACCACAGGAATCTCGGTAACGCTGTTTGCTTCAACCCACACGGTGTGAGTCAAAGCCCTGTGCTGCCAACCGCCTTCAAGAAGCGTGCCTTCGAAGAGCAAGACTGCAGATGCTGCGTCGTTTTTGACCTGAAGATGGCCAACCGAAGGGCTTGCTTGCTCGACCACCGCAACCTGCGTAGCGTTAGCGACAGTGACATATTTGCGGGGCGCAACGGGTGCATCTGTGAAGATCGGAAACCAGGTTAGGTTGCCATAGCGAATGCCGCGGCCGACGTGTAGGTTGGGCAGCGCACCAGCCCCCACTGGCTGCGCTGCCCTTTTTTCAGAACCCCCGCGAGTTGCTGCCCCCGCAGCAGTGCTCTCTGAAACTTGTGGCTTCGTGGCGGCAAGGGCAATTGCCGTCTCGATTGGTTGCCCACCGCGAAGGGCGGCAATCCAGGATTGATTTGGCTGGTCGATGTTGCCCTGATCGCCATGGTTTGAAGCTGACATTTGGTCCCCCGTTTTCTAGCGTTTTTCGCGCTGTAGTTAATACTATAGCACACGAATGACTTTTTCGCTCAAACTATTGCAAACAAATGGTTGGTGATTCGTGTAACCTTTAGGTAAAGGAGATTATGCCAGTGACCAACGACATTTTTATGCGAATTGAAGTCGACGTAGTGATTTTCACCGTCGTTGAGAACCGCACACTCGAAAAACTCAACGAACTCGGCGTAATAATGCCCGAGCAGCAGAGCATTCCCGATTCAAACGGTCTATCACTATTTGTGGTCACCATGCAGCAAAATGCGCAGCAAAGAGCCCTGCCCAGCGACGCAATATTGCCCGACGAATCAATCGAACGAGCAGCCCGACGAATCACCGAAGAAAAACTCGGCATCACCCTCAAAACCAAACTTCGCGCACTCAAACCATTCGACGACCCACGTCGCGGCAGCCAGCAGCGCGTCATATCGTTCCCATACTGGGGCATGGTCAACTTCGAAGAGATACGCCAATTTCTCGGCGGCCGCGATCGCGTCGCCCTAGAACTCGTAAACTCACGAACCTTTATGAACGAATGGGATGCCCGCTTTGGCCTGCAAACCTTCGACGGAATCTCAAGATTCGGCAACAGGCGCATGCCCAACGCCAAAAAAGGAATCCCCCACACCAAAACTTTGAGCCACGACCTGCCAGGCGGTCGCATTCTCGCACACGACCACGACGACATGGTGTTCTATGCCTGGCGCGAAATGCGCCACGCATTCGACGGCAAACTCGACCCATTCAACTATCTGGCAGTGAACCCGCTCGGCAACGAGTTTCGCATCAGCGACCTACAAGAGTTTCAAGAAATCTGCCGCGGTGAACGAGTGCCGCGCGACGCCTTCAGACGAGCAATGCTTCTCGAAGCGTCATACGTCAACCCAACCAGACAAACCGACAACAAACGCCCAGGCAAACCAGCCAACCTCTACTCGTTGGCCGCGCCACCAATGCAAGACGAAGACTAGGCTTCAGCGACGCCCCAAGCGCGAAGCGGCCGGCACCAGCGCCCAAAGAATGGCGAACGCGTCGATAAACTCTTGCGACACCGCGGCCTCAGTCGCATTCAAAACACCAAACGCAGAAACCAGCATCGCCGCAACCGCCAAACCCATTCCCACGCCAGACGCCTGCAACGCACGAGCCCGGGCGCCCTGGGCGATGTCAATCGCCACAGCGAGGTGGCCGATAGAGTCTTCGATAATCACAACATCAGCTGCCTCGCTGGCTGCGGTAGCACCGCGGGCGCCCATTGCCACACCCACATCGGCTGCGGCGAGCGCGGGAGCATCGTTGATGCCGTCGCCCACAGCGATTACTGTGCCTTGCGCGGTTTGACGTTCGGCTCGAAGCAACTCAAGTTTTTGCTCTGGTTTGCAGTCGGCGTGATATTCGTCGATGCCCACGGCGGCGGCTACTGCCTGCACGGTTGCAAGTCGATCGCCAGACACCAGAACGGTTTTGGTCACGCCAAGCCGTTTGAGGTTGGCGATGGTCTCAACCGATTCGGCGCGAACCGGGTCGTCAAGCCCAATCACCGCAACGAGCGAATCGTTGACGTGCACGGCCACTAGCAGTGCGTCGGCGAGGTTTGCCCATTCTGGCATCGAAGCGGATGGCTGCCCAGCCGATACGCGGTGCCCGTCAACCGAGCCACTCAAGCCTCGGCCGTGGTCTTCGACAACTTCGGTTGCCTCGGTTAGCTCGACACCGCTCAACACGGCCAAACCAACAAGGGCCTTGGCAACCACGTGCGGACTGTGCTGCTCTAGTGACCCCATTAGGCGAAGCACCCATTCAGGCTCAACGCCTGGGGCATAGGCGATGTTTGAAATCTCTGGCCCGCCGTGAGTGAGCGTGCCGGTTTTGTCGAGCAGAACCACGCGGGCACGCGCTAGCTGTTCGAGGGCGGCACCACCCTTGATGATGGCCCCGCGGCTGGCAGCTTTTGACATTCCCGCGATGATGGCCACCGGCACAGCAAGAATCAGCGGGCAAGGCGTTGCCGCCACGATTACGGCCACGGCATAGGCATAGTTGCCCGACACCAGCCAGGTGCCAATTGCCAGAGCGATTGCGAAAGGCACAAACCAAGCCGCCCAACGGTTGGCTAATCGCACCGCCGAAGAGCTCTCAGCTTGAGCTTGCTGCACTAAACGAACCAATGCGGCATAGGTGCTGGTTTGGCTGGTGGCTGAGGTGACAATCTCAACACCACCGTCGGTCACAACCACGCCCGAGGCTACCTCGTCGGCCGCTGGTCTAAAGACCGGCAAAGGCTCACCCGTCAAAGCGCTCTCGTCAAAAGTGCCCTGTGTGACGAGCCGACCGTCAAGCGGAACAACCTCACCGCTTCGAACCAAAATGTGCGAACCCAACTCAACCTGCTCAAGAGGCAAAGCCGCGGTTGTTCCATCGGCATGCAAAACGTGCACTATTTTTGGTGCGCGCGCGAGCAAAGCACCCAGTTGCGCGTGAGCCCTGCCTTCAGCCCAAGTTTCAAGGGCTCGACCGCTGGCGAGCATGAGTGCGATTACAGCGGCAGCTATCCACTCGCTTGTTATAGCAGTGGCCAAAATCGATATCGCTGCCAACACGTCGCTGCCCAAAGCGCCCTCACGCAGCGCCGCCACCAGCCACTGAATGCTCAAGCCAAAACCAACCACGGCGCTCGAAGCAAAAACCAGCACCGACGCCAACTCAAAGCCGTTGGTCTGCAAGAGCAAACCAGCTACCAACGCCAAAACCGCGTAGGTCACAAACCAGTATCCGCGCCAAAAAGAAGCCATGGTCTGATTGTGTCACTGCCAGCGAAAGCTAGCGAGTTAGCGTGCCATAACCGTTGAATTTTGAATAGTGCACCCAGTCGATCAAAAAGTCACTCGAGGTGCCATCGGGCGCCGAAGTGCCCGCGGGAATCGCATTGTTAAGAATCAAAAAGAACGGCTGGTTGTATGGCCAGTTGCCGTGGCTGTCGAAAATCTGTGGGCCAGAGTTGCCAACCTGCAGCGCAACCCGAGTGCCATCAAAAGTGTCGCGCGCATATTCAACGCCATCCATGGTGAAAATCACCAGGTTTGGCTGCCAGTTGATGCCCCAGGTGTGAAAATCGCCAGACACGTCGGTCAGGGGTGCCGCACCGGTCAAACCTGCACCGCCGCGCCAGTCGCCGCCACCAACGTCAACACCGTGCAGTGTGCCTTGCACCACCGAGTTGCGCGCAAGGCCCTCGGCAATGTCGAGCTCGCCCGACGCTGGCCACTGCGTGTTGCCAAACGACTGGTTTGGTGGCTGATAGTTGTTGCCGAGCATCCAAATGGCTGGCCAGTTGAAACTGCCCACCGGCATTTTGGCGCGAATTTCGAGCTTGCCATATTGAAAGGCTAGTTTTTGGGCTGTCCAGAGTCGCTCTGAAATAAAAACGCCATTTTGCTTGGATGTGTGGATCACCAGATTGCCTTTGCCATCTGTGGCGGCGGCTGACTGTTGGTTGAACTCGATTTCGCCGGTGCCATAGTTGCAGAGGCCCAGCTCTTGGCAACCGTTGCCGGTTAGGCCGGTGAACACTGAGCTTTTAGGCGGTGTTCCCGCTGGCTCATTGAAGTCTTGCACCCAGATCAAACCGGGTGTCGGCACAAAACTAACCACAACACGATTGGCAACTGATGGCTTTAGAAAGCGCGAAGAATAGCCGCCGTTGCTGGTGCTGATTGCCGAGGTCAAACCTGAAGCAATGAGATAGTTTTTGACTGCGTTGGCGCGGGCCAACGAGTCACTGGCAACCTTGTTCTTTTTGGTTGCCACACTTGAATAGCCAATCAAGCTAGAACTTGGAGCCAGTTGCATTTGCTCAACTTTGGCGCTGAGCAAGGCTTTAGCCGCGGTGGAAAGTTTTGCTGTGCCCGGCGCAAATATAATGGTGAGGTTCACAGTGCCTGCCGCGACCGGTGCCGCTTTCGCGCCGCTCGAAGTCACGAATAACATCGAGCCAACAGTTAGAGCTGTGGCAAGTGCGGCGACTGCGGCGCCGTGAAAGCGGTTTCTTGTCATAACTGCAGTCTATGCCAAATAAAAAAGTGGCCGCAGGTTTGCACCTGCGACCACTTTGTGTTGCCCGCCGCTCTCACGGCAGTTTGAAACTAGTTTGGCAGCTGCCAGGTGGCAACCAACACTGCACGACGTGCATGTGCGTTGCGCTGCTTAGCAATGCCCTTAGCGTTAGCCTCGAAAGTTGCTTTGACGCCAAGTGACCTCAAATAGCGCACAATGCTCTTGGCGCGAGCTAGCGATAGCTTGGCGTCGTTGCTGACATCAGGGGTTCTGAACACATAACCCTCGACAACAATCTTTGCGCGAGGGTAGGCGCGAAGCTTCTTGCTCAGAGCAACCAACTTGGCGCGGGCGTCGCGAAGAAGCTTCGACGAGTCGCCACCAAAATAGAAGGTTGCCTTGATCGCAGCTGGTGCAACCACAGGAACAACCGGAATAAGCTCCCACTGAGCGATCCAGGTGTGGTTGCCAGCAGCGTTGTAGCTGCCAACACCAGGAACTACACCTTCGCCATCTGCCCAACCAGTGAATCGGTAACCTGAGCGAGTCGGGGTAGGAATCGTAATCAAGTCGCCATCGTTCACGGTCATGGTCGCCGGGCTTACCGAGCCGCCGTTTGCATCCCAGTTAACCGTGTAGGTAACCGGTGAAAGCAGGGTGAAGTAGGCGACGCAGGTAACATCTTCGGTCGCAGTGAACGTTAGCTCGGCTGCATCGGTGCTGTAGGCGCTAGGCGAGCAGTCCCAGTAGTCAAAGAATGAACCAGCGCCTGGGGTTGCAATTGAGCTGAAGGTGTCACCCGAGTTGACGGTTGTTGACAGGTTTGAGATTGAACCCGAACCGGTGCCAGCAGTGCTAACGGTGACGTTGTAGGTAACAACCGATGCAGTGTTGAACATGGCAACACAGGTCACGTCGCCAGTTGGAACAAAGCCAATCTCAACATCTGAATAGTTGAAGGTGGTTGGGTCACACACCCAACCGTCAAAGGTTGAACCAACATCTGGGGTAGCAGTTGAAAAGAAGAATTCGCCATCAACTACGTCTTCGCTCAAGTTGCTAGCTGTGCCCGTGCCGGTGCCACCGTAGGTGACGGTCACGTGGTGTGTTAGCGGTGCAGCCAAGTTGAAAATCGCCTCACATGAAACGTCTTCGGTGGCAACAAAGCTGAGCGTCGCGCTGTTTGTTGAATAGCTGCCTGGGCTGCAGCTCCAGCTGTCAAACACCGAACCGGCGTCTGGGGTTGCAGTGCTGCTGAAGGTGTCGCCACTGTTAACCGGGCCCGAGCCAACCGAAACTGAGCCAGTGCCGGTGCCGCTAGTGCTTGCCGTAATGGTCATGTTGTAGGTGCTTGCAAGAACGTCGTAACGATAGATGACCGTGCCAACACCACCATCGCCTAGCAATGCTGTCGTGTTTGAGGTTGCTGTTACACCGCCACCCTGACCAAACTTTGCAACCACTGGGGTGTTTTCGACAACGTCGCCACCAACACCGTATTCGTAGTTTAGGTCGCTAAAGATTGCCGGCGCCGTGCCATCAGTGCTTGGGTTTAGGCCAGCGGTGCTAGCCGATGTGCCGTGCAAACCCTTTGCCGATGTGTAATAGCCAAAGTAATTTGGCGTTGTCGAGATCCACGGGCCAGACAGTGAGTTAGCTGTGCCGCCCAGCGCCGAAGCCAACTGAGTTGTGTTGAGGCTAACTGAGCTGGTGCCACCATCGGTCGGAAAAGTCGGGGTAGACACTTGTGCGAGACCTGCCGCGCCAACAACGGTGTCAACGGTGTCGCCACCGGCAGCAGCCGAAAGGTCTAGGTAGGCAACCTCGCCGCCGTCGCCCGCATAGCCGAAGTTTTCACCGACGTTGTAATAAACAGCGCCAGCGCCGCCACCGCCACCAACTAGAAGCGCAGTTAGACCGGTGATGCCGGTTGGCAGGGTCCAGCTTGAAGAACCTGCAGTGTCAAGAACCAACTGGCAATAGGTGCCGTTGTTAGTCAAAGTGCCAGCGGTCGGGGCGGTGCCACAACCCGTCACCGTTGCAGCGTTTGCGCCTGTGGCCGAAGCAACCAGGTTTGCGGCAAGAGTCGCTAAACCGGTGGCTACGCCCAAAGCTTTTTTGCTTGAACTTTTCATTTATTTTCTTTCTCTTTGTTTAGGTGTGATGCATAAAGTTTGGCGATTTCGCCTCGCAGCGGTTTGCCAAGTTCGTTTCGAGCGATTTCGGCAACTCGAACAATCACCTGCGGGGCGCTTCCTCCAAGAAGCTCTCGAAGGTTTGCTTTGAGCTGGTCGAGCGCAACCGGCTCGTCGGTAACAATGGCAAGACCAAAAACTGCCTCGCCGGTTGAGGCATCTGGTGCCGCGAAGGCCGCGTGATCTTTAAATCCCCGATAGCCGGCTAGCTGAATATCAACCCACGCCGGGTTTAGTTTTGCGCCACCCGAATTGATGAGCTCATCTGAACGACCTTCAACAAACAGGTTGCCCTGTTCGTCGAGATAACCGCGATCGCCTGGCCAAAACCAAGTGCTTTTAAAAGTTGCCAAAGTTTGTGGTTTGTCGCGCCAATATTCTGTTGCCTGATAAGGCGATTTAGCGCGGATGTTGCCGACGACGCCAAGAGACACCGAAGCGCCATTTTCGTCTACGATTTCGAGCTCAACTTCGGGCAGAACTTTGCCCACGCGATTGGCATTAGTTGGGTCGTATTCACCTCGAGCTAGTGTGCCAACCTCGGTCGAACCATACAAACAAATAAGTTGAGCGTTGAAAGTTTCGAACACCTGTTTAGCAAGGTGAGTGCTGATCAAACCGCCAGCAACCTGAATGCTGTGCAAACCTAGCAGGTCAACTTGTGCCCCATTCGCCTGCTTGACCAAATCGGCGAGTTTGGCGGGTGAGGTTTTTATGGCGCCAATCTTTTGTTGCCGCAGTTGAGAGATGGTGGCTGCTGCCCCACCGGGCACTAAAAAGGTTTGACCGTTCTTGAGGTTATAAAAGTAGGTCAGCAAACCAGAAACAGTGTCAAGCCCAAGTTCAGACATGAACGCTTCTGCTGGCATCCAGTTTTTGTGGGCGGCGTTGATTCGATTTTCAAGCAGCTGCACGCTAAAAGCTATGCCTTTTGGTTTGCCAGTGGTGCCACTCGAAAACATCAAAACAGCTTCGGCGTCTGCCGATGCAAAGTCTGCGGGTTCAATGCGCGTGCTCAAATGAGCGGTGCTTGCTAACCAATTTTCGTCGACCAACTGCCTGGTCGAGTTGCCAGATTCGAACAGTTGATCATCGGTGAAAATGTGCTGAATTTGGTCTCGTCGCGGTGCAACGTTTGACTGTTTAGCCGCAAAAGAAACGGCGCCCTCATGCATCACAGCAGCCACAAAAACAGCTTGAAGTTCTGCAGACATTCTGAGGCCAACAACATCGCCGGCTTTTACGCCAGACTGGCGCAGTTTGGCAGCGATTCGCAACACGGTGTCTTTGAAAACCGAATAGGTCATTTCAAGTCGCACGCTCTTGATCGCTATTGCGTTTGGGGTGCGTTCGGCCCAAGACAACATGCCTTGAACGGGGTTAACCATTTGCGCCTTCTCAAATCACACTGTCATGTGGGTGCAACACAATCTAGCTGTTTCTAGCCTAGTGGAACGTTAATTTCGAAAGCAGAGAACCTGAGGCTAACCGAACTCTAAAAAGCACTCAGCTGAGTCGGCGCAAACGCAGCGCGTTGAGCACGACCGAAATGCTCGAAAAAGCCATTGCAGTGCCAGCGAGCATCGGGTTCAGCAACCCCAGAGCGGCCACGGGAATCAACACCACGTTGTAGCCAAAGGCCCACACCAGGTTTTGCACAATGTTGCGCCAAGTGCGACGACCCAGGCGCAGCGCATATGGAATGCAGGTTGGGTCGTCGTCGACGATCGTGATGGCTGCGGCTGACTGCGCGGCGTGAGTGCCCGAACCCATCGCCAGCCCCACGTCGGCACCCGCGAGGGCCGCGACATCGTTGAGTCCGTCGCCAACCATTGCGGTGAGGCGGGCATCCGCGTTGTTTTTTAATGAGTGGATGACCTCAAGTTTGCGCTCTGGGGTCACCTGGGAATAGAAGTTTTTGATGCCGAGCTGCCCGGCCACGGCTGCCACTCGTGCCTCAACGTCACCCGAGAGCAGCACGGGTTCGATGCCCTGCGCCAGAAGTGCGTTGATCGTGGCGCTGGCCTCGGGGCGCAAATCGTCTTCGAGGGCGATGAGCAGCACGGCGCGGTTTGCGATGCTCAAGATTGCGAGCGACTTTGGGCCGGCCGCCGCGATTGCGCGAGTGAGCTCTTGGGCGTTGGTGAAGCTTTCGGCAGAACGGCGCGAAACCTCGGCGACCTCGCCCTGCACTGTGCCGGCCACGCCGCTGCCTGCGGTTTCGATCACGTTTTCGGCCATAAGGGTGGCATCGAGCGCCGCGATTGCTTTAGCTATTGGGTGATTTGAACCACGCTCGAGGGCAGCCGCGATTGCAACGGCGCGGGTTTGGTCGAAACCGACGAGCGCGTGCAGGCTTGAAACTCGCAGCGCGCCGGTGGTGAGGGTGCCGGTTTTGTCGAGCACCACGCGACCAACCCGGTTCAACAGGCTGAGTGCGTCGGGGTCGCGAATCACGATGCCCCGCTTGGCGCCGAGTGCAGTTGCCACAGCCAAGCTCATTGGCACGGCAATGCCTAGCGCGCACGGGCAAGCGATCACGAGCACGGCTATCGCTGCCGATAGCGCGGTTTGCGAACCAGCCCCAATGAGCGACCAGGCAGCAAAAGTGGCAATCGAAACGCCGATCACTGTTGGCACAAAAATCACTGACACTCGGTCGGTGAGGCTGGTGATTTTGGTTTTGTGCGCTGTTGCCTCGCGAACCAGGTCGGCGATCTGTGCGATGCGGCTGTTGCCGCTCACTGCTGTGGCAACCACCACGAGGGTCGCCCCGAGGTTCAAGGCGCCAGCTGCAACTTTTGAACCCACAACCACTTCTTCGGGCACCGATTCACCGGTCATCAGTGAATTGTCGAGTTGACCAATACCTTCAACTACCGTGCCATCAATGGCAACTTTTTCGCCGCTGGCAACAACCACCAGGTCGCCCACACGAACCTGAGAGGTTGGTAGCACCAGTTGCACACCGTCACGTCGAACCGAGGCGGTGTCAGGAATCGCGGCTAACAAAGCCCGAACTGAATCGGTTGCCGAGCGTCGCGTGCGCACTTCAAGCCACCGACCAAAAAGCACAACCGTCGGCACAACTGCGGCAACTTCAAAATAAGATTCGGTGCCGCCAGTCGCCAGTTGCCAGGCGCTATAAAGATAGGCGACCAACACCCCCAGCGAAACCAGGGTGTCCATGGTCGAGGTTAGGTGTTTGAGATTCTTGAACGCAGCTGAGTGAAATGGCCAAGCAACCCAGCCAGCCACCGGCAAGGCCATGAGTGCAGCAATCAGGGGCCAGTTGAACGACATAACAGCGTTCATCAACGCTGGCACCATGCTCACCAAAGCCAGCGGCAACGACAAAATGCCACCCACCCAAAGACGCCAAACCAGCGAGCGCAGTTCGTTGCGATCAGACCCAACGCTATAGCCGGCGTCTTGAACAACCTTCACAAGTTGGTCGCGGGTCACATCGGCGGCAGCCGTCACGTGGGCGCGTTCTGCTGCAAAGTCGACATAGGCGCTAACGCCTTCAACTTTGTTTAGGTTCTTTTCGATTCGACGAGCACAAGCGGTGCAGGTCATGCCCTCGATTTCGAGGTCGAGGTTTTGCATTTTGGGTCAGGCTAGCTAACGGCCACGAGCTTATAGCCCGCTTCGTCAACTGCAGCCGTTAGGTCGGCATCGCTGACCGACTCGTCAACAGTGACCTGCGCTGTTGCGCCAGCAAAATCAACCTTCACATCAGCCGCACCCGGCAGCTTCGAAAGTTCTTTGGTGACCGACATGGCGCAGTGGCCGCAGGTCATCCCCTCAATTTTTAGGTTCTTTTCAACAGACATTTTGAGCCTTCTTTCACCTTTTATTATGCGCCTGATTTTTGCGCGGCGCCCACTATTTTTGGGTGCGAGCGGCCAACGCCAAATAAGCCTTCATCAGGTTGGGCACCACCACATAGACTGCGGCCGGCACCACCAACATGGTTAAAACCAAAACTTTAAGAAGCGGATGAGCTGCGCCCATCAACGGAATCACCGTATAGAAACCGAGTGAGACGAGCGGAAAAATCGCCAACCAGGTGATGATGGCGCGAACGTGGATTGATGGTGGCTTCATGCGGCTTCTAACTGTTAGGTGCTCAAGATAACAACTTGGGCACGCTTTGTTATTCCCCTAGAGCCGCTGAGGCCACACCACTAGACTCTAGACACATAGCTAATTAGCAATCGTGTGTGCGCATGGTTTCTTGAAAAGAAAGACCATTTAGATGCACTCAAAAATTCGTTCAATCGCGCTCGGCTTCGGCGCCCTCACCCTGGCAGCTTCAGCCTTAGTTGCTAGCCCAGCTGGCGCAACCGACAACACCTGGATCTCGGGCCCAAGCCTCACCCACGTTGCGATCTCAGCCACCGGTGCAGTCTCAACCAGCAGCGGTTTCACCCTTTCAACTCAAACCTCAACTTTCACCCTCACCTATCGCGGTTCGGCTGGCGATGCCGGCAAGTTTGCTCAGGTTAACTTTTTTGACCTAAGCTCTGGCCTAGCGATCGCCCTCACCTCAAGCCCTACCGCCAGCTCGGCCGGCTGCGACCAGCAGGTGCTCGGTGGCGACAGCCGAAGCTGCATGTTCAAACTAGACGGCAGCGGCTCAGCAAACATCAACGGCACCCTAAGCGGTGTGACCAGCGCATCTGCGTTTAAATACCTTTTGCTTTCAGGCCCAAACATTGCTCAAACCTCACCGGCCAACGTGGCTTTTGCTGTGCCAAACACCACTATCAAAGCAATCACCGCAACCACCAAGGCAATGGCTGGCGGCGCCGCAGTTGTGCGTTTCAGATTCTTCAACGACCAAACACCGGCAGCTGACGTTAAAGCCAACATCGTGTTGAAAGGCATCGGCGACCACCTAAGCGCCAGCACCGCGGTTTCAAACGCCCAAGGTTATGTTTGGGTTTATGTAGCCAACCTCAGCAAAAAGCGCGGCAACTCAAACGTAACCATCACGGTTGATGGCAGCGCTTCAAGCGCAAGCGCCGCAATCAAGTGGGTCGCAGGCACCCTAGCCAAATAGGTTCAGTTGATTGAGAGCAGTTCGGCGAGCGCATCGTCGAACTGCTCAAACTCAAAACTAAAGCCGAGCTCGGCTAGTCGCGCTGGCAGTGCCCTGCGGCCGGTTAGGGCGAGCCCAGCATCCGTTCTAAAAATAAATCGCGAACCGAGCTTGATCGCCCACGCAGGTGTGGGCAGCATCGAAGGGCGATTCAATCGGCGACGCAAAAACCTCATCATCTCGCGATTTGTTAGTGGCGCAGGTGCCGTGAGGTGCACGGGGCCGGTCACGGCGGGGGTGGCGACGATAAAGTCGATGGCGCGCAAAAAGTCTTTGATGTGAATCCACGAAACCCATTGATTGCCCGAACCGATGGTTGAACCCATAAACCAACGTGTGATGGTCAAGAGTCGATTGAGCGCGGGTGTGCCTCGCTGCAAAACTATGGCGGTGCGCATAATCACCCGGCGGTCGGCGCAGTTGCTCGGCGCGGCGGCCTCCCAAGCCTTAGCCACCTCAGTCATTTGTCTTGGCCCGTTCGCAGCGGGTGAGGCTTCGGTTAACACGGCATCGCCGGCATCGCCATAGATTGCGAGCGTGCTCATCTGAAGCCAAAGCGCGGGGTGGCCATATTGGGCGGCTGCCTCGGCCAACGCGCGGGTCGGCTGAGTGCGTGAGTTTTTCAAAAGTTCAAAGTTAGCCTCGGTTGGGCGACAGTCAACAAGTTCGCCGGCCAGATTTAAGAGGATGCACCCTGCCAACTCGACAGCCCATTCGACCTGAACATCGTGGCCGTTCCAGATGAGTTGCCTAACGGGTAGGTCTGGCTTTTTAGATCTGGTGAGAATCACTACCTCGTGACCGTTAGAGGCCATGTGCTGCGCGACCGCTCGGCCCAGAGAGCCTGAGCCGCCCGCAATCACAACTTTTTGCTTTGGCATCGCAGGCCCTAGAGCTTGCAGGCTGGGGTGCCACCAGGCAGTTTGTGGCGATATTTTGCCACCAGAACATAGCCGAGGTGAGCTAGCAAGCTGAATGGTGGTGTGAGCATGATGCCGCCGACAGCTTTGAAGAGCCAGTTGCGTTGCAAAAGCATAATGTGCGCGAGGGCTGCGTGGCCACCAAAGGTTTTGCCGCCTCGAGCCAAATAAACCCGCGATGCAGTTTGGTCTTGGGTCAGGCCATAGGCGCTGACGTCAATGAACTGCCACGGGTGAATCTGAATCGGCGCGGTTGAGTGCTTTTTAATGTAGTTGGCTGTTGTGGTGCAAAACCCGCAGTCACCGTCAAAAATCAGCGTGGTCAGAGCAGTCGCCCCCGTAGTATTCATACTATGAGTCTACATCGCTTCGGTGAATAGCGACAGACAACGATTAGTCTGAACAGGTGAGCGAAATCAAAGACTTCAGCGCCTTCTTGGCCAGCCGTCGAACCACCCGCGACTTTTTGCCGACACCGGTTGACCCGAAGGTTATCGAGCAACTTATCACCGACGGGCTGACCTCGCCCTCGTGGAGCAACACCCGCCCGATCATGGTTGGCGTTGCAACTGGTGAGGTGCGCGACCGCATCTCGGCAGAGTTTCACAGCCGCTGGAACATTCTGGCCGGTTTCAGACACGGCAGCCTGCGCGATAAGTTGCGCTTTTTTCTAAGCCCAAAGGCCTGGCCACGCAGCGACTTTTCGATGACGGCGCCGTATCCGGTTGATTTGAGACCGCGCAGCATTTCAAACGGTAAAGCGCTTTACACACACATTGGAGTGCCTCGCGGCGACAAGAAGGCACGCGATGACCAGTGGGCTCGCAACTTCGACTTTTTTGGTGCACCAGTGGTGCTTTTCATTTATGTTCACAAAGGCCTCGGTGTTTTTGCGGCCAACGACGCAGGGCTTTTTGCGCAAAACCTAATGTTGAGCGCTCACGCCAAGGGTTTGGGTGCCTGCGCCCAGGGCATCGCCGCACTCTGGTCTAAGCCGTCGCGCCGCGAATTCAACGTGCCCAAAGATTACAAGCTGATCTATGGCATCGCCATCGGATACCCCGCCGACGCCCACATCAACAAGTTCGGGGCTCAGCGCCTAACCCCGGCCGACATCACAGTCGCGCCAAAGCAAAACTAGCCGCCGAGTCTGGTTGCTCCAGCATTTAGCGCAACCAGCGGGCATCCGCTTTAAATTTCACCGGCGTCGAGACCTGCCAGCACTTCGGCGGCGCGAACTTTTAGCTCGGGCAAATCGCTCAATCGGTCGAGGCCTTTAACCTGTTGCGACATGCGGTGGTTCTTTTGAAAGAGCTCGCGGTGGCGATCTAGAAAATCCCAATACAAAGTCGTGAACGGGCAGGCGTCTTCGCCGACTCGTTTCTTTGGATCATAAACACAGGTTTTGCAGTGCGAGGTCATGCGGCTCAGATAGCTGCCTCCGCCCGCATAAGGCTTGGTCATTAGGGTGCCGCCGTCGGCATAGGTTGCCATGCCAATAATGTTTGGCACCATCACCCATTCGCTGGCGTCAACAAAGTTTTCGCGCATCCAATCTAGAAACTGCTGTGGGTTGGTGCCGGTCAAAAGGGCAAGGTTGCTCAAAATCATGAGTCGCGGAATATGGTGAGTCCACGCGCGTTTCTCAACATCGGCAACAACTTTGCTCACACAGTTCATTTTGGTGTTCGTCGAGTTGTCAAAGAGTGGCAAAAGTTTGCGATTGGCGCCTAGCGAGTTTTGCTCGCGATATTCAGGGCCTAAAAACCAATACATGCCGTTTATGTATTCGCGCCATCCGATCACCTGACGCACAAAAGCCTCGACCGACTGAATCGGCGCTTTGCGCGCGTAATAAGCCTGAACGGCAGCGCCGACAACCTCATCGGCGTGAAGCAAACCATTGTTTAGATAAAGGCTCAAAAGCGAATGGTGCAGCGACCAGCTGTCGGCCGCAACAGCGTCTTCATAGGGGCCAAAGCCGTGCAGATGGTTTTCGATAAAGTCAGCTAGTTGAGCTTGAGCGCCCTGCCTCGTGGTGGCCCAAGTTTTTGTGGGTGTCACGCCCAAATCGGTGGCTACCTCAGCGTCGATTGCGTCGCGCTCGTGCTCGAGTGGTGCCGGCCAAGAATAGTTCTTTGGCGGCGGCAGGCGATTGTCTTGGTCAAAGTTCCAAGCCCCACCCTCGGGTTGACCCGCGTTCACCAAAACGCCGAGGCGCACTCGTTGGGCCCGATAGAAGTTCTCCATCACAAAACTCTTTTGGCGCGAGGCCCACAACCCAAAGTCGGCTCGCGAGGTCAAAAAGAAGTCATTCGGCACAAAGCTAACGCCAAACTCTTTAAGCTGCCGAAACAGTTCAAACGATGATGGTTCGGCCGCGACGATTGGCAGGTCGCCAAGCTCGAGCCTCGCTTCGCGCAACCCATCAACGGTGGTTGCTGCCTTCACATATCGCACGGCAAAGCCATCCGCTATTAATTCAGCGGCAAAATGGCGGGCTGACGACACAAGAAAGAACAGGCGTTCGCCATGCCAATGGCGCCCGGTGAGCATGCGCGCGCTTTCAACGAGCACGATTACGTCAGAGGTTTTATCGACTGCGACTAGCGCACCGCGACTTTGGTTTAGCTGGTCAAAGGCTACATAAATGATTCGTTTAATCATGGGCGCGGCACCAAAGGCATAAGACACATTGGTTAACGATAACCCGACTAAATCGCAAGCAGTCTGGTCAGGTCGCCAAAGACTTCCATGGCCGCGCAGGTGCCGACATCGTCAAAAATAACCGCACCCGAAGCATCGAGGTGCCGCACTCGCACGGTGGCGAGCATGGTTTCTTCGACGCGTTTGTGCATCGCGGTTCGCAGCGGCGCGTGAAGCAAACCTCCGGCAGCACGCTCAGCAGCAATCTCGAGTGTGCCGTCAGGGCCGCTCAGGTTCCAGCGCACATGGGTGTCGTCGACAGTTAGCAACTGTTCACGCGTCTTGTTGTAGGTCGTGAACTTATGCAGCTTGCCGCTGTGCTTGAAGCCCACGATGTATCCGCGAAAAGCGCCACCAAGCCAGGGAATGATCGCCACCGACGCAATCAAAGACGCATCGGGCGCAGACTCAAAGTGATTGGTTTGCATCCAGATATAGCCGGCGGGAAAAGCCCTGCCCCAGTCTTTTTCAATGTAACCTCGGCCCTCGTCAAAGACAACGTCGGCGCCCTCAACGTCAAGCCGCCCAGAGAGACCGTGGCCAAAAGACACAATGCCGTGAAAACATTCCATGAACGGCACCAGGCCATACCAACCCATGATTCCGGGCGAGGCCAAAGTGACGGGCCACGGGTCGAGCGGCGAGGCAAAGTCAATGCGCCCCCTCAGCTGTGGCAGGTCGAGCGTCACCCCGCTCGCATCGAACCGGTTGTTGCCGATAGTCACATCAAACGAGGCGGTGTCGGCCTTGAAATCGGCAACGTCAAACTCGTGAAACCAAGACCGACCAGTCTTGCCATCAAGCACCTGAATGAAGGCTTGGTCGGTGGCGGGGGCATCCGCTTCATTCTTTAGGCCGCGAAAAATACCCGGAATCACCGCCCAACGCTGGCTCTGATCAGCGCTAACCAACTTGACATACCAGCCCTCAAAAAAGTTGCTGGTCTTGCCCGCGCCATGAAAAGCCTCAGGGTGTTTGACCCCGCGAATAAACGCTGCCGGTGACTGCATAGTTGAAGCCTAGCCCCCACTAAGGTTTTAGCTTGCCAATGCCGGGCAGCAACCTGCCGACCTTAGTTGCATAGGCGCGATAGCCGTCAAACTTGCGAAGCAGCATCGACTCTTCGAAGCGAGCCTTAAAGCTGAGCAAAACGCTTAGCCCAGCAAGCGCAACCATCGCCAACCAAGAACCCGAGGTTGCCGTCAACCCAATGCCAGCCAAAATGAAACCAAGATAAATCGGATGCCTCACCACCGCATATAGCCCACCAGTTTTGAGGGTGGCAGAATCGAGTGGCACCGGGTTGGCGGTTAGGCTTTTGCCCAAGTTGAAGATTGCAATAATTGCGATAGCCAGGCCGGCCGCCAGCAGAAATTTTGCAACGGCATCGAGCACCGCGGGCAGCGACCAATCGCGGGCGCCTTGCAAAAGCAAGAGAACGCCGAGCAGGGCGAACTGCCCAACAACTAAAAGATTGCCCAAAGATTTTTCGCTCATGTCTCTATTGTTGCCCACATAGAATTCGATGCGAGCCACTAGGGTTTGAATGAAGCGCGCGAAAGGAGCCTCGTGTCTAAAAGACCAACCATTCACGACGTTGCCGAACGCGCTGGTGTGTCAAAATCGCTCGTTGCGCTGGTGTTTAAATCAGACCAGGGGGTAAGCCCCGCGCGCCGCGAGAAAGTTTTGCGGGCGGCCGCAGAGCTGGGCTACACCCCTAACGCTTGGGCGAGTGCGCTGAGGTCGAACTCGTCTGGCTTTGTGGGCATCATCGTTGCCGATTTTCACAACCCGATCTTCACCGAAATCGCCGACCTAGCCCGGCAGCGTCTGGCTGATGAAGGCATTTTTAGTTTTGTTGCCACTGTTTCTCAGGTTGAAACCGAAGGTGGTCGCGAACTAGATTCGGCGCCGATTCAACACCTGCTCGATCTGAAACCAGCCAGCCTTTTTATTGTTGGCGGCTTGCCCAACTTGAAACCGTTTCAAACTTTGGCAAAAGACATCAACATCGTGGTTGCGCTGGCTGGTGCCAGAGGTCTTTCAAACGCCGTGGCGGTTCGAACCGACGACGAAACCGCGATGCGTTTAGTTTGCGAGCACCTGGTTCAAACTGGTCACTCGCAAGTGACCTACCTAGGGCCTCAAGGTGCTCAGGTTGCCGATGATCGCCGAGCAGCTTTTTTGGCTGCCGCAGAAGGGTGCCAGTTAACCGCGAATATGGTTTCAACCGGGGCTGAAGTGAGCGAACGCAGCGGTGCCGACGCAGCTATGGTTGCACTGCGCGAGGCACCAGCAGCTTCTGCTTTGGTTTGCTATAACGACAACATCGCATTTGGCGCTGGTGACGCAGCCGCCAAGCAGTTGGCGCAAGATGGCAAGCCGATTGCTGTGACCGGTTTCGACGACACCTACATCGCCGACTTTGAGCGAATCTCTCTCACCTCAATCAACCAAGACAAAACTGCGATCGTTGACGAGGTGTGCGAGTTGCTGACAAATGACGACTTATTCGCAAACCGTCGCGGTTCAGAAGTGCTTATTTCACCCACCCTGGTTGTGCGCAATTCAACGCTTGCAGCCAGTCGCAGCTAACTAACGAACTCATAACTTATTGGCAATTATTTGCTTGTCTGTGCTACTCTCTTTGCAGTTATGGAACGTTCCATTTTTTAGAGAGTGTGACAAAGATGTCTGACCTGCTGCTCATCGATGGCCAATGGCGCGCTGCGTTGAGCGGCCAAGTCGAAGACGTTCGATCACCCTTCGACGGTCGAACCGTAGGGCAAGTTGCCGTTGCCAGCGCGGCTGACGCCGATGCGGCCATTGCTGCAGCGCAAAACGGTTTTGCTAAATGGAGCCGCACCCCAGCCCACGAGCGCGCAGCAATTTTGATGAAAGCCGCGGCGCTAGCCGACGAACGGGCAGAAGCAACCGCCCAAATCATCGCAAGCGAAAACGGCAAGTCACTCGTTGAGGCTCTAGGCGAAGCGCGCCGCTCGGGCGAAATAATTCGCTTGGCAGCTTTTGAAGGTTCTCAGCTCTATGGCGAAACTCTGCCGCTAGATGCCAATAAGGGCACCGGCCTCGACAAAATTGGTTTCACTATTCGCCAGCCGGCAGGCATCGTGGTGGCCATCTCACCCTTCAACTATCCGGCGCTCTTGGTGCTGCACAAGATTGCACCGGCTTTAGCAGCCGGCAACGCCGTAGTGCTAAAACCAGCTCGCACCACCCCGCTAACGGCAATCGCCCTGGCCAAGTGCTTTCAAGACGCTGGTTTGCCAGACGGTGTGCTAAACGTGGTCACTGGTTCGGGCGGCGAGATCGGCGATGCCCTGGTTTCAGACCAGCGCGTTCGCAAAATCTCATTCACCGGCTCAACCGGGGTTGGCGAGCGCATCACCCGGCTAGCCGGCATTAAAAAGCTGTCGCTTGAGCTTGGCGCATCAGGCCCAGTGATTGTGCTCGACGACGCCGACATCGAAGCGGCTGCCGCCTCAATTGCCCTCGGTGGCTACATCAACGCAGGTCAAGTGTGCATCTCAGCCCAACGCATCATCGTTTCTCAAAACATAGCCGATGACTTTGTCGCCGCCCTCAAGCCAAAAGTTGAGGCGATTCGCATAGGCGACCCGTTGGCAGCCACGACTATGGTCGGCTCGCTGATTAGCCAGAACGAGGCAACTCGAGTGGCAAACTCGATTCGCGCGGCAGTTGCGGGCGGTGCCACGCTAATCACTGGCGGTGAACAAGACGGGAGCTTTGTTAAACCCGCAATCGTCACCAACGTTGACCCCTATTCGCCTTTTGCCCAAGATGAACTCTTTGGCCCAGCCGTGGCAATCTCGACCGCGCGCGATGTTGGTCATGCCATTGAGCTTGCAAACTCAACCCAATATGGCCTCGGCGCAGGCGTTTTTACTAACAACATGTCGAACACCATTCGCGCAATTCGTGAGATCGAGTCTGGTGTGGTTCACATTAACTGGACTCAACTTTGGCGCGCCGACCTAATGCCTTATGGCGGTTTCAAAGCCAGCGGCATTGGCAAAGAGGGTTTGCGTTCAGCCATTCAAGAAATGACCGAAGTCAAAACCGTAATCATGCACGGCTCACCTTGGAACAACTAGAAAGTCAACCGATGCCTAATCAAAAAACCATTCGACTCACCGTGGCGCAGGCAGTGGTGAAATACATCGCGGCTCAATATTCGGTTGCCGACGGCGAGCGCAAACGTTTTGTGCCGGCAGCTTTTGGCATTTTTGGTCACGGCAACGTTGCCGGCTTAGGCCAAGCGCTCGATGAGTTCAACCAAGACCTGCCGTTCATTCAAGGCCGCAACGAACAGGCTCTAGCTCACGCTGCCATCGCTTTTGCCAAAGCAAATCGCCGCCGTCAAGCTTTAGCGGTGACCGCATCGATCGGCCCCGGCGCGCTAAACATGGTCACCGCTGCAGGCCTGGCAACCGTCAACCGACTGCCAGTGCTTTTGCTGGTTGGCGACACCTATGCAACCCGCCGCCAAGGCCCGGTGCTTCAGCAGCTCGAAAACCCAAGCGCGCCAGATATTTCAGTGAACGACGCTTTTCGCCCGGTTTCAAAGTTCTTCGACCGAATCACTCGCCCAGAACAACTGCTAACCGCACTGCCGCAGGCTTTTCGCGTGCTAGCCAACCCTGTCGAAACCGGCGCCGTGGTGCTTTCACTGCCCCAAGATGTTCAGTCGCACGCATTCGATTATCCCGTTGAATTTTTTGAACCGCGCGACCTAAAGATTCGCCGCACCGCGCCAATTGCAGAGGATGTTGCCGAAGTGGCCGCGATTTTGCGCACCGCCAAAAAGCCGCTGATCATCGCGGGCGGCGGCATTATCTATTCAGACGCAACCGCGGCTCTCGAGGCGTTCGCCAACCAAACTCAGATTCCCGTGGCTGAAACTTTTGGTGGCAAAGGTGCTGTGCAAACCAAGTCACCTTGGCACGTTTGGGGCATCGGCCTTGAGGGTTCGCCGCAAACCAACAAGTTGGCTCATCAAGCCGATGTTATTTTGCACATCGGCACCCGCCTGACCGACTTTGCAACCGCATCGCAGTCTCTCTTTCAAAACCCAGACGTCAAGTTTGTGTCAATCAATATCAGTGAGTTCGACGGCGTGAAGCAAGGCGCCGCCACCGTGGTTGCCGATGCCCGCCTTGGTCTTGAGGCGCTGGCAGAAGCGGTTGGCGACTTTCAGGCACCAGCCGAATGGTCAACCGAAGTTCAAGAGCGCAATGCGGCCTGGGTTAAGGTTCGCAACGCAGCGATTGATCCCGACATTCGCTTTGAAAAAACTCTCGAGCACGACCCTGATGGCACCGACGCCCTAATCACTCAGGGCCAGCTGATTGGTGTGCTGCAAGAACACTCGCAAGCTGGCGACACTGTGATTGCCGGCGCCGGCGGGCCACCGGGAGACATTCAAAAGGTATGGGATGCCACCGAGGGGCGCACCGCACACCTCGAGTTTGGTTTTTCATGCATGGGTTATGAGCTGCCAGCGGCAATCGGTGTGCGTTTTGCCAACCCAAACCCGGCAAACCGAGTCACCACGTTCATCGGCGACGGCACCTTTTTGATGGCACCCACCGAGCTGGTTACCGCGGCGCAAGAGGGTTTGCCGCTGACCATCGTGGTTTCAGAAAACCACGGCTATCAGGTGATTCGTCGCCTGCAAATGTGGCGTGTTGGCCACAACTTTGGCAACGAGTTTAGATATCGCCAAGGCGGCGCCAACGTTGTTGAAACCGTTGAGGCTGGCAAACCGGCCGCGCGCCTTGAGGGTTCATATTTGGGGGTAGACCTCGTGCAGATTGCCAGCGGTTTGGGCGCTAAATCAATGCGCGTGCGCACTGCCGACGAATTTCGCCAAGCACTCGCCGACACTCGCAACGAGCCAGGCCCGGTAGTGATAGTTGTCGCCACGATTCCTCACGCGAACCTACCAGCCTCAGAGGTTTGGTGGGATGTCGCGCCTGCCGAAGTTTCTGACGAACCTTGGTTGCCAGCGGTTCGCGAAGACTACCAAGCTGGGCTCAAGACTCAAAGGTGGCACGGCTAATGAATAGCCCCCTCGACAAAGGCTCTTTTATCAAGACGCTTCAAAACGGCCAGGTGACATATGGCATTTTTGCGGGCTTAGCTGCCACAATGGCAGCCGAAGTTGCTGCGGCATCTGGCGTTGACTGGGTTCTGGTTGACCTCGAGCACGGCGCTGGCGGCGAAGAGCAAGTTTCACCAACCGTTGTTGCGACCGGCGCCTATGGTGTGCCAACGCTGGTGCGCATCGAGGCAGCCGAAAGAATTCGCATCGGTCGCGCGCTCGACGCCGGCGTTGCAGGCATCATGGTGCCAAGGCTAGAGAGCGCAGCCGAAGTTGAAAAGGTGGTTCGCCACTTTAGCTACCCTCCGCTGGGCGACCGCGGTGTTGCCAGCTATAACCGCGCAGCTCGCTGGGGTCTAGACCCAGAAGCACTATTGCCGGTCAAAATGGCGGCGACGATCATTCAAATCGAAACCCTCGGCGCTTTAGCCGAAGTCGATCAAATCGCCAACATCGACGGCGTTGACCTGCTTTTTGTTGGCCCGCTCGACCTCAGCTATGCGCTTGGTGTTGCGCGCGAGTTTCAACATGAACTTTTTATTGCCGCACTCGAACGAGTGTTAGCGGCAGCAAAAGCAGCTGGCAAACCAGCCGGAATCTTGGCAGCCAATGCCACCGCAGCAAAACGATTCACCGACATGGGCTTCAGTTTTATCGCGCTGTCGTCAGACTCGGTTCTGCTGTCACAAGCCATCATCGAAACCCTAGAAAAAGCGAAGAAGTGAACATGACAAATCAAGAAACCAAAACTGTTGGCGTTGGCCTTATTAGCGTAGGGTGGATGGGCAAGCTGCACAGCCACGCGTATCAGTCAGTGCCAAAGGTTTACCCAGAGCTCGGCATCAAAACCCGCTTGGTAATTGCCGCTGACACCGAACCTTCGCGCTGCGAATATGCCAAAGAGGTTTTGGGCTATGAAGAGGCCACCGTTGACTATCACGAGGTTTTGAACCACCCAGACGTTGACGTTGTGTCAATCTGCGCGCCAAACTTTTTGCACGCCGAAATTGGCATTGCGGCAGCTAAAGCTGGCAAAGCTTTTTGGATCGAAAAACCTGTGGGCCGCGGTTTTGCAGAAACCTCAGCGGTCGAGGCCGAAGCCGACAAAGCCGGCGTGGTGACCAGCATTGGTTTCAACTATCGCCACGCACCGGCCATTGAAAAAGCTAAACAACTAATCGCCGACGGTTCACTTGGTCGAATCACCAACATTCGTGGCACTTTTTTTGCCGACTATTCGGCTGAGCCAAATGGTGCACTGTCGTGGCGCTTTAACCGCAAACTTGCTGGCAGCGGTGTTTTGGGCGACCTAATGGGCCACTTGGTTGACCTCGTGCAATACCTTGCCGGCCCAATCAACGAGGTTTCAGCGCTAACCAGCACCGTTCACAAACAGCGCCCGATTCAGCGCATGGGTGTTGGCACCCACTTTGACGTGATCGAGGGTGGCGAAATGGGCGATGTCGAAAACGAAGACTATGCCGCCATGATGGTGCGTTTTGCTGACAACGCGGTTGCCGGTGCCGCAGTTGGCACACTTGAGGCTTCGCGTGTTGCGGTTGGCCCACGCGCCTCTTATAACGTTGAGATTTATGGCACCGAAGGCTCGCTTAAGTGGGAATTCGAGCGCATGAACGAGCTTGAGGTGGCAATTGGCCGCAAAGGCAACTTGGTTGGCTATCAGCGCGTTATGGCAGGCCCAGGATTTGGTGATTTTTCGCACTTTCAACCTGGCGCCGGCACCTCAATGGGTTTCGACGACCTGAAAGTTATCGAGGCTCGCAAGTTTCTTGAGGCCTACCTGGGCGTGAAGCACCTTAACAGCAACATTCACGATGCTGTTGCCGCTGCAAAAATAGTGGATGCCTGTGAGGCATCGGCTGAATCTGGCGCGTGGGTGAAAATCTCACCGACCGCTGGCGTGACCTCGGCAATCAAAGGCTAGTTGTGCCCCTCGTTGTTGCCCTCGGCAAAGTTGATTCGGCTCTGGTTCAAGCTGAACTTGGGCCGAATCTAACGCTTGTGGTCGACCCAACTGCCGACGACCTTGAGCAGGCTGTGGGTGCGATTGTGCGCGCGGCGCCTGTTGTTGACGTTGCCGCTTTTGATTCGATGCCTAACCTTCGAGTTTTAGCTCGCACGGGTGTTGGCACCGAAAAGGTTGATTTGGCTGAGGCGTCTAAGCGGGGAATTCCTGTGGTGATCACCCCGGGCAGCAACACAAATGCGGTTGCCGAAGGCGCGTTGGCTTTCATTTTGCATTTGTCTAAACGCTTAGCACCGTTGACTGATTTGGTTCGCGAGGGCCGCTGGCACGAACGCGATGGTTTGCCGCTCGGCGATATCGAAGGTGCCACCTGCGGCATTATCGGTTTTGGTCGTATCGGGCGTCGCCTAGCTGAGGTGCTAACGGTTATGGGTGCTCGGGTGTTAGCTTTTGACCCCTTCGCTGAGATTCCTGAAGCCATGAGGGTCGATTCGCTTGAGGCCCTTTTGGCTCAATCGAACATCGTTTCACTGCACGCACCGCTAACGCAAGACAACCACGGTCTGTTAAGTCGCAGCACTTTGGCGCTTTTGCCCAAGGGTGCGATTGTGGTGAACTGCAGTCGAGGGCCGCTCTTGAATCTTGATGATGCCCTCGAGGCTCTCAACTCTGGCCAATTGCTTGGTCTGGGTCTAGACGTGTTTGATGATGAACCGCCAGCTCACCACCCCCTGTTTGATCACCCTGCAGTTGCGCTGACCCCGCACGTTATGGGTTTGAGCCAGCGAGCAGCTGCTCAAACTTTTGTTGACGCCGCTCGAGGCATTCGTGCGGTGCTCGAGGGTCGCGAACCGTTTGCTAAGGCCAACTGAAGCCATGGCAGCCGTGCGCAAACCACTCAGAGTTGCCGTTACCGGTGCAACCGGTTTTGTGGGCAGCAACATAGCAACCGTGCTTGAGCAGTTTGGTCACAGTGTTGTTGGTTTGGGTCGACGTGAGAACGCGAGCACACGTTGGCCAACGGTGGTTTGCGATTTCGATTCGATCGATCACCTTACTGCGGCGCTCGAAGGTTGCGACGCTGTGGTTCACTGCGCCATCGCCAACGACTTCAACCGGCTGCTGCAAGATCGTGAGTTTGCCTTTGACAACTATGTGGGCATGACCAGCCGCGTGGCCCAGGCAGCCAAAGCCAGCGGTGCGCAACTGGTTTATGTTTCGACCGACTGGATTCTTGACGGCACCACACACCTCACACCAGAAACCGACAACGGCAACCCGTTGAACTTTTATGGGTTTCTAAAAGCTATGGGCGAGCAGGTTGTGCGCGACCTTCACCCTAACGATGGCGCAGTTTGCCGCATCGCCGGGGTGATGGGCCGCCACCAACTGGGCGAGGCTGGGCCACGAAGTCAAGATGTTGGTTTCGGATACTTTGTTTATTCACTGGTCAAAGCGTTGCAAGCGGGTGAAACTTTCACAGTGTGGCACGGCCCAGACGTCAACCAGATAACTTCGCCCTCGCTGGCAGCTGAGATTGGCGCCCAAGTTGAGCGGGTGATTTCGTTGCGCGCTGGCGGCACATTTCACCTGGTTGGCGACGATGCAATCGAGCGCTTCGACCTTGCGAAGCTAGTTTGTGAAGTTTTTGAATTGGATGCCGCTTTGCTGCGCCAAGACCTGCCGCCAGAATCAGAGTTGTTCGGGGCGCCGGTTCCGGTCGACTCATCGCTTTCGAATGCGGCAACTAAAACCCGCCTCGGTCTCGGGCCTACGCCGCTGCGCGCGCTGCTCGAAGCTTTTAAAACCGAACTAGAAACCGGGCAGGCGCGGTCTCTCACTACCAACTGAGGTGGCCAACAGGCTCACCAACTAAATCACCAACTAGTTGGTTGGAATGCGGTCGCGTTCGCTAGTGGCCTCGGTGTAGCCATGGGCTACAGGTTTGCCATCTTCGCCTAGACCCACAAACACAATGTGGTCTACGGTCAAAATGCTTTTGCGGGTGATCATGTTGCGCACTTCAGCGCGCATCGTGATTGAGGTGGTGCCAAACTTTGTAGCAACCAAACCCATCTCAATGATGTCGCCTTTGATGGCTGAGGCTACAAAGTTGATCTCTGAAATGATTTTGGTCACAACTCGGCGGTTGCCAAGCTGCAAAATTGCATAAATGGTGGCTTCTTCGTCAATCCATTTGAGCAAGCTGCCACCAAAAAGGGTGCCGTTTGCGTTTAGGTCTTCTGGGCGCACCCATTTGCGGGTGCTGAATTCAATTTGTGTCACAGTTCAAGTCTGCCCTATAAATAGACCAGAAAGGTTGGTCTTATGCAGTTCTTGATCTCGGTCATTGATGACCTCAGTGGTTCGGGCACCTCAGACGAAATGGTGGCAATTGACGTTTTTAACGACATGCTCGAAGCTGAGGGGTATTTCGTTTTTGCGGGCGGCCTAACTGACCCCAAAGGCGCTGTGGTGATTGACAACCGTGCCGATGCAAACATTCAGGTGGATGCCCCGCTGTTTGCCACCCCAGAAAACGTGAGTGGCTTCTGGATCATTCGGGCGGCAGACTTAGAAACCGCACGCCGCCTGGCTTTTGCCGGGTCAAAGGCGTGCAACCGCAAGGTCGAGTTGCGCGCATTCTTCGGCGCCTGACCTGAGCTGTGCTCTGCTGTGCTCTGCTCTGCTCTGCTCTGCTCTGCTCTGCTGTGCTGAGCTGGGGGCAGTTTTGTTGCTCGGCCCTAGCTTTGCATAACTAATTGGCGCCGAGTTTGGCGCGCAACCGACCGATAGCCTCAATTTGGTTGAAACCGGCGGTGGCATATTCAAGCTCGGTTTGCCAGTTGGCTGTGTTAGTCAAAACCATCAGGCCAAAACCGGGGCCACCGCCCCCGTGCCCAACAAGGCGAGGGCATTCGTTTTCAGACGCAACATCGGACATTAGGCCATAACCATAGCCTGGTGTTTCAAAACCTGTGTTTTCGTGGTCAACTGCTGTGTTGCCTGCCGACAGCCCTATGGTTTTATCGCGGTGTTGCACCAGTTTGGCGAACGCTGGTGCAACGGCCTCAGCCTCAGCTATGAAGGTGCCCGAATAAACCCAGCGCGGGTCATAGCCTGGCACGATGTTGGTCGGGGCCTCCCATTCGGCAAAGCCCTCGATGCCAAGCGGCTCAAACACCAGTTGCTGCAGAGCACCAAAGAAACTCGTGCCGGTGCGCGCTTCAACAGCCGTGCGCAGCAGCAGGTATCCGATGTTTGAATATTGAAAACCGGGTGCCATGTGAGCAAACTCTAGGCAGCGCTCAAGCAGATCTTGACGTGGCCAGGCTGGTTCGCGCGCTTCAACTGCATCGCCGTAGGTTTGCAAAAAGCTATAGTCAGCCAAACCAGAGGTGTGATTCAGCAGAGCGCCGATGGTTCGCTGCGCATAGACCGGCGCTAGGCCTTGAACAAAGTCGCCTATCGGTGCATCGAGAGGCAAACCCAACTCAAGCACAGCCTGTGCCAAAAACGGCTTAGCTATCGAATAAACCACAATCACATTCACACGCTAATGGTTTGGCAGCTAGATTTGTGGAATGCCAACACAAACCGCCGACATGAAGTCGATTGTTGCCGAACTTTCAAGTCGCAACCAACAACTTGCCAAAGTCATTGCCCAGCATAAACTCTGCACGCTCGCCTCAGCCCCCAGCTCGGTGAGCAACTTTGAGGCTTTAGCCGAGTCGGTGGTTTCGCAACAACTTTCGGTGAAAGCAGCCGACACGATTTATGGTCGCCTGCTAGAGCTGTGCCAAGGCCAAATGCTGCCCCAAAAGCTGGTTGAGCTAACCGAAGGCGAAATGCGTTCGGTTGGTCTTTCGGGCGCCAAAACTAAAACCATTCAGGGCATGGCAGGTGCAGCTCTGAGCGGCGCAATCGAGTTCGAAAAACTGCACCTCATAAACGACGAAGCGGTTTCGCAACAACTAAACGGGCTGTGGGGTATTGGGCCGTGGACTATCGACATGTTCATGATGCACCAGCTGCACCGGCTAGACATTTGGCCCGTTGGCGACCTTGGGGTTCGCCGCGGCTGGCAAAACATTTTTCAACTTGAAAGCAAAATCGAGCCAGCCGACCTCGCCGAGCTTGGCGAAGAGTTTAGACCCTATCGCAGCGTCGTTGCCTGGTATTGCTGGCGCGCGGCCTAAACCTAAACCCAAACTATCCCCAATAAAATCGGTCATAGCCAGGTCGGTTAGTGACTCAATAGCACCGGAATCATCGAAGCCACCAGCAGCACAGCCGACACAATGTTGAACACTCGACGGCGCACGGGGTTGCTCAGCCATACGCTCAAAACCTGACCAGAAGCCGCCCAAATCACGCCACCGGGCCAAGTCACAACCAGAAACACCGCACAGGTCAGCAGGGTGGTGAGCAGTGGGTCATCCACGTGAATAAAAGTCGCCATAAAAGCCGACATGATGATCCAGGCTTTGGGGTTGATGAACTGAAACGCCACCGAACGCGCAAAACCAATGTATTTTGCCTCACCCGACTCAGATTTGCTGGTGCTTCGGGCAATCAAAAAAGCCAAATAGATGACGTATGCAAACCCCACCCACTTGAGCGCCTCATAGATAGTGGGGCTTGCCGCAAAAATCGCCCCAAGACCGGCGCCGATGGCGACCATCATCACACTCAGACCAGCGATGATTCCGTTGGCATAAGGCAGCGATCGACGCACCCCAAAGTTAGCGCCAGATGTGAACAAAAACGTGTTGTTCGGGCCGGGGGTGATTGAGGTCACAAACCCAAACACCAGCACCGATGCCAGCACGCTAAAACTCATAACAGCAGTCTAGGTTGTTAAAAATCAAGGTTGTTAAAAAGATAATCCCGCCTCTATTGCAGAGGCGGGATGATCTTCAGCAAATGCTAGCCAATAACGGCAGTTGCGCTAATCACAACTTTGCGGTTTTTGACGCTGAACTTCTTGAGCGGTTTGGCTGCAGCAAGTTTTGTGACTGCAGTTGGCTTGAGCTTTTTAATGTAGCCGCAAACTGCGCTCGCACGAGCCTGACCCAGAGCCTTGTTGGCCGAGATCGAAGTTTTAGCCGCAACATAACCGGTGCAAGTGAAGCTTGAAACCAACGGGTGCCTCGTCACAAAGTTAGCGATGGCTTTCTTTTGCCCAGCGCTGAGCTTTGCCGAGTTGCCCTTGAAATATTGAACATTGCCAACAGTTTTAGTTGGCTTTGGTGCAGCCTGACACAAACTCGGGTTGCCGCCATAGTTGAACGTGAAACTGTCAATTGCCAACTCTGGGTCTGGCGCACCTTCGGTCATTTGTGAAACGTCATAGAGTGCAATCTTCACAGTTGAACCTGCACACGATGCGATGAACGAAAAGTTTTGCCAGTTGAAGTTCATAGTCGTTGCGGTGACCGGTGCCGGCCCTGCATACTGGCCATCAACCCAAGCGGCCATCCAATAACCAGCTGTTGGGTCAGCATCGGTGGTTACGGTTAGCGAGCCACCGAAAGGCAATGAGCCTGAACTTGCGTCGAGAAACGTTGCCGGTGAGGTTGTTGGAGGCGGTGGTGCAGCCTCTACAAAAGCGCGCACCCAAATCAGACCGTCAACACCAAAGGTGCCTCGGTCAGTTGTGTCTGAGTTCGAAGCAACGCCAACGCCACCTGCGCCGCCTTGACCAGGAAAACCGCCCGCATAGTTGAGGTTCGCGACGCCGTTATAACCCGATGAAAACTCGCAAGAACCAGAGCCGGTTCCGAACGGTGGGGTGAAAGCGGTCGGAACAGCCACGTTGCCGTACTGGTCGTCGGTGCATCCGTCTCCATCGTTTTGATAGGTGCCGCCACCGCCACCCAGACCAGCACCTGCAGGCCATTCATAGCCAGGGTAGTAGTTCGGGTAGAGAGTGGTGTTTCTGAACAAACCATAGTTGCTCGAAATGGTTGACGGCATGCCATTCAGGCCAAGAATCGCGCCAGCTGCGCCACCGTCACCGGCATTGTTAAGCGCGCCGTCGAAACCAGGGCCAAACTGGCTGCCGCCACCGCCACCAGAAGACGAACCCGCACCATTGAAACCAGCGCCACCAGCGTTGACTAGGGCTGGGTTGCTGTTGCCAGATGCGCCACCAGCGCCACCGTTGGTGCCCGACTGGCCACCCTTGCCACCGACTGCAGAGACCAATACATTGCTCTGAGCATCTTTCAAAGTGGTCGTTGCGCCGTCGCCGCCGTTAGTGGCCGCGCCGCTAACAGTGTCGACCGAAGCCTGAGCGCCGCCCAAACCAATGTCGGCAGTCAACGTGTCACCTGGGGTAACAGTTAGCAATGCCTGCGAAATCTCAGCACCACCGCCACCGCCACCAGCTTTGTGAACACCGGCGATTGAGCCACCAGCACCACCGGCGCCACCGCCGCCGACTGCCAAAACAGCAATCGAGGTTACTCCAGCCGGCACAACAAAGCTGCCGTCAGCCTCAATGTAGGTGTCGCATGCGAGAGGGGTTGAATAATAATCGGTGCTCCAGCCGACTGGGCAATCGGTGATTGCCTGCGCAGAAACTGCCGAAAGTGGGCTGATCGCTAAAGCAGCCACAAGTGCCACGCCAAAGCGTTTTGCGTTCTTAGTTTTATTAAAAATAGACATTAAAACCTCCAGTGATAAATGCTAATGAGGGTTTTCGTGAAAATGCCGAGAATAAAATCGCGGTCTTGGGTAAACCGAAGTTTTGAATGAAAAACTAGAAAATCTTAAGTTTTCAAAAACGTGCGAAAAAAGAAAAACCCGGCTCTCGTGAGAAGAAACCGGGTTTCGTGCGCTTGGAGGGACTCGAACCCCCAACCTTCTGATCCGTAGTTATCTTTCACGGACTTATGGGTAGTGGCTTGTAGCAATGTATCCCAGTATTTACTTAGTCAAGCCGTTCTTTCCAATGCCTGGCAGTTCCCTCCAATTCCGTCCAATAAACGGAATATGAACGGAATATTAACCTGCAGCTACTCTTTTCAGCTCCCCATCCACAACGGCGTCTAGGAAGACATAGAGATTCTGCCAGGCTTGATTTAGTCCGCCATGGAGACCCACAAGTGGGAAAGCATCCTCGAAGTCATTGTCGCTGTTACTGCCATAGCGCAAAGTTACCGACTCGATGTGCTCCTCGCTGAGCAAGTTAACTAATTCACGCACTTTTTCTCTTATTTGTTCAGGTACTTTCTGACTTGAATTTAACTGTTCGATATCCTCAAAACTTTTCTTCAAATCGTGTCCATACTTCTTACCAATGGATTTTTCCAGGTCTGGATTTGACTCGACCGGCCCATCATCGAAGTGGAGTCGTTGAAAGACTGACTTCAGAGCTAGTTCCACTGAATGCCTATAAAGCATCAGAGCTGGAGCTACTATGCGATCATCCGCTGGAACCCCCTGCATAGACTCAAGCAAGCGCATGGAAGCGTAAAAGTAGTTGAGTGCCCCGACCTTAAATTCAAACGGAAGAAAAAGAGCAACGAACTTCTGCTCTGGTGCTACGACCCTCGCTCGAATCAAGTCCCCTTTAGAAGCTGGATGCCTCGCCATTAAATCCCCTTGTGCGTTGTTAGTTTGGCCAAGTGCCTTTAGCTACAAAGCAAAGAACCTGTCAAAGAAAGCCTGCAGGGCATCAATTACGCGCATCTTTTGTTGCCCATGCTCATCCTGCGGACTGAACATATCTTTTGGTGGCAACAGCCTTACAACGGCTGAACCTGCTGTTGAGAGTTGACCATTTCTGAATGCATTGTCTAGAAGGACCCTGGTCTCAAGTTCATTGAGTTTTTCGGCATCGATAATCGTTTGAAGTTCCAGGGTTTTCTGCTCTTCTACAAACGCACGCCAGGCTTTGTCAATTTCGGTAGTGGTATTCACCGATTCAACGAATCGCTCGATGAGGTCTTTTTTGCTCTGGAGGCTGACCGAAGCCGAAATAGCCTTTGAGATTTGAACCTTTACTTCCTTATTCTCATCGGCTGAACCGGTAGCCATTTTTGCTACTAACTCGAGGATGTAATCCACTGTGATGTCGACTGACTTCACCAACTCAATTTCAAAGGTGATTGAGTCCAGAATCGACTCACGATCGCCCTTGGTTGAGTCTCTCAACTCGCGGTATATCTCAAGGTAGGTGCCGTGGAAATCCTGCAGCTGACTGTCGCTCAGGATTTGATTGCCTGTGAAGTCATCGAAGGAAACCAGAATATTCTTGAGCCTCAGAATCTTGTTATAAAGCTCGACATAATCCTTTTTGGCAGCGTCCCCTGCTGGAAGCTGCCCTGCCTCGAAACGGGTTGTTAGCTCCTCTACGAGTTCTGCGTATTCGGTGAAGTATTCAAGGTATGGGCGGAGCAAGACAATGCCTCCCGCCTCCTTGTTGCCAAATAGAGAGATGGCCTCTGTGGTGGCTTCATCAAGGTTCCTGAAACACACAATGTTCCCATAGGTCTTGACCGAGTTTAGGATTCGGTTGGTGCGTGAGAAGGCCTGGAGCAGGCCGTGTTGGCGCAGGTTCTTGTCAACCCAGAGAGTGTTCAGGGTTGTGGCATCGAAACCGGTTAGGAACATGTTGACCACGATGACCAAGTCGATTTCACGGTTTTTCAGTTTGAGCGCAAGGTCTTTGTAATAAGACTGGAAGTTGTCCGCTGAAGTATCCCAATTGGTTGCAAAGTACCGGTTGTAGTCCTTGATTGCAGCGTCTAGGAAGTCGCGAGAGGACTTATCGAGTTGTGTGGTGTCGAAACCTTCATCGTCCAGGATGCCGTCTGGGTCTTCTTCGTTTGCGGCGAAACTATAGATTAGGCCAACCTTCAGCTGTTGATCACTTGGCAGGTTCTTTTGCGCCTCTTGAAATGCCAAGTAGTAGCGTTTTGCCGCCTCGATGGAAGCAGTAGCAAAGATGGAGTTGAAACCACGAACTCGGCGCTCCTTCAACTTATAGATTTCACTCCTGCGAGTCTTTTGGTCGAAGTGTTCGCGGATGTAATCCACAATCATCTGAATACGCTCAGGCGCGAGCAGCGCCTTTTCAGTTTCGATTGCTGAGACTTGTTTATCGCGAATCTCCTCGGGTAGCGAGATTGTGTTCACATAGTCAACACGGAAGGGCAGAACATTCTTGTCTTCGATGGCGTCAACGATTGTGTATGCGTGTAGGCGCTCGCCAAAGGCTTGCTCAGTGGTTTTCAGTTGAGGGTTACCGCCCGCACTAGCGTTTTTTGCGAAGATTGGAGTTCCGGTAAAGCCAAACAGGTTGTAGTTCTTGAATGCCTTTTTGATTTGGGTGTGCATGCCTCCGAACTGCGAGCGATGGCATTCATCGAAAATGAGCACAACACGCTTTGAAGTGACAGCGTGACCAGGGTTGCGCGCGATAAACAAAGACAACTTCTGGATGGTTGTAATGATGATTTTGGAGTTGGCGTCACCAAGTTGTCCAGTCAAAACTGAAGTGCTCACGTTGGAATCAGCCGCGCCCGGTTGGAAGCGGTCGTATTCCTTCATGGTTTGATAGTCAAGGTCTTTACGGTCAACCACAAAAAGCACCTTGTCCACGGAATCCATAGCTGACGCCAACTGAGCAGTTTTGAAACTCGTGAGTGTCTTACCTGATCCTGTGGTGTGCCAAACATAACCACCAGCGGCCAAAGTTCCCAAGGTTTTAGAGTTCTCAGAAACCAGGATTCTCTGGAGAACTCTTTCCGTTGCAACAATTTGGTACGGACGCATCACTAGCAGCATGTCATCCGAGGTCATCACGCAGTAACGGGTGAGGATGTTCAAAATGGCGTGCTTTGAAAAGAAGGTCTTGCCAAAATCCATTAGGTCCGTGATGCGCTTATTGTTTGCATCTGCCCACCACGATGTGAACTCGTAAGAGTTTGAAGTCTTTTTAGCGCCAGCGTTAACCTGCGAATCCAAGTGTTGTTTGCGCACACTATTGCTGTAGTACTTGGTAAGTGTCCCGTTAGAAATCACAAACAACTGCACGTAATGGAAAAGACCCGAACCAGCCCAGAAACTATCGCGCTGGTAACGGTTAATTTGGTTGAACGCTTCTCGAATGTCAACACCCCGACGCTTCAATTCAACGTGAACCATTGGCAAACCATTCACCAAAATGGTTACGTCATAACGGTTAGACCTGGCCCCAACAACCTCGTACTGGTTGATCACCTGCAACGAATTGTTGTGAATGTTGGTTTTGTCAATCAACGTGATGTTCTTAACCGAACCATCATCACGCTTCAAGTTTCGAATGTGCCCACCCTGATGTAGTTTGCGAGTCCTCTCGACAATGCCTTCGTTATCTGATGCAATCTCTTCCCTGAAGAATCGTTCCCATTCGGTGTCCGTAAAGTCAACCTTGTTTAGGCGTGAAATCTCGGCGCGAAGGTTTTGAATCAGCGACGCCTCAGAGACAATGGGTAAGTAAGTGTATGCCTGGTCTTTCAGTAGGTTGATGAACGCTTGCTCGAGCTCAGCCTCACTTTGGTAGGAGGTGGCTTTGCGAGTGACAGCCTCAAACTGAGCAACAACAGTGCTTTCGCCGGTAACTGCTATCGGCTCAAAACGCTGAATAGTCATTAGTCCTCCAATTCCTTGAAGGTAAGCAGTTTGTCGCGGTAATACTCATACTGTTTGCGGCGGGCTTTGAGTTCAGCAGGTAGGCCACTTGAAATGTCATTCACAAGAGCATCAAACTTATCCAGAACAGCGACGATTTTGCCCTGCTCATCCAATGGGGGCATTGGCACTAGAACTTTGTTCAACTGGGTTTGCGTGAGACTAGGCACGCCTCCAGCGAGGTTCATTCCGGCTAAGTCCTGAGTTTTTAAAAAGTAGTACAGATATTTCGGGATGCAGCTGTCTGCGTTTATTTCTGTGTAGAAGCACGTGTCAACAGTCCAGAATGGCTCATCCACATAAAACAAGTTTCCCAGCGAGCCTTTGCGAGGAATTAGGACTGACGGACCAGTGCCGACAGCTGATCCAACGTGAGCCATGACACCACCTGATCCGTAAACAGGAATTTCGCCCTCGGGGAGGCTTTTCCAGTCAGAACCATTGCGAATGCGTGCGATGTCACCCATCGGAACCCACCGTACCCCCCCCTGCAGTGGGAAAGTCAACAACTGGTTTCGATAAAACTCGTACTGTTTTTTACGGGCTTCCAGCTCCGCTTCCAGCTCCGCTTCCAGCTCCGCTTCCAGCTGCGCGAAGGAGTCCAGAATCTGGACGATTTCATGTTGTACTTCCGCAGGTGGGGCAGGTACCAAGTAGGACTTTATTATTTGAAGATTTAAGCCGCCACGCGTACCGTCCCCAGAAGACGCACTTCGCAGTTGAACGTAGTGACTACTCAAATAGTAATAAAGGAAATCTGAGCTTACTGGTCCTTTGGGCACCAGCGAGCAGAGCGACTGATTCGTGCAAAGTTCTATTCGAGTTCTGGCCACTAGGCCACGCGTTTTCCCCTGACCTGCTAGAGCAATGACTACAGAATTCGCTGGAATCATTCTTGTGCTGCAGGAGTCAAATGCTTCCTGAGTGATGAGCTTATCGGTTTGAATGATGAGCTTTTTATTTACCTCACCTGAACTCATCCAAGGTATTGTTCCGTTTGTCCAGTATTCCGCGCGTTGAGAGGATGGTGTTGCACCGGCAAAGCAGTCTGCAATATCGCCGATCGCTAAGTACGGTACGCCATCAGGGCACAATTCCTTTATTAGGAGTTCTACCTTGCTCAATGTGTGACCTCAAGGTCAGAAACAATTGCATCAATTGCGGTTCGCAAAACCGCTTGGCGACCAACTATTTCGGCAATCTCACTATTGAGCCTCGTGATGTCGATTACCTCTCGGGTATCTTCCGCCTCAACATAAGAAGAAACCGAAAGCAGGTATTCCTTTTCTGCGATTTCAGCGAGGTTTTTCACTGCAACAAAGTGGTCTACGTTTTCACGTGCAATCAACGCGTCCAATATCTTGGTCTGGTTGGTTTTCTGCAGTTTGTTCTTGGTGTTCTGCCTTGCGAACTCTGCAGAGGCATCAATGAAGACAACTGTGTTATCCGGCTTGGACTTCTTGAGCACCAGAATGCAAGTGGCAATACCAGTGCCGAAGAACAAATCTGACGGCAGCTGAATTACAGCGTCAACGTAGTTGTTATCAACCAGGTACTTGCGAATCTTTTTCTCAGCGCCGCCACGATACATAACACCTGGGAACTCAACGATGGCAGCTGTGCCGTTTACTGCCAACCAAGACAAGATGTGCATAGTGAAAGCAAGGTCGGCCTTGGACTTAGGTGCCAGCACACCGGCGGGAGCAAAACGTTGGTCATTGATCATCAGCGGATTCGAGTCGCCAGCCCAATCGATTGAATAAGGCGGGTTGGAGACGATAGCCTCGAACGGAACGTCATCCCAGTGTTTTGGGTCAGTCAGAGTGTCACCATGCGCGATGTCGAACTTCTCATAGTTGATGTCGTGCAGGAACATGTTAATGCGGCAGAGGTTATAAGTTGTGATGTTAATTTCTTGTCCAAAGAAACCTTGTTCAACCTTGTCTTTACCCAAAACTTTGGCATATTGGAGCAGTAGCGAACCGGAACCACATGCTGGATCGTAGACCTTGTTTACCTTGTCTTTGCCGATTAGCGTGATGCGAGCGAGTAGCTCGGAGACTTCCTGAGGAGTAAAGAACTCTCCACCTGACTTACCAGCGCTCGAGGCATACATGGTCATTAGATATTCGTAGGCGTCGCCAAAGGCGTCAATCTTGTTCTCTTGGAATGTGCCTAGGTTTAGGTCGCCAATAGCGTTCAGTAACTTTGTTAGGGCTTCGTTGCGATTAACCACAGTCGCGCCAAGTTTGTTGCTGTTGATATCGAGGTCATCGAAAAGGCCTTTTAGGTCATTTTCGCTTGGGGTTCCCAGCGCCGAGCTTTCAATGTTCTTGAATACTCGAGCGACCGTTTCGTTCAGATTTTCGTCATTCTTGGCGTTCTTTTGAACGTTTTCAAAGAGCTCGCTTGGTCGAATGAAAAAACCCTTTTCTGCAACAGTGGTTGCACGACCTAGTTCGGCTTTGTCATCGTCGAGTTGGGCGTAATCAAAGTTAGCCTGCCCTGCGGCATGTTGGTGCTTGTTGATGTAGTCAGTCAGGTTTTCGGAAATGAATCGATAAAACAGGATTCCCAAAACATACTGCTTGAAGTCCCAACCATCAACGCTTCCGCGAAGTTCGTTCGCGATACGCCAGATAGTTTTGTGCAGTTCTGCTCGTTCGTGTTCGCTTGACATTTTTAGTTGCACCTTTCCACCACTAGATCATTCGCCAAAGAAGCTAGTAGTGATTCCCCGTCTGTTTGTTAAGGCTACCTGAGGCAGCTGGTTTTCCTTGTCGTTTAGCCTCTAGGAAAAGTCCGCGAACCTTTGATATGTGGCATCAATGTTGAACTTATCCAACACATCATCTGGCTCATGGGCGTCGATAATCGCCTGTGACCTAGCCTCAAAATACTGCTTATCAAAAAGGCTCATTTGCTCTGACTTAAGAGTCCATTTCGCTGAGTCGTTCCCCCAAATGGTTGCGATTTTCTGCATCACTTCACAGGCCAGCGCTGCCTGGAATGAACCATCTTGCACGAAGTCATCCCCAGCGATATTGAGTGTCAGCGTTTGTTTCTTAGGCGGCACATCTTGCATGCTGCCGTTGATTTCATGTTGCCAACCGAAGTCCACCAACTCTTGTATCCCTATCCAAAAACCAGAAGGCTCATCGGACTTCAAAGTCAACTTCATTTGGGCAAAATTCATGCGGTTGGATTCGATAACTAGCTTGGCCTCTGCTCGCCTGCCCACAGCCTTGAAAGTAAACAATTCATAGTCCTGCAGGAAGTTATGAATTGGTCCTTGGAATACAGCGATTATTGGCATCTCAGGATTATCGTCAACCAGGCCCCGAGCTACGTCTGTAAGTGTTTTCCAACCCCCGTAGTTCCATGTGTGCTGCAGATCATCATGTAGCTGGTCAACTGCGAGTTTTAGCGGCTGGTAGTTGTAGCCAATGCCCAGTTCAAAAGCAGCAAAAAGCGCCACGTCAATCCGGTCAAAGAACGGTGTTTCGCGTAATTTCTGCACTGCTCCGACTGTCTCAGAAATTTCGTATCCGCCTTCTTCTGAAGTGGCCGACTCTTTTTTGTAGTTTGAAAGGAACGTGGCCAAATTTGAGTAACGTCGCTTTTCCCAATTTGTTCCTCGTGCGCGGAGACCGAACTGGCCTCCATCAACTAGACCAAATACTTCAACTTCTTGCTTCTTCATGTCTCCCCTTTGTCGGTTGGGGCCATGCTACGAGCAGCCAGAGACATTTAACTGTCCAGATGGAATCAGTTTTGGAAAAGCGAAAGGCTTGATTTAGCGGGGAATACAGGTAAGCCCCTTTAGAAACAAGCCTTATCGGCTAAATCGAACTAGTTCAAACTTGAAAACAAGTGGGCCTGTCTTTCCGTTTCTGTCCCTACTGTCAGAACTTCCACAGTGTCAAGACCGTGGAAATTAATTATTGCTGCTAGGTCTTCCAATGTCTTGGCGTTTGATTCGCCGTAAATTTTGCTACCGAGAGCCATCTCTGTTTCTGGAGAGTCGATGGCTATGAATCCCACTACTTCCACACAACCCTGCTTGACACGGACGAAAAAAGTGAGAACTAGAGGAAATGGTCCCCCTTTCGCTTCTATCACTATCAGCAATGGTGCATAGTTTTGGCTGTGCTCTGCCAGGAGTGCGCAAAGGTGTTCTTTTAGCGTCGCAAGTATTGGCGCGTCTGAAGCCCACATGTTTTTGTCAAGTCTTGTGATTTTCATTTTTAGTCTTTCTGCTCGTTGATTGACTTGAATGGTTTAGGTGGGAATGTACGAAATTCCTTTGGTTTGCCTTCTTTTGTGTGGACTACTTTGACTTCAGAAACTGCGAGGAAATCCAGAATCGTTGCGATTTTCGTTATGTTGTCATTTTTAGTGTCATAGACGCTGCCAACCACGTTTTCCCATTCGATATCCCCCGTCGTGGCGTTCTTTAGCTGCAATGCGAAGCCAAAGCCGATTTCTGTGAAGTACACCTGGAAGGCAACTAAGTACTTCCCTGTGAGAGTGGTTCCTTCACAAAACAACTCTTGAAAGGGCGTCTCAGTTTGGTTTGCGCTATTGAAGAGTTGCTCGAACCCTTGCTCCGTTGTCATCAAGGAGTCTGGCTTTGCCACCCATGCTTGTTCGTATCGGATCATGTTTATTTGGTGCCTTTCTTGTTTTTAGGTGCGAGTTTTTCTAACTCAGGCCAGTTGATTTCTGGTGGGGTTTTAGTGGTTGTGGTGGTTGAGTTTTTAGGGTTATAGGTTGCTGGTAAGTTGCGAGCTAGAGGCACATTTTTTGTTACTAGCCCATCCGCGATACCCTCTTCGAGTTCTCGACGCGCCTGCGACTCAGACATAGATGCCTTATCGGCGTATTGCTTGATGGTCATTTCTGAGGTCAGGAATTTGCGAACGTTTGCATTTGACTTTTTGAGTGTTTCGGATTCTTCGAAGTGAAGTACGACCTTGTCATCACCAAACTTTTTGAGTTTTATACCATGAATGGTTTCAGTGCGGGCGTTTCGGTTCTTTCCGTTGTGAGTCGTTTCTGTCGAGAGCGCCAACCATTCCTCGCTTCTCGTCGGTCGTTTGCCATCCTTGTCATAGAAAAGCGTCATGACGACATCGGCAGCGGCCGGCAACGCTCCCGAGCCGCGCGGAATGGGGGCGCTCTTTTTTCCAGACACTTTGGTTGGATGGTGAATAAAGAGGTGCGACTGATCAGGCATAACCTTGAGGACTCGGCTCACAGTTTCTGCGGTGAGTGCTGCATCGTTTTCATTGAAAACTCCCGAGACAGCAGCCCATGTGTCATAAACGATTAGTTGGATTTTGTTTGCCATGACTTCTTGGCGAATCATTTCAAGAGATGTGTCAGCGTTGAGGTTTCCACCCTGTACGAAGTGGAACCAAGGCTTGATTTCGTCGATTTCAACTGAGTGGTATTCGCACCATGCATGGATGCGGGCCAGAAAGCCTGACTTACCCTCGCCGAGTACAAATAGCACTTTGGCCTTGTTTGTCTGTTTTCCCAACCATTTGCGACCAGTTGCTATTCGGCAAGTCATGTCGATAAATGCGAAGGTCTTGCCAATATTGCTATCGCCTACAAGTAGGCTGACTCCCTGCCAAGGCAATAGGTCGTCAACAAGCCCTGGTCGGATTGCGTCTGCAAGGTCATCCCATGTGAGCACTTTTGAACCCTCGAAGTTTTTTGATGCCATGATGCGTTCTGCTTCCTGACGGATTTCGAGCTCGAACACTTTTGCTTGCACTAGTGCGGCCTTTTCATCGTCTGGATTCGCTGCAGGTTTTCCACCGAACTTCGCGATGGCCCCTGACACGGCCGACTCGAATGCAGTTTGATACTTGGTGATGTTGAACGGCGGTTGCAGATAGATTGTTTTGAATTCGGCGAGCGCCTCCGCTACACCTGCCTCGCCTGATGCACCAAGAGAGACAAGGTTGGCTGTCACATTTAGCAATTGCTGGTGGTTGATGTTTGAAATAGGGAATTTTCGTTTGGCATAGTTCACCAGGGGCGAGGGTTGGCCACTTCGAAGGGTGGCTAGCCACTCAGTTGTTGTGCCTGTGAATGCGATGTTTTTCGCTTGCCCTGCTGTTACGGCAAGCCATTCGGGGGTTGGCGCTAAGTCCTCCAGGCTCTGAGGTACTTGATTCGACCAGGCGATTACATATGATTCACCCGCACGGCGATCAACATCTTCGAGGATTTCACCGTTGGGCAGTTTGACGCCAACGGTAGGGCCAAGTTTGAGGCCTTGGTTGCGATAGAAGTAGTGGTTTCCGCCGTTCTTTGTGACTACATTGAATGTCTGTGTTGGTTCAATACCTTTTTCATTTAGGCTGAACCAGCCGTCTTTGTTTTTCTCCGCGTTAACGTCGATGTCGAGAACGACGAGCTCTTTGCCCATGTGCAGGCCGACGAGGTCACGCGGATTCTCTGTCCACCATGTGCGAATCGCTCGTTCATCAGTCGTTGCGTCCTTGAAGCCGTGCTTGGGAATTGGTGCTTTCATGGAGATTTCTTTGCCCTGTACCCAGCCGTCGTTGCTGTGGCAAGGGAAGACGCCAATTCCAAGCGCGGCCCACTTGAGAGCAGTGGTGAGGTTATCCATGGTTGTGCTCCAAAGTCTGTTGGTCGTGTTTGTTTGTGGTGAATGACGAGCGAAAATGCTTCTCAAACCCTTGCGAATACTGGGATAGAAGCAGGTTTTGCTTCTTGCTCTCCATGATTTGTGTGTCCATAAGTATTAGGACTAGGCGAATGAAGTGGTGAGTAGCGCGACCCATTAGTGCACCTTCTTAGTATTCGTATTGATGCTTTCCCAGGTTTCTACGTCGGAAACTTTGAATCGGATTTGTTGTCCAAGTCGAATCACGGGTATGCCAAGGTGGCGCCAGTTGCAGTGCACCCACTTCTTTGGTTTGTTCCACCGCGCACCCAGTTGTTCGCATGTGAGGAACTGATCAGCTAGTTGTTGGCTAATTTGAAACTCCTTATGTTTTATTCGTGTTTTATTGTTAGACTGGGATTATGGGAAATCACAGTCATCTATGGAAAGACGATAACAATGGGAATTGAGATTTTGAAGACTTGTTCGCTGGAGGCAAAAGAAAAAAGTGCGATCTACAAAAGCGACGAACTGGTTGCTTCTGTTGACCTCGTGGCTACATCCCAAGGTTTTACTGGTTCTTGGTGGGTTTCAGGGCCAAACAAACTCGGTTCGCTCTCAATGTTGTTCCAAGCACAAATTCCGGTAGTCGCTGGAACTCAAGACGAGTTAGAAGCAGAGCTTTTTCAACTTGCGACAACGCACATAATGCCGATTGCTCTCGTCTCATCGAAGCGAACACAAGGCCTCAACGGGTACTGGGAACTACGCGACCCAGACTTGCGAACTGACTTGTATCTGAAACACCTCGGAGCAAGATTCAACCAACACCTGCAATCGAACTTGAGCCCATCGGCGCAAACAACACAGCAGTTCTACTTAGCAAAGTCATTAAACCTAGGCACAGCCATTAGGGACATAGCCAAATTCCAAAATATTTCGCCCCTAACTATCGAAACCAGGATTACCCGAGCAAGAAAGGCCGGACTAATCCCTAAAGCAAACATGTCATCAGCTGCTGATATAAAGGACCACAACTAAGGAGACCAATGCCAAGACTTGCCAACCGAAACGCCGGAATCAAAACCATAAGCCCCGGCAACTACCAAGCACGTGTATTCCACAACGGCAAAGAAGAATCAAAAAACTTCAAACGCCTAGACGATGCACAACGTTGGCAAAGAAACCTAAAAGCAGACCTAGAGCGATGCCCGCAAGACATACAGCGAAGCAAACGCAAATGGGTAGGCACTCTTGTCATTCCAACCGGAGTGATAAGCAAAGAGTTCGAAGCTCTAAACGACGCCATTAAGTGGGTAGACCAAGGCAAAGTGCAGGTATCCTTCGGAACCTGGGTAGATCCGGATCAGCAAGATAAAACATTAGACGCTTATGTAATAACTTGGCGAGCTACCAAGTCAGCCACTTCAGGCAAAACACTTGGCACCTACGACTCACAATTCAAAAACCACATCAAACCAACCTTCGGCAACAAAAAACTAACCGCAATCACCACAGCGGACATCAAAAACTGGATCGCCGGCCTAGAGCAAAAAGGGGTGGGGTCAACCACCATTCGCCAGTCATACCGACTGCTTCACCAAATCCTAGAATCCGCAATGGTCGACGAGCTAATAATCCGCAATCCAGCAATCGGCGTGCGCCTACCCAAGAAAACCAAAAGCAAAACCACAGCACTTACGGTCCAGCAGGTCAAAGCGCTCGCGGATGAATGCGGTAAATACGGAGTGCTAATTCGTTTTCTTGCCCTAACTGGAATGCGAATTAATGAAACACTTGCGCTTCGAGTCGAAGACATCGACCTTACCCAGTCAGTTGTGTATGTTTCAAAAACTTGGACCGCTACAGAGAGCGGCAAGAAACTACTCGGTCAAACTAAAACCCGCGAAGTGCGAGACATTCCTCTGGCTGGCGACTTAGTGGCCGAGTTGAAGGCATCTTTGGCAGGGAAGGCTGCAAAGGACTGGGCGTTCCAAGGAGCTGGCGGTGACGCGTTGGATTATGGCTATTTCCGGCGAGCGCACTTTCAGCCAGCAGTCGAACGCCTCGGCTTGCAGGAAGTGACTATTCACACGCTACGTCACACCTGCGCGAGCCTTTTGATTTCCATGCAGGCACCAATTACGACCGTAAGTCAAATACTTGGGCACTCCTCGGTCAAGATGACACTAGATACCTACGGCCATTATTACAAGGACGACGCTTCAAATTGGATACTGCGCCTTTCGAAGGAATTCCATGTCCTTACCAACCATTAGAGTCAATCTATGGGGCCAGACTCGAACCTTAATAATGATTTTTCGACTTTTGATGAATTACTGAGTGCTGCAGGTGACTACAGTGTTCACCTTGCAGACCGACTTCTCGGCGCACGTCAAGCTCTGCTGGACGAGAGCAACCGAGTTAGGGTTCAGCAAGCTTCGAGCTCACTACGGTCGATTATGGAACTCTTACCTGTCTCACTTAGAGCCAAGGTGGCCCAGACAAGCGCTGACCGAGAAATTGCTGCAAGTGAATTTCTTAGGAGGTTAATAAACACACTTCAGGATGATCAATCTCTGCATGCAGGGTCCGCATTGATACAGGCCAAGCGAATTGCTGATGAGGCTGCTCCTCTATTCAAGGATGCTCAACGCGGCACTAAGCAAAAAGCGAAAGATACGTTAATAGCCTTAGACCCTCTATTTAGCTCACTTCCAACTCCAATTCAGGATCGCATGATCGAAGAATGGACATCCGCCTGGACATGGTTTAGCGGTGTTATACACAACAAAGAACAGTTGCCTGAGGTAGGCGAACTTATAAAACATGAAACGGCAATCCACAGAGTTCTCGAAATCCTCCTTGGTAAGAGCGTCGTAAGAAACATCGAGCAAATTAGGTTGTTGGTTGCACGTGAGAGTAGCGAAAACGCTTCGGAGCTTTTCGCTCAAATATCTCGCTTCCTAACTTATGGTGCCTGCTATGAGTACTTTTTTCGACAGATTAATTCCGAAAAATGGGTGCGCGTGCTAATCGACGAAGGTTTCTTTACTTCGCCAAGTGTTCAAAACCAAAATTCGCAAACTCTAGAGCAACAACATCTTGTACAGCCATTGAACTATCTTCTAAGGATTGCCGACATCAACCCAGAGTTGACGGGGATGGCTCTTAGGCAAGTGCAGTCCATTAGCTCACCGTATGTAAAGTCTTTGGTGGTTGACATACTTGCAAAATGTACTGGCAAAGAGATTAACGATTCTGTCCACATGCTGATTAGATGGAGGGTATTCGAAACTCGACTTGTAAGCGCTGCTTCTCTATTAACCCTGGTCCAGAGGCTCATAGATTTAGGTTTCAATGATTCTGCGCTGAACCTTGCATCATCAGTTCTCGAAATAGCAGATACCGAAACAAATGGCCGGTTCCAAAATCTGAACATTTCAAGTTGGGAATATTCAGAATTTTGTCGTGGTCTCGTTCCTATCCTGGGCGAAATGCCTTTGCTCCAAATTCTTACTGACTTATTTAGAGATCTAGAAGTCCTAGAATCAAAAACTCAAATACTCAGCAGCGCCTATTGGTTTCCTCGGTTCGGGCCCAGACTGGAAGACAAGAGCGCACACTCCCCTAAAGAAGTAGTTGCCCACACCATTGCGGAACTTACTGAGTCAATAATTGCGGCCTCTCCGGAAAACCTTGCAGATGTCCTTGAGGCCTTGAAAGGTGGCGAATCGGACTTCCTTCAACGTGCATCGTTTTACGCTCGAACACTAGCAGCCCCCAAATACCTTGATGATTCATGGGAAACTCTTTTTGACTTCAAGCTTCTCGAGAAGCCGCCGAACATCCGTGAGCCGTGGCTTTTGGCCGCTGCATTGATACCTCATGTCACCGACGAGCAAACAAGTCATCTACTTTCATTTTTGATCGACGAGAACCGAAAATTTCACCCTGAGTCCCCTTCAGGTGCGCCCTTGGAAATATTCCACGTCCTAGGTATATCTGGCTCACCTTTGGTCCAAAGCAAGTTGGATCAACTAGATGCGATCTATAAACGTGATCTATCTGCTCGAGATGAACATCCTCGAATAGCCGGCTTTGGGAACCCCATACAAGGTGAGTGGTTCTCTAAGGATTGGATTGCAAGTGTCGGCGCCCACGAGTTCATTGACACCTTATCGACGCGAATCCCGCTACAGCTTCGTGTTTCGAGTTTGATGCAGGGTATCGCCAATAATTTCGCTGAGGTACTTAGCGACAATCCAAAATACTCATTCGATGGCATCCGCAAGTTAGTGGACTACCCCCAAATTGTCGCAGTTTTATGCAACTCCCGGGGCCTTGACCTTGTTGAAATGACGGAGGCCGAAATTGTTGCCTTGCTAAGTCTTGTAATTAGCTCAATAAACTCCTTTTTCTCGTCAGCAACTGACAAAGATCTGAACTATTTTCCTTACAACGACCTAAATAGGTTTGTTCGAGCAGTGTTTCTTCATCGAGTCGAAGGCGCAAGTGCAGAGCTAAATCAACTTGCTTGGTCCTCGCTTTTGGTGATTTTGCAGACGGCTCTTTACTATCCTTCGATGATTTCAAGTGTCCATCAATCACGGGACTACTTCACTCGTGCTCTGAACAACGGATACTCCGCCGCACTTGAATTGGGCTTTACATGCATCATAATCTCAAGGCAATTCTCATCACAGGATAGTGCTTTGAACGATGCTAAGAAGCAAGTACATAGGGCGATAGTCTCACCAACGCAAGGTGCTCTGTCTAGTTCTATGCTCGGGGCATATTTCACACAATTATTAGAGGTGGATTCCGTCTGGGCGATGAAATTGGCTAACTCCCACAACCTCAAAAATAGTTCCTGGGAAATCTTCGTGTCATTTTTTGCCACTTACTTGACCTGGGGTTCGCCGACCGAGTCTAGTTTCCAGAAACTCATTCCACTCTATAAAAGAGCCTTCCGCCAACAGTCAAAAATTGAACGTGTTCCAATAAGAGACGAGCTTCTTCAAGGAACAATACGGCAACTTGCTATTTTCTACATTCAAGGTCGAATCGACCTAGAAGAGGTTTTCGAACATAACTGGGAGAAAGGTCAGGACGGCGCACTCGGGGCCAAAGCTATTGAACAACTGGGAGCGATTTTATCCAGAGAGGATGAGCTACCTACGGAATATGCGACGGCGGCCATCTCACTTTGGGATAGTTACTATCAAAGCATTTCTAGCGGTGACGCCAAAACTTTGGATTATTCCAAGGCGTTTTCTACATGGTTCACCGCTGACTGCTTGCCAGTGGCGTGGAGAATTCAAGTGCTCACTAGTCTTGTGACTAATGGCATTTCATTTACAAGTGATTTGCATGGAATGCTCGAAACTCTAAATTCGAGTTTTGACAAGTTCCCAGTCGAAGTACTAACCACGGCTACCATGCTCATTTCTGATCCAAGCTCCAGAAAATATCTAAGTTGGAGCATTAGTCATGTGTATGCGATTATCGAAAAGGCCCGGCGGGACAAAAATCCAGATACAGCCAAGTTACTGTCAGACTTGCTTGAAACTTTAGCAAAATTAGGATTTCACCCAGAGCTATAGTTTGCGTGGAACGGAATAAGAACGGAATCTGACGCCAAAGTTCTATTTCGAAGCAAATATATTTGCCTGAATAAAAGCAAAAAGCCCTGTAAATACAGGGCTTCAGCGAAGTGCGCTTGGAGGGACTCGAACCCCCAACCTTCTGATCCGTAGTCAGATGCTCTATCCGTTGAGCTACAAACGCGTTGGGCTGATTTGGCTTTTTGAGCTAATCAACTTCATAAGTTTAGCGACATTGGGTTCTAAGTTCAACTTAATGTTTGGCAAATCAGCCGAAGAGGGTTCCCACCAATGGTGGGGACCCTCTTTTGAATCGATATTCGGGGCTAGTGACCTGCGCCCGCGTTTGACTTTTTTGGCAGCAGCGGTGAGAGCGCCAAGAACGCAACCATTAGGGCTGCGAGAATCCACAGGGCGTTCTGCAGCCCGAGGGTGAAGTCACCGAGCTTGGCCTGTGCAAAGAACACTGTGCCAAAAACTGCCACACCGAGCGATGACGCGATTGACTGCGCTGCCGAAAGCACGCCCGAGGCAGAGCCAACTTCGGTTTCGTCGGCCGCGCCGAGCACGATGTCGAAAAGTGCGGCAACCATCAAACCTGAGCCGAGACCGGTGAGGGTCAAACCCGGCACGATTGCCCAAAAGTCAAAACCGCCACCTTGTGCCTGAAGCGTTAGCCACAAAACAGCCGCGCCAAGAATCTGCACCAGCGCGCCCCACTGCAAAACTTTTCGACCAAACTTGGCGGCTAAGAAACCGCCGCTGGTGCCGGCGCCGATCGCTGAACCAACGGCAATCGGAATACCCGCCAAACCCGCCTCACCAGCGCTGCAACCGTGGCCGAGTTGCAAGAACAAAGTCACAATCAGACCAAAACCGGTCAGGGCAGCAAAGAACAGTGCAATGCCAACAAGACCAACCGTGTAGGTTTTTTTAGCCAAAATCGTTGGGTTGATTAGCGGCACCGAGCCTCGCGCTTCCGCCCAACGTTGCTGCCAAGCAAACCCGCCAAAAGTGACAAGCGAAGCAAACAGGCACACGAACGTCCAGATCGGCCAGTTCTCTTTTTGACCTTGAATTAGCGGATAAATGAGCAAACCCGAAGCCAAAATCACCAAGAATGCGCCCAGCAGATCGATTTTGATTGCGCGATCACCCGCAACTTTTGGCAAAACCACAAACGCGATCACGGCTGCTGCCGCGCCGATCGGTAGGTTCACCAAGAACACGGCGCGCCATCCCAGCCCAAAAAGGTCTGCCTGAATCAGCCCGCCACCGATGATTGGGCCAAGAATGCCTGCCAAACCAAAAACTGGGCCAAATACGCCAAATGCACCGGCAAGTTCACTTGGCGGAAAAACCGCTTTGAGCAAACCAAAACCCTGAGGCAAAAGCATTGCGCCCAAGAAACCCTGAACGAGGCGAAGCGATATCAGCATCTCGGTGCTCGGTGCCAAAGCACAAGCCAAAGAGGCCAACGTAAAACCGATCATGCCAATCAAAAACATTTGGCGACGGCCAAAACGGTCGCCGAGACGCCCGCCAAGAATCAGCCCCGAGCCCAGAGCCAAGGTGTAGCCGCCGATGATCCACTGCAGGTCGATCTCGCTGGCGTGCAAAAACTTTTCGAGCGTCGGCCCACCAACGTTGATGATTGTTGCGTCGAGAAGGTCCATGATTTCGGCAGCAAGCATCACTGCCAAAATCAGCCAACGGTGCCTATAACCCAAAGGTTTTAGTTCGGTTTCGGTCATTCAGCGAGCCTACCCTGATTTTTGAGCGCAAGGGCTTGGCATGTTGCTGGGAAAGTCGGCTGGTTAGAGCTGAACCTCAACCTCAAAGCTTTCGCCGGTGTTTTCGAGCTCGATAACGCCTGGGGCAGCATCGGCGTTCAAACCGTGAAGCACAACTCGCAGGGTGGTGCGTGCGAACTCGGCAAAACCGATGCCGGTGGTGTGCCCGGTGATGGTTAGCGAGCTGCCCGAACGAGCCAGAGTTAGGTCGGTGCGAACAAAACCGTCGACGTTGGCCGAGGTGGTTAGGCCGTCGTCTTCTTGCATTATCGACTGCCAGCTGCCGTCGACACTGGGCACATAGGCGTGCAGCTCGAGCACGGTTGGGTAGTGCTCGCGAGCAGACTTTGGTGCCTCAGCCCACATCGGCACGATTGCACCGGCGCGCACGAACACTGGAATGTTCTCGCGGCTGAGTTCGACCGTGATGGTCTCACCAACGCCGGCCTCGCCGTTGCCAGCCGCGCCGTTGCCCGAGGTGATGCGTTCGTCGCTGTGAAGGTCAAACCATTCGCCTGCTGGCAGATAAACCTCGCGAGCATCGAGGTCGGCCTCGAGCACCGGCGCAACCAGTAGGTCGCGGCCAAAGAGATATTGGGTGTCAAGGTCGCGCACGTTTGCGTCGTGCTGATAGTCAAAGATGAGTGGGCGCTGAATCGGTTCGCCGGTTAGGTTGTGTTTGACGAATGCGCTATAGATATATGGCAAAAGTCGGTAGCGCAGCTTGAGGGCCTCGCGCGCGATTTCGAGCACTTCGTCGCCGAACGACCAAACATATTGGTCGATGGTGTTAATCACACTGTGGTTGCGAGCAAACGGTGTCAGTGCACCATATTGAATCCAGCGAGCAAAAAGCTCGGCGTTGGTGTCTTCGGCGAATCCACCAATATCGGCGCCAACGAATGACTGACCCGAAAGGCTCAAACCCGCGCCCATCGGCACACTAACCCAAAGGTGGTCCCAGCGGGCAAAGTTATCGCCCATCCAGTTAGCTGCATACCGCTGAATGCCAGGCGAACCGGCGCGCGATAGCACAAAGGTGCGAAGTGCTGGCATCACAGCTTTGAGGCCGTCAACCGTGCCCATCGCCATGAGGGTGGCGTATTGGTTGTGAAACTTGTCGTGCTCAAACTTGCCGTCGGTGAAACGCATGGCGCCCGGCTTGATGTTGCCGGTGGCTGGCTCGTTCATGTCGTTCCAGATGCCTGCGAGACCGCTGCGCACGTGCTCGGCGTTCAGGGCACCCCACCATGCGCGGGCCTCAGGTTTGGTGAAGTCGGGGAACAACGTGTCACCAGGCCAAACCTGCCCGATGTAGTGGCCGCCACTTGCGGTGCGCGCAAACACATCTTTGGCAACGCCATCGTCATAAACCGCATAACCTGGGTCGTGCTTGACCCCTGGGTCGATGATGGTGATCACACCGAGCTTGTCTTCGGCGAGTTCAGCGAGCATCGCGGCAGGGTCTGGGAACAGTTCGTTGTTCCAGGTGAACACGCGATAGCCGTTCATGTAATCAATGTCGAGCCACAGAGTGTCGAGTGGCACATCAAGCTCACGGTGTTTTGCGGCGAGCGCCAGCACTTCGGCCTGCGTATATTTGTGCCAGCGGCACTGGTGATAGCCGAGAGCCCACATCGGCGGCAGCTCGGTGCGACCGGTTAGACCGGTGTATTGCTCAAGAATTTTTGAAATGGATGGGCCAGCAAAAATGTATTCGGTGTATTGCCCACCATCGAAGTGAATCTGATATTCGCTGTGACCTGTGAAATCGTAATAGGCGCGGTATGGGTTGTCGACGAACGAACCCATAACCGCCGAGGTGGCATCGTTTTGTGCATAAAAGAATGGAATCGAAATATAGAACGGGTCAAACTCGCTGCTGGTGTTGTCGCTGCGAGGGTCACTCTTGGCTAAACCGCTGGTGAACTCACCGGCTGCGTCTGGGCTTAGAACGTCGGTGTTCCAAAGTGTGAAACCGCGACCTCGGCGGTTCTGACGACCGGCTTTTTCACCCAAACCATAAACCGCATCATTCGCACCGATTTTGCGATAAACCGCAAAGGCGTCATTCAGGGTTTCAAAAGAACGCAGGTTGCCGTGCGCATCTCGCGCAGTCTCAACAACGGCGGTGCCGTCGGTGCGCCAAACATCAACAAAGAACGGGTTCAAGCCAACCACTGCACGAAGGTCAGCGGTGGTGATTGTTGCCTCGGCGTCGTCGAGTTTGAACTCAAACGGCACAAGGCGCTCGGGCAGTGCGTGGCGGGCAGCCACCTCGGGTGCCAGTGCCGCACTCGGTGCTTCGTCGAACTTGCCACCGCGACTGATTTTGAGTCGCAACACGTCGCTGCTCACAAGATCAATTCGCAAACGCTCGCCGTGCAGCGTGGCTTCTATGCCACGGTCGGTTACTGCAACCGAATCAATCTTGGTGAACTTGAGATATTTGTCGGTATTGATCATGCGACGGGCTCCAATAGGTCTGCTGAATGTCAGTCAACTCACAGCAAAAACAAAGCTTTTGCCCAAGCTTTTAAAGGGGTTTTTTCAAGCGAGTTTGACACATTGAAACTATCAAAGGTTTAGCTTGCACAGACCAACCTGGCAAGAGAGTTAGAAAAGAGTGATTCAAATGACCAACCAAGACTTTGAAGGTTTCGAAGAGTTCAACCAGTTTGGCCCTTCAAACGAAGACATCGTTAACCCTTATGAGTTCGACAAGCCAATTGCAGCTGGCGCATCGCGTGTGAAAGCGATCGCGGTTGCTTCGGCCGGGTTTGTGATTTTCGGTGCCCTGGTTAGCGGTGGCGCCTTTGCAATGACTGGCAGCCTGCCGAGTGTTTTGCCTAGCGCACCTTCGGTTGTTTCTGTCGACCCGAGCGCCACCCCAACTGACACCACGGTTGCAACAGACCTGGCATCGGCCACCCCAACCGACCCGGCATCGGCCACCCCAACCGACACCGCCACACCTACCGACACCGCCATTGCGACACCGAGCGACACCGCCACTGCGACGCCGACCGATACCGGTGTTCCAGTTGTCACACCATCAATGCCGTCTTTGACTGGCGATGACGAAGGCGACGACCAAAGCGACGACAACTCAGACGACCAGGGTTTTAGCGACGAGGGCAGCGACGACTAACCCACCCCCATCGGCTGTTGTTGCCCGAAACGAAGGGTCATCCGCTCGGATGGCCCTTCGGCCTTTAACTGTGTTAGCTTGCTAATAGACCGTGATTGAAGGCAGTTATGCGACGTTTTGTGCAGTTTAGGCAACCCAAAGCCTCTTGGCTCGAACTTTTGGTTTCGCTTATCGGTGGTGTGCTCACCATTGGTGTGCTGGCCTTGATTACCGAACTGGCAAATCTGCCGCTGCTTTGGGCGCCTTTTGGTGGCACCTGCGTGTTGCTTTTCGCCGCCCACGCTTCGCACTTTTCGCAACCGATGAACGTGCTGGGCGGTCACTTGCTTTCGGCGGTGGTGAGCTATTTGTTGCTTGCGGTGCTGCCTCACCAAACTTGGGCGCTTGCCTTGAGCGTGGGCATTGTGATTGCCGTGATGCGCTTGGCGCGCGTGACGCACCCGCCTGCAGGCGCGAACCCGATTGTGATTTATCTAACAAAAGATTCGTGGATGCTGGTTTTGCCGAACCTGGCTCTTGGCGCGGTTGCAATTGTGGTCGTGGCGTTCTTGGTGCACAAGGTTACGCGCACGCAATACCCCGTTTAGGCTGAAGTAATGAATAGTCGCCGCGTAGTAGTCACAGGTGCCAGCTCGGGCATCGGAGCCGCAACGGCTCGTTTGTTCGCCGCCCATGGCTGGCAGGTTGTTGGTGTGGCTCGCCGTGCCGATCGCCTTGCAGCTTTGGCGGCCGAAACTGGCGTGCAGGTTTTTGCTGCCGACATCACCAAAGCCGATGACGTGGCCGCGTTGCGTGATTTTTTGGCGGATGGCGGGCCGGTGCACGCCCTGGTCAATAATGCCGGTGGCGCTTTTGGGGCATCTTCTATTGAAGAAGCCGACCTTGAGCAGTGGCAAAAGATGTTCGATGTGAACGTTCTGGGTTTGCAGCGGGTTACTGCTGCTTTGTTGCCGTTGCTTCGCGATGGTGCGCGTGCCGACGGTCATGCCGATATCATGACGGTGACTTCAACCGCAGGTTTTGTGCCCTATGAAGGTGGTGGCGGCTACAACGTTGCCAAGTTCGCTGCTCACGCCGTGGTTGGCGTGTTGCGCCTCGAGCTTGCTGGCGAACCCATTCGCGTGCTTGAGATCGCACCGGGCATGGTCAAAACTGACGAGTTTGCGCTCAACCGTTTTGGTGGCGATGCCAGCAAGGTCGACGCAGTTTATGCGGGGGTCGAACAGCCGCTCGTGGCCGAAGACATTGCCGAAGCTATCGTTCATGCGATTGAGTTGCCCGGCCACGTGAACCTCGACCTCATCACGATTCGCCCGGTGGCTCAAGCTGCCCAGCACAAGTTGGTGCGCGGGCCGCTCAAGCCGCGCTAAGCCGACAAAGGTTTTCTGTTCACAACCTGTTCCTCTGCCCCAGGGGCAAAATGCCACTTTTCAAGATGCTCCATTTGCGCTACAATGGGACTACGGAAGCGTGCCGGAGCGGCCGAACGGAACAGTCTTGAAAACTGTCGTAGTTAATAGCTACCGTGGGTTCAAATCCCACCGCTTCCTCCATTGTTAAGTATCGAGACATACTTGACAAACGAACCCACGGTTCGTGAAGTTTGGACCCGAACTTTTTAGTTCGGGTCCTTTCTTTTTGCCGAATACAGTTTCGTGGGTTCGATTTTGTGTTCGCTGAT